>RCUK01000010.1_pt1 | contig 444592 bp, 363 predicted proteins | sample 2166381 | NCBI WGS metagenome assembly RCUK01 (sample SAMN09932809, study PRJNA488358) | compost metagenome | isolation source: compost soil in an enriched community | place: Germany: Experimental Botanical Garden | reverse complement strand
ACTTTTTTGATAAATAAGCTTCCAAAAGCCAAACATTTACAATCAATTAACGAGACATTCCGTCCAACCAACCATTAAATAGACCTCAAAAATAAAAACAATTATCTAATTTACAAGATGTTGACTTATTACTTGTCATATAAAAATCAATATATGCCAATTACATGACTTAGCTGGTCCAAATCTGCTTTTGTATGGTGCGCGTTTACCACAATCCGATTTAATAGGGGGTCTGTAGCGAGGGGATAAGGAAAACTTGAAACCAGTATTCCAGCATTCATCAGCCTCGCATAAAGGCCCGTATCCATTGAAGAAAAGACCGGAAAATCAGCAACAGCGTTTAATCCAGACTCCACATGTGCTTTGAAGGAATCAATATTATACTGCAGCTTTTCGAATTGCTGTAGATAGATCTGCTCTCCATGAACAAATGCATATAAGCTCGCTGGTGAACTTGGAGAAGCCCCTGTATAAAAGTTTGATCGCTTGAGATATTCGATCCGTTCCCCATCGGCCAAAATCAATCCAGCATCTGTTGCCAGGCCTTTTGCCAAGGATGCGACGACGATCAGTTCGATATTAGTTTGCTGAAAACTACTTTTATCCAATGAAATGCTATTCTTGCGCAAAACTCCTATTCCGTGAGAATCGTCCAAGAGCAATATAATCTTTTTGTCCGGATCAATACGATTGAAAACAGTGAAATCGTACAATTCTGGCCGCATATTGTCCAAGCTGTTGCTAACGATGATAAATGATGTTTGGGCTGAATGATTGATATACTCGATCGTTGCATTGGCCCACTCAACAAAATGCCCAGTTGTGACGGGCTTCTTATCTAGCCATAAAGAAGGGTGACAAGCTGGAGCGTACAATACTTCTCCTTCGGTCGCCAAGGTTCTTACAAGAAATTGAGTTGCCAGATATCCACTTGAGAGCAACAGGCTTGCTTCAAAACCAAAACGCTTTGCTGCATATTCTTCGGCTTGATCAAATATGGCCTGTTGCACATTATTATTTCGTGAAGTGCCGTTGTTGACACCATACCGCTGTATACCTTCTATGAAAATAGAAGTATATGCTTTATCTGTTGCCAGCCCTAGATAGGAAGTTCCACCAAAAAAAAGATATTCTTTACCGCCGACCACAATAACGCGGCCTGTTGGTTGTTCTAAATGCGTAAAATTATTCATCTATGTATAGCCGATTCATTTTATTTGCGAGTTAAAACTTCGGGGTTAGCGATATGCTGTGGATCGCCCTCGGAAAAGGCTACAATATTCTCAAAAGCAAGTCTAAATAATTGTTCGTAACCATTTTTCTCCACATAGCCAATATGTGGCGTACAAAGTACATTTGGCAGCTGCAATAATGAATAGTTCGGGTCAAAGATTGGTTCGGACTCATAGACATCTACCGCAGCCATCCCTGGAACACCTGTCTCGAGCGCGGTCAATAGTGCTCCCTCTTCAACCAACTCAGCACGAGAGGTGTTGACAAAAAGCGCTGTTGGCTTCATAGACCGGAGATCTTCGAGCTTTACGACACCTCGAGTCTCAGGCACTAACCTAAGGTGTAAAGTAACAACATCTGAAAAATGAAAAAAATCGGATTTACTGGCAGCAGCTAAAAAACCATCTCTTACAGCTTCTTCTCGGGAATTTTCGCTTCCCCAAACAATTACTTGGGCACCAAAAGCCCTTGCATATTGCGCTATTCGCTTCCCTATTTTTCCATAGCTCCATATCCCTATTGTTTTCCCGGCGACACAATCTCCTATGTTCGTTTGCCATAGGCCTTTGTCCATATCTGAAAGAGCCTTAGGTAAACCACGGAGGGCATTCATGATCAAAAGCCAGGTCAATTCAGCTGGAGCAACAGGAGAGCCCATACTTTCAGCAACAGCAACGTGGAAACGGCTACAAACAGCCAAATCCAAATGGTTTGAAATTTTGCCCGTCTGGCTAATTAACTTTAGCTTGGGAAGCTGAGACAACAGGTCTTCTGTAATCCGCGTCCGTTCTCTGATGAGCACAAGCGCTTCCGTATCGCTCAATTTTTCGGCCAGTAAAGCCGGATCTGAATAGGACTGTTTCAATATTTGGACATCGTGACCATCAAGAATTTTGAAACAGTCCAACTTTCGGACAGCGTCTTGATAGTCATCTAAAATGGTTATTCGCATTTTTTCTGACTTAATTTTAAACTCTTATTTTCAATATCAAACGAAAGTAAAATGACTTTTATATTCGCTATAAGTACGTCGCATATAAAAGCAATTTTTCGCGTTCTCCACTTTCCATTGCGGAACTTATTTATGGAGGAAATTTTGTTTTTCGATATCAATTTACAGCATAAAGTTGGAATCATGCAATTCGTCATGATATTTTGACATTCCATCCACTCTTTTTCGCAGGACCACTTACAGCCGCTGATATTTGAATAAAATTAAAGAAAAATGAAGCTGTTATTAACCTTACTATTTTTAAGTATTACCATCGTATCTGCGCAGTCCATCTTGAAAGGGAAAGTGCTGGGCAAAAACGGCAAACCTATATATTTAGCCAATGTTTATATTGAAGGCACCTATGATGGTGGCACCACCGATTCCCTTGGAAATTTCGTATTTGAGACCAGTGAACAAGGTACTAAAATCATTAAAGCGTCTGTTGTGGGCCTCCCAACATATAACAGGCCTATCCAGCTACCTCAAAAAGAATTGCTGATTATTCAAATGCAAGAAAGCGAGAATCGCTTACAGGAAGTCACAATTCAGGCAGGGGTTCTACAAGCCAATAGCTCCGGAAAAAACACGGTAATGAGTCCATTGGATATTGTCACTACGGCAGGTAGCATGGGAAACATCATCAGCGCACTGGCAACATTGCCCGGAGCACAGGTTGGGGGAGAGAATGGACGTCTTATGGTTCACGGTGGAGATGCTTCCGAAACACAGACCTACATCAATGGAATCAGAGTAGCCCAACCTTACACCGCAACACCAAACGAAGTTCCTGTAAGAGGCAGGTTTTCGCCCATGCTCTTTAAAGGCGTGAATTTCTCTACAGGCGGCTATTCTGCAGAATTTGGTAATGCGCTGTCCAGCATCCTAGCACTAAACACCGAAAATACCATAGAGCAGTCCAAAACAGAGCTTTCGCTATCTTCCGTTGGATTAGGGCTAGGACATACCTTACAATGGGGCAAAAACTCCCTCACCTTCAACAGCAGTTATACAAACTTAAAACCCTATTCCAAAATTATTACACCAGATATAAAATGGACGAAACCCTATGAAAACGCTTCTGGAGAAATGATCTATCGCCATCAGTTTAAAGAAGGTTTTCTAAATATTTATGGGGCTTACAATTTCGAAAATATGGGACTTTACCAAGCGGACATCAATTATGAGCACCCCATCCCATTGAAAAAGAAATCCAACAATGCCTACACCAACATCAGCTACAGTCAGAATTTGGGGAACCGATGGACACTCCAGTCTGGTATTGGCCTAGGCTACCTGACCGATAAGCTGCATTACGATGACGTTTACCTACCTAACGAAGAAAAGAGTCTTCACTTAAAAGGAACAATAAGTAAGATCTGGAACAATAAGATTAAAAGTATCGGAGGAATAGAATATTTCGACACGAATTATCAAGAAGAATATCACCGACAAACCCTTGGCTATAGCTATGGTTATCATAGCAAGATGACCGCTGTATTTACGGAAACTACCTTCGGCATCCTCCCGAACTTAATCGGGAAGATCGGCTTACGAGAAACTTCCTCCAATTTGCAGGCGAAGAGCACGTTAGAACCGAGGGCTTCACTGGGCTATGCATTAAATAAATATACGCAGCTATCACTTGCTTATGGGAACTTCCATCAGCAGGCGCCAACACCGCTGTTAAAATATGCTCCACAACTTGACTGGATGGAGGCCAATCATTATATCGCAAATTATTTCTATTCGCGTGGAGGGCACTTACTTCGCTTAGAAGCCTATCACAAAGAATATAACAATTTGGCAAAATACAACAGTATAACTCCAAAATATGACAGCCAATATGACAATAACGGAAGCGGTAAGGTCAAAGGCTTTGACTTATTTTATAAAAACAGCAGCAGCATCAAAAACTTCCAATACTGGATTTCATACTCCTATACGGACAGTAAGAGAAATGAAGCGAATTATCCGACGACAGTCACTCCCCCTTACGTTTACAAACACAGTTTCTATATCGTTGGAAAATACTGGCTATCAAGCCTACGTTCACAGCTCAGTTTGACAAATTCGTTTGTATCCGGCAGAAATTACAATGACCCCAACCAAACAGTATTCATGAATGGCCATACAAAAGGCTACAATAGCCTGTCTATGAGTTGGTCATTTCTTTACAGCCAGCAAAAAATTATCCATTTCTCCGTCAGTAATGTTCTTGGCGCTAGCCCAATCTATGGGTATCAATATGCAGACCGGCCAAATTCACAAGGAATCTACGACCGTAGACCGATTGTCCCTACTGCCAAACGCTTTGTATTTCTAGGCTATTTTTGGACAATCAGTAAAAATGAAAAAGACAATCAATTGGACAATCTATAATAAACATCAACTCATCATCGAAATACGTCGGTCCATCCAAAATTATTTCTGTTTGCAGACAAGGATTACCAACTTCAATAACATTCAATATCATATACATCCAACACAACAACTTAGAAAAATATTTACTACTAAAAACGAAAGATCATGAAATCATTTATTATCGCCCTCATCTGCCTTATAAGCGGCAGCACATTTGCACAAAGCAATTTTGAAAAAAGTATGGGACAAGCCATGAGCCTATGGCAATCGGGGGAGACGCAGAAAGCGGCCGCTCTTTTAGAACGTATTTCACAGGCAGAAAAGGACAATTGGATTCCTGCCTATTATCAGGCCATGGTATTGACAACAGCATCCTTCAGGGAGAAAAATAAAGAGACACAGACAAAATATATACAGTCTGCAGAAGAAATACTAAACAATAGCGCCCAGGACAATAATTCAGAATGGCTTGTGCTGAGAGCGATGAACCAAACGGCATTGATGATTACAGATCCGATGACAAAAGCCAAAGAGCTTTCACCTAAGATTATAGGTCTATATAAAAAAGCCATCACCCTTGCGCCAAATAATCCTCGTGCGGTATTGGGATTAGCGGAATTCCAAATAAACGCAAAAAAATATTTCAACCAGGATACCAACAAAGAATGTGAGGATGTCAAGAAAGCACTATCTTTATTCGGTGAAGAGAAAATTACTACACCATTTGCACCTTCATGGGGCAAAGATCGGGCAGAACAGTTGATAAAAGAATGCAAATAACATTTTGTGAAGAAAGCACCATTTAAAGCTATTATACAAGCATTACTTGCAAGCTTGGTCATAACCATCTATTTTGTGGTTGTGGCCAAACTTGACCACAATGATGTTCCTTGGATATCCATCATCTTTCATCCTAATATGGTCAGAGGTTTACTATACGGATTTTTTCTCTTTCTAGGTCATAACTATCTATCGAAATGGGTCGGGAGCAAATACCCAAGCAGTAAAGATTTTGGAAAAAAGATGATTGTTTTTTACAGTGTCAGTTTCTTCTTGACCATACTGGTCGTTTTTATTGTCAATGCTTTTTTTTCCGGATTGTTTAACCCCGGTATTACCCAAAATTTCCCGCAACGCTTCTACCAATTCATTCATCAACAACGTGTTGCATATTATTTTCAAACTGCGATGATATCTTGGTGCATTTCGATGATTTTTTTTGGATTCTATTTCTATAAAAGATTCAAAGATTATCAAATCAAAGAATCTCATCAGGAAAAACAGCAAATAACAGCACAATTTGAGTCGCTCAAAAATCAACTCGATCCACATTTTTTGTTCAACAGCCTGAATGTATTGAATGGATTAATTGAAGAAAGCCCCAAAAAGGCCAGTATGTTTACCACGGATCTTTCTAAGATATATCGCTATGTATTGGAGCAAAAAGACAAAAGCCTCGTTTCTTTACAGGATGAGCTTACTTTTTCAAGAGCCTATTTAAACCTCTTGAGTCTTCGCTTCGAAGCCGGTATACAGATCGATTTACAGATCAATGCGGAACAACATACTGGTTTTATATTACCCCTTTCCCTTCAATTACTGATCGAAAATGCAATCAAACACAATATTATTTCAGTCAGGAAGCCTCTTTTATTGAAGATTTATCGAAAAAATAATTACCTCTATGTTGAAAATAATCTTCAAAAGAAGAAAGTGCTCCATGATCATTCGGGAATCGGTCTGAAAAATATTCAGGAACGTTACGCTATACTGTCCAATCTATCTGTACATCTTCAGGAAACTGATCTATTATTTTCTGTCGGACTACCCATTATCAATGAAATAATCTCTTAAAAGTAACCTGTTCTTAAATAAACATGTGAGAGGTAATCACAACAAAACTAATAGCATAGGCGCAACGATTCTCGATAAATTAAACAATACAACGGTCTGATGATCGATAAGCATGTAAAAAAACAATGAAAATAGTAATTATAGAAGACGAACTCCCATCAGCTAGACTACTCCAAAGAAAACTGGAGAACCTCGGTTACACGGTAGCTGCTGTACTGCAGACTGTAGAAGAATCTATCGAATGGTTTATATCAAGTACCGAACCTGACCTACTGTTCTTAGATATTCAGCTCGCCGATGGGATTTCATTTGACATCCTTGAGCAGGTGAAGCCCAGTTCGGCCATTATTTTTACCACCGCATACGATGAATATATGTTGCGGGCATTTAAACAAAATAGCATCGATTACCTCCTGAAGCCAATTGAAGATGAAGAATTGGAAAACGCAATTGAAAAATTCCGCCAATTTAGGCATCCAAAGCCACAGTTCGATCTGGCATCTTTTGAAGCTTTATTTAGAAACACTGTCCAAACATATAAGGAACGCTTTACCATCAAAATAGGCCAAAGCCTAAAAGTAGTGACCACCCAGCAAATCGAATGTATTTACAGCGAAAACAAAGGCACGTACCTTTATACCAATGAAAAGGGAAATTATCTTTTGGACCAAACATTGGATGCGCTGATCCCGCAATTGTCCCCTAAAGATTTTTTTAGGATCAACCGAAGCACTATAGTTCAATTTGATGCCATCAAAAATATTGCTGTACATTCTAATGCCCGGTTGAAAATATACCTTAAGCATTACGAATCGGATGAGCTCATTGTTTCACGGGAAAAAGTCACGGCCTTCAAAAACTGGCTTGACAATTAATCTAGTCCTCTCTAAAAAGTGCTTTAGCACAATTACTTTGCAAGCGAAATAGACTATCATAAAAAAATGGTCCTGTCAAGCTTAGCTTTTGGAAGGTAAGCCAAGCAGATGTGGGATCCATTAATCTAAGCTACATATTGATTCGATAATTTAGCGGAATACTGAATCGAAGAGACACCGCAACCCCCTTTATCGGATTGTAATCTTTTTTTTCATTGATGGAAAATCCATAACCAAAGTCGATATCCACCAATGTGGCCAAACTCACTCCAACTTTGGGCGTAAAGGTATACGGAGTAACCTCTGCACGAACAAAGGGAGTTAATACATATGTTTGAGGATAATACGTTACTGCAGCCTCAGGTATCACGGCAAACTTCCTTTGTGTCCAAGTAAAGTTGGCTGTGGCATCAGCTCGGAGAATATGATCTCCTATAAAAGGAAAAGCGAAATAAGCACCAGTTTTTATTATACTTCCTTTTTGAAACTGGTAGCTTAACGTCGGACCGATTAAGTGGTCTTGCGCTTTTAGGTTGCTAACTATAGCTAACAACACAACAAGTGACCCAAGGAGTTTATAAATCGTCTTACTGCGCATTTTTCAATTAATAAATATGAAAATTGAGCGGAATATTCACCCCTACTGAAACGGTAATTCCGTCAATCGGCTTAAAATTTTTCTTCGTATTATAATCAAATCCATAACCTATTCCCAGATCCACAATAGAGAATAGACTGGCACCAACTTTTGGCGTTATGGTATAAGGTGTTAACTCTGCTTTTACAAAAGGAAAAACAACAAAATCATTTAGATAATAGGTAAACCCCAGCTCTGGAATAACAGTCGTTTTACCTTCCATCCAGCTAAAATTGGCTCCTGCATCAATTTTCATATATTGAAAATCATTCGGTGCAAATAACCCCCAGCCCGAAACTTTCAGGAAATTACCACTTTGATACTGATACCCTACTGAAGGACCCCAAATCCATTTATTATGCTGTTTCCATGGCTTATCTTGTGCCATAGACAACGTGGAAAAGAGAAGAAGGATAGTAAATAACGATAATATTCTTAGTTTCATCCAGCTAAATTACAAACTATAATCTATTTTATGGAATACAACAGGTGCATGCCAGAATAGTTTTACTTAAAACAGAAAAACAATAAATATATATGCCTGCAGGAAACCAATAAAAGTATGGCTTGTGCCTGTTTAATGGGATAATAACTTGATTCTGATAAATTGTGATCTTTCGTTCAGCGATCCTTCTTCACCCCAGTAACCGTCTACATGGTTGGCAGCAGTATAGATACAACCGTCCTTGCCCCAGAACATTAACTCTTCTTTCCAGGTTGGCATCCACTCTTTAAAACTAATAAAAAGCATCGGTGTCACTTTTCCTTGTTTCACGTGGAAGAGCTGCAGGTCGCCCGTCGATTCATAGGGGTCGGCGTGCAAGGTCATTAGGTAATTTTTATCGGCAGAGAAGAATGGATAATCCCCACATTCCACAATAAGATGACCATCCTGTTTATCAAAAAGCCGCACATCAGCACTTTCCCAATAATTTCCATCAACAGCAAAAGCATTTAAAAAATCGTAATGCCCTTTATAAGAATAGCTGGCTTCTAATTCATTATCGATATCCTTATCCTTAAATGTTAGCTTTTTCCCATTTGTCAACGGCAATTCCAAAATCTTTCCATTTTTCGGATAAGACAGGGTATCCTTAATCAAGTAGTTTTTAGCCGTATTCCGAGCGGCTAAGAACGTTTGCTCATCAATCAACTCTAGCTGGAGATACTTATCTAAAGAATGTCCATTTTCGTAATGCATTTCTTTACCATTTATCGTCAATGAAACGATTGAATTTAAATCTTTGGGAGAGATTGTAATTTTATCTTGTTTCCCCAGCTTGGACTTCGCTACATAGACCTTTTCCCATCGCGTTACATCACCTTTTTCGCCATTGTTCCCGCTATAATCGCGCTGGATACGATCCATTACGGCAATCCATTCGCCTTCTTCACCGATCACATCGAGCTTGGTACCATAGGGATATCTTCCTAATAGCGGGGCAGCCTTATCTGCGCCTTGTCTAAGCTCGGCTCCAGCTCGATCAACAACATAGGTATTTTTTAAAACCTTCGTCTTGTCAAAGTCAATTGGCAAAGGAGGAAATTTAACAGCAGCCATCGTATCCTTCACAGCGACTGCTTTAAGTTCAGCAGAATCCTTTAAATCCGCACCTTTGGCTTTTGTATTGTGTCCACAACTCAAGATTCCCATGGATAACGTTGCTCCTAGGAATAAAGATAGGGGTGAAAATAACGGTCTATTCATAAAGGTCAAGGTAGCGATTCCCATGCCAAAAAAAAATACTGGTTTTCAGGGGTTCTTCGAGAGCCAATACCATTATCAATAAGTTCATAGTTTTAGCAACCTAAAATCTAACGCTCATTCCAAATGGACGACATCATTTGAAGAACATATCTACAGCTATGAAGGTTCATTAAAAAAACGCTGGATTTCTAATCTTTTAGCCACAAATTTTTCCTTTCAATTTGTAGACCGCCATTCGACTTCCTTGAATGGACAATGGTCATTATGATTGCCACAATGATGGTCAAGAAGCGGAAAAAATTGCTCCATCCATTTCCAGCAGCATTGTCCGAAACATCAAAAATCATCCAAGCCGAATTCATCAAAACATGAAGTGCTATCGGTATCCAAAGGTTAAACTTCCACTCAGCATACAACCACGAAAATAGGATAGAGCCGAAGAAAGTCATACCGAAAATCAGAACCAATTCTCCCAAATCCTGACTCTGATAAAGATGTAGTAAAGCAAAAAGAAATGAGGTGGCTAAAATAGATGGAATAAAACCTAGTCGGGTATAGCGAAACACTAAACCAAAAAAATAGGCACGAAAGATCATTTCTTCAAAGAATCCTGACGACACACTATTTATTAATAGCGCGTTTGGATCTATTTTGCGATTGAAGGTAAAAACAATGGCATAGCCCAAGAACATAGGTAAGGTGGCTATAATTCCAAAAGAAAGCCCCTGTAAAAAAGAGCCTTTCAACCCAAATTTTTCCAAGAATTCATGCTGACCTTTCGGTTTAAGCAGCATTGCCCCCAAAAGCAACGGTACAAGGCTAATTGAATAGGTCAGTACATGCCCCAAAAATCTACTTTGGACATAGTTGATTATCATGGATTGAAGGGGCGCAAAAAACAAATAATCGAGGATAAAATATATTCCGAAGAAGAGAAATAATACCAGCAGGTTTAAACTTTTTGTGTTCATCTTTTTTTGAACAAAATTATGCTACCCAAGACGAGTATACAAAGTTATGTGGCGTATGACAAGACTTAGGGATGATTGACCATGGTGTGTGTGGTCTGCCCTATAAATACGGTCTAACTGACTCCATAGCAGACCTCGAAATAACAGCACAATCTTCAGTATCTGCAAAATGTAACAATAAACCTTGGGCATTCCCTTCCTTTGCGATTATTTTTTCAAAGTTGACAAGAAAGGACCGATGACATCGGTGAATAGACATTGTATTCAAGAGTTCAGATAAGCGGCTCAACGTAATTCGTACCATCTGCTTCTTTACCGTACCATCCTTCCTAAAATAGATCATGCAATAATTATCCATTGATTTTGCAAAAATAAAATCGCTTGGCAGCAGCTTTAACGGTTGATTACCATTGGGAATATTGACTTGCCCCAAATGGCAGTCATTCACTTCGCTCAATATCATAGCTGGCTTTATCGAAAGATCTTCAATCGACGAATTACTCTTTTCATGATGCGAATGACGCTTATCAACTCGAAGCAAAAAATAAATCGTAGCAATCGGGCTGTAAAGTGAAAGTGTGTAACATCCCATATAGGGTAGGTTATTCCACTGCAATGGGGCCTGATTGATGAACCAACCATGATAAACAAAATTTAAAAAACTTGATAATAAGAACACAAGAAAAATACGAAATAGTTCTATAGCAACTGTTCCCCTTTTTTTACGTAAGAGGATAGAAATTAAGGCATATGCAATGGATAATATAACCCCGTATCCAGATAACAGGCTAAATTTGTAGGCATTCTCAAAATTATACGTTCCAAATGGCTGGAAAATCATTAGGAATACATAAGCTGATAAGCCTAGTAAGAAGGCATAGGTGAGCAGCTCTCTTGTGGAGACAATTTTGGGAATTACACTATTTAAATAATTTAGAACAGGTTTTTTATATATCATGATTGGATAAATTTAGCGCTTTTCTTGTGATTAACAGGTACATTACATAAAGAGTTCATCAAAAAAGACAGGCAGCGTGAAAATTTATAGCTAAAAAATTGAAATATGTTGAATTTATAATTTAACTTAGAAGATATTTTTTTCAAGTGCATATGAGTTCGCTTGAATTAAAATTGATTTGTCATATTATATATACATAATTCTCCAAGCTATGCGTTTAGGTCAACTATTTACTTTATTTCTTTGTTTGGCTTTTGTACATGTCATCCAAGCACAGGAAAAGCAAGTTTTAATAGAAAATGTTAAACTGCTCGACTATGCAACTCAAACGTTAACGCCACCAAGATATGTGTTAATAAAAGGGAACACAATTCAGACCATTACTGCATCCCCTATTGACGCACAAGACAAGAATGTAGTCAGAATTGACGCTAAAGGCAAAACACTCATGCCTGGATTGATTGATGTACATGTTCATTTGGTATTTGGAGCTTTGACAATGCCTCAAATGATGACAAATGACTTATCCGAGGAATTCTTGATCAACACGGTAGGTCTCTCGGCTCAGCAGATGTTAATGCGGGGTTTTACAAGTGTACGTGATGTCGGTGGTCCTATATTTCCATTAAAAGCAGCGATCGACAAGGGTAAGCTTTTAGGGCCTAGAATCTGGCCTTCTGGTGCCGTTGTAAGCCAAACTGCCGGGCATGGCGATTTTCGGACACCGGAGGAAAAATCGCGTCGTTTTTTCGGCATTGTTTCTCGTGCGGAGCGATATGGAGCAACATTCATTGCCGATGGTCGTGATGAGGTTCTGACTGCAGTAAGAGAGAATCTAAGATTCGGGGCAAGTCAAATTAAACTCATGGCGGGTGGAGGAACTTCTTCAGCATATGATCCTGTGGATGTTACCCAATATACGCTAGATGAAATGAAAGCAGCAGTAGAAGCAGCCGAAGACTGGGGAACCTATGTCACCGTACATGCCTATACGCCAAGAGCAATTCGAAGAGCGATCGAAGCTGGTGTAAAATGTATAGAACATGGACAATTGCTCGATGAAGAAACTTTACAGCTAATTGCAGAAAAAAATATCTGGCTTAGTTTACAAAACCTGGTGGAAGATACACCTGATATGGATCCACAACGAAGAATCAAGCGTAAGCCTGTCATTGAAGGTCAGGAAAAAGTGTGGCCTATGGCTAAAAAATATGGAGTAAAACTAGCTTGGGGTACAGATTTCCTTTTTGAACCGGAACTGAATAAAATGCAGAACGCTTTTATTTTGCGACTTCAAAAATGGTTTACAAATGCCGAGATCATTAAAATGATTACCCAAGACAACGGTGAGCTCCTGCAGCTTTCGGGATTAAGAAGTCCTTATCCTGGCAAGCTGGGAACAGTAGAAGAAGGAGCTTTGGCAGATCTAATCCTTGTAGACGGAGATCCGCTTAAAAATTTAAAACTTTTGGCAGATCCAGAAAAAAACTTTTTGTTGATCATGAAAGACGGTCAGATTCATAAAAATAGCCTCCAGAAGCATTAATATTTCCAAGGTTAAATTTATTGTATCTCGAAAATACAGCATATTCAAATGATAAAATGTATTTTCGATGACATCAGTTAAAATGGGCTATTTTGGCTCGTCAAGGTGAAAAAGGAATCAAACAATTTTTACCACCACATGGTGCAGGCGGTTGCATTACGGTATAATTTATTTGAAGAGTAAACACCTTTGCATTTAATTGATTAGTTTTGCGTTTAAACGATAAATCAAAGCATTCGGTGGCATTATTATTCAACGACGGACGTCCAGTAGTAAGACTAAGAGCATTTCGGGCTATCGACGATCCCCAAACCTGTGAACGTTTCATAGAAGGACACGCGCATGTGTTGACTGCTATAGGCGTAAAGAAAGTAACTTCTTCCAAAAATGACTGGATGTACAATCCCGCATCATTCGTATTGATCGTAGAATCCCTTGATGGGGATAAAGTCTATGGTGGAGTACGTATACACGTATCTGGAGGGAGCGAACCACTTCCCATTGAACAGGCCACGGGAGCGATGGATGCCAAAATCTTAGACCTTGTTTATGATTATGCGCAACAGGGGACCGGTGAAGGTTGTGGGCTTTGGAACTCCAGGGAGATTGCTGGATATGGCATTGGCAGCATATTTTTGACGCGGGCTGGTGCCGCTATCAGCACACAGGTTGGCATTAAATCACTCTTTGCTTTATGTGCTCCTTACACGGTGAAATTAGCAGAAAGTGTTGGCTACCGCATTGATACAAGTGTTGGAAATAATGGCACATTCTATTATCCGAAGCTGGATCTACTGGCTACCGTAATGATTATGCGCAATCTAGACACCTTGACCGAAGCCGATCAAGAAAACAAAGATGCAATTTTGTCGCTTCGTAATAATTCCAATATTGTCCGCATAGAAACTTTGCGGAATAAGGAGATTGAAATTCATTATCAAATCGATATTCCGAATCTCAATCAATGGGATTTAAATGAAATTATTAAAAACCTGAAACATACATCATTAGATCATAAACCAGATGATCGTAATTTAAATATCTTGTAATGGACACTAAACATTATGGTGCCGGCTATTTAATGGATACCGGTGATTTCCTTAAACAATTAAAAATACATTCATATACTCCTTTTAATGCGATTAAAGAAGGCGTTGTCGTCGATCTTGGTTGTGGCACTGGAATGGATGCCATCAATTTGGCGAATATGCTAGGCCATAACGTGCTTGTCGTTGGATTGGATCATGACAAGGCTTTAATCGAACATGCCAAAACAAGCAGCGTAGAGGTAAAAAACGTCGACTTTGTTCAGGGTGAAGTTAATCAACTTAGCTTTACAGATAATTCCATTGCTGGCATCAGAATGGAACGCGTAGTACAACATTTGCCGGAAGCAGCAAAAATGTTTGCTGAGGTTCACCGTGTTTTGCGTGACGGTCAACCCTTAGTGATCGTTGAGACCATTTGGAACAGCCTGACGTTTTACAGCAAGCATGTTGACATTGAGGCTAAGATATGTCATTATTTGACCGAAGAAAAAGTCAACAATGGCTGGGCTGGGAATAAATTAACTTCAGACCTATTGACTCAAGGCTTTAAACAAGTTCAATTGCAAACATTCTGTATGGTAGCCCGTTCGAAAGAAGAGGCCAACCGCTATCTTTTCTTAGATAAAATTCTTCTGGAGATGGTCGAAAAAGAGAAGTTAAGTACAGCTGAAATGGAGGAATTTCAAAACACATTGGACCAAGCTGATGAAGCCGGTTGTTTCCTTGTTTCTATGAATTTAGTTATTGCCGAAGCAAAAAAATAGCATATAGTGATGAAATGCTGGCTTAACTTGATCTTCTTATTTATTTTTACGTGCAGTTCAACTTGTTTTGGAGAGGTTATTATCGATCAGCCGACACAGCGTGTATTGATCGGATATGGTCTCGAGCGTTATACGGGGAAAGGAGAGCCTAATTTTTCGGATACTTCAGCTTCCTCCTTTCAATCATTAGAAAGCAAGGTACCCAATTTGGGCATATCACCCGCTGACATCTGGTTTCGATTGCCTGTGACAAATAAGGGTAAAGAGAAACTTGAACTCTTGCTCGAAATTGCCTACCCTCTCTTGGATGAGGTCGAACTTTTTGTACCATCATCAAATGGACATTATAAATCGATCAAGCTGGGCGAGCATCAATCTTTTTCGGCTAGAAAATATAAGGTTCCTAATTATGCATTCGACATTCAATTACCTGGAAATGAGAAAACGATCTTTTTCCTTCGCATAAAAAGTACGGAGCAGATTATTCTCCCGATCTATTTAAGTAACGAGCGCAGTTTCTTAAAAGAGATGAATGACGACAGTTTGTTAAGCGGCATCTATATTGGTATCGTCGGCATTATGGCGATATACAATTTATTCTTGTTTTTTTCTGTTCGTGAAAGGGGCTATCTGTATTATGTCCTTTATGTTCTGTGTGCAGGAATAACACAAATGGGTATTAAAGGATATAGTTTTCAATATCTGTGGCCAAATTGGACTTATTTTGCAACAAAAGGTCCTATTATCTTCGGATGTTTATCAGGCTTATGTGCCCTGCTTTTTGCCGATTCATTTCTTCAATTACCGAAAAATGCTCCTCGGTCAAGAAGTGTGATCACTGTTTTTATCATCTTTTTTGTCGTTGGCTGCCTTCTTACACTTCTCAACCTGACACAACCAGCGTTCATGGTTATGCAACTAACAACAGGAGCGGGATCCTTATTTGTCATTTACTTATCCTATCGGGTGATGATAAATGGTTATAAACCCGCTAAATATTTTGTTTACGGTTGGACAATTCTATTATTAGGTTCTGTTGTGTTTTTACTGAAAGACTATGGCATCTTAAAATATAACGATTTTACGAGCAACGCCGTTCAAATTGCATCTGTTGTGGAGATGGCATTATTGTCCTTCGGTCTAGCTTATAGTATCAATATCTTAAAAGAGGAGAAAGAGGCATCACAAGTCAGGGAATTAGCAATTTCGTTGGAAAACGAAAAGTTGATACGTGAGCAAAATATTGTATTGGAACAAAAAGTAGATGAACGGACCCGTGAATTAACAGAATCTAATGAGTCTCTACAAACCACCCTTACTCACTTGAAGGAAACGCAGTCTCAACTTGTCGAAGCCGAGAAAATGGCCTCTCTTGGTCAATTGACTGCCGGGGTTGCGCATGAGATCAACAACCCAATCAATTTTGTTACATCCAATGTCGCTCCATTAAAGCGTGATATCAAGATGATCTGGGAAACACTGGAGGAGGTAGAACGTATCGCTTTTAAAGAGGGGATATCCGATGTTGAAAAGCAATCTCTAATCAAAAGATTCAAAGATGACCTGGATATCGATTATCTGAAAACAGAGGTAGATTTTCTATTAAAGGGGATGCATGATGGGGCTCATCGGACTGCCGAAATAGTAAAAAGTTTACGGATCTTCTCGCGCGTAGACGAGGATACATTAAAATTTGCCGATCTAAACGAGGGACTGGAGTCAACAATGGTTATCCTCAACAGTTTATTAAATAACACGATTGAAGTTGATAAGATCTACGGCGATATGCCAAAAGTCGAATGCCATGCAGGAAAACTTAATCAAGTCTTCTTAAATATCGTGACAAATGCAATTTACGCCGTAAATAAAAAGTTTAATCACGATGTTGGTGGTAAAATATGGATTGAGACCGGAGTTCATGAGGATAATACCGCTGTGTTTATCAAAATCGCAGACAATGGTATAGGTATTCCAAAAGAAATCCATGAACGGATATTCGAACCATTTTTTACAACGAAAGACGTTGGCGAAGGTACTGGCTTGGGAATGTCAATTGCCTATAATACCATTGCGAAACATCATGGTAAGATTATTGTAGATTCAGAAGTGGGAGAGGGTACAAGTTTTACGCTTCTCATTCCAATTCAACAAAACAATTAATGCCACTATAAACTTAAAATAGTTCAATTAACTATTATTTTTTCATATCTTTTGTAAGGGAATAAAACCATATAATAAAATTATGCAGAGGGAGCTTGAAATATTATATATCGATGACGAAGTAAACAATTTGGTTAGCTTTAAAGCGAACTTTAGATACGATTACGCTATCCATACAGCATCCAATACGAGTGAGGCCGAAACGATCCTTCATGCTCATCCTGATATCCGTATTATCTTCTGTGACCAACGTATGCCGGATGAGATGGGCATCGATTTTTTACACCGTATTAAAAAAGATTTTCCAAAACCAATCCGTATCCTTTTAACGGCTTATGCCAATATGGAAACTGTAATTGATGCAGTTAACAAAGGTCATATTTTTAGGTTTGTCCGAAAACCCTGGATGAATGAAGAGATCGTTTCCGCTATAGAAGAAGCCAATAAATTTTATGTTGCGAACTCTATGCTAGAAGTTAAGAATCAAGAGCTACAAAAAGCTTATGATGAATTAGATAAGTTCGCTTATAGTGTTAGTCATGATCTTCGTGATCCATTGACAGGAGTTCTTTCTGCGGTGAAACTAGGATTAGAGTTTGACAGCATAGATCGTATTCATGAGTTGTTATCACTAATGGATAGCTCACTGGTTAGCTTAGATGCGTATATTGACAGTCTGCGCGACTATTATCTCTTACGAAGAGGCGAACTTATGTTATCAGCGATAAATTTCGAAGAACTCTTTGACAACATACGCCAGTTTTACAGCATGTATACGCAAAATAAAGACGTTGCTTTTGAAATTTCAGTGGATCAAAAAGAGATCTTTAGCGGAGACAAAGCACTTCTAGAATTAATTTTGCATAATCTTCTTTCTAATGCGTTTAAATACCAACGTAAAGGGCAAGAAAACCAGTACGTCAAACTCTCCGTATTCGTATCAGAACGTAAAGCTAAAATTATAGTGAGTGACAACGGAATAGGCATATCTCCAGAGTATGTTGAAGATATCTTTAAATTATTCTTTAGAGCAAGTGATCAAGCTAAGGGCATGGGATTTGGGCTCTATAATGTTCAGAACGCACTCTTAAAACTACAGGGGAAAATTGAAGTGCAATCACAACCCAATCAGGGCACAACCTTTACCGTCGTCATACCGAGCAAATAAGGCCTCTCACTTTCGGCAATCCGATGCGATTGCAGCGAAGTGTACCACAAAGCAAACAGACATTTTAAATAAAAGTTGACTTTCCTAAAATTATATTCTTTTAGGAAAGTAGCTTTTGCCGAAGCAGAAACTCCAACTGATCATTTGAAGTCTCAAGTTGAGAATTAGTCTCTACAATCTTTTGACGCTCAGCATAGACATCATAAGCGCGTTGAATCGTTTGATCGAGCTCCTCTTCACTCCAAGGCTTATTGAGGTAATGAAAGATTTTTCCTTTATTAACGGCATCAACGACAGCTGCCATGTCCGTATATCCTGTCAAAAGGATACGCATTGGGGCTGCATTGATCTTAATAATCTCTTCCAAAAACTCTACACCGGTCATTTCCGGCATCCGTTGATCAGTAATGATAATATGTATTTGGTTGTTTTTGACAATATGGATCGCATCGGCACCACTAATTGCCGTAAACACTTTATACTTTAGTCGAAATGTCGCTTTAAAAGAAAACAGATTGTTTTCTTCGTCGTCAACGTACAATATCGAAATCTTCTTGTCTTCCATAAGCTTATCGTCTGAAATACAAATTTACGTAATAAATTCGCTGAATTAATAACAGATTAAAGAGTTTTATGTTTTCCTAGCAGAAATAATACGAGATAGCTCATAAAAATAATAGATTAGTTATCCGATAATTATAACATACAACACTAGAAAAACGATTTAAAGTTAATAGCTGCACAAGGGTAATAATCCAACTTGTATTGAAAAAAAGCCATCTTACTTCTGCAAAATGGCTTTTTTGAAAGTGACCCCGCTGAGGCTCGAACTCAGGACCCACAGATTAAGAGTCTTTGTCAATTACCAAAGTGACACTCATTTACAACCACTTAGCAATACTTAAAGCATTTTGCGCCAAATCTGCGCCAAATGACAAGATTAGATTACGAAGTAAAAATCGTCACCACCAAAGAACTGAAACACCGTTCCTATTTGCTAATTAAAGTGAATGGAGAAAGATTCAAAGAGTACAATGGTAAGAGCTTAGGATTATCTCTAAAACCAAGTTCAGCAAAATCCTTAAAAGAGAAGCACCAAATTTTAACTGAGCTTGAATTTCAATTTAAGAAGTCTATTGAGATCGGTACATATCCCACCTCCAAAGATTTAATTGAGGAGACCAAGCCGATATTAAGAGACCTTTTAGATAGAGCTATATCAAATAAAAAACAGTCAAACCTATCGAGCCGATATGTGGAGGAATTGGAAGGTTATGCCAAAAAGCTAAAAGCCTTCTTAACCGAAAGTGAATTGAATGACGATATAAGTCATTTAAGCCGATCACGTATTCAGGAGTTTATGAACCGTTTTAATTCTAGCGCTTCATATTATATGACTGCTAGAAGACATATAAAGACGATATTCTCAGAGATTGGCAAGACCAAGGAATTTAACACCTCTATCGTCACAAATACAGATAAACGTAAAGCAACACCTAAACTCCATAAAGTATACACTGAACAACAACTATCTGATGTACTTGCTTTCTTAAAACAGCATCATCCAAACTTACATCTATGTTGTTTAATGAGCTATGGCTGTCTTCTCCGACCACATAATGAAATACGTTTACTAAGACGAAGCCATTTTAAAAATGATATTAGAGAGATCCATCTCTCTGGTCATGAAAACAAGGGAAAGAAGATAAGAGTTGTTCCTATTCCTAATTACGTAAGAGAAATATTGCTGTGCAAGTTGAAGAAACTGGCACCTGAGGAGAATCTATTCAGTGAAGAAACCTCGTCATACAATTTGAACTACTTTAGTACCGCATGGAAACGGATGTTTAAGTTAATGGAAAAAGAAGGCATTATCGAGAAGAACCAAACAATCTACTCATTCCGTCACACAGCTTCTGTAAACGTCTATAAGAAGACAAAAGACCTTCATATACTCCAACAGTTATTAGGACATTCGGACATGATTGTAACGCTTAAATACCTTCGTGGATTAGGCGTTCATAATGCGGATGAACTGAAACATGTGATGCCTGAACTTTAAAGTGAGACAAGGAAAATTACACTTATACCCCCTTGTAAAAAATCGTGTCTCAATAGTCTAACTTCTAAAAGAGAGTCAAATACAACTAAATAATTTAAAAAGTCTATTTCCTTTTATCGAAATAGGCTTTTTTTATTTATAATTAGTGTTTAAAACTAAATTTAATGGTACTTAAATACAAAAAGGAATCTTACGACTTTGAAGTAATATTTGATGATTATTTCCTAAAATACTTTAATCCTCTAGCTATCAAAGAAGAGACTTTCAAATTTGTACCCCTTAAAAAGAAAAATAGCAAGGAGCAACCAAAAACTTTGGAGGAAATAAATCAAGAAGATCTTGAAAAGCAAAAAAGATCTAGGTGGGTTAATGGAGATTTCTATATTGCCACATATGTTGATGTTGATGGCGACGAAGAGTTTCATCCCGATTACGATGTATACGAATATGCAAGTCAGGTATTATTTAAAATAGGTAAACATGAAATAGATAAGGAGCAAACAGAAAAGGTTGTTATGTTCGTTCATAACCTGAGATTGCTTTTACTCCTATATAAAGCCGATCATTGGGACAAAAGGCTTGGCCTATTATATACAAGAGACAGCGATCTAACCTTATTCGAGGAGATAGAAAAGATTACCTATCTAAAACAGCTCTTGGATAAGTTAGAAAATTCAGAAAATTCAGAAATGATTCTTCGGAGGAAAGACGAATATGAAATTGTTATCACTTCGGAGAGCCAAAAAATTCCAGCAGAAGATTTCAAACCTATTCTTTTGCAATATGCCGAACGAAAGTATTATGAATTTATTCATAGATATAATGCCTACGGATATCTCCCATTAAAAGACATTAGCACAATTCGAAATAGGATATCAAAATTGCCCCAACAAGAAATAGCACAATCCAACAGTGACATTTCTTTTGCTATGAACATCCTTTCTGCGCAAAATATAAACCCATTCTTTACTTATTATTACTTTTCTAGGCTTGAAAGTCATTTAAACAGTCTGATTGCTTCTAAAAAGGAAGACCCTATCTACGAGTTCTTAAAGATTGCCGCTCCTGAATTGAACAGGGCTATCGAAGACAATGCTCATCCAAAGTTCAAGAAAAAAGACAAGCATCTGTTACTCTTTTCGCTTTTGAGATCTTCCAAGTTTTTACCTGATAGAAAAGCTTTGGAACTAGATGGAATTGTGGATGTTAAAGAAGATTTTATAAAGCAACTACTACGCTAAACATATACTTTCCGAAAAAGGGGGTGATAGAAAATTAATTGTTTTTTATCACCCTTTTTTGCGTTTGCACCTTTGTATTGTCCGAAGGGGATAACACTTGAACAATAAGGCGCCAAAGTTCAAGTGGTAAAACGAACTGGGATGACAGAGAAAAATTAAGTTAAAAGAATTCAGGAAATGAATATTGTTCAATCCAAATTAAACAAAAGCTCTCAAGAGCAAAAATCATTACTTACTAGCACAACAAAACGGGCTAGTTCAAAGAGCGCTAAGTATACGCTTTCAAATAAAAATTTCTTTATCGAAAACCATGAATATTTTGGAGTGGTTTCAAAAAAATATTTTATCGAATACTATAGATCGCTCAACAACGAACAGCGATTAGGTCTATGGTTATTATTCAAAAATCTTTCGGCTAGAAAGAAAATGTATATATCCGAGGTTCGATTTAATGAGGATAAAGTTTCTTACGTCGAAGTCGAAACTACATTTAATAAAAGGCAAATTAAATTTGAACTATACTACATGAGAGGCTTGTATAAGCTGTTGGGTTTTGCGTCGTATACCAAATACGACCTTGATGTCAAGGAATTGCTGAAAATAGCAAATCAAAAATAAATCGTCACAAGCTGGGGGGTGTCTCCCCAGCCTATTTTAAAAATCATATTAAATTATAACATCACAGAACTGTGTGATCAGATACTTATTGTCTAATGAAAATGAAAAACATAAAATTAAAAAGTAAATTTCTAACCACTGCCATTCCGTCCAATACAATATTTTGTAAAAATCAGACTGGAATAGGAGCCACATATTTTGAATTGAATGTTGCCAATAGAAATTCTCTTATCATCGTACCCAATGTCCCTGTTATCATCGGAAAGACAAAAGGGCGTAACGACATATTGGGTGTATATGAAGGCGTGACAAAATCTCAGATAGAGAGTTATTTACGAAGCAGAACGGAGCATAAAAAGATTATTACTACCCCAGAATCGCTAAGCAGGGTTATTGCTGTTTTTCAAACAATGGAAATAGATTACCTAAATACTTATTTCATGCTCATTGATGAATGCGATAAATTGACGAAAGATATTGATTACAGAACATCTATTACATTGTCTCTTGACTATTTTTTTGAGTTCCAAAATAAAGCATTTGTAAGTGCAACAGCATTAATTCCGAGCGATCCTCGATTTAGGAAAAATGGTTTTTCAGTCCATAATATAATTCCTACATATAGAATAGATCGGGATATCAATGTAATTACGACGAACCATTCTCTCTCTTCTCTAAACAAGATACTTCGACAATCCAAAGCGGACAAGATATTTATTTTTCTGAATAGTGTTGTCGGACCAGCCAGTATTATCAAATCTTTGAACATTGAAAAGTTATCATCCATTTTTACCTCTTCAGACGGTGTGAAGAGCTTTAGATTAGATGTGAAGGATGTAAAACCGGAACATATTTCCGATGAACTGGACAATGAGAAATTTAGCAAATATAATTTTCTAACGAGCCGATATTTTTCAGCTGTCGATATTGATACCGAAGAAAACGTTGATATTGTAATTATTTCAGATATTAATAATTTTCCTCACAGCCTTATCGACCCAAGCACTGATATTCTACAAATAGTTGGACGTTTACGTAAGAAGGAATATGTTGGATCGATCAATCTTATTGCAAAAATATCCTCTGATATTCAATATGTGTCTGAAAAATCAATAAAAGACATTTTCGCTTTCGGAAGGAAACTAAGGGATTTTTTGGAAATAGCATTTACTTCTACACAAAATGAGGAATTGAAAATGTATATCAAGCAACTTGCTAATATAAATTCTGATAGGGCATTTTTTAACGTTGATTTTACTTCCAATTATTTTATGATGGATAACTATAGGCTAGAAAACAAAGCTTTGTCCCTTTATAGAAAAGATGAAAAGCTTGTTCAAGCGATTAGAAATCTTTCTGTCAGAGGCACCGATATCAGATATTTTAATGTTAATCATATCAAAGAAGTATATAACCCTTCCGAGCCCACCGTAAAATTAATATCTGCAAGAAAGCAATTTAAAGATAAATTTGAGGATCTAATTACAACTATGGAAAGCATTCAGAAATCCAAAAAAGAAAAATCTGAAAATAAGTTTCTGATTGACCAAAGCGAAGATCTAGAACGCTATATTGTCAGCGAGTATTTTGAAATGTACGAGGTGTTTTTAAACGAGGGATCAGCAAAAGTTCGTGAGATTGGCGCAAGTCAGAAAGCTATAAAAGATTATTACTATCTAAATCATGATAATGAACATCTAAAAAATACTCCTTTGCTCCAAGAGTTGTATAGTAAATTTCGGATAGGAAAAAAATATGAACAGGGTGAATTTTTAAAATCATTTATGACAGTTTACTCTCGATATGTCCCTAATGCCAAACGAGAGATTCAAAATATTGAGAAATTCTATAAAATAAAACAATCAAGGGAAAGGCGCAATGGACCTCAAAAAAGAATGATCTTATTGGAAGAGACCAAATTCGAAGTTTCGAAAGGAGCTAAAAACTAAACTTATGGGAATGAGACACCGTTTTTAACATTATATACCCTTTGTAAATTTTGGTGTCTCACCATATTTATTATTTGATAGAAAAAGACAGTATTCTAGAGTATAGTTTGCTGTCTTTTTCCGTTATAGACGCTGTCTAGCTTCCTTTAAAAACCCATCAATTCCAGTATCTCCAAAAAAACCTCACCATTTTAGGCCTTATATTTAAGTTCGATCCGAATAAATAGCTTAAGCGACTACTATCCAATGCCTTATATGGAACCAAGTGATTCAGCACAAGTCAAGATACTAAAAGCCAGCAAACTAACCACTAATTTTCCCAATCCGTTATATTGATTTTAACATAGAGCTTTTCCTTTTAAAAACCCAATCGCTTGAAAAATTATGTATCTCCCGCTCACTCAGGGTATTCATTTACAACCCCCACCTTGATTTTAGGCGAAAGTCATTTATTTAAACATAATCATATTATGAAAGACTTACTAAATGTTTCAGAAATTCGGGTCGAGTTTGTTCCCGAATTTAAAATTTCAGAATGTCCACTAATTACCAATTCCCAACAAGCTTATAAAATATTGATGCAGGTCTGGGACAGATCGGTTATGAGCTTTTTAGAAGAGTTTAAAGTTATCTTACTTAACAATGCTAACAAAGTATTAGGAATTATAGACCTTGCAAGAGGAGGCAAGGATTTCGTTCCTGTGGACATGAAAGTTATCTTTTCTATAGCGCTGAAAGCATCAGCATCTAAAATTATACTGGCGCACAATCATCCATCAGAACAACTTCAACCGAGTTCCGCAGACAGAGCAATCACAAAGAAAGCTATTGAAGCAGGTAAGTTCTTAGATATTGAAGTGTGCGACCATCTAATAGTAACGCCTGACAAATACCTCAGTTTAAAAGATGAGGGATATTTTGATATTGGTAATCAATAATTATTTATCTTTGCATTGTATTAAAATATTGAAGAAATAAAGCGTTAGCTTGAAGTTCTTGTGAAAGAGAAAACCTAGGAAATTTTCAATTGCACAACAAGAGCGGATAAGGTGACGTTCTACGCTATATATAAGCGTGGGACGTGCCTATCTGTTTGTTTGTGCAGGGTTCTCCTAGGTACCTCTCTCAGCAATCAGCTCTAGGTTACGTCCCACGCTTTCTATTATTAACAAATCGATAAGGGATGTATCGGTATTAAATCAGCATCCTAAATGAATTGACTTTTCTAGCACGGATTCCCGTAAAACGCAACTCACAAAATGAATTTATTTTGTAAGCGAGATTTTATTATGCCCTTCGCTTACATCTTTTAGCCACCGCATTGGGCATAGCGGTATTATATTTTAGATTTATGAAAAAAGTATTTTTGCTTTTAATGACAGTGGCAACCATAGTTAGTTGCTCGAAAGACAAGAACCCATCTAAAGATCAGAAATCGGATTGTTTAGTAAAAACAATTGATATGGGACTTAGCAATGAAGGGATATTGAACTTCACTTACGACTCTCAAAAGCGTGTTTCTAAAGTAAATTTTGAAAAACACGAAAAAGGTGACTCATATCAAAATCAAGATTACAATATATCGTACTCTTCAAACCAAATAACAATTACCGGTTATTCGTCAGCCGTTTTTACTCTGGACAATCAAGGTCGAATTATAAAATCTGCGGAAGAAAACGAAGGAGAGCGCACATATTCTTATAATTCCGCTGGATATTTAGAAACGGTTACTTTGAAAGACAACTCTAAGGCGACCTTTACTTATGCAAATGGAAATCTTACAGGTTTTAACATTGGAAACTATAAATATTCGACTGAATATGATACAAATAATGCTTATGTGCCTTACTCTTATGATATTACCCAAAATGAAATACTTCATTATGCTTATGGATCTGTCCTTTACGAACAAGGCCATTATGGAAAAGTAAATAAAAATCGTGTCTCTAGAGTCGACAGAGGAGCTTATGTCTATACCTTAGATGATATTTCCAAAAAGATCAAATCCATTATCATAAACAAAGGTGAATATGGTATGGATAATATGAACTTTATTTATCCATGTAACTAAATTATAAATCTACCCAATTCACATACTCTACATCTGACCTATAATCATCCCACTCACTTGAAACTTGGAGGGTTTCGTGAGTGGGATTTAATTTATATTAAAAATAATTTGTTCTATTGCCTTTTCCCTTTTGACAAAAGAAAGTTTAAATTACTTTCTTTTTTTAAAGACATTTTCTCTAACTGCTTAATTCGGATATCAATATTTTCTATTATTGTATTGATAATTGTTAGAAAATCATCATTTAACAAGAAAGCTTTAGTCTTGTCATCTAATTTTAAGCGAATCGGAGAAAGGTGAGATTTATCCACATACTTACTTTCACTTTTATAGAATGAAGAGACACTATCAAGGTATTCTGGCTTTTGAGGGAAAGCTAGCCAGTCGTACCATCTTAACAAATCCGTAAAAGACATTAAACTTTCTTCAAAAGACGAATAATTAAAAAAGAAAAAACCCTTTATATGATGTCCCGATATTATTATTTCCTCTTCATACATCAAAGACACATTAAACAAATTTAAAAAAGCACTTATCTTTCTTGTGTTATTTTCAGAAGTTAATTTTTTTAGAATAATTTTTAAGTTTGGTATGACAAAATATTTATTGAAAGCAGCCTCATCCAATTCAGCGCACAATATCCATAAATTCTTACTATAATCTAGGCTTTTCGTTTTCAGTGCAGAAGTGATAGAATTATATGCTTCCTTTTTCTTATTGGAAGGAAGTGAAGCGATAAATTTAGAAGCAAAATATTCTTGCATAGATCTATGCGGAAATTGGTATTCCAAACCATCTAAAACAATTATTGACAGAGTTGTTCTCAAATCAAATATCAAATCTTCTATTTTTACAGTTTCAAATTCGCAAAATTCGCAAGCTACTTTTAAAAATGCTTCAAAATTATTCTGATTAAAAGCGTATTTGCCTTCTGATAAAGAGATATATGAAAAAAGATTTAAGATACTTTCAAACTCGTTTTTCTGTAACTTAGTTAGCTTTTCTCTCGGAAAACTATTCTTTGTAATACCATCGTGTTTCGAATATAGAGTATCAAATACATTACTGTAAAAGGCACTTTTAATTTTTGGAATTTCAGGGTGACTTTCAAACGCAAGAAGAAACATTGATAGGAGCAATGGGTTTTCTAAAAAAGAAACATAGTCTGCATTCTCACTACTTTTTATATTTTTTATTATTTGTGTCCTTCGTTCTTCGTTATCTATCATCTTCCCTATAAACAACTCTATATCCTTCTTTTTTAGGGATTCAACATGAAAATCGTAAAAGTAACCGAAATTCTCTATCCCACCTCCAGGTCGTGTCGTTAAAATAAAGCTATTTTTACTATATTTATCTATGAAATCTTCTATACATGATACTATCTTCTGCTTCTTGTCACTATATATCTCATCAAATCCATCCAGTAAAAAAATAAACTTTCCAGACTTTAGAGCCTTTGTTAACGTCCGTCTACTTCTTACAAAATTTGCATTGAAAACCTTTTCGTGAATTAAATTGTCCAAATTTCCATCATAGGCATTGAGATTTCTTAACTCAATCAAAATTGGTATCTTATACTTTAATTCTATACATCTTAAAAAAATGTGCTTAATTAAAGTGGATTTCCCGCTCCCCGCAGACCCCACTATAGTTATAAAGTTATATGCTCCAAAAGTGTCATCAACATCAGACATATCTGTGATAAAGTTTTTGTGCCTAATTTTGACAGGATAATAGACATCCGTAAATTTCACCTTCCCACCACGATGCATAAAAGTATTAGTAAAATAATATTTACCAACCATCGTATTTATATACTCGTCGAGCCCTTTTTCGAAGAAATATTGCCATTCTTCATCAATAAATGAATAAGCATCAACAAATGGTTTTAAAAATGCAGAAATTTCTACTTGAGTGTTCATGAACATAAGGTTATATGGCATTCCGTTTCGGAATTTATGCCATTAAGATACGCCAAACTTTATAAATATGAAACCTTATTTCATAAAATTTCATATTTATAGCTTCGCTGTTTGTCATACTTAATGTTTTATAAATCCCTCCACTTCATAAAAACTCTTTTGTCTTTTGAATAAGCATTGCATGCACATTCAAAATCCAACCGCTTTTAGAGTTTGGCTCGCCTGCTGTTCTCTCAGGCTTCGCTCTTGTCACTATTTTTGATAAGCCCAGATCACAAGACCCTTTTTCAAAAATATCGCCAAGAAGCTTCGTCTATTTCATAGATATCGTTGAATCGTGCTTCGCACTTTTCTTCAACGACCTTCGCTCAACTCGCAGGAGGCGAGCAATGAAAATTTATTCTAAAAGCTCTTAAACCGATCTTTTTAATTTGGATATTCTTATATTTAATAAAAGATATTATTTAAGCCAGTTTACCATCAGTATGAAAAAACTTCACCTCAATTTTATTGGAATCTCAATACTATTGCTAACGCTATTTTCTTGCAAAAGTATCTTACAAGAGAGACTTGAAAATGGTGTCTGGAATGTTCAAATTATTAGATATAATTCAACAAACATTTACAATAAATTAAGAACTAATATGTTTGTTTTTAATAAAGATGGAATTGCATCATTTGATGATCTGCAAGTTAGAGATCTCAAAACAGAAAAATGGTTTTTGAATAAAGATACTTTGATTATAGAAGGGAATAGTGTGCCTTATTCAGGAAAGTATATTACTGAGCTTCAAATTGACCCAGAGACAAATGTAATGACATTATATTTGAAATCTGATTCAACGGAAATCAAAATGACAAGCAATCCCAATCCATTAGACAAGCTTCTAAAACACTAGATAGGACTAATAAAAGATTTTTCTAAAACTAGGTGAGACACGGAAAATTACTTTATATACCCCTTGAAAATTTTCGTGTCTCAGCGTTGGCTCAAATTCATAGATTATAGAGCTGGAAAAGGGATTTTGATGTTCAACTATTCTAAATATTGGTTGAAGCAATCTAATAAGACGATTCAAAATTTGTATCTACAATTATCTGATGGATTAAGACACCATAATTACTGGGTTTAAACCTCAGAATATCATGTCCTACTTGAAAAATCAGTCTAAAAAAGTGCGCCAAAAATGCGCCAAAACTATAACTTTTAAATCAATTATGCACTAAATGTCATATCTTAGGACATAGAATTAATTAAAAGAAATATTAACTAGCAGAATGCTTTAGAATAAGTTAACAGACTGTAAATGAAGGGACAGGGCATAAAAAAAAGCCATCTTACTTCTGCAAAATGGCTTTTTTGAAAGTGACCCCGCTGAGGCTCGAACTCAGGACCCACAGATTAAGAGTCTGTTGCTCTACCAACTGAGCTACGAAGTCATTCGGTAATCCAAATGTAAGGTTCACCGTAGAAAAAGTCAAGTGGAAAAGAATATTTTTTTGACTTTTATGACATTCAAGCGAGATTTTTGGCAGTTGCTCGATAAAAAACTGGCCAAAATAAGACAATTAAACTATTTATTCTTTCGCCCTATATTGCCTTGTGTTCCCACTACAGCGATCTTTCCCATAATCATTGGCTTAACTTCCATTTCTATTGGTTTATCCAGTTGCATTTTACGCCCTTTTTTGAATGGAATCACAACAGTTTTATAGCCAAACATCTGTGCACGGAGCTCTTGGTTTACTCGAAACAAAGATTGCGGTACCCAAAGCTGAAAATTTCCATTTTCATCCACTTGCGTACGATAATTTCCTAAGGATACCTCTGTCCCCGCCATGCTTACATCGCTTCCAGCACAAACAACTTTACCTTTTATACTTACCTTAGTACTATCACGACTTCCCTTTAACGCTGAATTATCATTTGTTGATGAGTTGCCCCAACCTTGCTTCTTTATCTGATCATTTTTCGTTTTTGTTTGGACAACGACAACTTCTCCAGTCAGTTTGTTCTGTGCTTGAGCAGTTTGAAAACTCAAGGATCCAACCAATAGGAGGCCCGCAGCAATGCCTGTCCATCTTCCTTGCCAAATAGGGTTTTTAGAAAAAGAAATAGTAGCATCCAATTCGCGCATCAACTGATCTTCATAAAATCGACCACATAACCCCTTACTGGCTTTTTTTATTTGATCCACAATTTCCTGATCATTCATCTGTGAAAAATCAACAACCATCTTCTCACATTGACCACAGAAACGGCCTTGTTCTTGTGGCGTCATCTTACCCCAATCTGCAGAGCAAGATTCTTTTACCTGTAATACAATCTTTTCCATATTGCCTCCTGTTTATATTTTGAGAAGGGATGCAGGAAAATCGACAATTTCATAATGAAACAGCCAACAAAATCACTAATAACTGATAAACAAGCACTTAAAAACAAAACTTGAAATCGCCTATTAACTTCTACCAGACAAAGGCTGGGATCGAATGGAGTAAATCACACGAACGGAGTAAGTCATACACTGGAGGACGATAAATAGCAAAAATCGAAAGATCGTGTTCATAAAAAAATGAGGATTCAAAAAATAGGCTGTCCAAAAGAGTTGGACAGCCTATTTACAGTAAATAATTCTAACAGTTACTTCCCTATTTGATATTGTCAAGAATTTCTTTTATTGCTCTTTCCAATTGCGGATCTTTATTTTCCATCCGATCTTGTACTGTATTTTTTACAAGAATATCTGGGGCAACTCCAGTTTGCTCGAGATCCTGACCATCAAGGGTATAACATCCCCAAGACGGAAGTCGATAGTTTGATCCGTCGACTAAGCCTTTAGCAGAAGTAAAAATAATCCAACGATAGGTCTCATTACCGATGATTTTCCCCAATTTAAGGGCTTTAAAGCCCGCAGCGGTCATTTCAGCATCGCTCAGCGATTGCTCATTAATCAATAAAACAATAGGTTTGGCAGATGGTGCAAAATTACTTTGTGGCGCACGTTTACCGCCTCGGTATTGCCATTGTAAGTAAGGGCGTTGTGACAGGAATCGTAAAACTTCATCGTGTACATTTCCACCTGTATTATACCGTAAATCTAAAATAATCCCTTGTTTGTTATTCTCCTGTTCAGCCATGTCGATCAAGAACCGCTGTAACTCAGTATCCGACATATTTTTCATATGTGAATACGCGATCTTATTGCTACTCAACTGATCAACTCGACTTCGGTTATCTCTAATCCATTGATCGTAGAGGAGATCTCTAAAAACGGCGCTTGATACCGGACGAATGTTTGTCTGAATTTCCTTTCCATTACGATTCAAGGTCAATTGGATTTCTTCTTCCAGTGAAGGCCAAGTAAAATAACTATCGCGGTCTGCCTGCGTATTCAATTTTGTTCCATTAATAGCCATGAGAATATCACCCGCATGAATATCAGCGTCTTTCTTTGCTGCGGGGCCATTCGGAACAATATAGCTAATTTTATAAGGGTTGCTTGTATCATAGATCACACCGATTTCATTCGTTACAAAACCAAACGGCTTACGTTCTTCCTGCCCCATTGAACTGAAACCTAAATGTGACGAATTGAGTTCGCCCAACATATCATTTAAGAGGATGCGTAAATCTGTCCTATCGTTGATACCTGGAAGATATTTCTCATATTTCTTTTTAACAGCGGTCCAATCTACACCATGGAATTTGCTATCGTAGAAATTCTCCTCCAGATTGGCCCATGTCTCATAAAACATCTGATTGAACTCTTTCTCAAGATCCCGATTGAATTTAAAACTCATGGTGACCGCATCAAGCTTATTCAAGTCAAGATTATATTTCTGAATTGTTCCTCGGGTCAGCACGAAGTACTTGCCTGCAGACTCTACAAATTGCCCCATACCTCCATCTGTAACTTTTTCGGTTTTGGCTGGTGTAAATAACTCATATACGGTACGATATGTACTATATTTTCCTTCATGATTGGAAGCATAGAACAAATAGGATTTATCAGCTTTTTGTATCACCAAAGGATCAGATTGTGTTCCAAATGCTGGACTGACCTGCTCAATTCGGTCACGCAATCCTTCTAAATCCAATTGGACCAAAACAGCTTTCTTGGCTTCGACTACTGGTGTTGCGGTTGACTTTACCTTGTCGACATCATTTTTCTTCTTATCCTTAGCAGCATCCTCCTTCTTAGTTGCACCAGTTTTATTTACTGTCGTATCTTTCTTTTCAGGTGCTATAAATAATTCATCAAACTTTGTGCTACGATAAGGTTGATCAAAGTTGGTCAATGCCATTCGGAAAATGCTTGAGTTTTGCATACCAGTAGGATAAGAAGGTTTAGTCCTATTACTCGCAAAATAAATATATTTACCATCTGGCGACCAATAGGGCGCTGCTTCTGTAACACCTGTATTTGTCAAATTAGTCGTTTGCTCATTTTTTAGGTTATACACAAAGATATCCTGTTCAAAATTCCGTATAGCTGTGAATAAAAGATAATTTCCGTCAGGAGAAAACGAGGGCGAAGAATTTTGAAATGCCCAGATTTCATCTTTAACTACTGTTTGGCTCTTCAAACTTGTCAAATCCAATATACGCACTTCATCACGTCCGCTGAGATATACCGCTTTTGTTTTATCCGCATTGAATGTAATATCCCGATTGTTGCGCAGATCTTGTGTCAATTGCTTTATCTCACCTTTACCATCTGCTGGGCGTGAAAACCAGTTTTGATATCCTTGATACGTTTGACTATAGAGTAATGTTTTACTGTCTTTAAGCCACTTAACTTCCATGACGCGCTCCCCTTGACTTGGCATCTGACGAACAAACTTTCCTTCGATATCCGAAACGAACAATTCGCCTCGGGATACAAATGCCATTTTCTTTCCGTCCGGTGAAACGTCGAAATTACTGATGCTACCTGAAATGTTAAACTCTTTCAGCTTTCCTAGCACCTGATTACGGTTAAGTGCGATGTTGGGTTGCATGGTTTTCTTTCCATTGACATCGTAAATATAAAGCTGGTACCCTTTTTCAAATGCGATCTTACTACCGTCTGCCGCGACAAAAGGACGTTTGATTGATTCTGGGAAAGCGGTCAATTGGGTTTTCGCCTTTCCCGCTATTTGATAGAGGTTGTACTCCCCATTGCTTTCGTCGGACACATAGAATATATTGCCTTTCTGGTCTACTGTCGGCCAAAAATCCTTACCTATATAATCTGTATACCGTTGAAAAGCTTTTGTTTTGGGATTATAGGACTTTATATCCGGATTGAAAGCTCCCTTATATCGCTTGCGATTGGCCGAACTGTAGCCTTCCCAACTGTCATTGAATAATAATTCTCCTGAAGGTGTTGGCACCACATTACTGATATAATTAAAGACATGGGGAAACAACCTAGTTGCCGTTCCGCCATCCAAAGCAACTTGATAAGCACTCATTCTATTGTAACGCGATGACGTAAAATAAAGCGTCTTACTATCCCAGCTCCAGCTGTCTACTTCATCCGAAGCATCGTGCGATGTAAGCTGTCGTATATCTCCACCCGCTAAAGGCATCACATAGACGTCCATGTTACCATTTTGATTGGCCGAAAACGCTAGCCATTTTCCATCTGGGGAAATTCGTGGATTGATCTCATTTCCTTCCATTCCTGTCAGCCGTACCGCAACACCACCCTGGCTCCCAACTTTCCAAAGGTCACCTTCGTAGCTAAAAACCATTTCCTTACCATCGGGGCTCAATGTCGGATGGGACAAAAATGTGGGTTGTTGGGCAATAACACAGGTTGTTCCAGCATAGGCTAGAACTGTACTTAAAATTAGTTTTTTTATCATGTTATCTAGGAGGCTAATAATTGTTTGCCAATACAAAGGTAGAATAGGTATTGAACAAACCACTATGAAATAGTGAAGAATTTTATATTTTTATTTCTTCACTATTTCAGCATTTGATCGTAGGCCTTTCCTCCCTATTTCATTGGTATTTATTTTCTAATGAAGTAGAAGTTCCCACTTGGCTTATTTTTTGACTTCCGCAACTAATATCTTCTTAACTTGAAGCATGCTTGAAAATAGACTGAAACAAATGTGTCTCTTTCCGGTTCTTATACAAGGAATAGTTATGCAAAACATATAATATTGAATACATATGTTTTAGCCGAATTTAAAAAGGACAACGTATTATTTTCTTACCAGAAGATCGTGAAAGAAGATAATTATCATAACAATAGCATATAATTATAAGCAAACCGATAAACAATTTAAATATAGGCATATTTCTGTATCCCTATTGCAACCTAAAAGTTGAAGTATTTTTTGAATCATTATATTTTTTAATGGGATACTTATCCTTAACTTTGCACCCTCAAATCAGAAACTATGGAAGCAACGTTAACTCACTCAGAAGAAGATCTTTATAACAAACGAAATCGCATAAGAATCGCGGTATCACTTTTCTTTTTTTGCCAAGGGATCGCGTTTGCATCTTGGGCAAGTCGAATTCCCGTTATTAAAGCTCATCTCCATTTAAGTGAGGGGCAATTGGGTACAATTTTATTAATGCTTCCTGTTGGGCAGCTTGCAACAATGGCTCTCTCAGGAAAGCTGGTCACAAAATATGGCAGTGCAAGTGTTTTGCGTATTGTACCTATCGCTTACACCCTGGTCTTGTGCTCCATCCCCTTCGCACAGAATGCCTGGCAGTTGGGAGGCATATTATTTCTGTTTGGTGTCACTGGCAATATGTGTAATATTTCCGTTAACACGCAAGGCGTTGCAACTGAGCAGATTTTCAAAAAATCAATCATGACTTCTTTTCATGGAGCCTGGAGCATCGCTGGTTTCACAGGTGCACTAGTAGGCTTGTTAACGATGAATTTTGGATTGAACACCTTTTATCATTTTTTAATCATATTAGTCATTGTCACAGCGAATACACTAATCAACCAAAAGTATTTGGTCCCTGGCAAATCTCCTCAAAAGGAAAAGCGCAGTTTTTTCTCCAAACCAGAAGGTGGCTTACTTCAACTCGGCATTATCGGCTTTTTCAGCATGGCAACAGAAGGGGCAATGTTTGACTGGAGTGGGGTCTATTTCAAAGAGATCGTTCAAGCTCCTGAAAAATTTGTTGTCGTTGGCTACGCGTCTTTTATGATTATGATGGCCACTGGGCGCTTTGTTGGTGATGCGGTCATTCGCAAATTAGGGAGAAAAAGAACCCTGCAATACAGTGGCCTGCTGATGTTCGTCGGAATGATGACATCGGTTATTTTTCCTGAATTTATCATCTGCACCCTCGCTTTTATGTTAGTAGGTATAGGTGTGGCCTGCAACGTCCCTTCCATTTACAGCATTGCTGGGCAGAACAAAAATGTACCATCTGGAGTAGCCTTAGCCATGGTTTCAAGCATCAGTTACCTGGGCTTTTTAATGGGACCGCCTTTAATTGGATATATTGCTGAAGCTTTTAGCCTACGCTATTCCTACGGTGTTTTTGCCTGTTTCGGCCTATTGATGTTTGTGATGGTTGGGCGATTATCTTTATTTAAAGAAACACGCGCTGCCTAATCTATCAAAGCACATGTTTACCGAATTTGCACTTTAGATTTTGACCTGAAGAAATCTCAGGCTAAATGACATACGTTTACTTCTTAAAACATAAGGCATTGCAAGTAAATAAAAACAAGCTGTACTGGTTCCTAAAATCGATCCAAACCATACATCTTCAACAAAATGCTGGCCCAAATACACCCGAGAGTAGCCCGTTAATACAGCGAGAACAAATAAAATTATACCAAAAGCTCTATTTTTTGAAATAATGGCTAACGTAGCTGCCATCGCAAAGGCCGATGTTGTATGTCCAGAAGGAAAGGAGTTAAAGTGCGCTATACGCAACCAAGAAACAACATGGAATGTTGGGTCTCCATGAAATACCGTTGCCGGTCTATCGGCATCGAAAAGGTTTTTCAATACACAACAGATCAGCCCTGAAAAAATATATGTCCCAAGGATAGCTCGAGCAAAATTCCACTGCTGTGTACAGCAGTAGGCAATAAAAACACCTATAACAAAAAGACCGTCTCCAAAATAAGTCTGTATTGTAAAAAGAATATCAGCCCAAAATGCATGCCGTGTATTCACAAAATGGAATGCTTCTTCCTTCGGAACAAATACAACAACAGCTGTCATTAAGACCATCCAAATGCCAAAACAAACAAAAAAAGCAGGGTTAGCTGCATATATCTTTCTAAATTGGTCTAATAAAAATTTTCCCATTCAATCTATATTATCGGATTACAGGCCAAAAGTAAAATTGCTGTATGTATAAATAATGATCCGAAAATAAACATTCTATTAAAATTTTACAATTCTATTACGTATTTATTTTGATAAGAAAAGGAAAAGCATTAGTCAATAAACAAAAAAAGCGATGGAAATCCATCGCTTTTCTCAGTAGCCCCGAGCAGAATCGAACTGCTATCAAATGTTTAGGAAACATCTATTCTATCCGTTGAACTACGGGGCCTTTTCAGAAGCCAAACTTAGGTTTATTTTATATATAAGTCAATAGCTAGTCTAAAATCCTCTTATATTTTTTTCAAAAAGAGAGGTAGCCCTTGTATAGACTAGTTTTACTAAAGCCATTAACATTCCCAATAGCAAAAAAACTATATTAAAGCTGTTTCATGTACGATGGAATAGTCACGAACAAACGCAAATTTAGAACCTGTAAAAATAGACTGGATTTAGAAAATGAAAAATGGTGGAGGGAGAAGGATTCGAACCTTCGAAGCCGAAGCAACGGATTTACAGTCCGTCCCATTTGACCGCTCTGGAACCCCTCCAGCATTGTGTTGTTCTAGAATTGAACGTCGCAAAAGTAGCTTTTGATTTGCAAAACTGCAATTATTTTAGGCCATAAATTTGTAACTACCGCAGTATGAATCCATTTATTTTCAAGCATCATTCAAATGATCTGTTCATCATGAGATCAAGTTATCATTATTATAATAAAAACTTATTGTTATAATCCAGTCATAATAGATTTTGACGATAGTGTATTGGTAAAATCAATTCGCTTTTTGCATCGAGTTGCTGTATCTTTGTGTCAACAAAAAAAAGAAAGATATATTATGAGTTTCACAGGTAAAAGTTTTCCAAGCATTACAGTAGATGCAATTGATTATTTAGGCGACAATTTACAGATCAACATTTTTGAAAAAGCAGTTAAAGAAGGTAAAAAAGTGCTTTTATTTTGGTATCCAAAAGATTTCACTTTCGTATGTCCTACTGAATTGCACGCTTTCCAAGAAGCAGCTGCTGAGTTTGAAAAACGCAATACAGTCTTAATCGGCGCTTCTTGCGATACAAATGAAGTACACTTTGCCTGGTTAAACACAGCAAAAGATAACGGTGGAATTGAAGGTGTTGAATATCCTCTTTTGGCAGACACCAACCGTAACTTATCAAGTATATTGGGAATCTTAGATGTTCAAGAAGTTGAACACCCTGAATACGGAACATTGGCTCAAGGTTCTGCGGTTACTTATAGAGCAACTTACTTGATCGATGAAACTGGCCGTGTATTCCATGAATCAGTAAACGACATGCCTTTGGGCCGTAACGTTAAAGAATACTTACGTTTGATCGACGCTTACGCTCACGTACAGAAATTTGGCGAAGTGTGTCCTGCAAACTGGGAAGAAGGTAAAGATGCCATGAACGCAGATAGAAAAGGTGTAGCTGATTATTTAGCTAAACACTAACAATACAAGACCACAGTGTCTTATCAACAGGAGCTTTTCCCGGCTCCTGTTGATTTCTCCAACAATCACCTTAATAATAAAATCATGTTACAAGAATTAGAAAATGATAATTTACAAGAAATTGTAAACAATAACGATATTGTTATGGTTCAGTACTCTGCCACTTGGTGTGGCAACTGCAAAATCATGAAACCAAAATTCAAAAAACTAGCTGGCGAAAATGATAGCGTACCTTTTGTTATTGCTGATGCAGAAAAATTTCCTGAATCCCGCAAACTGGCAAATGTCAATAACCTACCCACTTTTGCCGCTTTTAAAAACGGTAAATTAGTCAATCAGGTACAAACAAATAAGTTAGACGCATTAGTAGAATTATTCAATGAAACTACCAGTAATTAAGCATTTGACAGAGTTCATCGAGCAGAATGATGTAGATTATGTCTTGGAAACAATCGAGACACTGGAAGCATTAACCGAAGCTCCTTTGAAAGATGAAGAACTTGACGTTCTTGGTGAATTGATTTCAAACCTATACGGAGCTGTAGAGGTTGATAAATTAATTAAAGAAGGTAACTCCAAAAAAGACGCGTTAAATATGTTTATGAAGCGTGTTCTAGGTGCTATTGATAAATAGTCTTTGCAAAAAAAGCATTCGTGTGAAACTTTCTTTAAAGGTTGTTCCTGTCGTTTTTGAGCATTTGAAGCATAGAAACTAACATCAATTGAAATTTGTCAAACAAATATGCAATTAGATTTAGACCAATACAGATTTTTTTGAAGATAGCGGAGAATCTATCTTATCCTAAATATCGTTGTATTGCAGCATCTTAAACGCATGACGCCAATATATTATATGTTTTCCAAAAGCTAAAATGTTGACAAAATTTAGCAATGTGGAAAACTAATTAAAGTAATCTAACAGAACTAAATATTTTCTACATATATTTACTATGTTAAAGGTTGCCACTTGGAGCGAAGCGACAAAATAACTATTCTCTAAAAATTCGTTTCAGGAAAAAATATTTTAATTGTTAAACGGAAATTCCAAATTGATTGGGATTTCCGTTTTTTATTTATGCCTATATTTTACCATTCAACAATCTGCCCTTTACTTCGTTGCTCAAACTAAATTCTTTTTATTGCCCTAAGTTTAATCAGCATAATAACCATAAGTCAAAGCAATAAACCAACATCACAAACGGGCTACTTAAAGACTGTCAATAAAATTACAATCTCCAACAATCCGTTGTTCATCAAAATCTTTATCTTTAAACATGCGAAGACCTTTTCTCTCTGTTATCATTATTTTGGCTGGTATCTTGTCAACTTCAATCGTTAAAGCACAGAACCCACAGTGGAATGCTGCTGAAATTAAACTTAATCTAGAAAAACTGAACGTACTGGGGTCGGTACTCTATTTTGCGGCACACCCCGATGATGAAAATACCCGGCTAATCGCTTGGCTAGCTCAGGAAAAAAAATATAAAACAGGTTATTTATCCCTAACTCGAGGTGATGGGGGACAAAACCTCATTGGAACAGAACAAGGTATTGAACTTGGATTGATTCGAACGCAGGAATTACTCGCTGCTCGAAAAATCGATAAGGGTGAGCAATTTTTTTCCTCAGCATATGATTTCGGATTCTCAAAAACTCCAGAAGAAACTTTCGAATTCTGGGATAAACAGCGTGTTCTTCGCGAAGCGGTATGGATTATTCGCAAATTTAGGCCCGATGTCATCATCACACGCTTTCCCCCCGATCCAAGAGGTGGCCATGGTCATCATCAAGCCTCTGCTATTCTAGCACATGAAGCCTTTAAAGCTGCTGCTGATCCGAATCAATTTCCAGAGCAACTTCAATTTGTACGCCCCTGGAAAGCTAAACGCCTACTTTGGAATACAGCTAATTTCGGAGGTCAAAACAACACCCGTGAAGATCAGTTAAAAATAGATATCGGAGATTATAATTCTCTTCTAGGAGCCTCTTATGGCGAAATTGCTGCACACAGTCGTTCATCACACAAAAGCCAAGGCTTCGGTTCGGCTAGCCAACGCGGCTCATCAATCGAATACTTTGAATATGTAGACGGTGTACCTGCAGAAAAAACACTCTTGGATGGTGTTGACACCTCATGGAAAAGAATTCAAAACGGCAGTAAAGTTCAGTCCTTGATTAACCACATCAATCAAACATATCAAATTGATAAGCCCGAATTGATCATTGCTGAATTGATCCAACTGTACAAAACACTGGATCAAATTGATGATGAGTACTGGAAAACTGAAAAGAAAAAGGAGGTTGAAAAACTAATTCTTGCCTGTGGTGGAATTTGGTTCGAAAGTATCGCTAAAAATCCATCCTATACCTTGGAAGATCAGATCAAAGTAGAACATTCCATTATTGTTAGGCGTCCAAATGTAACCGTTGAGCTGACCCAAATAAATGGAAATAGCATTCATGAAACACTAAAAATAAACAAGCTACAAAGAGACTCTGTTCTTGTACATGCTGACAGGACAACACAACCCTACTGGTTGATTGAACCACATGGGAAAGGTAAATTTAACGTCAGTGATTTTAACCTGACCGGCTATCCCGAAAACCCTTATGCTCCAGAAGTATCCTTTCAACTCCGGATCAATGGTGAAAATATCACACTCAGTCAACCCATAAAATATAAATATACCGATCCTGTCCGTGGTGAAATCTACGATCCCATTGTGATCGTCCCACAGTTGACGGCCAAAAGTTCCAGCCCTCTGGCACTCACACAAAATGCTGCTGACGTCAAAGTAAATTTAACTTTTCAAAAAAATGGACAGACAGAGGCAGCGACTTTTACTGTCATACCCAATTTACCCCAAGGCTGGGAAATTTCTCCTAATTCCTTCTCCCTCTCTTTTAAAAAAGGCGAACGTACAATTTCCAAAGAGATCAGCATAAAACCCTTAAACGCTTCGAGGTCTTCTATCGATACGCTTGGATTTCTGCTTGGCCAAAAAGAAAGCTTAAAAGAGATAAAAACCATCGATTATCCCCATATCCCCAGTATTGTGTATTTCCCAGATGTCGCTATAAAAATGAGCAATATCAACCTGATCAACGAAGTAAAGCGAGTGGCATACGTCCATGGAGCAGGGGATCTAATTCCTGAATCGCTGGCTGCTATTGGTATTAAAGTCGATGTGCTAAGTAACGAACAAGCTTTAAAAACAGATCTTTCTAACTATGATGCGGTAATTCTGGGTGTTCGAATATTCAATGTTAACAAACAAATTGTTCAGCTCCAAAACAAACTACTGGCGTATGTAAATATGGGTGGAACAGTTCTAGAACAGTACAATGTAAACAATGGACTGATCTCAAAAAACTTTGGTCCCTATCCTTTTAGTATCGGTAGGAGCCGTGTAACGGACGAACTCGCAACAGTACACTTCGATAAAAATGACCCGATTTTCAACTATCCAAATAAAATCAGTGAAGTTGACTTCGAACACTGGGTACAAGAGCGGGGACTCTACTTTGCGGAAGACATTGATAAAAAATATCGTACCCCTATCACTATGCAGGACCCCGGAGAACCGTTGCACAATGGCTCATTACTCATTGCGCAATATGGAAAAGGTAAATTTGTTTATACATCTTTGTCTTTTTTCAGACAATTGCCTGCCGGGATTCCCGGAGCTTACAGATTATTCGTAAATTTGCTATCAAAATCAAAATAATATAATAATGGAAAATCAGATTGACAACAGCTGCACGACAATTGATGCTGGCAAAGCAAAAGGAATCATTCTTTTAGTTGCTGTAGTATTTGGTGCATTAATTGGATTCACTGCAAACGAGACATTTTTAAGCATCTTTGGAGGTGCCGCTGTCGGATTGATTATCGCTGCTATTTTTAATAGCGTTATCTATCCTCAAAAGCCTTCAGATAGATAAGAAAGATGAATAGCTGGAAGCGTTTCTACTGGTTGGTCGTTATCTGGCTATTCGTATTCATCCTTTTTCTGTACATTTTCACGAACCACTATTCATGAGTACAGCAGATTGGATCGTTTTATTTCTGACACTCTTATTTATTGTCGTATATGGCGTTTATAAGAGTAGGGGTATAAAAAATATTGATGGATATCTTCTAGGTAATCGTTCTTTACCTTGGTATCACGTCGGATTATCGGTAATGGCGACGCAAGCAAGCGCCATTACTTTTTTGTCTGCTCCCGGACTGGCCTATTCTTCTGGAATGAGTTTTGTCCAATTCTACTTTGGTCTTCCGTTGGCCATGATTGTACTCTGCATTACATTTGTCCCTATTTTCCATAAGCTAAAAGTATTTACAGCGTACGAGTTTCTAGAAAAACGTTTTGACGTCAGAACCAGAGGGCTTACTGCTATTCTTTTTTTGATACAACGCGGAATATCAACGGGAATTACCATCTTCGCACCAGCTTTAATTATATCGACAATCCTTCATATTGATCTTACATGGACCACATTAGCCATTGGAAGTTTTGTTGTTATCTATACAACGTATGGAGGAACCAAAGCCGTATCGCATACACAGTTGCTTCAAATGAGCATTATCTTTGGATCATTACTCGTCGCAGGCATATTAGTTATTCATTTATTGCCAGAATCTATTGGATTATCAAAAGCTCTTCATATTGCCGGAAAATCAGGAAAAACCAAGGCTTTGGATTTTACTTTTGACCTCAATAATAACTATACGCTTTGGACAGGACTAATCGGTGGTTTTTTCCTACAGCTTTCCTACTTCGGGACCGACCAAAGCCAAGTAGGCCGTTATTTGACAGGGGCTTCGATCAAAGAAAGTCGCATGGGATTAATTATGAATGGTCTATTGAAAATTCCCATGCAGTTTGCTATCCTATTGATTGGAGTCCTAGTATTTGCTTATTATCAATTTCATCAGCCGCCCATTTTTTTCAATCAGGTCGAGATCAAGAAGCTCAAGGAAAGCAAATATGCGCCTGATTACCAAATTCTCGAACAAAAGCATAGCGAATTATTTAAAACACGTGAATCTGTTGTTCAGCAGCTCAATACAGCATTGGATCACGACGATGAAAAAAGAATTGCTGATTATCGATCCTCACTCGGTCAACTTAATGCAAAAATGCAAGCTGTAAAAGAAGGGACTTTAGACTTAATCAAAAAGAACAACCCCACCGCAGAAACGAATGACAATAATTATGTCTTTCTTTCTTTTGTGACAAGCGTCTTTCCAAAGGGCTTAATTGGCCTACTAATAGCGGTCATTTTTCTAGCATCCATGGGTTCTACGGCAAGTGCTATTAACTCATTGGCCTCCACAACGACCATTGATATCTACAAAAGATTTATTAATCGCAATTCATCTGAAAAACAAGATCTTTTATGGTCACGTTTATTTACGTTGATCTGGGGTACATTTACTGTTATTGTTGCTTTGTATGCGAACAGATTGGGTAATCTCCTCGAAGCGGTCAATATCTTGGGCTCACTATTCTATGGTACTATACTAGGGATTTTTATCGTCGCCTTCTATATGAAGAAAATCCAAGGCAAAGCTGTTTTTTTTGCGGCCATTCTTTCCGAAATCATCGTGATAACAGTATGGATGATGAATAAGATTCCTTTTCTCTGGCTAAATCTTATTGGCTGTGTAGCTGTCATGTTAATCGCCTATATCTTACAGCTGTGGATGAAAGCGCCGCAATCTATAAAAGCAAACAGGGATCTTGAATAAAATAAAAAAGCCTGATTGATCAGGCTCAGTATTTTTTATAGATATTGTATAATACACTCTTATCGTATATGGTCAATTCGGGGGTTGTATCCCGAATGACAAACTTTCGCTTAAAGGCAACGATAGCGGCTTTTAGATTGGATGTGTCATAACCAATAATTTTAAGTGCATCTATTGCATTAAAGCTGTCAGGAGGGGCCACAAGTTGACCTTCGTCATACCATATTCCAAAACCCCGCTCTGCAAGCTTTTTCCACGGAAAAAAAACGCTTGGGTCATTCTTACGTGATGGTGCAATGTCGGCATGACCAATAAAATTATTTACGGGGATTAAATAACGTGATTTCAAGGTATCAAGCACAGTCATCAATGAATTAATTTGTGCCTCAGGAAAAGGTTCCCTACCATTGTTATCCAATTCGATACCAATAGAACAGGAATTCATGTCGACGATAGAACCCCATTTTGCTACCCCCGCATGCCAAGACCGGACATAATCGTTCAGCATTTGTATAATCTCGCCATTCCGGCCAATAACATAATGTGAACTCACTTTAGTTCTTGGAATCTGAAAGGTTTTGATCGTCTGCCCAATACTATCTTGTGCTGTATGATGAATAATGACATAGTTAGGTTTACGAACATCATAATGTATGGCCTCCTCTTGACGCCAATAAGGATGGTTTCCAGACTTCTGTAAAAACACAACCTTTCTTTCCTCTGGTGTCAATAAATTGGTATCTGGCTTAGCTTCGACCTTTTCTTCCACAACTAATGCAGAAGCAAAAGACGCAACTAGCGGTTTTGCAACCACCGGCTGTATCTTCGACTTGCAGCTTGCCAAAGACAGCAATGAACAAAGCAATATCCCTATTGACACAGGCCTAAACATTATTTTGGTAAACTATAAACTATACCCATCGCCAGAGACTGGCTTAATTGTACTCTTGAAATTACATCCGGATCATAGATCATAATACCGTTTAAGTTCACATTAATGACTCTAGTGACTTTTGCCGTTACGGTTACATCTAAACGGTGCGTAGGATTGGAAAGTTTCTCGTAGTCAGCAAAAAGGTTATAACGAGCCTTTACATTCAGCTTATCTGTGAAGTTTTTGTCTAGATTACCCGTTAGCTGAAATGCCAATGCATTAGCAAAAGAACGGTCTTCCTTTACACCAAATCGTTCACCAGTACCCGCACTTGGATTGTTAGGATCTCTATAATATCCATATTTCTCGAAGAAACCTTCTCCAGAACGAGGTTTAACACGCTCATCCAAGATAAAAGTTTGACGGGCAGTACCCGTACCAAAACGCAAGGAAAATTCGTTACTAGGCTTATACTCAAGACCGAAAGATTCTGTCAGATAAGCTGGTGCCATAAAAGCATTCTCAATATAGTCAATTGTATCTCTGCCATTAACCGTTTTATACTTATAACCCGCATCAAATTGCGACTCAAATGTCACAGAGGTAAACAATGCCCAATTGGCAGACAATTTATAAGAAAGCTTATTATCCCAAAATATACGGTCATTATTCTTCTTCGCAATATTATTGGTATTCTTTATCTTTCCATAACGTAGATCAACTTCGGTCACAAAATTAAAATTGTCCTTCGTATAATCCGATTTATGATTAGCATTCAATCCTACAGCAATAGAACCAACACCACCACCTTTCCAATTATCATTAAATGATGCCTGGTTTAAATTGATTCCGAATTTTGTCCAATGTTTCCAATAGTCTACTTCTAGGTTTAGTTTTGGAACTATAGGGCGAATCGTTTTAATATTTAATGGTTGCTCTTTCTGTACAGAAATTACGGTATCTGGTTTTGCTCGAAGATCCTTCAGATCCTGTGCCTTTAAGCTGGTCATAGAAAGGCAAAGCATAGCTATGCCGACAAAATTGAATAACTTCATTCTGAAAACGTCTATTTTTTGTTTACGGTACTAATTTATAATTAATTGTTGGAAAAGGCTCAATAAAATATTGCGAAGGGTTCAATTGATACCTTGAATAACAATCCTTGATATAATTCGACAGTTCATAATCACTCGCTGAAAGAATAAAGAAATAGGAGGGTCTAAATATTCTTCTAAATCGTTCAGCTTCTTCGCTATTTAGTCCTGTAATTTTGCTGATAAGCTCTTTCGTAAATTTATAATCGATCACATTTTCCTTATAATCATTCTCAATGGTTTTAGTTAGTCGACGTGCTCTTTTAGCCTCCTTGCTAAACAAACTATAGATTGAATTGATGCTTAATCCAGCACCATTTTGACCAACAGAAAAGACATCACCATAACCCGCAAGACGATACGCTTTCTCATAATCCTCTTTTGCTTTTTTCAGAATTTCTTCTGGGGTCTTGCGTGCAAAAACCTGAACTTCATCGATATAAAAAGATTCACGTACCAGATGAAACAGCAACAATCCACGGCTATCCACCTGAAGGGTATCTGAAAAATAGCCTTTACATATCGCAACAATATGATCTCCCAGCTGTGCATTAAAGACAAATTCTCCTTTAATAGTATTATAATTGACCTCCCCAGTACGTAAGTTGGCCAGCTTTACATTTCCAATACGTTGTTTGGTATTTTTATCAAAAACGATACCTTCGACTTTTTTATCTTGGCAAAAAAGTTGAGAAGTAAAACCCACAAGGGCAATAAGTAGAAAAATATATCGCAATAGTATCACTTTCGTAAAACTACTATATCGCAGTACAAAAGCGAAATATTTAACATCTTTTAAAGCGTAACTATTTAGATATAACCAATAGTTGGCCTAAAGATAGTGCATCATCGGTGAGACCATTCAGGGATTTGATCTGATCAACGGATACATTGTACAGCTTACTGAGCGAATATAAGGTATCCTGAGCTTTAACCTCATGAATACGCATAGCTACAGGACTCTTGATTTCTTCTGTTTTTACGACGGCGGGAGGTGTTTCTTGTACATTTTGTACGATCTCGACCTTTACGGTCTCTTCTCGTACAACTTTTTCACGTGGCGATTCACCACGATCATATTGATCAAGATGGTATCTTTCGATCATTTCGATCAACAATTCTGGATAACGTGGATTGGTGGCATATCCCGCCGCTTTCAAGCCTTTAGCCCAACCTTTATAGTCATTCTTATCCAACTTAAAGAGTGCCGCATATCGTGGTCGTAAAAGAAACTCCGAGTGATCTCGAAAAGATTGTTCGGGATTTTCATAAACACGAAAGCAATCATTAATATTATCATCGGGGCGAGTCACGGATTTTCCCTTCCAAACGCCACCGCATTTAATACCGAAATGATTATTGGCCTCACGAGCTAAATAGCTATTACCATTACCTGATTCCAGTAAAGCCTGAGCAAGTTTAATGCTCGCAGGAATACCATATTTATTCATCTCTGCGACGGCCACATCTTTATAATGAGCAATATAGTCATTGCCAGCCATGGTAGGTCGTCCCACAGAAGATGATGAAGAAGTTTTTGAATTGGAGCCAGATTTAGAGGAGGATATTGTACCTCTTCGACTCGAACATGATGTAATCAACATCATGAATACAAACATGCCATAAAAAAACTTCTTCATGCAATAATGTCGCGCTTATTTTTTTGTTGACGAGAATCTATTTTGCTTAGCATCATTATCAAACATATCCAAATGATATTGTCTAATAGTAGCGAGTACTTTTGCTGTCCAACCTTTACTCGTAGAGTAACCCGAACGAGCAATCGCTTTTACCCAAGCTTCGTATTTTTCACCAGGATGTTTTTCAAAAAGACTCTGAGTAGTCTTTTTTCTTTTTACTATTCCTACAAAATCATCATACGAGTCCATTACAGACCGATAACCTTTGTAAGCTGACCGAATAACGGTACTGTTGTTTTTTCCTTTGACACCAAAATGGTTATTCAAATTTTTTGCTACCCTGCTACCACCATTTCCGCTTTCATGCATAGCGATGGCTAAGATAACCGATGCTGGAACACCGTGTTCCTCCATCATTTCTTTTGCTATTGGACTGTACTTATCGACATATGCCGCATTACTTTGAGCTGAAACTTTTGTTAATCCAAAAGTTCCCAAAGCTAGTAACAGTACAAAGCTTTTTAATTGTTTTAAATTCATGAAGAATGTTTTAGTTCACAAATTACTTCTTGCGTAAGGCAAAAAGTCCGTCTCGAATCGGTAATATTACCTTTTCTACGCGCTTGTCCTGAGCTAAACGTGCATTCAAATCAATGATCTGCTTTGTTTGGTTGTCTGGTTTTGAATCTAACACCTTACCTTTCCATAAGACATTGTCAATCAAAATAAGTCCCCCAGACGGAACTTGATTTATTATCGTTTCGAAATAATATAAATTTCTCTTTTTGTCCGCGTCGATAAATACCAAATCAAATGTTTCATCTAATGTAGGTAATATTACCGCTGCATCTCCAATATGATAGCTGATTTTATCTGCAAATGCCGATTCATCAAAATACCCCTGGACGCGTTCCTGTTGCTCTGCATTAATATCGATAGTATGTAATATCCCATCTTCTTGCAGCCCTTCTGCCAGACATAATGTTGCATATCCCGTAAACGTTCCTATCTCCAAGATACGTTTCGGAGCAACCAATTTACTCAATAAAGAAAGAACTCTTCCCTGGTAGTGTCCAGATAACATATGGGGCATTGTTTCCTTCAAATATGTCTCCCGATTTACCCTTTTCAGTAACGAATTTTCCTCGTCTGTAGTATGTTCCAAATAGGACTCTAAATCGTCGGCAACAATTTCCATAACCACAAAGGTACCAAAAAACTTTTTTATGATAAAAACTTTTTTTTACAAAAACCTGAATACCAACTAAATACAATTAACCTTTTGTAAAGAGCATTTTTTGGAAATCGCGTCAGATGCGTAAAAAAGCGATATTGCCATTTTTTGATTTTTTATTTTGTTCCCAAATTTTATCAAAAAAATAGCCCACTAAAAGATGATATTTTAGCGGGCTATTTTTTATTATTAAACAACAAATATATTAAGCAAGATCAGCAGTGATCAAGCGTAAAAATTCGGACCTTGTGACATCATTTTGAAATGCTCCAGTAAATGCAGAGGTAGTGGTTACAGAATTCTGTTTCTGAACACCACGCATCGCCATGCACATGTGTTTACATTCCATGACCACAGCTACTCCGCGAGCACCCAAAGTTTCCTGAATACAATCTCTTATCTCATTGGTAAGACGTTCCTGAACCTGCAGACGACGCGCAAAAATATCAACGACACGTGGTATTTTGCTCAAACCTACAATATGACCATTGGGAATATATGCGATATGCGCTTTACCAAAGAAAGGTAACATATGGTGCTCACAAAGAGAATATACTTCAATATCCTTAACGACGACCATTTGACTATAGTCCTCCTCAAACATAGCCCCTCGCAATACCTCAGCAGCATCGATATCATAGCCATGTGTCAAAAATTGCAATGCCTTTGCGACACGTTCTGGCGTTTTCACCAAACCTTCACGTTTTGGATCTTCCCCCAGACATTCCAATATATCTGTATAATGAGCAGCGATGCGATCTACTTTTTCAGTATTGTATTTGTCGATCTTAATATATCCATCCAACTCTTCGTTGTCAAATGAGTGTTGACTCATAGTTTCTACTATTTAAATGTATTAAAGATTAATCGCCAAAATATTCGACGTAATTATTTTCTGTTTCATGCAAACGGACGCTATGCAAGATCACTCCCTGTTCATCAAACAGCGGTTTTAAGATCTTAAATATTTCGATTGCGATATTCTCCGTAGAAGCCATAACTCCACTCATAAAATCAACATCTAAATTGAAATTACGGTGATCGACTTTGTCAATGATACTACGATTGATTATTTCTTTCATGATCTTTAAATCGATCAAAAAACCAGTTTCCGGATTAACTTTTCCTTTAACTGTTACATAAAGATCATAATTATGTCCATGCCAATTTGGATTGGAGCAAAGACCAAATACCTGTTCATTCTGCTCCTTACTCCAGTCTTCACGATAGAGCTTGTGCGCAGCACAGAAACGTTCACGACGAGTTATAAATACCATAATAATACAAAGATAAGGCTTTAGCTGCAATTTTAACATTTACTTTTAACGAATGCCGTCAGAATATAGTAATATAATGTAAACCCAACAGCCTTTTGTTTTTAAACAGAGATCAAAGATCCTTATTCTTCGTCTCAGCCTGATTTACCGTATTAATGTGCTATAAGATTTTGTAAAGAAAGTTTGTATGTACCTTTTTGACGAAGCCGTACCAAATAATGCAGTCATTTTAGTATTATTTTCTTTACCTTTTAGATAGGGTTTACTTAGGGTTAGTTTAGGGTTTAGTTAGGTATAGTTTAGGTTAGACCTAACTAAATCCTAACTAAACCCTAAACTAAGAATAGATAAAAGCTAAACTAACTATTAAGAAGGTCTGCGCTATTTCTGATTTATTGATTTATTGATTTATAACAGGACATAAATGGTACAATTCGACACGATGATCAAAGATGGTATTGTTAGCAACAAATCTGCTAACCTTATCGTTATAATCACGCTCAAATTTGTAAGCAGAACCAATCGCAAGCATGATATTTTATTTTAAAAAGGGGTTTACGTGCAAGATAATTTGTAATTTTCCATCAAAAACGAGCTCGTCATGCAAATATTAGTTATTGCGGCTACTTCATTTGAATTGCAGCCTTTTCTGGAGGTGGTATCAAATTACGATCAATGCGATACCCTAGTAACTGGTGTAGGTATGGTCGCCACAGGCTTTGAGCTGGGAAGAATGCTGCACGAAAAAAAATATGATCTCCTTATTAATGTCGGGATAGGAGGATGTTTGGATCGTACTATTGAAATAGGCTCGGTTATTCAGGTCGTTTCAGAGTCATTTGTTGAACTAGGTGCGGAAGACGGTCATAATTTTATTCCAATAGATCAATTGGGCTATGGAAGGTCTACATTTACCTCGTGTTTACTGAATGACAAGAAGCTTAGGCTTCCTTTTCTAAAACAGGGGGAAGGAATTACCGTAAACAAAGTCCATGGTAGCACAGAAAGTATCGAAAAAATTAAAAAACTGCATCCTAATAGCCTTGTTGAAAGTATGGAAGGAGCTGCGGTTTTCTATGCCGCCGATAAAATGACAATTCCCGTGATTGAGATTCGCGGTATTTCAAATTACGTGGAAAGAAGGAACCGTGCCACGTGGAACATTCCGTTAGCGATAATGAATAGTAATAAGGCACTTATAAAAACATTGGAATATCTGAATTACTTATATTCAAAAATTTAATACAAAAGTCATTTACTTATTAAAAAATGACATAAAACTATACAATTAGCGGGTTCAAATCTTCAAAATATCAATTTTAAATAGTAGATTTGTAATCTAAAAATTGACACTATTTTACAACTGATGAGAGAAATACAATTCAGAGAAGCACTTCGTGAAGCAATGAACGAAGAAATGCGTAAAGACGACAAAATATTTTTATTAGGAGAAGAAGTTGCTGAGTATAACGGAGCTTACAAAGTAAGTCAGGGTATGCTTGATGAATTCGGTGCAAAGCGTATCATTGATACACCTATTGCGGAACTTGGTTTTGCTGGTATTGCTGTTGGTGCTGCAATGAATGGTTTGAAGCCAATTGTTGAATTCATGACATTCAACTTCTCACTTGTTGCAATTGACCAAGTAATCAATGCGGCAGCTAAAATTCACTCGATGAGTGGTGGACAGTTCTCTATTCCGATGGTCTTCCGTGGTCCTACAGGAAATGCGGGTCAGCTTGCAGCACAACACTCTCAAAACTTTGAGAACTGGTTTGCAAATACACCAGGTTTAAAGGTTGTGGTTCCTTCAAACCCATATGAAGCTAAAGGTTTATTGAAATCAGCTATTATCGATCCAGATCCTGTTATCTTCATGGAATCTGAGGTAATGTATGGCGATAAAGGACAAGTTCCTGAAGAAGAATATTACTTGGAAATCGGAAAAGCTAATATTATCCAAGAAGGTACCGATGTAACTGTTGTATCTTTTGGTAAAATGCTTCCTCGCGTTGTCATTCCTGCAGTTGAAGAATTGAAAAAAGAAGGTATCAGCGTTGAATTAATTGACTTGCGTTCGGTACGTCCTATCGATTATCCTACAATCATCGCGTCTGTTAAGAAAACAAACCGTTTGGTAATCGTGGAAGAGGCATGGCCATTGGCGTCTATTTCTACGGATTTAGCATTCAATGTACAACGTAACGCATTTGATTATTTAGATGCCCCTGTTATCCGCGTAAATTGTGCAGATGTACCACTTCCTTATGCTCCAACATTGATCGAAGCTGCTTTACCTAGCGTTGAGAAAGTTGTTAAAGCTGTGAAAGAAGTATCTTATATCAAGAAGTAATACGAATTACATTCTTAAAAAATTAAAATCCCTTTTACCCTGTAAAAGGGATTTTTTTTTATATTTAAGCTGGCCAATTGTTGCTTATTAAAAAATTTAAAATTCCATATATGAAAAAATTAAGAATTGCCTCTTTGATGGCCGTATTTGTATTTCTAGTGATATCTGCTTCCGCACAAAAGAAATACACACTACGTGTAAATCCCGATTCAGGGAAAAAAATATCGCAAAACCTTGTGATGACCATGGATATTGACGCTGCTGGCCAAAAAATGGTTACAGACCTTAATATGGGCTTTGATATCACCAATACAACGAAAAAAGACAATATCTTCGCGTTTGACCTTAGATATACCGGAATAAACATGAAAATGAATATGGCGGGAATGGACATGTCCTACGACTCGAAAAACCCCGAAGCCAATGAGTTTTCCAAACAGATGCATGCTACCTTAGGCAAATTGCTAGAAAATAGCATTAGCTTTAATGTTAATCAACTTGGCAAATCTTCTGACATCAAGTTACCTGAGGGTATTAACATGCCGTTTGATAAAAGTATGTTCGAAAATATAAGTACTGTATTACCTGAACAGCCTGTTAAAATCGGTGACTCATGGACATCCAAAACGGAATCTGATGATTCCGGCATTTCGGTGGAGAGCACAATGACTTTAATAGAAGCAAATGAGCTAGGCTATAAAGTAAATGTTGAAGGAAAAATGTTCGGCCCGGATGCAAATCAGGTAGGCAACGTACAGGGTTTCTATGTCTTGGATAAAAAAACCTGCCTTACCAAAATGACAGAAATGACCAGTGACGTAGATATGCCTGAAGCAAAAATAAAGACTACATTAAAAAGCCAATAAACGAATAGAATTAAAAACAAAATAGGGGCTAAAAAGCCCCTATTTTGTTTTTCTATATGCATTAAATTTATGCGTTGATCTCTTCCTTGTACTGATCAGCAGACAACAAAGCATCTACATCAGCAACGTCGTTCAATTTAATACGAACAATCCAACCTTCACCGTAAGGATCAGAATTGACCAATTCAGGAGATGCATCAATCGCTTCATTAACCGATAAAATTGTAGCTGATACAGGTAAAAACAAATCAGAAACTGTTTTTACGGCTTCAATTGTACCGAAAACTTCATTAGCGGCTACTTCATCACCTACAGTGTTTATGTCAACAAAAACGATGTCACCCAATTCACGTTGAGCGAAATCGGTAATCCCTACAACTGCTTCATCACCTTCAACACGAATCCATTCGTGATCTTTGGTGTATTTCAATTCTGCTGGAAAATTCATTGTATTTAATTTTTTGATTTTTAATGCCGTGAAGTTACAAAATATCTTTAATTGTCAAAAATGATATTCATCATAACATTTTTGTGTTTATTTTTAAGCTATGAATCCTCAAATCGAAAGACTTTACCAAATTTCACAAAAGAAAGAACGTCGTATTATTGGCCTTATGTCCGGAACTTCTCTAGATGGTCTCGATATCGCAATATGCCGCATAGAAAATGCAGGTAAGACAACAAAAATACAGTTAGAGCATTTCACTACAATGGATTATGAGGATGATTTCAGAGCACGAGTCCGTGAAGTTTTTGCAAAACGAAATATCGACCAACAATTATTTTCGGGACTCAATGCTTATATTGGTATCACGCATGCCAAATTAATCAATACAGCATTACAACAATGGAATATACCAAGCGGCGAGATTGATTGTATAGCCAGCCATGGACAAACCGTATACCATGCTCCCCAATCATTGACCAAAGACCGCAACTGGCCTAATAGTACCTTACAGATTGGCGATGGAGATCATATTGCCGTAAATACCGGCATCATAACCCTGTCTGACTTTAGACAGAAACATGTTGCTGCGGGAGGGGAAGGGGCACCTTTGGCGGCGTATGGCGACTATCTACTTTTCTCGCATACAACAGAGAATCGATTTTTACTGAATATTGGCGGTATTTCTAATTTCACATTTATCCCAAGCCATCAAACAAAATTGAAAGCCTATGCAACAGATCTCGGTCCAGGCAATACAATGATGAACCAATACATGAAGGCTAATTTTAATCAGGAGATGGATAGAGATGCCTATATGGCCAAAAAGGGACAAGTAAATGATGCGCTATTGAATCAATTATTAACAGAAGAATTTCTAACACTGCCCTTTCCAAAAACCACCGGGCCAGAACTATTTAATCTCGCTTATCTCGAAAAGGCGCAAGAGCGTTCGAAAACAACTCATATTCCACATGAAAACGTCATGGCAACCCTCAATCGCTTTGCAGCTCTTGCTATGGTCAACGGCGTCCGAAAGCAGTCAGAAGGACTATCTGATCTGGCGGTATATATAAGTGGCGGTGGACTGCACAATCCTTTGCTGTTTGATTACATCACAAGGAGCTTACCTACCTGTAAAGTTGAAAGCTTTGCAACACTAGGTATCAATCCAGATGCAAAAGAGGCCGTCCTCTTTGCTTTGTTAGCAAATGAAACTTTGGTAGGCAACAAATCCAATGTAGCGCAAATTAAAGATTCGCCCGCTGTCTGTATGGGCAAAATCAGCTTACCGGAATAATTAGTCTGTATCGATGGCTTCTTGTAAAAACTCTTTAAAAGGAAGCATACTTTTATAAGAAGCCACGATATTATCTAACGCATTTTTTGCAGATAAATCCTTAATAGTTAAAGATCTATCCAACACAAAACTTTTCAATTTGATAAAGTCAATAAAAGGATTATCCTCACTATAGCCCGAAGGGGCACGCTTCAGTAAATCTTCTTTGAAAAGTGCAATATTACTGCCTGTCAATACCGTTTTTAAAATTTCATCCAATTTATTACCACTGTAATCAATTTCTTGTCTTATTGCCTCTAAATGTTGCTTTTCTGGACGCCAATATCCACAGGCAATAAATGAATTTTCTGCTCCAATATGAATATAGTACTCTGGTCCCTGCAACTTTCTTCCATCAACTGAAATTCCTGCCCCAAACCAACTTTTATAAGGTGTTTTATCATTTGAAAAGCGTGTATCACGGTAAATACGAAACAAACATTTACTTGCCTGTATGGAAGTATTGATTTTAGGGTCAAACTCGCTCAAAGCGGCAATTAAATCTGTCAAAAAACTTCTCACGTCAGCCAATGCAGCTTCATATTTAGCTCTGTTATCGGCAAACCATTCCCGAGAATTATTGGCTTTCAATTCCGTTAAAAAATCAAATGTAGATTTTTGAATGTGACTCATAATACAATCAATTGATTAAAATTAAGAAAACATAGACCATAGGTGCCGCTAATAACAATCCATCAAATCTATCTAAAAAACCACCATGTCCGGGCAATATATTTCCGGAATCTTTTACGTGCAAGCTACGCTTTAACATCGACTCAACTAAGTCTCCCAATGTTCCAACAATACTGATAATAGCCGCTATGCTAACCCATTGCCAGAGCGGTAGATAACCGAAATACTTCTCTAGATTCACTGCAGCAACAATTGCCAAAATCAATCCACCGAAAAAACCTTCCCATGTTTTCTTTGGTGAGATTCGTTCGAATAGTTTACGTTTCCCGAAGCTTCGTCCAGCGAGATATGCCCCTGTATCGTTTGTCCACAATAAGATCAAAAAACCTAAGGGCAGCACATAGTTAAAAGTACCTTGCATAAACCCTAATTTGGAAAATAGGAAAAAAGGTAATGTAACATAAGCTATTCCCAAAAAAGTATAGGCAATATCATTAAAAGGAAAAGCTCTCTTCTGAAAAAGTGAAATAATATAAGTCGCACTTATAAACGGAATAATCAGTGCTAAAAATTTTACCGCAAGCAGATCCATCGAAATTAAGGATCCCAAAACAAACAGTACCAAGGCCAGGGCGATACCAATCACTTTATTTGGAGCGCGTTCTTCGGATGAAACTATTCCATAGAATTCATAAAGACACCATGTACTTAGCAAGGTAAAAAAGATGGAATAAACATAAGCTCCCAAAAGAGTGGCCGCTATCATAACAGCCACAAAGATTACTCCGGTTATTGCTCTTGTTTTCATAAACTAAAATCCCCTTCCGATTCCTCAATTAACCTTTCGGCTGCTTCGATAGATCCTTCGCTGACATAAAGTTCAATTTTTCCAAACAGATAAGAAGAATCTTGTTTATTCAACGCGACAGTCGGAATACCATTCTCCTCCAACATTTGTTTGACTATCTCGGCTTGAATAGCATTTGTATATGTTTTAATTTTTTTCCAATCGTTCTCCATTGTTTTCTTTTTGCGTTGATCGATAAAATAAGAATACAAAAATAAGAGTAAAAATGAAGGCTACAAGATATATCCACCAAGATTGTAACTCAAATGCGTTGAGTTCATCATAACTCTTTCCTTGTCTTACGTAATAAAATGCTCCAATTGTGGCTCCGGCATTATTGACAAAGTGCCCAAAGATGGGCAATATGATGTTCTTGCTCCATACATAAAGATAGCCAAAAAAAGCGCCCAATAACATTCGGGGAACAAAACCAAAAAATTGCAGATGTATCGCACTGAAGATAATAGCAACGAGCCATATAACCACATGCTGATTGCTCAACCATCTTCCTATTATTTTTTGCAAAATACCTCGAAACAGCAATTCTTCACCTATAGCCGGAATTAAGGCCAGTACAACAATATTGTACAAAAAGCCGGATATACTCGACTCCATAATTATGCCCTTGATTAAATCACCCGATTCCTTTTCGCTACGCTCCATCCAACGCTGCAACGATTGCATACTATCGGGCAATTGTAAGGATTCATTCCAGTGACCGATCAGACTCATCATAGGCATAAAAGCAAGCATTGCCAAAAATATATAGCCAAATTGCATTCCGTTAGGCCATTTTTTCAGTTTAAAATAAGTAATGCCATATCCTTCACGTGTATTCATCAGATAAGCTGGTACAACAAAAGATCCCAAGCTGCTCATTAACAACATAAATCGCATCTCATTGGCCGATCCATTCATTAAGGATTCCAATGAGAAGACCTGCCTAGTGTATGTATAATAACTTGCAATAATCAGAATAGCAATAATCTGCGAAAGAATGGTAAAACCGATAACCATTAAGATCAATCGTAACAAAGATTGAAACGGATGGGGTGTTTGTTCAGGAAACATAGCTATTAAATATCAGTTAAAGATAGCAATAAAAGCAAGATTTATTAAAATTGTCGCATTCAATCAAATTCTATCCTCTAGTTTGTACTAGCCGAATGGCAACGCGCGATATCATCCAAATACAGTAAAAACTCCAACAGGTATTCGATCGTCCCGAATATGAATACATTTGACACAGCATATATGATCAAAAAAAAGGCTTTGGATTTTTCCAAAGCCTTTTTTTTGATGTAGATTATCCTAATTCACTCGAATTGGATCTGCAGGTTTCTGCATATTTTTATACGGATATGTTTTCATTTCTTCCAACAATATTTTCACCGTTCTTTCAAGCTGTGGATCTCGGCCTTCCAAAAGATCTTTTGGTAATTGTTCGATAAATACATCAGGAGCAACACCCTCATTTTCGATAATCCAATTTCCTTTTAGGTCATAGACACCGAAGTTTGGTGAAGTAATACGGCCTCCATCCAACAAAGGAGGATAGCCACTTATACCAACCAAAATCCCCATTGTCGTACGACCGACCAATTTACCCAGTCCTTTAAAACGGAACATATAAGGCATCATATCGCCCCCAGATCCTGCATTTTCATTAATAATCATGGCTTTTGGTCCGTAAATACCATTCCCCGGAGTCGTAAATCCTTTTCCATCACGAATCCCCCATCCAGCAATCAATTCACGGGACAAAAGATCAATGACATAATCGGCCACCCAACCACCACCGTTGTTCCTTTCGTCCATTAGAAGAGCCTTTTTATCCATCTGAGCGAAATAATAGCGATTGAAATAGGTATACCCTTCAGGACCGGTATTCGGCATGTATACGTAAGCTATTTGCCCATTACTCAATTCATTTACTTTTTTACGGTTCCTTTCGACCCATTCCATGTTACGCAAGTTCATTTCATCGCTAAACGAGATCGGTTTAACGATTACTTCACGTGCGCCGACCAATGAAGGTTTTGAATTGATCTTCAACGTAACTTGTTTACCAACAGTATTGTCGAATAGACTATAGATATCCTTATCCTCAGTCAATTCAGTACCATTAACAGCAACAATATAGTCTCCTTCTTTTATGTTTAATCCCGGTTCAGCCAATGGGGCTTTGAACGATGGATTCCATTCAAGACGCGTAAACAATTTCGCGATCTGATAATAACCATCCTTTAGCGTATAATCTGCTCCCAACACACCAACTGAAACTGATGGTGTAGAAGGTTGATCTCCTGGATAGATATAATTGTGTCCCACGACCATTTCTCCCATCATTTCGTTCAATAAATAACCAAGATCAGAACGATGGTTTACAAAAGGTAAGAATTTTTCATATTTGGTTTTCATCGCTTTCCAGTCTGCACCATGCATATTTTCTACATAGAAATAGTCTTTTTGCATTGACCAAACTTCATTGAATACCTGTTTCCATTCGGCTGCGGGATCCACCAATTGCTGAATTCCACCTAGCTTAACTTCGCCAGCAGTAGGAGAGGCTACTTTTTGCCCAGCTGTTACAATATTGAACCCATTTCCCGTTTGATATAACATTTTTTTACCATCAGCACTAATAACAAAACTACGTGCATTCTCCACTAAGGTTTTATTTTCAAGATCCTTAAAATCATATGCACCGATTGTTCCACCACGTTGATAAGTCAATTGATTCGGGACCAAGCCATTTAAATTCCAGTAAGGACCGGCTGGCAAAGGGAGGGCAACAATTCGATTCTCTATACGATCAAAGTCTACCTGAATAGATTTGTCAACCGGCTTGCTTGCAACTGACTCTTCCTTCTTATCCTTTTTAGGAGCTTTTTTATCATTCTCTTTTACACGTTCCTTTTTACTATTTTCTCCCTCTTCTTTTTTATCAACTTTATCTTCGCGGATTTGCTCATCATCACTATCATTTTTAAAGAATGATGGTGTTTTGCTCGACAGAATAAAAGCATAGACTGCATAATCTACGTTCCGCTGTACAGCAGACATATGTAAACCAGAATTTGTTAAACCTGTATTTGTACTCGCCGTGAAAAATAAATATTTACCATCTTGCGAAAATGCAGTACTGCGGGCAGAGCTCATACCATCCGTAATTTGCTGAGTTTTCTTTGTATCTAAGTTATACATGAACACAGCAGGTGCACCGTTTTCCAGTGTACGTATAAAGGATATCCATTTTGAATCTGGAGACCAACTTGGTTGGAAATGATTGGATACACGCCCGGTCTGACCACTTAATTTGTCATCGGCGACTTTGACAACAGCCTTGGAAGCAATATCAATATAGTACAGATTAAGATGTGCATCATTGTAAAAAAGCTTCTTTGAATCTGGCGACCAAGTCGGTTCAAAATAGAAATTGGTTTCCCCTAAATTAAAGTATAAGGGCTGATCTTTTCCGAATTGATCCATCAGTACCAACTGATAGGATCCATTTTTATCTGAGATATATGAAACCCATTTACCATTAGGAGACCAATCTGGAAAACGTTCATGCGAACCTGGTGAATTAGATAAATTTCGAGCTTCTCCTTTTTCTTTTGGTACGGTAAAGATCTCCCCACGTGCTTCAAATAACGCTCGCTGACCTGTAGGAGACAATGTAGCATAACGTATATCGTCCTTGATATCTTTATAATAAGGTCTTTTGTACATGACATCTGTATGCACAGTGATGTGCAAAGGAGTAATTTTATTTCCGTTTAGATTCAGTGTATTCAATACTCCAGCATATTCAAAAATCAAGTCGTTACCATTCCCATTCAAGGAACGTACATCATAATCTTTGAAATCTGTTAGTTTTTCAACCTTTTTAGTTTTGGTATCGTAGCTAAAAATATTGACAATTTTATCGCGGTCAGATAGGAAATAAACCTTCGTTCCCAACCATAATGGCTTAACATCATTACTTTTAACATTCGGAATAGTCTCGATTTCTTTTGTTTTGGTGTCAAAGATCCAAATGGTTGGCATACCACCACCCCGGTAACGCTTAAAGGCTACTCGATCTCTTTCAGTAGGGTCAGTATTCTTGATGTAAGCCCAATAACGACCATCGGCAGAAGGGCTTCCTTGAGTAGCCTCAGGCATAATGAGCGCCTTGTCCATTCCCGACATTTGGATATTGGAACTGTATAATCGTGGACTTAAAGCATAGGTGAAATCACGAGATGTAGTATAATATACTTCATCATTATTGAGCCATCCGCGCAATACATCCGACGAGGGATGATAAGTGATACGTTTTGGCTCTCCACCCGTTACAGGGATTACATATACGTCTGTATTTCCGTCATAATTGCCTGTGAATGCTACTTTCTTGCCGTCAGGAGAAAACATTGGATTCTGTTCCACCCCTGGATTTGTTGTAAGTCGTCTCGGATTTGCTCCGTTTTTGTCGGCAATCCAAATGTCTCCACCATAGACAAAAGCGATATTATTGGCGCTGATACTTGGATTTCGAAGCAATAGGGTTTCTTGCGCTTTTGTTTGCAGAAAGGATGTCCCGAGCAAAAAGGCAGCAAATAACTTGAAATGAGTTTTATTCATAAACGTTTAAAGGTTAAATTTACCACACACAAAACTACACTTTTGTAAAGTGGACCTAGTTAGTATATCAACAAAGTTGCATAAAAAATATGATAAAAAAAAAGTCCTGCTTTCCAGCAGGACTTTCCTTTATCTATTGAAGATTAGAAACCGTACTCTTGTTCGATTTCTAACACAATTCCTTCATCGACCAAAACGCGACCACAGTGTTCACAAATGATGATTTTTTTGCGTTGACGAATTTCTGATTGCATTTGAGCAGGAATCTTATTATGACATCCTGAACAGCTATCACGATCAATCGAAACAACAGCAAGTCCGTTTTTGAACGAGTTACGTAAACGGTAATATACCTTTACCAAACGTTCTTCGATATTAGCTTCAGCCTCAGCAGCTTTAGCCAATAATGCATCTTCTTCCTTTTGAGTTTCAGAAGTAATTGTTTCCAATTCTTTCTTTTTTCCCTCAAGCTCGTTTTTGCTATACTCAAGATTACCTACAGTAGTATCGTAGTTTTCTGTCTTGTTGCGAATTTCGAATTCTGCTTCTTTAATTCTTTTTTCACAAACCTGAATTTCAAGACCTTGAATTTCGATTTCTTTCGAAATAGCGTCGTATTCACGATTATTTTTTACCTCATTTAACTGCGACTCATATTTTTTGATAGCAGCTTGGGCATCCTTAATCATGTTTTTACGCTTAACGATTGAATCTTCTAAATCGTCTAAGTCTATTCTGATCTTCTCAATACGAGTTTCTAAACCCGCAATCTCATCTTCAAGATCTGCAACTTCCATAGGCAATTCACCACGAACTTGGCGAATCTTGTCTATTTTAGTATGTATGGCTTGTAAAAGCCATAATGCTTTCAATTTTTGTTCTACGGTTTGTTCCATCAACTGTAGTATTTTATAGGATTTGTATCTATTTCTGTTGTTAAGGTTGCAAAGTTAGGAAATTTTTTCGTAATAATGTCGTACAATAATTCTTGCGTAAATTGTTCGCTCTCAAAATGTCCCGTATCTGCAATCACTATTTCACCTTCAGCATCAAAAAATTCATGATATTTATAGTCTGCTGTAACAAAAAAATCTGCACCAGAACGTTTGGCTGCACCGAGTAAAAATCCACCCGAGCCACCACAGACAGCTACACGACTAACTTTTTTATCTAATAAGGCTGTATGACGAATGACATTCAACCTCAGTTTGTCCTTAAGATAAGCTAAAAATTCCAATTCAGCCATTGGTTCAGTCAAATTTCCAATCATTCCAGCACCAATTTCGGTAGCCGTATTTTGAATATCAAACAAATCATAAGCTACTTCCTCGTAGGGATGAGCTTCATAGAGTGCTAAAAGTAACTTTCTTTCATTAGATTTCAGGTAGATAACCTCAATTCGTGTTTCCTCTACACGCTCTTGAACATCAATCTCTCCAATGGTAGGATCGGCCCCTTTTAAAGGTCTAAAACTACCATAACCTGCCGTATTAAAACTACATTGATCATAGTGCTTTCCGATTTTACCTGCACCCGCATCAAACAATGCCTGTCGGACATCTTCAACATGACTCCTTGGTACAAAAGCGACCATTTTTCGCAATACATCTGTTTTAGATTCCAGTATAGCCTGATTTTCTAATCCTAATTTATCGGCAATTTTCGTGTTCACTCCACCGGTAACATTGTCGAGATTTGTATGAATGGCATATAATGCAACTTTATGTTCAATCGCTTTAATAACCGTACGCTCCACATAATTTTTTCCATTAAATTTTTTTAGGCCCTTGAACACAATAGGATGATGCGAAATAATTAAATTACATCCTTTATCAATGGCCTCTTTTACAACAGCTTCAGTACAGTCCAAAGAAATGAGCACTTTTGTAATCTCTCTATTGGCATCGCCCACAATAAGCCCGGCATTATCATAAGACTCTTGCAAATCTAAAGGAGCCAATTGCTCCAAATAATCAATGACTTCTTTAATTTTCATGGTCTACAATTACCTCCTGTTCTCTAAATTTATTATGTTCTTCTAAAATTCTTCTATTCGCGTTAATTTCAAACCAATAATTAGCCAACGTCACAAAATGCATAATGATCAGTACACCGGAAATGGAAAGCGGGAGTGGAATATTTGTGGCCAAGTAAATCCATGCATATAGCGATCCTTTCCTAAACGTAGGATTTTCTTCCACAGCTATTTTTCGATCATAAAATTCATTGATCAAAGAATCACTTAGACGCGACGCAACCTGAAAATTCCAATAAATATTAACCAGCGGAATGGCAACTAACCAGGATTGATTAGGCGTCATTAATCTATTTTCTTTGGCGACCAATTTTAAGGTCTTTCGAATTGTATTTGCAAATAAAAGCCATACAATAATACGTATAGCCACAATACCCATAGCGGTATAAATTACTTCAGGCTTACTTAACTCTTTTATTAATTCCTCTTGCGTCATTGAACTATTTATTGCTTATTTATTATTTCTGTTCCAACAAATCTACTAATTCTTTCAACTTTTTTATTTGTGGATTATGATCTCCAACAAATTCAATTGTTTTAAACCCCATGGCTTTAGCCTTCTTATAAAACGGGTAAAAATCATCATCCTCAATTGCTGTACCATCCATGTAAGTCAAAATGTATGTACTTGGGATCTTAAGTCGTTTCGGATTTTTAAAATTAATCTTATCTGTCATTGTTTTTAGCGGGTGGGGGACATCTCTAGGAAGCTTCTTAACGTCCTTCACCCAGAAAGGAAAAATATAACCATCCTTTTCTAATCTTAGCAGTCCATTTGCTGCAGTAGATTTCCCCATTAAGTTTATTACAGATTGTTGATCCTCCGGAAGTATAGCATCCAAGTAAACCAATTTACGTATTCTATCCGGAAGACTATCGGCCACAGCCGTAATTACCATACCACCATAACTATGTCCCACCAGTATAATATCATGAAGATCCTCAAACAGGATCGTATTCACAACATCATTAACATGAGTTTGCAATCGAATAGAGGTATCTGCTAAATGATAACGCTCGCCCAAGCCTGTTAGTGTAGGGCGGTAAACCTCATTTCCTTTCTTCGCTAACTCAACTGCAGTATTTTTAAACTGCCAAGCACCACCCCAAGCTCCATGGACGATCACATACGTAGAAGACTGCGCAGAAACATCTTTACCGAAGCCAATTAATGAAAAGAAAAATATAATAAACAGTAATTTACAGTAATTCATTGTGTTATACATTAAAACATCCTCGACACTTCACAAAATCTGTTCAGAAACTGTATAGATAAGCCAGTTTACATTTTTATTTAAAAAAACTAGATGTGACCACTCACTTACTTTAATAAAACATGATTCAATCGAATAAAAACAGCTTTTAGCTTCTCAACTAAACTTCATCAAGGAAGATAGGGTAGGGGGGAGCTATAAAAACATCATGCATAAAGTAAAAAAATAGTAGGCTTTTTATGATAATCATACGATCGTTTTCTCCACTCACCAATCGTCAAACTTTGGATATTTTCATCGGCCGCTGTTACATTTGACGCAACACAGAGTAAGCTGGAAGGTTTACATATTTTTAGTAGATCAGCCAAAAGCTGATTATTTCTAAATGGAGTCTCAATAAAAATCTGAGTCTGCTTTTCTCGTGCTGATTGTTGTTCGAGATTTTTAATTTCCTTAGCTCGATCAATTTTATCAATAGGTAAATACCCATGAAAAGCAAATTTCTGACCGCTCAATCCAGAAGCCATAAGCGCTAGTAAAATAGAGCTTGGTCCAACAAGAGGAACTACCTTTATACCCAATTGATGCGCCCTTGCTACGATAGAGGCTCCAGGATCAGCAACACCAGGACATCCAGCCTCAGACATTAAACCAACACTTTTACCTTTTTTCAAGCCTTCAAAAAAATCATTTATATTTCCCTTGTCCCGCACATGTTTTCCATAATCATGGATTTTTAGTTCACTCTGCGGAATCTTTAAACCTGCAAGTTTTAAAAACTTGCGAGCCGTTTTTTCATTTTCTACAATATACTCATCCAATGAATTGATTGTTTCCACTAAATATGCAGTAAACGATTGGAAAGCTGCGTCATCACTCAATGGAACAGGAATTAAATATAAGATACCATTTGCCATAATACAAACCTACTAATTAAGGTCCATTTGGCTATACTAATTTTAAACTTAGCATTATTTAACCTTTTAAAATGATTATAATTTAGATTTTTAAACTCATTATTAGTATTTTAGCGTAAATATTCATTGCAACAATAAACATCATTCAAATGATCACACAAATTACAGAAGGCGTAAAAATCTCGGTTGAAACCATCTATCAATCAGAGTATTCGAATCCGGACCGTGAACATTTCATGTTTGCTTATCATATCAGCATAGAAAATCTCAGCGATTACACGGTTCAATTGATAAGTCGCTATTGGAAAATCTTTGACGCAAAAGGAGACTATAGGGAGGTATCTGGAGAAGGGGTAGTAGGTGAACAACCTATTATAGAACCTGGCCAGACTCATCAGTATACCTCAGGTTGCAATCTCAATAGCGAATTCGGATTCATGGAAGGATATTACAATATGATCCGAACACTGGACAACGGCAGCTTTCAAGTTGAAATACCACGTTTCAATCTGATAGCTGATTACGCATTGAATTAATTTTATCAGGGCAGTATCATTATTGCCAATTAATCAAATAACGAAGCTTTTTTCGCATCGAATAAGAAACTATTTCTTTATTTTTGCGAGCATTCCAAATGAACATGCCAATCTCAGGGTATAATAATTTTACCCGATGGCAAATGCTAGCATTTGATCGTATGCCACCCGATAGATTAAATTAGTCAACAATCAAAACGATTATTGATTCAATATATAAATAACTGACAATCAATATAAATGAAATTAAAATATTGATTATCAACACGATACATACTACCAAGAGAAGAAACCTCCTGGTAGTATTTTGACGTGTAAATTGACTGAATATAATTTAGGGTGATATAACGTGAGTATTTTAGCTACAGAACAAGTAAGCCATTCCTTCCATGATCGATGGCTTTTTAAAGATTTACATTTCGGTCTCCAGAAGGGAGAACGTGTGGCCTTGGTCGGAATCAATGGCACAGGTAAATCAACCTTACTCGCTATTTTAGCAGAGCGAATCTTACCAACCTCAGGAAAAGTTGTAAAAGAAAAAGGTATAAAAATTGGTTTCTTAGAACAGGATCCTGATTTCACAGGATTAAAATCAATCAACGATTTTATTTATAGTACAGACAACGATCAACAACGTCTTATCCGCGAGTACGAGGAGCTGTTATTGGAAACTGATATCGATCAGAAAAAATTAGAAGATCTTACAGAAAAAATAAGTTCATTGAATGCCTGGGAGTATGAGCATAATATTAAGACGATTCTTAATCGTTTAAACATTATGGATTTCCATCAAGATATCAAAAGTCTATCAGGAGGCCAACGAAAACGCCTTGCGCTAGCCAAGCTTTTGATAGACGAGCCGGATATTTATATATTAGATGAACCCACCAACCATTTGGATATAGAGACTATTGAATGGCTTGAAAAACTATTAACAACAGGTAGCAAAACCGTTCTTTTAGTAACGCACGATCGCTACTTCTTGGATAATATCTGTACTGAGATTCGAGAGCTGGATAGGGGCAATCTCTTTAGCTATAAAGGTAACTATTCTTATTTTCTAGAGAAGAAGTCCGAACGCGAAACTATTGATGCGGTTATGGTTGAGAAAAGCAGAAATCTACTTCGCCGTGAATTGGAGTGGATGCGTCGTCAACCACAGGCACGTGGTACTAAATCCAAATCACGTATTGAAGCATACTATGACTTGGAAGAAAAATCTAAAGCAATAAAAGGAAACGACTCGGTACAACTCAGCGTAAAAGTAAGCAGACAGGGCTCAAAAATACTAGAACTAGAACATGTTGCCAAACGTTATGGAGCAAAAGAAATCATACATGATTTTTCATACACCTTTAAAAAAGGTGATCGTATTGGTCTAGCTGGAAAAAATGGTACTGGAAAATCAACCTTTCTTAATTTAATCACGGGAGAAGAAAAACCTGATAAAGGATCTATAGCGGTAGGGGAAACCACAGTATATGGCTACTATAAACAGGGAGGATTGGAAGTAAATGAAAACGATCGAGTATTAGATGTTGTAAAAAATATAGCAGACTATATTGAAATGGCAAATGGAGAAGTAATCACGGCTTCACAGCTGCTAACCCATTTTTTATTTCCTCCTGAAAAACAATTTGGTTTCGTTAACAAATTAAGTGGGGGGGAGAAAAAAAGACTTCAATTAATGCGTGTTTTAATGAAGAATCCAAATTTCTTAATTCTGGATGAGCCCTCCAATGATTTGGATATTGACACATTAAACGTGCTGGAAGATTTTCTTGACAACTACAAAGGAGTACTCATATTAGTATCACACGACAGGTATCTATTAGATAAATTAACCGATCAACTTTTCATTTTTGAAGGAAAGGGGAGCGTGCAGATATACAATGGAAATTATGCCGACTTTAAACTTGAACAGGACGAAATCCAAAAATTAGAAAAAGAAAAACAAAAAAGAATAACCCAAGAACAGGTAAAGCCAATTGTAAAAGAGGAAAAGAAAAAACTCTCGTACAAGGAACAATTGGAATATAACAAACTAGAAGAAGAAATCGAAAAACTGGAAACACAAGTAACATTAAAAACGGAAGAATTAAACCAGGTAACAGATCATCTAAAACTTTCTTCCTTAGCGGAAGAAATTCAATCTATCCAAAAACAGATAGACGACAAATCCGAAAGATGGTTATATCTTGCTGATTTTATGTAAAATTTCACCAGAGGTTTCACGTGGAACACAAAGAAAACGTAAATTTACAAAGAAATAAAAACGCCACGTTTCACGTGGAACAAGAATAGAAAAATGTTTAAAAAATATAATGTAATTGTCGTTGGTGCGGGGCATGCCGGATGTGAGGCAGCGGCGGCGGCAGCTAACTTAGGTTCGTCCACTTTGCTCATCACAATGAATATGGGAGTAATAGCCCAAATGAGTTGCAACCCCGCTATCGGTGGAGTAGCAAAAGGACAAATTGTAAGAGAAATTGATGCGATGGGAGGATATACTGGTATCATAGCAGATAAATCAACTATTCAATTCCGAATGCTCAATCTTTCGAAAGGTCCAGCTATGTGGAGTCCACGTACACAAAATGACCGAATGCGTTTTGCTGAAGAATGGAGGCTACAATTGGAGTCTCTTCCAAATTTAGATATGTGGCAAGATACCGTAAAAGAAGTTATCGTCAAAAATGGAAGGGCTTGCGGTGTCATCACTTCGATGGGAATAGAAATAGAATCGGACGCCGTGGTACTAACCAATGGAACTTTTCTAAATGGTGTAATTCACATTGGCGATAAGAAATTTGGAGGTGGTAGAACAGGAGAGAAGGCAGCCACAGGTTTAACCGAACAACTTGTTTCGCTTGGTTTCGAATCAGGAAGAATGAAGACAGGGACTCCACCACGCATAGATGGGAGAAGCCTCAACTATGCATTAATGGAAGAACAGTGGGGCGACGAAAAAAGAGGGCGGTTTTCTTATACAGATGTAGAAATACCTACTGAACAACGCTGTTGTTGGATTACCTACACAAACGATAAAGTTCACGAAATGCTTCGTACTGGGTTTGAAAAATCACCTATGTTTACGGGACGTATCAAAGGATTGGGCCCACGTTATTGCCCTTCAATAGAAGATAAAATAAATCGTTTTGCCGAGCGTGAAAGACATCAGATATTCGTGGAGCCCGAAGGTTTTAAAACAGTAGAAATCTATGTCAATGGATTCTCGACTTCATTGCCGGAAGATGTACAATTAAAAGCTTTGCAATTAATCCCTGGTTTTGAAAATGCAAAGATGTACCGACCAGGTTATGCCATAGAATACGACTACTTTCCACCAATGCAATTGGATCTAACCCTAGAAACCCAATTGGTGAAACATCTATTTTTTGCAGGACAAATCAATGGGACTACTGGCTATGAAGAGGCCGCCGCTCAAGGTTTCCTAGCTGGAATAAATGCTCATCAACGCATCAACGATGATAAGGAACTTATTCTAAAACGATCCGAATCTTATATAGGTGTACTGGTCGATGATCTCGTAACAAAAGGAACTGAAGAGCCTTACCGTATGTTTACATCCAGAGCAGAACATCGTCTACTTTTACGCCAGGACAATGCTGATATTCGCCTAACCCCATTAGCTTACAAATTGGGATTAGTAGGAGAAGAAAGACTCAAAAAAGTGCAAGACAAAATTGATAACTCAACTAAAATAATTGAGTATCTAAAACAAAATTCAACCAATGTCGAAAAGATGAATGCAGTGTTAGCAGAAGTTGGCTCGAGCGCTCTTCCTCAGAAAACAAGGTTGAGTAATGTACTTGCGAGACCACAAGTTGGTATCCAAGATATTCTGAAAGGAGATGAAGGCTTTGCACACTATGTATCCCAATTTGATAACGACACCATCGAACAAGCGGAGATCAATCTCAAATATGAAAGCTATTTCGATAAAGAAATGGAAATAGTTAATCGTATGAAGAAGATGGAAGATAGAGAAATAAACCCTGATTTCGACTACAGCTTGCTAACGTCATTATCCATCGAGGCAAGACAAAAGCTATCAAAGGTAAAACCACGTACACTGGGGCAAGCTTCAAGAATCTCGGGTGTTTCACCCTCGGATATCACTGTATTGATGGTACACATGAGTTAAATAACTGATACACAAATATTTACACACAAAACATTACATAGCTTAAAATAAGCGATTTAAGACAATATTCTATTTTTTATGACAACTTCTTTAAAAGAAAATAAAAGTGGTTCAAAAAGGCTAAAAAGTAGCTTAAAAACAAGATTACTTATTTTAAGCATGTTTATTATGCTTATTGGCTTGTCCATACAATGTGCGAGCATACAACAGCCTACGGGGGGGCCAAAAGATTCCATTCCCCCGAAAATACTATTGGAAAGCCCTACGAATTTTTCGAAGAATTTTACAGCAAAAAAAATAGTTATCACTTTCGACGAGTATATCAAACTGGCAAATCAGCAAAAAGAATTCAGTATTACGCCAGACATGGGGAGTAACCCAGAATTCAAGGTCAAGAAAAAAAATCTAGAAATTACCTTACCTGATTCTCTAGAAAAAAATACTACTTACAGTATATATTTCGGTAAAGGACTAGTCGATTATAACGCAGGAAATGCACTGGTCAATTATGCTTATGTATTCGCAACAGGAGACAAAATAGATTCGCTCAGTATATCCGGTAATGTAAAAAGCGCAGTGACCAAAGAGGTCCAAAAAGATGTTAAAGTCTTATTGATCCCCACTAGCCAAGATTCCATTTTCGGGAAGAAGAAAGCGAATATATTTACGACAACAGACACTGCAGGCAATTACAAACTAAACAATTTGAGAGAAGGAACCTATCGCATTTACGCACTTCAAGAAAAGAACAATGATAGGATCTATAACGGCGCTGATGAAGAAATAGGTTTTCTAAAAGACTCTATCGTGCTAGAGCGAGACTTAAACAATATCAATTTAGAGATATTCAAAGGAACCCCAAAAAAGTTTAGAACGCAAGAGAAGAAATTTGAAAAAAATGGAAGCATACTTCTTATTTTTAACAGGCGAGTGGACAAACCCAAACTCGATATCCTAAATGATGAAGTAAACAACAAGGATAAAATAGTACGTTTTTCAAATACATCAGACTCCGCTACTTTGTTTATTCCAAATTTAAAAATAGACTCACTAAAGTTGGTTCTGACAGAAAATGAAAGGCCATTGGACACCATTCTAATTAGAAAAGGGAATGTAAAAATAGAGCAGACAATTGAGCCAATTTTTACCCCAAATAATGGGCGAGTGGACCGGATTACACACCTTCAGGTATCTGCATTCACACCAATCAAGAATATAGATAAAACCAAGTTGAAATTCAAAGAAGACTCATTGGTCCGAACCAATTACCAACTTGCCGTTGATACAGCGAATAGCAATATCTACCATATTCGATATAATTGGAGAAAAGATAAAAAGTACCAAATTGAGTTTACAGAAGGCGCCATAACAGGCTATTTTGGCGAACAAAATAAAGAGAAAAAGCTGGATTTGACCTATGACGATAGTGAAAACTATGGGGATCTGACATTTGATTTTACTGATTTAGATAGCAATACAACATATCTGGTAGAGTTAATCAATGAGAAAAAAGATAAAGTTTATCGCGTCGACAAAATAAACATGAACAATCCGACCGTCGTATACAAACAGTATCCAGGAGGAAAGTATAGCATACGTGTTATTCGCGACGACAACGATAATGGAATCTGGGATACTGGAGATGTCGAAAAGAAAACCTTTCCGGAACCTGTTATATATCTAAATAAGGTATTTACTATACGTGCTAATTGGGAACAAAAAGATAGTTTTTCATTGAGTGGCCTCAAAAAAGAATAAGTGAGGCCATTCTAAAATAATAATTTAAACACCTGCTAATTCGATTAAGCTAAAACCAAGAGCTGTACAGAACATAATTATGTGGTAGCTGCTGCAATAGATCTTTCTGCTCTTCAGTAAGTGCCTTTATCTTTTTCGCTGGTACCCCAGCATATAGAAATCCCGATTCACAACGTGTATTTTCCAAAACTACTGCCCCAGCTGCTACAATAACATTCGATTCAACAATAGCATTATCCATAACGATAGCTCCCATACCAATCAGTACATGGTCTTCCAAAATACATCCATGTACCATAGCCTGGTGTCCTATACTCACATAATTTCCAATCGTTGTACCGCATTTCTTATAGGTACAATGTATAACAGCACCATCTTGAATATTCGTATAATTACCAATACGAATATAATTGACATCTCCACGTATTACAGCGTTAAACCACACCGAACAGTGATGCCCAATCTCTACATCGCCTACAATCGTTGAATTAGGTGCTAAGAAGCATTCTTCGGCTATCAATGGAGATTTATCCAAAACAGGTAAAATAAGTGCCATATTCCTTAAAAAATTGTGTCCTGTAGTACTTCAGAATGTTTAGGGTAGTCCGTTGTATAATGCAATCCCCTACTTTCTTTCCTTAACATAGCTGATTTTGTGACAATATAAGCTACTTGAATAACATTACGCAATTCACACAATTTAACAGAAAGCCTCGTATTTCGATAAAATTCTTCAGTCTCCTCATATAACAGATGTAATCGTTTAAGGGCTCTTTCCAGTCTAAAATCGGAACGGACAATACCAACATAGTCACTCATAATCTTTTGGCATTCGCGCAAATTATGACTTACTAAAATATCCTCATTTGAAAGTGAAGTTTTAGAGTCATCCCATTCTGGAACGTCAACAATATGGTTAATCAATCCTATCGACTTTGTGGCGTCTAAGAAAATACGATGTGCATAAACAAGTGCTTCAAGAAGCGAATTAGAAGCCAATCGGTTTGCACCATGTAGTCCAGTAGAAGAACACTCACCGCAAGCATATAAATTAACAAGGCTACTGCGTCCAAAATCATCGACATAGATACCACCGCAGAGGTAATGCGCCGCCGGCGTAACTGGTATAAAATCCTTCGCCATATCCAGTCCGATCGAAAGGCACTTTTCATAAATGTTTGGAAAATGCTTGATAATATCCTGTTTATCCCGATGCGTAATATCGAGGTAAACATAATCTATACCCGATTTCTTCATCTCGGCATCAATAGCTCTAGCAACGATGTCTCTTGGTGCCAAGGAAGCACGTTCATCGTACTCCTCCATAAAAGATTCACCATTGATCCTCCTTAAAATTCCCCCAAATCCACGTACAGCTTCCGATACCAAAAATGCAGGCGAATCCTTTGGATTATATAAAGAAGTAGGGTGAAATTGCATAAACTCCATATTACGTACCTTACCTTTTGCCCGATACACCATCGCTATACCATCTCCAGTCGCAATAGTTGGATTTGTTGTACTTGAATAAACATGACCGGCTCCGCCAGAGGCCATCACAGTGACCTTACTCAAAATCTGATCTACTAAATGTGATGAGGTATTAAAAGCGTAAATTCCATAACAGGTAATGTCTTCCCTATTTTTATCCACGTACTCACCCAGATGATGCTGTGTAATCAAATCAATGGCAAAGTAATGTGTTACAATTTCAATATTAGGATCACTATGTGCTTGAGCCAATAATGCACGCTCAATTTCGTAGCCAGTTATATCTTTATAATGCAAAATACGATGAGCAGAATGTCCCCCCTCCTTTGCCAGGTCATACAAGCCGGATTCCTCCTTGTCAAATGATGTCCCATATGAAATAAGTTCTGCTATCCGTTCCGGTGCTTCTCTTACTACGTTTTCCACAATTTCAACATCGCATAAACCATCCCCAGCAATCTGAGTATCAATGATATGCTTTTCAAAGCTATCTGACTTATCCACAACGGCAGCCACTCCCCCTTGCGCATATTTTGTATTAGACTCATCCTCATTGGACTTAGTGACTATCAATACTTTACCGAATTTCGATGCCTTTAAAGCAAAGCTTAATCCAGCAATACCTGATCCAATGACCAAAAAATCTACCTTTCTATCTGCCATATAAATTAAAATTCACAAACTATCCCCAAAAGTGACGATTCAAATTAACGAAAAATGTGGAAAACGTGTAAATAAAAGGTTAAATAAAAATGAAAAGTATTTAACAATTCACAAATCCCCTATTTTGAAGCCTTATTTCTAAAATTTTTCCGCACAAAGATCCATAGATTTCCACATTTTCTAAACAAAAACTATTCAACAAAAATATATGGAAAATAAAAAATACGATAAATTAGAATTTTAAAAATCAGCTCTTTAATAGATAAATCCTGTTGAAAAATTGTTGAAAACTCCCTAAAAACCTAAAATCAAAATTGAAATAACCTAATTTATACCACTTTTCCACACCATAATAAACAATAAGAGATTTTCTATTTTAAATAATTAGTATTTATTGAAAAAAAAGATTGTGGAATACGTTCGAAAATCTTTGTTTAGTTTTGTGAAGTTCGATTAGAGGCCGTTAGATTTAGATATCCGGGAATTATAGAGTCCCCTATTGAAATATTTAATTCTAATTGAGTTTATATTATTTTTTTAATTTCCTTTTGACTTTTAAAGTGCTTTAGGATTGGATATTTATTTTATTTTTTTTTGTATATGGATTTAATGTAGTTTCAGCGCGTTATTTATAATTTTTTTAAGAAAAAATTCATTTAAGGCGTTTTATACTTGGGTATTTTCCCTTATGGGATCTTATTTCAATTTTATTGGATTGTAGCTGATAGAAATCGATGAAGAAATGGTTTAATTCTCATTTTGGTGCTATGAGATTTCAATATTTTAGGCTTTCAGCCAGATAAATTCTTTTATTGAATTCTAATAGCTACCAATCTCTGTTTTGAAAATTTCTTTGAGAAGGTAATTTACTTGATTTTATTATTTGGATTTTAAGTCGTTTTAGGATTGCTTATTTGCTTATTTTGTTTAAAAATATTAGAATATGGCCTTCTCAACGAGTTTAAATTGGAGTACGCAATTTTTATAATTTTATCAGCAAATTTTTCAAAATGAAAATTCAACCGTAATGGTTATTGGAATTTTTCATTCCTGGATCGGGTTATTGTATTCGGATTGGCTATAATATTCGTTTGGTTTTGGCGCAATTGAATTTTAAACAGAATCTCAAGGCTATTGTTTAAAAATAAACCCGTTTAAAACTGGATATTTTTACAAAATTTGTTTTCAGTGCTTTTTATTGCATTCTATTCGATTAAATAGTGAACTTTTTGCGATCTAAGTGAAATTTGAAGATTAGCATGTTTATAATTTGGATTGCAAATAATTTCTTCAAATAATTTATTGTAGAACAAACAATCTTACTATATTTGCAGCCCAACATCCATTAGCTGGAGGAATTATCCAAATTTAGATCAGTAAGATTCGAATATTCTGGATTATTGTTATGGAGTATCTTTTTATATCATTCTCAGGGCGTATTTTTCTAAAATGAAGCTCCTATAGATTGAATATATTGATTTGATTCGCTATTTGTTTTGAATATCGAATTCTAAGCGACTAAGTTGCTTTGAAAGTGCTTTGTCAGCCGCATATTTGGTGTTATCTTTTAATATTATCTATATATTTGACTATCAATCGGTTTAATTCACTAAATTTAATATAAATATGAAAATTTATAATTTTTAACAAATTTATATTTCGTTTTTATAATGATTAGTATCTTTTAAGTTGTATTTGTTGAATTTTTTGTGATTTGTACTATAATTATCGCCAGATCTCGGTCTAGCCACATATAATCTCCGGTTCTTTTGTATTGATCTTATGAGTTGCTGGATTCTTATCTGATACTCGGTATAATTTATTTTATTTTGGAGGGATTCATCATTTATTTTTGAATTTTGTAAAATTGAATTGTGAATATTTTATTAGAGCCTCTTAGAATTAGATAAATGTACTATCTTACATTATAGTAACCAATATTTAATTCTCATCCACTTTATTTTGATGCCGTACGCATCATTTAGTCATCTATTTTAATTTCCCGCGAATTACTCTCTTCTAGATTTACTTCTACCTTACTCTTTTAGATTTTCTTATAAATATTCAATTCTTATTGGGTTTATTTTGAATTATTTCATTCGACGATCAGCGTGAATTTAACCTCGCTAAATTTCCATATTCATTTTTACAAGCTGCCAGTATTTTTATATGCAATTGTAAAGGCACTTATTCAAGAAATTATTGTTTTGTATTGATTTTCGCCCAATTCTGGCCTTTGTTGCTGTATGTACAGGTAAATGTAGCTTATATAAACTTCAAATCTTTTCAATTAGAATGGCATATTTAGCGAAGGTGATTATAGAATATCCTATAGACGATTCTGAGAGCGTTTATTTTGTTTTCGGAGCTATTTTGTACGCTTCCAATGCTGCTGGCACTTACAGTTTACTCTAAATTTGCGAAATAAACCCGCTGAGAGTTCGATAAAAAATTATAGATCAATCCAGAATCCATTAATCTCTCCTATACGAGCTCAAAAACGTTTTTTAATCTGAAATGTTAATAAATAAAGCTTCCTTTTGTGCTATATTTTTCATTGTTTTGTAATATGCCTAAAAACGTTCCTTAGGCTATGAAGGTTGGATGCGGATGAAACTGATTTTCGAAGATAGAAATAATGTGAAATAAACCCTTTCAGCTTTTGGTATAGACAAAAAGTTTGAATAGTTTCCTAAATATTCAAGTCTAAAAGAGTTTATATGGGCGTAATACTGTTTAATTAAACTTTATATAAATTAATTTAACTATTAATATTTATTAACGTTTGATTTGTATTTTGAAATATGTATTTCGCTGTCAGTGCTGCAAGATCATGTAATTGGGTAACAGTTGCAGTTGTTCGATCAAATTTGAAAACTGACATTATCCAATAAGCTGAGCTTGGCAGATCCGTCGTAATCTATTATTGATTAATAAGAGGTTTAATATCAGTATTTTATCTGTTATTATCTAATAATGGATCACATTCAAGCGAGCGGTATATTACCACGACCTGATTAATTTGCTTTTAATTGACTTTTATATATCTAACAATGCTTATTTTTGCTGTTCATAAAAGTTGAAACTACTCGCATGGAAATTGTAAATTATGAGCTTCAAGCAAAAGGTTATATCGATGCTCCGATTGATCCCTCACTGGATTTGATTAAAGAGATCCAACGGTTAAAGAAAGAAAAGAATGCTGTCATCTTGGCTCACTATTACCAAGAGTCTGAAATTCAAGATATAGCGGATTATATAGGAGATAGCCTTGGTTTATCCCAGGAAGCTGCGAAAACTGATGCAGATGTAATTGTTTTTGCTGGAGTACATTTCATGGCTGAGACGGCTAAAATACTTTCACCGACGAAAAAGGTTCTTCTGCCAGATGCCAAAGCAGGTTGCTCGCTATCAGATTCTTGCCCACCGCATCTTTTCGCCAAATTTAAGGAACAATATCCTGATCATTTGGTTATCACTTATGTAAACTGTACAGCGGAATTGAAAGCGCTTTCCGATATCGTATGTACCTCTAGTAACGCTGTTCAGATCGTAGAGAGCCTGCCAGCGGATCAGAAAATCATTTTTGGCCCGGATCGTAATCTCGGAGCATACGTTAAAAAGAAAACTGGACGAGATCTTGTGCTTTGGAATGGTGCATGTATGGTCCATGAAATTTTTTCTCAAGATAAAATTGATCGTTTGAAAAGCGAGCACCCTGATGCTAAGTTTATTGCCCATCCGGAGTGTGAAGATCATATACTGGCGATAGCCGATTATGTGGGATCGACTGCCGGCATGCTTAAATTTACCCAGACAGATACGGCCCAGGCTTATATTGTTGCTACAGAATCAGGTATTCTCTACCAAATGCAAAAAGCAAGTCCACATAAGACTTTTATTCCTGCTCCTCCTAATAATGCCTGTGCATGTAATGATTGCCCGCATATGAAGCTTAATACGCTTGAGAAGCTATATAACTGTCTGAAGTATGAATCGCCTGAAATCCTTCTTCCCGAGGATGTTATTCTCCGAGCCCAGCGTCCTATTGAACGTATGTTGGAAATATCGGCAAGTTTAGGCTTATAGAAATCTGCATAATTTTTGATCATACCAAGATAATAACTGATTTGTTTTCAATGGTCACTAATGATTTCGTTGAGTTGTTTATATGCAGTTCAACGAAAAGAGTCCAATGTATTAGCAGGGGGGCATTGGTCTTATAGTAAATCTTATTTTGTAATGCCATCCGGATATATCTCTGGGAGATGATTACCAGCTGGCATTATCTATATTAAACTTTTAAACTTTTTAGCATGTTTGATTTTGATAACACCGAGCGAACCAATTTGGAAGAAATGGGTGAGTTCGGTTTGATTGATTATATAAAAAAAGCTGTAGAATTAACAGAAAAATCCACAATTAAAGGGATTGGCGATGATGCTGCTGTTCTAGATTTTGGAGGTAAAAAAACCTTGATATCTACTGATTTACTGTTGGAAGGGATTCATTTTGATCTTAGATATGTTCCGTTAAAACATCTAGGTTACAAAGCTGTTCAGGTCAATTTGAGCGATATTTATGCGATGAATGGAATAGCTTCGCAAATTACCTTTTCAATAGGTCTGTCCTCAAAATTTCCATTGGAAGCTGTAGAAGAGATTTATCAGGGAGCATTGATTGCCTGTAAGAAATATAATGTCGACTTAATTGGCGGAGACACTTCGGCTTCAGCCCAGGGTTTGGTTATTTCTGTGACAAGCATTGGTTATGCTGATACAGATCAGATTGTTTATCGTAATGGTGCGCAGGAAGGTGATCTCTTGTGTGTGTCTGGTGATCTAGGTGCAGCTTATATGGGCTTACAGCTCTTGGAGCGTGAAAAAGATATCTATTTAGAAAATCCAAATGTACAGCCTGATTTAGAGGGAAAAGATTATATCGTTGAACGCCAATTGAAACCTGAAGCCCGGAAAGACATTGTTGAATTATTTGCCAAGCTAGGGATCAAACCCACAGCGATGATGGATATTTCAGACGGGCTTGCATCGGAAATTCTACATATTTGCAGACAATCTGACAAAGGTTGCAGATTATATGAGGAAAAGATTCCATTGGATCAGATGACTTATGATACGGGGCGGGAATTTGGCATTGATCCAACCGTAGCCGCACTTAATGGCGGTGAAGATTATGAACTACTGTTCACAATAGCTCAGGCCGATCATGATAAAATTAAAAACTTACCGGATATTAGCATTATTGGTTATATGACCCCAAGTACTGAAGGCTGTGAAATGATTTCCAAATCAGGGAATCTTTATCCGATAACAGCCCAAGGTTGGAATGCTTTTAAGAAAAAAGATTAATACGAAAAAGACCTGTTCAAAACAGGTCTTTTTTTATGCTTCTTGCTCCTCAAGCCGAAGTTCCTCTACCTCATTTGGATCTCTTTCTCCTACATTGAAATTGTTATAGCCTAAGCCCACTTCGATCTGTAATAACCGCTGTTGCAGCATTTCAAGAATTGCTAAAAAGTTATAGACAAACTGTATTTTATTTTCTGAGTTTTTAAGAATTTCTTGAAAATCTAATTTTTTATTGATTTCAATTAGTTCGGCTATTGCTTTCTTCTGTTGTTCAATGGTGTAAGGATATTTGACAACTGTATGTGTTACTTCAGGGGGACGATTACGGAATTGATACATCATTTGCTCGTAAATCATCATTAGACTATAAAGGTCAAAGCTATCCAAATTTTCTCCGGTAGAATCTAATTTTAGTCTTTGTTGGATATCATAGCGTATGTTGCCTCGATTGTATAGTTTGAGACGATCCTCCTCCAAGACTCTCAAATCGTCACAGGTCTCTTTAAATTGCTTATAGAGAATAAGTTTTTGAACAAGATCTTCTCTAAGATCGATTTCATTCTCATTTTCATCTAGATCTAGACGAGGCAAGAGCATTTTAGCTTTAATACGCATCAGTGTCGAAGCAACAAAGATAAACTCGCTTGCCATTTCCATATTGAGCGCTTGCATTTGGCTCACATACGATAAAAAATCATCTGTAATCTTTGAAATCGGTATATCGTGGATATTTAATTCATCCCGTTCGATAAAAAATAATAATAAATCAAAAGGTCCCTCAAATTGAGGAAGCTTGATTTCGTAGCCTTCTTCTACTTGCATATCTTATACAAATTTACATATAAAATCTTTTGGAATAACTTCGATACAAACTATTCATTATTTTATTTGTTGTACCTCAATATGTAAATGCGATTTAATTTTAAAGATTAAATAAAATTGTCGTTACTTTGTACGAACATATCATGTAAATAGCAGTACTATGCAGTTTGAGGCTGGAGAACTATTAAGTAAAATAAACGATCCCTCTGATCTTAAAAAGCTAAAGGAAGACCAATTAGAACAGTTAAGCCAGGAATTACGTCAATTTATTATTGATCAGGTTTCGGTTAATGGTGGTCACTTTGCAGCAAGTTTGGGAGTCGTTGAGTTAACGGTGGCGTTACATTACGTAATGAATACCCCATACGATCAATTGATCTGGGATGTAGGTCATCAGGCTTATGGGCATAAAATCCTAACGGGTCGGCGCGATATATTTTATACAAATCGAATAGAGAACGGAATTTCGGGCTTTCCGAACCGTTTTGAATCTAAATACGATGCATTTGGTGTTGGTCACTCTTCAACATCTATTTCTGCTGCGCTGGGTATGGCTGTTGCCTCTCAGATAAAAGGTGAGAAAGACCGTCAGCATATTGCTGTAATCGGTGATGGTGCCTTGACGGGAGGAATGGCATTTGAAGCATTGAATCATGCTGGAATTTCTAAATCAAATCTTTTGGTTATCTTAAATGATAACTGCATGTCGATAGATCCGAATGTTGGTGCATTAAAGGAGTATTTGACAAGCATTACCACCTCTAAGCGATACAACAGATTTAGAGACGATATAGCAGCAGTATTGACAAAGATTTCAGAAGTTGGTCCCAATGCACTTGGCATTGCCAAAAAACTTGAAAAAAGCATAAAGGGAACTTTGCTGAAAAATGCTAATCTCTTTGAATCTTTAAATTTTAGATACTTTGGGCCAGTTGACGGGCACGATGTCAAAAAATTAGCTAAAACGCTAGAAGATCTTAAACACATACCAGGTCCCAAATTATTACATGCTGTCACTATCAAAGGAAAGGGCTTCGCGTTGGCGGAGAAAGACCAAACGAAGTGGCACGCTCCAGGTTTATTTGATAAAATTACCGGTGAAATCAAGAAATCATCAAGTGACAAACCGGTGGCTCCCAAATTTCAGGATGTCTTTGGGCATACCTTGGTGGAGCTTGCAGAAGAGAATGATAAGATTGTGGGTATAACACCTGCAATGCCATCCGGTTCTTCTATGAATATTATGATGAAAGCTATGCCTGAGCGTGCATTTGACGTCGGTATTGCTGAACAACATGCTGTTACTTTCAGTGCTGGACTTGCAACTCAGGGACTATTGCCATTTTGTAATATTTATTCATCGTTTATGCAACGGGCCTATGATCAGGTAATCCATGATGTTGCATTGCAAAATCTGAACGTCGTTTTCTGTTTAGACCGTGCGGGCGTGGTAGGAGCGGATGGTGCGACACACCATGGAGCTTATGATATCGCTTTTATGCGCTGTGTTCCAAATATGACGGTTTCTGCGCCGATGAATGAGGAAGAGTTACGAAATTTAATGTATACAGCTCAGTTACCCAATAAAGGTCCATTTGTCATTAGATATCCTAGAGGAAATGGTGTTATGCCAGACTGGCGTCGCCCGTTTACGGAAATTGAAATTGGAAAAGGACGTCTTATAACGGATGGGGAAGAGCTTGCTATATTGAGCTTTGGCGCTATAGGAAATGAAGCCGTTAAAGCGGTACAGCAGTTGAATGAATTAGGGATACACCCAGCACATTATGATCTTCGATTTGCCAAACCATTAGATGAAGTCTTACTCCATCAGGTCTTTAAAAAGTTTGATAAAATTATTACGGTTGAAGATGGAAGTTTACAAGGGGGCATAGGTTCGGCTGTATTGGAGTTTATGGCAGATCATGGATATCATAGCCAAGTGGTTCGTTTAGGTATTCCGGATAAGATCATTGAGCATGCTGAACAAAATGCACAGTGGAAGAATGCACACTACGATGCAAATGCGATCATAGCAGAAGCTAAAAAACTTTGTAATGGAAAATTGACCAGTTCAATGGTCGGATAAAAGTTATATACTATAGAAACAAAAAAGGAGATCCATATGGACCTCCTTTTTTGTTTCTATAGTATCGCATTTTTGGAGCTCACAATTAATCTCATATGTTACAATGTGTTTTTTTCTTTATGCAGATTTTTGTTTTACAGTTGGACATAAATAAGTTGAATCGTCCATTAGCAATGATGTTAAGTTGGCTTTAAATTCTTATAAATTTAATATTAAAAATATATGAACTAAAGATTGTAATTAGCTATTATTTTGGTTAATTTAGATTTAGACCTTAAGGACTGAGACGTAGTTAGTTTGCTACTTTTTTTGTTCTTTTTTTTCAAATAAATTTGGAATGTTAATAATTATTTTTAGAGATCAATTTTAGCGCTAGTTTTCCACAATTTTACACAGTAAACGCTTGATATATAATGGCTTATTAATTATTTTATATTTTAGTTTTTTAGCTGATATTTTTTTGTCATCTTCGTTCTCAGAGAAAGTTATCAACATATTTTTTGTCGCGTATTGTAAATCAACTTATTAACAATTTTAGAATGGAAAAAACGTATTCAAGTGTCTGGAATAATTGTCTTTCGATTATCAAAGATAATATACCAGCGCAAAGTTTCAAGACCTGGTTTGAACCTGTGAAAGCAGTCCGTTTGGAGGGTGACGTTTTGACTATTCAAGTGCCTAGCTTATTTTTTTATGAGTGGCTGGAAGAACACTATGTAGGAATTCTTCGTAAAACCGTAAAGAAATTTTTAGGAGAACAAGGTAGATTGGAATACAATATTGTAGTGGAGAAGTCTTCGGCTTCTCATCCTTATACGACTAATCTTCCATCGAATGGCAATGGAGCAGAAGGGAAAAGGCAATCTATCCCTGTGCCGGTATCTTTAAATAGGGATATCAAAAATCCGTTTGTTATTCCTGGATTGAAAAAATTGCAGGTTGATCCGCAATTGAATCAAAACTATACATTCGAAAATTTTATCGAAGGTGAATGTAACCGTCTTGCTCGTTCTGCAGGTTATGCTGTAGCGAATAAACCGGGTGGTACTTCATTCAACCCTTTGATGATTTATGGTGATGTTGGTTTGGGAAAGACACACCTTGCCCAAGCAATCGGAAATGAAATCAAAAGAAATCTTCCCGACAAACTGGTCATTTATGTGTCTTGTGAAAAATTCTGTCAACAGTTTGTGGATTCATTGAAAAATAACACGATCAATGACTTCGTTAACTTTTATCAAGCAATGGATGTCATCATTATGGATGATGTGCACAACTTTGCTGGTAAAGAAAAAACACAGGATATTTTCTTCCATATTTTTAATCATTTGCATCAATCTGGAAAGCAGATTATTTTAACTTCAGACAAAGCACCTAAGGATTTAGCTGGTTTGGAGGAACGTTTGCTTAGTCGTTTTAAATGGGGATTATCTGCAGATATTCAGATTCCTGATCTTGAGACGAGAATGGCAATTTTGAAGAAGAAGATGTATTCCGATGGTATTGATTTACCTGAAAATGTAGTGGAATACGTCGCAACACAGATCGATAACAGCGTTCGTGAATTGGAAGGAGCCATGGTTTCATTATTGGCTCAGTCTACTTTGAACAAAAAAGAGATCGATTTGGGCTTAGCAAAATCGATGTTGAAGAATTTTGTGAAGAATACCCATAAGGAAATTTCAATGGACTTTATTCAAAAATTAGTCTGTGAATATTTTGAAGTTCCTGTGGATATGGTTAAATCGAAAGTTAGAAAGCGTGAAATTGTGCAGGCCAGGCAAATTTCGATGTATTTAGCAAAAGCACATACCAAATCTTCACTAAAATCGATCGGAGCATTCTTCGGAGGAAGAGACCACTCGACAGTCATTTATGCCTGTCAAACCGTAGAGGATTTAATTGAAACTGACAAGAAATTTAAAACTTATGTAAGTGACATTATGAAAAAATTAAAATCTTAATGTCAATTATCGTAAGCCAAGCACTAAAAAGGGCTGTCCATATTACTTGGACAGCCCTTTTTTGATGTATTTAAGGCCCTGCAAGGCATAAAAAATCCTCTGGATATGCATTGCATATCCAGAGGATTTTCATTCGTTCTCGAATGATTATTGTTGTTGTTGATTGCTCTGTCCGTTACCGGATTCTTTTTGTTCTGTTGTTTCTTGCGTTGCTGGAATGTTTACCGGAGGTCGCTCCGTTACATATTTCTGATAAGCAACTTTTTGTTCATCTGTTAGCAACTGTGCTATTTTATTATCTGATTCACCCTGTATTTTGGCAATATTCTCTTTTTTGAGGTCAACCTTAGTCGTGGAGTCCTGAATGACAGCCGCTATAGCCTTTTCTTGATCCAATACGATTGTTGATACCGCTGTTTTCTGCTCGTCATTTAATGTCAGCTTTGTGACTAATTCAGTCACCACCTTTGTTGCATTTTCTTCTGGTGTTGTTTGTTGTGCAAATGTTAAGCCCATCGCAAGGAAGAAACCTATGCCTGCTAAAAATAACTTTTTCATGATGTTCAATTTTAGATGAAATTATTCAATGTTTTTCTGCTACCTAATTTTACTTTGTTGTCGATTATTGACCAGATTCAGTTTTCGTAGGTTCAGCTGCGGTCGGTACAGCTTTAGCTGGTCTTTCAGTTATGACTTTTTGATAAAGCGATTTCTGATCTTCGGTAAGTAATTGACTGACTTTGGTATCTACTTCAGTCTGTAGCTTATTAAGTGCTTCGCTTTTCGCTTGAGCAGAAGACCCACTATCTTTTACTATTGTCTGTTCTGATCTTACCTGATCCAATAGAATGGTTGATACCGCAGTTTTTTGCTCATCATTCAGATGCAGTTTCTGTACAAGTTCAGTCGCTGCTTTAGCAGCTGCATCCTCGGGACTAACCTGTTGTGCAAACGTCAGGCTAAGAGTCAGACAAAATCCTATTCCTGTTAAAATTAGCTTTTTCATATCTATTGTATTTAAAAAGTTACAATTAAACGATCTTGCTATAAAAACTCGGAAAGGGGTATCTATATTGTATCAACTATGTTACTTTAACAAAGTTTTAACATTAACTGATTGTAATTCATGGAAATATGGGTTTTTATATATGGTGGTAAATGCAAAAATTGATGATATGGCTATTATTACACTGTTAACAGGATCGACAAAGTTAGACGAACTTAATTGTGATGACAACATCAGAATAAAACTGAACGTGAAATAAAAAAGGCCTTGTTTTTTGACAAGGCCTTTTCTAAGATAGCTTTATTAATTGTCCGAACGTTTAGACATTCTTTCTTTCATTTTTTCTTGCTGTTCGTCAAATAGCTTAGCTTGGTCAGGAGTAAGCCATGATTTGATTTTGGTTGTTTGTATTTCCTGAAGCTGCTTAAATTTTTCCATACTCGCTTTTCGATCTCCACCATCATTTCGAAGAGCAGCCCGTTGTTGAGCCTGACTTAATGTAAGGTTATAGATCGAATCTTTTTGCGTTTGATTGAGGCTTAATAATTTGTCTAAATGCTCTACACGCATTTTAGCTTGTTCTTCAGGACTACGTTGCTGACGTTGTTGGGCAAAAACTCCTGTAGCACTTAAAAATAGACAAGCTACTGCCATTAAAATTTTCTTTTTCATCTTTGTATAGTTTATATCATGAGTGCCGAATATCGGGTATACACTCAATTTGTTCAATATAGACAGCGCGAAAACTTTTGAGATTCTCTGTTTACATATAGAATATAAATTTGATGAAAAAGTTTAGTATAGCATGTGATCTTAACAAAATTTAAGGTTGATTAACACTTTGAGCCACTGTATCATATAGCCTTTCATGGAATATTTCCTGCTGGATAGGGTCGTGAAATTGAAGACCGATCGGTAGATAAGCCAAATCAATCGCAGTAAATTGCTGATTAAAAGGTTTTAGTCGCTGAAAGTCCTTTTCAGTTGTCAATACTATTTTGTTGCTGCTCGCCAGATCGTGGTAAGATTTTGCAATTTGATTGATATCCGATTCAGTAAAAGAATGATGATCTTTAAAGGAAATGTGTTGGATTGAATTAGTTTTGTTTTGGAGATAATCTACTAAGGGTTGAGGTTTAGCAATACCCGTAACCAAAATAATGTCTTTGCCTTTGACATCGATTAGATTTCCTTTACTATTGATGGGTTCAAGATAGTCGATGTAGCTAAATACTATTAAAGCTTCTTTGTTATAATACCTGATTTTGTTTTCTATCCGTTTTTTTTGCTCATTAGAAAGATCAATAGGACATTTCGTAATCGTTATGATCTGTGCACGTTTGGCTTCCATAAGGAGATCCCTAAAGTTTCCTGTGGGAAACACGAGCATAGGGTGATAAAATGATAAAAAATCAAATAATAATATATTGAAAAGAGGTGACAATTTTCGGTGTTGATAAGCGTCGTCCAGAATAATAAGTTGATGAGTTGATTTAAGTTTTTCAATTCCAGCACAACGATCCTCACAAACCGCAACAGTGATAGCCGGAAATTTATTTTTGAACTGTAAGGGCTCGTCACCGACGTCCATAGCCGATGAATCCGTCTGTACCAGATAAAAACCTTTGGAGCTGCGTCCATACCCCCGACTGAGTATTGCCGTTTTAAAGTGACCTTTAAGGCTGGATACCACAAATTCAGTCATTGGGCTTTTTCCTGTCCCACCAACGGCAAGATTTCCTATAACTACGGTTGGAATGTCAAAAGATCGCGATGGAAGCAGCTTAAGATCATATAATCGATTTCTTATCCACACCACAAGGGCATAGATGATGGTAAAAGGAAATAATAGATATCGTAATAAGCGTATCATTTTGGAACAATGGTTAACCCTACGTCTGTGATTTCTTTCAACGGATTTTCTTTCATGTTTTGTTCGATGGAAATCGTATAAATTCCTGTATCCGGAAATAGGTAATCTTTATGGATGATGGATTGATTGTTATACAAGCTGCCAGAGGATTTTCCAAGCCATTTTCCATCCGGTCTGGCCATTTTTATTTCTTTACGATAAGTATATTGCTTTTTACCTGGGCCTCGTTGGTAAATAAGTACAAAAAGATTGGAAAAAGCATATTCTGTTGTATGACGGACATCCATCAATACATCATATCGTTTGGTTTTGTCGTCGATATGAAATTGAAAACTAGGCGGTGATGTATTCAGCCAAGCTTTATTATCAATGGGTTTATTTTCATTTATGACAAAAGTTTGGTCACAAGAACACCCTATGCCAATACATAACAAACCAATAAGGAAAGGAGAGCTTTTGAGTTTCATGTTTATTTATAAAAAGAATATGCCTAATGGGTTAAAATTAGGCATATTTTTTTTATTCTGCTTTCGGTGCAGCATTGTTGTTATTACCTTTGTTTTTATTCCGATGGCGATTGAAACGCTTTTTTGGTCTGTTATTAGATCCTTCTTTATTCTCTTTATTCGCGCTTGGAGCTACAGCATCGGTCGAAATCTGAGGTTTAGCACTTTGTCTAGGTGTACTTTGTTCGGACTTCTCAGTTTTTTGTCCAGCCTTACTTTCAGGTTTGACAGTATTGCTTTTGGATTTTCTTTTTTTCTTTCTTTTATTCCGGTCATCAAGTCGAGTTAAGCTATCTTGTCCGACTACATTTTCGTAATCGTAATTGATATTTTTCTCTTCTCTGACTTCATCGTTATCTACTGCACTCGAAATTGCTTCCGGTTTGATCCCCTGTTTATTCATTTCGACAAACTCTTTGACTTGTTGAACGGGAATAGCGATCCAATTTTCAGCTCCTGGAAAAGAGAACCACATCATTTTCTTGAAAATATCGGTCTTTTGAAGATAAGCAACTCCTTTTAGCGTTTCGATGCGGTCGATATTATTCGGGATGTCTTTTAAAGCATCCATGTAACTATCTAATTCATAATTGAGACAGCATTTTAATTTTCCGCATTGTCCCGCTAACTTTAACGTATTCAAAGAAAGATTTTGATAACGTGCTGCCGACGTGGATACTGTTTTGAAATCCGTTAACCAGGTTGAACAGCAGAGTTCGCGGCCACAGGAACCGATTCCACCGAGGCGGCTAGCTTCTTGTCGCATACCTATCTGGCGCATTTCAATGCGTATTCTGAAAGCTTCAGCCATTTTTTTGATAAGCTCACGGAAATCCACGCGGCCCTCAGCAGTGTAGTAGAAGGTAGCTTTGGTTTTATCACCCTGGTAGTCAACATCAGAAATCTTCATGGATAAGCCCAGGTCCAAAGCTAGTTTACGTGCTTTGTGCATAGTTTCCCATTCGAGATCTTTTGCTGCGTTATACTTCTCTACATCCATTTCATTGGGCTTCCGATAGATTTTTTTAGTTACCGTTTCTGGGGTAACATTGTTCTTTTTTAATTGTAGTCTGACCAATTCACCTGTTAAGGAGACATGTCCGACATCATAGCCACCAGTAGAGGGTTCTACAACGACCATTTCCCCCATTTCAAGGTAGGTATTGTCTACATTAATAAAGAAATCTTTTCGTGATCCCTTGAATCGTACTTCGACGATATTAAATGGTTTATAGTTTGAAGGCATATCCATATCGGAAAGCCAGTCATATACATCTAATTTATTACATCCGCTAGTCATGCAAGAGCCATTATTTTGACATCCTGCCGGTGTACCACTTGCTGTGGTAGTACCGCAACCTCCGCCGGATGAGCAACTGCCACATCCCATAGTTTTCTATATTATATATTGAGTTCCTTTCGGAAACGTTTTGTACTTGTATATTAATGTTAACTGCAAAGATAAATCTAAAAATAATATTTTGGGATTTGCATTTCTTTCTACAAAATAATGTGTTTCCTCAAATAGATTTATTGTTGCTTCAATTTGTTCAACGGTATAGTGTACTGCAAATTTTTGGACAAAATCCAATTCTTTGGCCGGTAAGAATACGAGACTAGAAAGCCCTTCTTTGATTAATATAATCTGACGCATCATATTAATTGCATAAAAAAGAAAGCTTTTTTGGTTTTCTCGCCCCATTTTTGAGAGCTCTTCTTCTACCAGGGAAATCATATTGGTCCCTGCGTCCGAAACGATGAAGCGCAACCAGTTTACCAAAATGCCAAAATGATTATTTGTTTGCGACTGGATTTGATTCATTGCTTCTTGTAGGTTTCCATCCGCAATAAAAGCAATTTCAGCTGATTCTTGATCCGAAAGATGATGTACGCTTTTTAGATGTTGTGCGATCTCCGTGTGATCCAACTTCTTTATTTTGACCAATTGCGTACGTGATATGATTGTATTTAGTATTTTTTCCTGATTTTCTGCAACCAGAATAAAGAGCGTTTTTTCGGGTGGTTCTTCGATTAACTTTAACAACGCATTGCCTTGTGTGTCCAGGTATTCGGGCAGCCACATAATTAAAACCTTATATTCAGCTTCGAAGGATTTGAGGCTTAGTTTTTTGATGATACCATGCGCCTCGGCAATATTGATATTGACCTGTTTGTTGTCCGCATCCAATTGATTGCGCCAATACTCCAATCCCATGTATGGATTGGATAAAAAAGATTTTCGCCAGCTGTCCGCATAATCGGATGCCGTATCTTCCTTATGTTTGGCTATGAAAGGATAGGACATGTGGAGGTCGGGATGGATCAGCTTATTATATTTTCGACAAGAGGAGCATTCGCCACAACTGTCGGTTGACAGTCGGTTTTCACAATTCAAAAACTGTGCATAAGCATAGGCTAATGCAAGGCTACCAGAGCCCTCTGGACCAAGAAATAATTGCGCATGACTCACACGATTTTCATGAACCGTGTGAACTAAATGTTCTTTGATGTCTTTGTGCCCAATGATCTCTTTAAACTGCATACACTACTGCTATTATACAAATGTAATAAATATTGTGATTTATCGGGCCGAATTTGCTTTCTATACTTTTGGCGCTGTGCTTATTAATTGAAATACAATTGCTTATTTGAGCGATCGAAATCTCTTTATGTGGAAAGAAAGCAGCCTATAAAACTGAAAAATATTGATTAATTTGTGTATTATTGCACATAATAATTAGTATTCAGGAAATGAGATTCATTGTATCAACATCAATTTTATTAAAGCAGTTACAAGCTATCAATGGCGCATCCAGTACAAGTACTGTTTTGCCTATCTTGGAAAACTTTCTTTTTGAAATAAAAGACAATAACTTGACTATTTCTGCTACGGATCTGCAAACAAGTATGGTTACTTCCTTACAGATCGAAGCAAAAGAAGAGGGAAGAGTAGCCATGCCTTCGAAGATTTTGATCGAGACTTTAAAAACCTTACCAGATCAGCCAGTAGCATTTTCAGTAGATATGAATACCTTGGCTATTGAGATCAGTGCAGGTGATGGAAAATATAAATTGAGTGGGGAGAATGCCGACGATTTTCCTAAAATTCCTTCAATCGATAATGGGTCAGTTATTCAGATGCCAGCTCCTATTTTGTCAGAAGCTATCAGTAAAACAATCTTTGCGGTCAGTAACGACGAATTGAGACCTGCGATGTCCGGTGTTTTGGTGCAATTAGCTGAAAAGAATGTGACTTTTGTCTCTACTGATGCGCACAAGTTGGTGCGTTATTCGAGAACTGATATTGGTGCTGAGAAACCAGCATCACTTATTTTGCCGAAAAAGGCACTTTCATTGCTCAAATCGTCGCTACCATCCGATGATGTTACAGTATCAATAGAATATAATCAAACCAATGCGTTCTTTAGCTTTGGCAATATTAATTTGATCTGTCGTTTGATTGATGAACGTTACCCAGATTATGCTGCTGTAATCCCTCAAGTCAACCCTAACAAGTTAACTGTAGATCGATTATTGTTTTTAAATACCTTGAGACGGGTGGTGATTTTTGCTAATAAAACAACCCATCAGGTTCGTCTGAAGATTTCAGGAAGTGAATTGCATATCTCTGCAGAAGATTTAGATTTTTCTAATGAAGCGCATGAACGCTTGTCCTGTCAATTTGAAGGGGATGATATGGAAATCGGTTTTAACGCCAAATTCCTCGTGGAGATGTTAAATAACTTAGAGAGTGAAGAAGTTGTTTTGGAGATGAGTACGCCAAATCGTGCCGGTTTATTGATTCCGGCCGTATCTGAAGATCATGAAGATATTTTGATGTTGGTGATGCCTGTTATGTTAAACAACGCTTAATCTTCGTCAGGGTTTGGAACTAATTACGCATCTTATAGACTTTATTCTCCATATTGATAAACATTTGGTTGAAATAGTCAATGATTATCAGACTTGGACGTACCTTATTCTGTTTCTTATTATTTTTGTAGAAACGGGAGTGGTTGTGATGCCTTTTTTACCTGGAGATTCTTTACTATTCGCAGCGGGCATGCTAGCCGCACAACCAAATGATCTTAACGTATGGTTGATGATTCTTATTTTATTGGTAGCCGCGGTTTCTGGGGATTCCTTAAACTACGCTATTGGTAAGAATTTTGGTATGCGCCTAACGAAATTTAAGCTCTTTGGTAAGCAGGTAGTCAAAGATGAGCAAATTGCCAAGACTCATTCTTTTTATGAGAAATATGGCAGTAAAACAATCGTTATCGCTCGATTTGTACCTATCGTACGTACCTTGGCGCCTTTCGTTGGGGGGATTGGAAAGATGAATTATGGTACCTTCATTACGTATAATGTCGTAGGGGCTGTCTTGTGGGTGGGTGGTATAACCCTTGCAGGATACTTTTTAGGAAATATTCCGATTATCAGAGATAATTTCTCGAAGGTCGTATTGATCATTATTTTTATATCGATATTACCAATAATCTTCGAGCTTATTAAAGAAAAGATAAAAACTAAAAAGGGAATCCAATAAGATTCCCTTTTTTTATAGATCAAAAAAATGGAAATCATTTCACAGTTTATTGATTTTATATTGCATATCGACCAGCATCTTTTGCAACTGATCAATAGTTATGAAAACTGGACTTATCTGATTTTGTTTTTAATCATCTTTGCGGAGACAGGACTTGTTTTTACCCCATTTCTTCCTGGTGATTCAGTTTTATTTGCCTTGGGTGCGATAATTGCCCACCCCGATTGTCCGCTTTCGTTGCCATTATTTATGGTCATCTTAGTTTTTGCCGCTATTTCCGGGGATTTCGTGAATTATGAAATTGGTAAATATGTTGGAATCCGTGTTTTTAAGCCACGATCAAGGATATTTAAGCCGACGTACCTGCAAAAAACACAGGATTTTTATGCGAAACATGGAACGAGGACCATTATTTATGCGCGATTTGTGCCCATTGTTAGAACTTTTGCGCCATTTGTAGCCGGTATTGGTAAAATGCCGTACAGGATCTTTGGAAAATATAATTTAATTGGCGGTATATTATGGGTTTCATTGTTTATGCTTGCAGGTTATTTTTTTGGACAGCTGCCATTCTTTAAGCATAATTTCTCCCTTGTTATTCTGGCCGTTATCTTTATTAGCCTAATACCCATGCTTATACAATTTCTGACTACAAATAAATCAAAAAAAGATTAAACGTTGCATACTAAATATGGTCTTTTAGGGTTAAAGGATTGATACGAAATATTCCTATTGAAAAAGTACAGGTACTGTGCCCAAATGTACATTTTGGACGAGATAAAATTACGTTAAGCTGGCAAGATCATCTGGATATTTCGTAAGGTCATTGAAGAAGAGATTATTTACGTATGAACTATTTGGTTTTAGCATTTACCCTGCTTTTTACACAGTCAATTTTTGCCCAACGTGTGGTTGTTGATCATGGTCAAGCCATCGAGGCCTATGAGCTATTGAACAAAATTCGTACAAATCCCGAAAAGTATAAGAAGGAACTTAAGCTTTTTAATCTACAGAAGATTAAACGAACCAAACTCAATTGGAATAAACAGTTGGCCGAGGTTGCGGTTTATCGTGCAAAAGATATGGCTAAACGTTCTTATTTTGACCATGTCTCACCTGAGGGGTATGGACCTAATTATTTCATTGACGAGGCAGGATATCAGCTTAATCCGGCATGGCTGTCAAAACGAAATGCAAACAATTTTGAGTCCATTGCGGCCAACCGATCCAGTGCTACCGCTGGCATTAAGGCCTTAATTATTGGAAAGGAAGCTCCGGGTTATCATCATCGTACCCATTTATTGGGCATGGATCAGTGGAACGCTTCGTTATATGATATTGGGATTGGTTATGTCGAATGCAAAGGTGCCAAACCTTATGAAAGTTACTTAGTAGTTATCATCGCCAAACACGATTGGTAAATAAAAAGAAAGGTAATTTGGCGAGTATCAGCAATTAATCGATACAGTGTATTTAATTTTTACTGAAAAGTCATACCTTTGCATATGATAAAATCCATGACAGGATATGGCACAGCTTCCGCTGATAACGGTAAAGTTAAATATAGTGTCGAAATAAAGTCCTTAAATTCAAAATTCCTTGAATTAAATCTTCGTTTGCCCAAAGTTGTTTCGGACAAAGAATTAACCCTGCGTACTGAAAGTAGCAAACTTATTGAACGTGGTAAAGTTAACATGAATGTAACGGTTGAATACACGGATCAAACTGCGAAGGCGTCTTCCATTAATGCTGATTTACTAAAAAAATATTATAGTCAATTGCAGCAGATTGCTGTAGAGCTCAACGATACGAATGTCAACCTGTTTGAACTCGCATTAAATATGCCTGAGGTAATCACGAACAATGATGATTCGGTTGATGATGAGGAGTCTAAGGTATTGATGGATGCTTTTTATGATGCCGTCAAACGTTTTAATACATTTCGTGAAGATGAGGGAAATGTACTTGCTGGAGACTTAAAAAAGCGGGCTGAGCTTATTTTAGTTTACCTTGCTGAGGTAGAGGCTTTGGAGGTAGAACGTATACCTTTAATCAGACAGCGTATCGAGCAATTTTTGAATGATACGGTAGGTAAAGAAAATGTCGATCAAAATCGATTTGAGCAGGAACTTGTTTATTACATCGACAAATTAGATGTGACCGAGGAGAAAGTGAGATTGCGCGCCCATTGCAACTACTTTTTAAAAGCGTTTGATTCAGCTGATTCAAATGGTAAAAAATTAGGTTTTATTTCACAAGAAATGGGTAGAGAAATCAATACCCTTGGTTCTAAAGCCAATCATGCCGGAATCCAACAGATTGTGGTTAGAATGAAAGAAGAATTAGAAAAAATAAAAGAGCAATTGCTCAACGTATTATAAGGATGAGCGGTAAATTAATTATATTCTCGGCCCCATCAGGAGCGGGTAAAACAACAATAGTAAGGGATCTTTTAAGTAAGCATGGCGATAAAATAGAGTTTTCCATTTCGGCGAGTACCCGTGACCCTAGAGGGCAGGAAGTAGACGGAAAAGATTATTATTTTATGTCAAAGGAGGAGTTCCTACATAAGGTCGCTAAACAGGAGTTCATCGAGTTTGAAGAAGTATATTCAGGAACATTTTACGGTACTTTGCGTTCAGAAATTGAACGTATTTGGAAAGAAGGTAAACATGTTATATTTGATATCGATGTGGTCGGTGGACTACGTTTGAAATCAAAATTTCCAGAACAGGCAATTTCTATTTTCGTACAGCCACCTTCATTGGAGGTGCTTAAAGAACGTTTGACAGGACGTGGAACGGATTCAGAAGAAAAATTGAAGGAACGTTTTGCCAAAGCTGAACTGGAACTTACCTATGCTAATAAATTTGATATCATATTGAATAACTTTGATTTAGCTACTGCATGTGCCGAAGCTGAAGAAATTGTTATGGGATTTATCAATAAATAAGTCCATGCGAAAAATTGGTTTGTATTTTGGTTCTTTTAATCCGGTGCACATAGGACACCTGATCATCGCTAATTATATGGCCAGTTTCACTGAATTGGATGAAGTTTGGTTTGTGGTCTCTCCTCAAAATCCATTTAAGAAGAAATCTACATTGGCAGATCCCTATGATCGTCTGGAGATGTTAAATCTGGCTTTGGAGGGTGCTGAACACCTGCGGGTAACAGATATTGAATTCCATTTACCAATACCATCATATACGATAGATACGCTCACCCATTTAAAAGCAAAATATCCCAATCGTGAATTTGTGCTCCTTATGGGAGAAGATAGTTTGGAATCTTTGGAAAAATGGAAAAATGCGGATATTATCTTACGCGACTACCAGATTTATGTCTATCCACGTCCTGGATATGATGGTGGAAAGCTTAAGGATCATCCTTCAATCACCATCACAGCTACACCATTGATGGAATTGTCTTCTACCTTTTTGCGAAAGGCAATCAAGGAAAATAGAAATATTCAATTTTTTGTACCGCAAAAGGTGATAGAGTTTATCGATAAGAAAGGTTTATATTCTTGATATAGACAAAAGTAAAAGAAATATAGTATCCCTGGGTTTTATTAAATCCGGGGATTTTTGTTAGGAGCAGAGGGTATTCATTACAAAAAGGAATTATTGTATCTAGAAATCATTGCAATTAAGAAAAGGCAGATCGGGGCGAAAGGAAGTTCTATATAATAAAAAGGAATAATTTTTGTAGCAGTAGTTTCTTTATTTTTAAAAGATATTAAATCATACGATATGAAAAGGGGACTTTTATTTTTTATTTCTTTCCTGTGTTGGGCAGGTGTTTTTGCACAAACGAATCCGGAGGATGACGAGAGTCTTTTTATGGATCCTGCTGCTATCGAAATGCGGAACAAAATGACCATCCCGCCCTATGGTTTGGACAAAGTAAAGGCTTTAATCGCAAAAATAATCCCCGAAGAAGATAAAGAAACGACCGATGCTGGAACAAATGCAATTTCGGCTACTGATTTTAAAAAGCTATCCCTGCGCGAAAAGTTTACCTATACCATGATTCACGCAGAACTATATGCACAGAATTGCGCTATACCTGAATACCAAACGCAGATCGACAAAAAAATCTTTGGTACCTTATTGGACGGTTTTAATGAGTCGTCCTGGTCGCAAAGACAGACCGATTTTTTGCAGGAGAATAGGGATTCAGTAATCAAACTTATCCAAGAATCTGTTATCCGAAGCAAACGGATGGGGGTAAATTATAAGCATGCCCTAGTGGAGCTAAACGGTTGGCAAATGATTCCTTTTATTATTGATTATGCCAAGAAGACACCGAAAGACAAAGATGCCCTGACCTTATTGATGTTGCTGATGAAACGTGGTGAATATAGTGAATTTATAAAGTCTACGTCTTTTAAAAAGTTATATGGAGAAAATAGCAATTATTACTCCTATCTAAAATACAATAAAGAAAATGAGGCACTGATCTTTAGTCGGGCGCTGAAATATTACGATGAGAAAAAAAGCAAATAGCTTAGGAAGACTTTTGATAATACTGTTTTGGGGATTCGGCTGTAGCCTAAGCAAGGCTCAGGAATACAAAGATGTCGCCTGGAATGATCCTCGTGTTGAGGATTCTTCTTATTACGCCTTCCGTGAAAAAAATAGTATTCCTCCTTTTAGCACAAAAAAGATTCAATTTTTAATTGATAAACGTTTAAAGGCTCTTCCTGACGAAGCATTGACTGATTATGATGCCGGGATATCTGTCCGTGATTTCAACACATTGACTTTTGAGGAAAAATTTACGTATACGATGATTTATCCTGAGATATTTAGTCAGGCTTGTGCGGAACGCATGTTTGTATATAATCCTCAGAAAAAGATATTCGGTCAATTACTTTTCGTTTACAATGGTGTTTTTTGGAGTGAGCGGCAAATCTCATATATGAAAAAAAACAAGGTTAAGATTGTGCAATTAATACAGGATCTAGCCAGAAAAACGAATGAAATGGGGTTAAATTATAAGTCCGCGATTTTGGAAATGAGTGCATGGGAAAGTATCCCTTTTTTAATAGATTTCTATGAGAGAAATCCAAGGGATAAAGATATACTGACAACACTTTTGCTACTTTTAAAAGTAGCAAAGCTTTCCGATTTCGAACAATCAAAAATTTATGCTAAACTCTATGGACCAGATACAAACTACGAAAGCTGGATAAATTTCTCAGAAGTGAATGTGCACTATATTATCGAAACAGCAACAGCCTATTACAACTTACAGAAAGGGAAATGAGAAAGCTACTTTATTTAACAGGATTGTGTGTTTTGTATGGTGTACAGGCTGTAGCGCAAGTTGACAATTACGTACAAATTCCTGCCGGAAGTTATTATTTGGGCGATACAGCAAGCTTAGATAATCCAAAAAGAACAGTACATATTGAATCGTTCTGGATCTCAAAATTTGAGTTGACAAATGCTGAATTTGAGAAATTCGTTCAAGCAACAGGCTATAAGACATTAGCAGAACGCTACCATAATGCCATGGTCTTTGAGCCTGGCTTGGCGGAGTTTCGTTGGCTACAGGATAGTACAGCCTATTGGCGCTTTCCGAATGGTGTAAGTCGTGGCGGCATTGAGGCTAAGATGGATCATCCTGTTACCTGCATTTCCTATAAGGATGTGCTGGCGTATTGTATATGGGCAAACTGTAGATTACCCTCTTTTGACGAATGGGAGGTGGCGGCAAGAGCGGGTAGCGAAGGCTATTATTTTGCAGGTTTCAGTAAAGAGAATATGGGTGAATATGCAAATGTATGGCATGGAAGAGATCATTTGAAAGCGGATTATTCTGATGGCTATCTGTATACTTCTCCTGTCGGAAAATTCAAACCCAATCCATGGGGGCTTTATGACATCTTTGGAAATGTCTTTGAATTTTGTGCCGGAAAGCTTGAAAGAGATGGTGATCGCTCTATTGCCCATGCCCGAGGAGGCTCCTGGTGGTGTAGTAAAAATAGCTGTGCTGCTTTTAATACAGTTTATATAGGTTCAGTTAGTCCCAATGCATCTTTTAGTAATCTGGGGTTTAGAATTGTAAAAAAAGTCTTTACCCCCTCGGATAAAGACTTTTAAAACAAACTCATCGTAAAGGTTGATTGTTATCTCCCCATCCAGCCACCATCCACTGTAAGGATGGTGCCATGTACATAGTCAGAAGCTTTTGAAGCGAGGAATACAGCTGGCCCCTTAAAATCCTCTGGAGTTCCCCAGCGACCTGCAGGTATACGGTCCAAAATGGACTTAGAGCGTTCAGGGTCGTCCCTAAGTGCCTCGGTATTATCCGTGGCGATATATCCTGGAGCAAATCCGTTTACGTTGACACCTTTGGAAGCCCACTCATTTGCAAAAGCCTTTACCAAAGATCCTACAGCACCTTTTGAAGCGGCATATCCCGGAACATTGATACCACCTTGGAAAGTTAACAAAGATGCTGTAAATACGATCTTTCCAGTTCCACGTGAAATCATGTCCTTTCCAATTTCACGTGTTAATATAAATTGCGCATTTTGATTGATCTCGATAATTTCATCCCAATATTCATCTGGATGCTCGGCAGCAGGTTTACGAAGGATATTTCCAGCATTGTTAAACAGGATGTCAATCGTCGGATGCGCTGATTTTACTTTTTCGATAAATTTGTAAAGTTCTGTCCGTTTAGAGAAATCACACTGATAGGCATAGAAATTTTTGCCTAATGCTTTTACGGATTTTTCTACTGCAGAGCCTTCAGTTTCCAATGACGCTGAAACGCCGATAATATCTGCTCCGGCTTCAGCCAATGCTTCGGCAATTGCCTTGCCAATTCCTCTTTTGCAGCCGGTTACCAAGGCTACTTTCCCACTTAAGTCAAAAGATTGCAGTATGGACATTATTTTGAATATTTTATTGTTAATGGTTGATCTAAATTATTTTTAAATGTTTTTACATAAGACTGCCATTGCTCAAAACTACCTATTTTACCCGCTTTATTGAACGCTGCCCCCGCAAAATAAACCAGTGGTTTATCATTTTTGACGGTGGTTGCCAGTAAAAATTGTTTTGGACTATCTTTGAATATATATTTTACTTTTGGTAGGATAACTGCAGTTCCAGTAATTTTATCTCCTTCTGCAGGTTCCCAATACGCTAAAATGCCATTCTTTACATCATTTAGAATTTGAGGTTTTTCCTCTTTTCTTTTAGCGATCCCCACAACAATTGGCGTAGTGGCTGAGGTTGTATTTTTGATGGAATAGCTTATTTTGTTCAATTGACTCCCAGCATCTAGGGAAACGGTCTTTTCAACCTGTAGCTGCTGACCTTTTACATTCTCCGGTTCATAGATAAGTTTGAATGTGGAGCGTAGCGGACCATTGTCCAATACCTCGTATTGGCGATAATGCTTATGGTAAACAACCTGTTCGTCAATAAAGGGGGTTGCATCACCAACACCCAAGGTTTGTCCGACGGAATAATAATCTAATCCTTTGCCATGATCGGCATGATAATCACCGGTTTTATACCATTCGTCAACAACAAGGTCATTACTACGTTTTGCCCAGAAGTCAAACCCCTGTGCATCCTCAGAGCTGCCTTCTAAAGCTTTTCCATAGGCTCTAAACGCTGCAATATCGTTTTCCCATGCAAAGTCATCTTTACGTTCGGGGACGTATCTTGCATAGGTCTTGGAAGCAATAGCTGTGGGTTTATTCCCATTAACACCGAAGGTTGTTGAACTTTTAGGAGCAACGGTTATTTGGATTAAAATATTTTGTGCCGTCGGTTTTCCTAGTTTTTCAAGTTGATAGGCCAGTTCCTTTTTGTCCTTATCCACAACCGTAAATACACTGTTTTTCAAGTCGAAGTGTTTCTCGAATGTTGTATAAGGGATACTGATCAACTCTGTTCTTGCGCTAGTGGAAGAGTTGTTTACAGTAATGGTTTTGTTGTTCTGCGCAAAAGCAAGTGTTGAAAGTCCTAGCGCTAAACTCAATACGAGTGTTTTTTTCATATTACTTCAATTCTGTGATGGCACATTTGTCCATATCGTCATAATCTAAATTTTCACCCGCCATTCCCCATATAAAGGTATAATTGGAAGTTCCAGCTCCAGAGTGAATTGACCATGGTGGAGAAATTACAGCCTGATCGTTGTGCATCCAAATATGGCGGGTCTCATCGATGGGTCCCATAAAATGTGATACCGCCTGTCCCTCTGGTAATTCAAAATAGAAATAGACTTCCATACGACGATCGTGGGTATGGGATGGCATTGTATTCCATACAGAGCCCGGTTTTAACTCGGTCATTCCCATCTGTAATTGGCAGGTTTGTACCACTTTGTTCAATAACATCTGGTTGATCGTCCGGTGGTTAGCTGTTTCCAATGAACCCAATTCTATTTTATTTGCATCTTCTTTCGTTACCTTTTTAGTTGGGTAGCTGCAATGTGCAGGTGTAGAGTTTAAATAGAATTTTGCGGGGTGTGCGACGTCCTTGCTTGAAAAATAAACCTCTTGAGCACCCTGTCCGATATAAAGGGCTTCTTTGGTATTGAGATCATAAGTAATGCCGTCAACTTCAACTTGACCGTTCCCACCGACATTGATAATACCCAACTCTCTTCTAGAAAGGAAGTAAGGTTCTTTTAATAATGCGGGAATGGTATCTAATTTGATTTTTGAGCCTACAGGCATTGCTCCACCAGCCATATAGCGATCATAGTGGGTATAGACAAAATTAATTTTGTCTGCTTCAAAAACTGTTTCAATTAGAAAATTCTCCCTTAACCCTTGTGTATCTAAAGTTTTGTATTCCTTTGGCCCTATTGCATAACGGGATTCAAAATTAATGCTCATAACTGAATTATTATCTTTGTTTGTCTGTTTGAATGCTAAATTTAGGGCTAATATTTGTCAATAACGACACAATCTTACGCAAACGATGTCGTAGTAATCGGTGGTAAATCACACCCTACCAAATTATACCTAATAACAATATTTAACCAGTTTTTAAACAGTGATTAATCAGTATTTATTCAGTCGTTACTGAGCCATCACTGAACGAGCACTGAACAAGCACTGAACGAGCACTGAACGAGCACTGAACGAGCACTGTTAAAACATATAACTTGGTTACCATCTCTTCTTCGTTTTCCCCCTGTTTCGACAGTCGCTTATGCTGTTTGTCATGTCCTAATGAGCGACCTTTACAGATAATAATTGCCTGTTGTGTCAATATTATTTACATCTCGGTTTCAGATTTATTAACTTCGTATATGGTAAAGAAGAAATCCTCATATTCTAAAAGCATAAACACAGATGGAGAGAACTGGGGATTCCTGATGACCTTTAAAAAAGAAATTATTTACATATGAAGCCCAATATTTTAGTTGTTAATGACGACGGTATCACAGCGCCGGGGATTAAGGTGCTATTGGAGGAGATGCAGAAAATCGGAAATGTAGTTGTCGTTGCTCCTGATTCGGCGCAATCTGGAATGGGGCATGCCATTACACTTGGTAGACCGCTACGTTTGGATAAAATCAATTTATATGAAGGGGTTGAAATGTATCAGTGCTCAGGAACACCGGTAGATTGTGTGAAACTTGCGGTGAATAAAGTTTTTAAAGGACAAAAGCCAGATATATGCGTCTCGGGAATCAATCATGGGCTCAACAATTCAATCAATGTTTTGTATTCCGGTACGATGTCTGCTGCGGTAGAAGGGGCTATTGAAGGAATTCCTTCTGTTGGTTTCTCGCTCGATAACTTTTCCCATGATGCGGATTTTAGCTATTGCAGACCTTACGTGATTTCTATTGCCGAGCAGGTGCTGGCGAATGGTCTTCCTAAAAATACATTGCTGAATGTTAATTTTCCGCAAACAGCAGGTTTTAAAGGTATTAAAATTTGTAGGCAGGCTGGAGGACATTGGGTAGAAGAATTTGATGAACGCATTGATCCACACAATCGCGATTATTATTGGACAACGGGTAAATTTGTCTTGCAGGACAGGGGGGAAGATACCGATAGTTTTGCATTGGCCAATGGTTATGTATCTGTCGTTCCGACTCAGTTCGATATGACGGCACATCACGCTATCCCAGAATTGAATTCATGGAGCTTTGATCATCTGGGAAATACAAGGGGAGACGATAAAAGTGAAAAATAATCTCTGGATAGGATTGGGTATCGGTACTGTATCTCCAGTATTGGCTCATATTTTAGTACGTTTTACGGATCTTGAACTTCATTTTTTACCCGAGAAACCCATGGCTATCTATACCATAGCCGTATTGGTTAATTTAGTGCTTTTACGTTTTGCATATCGATCGGGGAACGATCATCTCGGAAAAGGAATTATTGCCAGTACTTTTTTGGCAATGATACTTTACCTGATAACGCATAGAATTACGGTTTGATTAAAATTCATAAATCCCATCTGACGGATGGGAAAAATTTTGTACAACATGAAATTAACATTAGGATTTTCTCCATGTCCAAATGATACATTTATTTTTGATGCATTGATTCATCATAAGATAGATACCAAAGGACTGGATTTTGAGGTGGAATATCAAGATGTGGAGACCTTGAACTTGAAAGCTTTTCAAGGCGATCTTGACATCACCAAGCTGAGCTATCATGCCTTTGCCTACGCGGTTGAAGATTATGAATTGCTCGATGCAGGTAGTGCTTTAGGATTTGGTGTAGGGCCTATGCTGATTGCGAAGGATCCGAAATTAGCGAAATTACTTCAGCAAAAATTAGAAAGAGCTGAAAGCCTGGAGGGATTCGATCAATTGAAAGTGGGGTATCCAGGAAAATACACAACCGCTAACTTTTTATTAAGCTTGGCATTCCCCGAATTAAAAAATAAAGTAGAACTTGTTTTTTCGGATATTGAGGGAGCCTTACTTGATGGATCCATTGATTTGGGATTGATTATTCATGAAAATAGGTTCACTTATGCTGAAAAAGGACTGTATAAAGTCGTGGATCTGGGGGAGTACTGGGAAAAGACGACAAAATTTCCGATTCCTCTTGGCGGAATTGTCGTAAAACGTAGTTTGCCACAAGAGGTGAAGGATACGTTGAATACAATTTTAAAGGAAAGTGTAGAATTCGCATTTGCCAATCCGAAATCTGGACTTGAATTTATTCGTGCGCATGCACAGGAAATGAGTGAAGAGGTGATGTACAAGCATATTGAACTTTATGTCAATAAATATTCAGTAGAGTTGGGGCTTGAAGGACGTGATGCGATTACGAAGATGTTTGAAAAGGCTCAGGAACTGGGATTCATTCCGCAATCAGACCAAAAGTTGTTTTTATCATAAGCAGCTGACGGTTTAGAGGCATATATTACCTAGAAAAACTTCACGTAAAGGTAGCGTAAAAGGGGATAAATATATATAGGATTCTTGCTGGCTGAAAGGAACTGACATTTTCAATAAAAATAACGTAAAAAAAATGGGTGTAAGCTGTTAGATATCATATCTAATAACTAAATTTGCCCGATTAGTGTCAAATTGTCTGCAATTTTACTTTGGAGTCATTATTGTACAAAATCTTAAGTTGAGATAGAAAAAAAATTATGTTAAAGTTTTTAAGTAAATTATTTGGAAGTAAATCCGAGAGAGATATCAAGGGAATTCAGCCTGTGGTAGACCAAATCAAAGCTGAATATGAGAAGCTTTCAAATCTAACCAATGACGAGTTACGTGCCAAGACCGTTGATTTCAAAGAAAGAATTAAAAATTACCTAGCAGATATTGACCAAGAAATTGATACGCTTAAAAAAGAAGCGGATCAAGACGAGGACGATATGGCTAAGAAAACTTCTATTTACGAGCAAGTGGACAAATTGTCCAAAGATCGTGACAAGAAGTTGGAAGAGGTATTGAAGGATATTTTACCGGAGGCATTTGCTGTGGTAAAAGAAACTTCAAGACGTTTGACAGAAAACGAAGAATTAGAAGTTACTGCCAACGATTTTGACAGAGAATTGGCTGTTTACAAATCAAACGTTATCATCAATGGTGATAAAGCGATTTGGAAAAACAAATGGATGGCTGCAGGTACTGAGGTCACTTGGAACATGGTGCACTATGATGTCCAGTTAATCGGTGGTATTGTATTGCACAGCGGTAAAATTGCCGAGATGGCAACAGGTGAGGGTAAAACGTTGGTAGGAACATTACCGACCTATCTAAATGCTCTTTCTGGTCAAGGTGTACACATCGTAACGGTGAATGATTACCTTGCTCGTCGTGACTCGGAGTGGAATGCACCGTTATTTGAGTTCCATGGGCTATCTGTTGACTGTATCGATAAACATCAACCAAATTCCCCGCAACGTCGTAAAGCTTATCAATCGGATATCGTATATGGTACGAATAATGAGTTTGGCTTCGATTATCTACGTGATAATATGGTTCAGACTCCAGATGCATTGGTGCAAGGAAAATTACACTTTGCCATGGTCGATGAGGTTGACTCTGTATTGATTGATGATGCCCGTACACCATTGATTATCTCAGGTCCGATTCCTCGTGGCGATCAACACGAATTCTACCAATTAAAACCGCGTATCGAACGTTTGGTACATGTACAGAAAGCTTACATCAATACCGTCTTGAATGATGCTAAAAAGGCGCTGGCGGCAGGAGATTCTGATGTTGAAGGCGGAGGTTTGGCATTGTTAAGAGCTTATAGAGGTTTACCTAAAAATAAAGCATTAATCAAGTTCTTAAGCGAAGGTGCTAATCGTTCGATCTTACAAAAAGTAGAAAACTACTATATGCAAGAGCAAAATAAAAATATGCCTAAAGTAGATGCAGAACTTTATTTTGTTATTGATGAAAAGAATAATCAAGTAGAATTGACAGAAAAAGGTATCGAGTTGATTACAGCAACAGGTGAAGATCCTTCATTCTTTATTTTACCTGATGTTGGTACTGAGATTGCTGAAATTGAAAAGTCTTCTTTGACTTTGGAAGAAAAGGCAGCTCAGAAGGAAGACATGCTGCGCGATTATTCAATTAAAGCAGAGCGTATTCACTCGATTAACCAGCTGTTAAAAGCATATACCTTGTTTGAAAATGATGTTGAATATATCGTTGATGAAGGTAAAGTGAAAATTGTTGATGAGCAAACAGGTCGTATCATGGACGGCCGTCGTTACTCAGATGGTTTGCACCAGGCGATCGAAGCGAAAGAGAATGTGAAAGTAGAAGATGCAACACAAACCTACGCAACGATTACACTGCAAAATTACTTCCGTATGTACCACAAGCTTTCGGGTATGACAGGTACAGCGTCGACGGAGGCCGGTGAGCTTTGGGAAATTTACAAACTTGACGTGGTAGAAATTCCGACGAATCGTGTTGCTCAACGCGATGACCGTCAGGATTTGATTTATCGTACGGCACGTGAAAAATACAATGCAGTAGCTGAAGAAATTCAACGATTGACAGATGCGGGACGTCCAGTATTGGTCGGTACGACGTCGGTTGAAATTTCGGAGTTATTGAGCCGTATGCTTCAATTGCGTAAGATCAAACATAATGTATTAAATGCGAAGTTACACCAAAAAGAAGCTGATATCGTAGCTGAAGCTGGACGCCCAGGACAAGTAACCATCGCGACGAACATGGCTGGTCGTGGTACGGATATTAAATTGACCGAAGAAGTTAAAAATGCTGGCGGTCTTGCAATTATCGGTACCGAAAGACACGAATCTCGTCGTGTTGACCGTCAGTTACGTGGTCGTGCAGGTCGTCAGGGAGACCCAGGTTCTTCGCAATTCTTCGTTTCTTTGGAAGATAACTTGATGCGTTTATTTGCTTCAGAGAGAATCTCTAACATCATGGTGAAAATGGGTGTTGAAGAAGGGGAAGTGATGCAACATAGTATGTTGACTAAATCCATCGAACGTGCACAGCGTAAAGTGGAGGAGAATAACTTTGGTATCCGTAAACGTCTATTGGAATACGATGATGTCATGAATTCACAACGTACTGTAATTTATTCGAAGCGTAAAAACGCTTTGTTTGGAGAACGTTTGGATGTGGATTTGAACAACATGATTTTTGATGTAGCCGAAGAAATTGTCGTTGAAGCAAAAGAGCAAGGTAACTATGAAGATTTCCAAATCGAAGTAATCCGTATTTTTGCGATTACACCAGAAATTACTGCGGAAGAATTTGCACAAGGCAAAATTGAAGGCTTGACTGATCGTCTATTTGAGCATGCAATTAATGCTTACCACCATAAAATTGAAGCCGTTGGCGCTTTGACAGTTCCTGTATTGAATAATGTGTATGCGGAAAGAGGTCAAATTGTCGAAAATGTCGTTATTCCATTTACTGATGGTATCCGTGGCATTCAAGTTTCGGCGAATTTGAAAAAAGCGATCGAAAGCAACGGTAAAGAAGTTTTCAAATCTTTTGAAAAAGGAATCGTATTAGCATTAATCGACGAGGCTTGGAAAGAGCACTTGCGTGAAATGGATGATTTGAAACAATCCGTTCAAAATGCTGTTTATGAACAAAAGGATCCGATTATCATTTATAAAATGGAGGCATTTGATTTGTTTAAATCGATGTTGGCTTCCATGAATAAAGATGTCGTTAGCTTTATTTTCAAAGGAGAGATTCCAGGTCAAGAACCGACTTCTATGCAAGCGAGACAAGTACAGCAGGCGCCAGTGAAAACTGTTGAAAGCAAAGCTGAATTGGCTTCGCCTACAGGTGTGAGTGAAGAGGATGTGAATGAGGGTGCAAAAGAACCTGTGCGTAATGAGAATACTGTGGGACGCAATGACGAATGTCCTTGTGGTTCAGGAAAAAAATATAAAAATTGCCACGGCGCAAATAACTAATCGATAAGAAAGGTTAAACTATGCTGAAGAGAGGATTGATTTTCATACATGCACTTGTGTTGTTTGCGCTAGTTCACGTGAACGCACAAGAAAAAGGTGGAGTAATTGTAACCAAAGATTCATTGATTACACAGCTTCAAAATTTCAGGGCAGCTATGGGGATCAATCCTGTCGAAAGCAAAACGACAGTAGTTCCTTCTAAACCCGTCGTCCGCTCAGCGGCAACGCGGGTCAAAGTAAGGGGATTCCGTGTACAGATCTTCGCTGGATCAAATCGGAATCAGGCATTTTCGGAGCAGACACGTTTCCGAAGCATGTATAAAGATATTGATACCTATATCACCTATGATGAACCCAATTATCGCGTTAAGGTAGGAGATTTTAGAAGTCGTTCAGAAGCAAATGCCTTCATGCGCGAGTTGCGTCAATATTTTAGCAACGTCTTTGTTTTTTCAGAGAACGTTTTTGTATATCAATAAATCAATCAACCTTATGGCAAGTACGAAAGAAAAAGTCCTGGCCTTAGCTCATCAATATTTTGAAGATACGGTTTCCAATCGTAGACATCTTCATCAGAATCCTGAACTTTCCTTCGAAGAATACAATACCTCGGCATTTGTAAAAGCGCAATTGGATGAATTGGGAATTCCTTATGAGGCTAAAGCTGATACGGGTATTGTCGCTTTAATCAAAGGTGACTTACCATCCGATGAAGTTATTGCGTTACGCGCAGATATGGATGCTTTACCAATCCAAGAGGTGGAGGGCCGTTCATATGGGTCCAAAAATCCAGGAGTGATGCATGCCTGTGGCCATGATGTACATACCTCTTCTCTTTTGGGGACAGCTAAAATATTGAATAGCCTGAAAGCCGAATTTGGAGGAACGATCAAATTGATCTTCCAGCCCGGTGAGGAGCGCTTGCCAGGAGGAGCTTCCCTAATGATCAAAGAGGGCGCTTTGCAAAACCCTGCTCCTTCGGCCATAATAGGTCAACATGTGATGCCTTTTATCGAGGTGGGTAAGGTTGGTTTCCGAGAGGGAAAATACATGGCCTCCTGCGATGAACTGTTTATGACAGTCAAAGGTAGGGGCGGGCATGGTGCACATCCGCATCAAAATATTGATCCAATTGTTATTACAGCACAGATCATTACCGCTTTGCAACAGATCGCTAGTCGATTTGCAGATCCACGTACCCCAACGGTGCTATCTTTTGGAAAGATTATAGCCAATGGAGCGACAAATATTATTCCTGATCAGGTATATCTGGAAGGTACATTTCGCACATTTGACGAGGAGTGGCGTGCTGAGGCGCATGAAAGAATGGTGAAAATTGCTGTCGGCATTGCTGAAAGTATGGGTGCAATTTGTGAATTTGAGGTCCGTAAGGGATATCCTTTTTTAATAAACGAGCCTCAATTGACTAAAAGTGCACGGACTTTTGCAGAAGAATATCTCGGTAAGGAAAATGTTGTAGACTTAGATCTATGGCCTGCCGCGGAGGATTTTTCCTATTATTCACAAGAAATTAATGCTTGTTTCTATCGTTTGGGTACAGGTAATGCAGCGCGAGGGATCTCTTCGGCTGTTCATACGCCTACCTTTGATGTAGACGAAAGCTCGTTGGAGATCAGTACGGGATTGATGGCATACATTACCTTGCGTAGGCTCGGTTATTAAATAGAACCTATGTCATCTCATCATATTGTCCTCGAAAATCAGGAACCCGCATTATTGATTGAAGATCTTTTCCTTATTGATGAAGAGGATTTGGGCCAGCTACTGGAATGGAGTCCAACCATTGTAATCGAAGAAGGAACAATGGATTTACTGGATGCACGAGGGTATAAGTTCGATATTGTTTTTACAAAAAATGCCATTAACGCGTCACAGGAGAACCTGAAGGTAATTTCTTATGATGTTGCTTTTCTAAAAGCTGCGATCGAATACCTTATAGCGCATCAATATAAAGCAGTAAATATCGTTTCGGATCAGTTGGATTTAGGCTATTATCGGCCCTATCTTGAGCAGATTAATATTGTCCTTTTCTCGAAAGGAATTCGTTATTATTTTGTGACAACGGGATTCACCAAATGGAAGCCGGCAGGGGAAAGGATCCGAATTGAGGGACTTGAGGCTGATGAAAAAAATACACACGAAGGCTTGATTAAGATTGGTGACAACGCATACGAAATGGAAAAAGATGGCCTATTTGCCCTTAAATTTTCCCATGTAAAATACATTTTAATAGGAGAAAAGATCGCATGATAACAATAGAATTGGCAGAACAAAGCGATATCAGACGGATTTCCAATATGGCGCATATTATTTGGCCAGTTACTTATGGAGAGATACTTTCACAGGACCAAATTGACTTTATGCTGGAAAAAAGCTATACCGTTGAAGGACTTGCAGAAAGCATGGTTAATGGCCAATTTTTCTATATTTTGAAAGAAGATGGTATTGGACAGGGATTTATTGCCTTGCGAACTCTTGAAGATCGCGTCCGTATTGAAAAGCTCTACTTGATGCCTAACGTTCAAGGAAAAGGTTTCGGAAAGGCACTGATAGACTTCGCTTCAGAAAAAACACGACTAAAAGATAAAGGTATTCTTGAACTAAATGTAAATAGAAATAACCCTGCTTACCATTTCTATTTAAAGCAGGGCTTTGAGGTCATTGAAACTATTGATATTCCTTATTATGATTATGTGCTAAACGACTATGTTATGCAAAAGGAAGTCAAAGCTTCAGCTGTTTCTTAATCTTTTAGTTTTTCGGCGCGGGAAGGTGTTTGTCTACCTTCTACAATTCCCGAGGTACCTATCGCGATCGCTTCTATACTGGAAATAATGTTCTGAACGTTTAGCGTAGATACCTCATCTTTTACGGTGTGGTAGTATTCATCCTTGTCCATCTGAGAGGTTGAGAATGAATGTGCCGGAACTCCCTTGGCCGCTAATACTGCATTGTCGCTTCGATAAAACAGATTTTGTTTGGTATAAGGATCTGGGTAGAATTTGAAGGTTGTATTTTTCAGATTCTCTTGCATCAATTCACCAAGATTGGATTGATCATATCCCGTGATATATACCGTATTGGGGCCGAATTTTGAATCTTTTCCAATCATTTCCATATTGATCATCGCGACTACCTGGTCCGCATTGATATGGTTGGAAAAATATTTTGAGCCATACATGCCAAGCTCTTCAGCGGTAAAGGCGACAAAAATAAGGGTCCTTTCATTTTTATTCTGTTTTTTGTAGTAATCTGCCAGGGTCAACATCGCTGTTACGCCCGAGGCATCATCATCGGCTCCGTTGGCAATAGAATCTTGACCCACTGCCGGAAGAATGCCAATATGATCGTAATGTCCCGAAAAGATGACGTATTCGTTGGGTTTACTTTTGCCGGGAATAATTCCCGCCACATTAAACAAGGGGAAATTTTGAAGTTTCCGTTCAATATGAATCTGAAATGTTTTGGGCTTTTCCGCTGTCAAAAGGTAGACAATCGATGGTTTTTGTTTGGTGGATTCCTCTATAAATTTTGGAGCGTTGAGCATTTGACCAAAACGTACAAAATAGCTTTCAAAGGAAGGATCTACCAAGACAAGTGTATTTTCTTTGGCCAGTGAATGTTCCCTAAATACCTTCGCAAAATCATCGCCCGATTTTATTTCGACGATGTTAAGGCTACTTTGATTATCCCACTGTAAATCCACATGGTTTCCAAGTGAAATAATATGGTCAGCTGCAATAACCTGCTTATTGATGGTTGCGGATTTGCTTACCGGAGAGATTTTATCCAATTGAAAGGTTTGCCTATAATTTTGTTCTGCGTAAGGGGTCAGGCCTATTCTCTTCATTTCAGCAGCGATAAAATCTGCTGCTGGTTCGATGTCTTTTGTCAGCGCAGACCTACCGCGCATATCGTCGGCGGCTAAGGTATTGAGTATACGGCTCACATCTTGGCGTTCCTGTGCGGAAATGACTTGCTGTCCATAAGTTACTGCCGAGAGTGCTAGTAAAGATATAGACAGTATAATTTTAGGTATTGAATTCATATAAAGCTTAGTAAAGTCTGGGTGAAGATAAGGAAAATTCTACAAGCGTATTGTGCATGCAAAAAACTTCCTAAAATGATCCAGGCAAAACAATGCGAAGATAGGGAAATCCCATCTAGCATTTCTAACGCCGTTAATACACTAAAAATTGAGGCTATTTTATGCTATTCTCATTAAAAACGGCTGATTTTGAGCATCCATGAAAGCGAACACTTTCGGAAAAAATGTAGTATATTTGAATATTAAATAGTTTGAAAATGAAAGAAGTATCTGTACAAGAATTAAAGAATAAAATCGATAACAACGAAGATTTTCAGTTGATAGACGTTCGTGAATCCTTTGAGTATGAAGTATCAAATTTAAATGGATTGAATATTCCACTTTCAGGTATATTGATCGAAGCGGATAAGATTGCGAAAGATAAACCTGTTATCGTACAATGTCGTTCTGGAAAACGTTCTGCACAGGCGATTATGTTATTGGAACAACAGGGTTTTGACAATCTTGCAAACTTAAGAGGCGGAATTTTAGCTTGGAAAGAGGAAATCGATCCAGAGTTAGACGTTTATTAAGATGAAGAATTTGGAGCATCAGACTAAGCAAGCTTTCTTGTTTAGTCTTGCTTTTTATAGCGTAGCTATTTTAGCTCGATTATTTAACCTTGGTATATTCCCTATATTAGGTAGCCTTTCCATTTTATTGTCTCTCCTATGGGTAATATTGGTTCTACGGGAAATCATGCTTTCGAGGACAATTTCTAACACAGAAAGGATGCTGATGGCTTTGACGATCGTTTTATTAAACATTGTTGGGGGGGCATTCTATTTCTTTGGAGGATGGAGACAACGGGTATTGGGATTAATAAAAAAGTAATATGTTAAAGTATTTTTTTCTAAATATAGTGTTGAGTTTGGCTATTGTATTTTTAGTTTACAGTGGTTTTGAAGGGTATAAGGCCGGCAACATGTTGGTAACGGGATTATCCATCGCCTTTTTGGTGGTTTTGATCTACCTCCGCGTTGTTTTAAGTAAACGAGTTCGATCGCTTATTCAACAAAAAGAAAGCGGTAAACAGCAACCTACTACAAAACAAAAGAAGAAGTAATAAAAAAAGCCTGCTTTAAGCAGGCTTTTTTTATTACTTCACAAATGGTGGTTTTGTTACTTTTGCTTTTATTTTTTGATTTCGGATCAGAATAAAGATCTCGGTGCCGTCTTTTGAAAAGGCTGTATCCACATAACCCAAACCGATTGATTTTTTCAATGTTGGTGATTGCGTTCCCGAAGTAACACGTCCAATTACATTTCCATCAGCATCAACAATTTCGTAATCATGACGAGGAATGCCTCTGTCAATCATTTCGAAACCAACAAGCTTTTTCTTTAGACCAGCTTCTTTTTCCGCTTTAAGCGCCGCAGAATTCACAAAGTCTTTTGTAAACTTCGTTACCCAGCCTAAACCGCCTTCTAAAGGGGATGTATTATCGTCGATATCATTTCCGTACAGGCAGAAACCCATTTCTAGACGTAAAGTATCACGGGCACCTAAACCAATTGGTTTGATCCCATAAGCTTTACCTGCTTCAAAAATAGCATCCCATACTTTTTGGGCATCTTCATTGGCTACATATATTTCAAAACCTCCAGCGCCAGTATATCCTGTTGCAGAAACCAACACATTTTCTACACCCGCAAATGTACCTTTTGCAAAGGTATAGTATTCCATTGGAGCTAATTCGATATCTGTAAGCGATTGAAGTGCATCAGCAGCCTTAGGACCCTGTACCGCAAATAAAGAGGTTTGATCAGAGATATTCTTCATCTCCACACCATCTGTATTGTATTTGGAGATCCAGTTCCAGTCTTTCTCAATATTTGACGCATTCACAACCAAAAAATATGTCTTATCGTCTATACGGTATGTTAGGAAGTCATCAACTACACCGCCAGTTTCATTGGGGATATAAGCATATTGAACTTTGCCATCGTATAATTTTGACACATCATTGGAAGAGATTTTTTGAAGTAGATCCAGGGCTTTTTCACCTTTTAGGATGAATTCACCCATGTGGCTTACATCAAAAACTCCTACACCTGTGCGAACTGTTTCGTGCTCATCATTGATGCCTGTGTATTGTACGGGCATGTTGAAGCCTGCAAAGGGAACCATTTTTGCTCCTAAAGCAATGTGCGTCTCCGAAAGGGCAGTATTTTTTAACATAAAAATTAAGTTTTAATCAGCTACAAATTTAATAAAATATACGTGATTCCTCACTGTGAATCCATTTTAGAACAATCGATTTAATTGCTTAGCTGGAGCGAATAGATGGTCATATGATCATCTTCGCTATCGGTATCCTCACACAGCAGGAAAACAAGGCCTTGGGCTGTCTTCTCTTTTAACGTGATTCCTTCAAATTTATGCTTTTCAGGAATTTCGAATGTCTCGGGTTTGCCAGAAAGATCTGAAGGTATTTTTCCAAGAAGGGAACCACCGATTTCTCCATCCAGATAGGTCGATTTTGCGTCTTCGGCGGTAGCGATAAAATAGATTTCATTTCCAACCAGTGTCGCATCTGAGAAACCTGTCGAGATGCCATTGAGCTTGGGTAGTTCAATCGGGATACATCGGGACCGGCCAGGAGAAAGCGGGTGATACTCTAAAATGGCATTTGTGCCATTAGGACCATTTCCCCGGTTAAAAAATAAGATCTTATCTTTTAAATGAACAACGCCTTCAATATTGAAGTCTTCTTTGGAAATACTGAATTTTTCCATTAAGGAAGAATAGATTTTACTGTAGTCTTCCTGAAGGACTGTTTTGCCGTCCCAAATAAAACGATTATTTCTGTTTGGGGTAGAACCAGATCCGTAAAGGTAATAGTGGCTTCCATCGAAAGTGATCGATTCCAAATCCATTTTAGCTGCTTTAGCAATGTTTTCCATCGGATCAGACCGCAGTAGTACGGTTTTAGACAACTTTTGGTCTGCGATATTATAGCTGTAGATGTAATTGCTATTGTCAGAAACGATATGGATCTGCCTATCCTGATAGACAATACCAGAAGCTGCGGTAATACCGGAAATGCTTATGAAAGCTTCTAGAATCAATTTTAACATACTTCATTGAGGTTTAATATTTCCAATACCCTGATGAAATCGGGTTGTAGGGGCGCTTTGATATGAACGTCTTCGCCCGATAAAGGATGTTTAAAGGTCAGCTCCGAGGCATGCAACAGCATGGTATCCATTTGGTACGTTTCTTTCCAGAACTTATTTTGTTTGTTGCATCCGTGTGGGCGATCGCCGATAATTGGATGGAAGATATGAGCGAAATGGCGGCGTAACTGATGCATACGACCTGTAATTGGATTGGCTTCGACGAGACTGTATCGTGATGTTGGAAATTTTCCGAAGGGAATGGCAAGCTCGCCTTGAGCAAGTAAACGAAAAGATGTTTGCGCTTCCTGAACCGTACCATCGTCCCTTTTTAAGGGATAATCAATCAGACCTTCTGCTGGCGCGAAGCCCCTGAGGACGGCGAGGTATTTTTTGTCGACCTTGCGCTCCTGAAAACTTTTTTGTAAATATTGGTCAGTCTCCTTATTTAGCGAAAATAGCAGTATGCCTCCAGTCTTCCTATCCAAACGATGTGCGGGATAAACTGTTTTTCCTAGTTGGTCCCGAAGGAGCTGTAGCGCAAATTCTGAAGCATCGCGCGCGATAGAAGATCGGTGTACCAATAGTCCATGCGGTTTATTGATTGCAACGATGGATTCGTCTTCGTAAAGTATTTCTAAAGGCATATTAGATCTTTTTCAATGCAGCAATAATTTCGTCTGCTTTTTCATCAATTTTTGGGCTCAGCCAGATGTGTTTAAAAGCTCCTCCGCCTATGATCTGTTCGGTGCCCTGCCATTTTATTTTTGTTAAAGAAAACAAATAGTAGTTGTCTACGACAACGGAACTTTGGATAAATTTATCGACAATGTCATTTCCGAAGAGCTGCATTCCCAAGCCAAAAAACTCTTTATCTTTGGCATGAAGCTGATTTTTTAATAATTGTTCGGCTTTCGCACGGACAATTTTTTCATGCTCCTCTTTGCTGGGGTTAGTCAAAATTGCGGCCAGCATGACGACGATCAAAATCAGTGCAAATATTCTTTTTTTACTCATTTTAAATTCGAGATTAAGTTTTAGATGTCATAACGGAATGACTATCGACATCAAAATTATTAAATAGATATTAGATATAGGGCATTGTTTCTCCAGAAATACCAAGGATTCCATTTTAGCGAGAGAATGACAGGAATTGTTGGTATTAGATACCATTCAGCAGCGAAAAAGCCCAGGAGAATAATGTCCAAATAAGATACAATGTAACAGCGATGAGGAGGAAAAAGACAATCAGGATACTGATGACGATTCCGATACCCGAACCCGTATGTTTTCCTTCATAATAATGTTGTCTCAGTAATTTGATATTCTTTTCGTTGGCTTTGCTAAAAAAATCGAGCAGGTTTCCGAGGAAAGGAATGCTCCCAAGAATTGCATCCAGGGAAATATTGAGGAGCATGCGTATGACGAGCTTGGGGCTTGCGCCATTACGCCACATGGCTATGACTAAGACTAGTGATGTTCCAAAACCCGCGATTGCTCCTCCTAGGGGAATAAGGTTTAACAGCGGATCTAACCCAAACCGAAATCCTCCAATTTTAAACTGATTATCCATTAACCAAGATATTCGGTCGATCCAACCGAAATCTTGGTCAATTTGTTTTAATTTATCTGCGGGAGTTTTTTCTCTATGCATGATTACAATAACTCGAACGAAGCGCTGATCTCACTCGTTACTTTCATCGGTCTGATATTTAAATCAAGCCCATTGCCAGCAGCACTATCTGCAGCTTCGGCCATGGCGCCTTTATACATGGCGTTACGCATCATCGGTTGAACGCCAAATATAATTTGTTGCGGTGTTTCAGATAATACGATGGCTTTGCCAATTTTTTGACCTGCTGCTTCTGCTAGAATCTGTGCATTAGCTTTGGCATCCAATACCGCTTTGGTTTTTAAACTTTTTTCCAGTTCTTTTTTCTTTGAATAGTCATATTCGCTGATATAAGTGCTTTGGATACCCGCTTTGTCGACTCCATCTAGTAATTGATCCAAATTATTCAAGTTGGTTACCTTGATGCGGTACTGTCTCGAAAGTAGAATATCTGTATCTTTTTTCTTTTTGTCCGGGACGTTATAACTCCAGATATTTTGGATGGTAAAATCCTCTTTTTTAACACCAGCTTTTGTTGCCGAATCAAACAGATCCTTTTCTAATTTGTCTATTGCAGCTTTTTTCTTGGTGTTACCATTCTCATAAAACTCTTTCAGTGTTACATCGATGTAGATGATATCGGGAGTTACTTCCTCTTCGGCACGGCCTACCGTGGATACAAATTCTTTATTAACCATTTGTTGTGCGTTTAATTGAGTCATCAAACCTAAAAATGCAAGTCCTAAAAGTATTTTTTTCATGTTTTTTGTCTTAAAGTTTTTATAATAATACGATTGCTATTATCGCTTTGCTACAAGATTGGAGCCAAAGTTGATGAAAAAGTTTAACGGATAAAAAAAATAAAAAGGTTAAGATTTTTGATTTTATTTCTATACCTTTAGGGAAATTAATAATATAGTGCCATGCAAGAAGGTAAAGTAAAATTCTTTAATGAGACCAAAGGTTTCGGTTTCATCATCCCTAACTCAGGCGAGAGCGAAATTTTTGTTCACGTTTCGGGATTAGTAGACAAAGTTCGTGAGAATGACAATGTATCTTACGAAGTTGAACAAGGCCGTAAAGGTCTTAATGCGGTAAATGTAAGAGTTATCTAATTAGATTCAAGATATATTTATTGTGAAAAGGCCTATGCGAACAGCATGGGCTTTTTTATGCAGTTGTATTTCATAATCCAGGATCAATATTATCCCTTAGTATTGGTAATGCCAATGAGTAAGGGCGGGGGCGGCTTTTATGGTCGGTTAAACATTTTGGACTGATAATTGTATTGAAGTATTTAAATAAATATGGAGATATTAAGATGAAACGCACTTTATTGTTGGTTCTTTCTGTTGTCATAGCGGTTTCCATGTCGGCATGTTATTCCGCTCATCATGGCCACAGCCATGGTCGAGGTCCGAAAAAAATGCCACCAGGTCAGGCTAAAAAATACTACGGAGAGCAGTCTGCTCGTGATTTTGCTCCTGGGCAACAAAAGAAAAAGAATAGATATTAGTTCTAGTTAGACTTTAAAGGGGCACGCCGCTATCAATTCTTGGGGCGATCAATTTTCGTTAGTTGATCGGGAAAGATCAAAAATAGAATTTAAACAAAAAGCGCTTTCACAATCTTGTGAAAGCGCTTTTTATATGGGTTAGCCTTAAGCAAAGGGATCTTTGTCGGGTGCTGGTGGCGCAGGATTCGACGGTTGCGAACTTCCGAATGGATCCTGGGGACGAGAAGAACCAAAAGGATCTTGAGACTGACTAAAAGGATGATTTGTTTCATTCTCCAGAGCTTTGGGATCAGGGCCATATTGATTAGGACCTTTGTCACCTTCTGATACCAATAAGTAAAGCAGATAGATCCATCCAACAAGCGGAATCAAAAAAACTAATATAAACCAACCCGATTTATTGGTATCATGTAGTCTGCGGACTGCTACGGCTATTCCTGGAATTATTAAAGCTAAACTTACTAAACCGGAGACATAAGTAAATAAACTTGTAATTTGCCCCAGTATTCCAAATACAGCGCTAATAATAAGATTCGCTAGGAAAAACATCCAATATTCTTTTCGGCGTGCTCTTCCTTCAAAGTTTGCGTAGTTGTCTCGAACAACCTTTAAAAAGATTTCTTTAAGTTCCATATCTTTTAAGAATTTTTAGGTGAAAATGATGTTAGTAAACCAAATGTTATTTCAGTTTTGTTACAATAAATGTACCAAGAATTTATCCAGCAGAACAATTATTAGAGACAAGTGGATGGTTACCAGGTAGGTAATTGCTGGATATTTTGAATAGGAAACTTTGGCTTGATTATCTAAAAATTTCTTCGAGTATATAGAGCGATTTTATTTCTTTAAAATTTGTGCGGTGCAGACGATAGAAGTCGAGCACTTTTTCCAGTAGGAACTGCCGATCCGAACTGGTCATTTTGATCCGGTCGCAATTGGAATATTCGGAGTCGATCAAATTTCTAAAAATCGACGTATGAGGTTCCTGTAATACAAGTGGATGTTCAGGAAGGCTATTGGTGAAGGTAGCTTCATGAAGATTAAAATAAGGGTGAGTCTGTTTTGATTCAGCGGGATAAAACCCGAGAAAACGGGTTAGCTTGATTAAAAAAACAAGATGAAAATTGGCCAGATTTAAATGCGTTTCATCCAACCAACGGATAGATTGGTGGATGAATTCAAAAAGATAATGGTCAGTTTCTTGTTCCTTCAGAATTTTATAGAGTATTTCATTCAGAAAAAGAGCCAGCGAGCTTTTGACAATATCATAAGGAATTTCTTGCAGAACAGGGACTTGACGAGCTTCGGAGATCCGCTGTAATGAACCATTATCTTTATGTGTAGCGACAATTTCCAATAAATGTAAAGGTTGAAGGATATTGGCCTTGATCTTTGCCTTAGGCTTCCTTGCGCCAGTAATGAGATAGGATTGCATGCCAAACTGTTCGGTGTATAGCTGCGCCACAAGGCTACTTTCCGAATAGTTGGTTGTTTTTAAGACGATACCCCTAGTTTTGTTCAGCATCTCCTTCTTTATCTTTTTTATGCGATTCTTCCCGCATCTCAATAATAGCATTTCGGTCTACCTTACGAATCATGCGATAGATTAAAGTTAAAAAGCCGATACTAAATACAATAACTCCGATAAGCATCGCTAATTTATACCAATTGGAGCGCTGTTCCATGAGATAATATCCCAAGATTACAAGTACGACACCAATGATTATTTCCCTTATGCCTTTGCGAAGATATTTGTTCATAAATGTGAATTGTTGAAAACTATTTTTCTTTACAGAGCAAATATAATACAATAAAATCCTTTATTTTTGCCCTTACCATTCCTGTGTAGAACTATTTTTAAAAATAATTCCAATTATCTTGTTGCTTATCCAAAAAAAAATATAGATATTTGCAAACTCTTTGCAGAGAGTGCAAAGGATTAACATATTGTAATAAAGACAACAAAAAAATAATATCATGTCAAGAATTTGTGATTTAACAGGCAAAGCGGCGTTAACAGGAAATAACGTTTCTCACTCAAACGTTAAAACTAAACGTAAATTCTATCCAAATTTACAAACGAAACGTTTTTACATTCCAGAAGAAGATCGTTGGATTACGTTAAAAGTATCTACTTCTGCTATCAAGACTATCAACAAGAACGGGATTACAGCAGCGATTAACAAATTTATCGTTAAAGGGTCAATCTAATTGATTGTCGCGCCTGTTACATTAAGATTATTCATGAATTTCAATCCTATAATAGGATCAAAATAAAGTAAAACAATGGCTAAAAAAGGAAATAGAGTACAAGTTATCTTAGAATGTACTGAACACAAAGAAAGTGGTCTTCCGGGAATGTCTCGTTACATCACTACTAAAAACAAAAAGAACACAACTGAGCGTTTGGAATTGAAAAAATTCAACCCAGTATTGAGAAAAGTTACTGTTCATAAAGAAATTAAGTAAGTCACACATCTTAGCACTTGAAAGAGAAGCTAAGTAAAATATTAATATACCATGGCAAAGAAAGCAGTTGCATCGTTACAAAAAGGTGGCGGTAAAGAATTTACAAAGGTTATTATTACTACTAAATCTGCAAAAACTGGCGCGTATACTTTCAAAGAAGGTATGGTTCACAACGATAAAGTGAAAGACGTCGTTGCAGCAGCTCAAAAATAACTAGTAGCATTTTCCTTTTTTAAAGTTTTTCTTTAAAAAGAATTCGATAAAAATAGCCGTTTTGGTATCCTACCGAAAGGGCTTTTTTTGTTGAGGACATTTGTTTATATTTGAACATCAATTTTCACTACTACACTCCATGGGATTATTTGATTTTTTTAAGAAAAAACCACAAACACAAGAAGAAGAACAGGCCTTAGATAAAGGTTTGGAAAAAACAAAAGAAGGCTTTCTTTCCAAGATTACAAAAGCTGTCGTTGGTAAGTCAACAGTAGATGACGATGTGCTGGATAATCTGGAAGAAGTTTTGGTTACTTCAGATGTTGGGGTTACAACTACCTTAAAAATCATTGATCGCATACAGGCCCGTGTTGCCCGAGATAAGTACGTTTCTACTTCTGAGCTAAACAATCTCCTGAAAGAGGAAATTCAAACGCTACTGGCAGAGAACAATAGTGCTGATTTCGAGAACTTCAATTATGGCGATCATAAGCCATACGTCATTATGGTTGTAGGTGTTAATGGCGTTGGCAAAACAACGACCATTGGCAAGCTGGCTCATCAGCTGAAACAAGCTGGAAGCAAAGTTGTATTGGGGGCAGCGGATACCTTTCGGGCGGCGGCTGTTGATCAACTTAAATTATGGGGTGAGCGTGTTGGCGTGCGTGTAGTTGCTCAAGCAATGGGCTCCGATCCTGCTTCAGTGGCCTATGATACCGTGAAATCGGCAGTGGCAAATGGTGAAGATGTGTGTATCATTGATACCGCAGGCCGTTTGCACAATAAGGTTGGCCTCATGAATGAACTCACGAAGATCAAAAATGTGATGCAGAAGGTTGTTCCGGGTGCACCACATGAAATCTTATTGGTTTTGGATGCATCGACAGGGCAAAACGCCATTGAGCAATGTACGCAGTTTACACAAGCAACCGATGTAAATGCCTTAGCATTGACTAAACTCGATGGAACAGCTAAGGGTGGGGTGGTTATTGGTATATCTGATCAATTTAAGATCCCGGTGAAATATATTGGTGTAGGAGAGAAAATTGGTGATCTTCAGTTGTTTAACAAAAAGGAATTTGTCGACTCCCTTTTCAAATAGAGTCTACCGTCTAATCATATGAAGACAAAATACGCGAAACCAGCCCCTTCGATTAATAAACCACGTGTCAATGTGGTGACCTTGGGCTGTTCGAAAAATATTCACGATAGTGAAGTCCTGATGGGCCAGTTAAAAGGCAATCAGATGGAAGTCGTGCATGAAGCATCCAATATACAGGCGAATGATATTGTCGTCATCAATACCTGCGGTTTTATTGATAATGCTAAACAGGAATCAATTGATGCGATCCTACAATATTCGGATCTAAAAGATCAGGGTAAAATCAATAAAGTGATCGTTACAGGTTGTCTTTCTGAACGATATAAGCCAGAACTGGAGTCTGAAATCCCCAATGTTGATGCCTTTTTCGGTACGAATGATTTACCGGAGCTATTGTCATCCATTGGTGCTGATTATCGGCATGAATTGTTGGGCGAACGCTTATTGACAACACCTTCGCATTTTTCTTATTTTAAGATTGCTGAAGGATGTAACCGTCCCTGTTCGTTCTGTGCAATTCCCTTGATGCGTGGTAAACACGTTTCCAAATCTATTGACGATCTTGTGAAAGAAGCAAAATTTCTTGCATCAAACGGTACAAAAGAATTGATTCTGATTGCACAAGACCTGACCTATTATGGCTTGGATATCTATGGAAAGCGCAATCTTTCTGATTTAATGCGCCATTTGTCAGATGTTGATGGTATCGAATGGATCAGACTGCAGTATGCCTATCCTTCAGGTTTCCCAATGGATATTTTGGACGCCATGAATGAACGTTCAAATATCTGTAATTACTTGGATATGCCATTGCAACATATATCTGATCCGATGTTGAAGTCTATGCGAAGAGGTACAACGAAACAGAAACAGATCGATCTTGTCAACGCAATACGTGACAAAGTTCCAGATATCGCGTTGCGTACAACATTAATTTGTGGTTATCCAGGTGAAACTGAACAGGATTTCCAGGAGATGTTGGATTGGGTTGAAGAGACCCGTTTTGACAGGTTAGGCTGTTTTACCTATTCTCATGAAGAAAAGACGCACGCACATTCGCTGGAGGATAATGTGCCACAGGAAGTAAAAGAAGAACGCGTGGAAGCTATCATGGAAGTACAGCAAGGTATTTCGTATGATATCAATCAGTCCAAAGTGGGCAATACGTATAAAGTATTGGTTGATCGGGTAGACGGCGATTACTTTATTGGCCGCACAGAATACGATTCTCCAGAAGTCGACAATGAGGTTTTGATTCCAGCTGTAGATTCTTATGCACGTATTGGTGATTTTGTTCAGGTAAAAATCGACCGAGCTGAAGATTTCGATCTATATGGTGAGATTGTAAGGAAATAAGTTTAAAAGCTTATAGATGATAATTGAAACAAACGGGCCTCCTTTATTCAAAGGAGGCCCGTTTGTTTCTAGACAATTGTCAGTAAAATGATATAATTTAAAAGCGGGACAAGCTTTTTGTGAAAATTCACTATTTTGTCGACGCAAACTAGATACATTTGTAAACGTACAATCCCCATTTTAAACAATCTATAGCCGTTTAAAATCAGATTCAAGAAAGCCTGTCGTTTCAGGATGAATCATCCTTCTGATTAAAATTGAAAATAGGTTCTATTTAGCGAAAAGATGCACTGCCATGTCAGGTTGCTTTGGGGGATTTTCGTTATCAATTAAGAATAGAGAATAATTAATAAAATTTGCAGATGAAGGCAACTTATATTGAATATAGTGAAACAAATAGCTTCTCTAAGACTTTATTGGCTTATTTGGCGCATGATGAAGCCTTAAAATCTTTTGTAGGAAACTGGCCTACTTGGGCTGGTTTTGAAAAGCAATTGAACGAAAAGAAGAAATTTGAACACCGGAAGATTCTTGTTGAGCGTCTAAAAAAGCAATATGGCGGGCTATTAAAGGATTCTCCTGCTGTAAATGCCAATATAGAGCTGTTGCTCGACCAGAATTCTTATACCATCACGACGGGACATCAGCTCAATATTTTTACCGGACCTTTGTATTTTATTTTTAAAATCATGACGGCAATACGTTTGTGCGAAGATTTGAAGAGCAAACACCCCGATAAAAATTTTGTTCCTGTATATTGGATGGCGACCGAAGATCATGATTTTGAAGAAATCAACCATACGAAAGTCTTCGGTAAGAAAATTAGTTGGGATACGCCTGCTGTTTCTGCTACCGGGCGAATGGATACCGCAACAATCGTTGATGCTGTGAAGCAGTACACAAATATTTTAGGGCTTTCCGAAAATTCGACTAAACTTACACGAATTGTGGAAGAAGCCTATTTGAACCATGACCGATTAGCAGATGCAACACGATATATGGTCAATGAGTTGTTTAAGTCTTACGGTCTTTTGATCGTCGATGCTGATGACCGGGAATTGAAGGAACTGTTTAAGCCAATTATTAAAGAAGATATCTTATCTGAAAAAAGCTTTAAGGCAATAACAGCGCGATCGGAAGAGCTGGAATCAAATGGTTTCTCTACCCAAGTGCACGCTCGTGAGATTAATTTCTTTTATTTGACGGATGAGTTTAGGGAGCGCTTGGTGCTCGCTGCCGATGGTCGATACGAGGTGTTGCACCAGAATATTTATTTTACGAAGGCTGAGCTTGAACATGAGATTGATCATTATCCAGAGCGCTTTAGCCCAAATGTGGTCATGCGTCCGATGTATCAAGAAATTATACTTCCCAATCTTGCTTATATTGGTGGTGGCGCGGAAATGGTCTACTGGATGCAATTGAAGTCTAACTTTGACCAATATCAGGTAGATTTTCCAATTTTGATACCGCGCAATTCAGCGATGATAACAGAGGACAACGTTGCGGCTAAATTATTTCGCGTTGATCTAACCTTTAAGAGTATCTTTCGTCCAGCAGAAGTGCTGAAAAAAGAATATGTTCGACGTCATACCAAAGAACGCCTGAATCTTAATGACGAATGGATGGAGCTGAACGCTATTTTTGGTAAGATAAAGTTACGAACCCACAAAATAGATCCAAGTTTAGGTCCTAGTACGGAAGCGGTAAAAGCGCGGTTAAAAAAAGCGATCAATAATTTAGAGAAAAAGCTGATGAAAGCCGAAAAGCGAAATCATCAACATGCTTTAACGGATATTGATAATGTGAAGGAAAAGCTCTTTCCTGGCGGAGGACTACAGGAAAGGTCTGAAAATTTTGCGTTACTCTATGTTAAATATGGAGATAGCCTTTTTAGGGATCTTTACAAATACTTTAATCCATTGGATTTTAAGTTTACGATTTTGTATTAGCATGTCAGCTTCGGCTGACTTTTTTTTGTGATGTTATTCGCAAGAAAGACCGTCGGTTCGGATCATTTCTGTTGGTGTTTACGAATCATGTAGGCTTTTTGCAGATACGGTCTATTTCTATCCCTATTTAAAATGCTTTTGTTGCATGTTCCGATATTTCCTTGTTTTTTTCAAAAGCGCTTTCATTTTTATTAATATATATTTTAAAATGCTTTGTTTATAATTTCATAATATTTCGTTTAGCTCCTGTTAACAGTTTCGGTGTAGTTTTGCTTTCATTATCACAACCAACAACTAAATGAAAGAATTTTTACTCACAACATGTGCCATTGCGCTTGGAACAGGTTTGTACGCCCAAACGACCCAAGCTGGGTTTTCCGGCAAGATTACGGACGAAAATGATAAAGGAGTTCACGGAGCTTCAATTGAAGTACGTAATGAATCAACGGGTTTCACAACGAAGACTTCAACCAATGCAAATGGCGATTTCAACTTTAAGGAGTTGCCTTTAGGAGGCCCATACACGATCAAAGTAACTTATATAGGTTATGGCGAACAAGTGCGTTCGGGATTTAATTTAAATCAAGGCGATATCGTCCGCCTGAAGATTCCTATTCAAAATACCTCAAATGTATTAGAAACGGTTGAATTAACAGGAGTAAGTACCCTAAAGAACAAAATAGAAAATCTAGGTGCCGCTACAGCGGTTACAGCCAAGGATATTGCGAAGTTGCCTGTCAACGGTCGGAATTTTACATCTTTAATGGACCTGTCTCCTTTGAGTAAGGGAGATAATATCGGTGGTCAGTTGGGCTCCTCTACTAATTTTACGATTGATGGTATGAATGCCAAAAACCCGACTTCTGCAGGTTCAACAACCAGTCGTAGTGGTGCTCCGTTCTCCATTTCGATAGAAGCCGTTCGTGAATTTAAAGTGGTCACCAACCAATATGATGTGACTTATGGAAGAGCAGGGGGAGGAACGGTCAGTGCGGTAACCAAACAAGGAACAAATCAAACGCACGGAAGCGCATGGCTTTATTCAAGGGCAGATTGGTTGTCTAGCCCATACGATATTAGAGGAAATAAACGAAGCAATGATTTCTCTACCTATCAATATGGATTTACATTAGGCGGTCCCATCATTAAAGACAAGTTGCATTATTTTGTAGCTTGGGATCACCAACGCGATGCCCGTCCCTTGATTATCGCAGATATCAATTCGCCAGCAGATGAAAAGCGTTTCAATGTTACACAATCGACCCTAGATGAGTATATCCGTATAGGACGTGAAAAATATGGATTGAGTAATGATAGGCAATATGGTTCTTTCGATAAGAAACGAAATTCTGATGCTATATTTGGTCGTATAGATTGGCAGATCAATGAAAAGAACTTATTGACAATACGAAATAACTTTACAAGTGACCTCAATAAGCTTGGTCTAGAGGATAATACCGCCATCAATTTATATGAATCATACGGAAATGACAAGAATATTGATAACAGCTTTTTAGCAACTCTACGTACTTCCATTTCCCCAAAGCTTACCAATGAACTGAAATTGCAGCACCTTTATACTTTTCAAAAAAGTAGTCCTGGAGATATGTTGCCTAGTCAAAATATTCCCCGTGCCATTGTAGAGAATGTGGTGTCTACCATTGACGGAAGTAATTTGTCGACCAATATTCAATTAGGCGGTCACCGGTTTGCACAGGAGTCCTTTAAGAATAATGTCGTACAGTTGGTCAATAACCTGTATTATAGCACGGACAATATCAATTACACATTTGGTGTGGATTTGATGTATACACATGCAAATTCGATTTACGGAAGTGAAGTCAACGGACGTTTTCATTTTAGGGACGATGCGAACAATACGGCATTGCAAAATTTTGCAAACCTAAAACCTTATGCATTTTACCGGGAGGTCCCCTTGGTGGCCGATCCAACTGTGATCGGTAAGATATTTAATGCTGGTGCGTATGGACAGTTGCAGACCAAATTGGCGAAAGGGTTGGATCTGGTTGCGGGACTACGATTGGATTATGGTCATTATCCAACTTCTCCTCTAAATGAAGAATTGCTGAAAGAAGTGGGGGTACGTACAGATCACAAGTTGAAATCTTTTGTTGTACAGCCTCGTTTCCAGATGACTTGGGATGTGAATGAAGAACGAAAAGATTTTTTCCGTGTAGGAGCAGGTATCTTTGCATCTGATATTAATAATTATATGACCATCAATAATTTAACTTTTGATGGGAAGCATTTTGCGACAGTAGATGTTCGTGGTAACGATGTGCCTACACCTAATTTTGTAGGGTACAGACAAGACCCGTCAACAACGCCAACCCTGGCACAATTTCAAGTGCCAACAATCAACACCTATGGAGCTGATGCGAAAATACCAGTGGTGTACAAGGCCAATGTGTCTTACACGCATTTCTTTACCGAAAAGTTAAAAGCGAGTCTTTCAGGATATATGAATCTAGGGCGCAACAACTACATGTATGTTGATCGTAATATGGTTCAAGATCCGTTCTTTAGATTGGCGAATGAAGATAATCGTGGGGTATTCGTACCGGCGACGGCTATTGTCAATGGTGTTCCAGATTGGAAACAGGGAAGGATTTCCAATAAGTTTGGACGCGTGTTAGAACTAAACTCTGAGGGAAAAGTAAATCAGTTTGCAGTTGTATTGGATGCAAGTTATCAGTACTACAAAGATGGATCGATTTCTGTAAGCTACACGTGGAACGATGCGAAAGATAACACGTCCTACAATGGGAATGTTGCCAATACAGCGACCTTATCGCTGGCGGTAAAGGATGATCCAAGAGATTTGAGTAAGATGAGTTATTCGAATAATCAGTTCCGAAATAAAATTGTTATTTATGGTACACTACCTACATTTTATGGTGTCAGTGTAGGGGTTCGTTATTCGGGAATTGGTGGAACACGCTACAGTTTGCTTGCTGGAGGTAATATCAATGGCGATTTTGTATCCAATTCGAATGATTTGGCCTTTATTTTCGATCCCAATAGTCCAAATACGCCAAAGGCTTTGGCAGATGCCATGAATGCGTTGTTGGCGAATGGTGAAGCCAGTCAAAGTCTGAAAGATTATATTAAAAAGTACGAAGGTAAGATGGCCGAAAGAAATGGTGGTATCAATAGCTTTTACGGTTTGATTGATTTAAGAATAGCTAAAAAATTCAACCTTTACAAAACACATGCTTTAGAGCTTTCAGCGGACATCTTCAATGTTGCAAATCTCTTTAAGAAAACCTGGGGTGTCAATGAATCTTTAGGTAATCAATCGTTGTATGCTGTGTCAAAAACAGCGGCAGCAAATGGAAATCCCGAAATTCCTGCATTCGACCCTGTTAAGCAACAGTTCAATTATAGATTGAACAACTCTGGTATTGTATCGCCTTCAGGGAATCCGTACCAATTCCAATTAGGATTGAGGTATTCGTTCTAACTTGACTGGAGAAATAAGAATTAGATTGTTTTAGAAAAGATAATGCCCCTGAGAGTAATGGCCTCAGGGGCATTTTTATTTGTCTATTAAATAAGCCTGATTAGGTAAATAGGCTTATTTTAAAAAGAGCAGCCTAGATGCATCATTATGCTGGGGACTAGCTCAGCATGTTTTCTTTCGGAAGAAAAACTTCAGCCATCATGTGGCGTACACTTCCACCACCACATGTCTCGATAACATGTAGATCTTGATGGATGATCTTACCATGCTTTTCCAATTGCGCTGTTTGATATAAAGTCAATGAGGATAACGCCTGATTGCTCAGGACAATAAAACGATTACCATATTTATTTCTCACCTGGAGGCAGTTTGCTGCAAAAGATTCGAGTTGGTTCTCATTGATTTCAATGATCTCTTTGCCTGTATCTTTTAGACTCTTCAGCAGCATTTGGAGCTCAGCCTGATTATCGATTGCCTGTGGGCATAAGATGGCAAAGTCTTCGCCTACGGCTAGCACCACATTGGTGTGATAAATAGGTCTCCGCTCTCCATGGACAGTTTGGAAGGCGTGAAATACAACAGGTGTGTAGTTTTCAGTCCTGCAGTATTCGTCGAGCATATCCCGGTCTGCCCTTTCGGATAAGGCACAGTAGGCTACACGGTGAGCGCGGTCCAAGACAAGTGCGCCAGTGCCCTCCAAATATTGTTTATTGTTTTCGGCTTCACTGAGATCCTTAGTTAGTTTTACATAATAACCGTTTTGCTTCAATGGGCCTTCGAAATCCAATAAATGTTCTTTTCGACGATTGGGAGCAAACATAGGATAGAAAATTATTTTTCCATCCTGATGAAAGGAGACAATATTATTGGGGAATATACTGTCGGGGCTTTCTGATTTCTCGTCGTCTTGAATGACAGTCACCAAAATTCCATGTGACTTCAATTCATTTACTAGCGCGTCGAACTCTCCTTGCGCTTCTTTGTTGACTTCTTCTATACTGAGATTTTCGATATCCTTTTGGAAGAAGTTGTTGACCGCAGTCTGTTCATTTTTACGGAAGACAGAGGGTCTTACTAAAAGAACGCTGTCTGTTACCTGTTTTCTCATGGTTTATAATCGTTACTTCGCTGTTTTATATTCGTTAAAAAGAAATGATATTCGTTTTTTGTGATAATTTACATTTGTCAAAAGAGATGCTTCCCTAGCTGGATAACGTTTTCTTCGTTAAGATTACTGAAAACAAAATACCCTTGATATCAGTTGTTCTTAGCAAAAAAGTGTATATCGTTATTTCGAAGTCACTTTACAATTGGTACATATACTAATTTATTGAAAATTCATTGGCATTGCAAAAAAGAATAGTGAAGTAATGAAAGAAATACGTAGGTGAAATAACAGATAACCCGGTGTTTTTTTAAAATTGTAGCAAGCGATTGTTGTATTGTTTGTTATATTTATAATGAACAATCTGTATGTTTGAGGTTATTCCAAAAATTAATTGACAAAGACAATCGATTGCATTTCAGTAGCTCAGTAAAACTGACTTTTTATCCACTTTTTTGCTTCGTTTTCAGTCATTTATTTTGCTATCTTTGCTCATCCAAAAAACGACTGTTTATAAGAGAGTTAATTGCCTAATTATTATGTCGCTAACTATCTATAAGCGTTAACTTTTTGCACACATGAGCAATATACACTTCCAAGAAAAATTCGAAAGTCGCCACAATGGCCCAAGTCCAGTTGAAGCGAATGAAATGTTGGCTAAATTAGGCGTTTCGTCAATTGACCAACTTATTGACCAAACGGTCCCTTCTCAAATTCGTGCTCCAAAACCTTTAAATCTTCCTAAAGCATTGTCTGAGGTAGCCTATTTAAAGCGTATTGCGGAAATCGCTGAGAAAAATAAAGTTTTTAAATCTTTTATTGGTCAAGGTTACTACGATGTAATCCTTCCGGGCGTCATTCAACGAAATGTATTTGAAAACCCAGGATGGTATACGCAGTATACACCTTATCAGGCGGAGATCGCACAAGGCAGGTTACAAGCTTTATTAAACTTCCAGACTGTAATTTGTGACTTTACTGGTTTAGAAATAGCAAATGCTTCTTTGTTGGATGAAGCTACGGCTGCAGCTGAAGCCATGTTTATGCTTTATTCAGCTCGGAAAAATAAAGATGCTAATGTGTTCTTGGTGTCGGACAATGCCTATGCGCAGACGGTTGATGTTTTGAAGACCCGTGCCTTGTCTTTTGGCATTGAACTTAAAATTGCGGCTATTGCTGAATCAGAATTAACAGATGATGTATTTGCTGCATTTGTTCAATATCCTGCTGCTGATGGTTCAATTGTTGATTATAAATCATTTGCAGCTACAGCTCACAGTAAGAATATTACCGTATGTGCGGCGGCAGATTTGATGAGCTTAGCATTATTAACGCCTCCAGGAGAATGGGGTGCAGATGTTGTTGTTGGTAATTCGCAACGTTTTGGCGTACCGATGGGTTTTGGTGGTCCTCATGCAGCATATTTTGCGACACGCGATAGCTTTAAACGTAATATCCCTGGTCGTATTATTGGTGTTACTTCCGATTCAAATGGAAAGTATGCATTGCGTATGGCTTTGCAGACTCGTGAACAACACATCCGCCGTGATAAAGCTTCTTCAAATATTTGTACTGCACAAGCTCTTTTAGCGATTATGGCTTCTTTCTATGCCGTGTACCATGGCCCAGAAGGAATCAAAAATATAGCATCACGTATCAATGCATTGGCCAATCTGTTGGATCAAGCATTACAGTCGTTGGGTTATACGCAATTGAATGCGGCTTATTTTGATACTTTACGTGTAGACTTAGGCGCTCATGCTGGTGCTTTGAAATCAGAAGCATTAAATAACGAATTAAACTTCTATTATAACGGTTCGGAAGTTTCAATTGCTATCGACGAAACAACCACATACGAAGATATTAAGACGATCGTCAAAGTATTTGCTAAAATTCAAGGTAAAACATTGAATGACGTAGATTTCGATGCATTAGAAGAGAATTTAGGTTCTTCAATTCCTGACGATTTAGTACGTACTTCTGCTTACTTAACACATCCAAACTTTAATAGCTATCATTCTGAACATGAGATGTTGCGCTATATCAAATCTTTGGAAGCAAAAGATTTATCACTGTGCCATTCGATGATTCCATTGGGTTCATGTACAATGAAATTGAATGCTACAGCTGAAATGGTGCCAGTTACTTGGGCAAGATTTGGCGGTTTGCATCCATTTGCTCCTGCAGATCAAACTTCTGGATATATGCAAATGATCGGTGAATTGAACGATTGGTTGTCTGAAATTACTGGTTTTGCGAAGATGAGTTTCCAACCAAATTCAGGAGCACAAGGTGAGTACGCTGGTCTGATGGTTATCCGTGCTTATCATGAGAGCCGTGGTGATCATGGACGTAATATCTGTTTGATCCCTGCTTCTGCACATGGAACCAACCCAGCTTCTGCTTCTATGGCAGGCTTAAAAGTGGTCGTTGTGAAATGTGATGAATTAGGAAATATCGATATTCCAGATTTAAGAGCAAAAGCGACTGAACATGCTGCAAACTTGAACTCACTGATGGTGACTTATCCTTCTACACACGGTGTATTTGAAGAGTCGATCATTGAAGTCTGTGAAATTGTTCATGCAAATGGCGGTCAGGTTTATATGGATGGTGCGAACATGAATGCACAGGTTGGATTGACAAGCCCAGGGCATATTGGTGCCGATGTTTGTCACTTGAACCTCCATAAAACATTCTGTATTCCTCACGGTGGTGGAGGTCCAGGTATGGGACCTATCGGTGTTGCAAAACACTTAGTTCCTTTCTTACCTAACCACGAAGTGGTTTCAACTTCTGGTGAAGAGGGTATCTCTGCTGTTTCTGCAGCTCCATTTGGTTCAGCGTCCATCTTGCTTATTTCCCATGCTTATATTTCAATGATGGGTGGTGAAGGCTTGACAAATGCGACAAGAACCGCAATATTAAATGCAAACTATATTAAAGCGCGTTTAGAAAATGCGTATCCAGTACTTTATTCAGGTACTAACGGACGTTGTGCACACGAAATGATCTTAGATTGCCGTGGATTCAAAAACTTTGGTATCGAGGTTGCAGATATTGCAAAACGTTTAATGGATTATGGTTTCCACGCACCGACTGTTTCTTTTCCTGTTGCAGGAACATTGATGGTTGAGCCTACTGAATCTGAGTCTAAAGCTGAATTGGATCGTTTCTGTGATGCATTAGTTGCTATCCGTGAAGAGATCGCTGCGGTTGAAGCAGGAGATGTGGACCAAGCTAACAATGTACTGAAACATGCACCACATACAGCTTCGGTTGTAACTGCAGATGAGTGGGACAGACCTTACAGTCGTCAAACTGCCGCATACCCATTGGAGTATGTAAGAGAACGTAAATTCTGGCCTTCAGTAGGTCGTGTGAACGACTCTCAAGGTGACCGTACATTGATTTGTTCGTGTCCTTCAATTGAAGAATACGCCGAAGCATAATCTCGGTAGTTATAACGGAAGGCCTCTATACTCGTATAGAGGCCTTTTTTGTGTAGCGCGGTCCCATTCGGCAGTACTTAGGTAAAACAAGTAACAGGTGGAAATTTAGGTTGCGCTTTACGGTCTAAAGATCGTAAGCAAACAGATTTTAAAATTTAGATTAATTATATTATTTTGTTCTTTTTAGCGTTTTAATTAAAACTGATAATCATGAAAAGACAATGGAAAGTAATGCCTGTTCTTTTAGGACTGGGCCTTTTGGTCGCGAGCTGCGGCAACAGCAAATCCAGTGATGGGGGTGAAGATGCTAAGGAGAAAGAGGCTGGGATTTCGGATGTAGTTAAAGGAGTATCCAACTTGGGTAATCTGAGTGATGGAGCAAAAAAATTGGAAGACCTTCAAGCCAAACTTAAATCCGAGAAACCTTTAAGTTCGGAAGAGTTGAAGGCTTTTTTACCAGAAAGCTTAGATGGTTTAAAAAGAACGTCCTATTCTGGCGGATCAATGTATGGGGCAGAAGTTGTATCTGGAGAGGCGACTTATACTGTCGATAACCAGAAGGAAATTAAAGTCAATATCATTGATGGCGCGGGCGAGACTGCTTCGGCAATCGTGGGCTTGGCACAAATGGGCTTCATGGTAGATTCAGAGAAAATTACAGATACTGAAATAGAAAAAACTGGCGAATTTGAAGGTAAACGGGCAAAAACAACTGATAACAAAGGAATGGAAGGCTCAACGGCAAAAAGCTCCGAAATAAGTTATCTCGAGAAAGACCGCTATCTAATTACCCTGCGGGGAAACGGGTATAGCCTAGACGAGCTGAAAGGGTTTTTGGCAAAATTGAACCTCAGCGCACTGAAATAATAGAAAGGTAATTATAGCATAAACAAGGAATGCATAGTTGATATGGGAAAGGCTCAAACATTGGTTTGGGCTTTTTTTTAAAGCAGGCAGCGTTGTTCCGCAATGTATAAGAAAAGGGTGTTTTGAGATTATACCGAACAATAGGATGGAGCTAATAAATTTGTTTTTGTTGGCAAATTTACCTTAGTTTGTGCTGAAACATTTCAATATGAAGATACTAAAATTTTCCATCAATCTTTGTGTCGCAACAGCATTATTGGCTTCCTGTGCGGGAGGGAAATATGCGAAGACTGAAAAGGTATATAAGAAGCAAGCAAAAGAATTTTCAAAACTCTATAAACAATCGCCTGTCACCGGTCAATTGGAGAAGGTGAATGTCAAAGAACAACAATGGATCGCCTCGATTAATTTTGGCATCCGTAAACCAAATTTTGTTGTCATTCATCATACTGCACAGGATTCTTTGGGACAGACCATCCGTACATTTCATTCCGCGAAAGCAGGTGTAAGCTCTCATTACGTGGTTGGTCGGGATGGAAAAGTAGTGCAGATGGTCAATGACGTCTATCGTGCGCATCATGCGGGCTTGGGAAAGTGGGGCAATGATACAGACCTCAATTCTTCTTCCATTGGTATCGAGCTCGATAATAACGGGACTACTGATCCTTGGACTGATGCCCAGATAAATGCCTTGACGCAGTTGTTGACTTATTTAAAAACGACTTATAAAATCCCACAGGCAAATTTTATTGGACATATGGATTTGGCACCAACCCGAAAAAATGATCCCTCACGTTTTCCTTGGAAAAAACTGGCTGATCAAGGATTCGGCTTTTGGTATGAGGACTATTTAGAGATGCCTCCAGCAGACTTTAACCCAAAAATGGCATTACGTATTATCGGTTACGATGTGAGTAATCTCGATGCGGCAATAAAAGCATTTAAGATTCACTACATTCAGCAGGACGTAAATACAGCGTTCATGAGTGAGAATGATCTTAAAATTCTGTATTCCATCTATAAGAAATTCTTATAGCGATTCACTAAACTAAAGGAAAAAAAAGATCCTGCCTTTTTTAAAAAGCAGTATCTTTTTTTGCAGGGAATAAGATTGCTATAATTTGTTCTTATATATATTGAAGTACGTATCAAAAGCGCGTTCATAGATGAGTTTGAACCAGGGGGTAAACTGCTCGGGTGAGTGTTGTATTTCATTTTGAATTTCCCGTTGGTTCATGTATTTTGTTGCGGCAACTTCTTCTTCGTTAATTTCTGGAGTTCCATCAAATTTTCCGAATAAGACATAATCGAATTCATGCTCCGTAAGTCCGTTGTCAAATTGAGCTTTATAAACGAACGAGAAGACATCTTGAAGGGCTGTTGCAGTAATTCCTAATTCTTCCATTAAGCGCCTTTTGGCGGCGTCTACGTTACTTTCTTCTAGGCGCTGATGCGAGCAGCAGCTATTGGTCCAAAGTCCGCCACAGTGGTATTTACTTAATGCTCTTTGTTGCAGGAGCAATTCGTCTTGGTCATTGAACAAAAATACACTAAAAGCACGGTGCAATAGCCCTTTTTCATGGGCTTCATATTTCTCCATGCTACCAATCATATTGTCATTGCTGTCAACCAGGATTACATTTTCTTGCGTCATAAGGCATAAAAATAAAGATAGCCCAATTTAAGAAAATTGGGCTATATAATGAATTTAAATTTTGGAGACAATCTGCTTATACGGTTTTTACAAATTTCTCGTCGTAATTTTCAATATCGATGATGTAGCCATTTTTAATTAAGAATTCAAACAAAGGTTTGGCTTCTTCAGAAACGGGCATATTGTGCGTCGTAATAATCTTATTTTCTTTTTTCAAGAGATAAGGATATGCATAGAGTTTCACATTTTTGTTAAACATTCCAGAGATATAGGAAAGGAGTTCATTGGTGTATAGCTCCTTATTATAATTATCTGAATTGAAAATGTTCTTTAAATTGTAAACGTTGGTTGCAATTCCAATATTCTTGGGCTTAAAGTTGCTTATAAACTCTGCTAAATGATTATTTCTTCTAAAGTTGCTCACGATAATATTATTGCCTGTTGCACATAATTCGTCAGCTCTAGAAGCAAATTCTTGAAGGTCCTCACCTGTAATTTCATGTGTGTCTTCCAGGACATTTCCCATCAGGACTTCAATTAATACAATGGTGTCGGCGTCAGTTGCACCCGTATTTTTTTTGAACTGTTCAACGGCAAGATTGAAGAGATCAAAGTTTGGAAGGGATTTCTGACGGTATTTGGTACGAAGTAAAATAATGTTCTTTTTGTACAGATAATCTTTGATTTGCACCGCTTTGCCATCAGGCTGGAATATTGCGGCTTTAGCAAATCCTTTTGCAATCAGGTATAAGTTGATGAGGCGTTGGTTGACGTTTTCAAAGAGAGGCCCGTTTAATTTAACCAGGTCAATCTCAACGGAACCAACAGAGAGGTTATCGACCAATGATTCGATCATGGTCTGCACATTGTCTGTATAATAATAAGCTGCAAATAAAAGGTTAACACCAATGATACCTAAAACTTTTTGTTGTAATTGGTTGTCGCTGTCTAGCAGTCTTACATGGACAATAATATCATTTGTAGGGCCGCCAACTTCATGTTGGAAGCGAAGTCCGATCCAACCATGAGGTTCATTTGTCTTGGTGAAATTGAGGGTTGTTACCGTATCTGCAAAGGCAAAGAATTTTTTGTTGCAGTATTTATCGCCATGAAGTCGTTGGGTAAGAAGATTGAATTCATGGGAGAGCATTTTCTTTAAACGTGTTCTGCTGACGTAACGACCATCAGCCTCTTCACCATAAATCGCATCACTGAAAGCCATGTCGTAAGCTGACATTGTTTTAGCAATTGTGCCTGATGCTGCTCCTGCGTTGAAAAAGTTACGTGCGACTTCCTGTCCAGCACCGATCTCTGCAAAGGTTCCATAAATCTCTGGGTTTAGATTTATTTTCAGGGCCTTTCGCTTGGTTTCAAAAATTTCTCTTGCCATGATGCAAAGGTACAAAAATCAGCAAGCTAGTGAAAATTAAAAGTATGAATGAAAAAAACAGAATAAAATTAGGCTCGTTTTATAACAAGCCTAATTTTTTGAAAGCATAGAATAACGCACTCGCATGTAGTGCCTGACTGAATTTGTTGTCCAGCAACATGCTTTTTGCTTCTTCAAGCGGTATACGATAAACATCGATTTCTTCATGTTCATCTAATTCCTGTTCCTGAACTTTTTTGCCTCCTGTCATCAGATAGGTATAGGTAATATTGCCACTTGTCGCCGGATTGGCATAAAGTGTGGCGATCTCTTCAATCTGATCAAATTGATAGCCTGTCTCTTCAAGCATTTCACGTACAGCAGCATTTTTAGGATCTTCTCCGGGTTCTGTTGTCCCTGCAGGAATCTCCAATGAAATAATGCCTGCTCCATGACGATATTGCTTAATAACCAAAAGCTCGTTCTGTTCAGTAATTCCGATCATATTTACCCAATCGGGATACTCTAGTACGTAATAATGATCATTGATCCGTCCATCCGGAAGCTCACAAGTATCTCTGCGTAGCGTGGCCCAAGGCTCTTTACATATATATTCAGAGGATAATAGTTTCCACTTTTCCATTAGCTTACAATATCTTTCATCATACGGTCAACCTTCTGTTCCAAAACAGTTTGCACATCGACATAATCTGCCGTATCCTTTAAGCTCTCTTTTACAGAACAGTAGAATTTAATCTTGGGTTCCGTTCCCGAGGGTCTGGCAGAGATCACATCGCCATCTACTGTAATAAATTGTAACACATCAGATTGAGGTAATGAGATTGCTCTCCGCTCCCCGGTGCTCATATCCGTGTTTTGAGAAAGCTGATAGTCCCTGATTTCTTTGACTTTTATTCCACCAAGTGTAGTTGGTAGATTATGACGTAAGCCATTCATCATGGCCTGAATTTCTTCGGCACCTGCCTTTCCTTTTTTTGTTAGGGAAATTAGCTTTTCTTGATAACAGCCAAATTCTTTGTAGATATCTAATAAAACTTCGTAAACTGTTTTTCCTTTTGTTTTGAAATAGGCGGTCATTTCGGCAAGGAAAGCACAAGAGTTTGGAGCGTCCTTGTCCCGTACTAGATCGCCTACCAAGAAGCCATAACTTTCTTCTCCACCCACAAGATATTGTGCTGAATCACCTAAATTGGTAATCAATTCACCAATATATTTGAAGCCTGTGAGTGTTTCATAATGCTTTACACCATAGTGATCTGCGATATCGGCTTGTAAATTGCTGGTGACGATGGTTTTTACAATATATGGATTGGATCCGAGTTGTTTTAGTTCACTTTTTGCACTGAGGACATAGTATACCAATAAACTGCCGATCTGATTCCCATTGAGCAGTTGAAACTCTCCCTTATTATTTTTTACGGCAATACCTACACGATCGGCATCAGGGTCTGTTGCTAATACAAGATCAGCATCAATTTCTTCTCCTTTTTTCTTTGCTAAAGCCATCGCATCTTCCTCTTCGGGGTTTGGATAGATTACCGTTGGAAAGTTGCCATCAGGTGTGGCTTGTTCAGCGACGACTGAAACATTTTCAAATCCCCAGGCTTCTAGCATTTTAGGAACAATGGTAATTCCGGTGCCATGTATCGGCGAAAAAACAATTTTTAAGTCTTTTTGCGCCTTTACCGCTTCAGGATGAATACTTAATTTTTTATTGGCATCAATATAGATCTGATCGATTTCATCACCGACGGGAACTATATTGTGTGTGTGTCCTTCAAATTTAATGTCGTTAACAGCATTGATTGCGTTTACTTCATCGATTACATTTTTATCATGTGGTGCAGTCAGCTGGCAGCCATCATTCCAATAGGCCTTATAGCCATTGTATTCCTTTGGGTTATGCGAAGCCGTCAGCATAACACCGCTTTGACAGCCGAAATGACGGATGGCAAACGACAGTATTGGGGTAGGTCGCAAGGCCGTGAAAAGATGTACCTTGATGCCGTTGGCTGCAAACACGTTGGCAACCAGCTGGCCAAAAGCCTGCGAATTGTTGCGGCTGTCATAAGATACCGCTACTTTAATCTCCTGATCTGGGAACTGTTTCTTTAGATAATTGGCTAATCCTTGAGTTGCTTTGCCGATCGTATATTTATTCATACGATTGGAGCCCACACCCATAATGCCCCTTAAACCTCCGGTCCCAAATTCAAGATCCTTGTAAAAAGAATCCGTAAGTTCTGTCTCCTCATTATTGTCGATTAAATCCTGAACTGCTTTTCGAGTTCCTTCATCATAACTTGGTGTTAACCAATCTTCGATTTTCTTTTGTATGTCCTTATCTAAATTTTTCATTATCGTTAAGTTTGGTTAAAATTTGCAAAATATTATGCGTCACATCCAGCATAAGCACGGTCTATCACTGTAATATACCATTTTTCGCTCTCTTTTGTCACATGAAAAACAAATGGTTCTTCATGCTCGTTGGAGGTCATGATTGCTCTATAGCTTCTGGATTCTATGTTCCTTAGGCGCTGCAATTCAGTGTTACTTATTTTGGCATCAAGAATTTCATTCATGAACTTTGCCGTTTGCGATAGTTCATTCGGGCGGGATTTTTTATCATAATAGAATCCGGCTTTATCCCACTTCATCGTACCACAATCAAAAATAGGTAGTTTTCCGGACTTCACAGGGCCCTTGTAGGTTAACTTTTCATAAGAATGATACTCTGGCACAGGTTTAGAAAAATTAAAACTGTTTTGGTGTACATAAGAATCAAGCGCGCCTGGACGATAAATAATATAAATTCCCAATTTGGGATGTATATAGGAATTTATTGTTTTACTGTCCTGTTCTGAATATGCCTTGGCAAGTTTCTCCAGTACCTCCTCCAGAGTTTCGGAGTTCTCTTTCTTTACTTCCTTTTCAGTCGTGTCACGTTTTTGTAGGGTATCCACAGGAATTGAATCCTGTACGATTTTTACAGCCTTATCTTCTTTTTTACTATTTCTGCAGGAGATTGTGCTTGCAGTGAGACAAATAAGAATAAAGAAAAAGAGATTTCTCATGATGATTTTGTTTAGTATTACTTCTTTGAAGTCAAGTTTTCAATGATTGACTTTAGAATAGAGCGCGTTGACGGAAGCCACCATTGTTCGAGGATAAGCTGGATTGTCTCTTCTCTATTCTCGCGCAATTTAAGGATTATTTCCTTTCGGAAGTTCAATTTGGATGTCTGCCAGGTCTTTTGGTTGAACTGCGTGATCTGTTTTATCTTTTTTGTTGCGGTATTGAAGAGTATATTCGCGGGAACAATGTCATCGATAAGCCCCTGTGTTTTTGCATCTACAGGAGAAAGTAATTTACCTTCGAGCAAATTCTGATAAGCATTCCGTTTTCCGATCCAAAATGCATAAAGCTGAAATATACTTTCAGGGACGATGAGTCCGACTGGAATTTCATTAAGGCCAATCACAAAATTCCCTTCGGCCATAATGCGATAATCGCAGCAGAGCGCCAGTACGCAGCCCCCAGCGGGACTGTGACCAGATATTGCGGCAACTATTGGTTTTGGAAAAGCGGCGAGTAACGATGTCGCTTCCAAGAATAAATTCCAGAATTCCCGAATCTGTTCTTCATCGTATTGGAATAAGGTAATTAGATCGAGTCCTGCACTAAAAAAGTTTTCCTTGCCAATCAATATTGCGCCATAAATAGCTTCATTTTGTTGGGAAGATTCCAAGGTGTCTATGAGTTCCTTCAATAGCTGTGTGTCGATGGCATTTGACTTTCCCCTGTCGAGAAAAATGCTTAAAATATGATCTTCTATTTTGGTTTTAATATGTTCCATAACCTTGTCTTTAAATTTAACGATTTGTTTGCACTGCTATTGTGGTTTTACCGCTATTAAATATTCAAGATGGGCAATTTTGCCATCCATGCTTATTCCCTCAACGGTTAGTTTGTAGGTTCCGGGTTCGTCAGAAGTAAAGAATTCGAAATGTGTTTTCCCATCTTTTGGCGTGATCAGATTTGGCTCCCAGGCGATTGTTGTCCGTAGGTCGCGTGTAAGCTTATTTTGGATTGTTGCATCGTATTGAGGTTTGAAAAAGGTTCGGGGTACATATAGCCCTTTTGGCGTGATCGTTAGAATTCCCGTTGGGGTGTAAGATGAGGAGATGGCATCTCCCGATTTACTGGTAATAACGATAACACCGTTGCCACCATACATGCCATAAATTGCCGTGTTTCCAATACTACGCAAGACTTCAACACTCGCAATGTCGGCCGTGTTGATCATATCTATTTGTTCGGGTTCAATATACATTCCATCGAGAACAACTTGCATCGGACTATTCATCGATCTTGTGCTATAAGGGATGCCATTTCGAAAAATAACACCATTTAGCCGTCCATTGAGGCATTGAGCAAATGTAGCACAGCCGGATAATTCGTCTGCAGAGATGACCTGATCGGCATTTCCTGGCCCATTGAGGTTTCTGGAATTTTTATCGGCTTTAGTTGTTCTTACCCTATTGACCTGTACCTCTTCCAATCGGATACTTTTTTCTATGATACCAGCAGCTTCCAATTCGCCAAGGAACTGTTGGCTATTTTTCAGTTGTGTAAGCAAGGTGGTATTGATATCGTTCAGCAATAAGGGTTGATCTTTACTCGTATTTGGAGGGGGGGTGAGCGGGTTGTCGATAACAATATCAACTCTTTTTTTCTCTTTAGGGCCATCACCTGTCACGATAAACTTGACACTGTCTGCAAATAAAAGTTCGTCAAATGAAAATCGGCCATTATTATCGGTCAGTGTATCTATACTCAGCAACATGTTGCTCGTCGGTATAATTGTCACTTTGGCATTTGGAACGACAGCCTTGCGGGCCGTTTTCTTGATGGTTCCAGCTATGGTAAGCCCTTTTTCAGGAAGGAAAGCTGCGGTTGCTGTACTTGTATAATTCTTCCAGTCTAACTTGCGCCAACCTTGGATCAGCATGAGATTGTCCAGTTCTGTCAGTCTGATGTTTGTTAAATCTGCAAAATAATAATTGGGACGTTCAATAAAGCCACGAAGATCAGATTTCAATAGAAGCTCCGAGACAATAGATGAATAATAGCGGTCTGTCGTAGAATCAACCTTACTGAGGTTTACCACTGATGCAGAAAGCGCGGCAAATCTCGTGGTGTCACTATCATCATATTTAACGGAAAGATCCGCGATCACTTTATCACGTGTTGTGAAGCTGGGCTTGTTGAGTTCTACGGAGACAGGAAGTAAAGTCGATGTCGTATTGTAGTTAAACACCAGTCTTTCCACAATAGGAATCATTTGGTCTGTTAAGATAGATAACTGTAAAACTCCGGATGGCAGGTTTTTTTTGGGAATATTGAATAAGATCTCCGCTCCGTTTAGTTTCTGCTTGGTAGCATGAAGTACAAGGCCATTGTATTGGGCTATTAGATAAATATCTTTGCCATTGACCAAGTCTGCAGTAGCGGAAAGTTGTGCTGCAATCTTATCTTTTAGTACCGAATTTACTGTTAGAACATATCCGGAATTCTGTACAGGCGGTAATGACGCACTTGTTGACGATCCATCTTCGAAAAGGGCTGTAGCGACGTATTTTTTTCCCGTCTGTAAGACGAGCGGGATACTTCCCATTCCCAGTGAATTTGTTTCAAAATCGGCAACTGTTGTTTGATTTTCCTCCACAACTTTTATTTTTGCTTTTTTTCCTAAACCATTAGGGGTAAGTATTTTGAATCCTGTTTTGGATAATATGTTGTTAACTAGTTCGCCACTTTCGGGGAAAATCTGGATGCTATTCTGGTTGTTTGGATCCGGGATGACAAAACTTTTTAGAATACGTCTTTTATCCAGCGAAAGAAATTGTAAAGACAGCGTCCCGCCTTTAAAATCATCTTTCAATTCCAGGGCTATTGTTCCATTATCATTTGATTTTAATCGGCCGGATTTCTCTTTATTGTTGTTCGGTTGTAGGGTATAACTGATGCTGTTATTAATCAGCGGGGCCCCTTGAATGGTTTTTAGATTAATCTGGAACAAGTTTTCTGTTCCGTTTTTGACCAGTTCACTTCTCGTGACGATATTATCAGATCGACCATTTGTAACGGGAACGACGCGTTCATAGAAATTGGCTATTGAGTCATTTTGCATCCATCTGGTAAATGATCTAACGCGGTAGGAGCCTTCTTCCAAGGTGTCCGGCAGATTGAAGTCGCCTATACTTAGACCGAGTGTAATTGGAATTTTGATACTTTTAATGATCTTATTGGTTGGAGATATCAATTCTACATTAGCAATTTTACTAATGTTGCTCAAATAATTAAAAGGGGCGGTGGTGCAGTATAATTTAAACCAGATGGTTTCTCCGGCCGAATAATCATTTTTGTCCAAATGGAGATAGATTTTTTCCTTGATGTGCTGCGCATGGTAAGTATCCAGTTTCTGCAACGTCTGATCGATCTGGGCCGACGCCAGCAAAGCGAATAGGAGGCAATTTACTAACAGCAGTAATTTAGTGTACATATGACTAATGTTTTATGAAAATTAGAAAATATTTTCCTTTAATCAATTTATAAATCAAAATATTAGTCTCATTTTAAACGATCTGATACCTTAAAATTAGCATAAAAAAAATATCTTTGTGTTATGAATATCCTAATAATCGGTTCAGGAGGTCGTGAATCCGCCTTCGCCTATAAGTTGTCGAAAAGTCCACGTTTAGATCAATTATTTATTGCTCCAGGAAATGCTGGAACAGGTGCGTATGGTCAGAATGTAAATATTAAAGTTACTGACTTTGCTGCTATTGCTTCCTTCGTTTTGGAGAATAACGTGCAAATGGTGCTCGTCGGTCCCGAAGAGCCTTTGGTAAAAGGTATTCATGATTATTTTTTAAATCGGGAAGATTTAAAAAATATCCCGGTAATAGGGCCACAACAGGAAGGAGCTCAATTGGAGGGCTCAAAAGACTTTTCAAAGCAATTTATGGATCGCCATGGCGTACCTACTGCCGCTTCAAGATCGTTTGATGCAACATCATTGGAAGATGGATTGGCTTACCTTGAAACGCAAAAATTGCCGATTGTGCTTAAGGCTGATGGTTTAGCTGCAGGTAAAGGAGTGTTGATCTGTGAGACGCTGGAAGATGCTAAAGCGGAGCTAAAAGCGATGATCGCAGATTCAAAGTTTGGAGAAGCTAGCCGGGTGGTGGTGGTTGAAGAGTTTTTAAAAGGAATTGAATTGTCTGTTTTTGTTTTGACAGATGGTAATTCATATAAAGTGCTTCCTTCTGCAAAAGATTATAAACGTATTGGGGAAGGTGATACAGGCCTAAATACGGGGGGCATGGGATCGATATCTCCGGTTCCTTTTGCAGATGAGACATTTTTGAATAAAGTAGAAGAGCGTATTATCAGACCAACAGTTGAAGGACTTAAGAAAGATGGTATTCCGTATAAAGGATTTATTTTTATAGGTCTGATGAATGTGGAAGGAGAACCTTATGTCATCGAATATAATGTTCGTATGGGAGATCCGGAGACTGAATCCGTATTGCCACGTATTGAATCGGATCTGTTGGATTTACTGGAAGGTGTTGCACAAGGTAATTTGGATCAACGTTCGTATACGGTATCTTCTAAGACTGCTGTTACTGTCATGTTGGTTGCCGGAGGTTATCCCGGAGATTACGAGTCGGGAAAAGAGATCGCCAATATTGAAAACGTGAAAGAATCCATCGTATTTCAAGCAGGTACGAAAGAGGTGGATGGTAAGATTGTTACTGCAGGCGGACGTGTAATTGCTGTTACCACATTGCAAGATACGCTGTTTGAAGCCCTTCAACAGGCAACTGCAGATGCTGGAAGAATATATTTTGAAGGGAAATACTTCAGAAGAGATATCGGTTTCGACCTTATTTAAAAAATATTTAATTTTTTTTTGGAATACTGATTTTAAGATCTATATTTGCAACTCCAAAAACAACAATGTTATTGGAGTTGCATAAAAAGGCCCGTTCGTCTAGGGGTTAGGACGCAAGATTTTCATTCTTGAAACAGGGGTTCGATTCCCCTACGGGCTACAAACAAAAAAACCTGCAAATATTTTTGCAGGTTTTTTTGTTTAGATTCAACTCACACAAGTAGCCATTTTTTTTAATGATTACATGATCTGCCAAATCTCCAAGGATCTAGGACGAACCATTTTTTGATTCCGTTTTTTCTTAAACAAGGTCATTACCATGGATTATGTAAAAAATGTCTCCCTCACTGTTATTTTTCCGTGATACAAATAAGCATATTATTGAGAAAATTCTATAGTATCAGAATCTTTACAATCCCTAAATTTGAGTAATCAATTATAGAAAGAAAACCTTAGAGAAGCATTTAGAAAGTCAAGATAGAATTTATCCATTCATTTCCTCCGTAAAAAAAAGTAGGCAAACTGTCGAAATGAAAAGGATTAAGGTCGACAGCTATTGTAAGTTTAAAATAGAAAAATAAGTAGAAAAGTAATTTTAAAAATCGGAAGACTTTGAAGCGATTGTCAGAAAGTCTTTTTTTAGCTTAAGATAGCTAATACCATTTAGCTTTATATAAAAGTAACCAATTATGTGGAAATTAAAACAAAGCATTCGCCTAATAATAGGGCGGGCCTCAATCCGTTCGTCCTAAAATTATCCTATAAATATCAATGATGTTAATGAAATTTTAATGGATATATCTCAATATCAATGAATCTGGGATTCATTGGCGGCGATATAGTAATTTTTATAGAATAAATTCTAACCAATTAAAAAAACCTTATGAGAATGAAACAAATAGCGACTAATAGTTGGTTTCTAAATCGGACGATTTGGCCCATTATGGTGCTTCTTTTGGGCTTTGGAAGCTGCAAGAATGACAATCTTGGCGGTATTTCAGAAGGTGTACCCTTTGATCCTTCGCAACCTGTTGTTGTTTCGGACTTCGCACCCAAATCAGGAGGTATGGGGCAAAGACTTGTGATCTATGGAAAAAACTTTGGAAACGATCCAAAAAATGTAAATGTTTTTATCGGCGGGAAAAAGGCTGTCGTTATTAATGCTTTGGGGGAGTCACTTTACTGTCTCGTACCAAAGCAGGCTTTCAAAGGTGATATTGAAGTGCGTGTTGGGGGGGAGGCAAGACCTATCATCGGAAAGGCGGAAGCAAATTTTGATTATCACCGTAAGCTTGTTGTATCAACTCTAGCTGGTTATAGAAACGCTCGCGGTGATGAACCGTGGAAAGATGGGAAGTTTAAAGATGCGGACCAAAATCAGATGGCAAGTGGTTTTTGGCTTTCTTCTTTTATGAAGTTTGATCCATTAAATCCGAAGCACCTATGGGTAACCTTTGATGATAATAACGGACTTTATCTCGTTAATTTTGAAGATAGTACAATTACTAAAAAGCGTTCGGATTTTTCTCGTCCACGTAGCGTTGATTTTTCTTTAGATGGTAACTACATGATTGTGGCCCAGGATCGTGGGGGAGAAAATGATGAATCTACCCTGCTTTTTTCGCGTGCCAGGAATTTTTTGGACAAAGAGGTATTGACAAGAAGTAGGCAATGTAATGGAGCGTCTGTTCATCCGGTCAATGGCGAAATGTACTTTAATAGCTATGCGAAAGGAGAGTTTTACCGTTTCGACGTGAATCAATATTTCATAGATAAAACGACGACGGCTGAGTTTCTATATGTCATTCAGGATCCAGAATGGGAGTACCGAGCATTGATTCATCCAAGTGGAAATTACGCTTACATTTTAGTTATTAACCAAGGCTATATTATGCGTGCCGATTACAATTGGGAAAAGAAACGTTTTAACCAGCCTTATCTTGTTTGTGGAAAAGTCCGGGAATCGGGATACAAGGATGGAGTCGGTTCATCCGCCCGTGTCAATCAACCTTACCAAGGGGTATTTGTTAAAAATCAAGCTTATGTAGAAGCAGGTAAGCCAGATCAGTACGACTTTTATTTTACGGACCTTATGAATCATGCCATCCGTGTACTTACACCAGAGGGGGCAGTAACTACGTTTGCTGGTCGTGGCAGTTCAAGCTTAAACGCAAATCCGTATGGTTACGTCAATGGTGACTTGAGAGAAGAAGCAAGATTTGACCGTCCGTCGGGTATTGCCTACAATGAGAAAGAAGGTGCTTTTTATATCGGTGACCGCGAGAATAGACGAATCCGAAAAATAGCATTGGAAGAAATGGATGAAAATAACCAAGATTAATCTGAAAAAGATGATAAATAAAATATTACTAACATGTTTGTTACTTCTGTGTGGCACTTTCGGAGTATTGGCACAGGATATTCTAGAAGTAACAGGTGTCGTTGCTGATGCTAAAAAGGAGCCTGTTGTTGGTGTCAGCATTTCCATAAAGGATGCTCCCGGGCTTGGGACGACAACGGATAATAAGGGTAACTTTAAGATAAAAGTAGAACGTTACAAGACTCTCGTGTTCTCTTCTGTAGGTTATGTAAAACAAGAAATATTAATAAAGGATGGTCATGTTATCAATGTGACGTTAAAAGAATCAGAGACCAGTGTGCTCGAAGAGGTTGTTGTAACAGGAACTGGTACACAAAAAAGACTCACATCGACAGCGGCAACGAGTAGTGTTGATGTAAACACCATGAAAGGAAATCCGACTTCAAGTTTATCGAATGCATTGGCGGGTAACGTGCCAGGGGTATTTGCTATGGGACAGTCGGGCCAACCTGGAAAAAATATTTCCGAATTCTGGATTCGGGGGATATCCACATTTGGGGGGGGCTCTTCTGCGCTTATATTGGTTGACAATATCGAACGTGATATTAATGACATAAATATTGAAGATATTGAGACTTTTACGGTGTTAAAGGATGCTGCTGTTACTGCAATCTATGGTTCTCGAGGGGCCAATGGTGTTATATTAATTACCACGAAGCGAGGGAAAGACGGTAAGATTAATATCAATTTCAAAGATGAGAATATTTATAATACCCGTACCATTACGCCTGAATTTGAGGATGGTGTTACGTATGCTAATCTCCTGAACGAAGCACGCATTACGCGAAACTTTGCGCCTATCTATCAACCTGAGGAATTGGAAATATTACGATTGGGATTGGATCCCGACCTTTATCCTAATGTCAACTGGAAAGATCTGTTGCTCAAAGATGGGGCGATGACTTACCGGGCAAATCTGAATATGACCGGCGGTGGCTCGACCGCACGTTATTTTTTGTCTGGAAGTTATATTGATGAAGGTGGAATGTACAAGACGGATGAAACATTGCGGAATGATTACAATACGAATGCAAATTACAAAAGATATAACTACCGGTTGAACACAGATATTAACGTGACCAAAAGCACAGTTCTGAAAATTGGCGTTGCAGGCTCTCTCAATAAAAGAAATAGCCCGGGCTTGGGAGATAATGACTTTTGGGGTGTATTATTTGGGTATTCTCCAATTCGAACACCTGTCATGTATTCAAATGGTTATGTTCCAGCAATTGGAACAGGGAATCAGACAAATCCTTGGGTGGTCGCTACACAAACAGGGTATAATGAGAATTGGCAAAACAAGATACAGACGAACATTTCTATTGAGCAAAATTTTGATTTTATAACCAAAGGGTTACGGTTTAGGGGAATTATTGGTTATGATACAAACAATGATAATAGTATTTCTCGTCGTAAATGGCCTGAACAGTGGCGGGCAGAACGTGCGCGGGACGAAAATGGAAATCTCGTATTTACCCATATTTCAGATCCGCACGAATTGTATCAGTCCAGCGCTGCTAGCGGTGAACGCCGCGAATTTTATGACATGATGTTTAATTATGACCGTAGTATTGGTGATCATAACATTGGTGCTGTTGCTCGCTTTACGCGTGATGCGCTTGTTCGTACAGTTGATCTTGGCGATGATATCAAAAATGGAATCGCAAGAAGAAACCAAGGTCTTGCGGGGAGACTGACCTATAATTGGAAATCGCGTTATATAGCTGATTTTAATTTTGGGTATAATGGTTCAGAAAATTTTGCTCCAGGCAAACAATATGGATTTTTTCCAGCGTTTTCGGCGGCCTGGAACATTGGAGAAGAGCCTTTTGTAAAAAATAATGTCTCTTGGTTGAATATGTTCAAGGTTCGTTATTCTTGGGGAAGAGTCGGTAATGATCAGTTGGCTGGTGGTGTGAGATTCCCTTACCTGTATACCATCGGAGAGATCGCAAATAATGGTTATCAATGGGCGGATTATGGATCTAACCGTTACTTCACTGGAATGCAGTATACACAGGTCGCTTCGCCAAATGTTACCTGGGAGATGGCCACAAAAAGAAACTTAGGCTTTGACGTCGCCTTGCTTAAAGATAAGATTGTTGCGAATTTGGACTTCTTCAATGAGGAACGGACGGGAATCTATATGGCAAGAAATTATCTGCCAATTATGGTTGGACTTCGGAGTGTGCCAAGTGCAAATGTGGGGGCTGTAAAATCCGAAGGTTTTGATGGACGTCTTGAATATAGACAAAAGATTGGCGAAGTGAATGTGACTGCACGCAGCAATGTTACGTTCAGTAAGAATACGATCACGGAGATTGATGAAGAAAATAATGTCTACGGTTATCAAAATCAGAAAGGCTATCGGGTGGATCAGGCGAAGGGGCTTATCGCATTAGGGTTATTTAAAGACTATGATGATATACGGAATAGTCCGAAACAAATATTCGGAACTTATCAGCCTGGAGATATTAAATATAAAGATGTCAACGGTGACGGTATAGTCGATGACGGTGACCGTGTCGCGATCGGAGCTACACGGCGGCCAAATCTTGTCTATGGTATCGGTACCTCTGTGAGCTGGAAGAGTTTGGATATTAGCGTTCACTTCCAAGGTGCCGGGAAATCCACGTTCTTTACCTATGGTAAGACAGTATATGCGTTTAGTGAAGGTGAATGGGGACAAGTGCTGAAGGGAGTAATGGGAGATAATCGTTGGATATCTGCAGATATATCCGGTGATCCGTCAACAGAAAATCCCAATGCTTCTTATCCTCGATTGAGTTATGGAGAGAATCCGAATAATTTTAGAGAGTCAACTTTTTGGCTACGTAATGGCCAATATATCCGTCTCAAGACATTGGATATAGGTTACACCTTACCAAAAGAACTTACCAACAGAATTAAAACCAACAGCATTCGTATTTTCTTGGTTGGGAGTAATCTGCTAACCTGGTCGAAATTCAAGCTTTGGGATCCTGAGCTGGCATCACCACGAGGAGAAGATTATCCCTTGCCTAAATCGTTCACGTTTGGTATCAATGTCAACCTATAAAACTTATTAAGATGCAAAGAAAGAAACTAAACATAGCTATGATGCTTGTATTGGGAGTAAGTATATTCTCGTCTTGCAAAAAAGATTACTTAAAGTCCGATCAATATTTTAAGGATCGTCTTACCATAGAGAAGACATTTAAAAGTAAAGTGTACTCGGAGCAATGGTTGGCCGAAGTATTTCAACAATTTGTTGGTGAGAATGCGGATGTAGCGAGTAAAGGATTGACACCGCATTGTTTTGCGGATGACATGTACTACGGTGATCGAGATAAAGTATACGATCCATCGAAAAATGAATTGTCCTATAATATGTTCAAGATGGGAGATTACACTGAAGCAGATAAACAAGGTACATGGACGCAATGCTATTTTGGGATTCGTAATGCCTCGACTTTTATTCAAAACATATATATGAATACTGAAATGTCTGCAACTGAAATTTCAGATTATCGCGGACAAGCACGTTTCGCAAGAGCTTATCTTTACTGGTTATTGCTCCGTAAATACGGTCCGGTTCCATTATTGCCTGATGAAGGACTGGATTATACGGATAGTTATGACGATCTGGCAATTCCCCGAAGTACCTATGAGGAATGTGCGACCTATATAAGTGAGGAGTTGTTACAAGCGGCTAAAGAAATGGAATCCTTAGGTATGAAGCGCGGACAGGACGGTTCGGCTCGGCCAACTGTTGGTGCAGCATTAGCAGCACGTGCTAAAGTACTGCTCTATGCTGCAAGTCCATTAGCCAATGGTAATAATTCCGGCTATGCAGCACTATTGGTAGACAAACAAGGAAAACGATTGTTGTCTGTCGACTTTAAAGAAGAGAAATGGGCGAAGGCTGCTGCTGCTGCGCGGGATGTGATCGAATTGGGAGTATACAAACTTTATACAGCACCCTTTCAGGAAACAGGGGATGATGCAACAGTCAAACCACCTGAGGATCATAATTTCTCCGATAAAAACTGGCCTGAAGGATGGGCAAATATTGATCCAACAAAATCATATGCACAGGTCTTTGACGGTACTTTATCTGCCTCAGGTAATCCTGAGCTTATATTTACACGTGGTAGTAACCAGCCCAATGAGGGGATTGACCAAATGGTTATCCATCAGTTACCACGCTCTGCAACAGGATGGAATACACACGGGCTTACACAGAAACTAGTCGATGCTTATTACATGAATGATGGGACTGATGTACCAGGTAAAGATAAAGAAATAGGACGTGGTAATGGCTCCAATAGAAGTACGGGATATGTTACTCAGGATGATTATAATGCAAAAAAGTACCGGCCTCTCCGTGCTGGAGTTTCTTTACAATATGCGAATCGTGAGCCACGGTTTTATGCCTCAGTTGCTTATAGCGGAAGTTTCTGGACGCTGCTGAATGAGACTAAAGAAGAAAATCGTAATAAACAAGTTTTTTATTATAGTGCCGATCCGAAAGGCAATGGCTTTAACTCTGCTAATGGTTATTGGTTGCGTACGGGTTTTGGTGTTAAAAAGTTTGTTCACCCAAGTGATACCTATGAAGGTGGTGTTGGATCGCGGATCATTCCAAAGGCAGAACCCGCGATCCGTTATGCCGATATATTACTGATGTATGCCGAAGCATTAAATGAATTAAGTGGTTCTTTTACGATTCCATCTTGGCGTGGAGGAAGTTATACGATAAGCCGTGATGTAGCTGAAATTAAAAAAGGTATTCAGCCTGTTCGCATCAGAGGTGGAGTTCCTGATTTTTCGGCGAGTGTATATGGAAATAAGAATGAATTGCGTAATACAATAAAGCGTGAACGTTTTATAGAGCTGATGGGTGAGGGGCAACGTTATTATGATTTACGTCGTTGGATGGATGCTCCGGTTGAAGAAGCTTTGCCAGTTTATGGTTGTAATGTCTTGATGAATGAAAAGGAACGCGATCTTTTTTATCAACCTGTTGCGATCTGGACATTGAAAACTACCTTCGCGGATAAAATGTGGTTTTGGCCAATTAGTCATACAGAGCTCAAACGCAATAAGAATTTAACACAAAACCCTGGTTGGACTTATAATGATTAATCAACTATGCAATTTATGAAAAAGTCATCTATACAGCTTTTGTTCCTGATGGTATTATGTGCATGCTATGCGTGCAACGATGAATGGAAAGAGGAACAATTTGAACATTACGTTTCATTTAAAGCCCCTCTGGAAAATGAGGGTGTCGCAAATATCTATGTCCGTTATAAAGACGAGCAAAAAACGACATTTCTACAGCCATTGGAAGTGAGCGGTTCGACAACAAATAATACGGATCTTTCGGTACGTGTTGCGGTGGATCCCGATACATTGGGCATATTGAATTATGAACGTTTTCAGACCAGAGAAGATTTCTATTACAAGCAGCTGACCAATACGTATTTTTCTATCCCTGAGACCGTGAATATTAAGTCGGGGGAGAACACCGCGTTAATGGCTATCGATTTTTCGTTAAAAGGAATTGATATGGCCGAAAAATGGGTGCTTCCACTGACGATTTTAGAGGATCCCGCTGCTAAATACAAAATAAACCCTAGAAAATATTATAAGAAGGCATTGCTGCGTGTAAATCCTTTTAATAATTATTCAGGAACTTACAGCGGTACAGCCTTAAAAGTCGTGATGGATGGGCATGAAAGTGAAACACCGATTGTCAAGAGCCAAATAAAGAGCTATGTGGTTGATGAAAATACAATTTTCTTTTATGCAGGTAATATTGATGAGGATCGTAAGGACAGGAAGAATTATAAGGTCTTTGCAACGTTTAGTGAAACAGGAGGGGTTACATTTCGGGCTGAAAATCCAAATATGAAATTTGCTGTTAAAAAGGATGCAAGTTATACTGTTTCGGAACAGATGGATGCTGTACGCCCTTACTTATTGCATCGTTATATCACATTAAATAACGTGGATTATGAATTTACGGATTACACTCTGGTTTCTACGACGGCCATTAAGTTTAAGGTTTCGGGTTCATTGATCTTGGAACGGCAATTAAACACACAGATTCCTGACGAAGATCAGTCCATAGAATGGTAAATTCTACAAACCATTTGTAAAACTATTGGTTATATCTAGATATAAAAAATTGTTTTTATGATTGGAATAGTAGGTGGACTGGGCCCTTATGGTGGCTTGGATATTACGAAGAAAATTATAGATGAGACGGCGGCAAGATCCGATCAGGAACACTTGCCGCTCTTGTTATTCTCATGTCCAAATTTGATCTCTGACCGAACTGCGTATTTATTGGATAAATCCAATGTTAATCCCGGTAAGGCTATCGCTGCAATTTTAAGACAACTTGAAATGGCGGGAGCGACCATTGCGGCGATTCCGTCCAATACGGCACATGCAGAACCGATTTTTTCTGTTGTTCAAGATGAGATGGCTCGTATGGGGAGCACGTTGAAGCTATTGCATATCGTCTATGAGACTGTCCGATTTGTAGACGAAAACTATCCCGACACGACAGTCGGGATTTTGTCTACCGCAGGAGAGCAGATCTGCAGTTTATATCGGGAAGCATTTATTCGAAAAGGTTTCGTTGTTGTCGAGCCGGAAGGATCGCAGCAAGAGAAGGTAAATAATGCAATCTATGATGAGGATTATGGAATAAAGGCCCAACCCGTACCGATTGCGAATAAAGCAAGGGAAGATCTATTGTTGGTCATGGATGATCTGAAAAAGAAAGGAGCGCAAGTCATTATTTTGGGGTGTGCAGAGTTACCTATGGCTATCCCTGAACGGGATTATAATGGGATGACTGTCATAGACCCGAATAGAATTCTCGCGCGTGCACTTGTTCACGCGCTAGCTCCGGATAAATTAAAGCCACTGTAGTCCTCTCTTTTGACAAATTGTCAGATTTTGGGTTTATATTCCTGTTGGTATGAGTTTTGTCCTTGATAGTTAGAAGCTTATGCAGTAGGAGGACAACATGCAAAAGATTATACATCGGGAAAGTGATCGTGGCCACGTCGATTTCGGCTGGCTGAAAAGTGCGCATTCATTCAGTTTTGGACAGTATCTTGATCCCGAAAGGATGAATTTTGGTGCCCTGAGGGTGTTGAACGATGATCAGGTGGAAGGTGGTCAAGGTTTTGATCGGCATGGACACGACAATATGGAAATTGTTAGCATACCACTGGAGGGGGCACTGGCACATCAGGATAGTATGGGCACTGGCCGTACGATCCAAACAGGAGATGTGCAGATTATGTCTGCAGGTACTGGTGTGCAGCATGCCGAGTTTAATAACGATCAGAAGAATCTTGTTAAATTTCTACAAATTTGGGTAATCCCCAACGAAATAGGGTTGGAGCCCAGATACGATCAGAAATCCTACCTTCAATTAGATCGGCACAATAAATTTGCAACGATTGTTTCACCGGATAAAATGGATAGCAATGCTTTACATATACATCAGGATGCATATTTTAACTTGGCAGACATCGAGGCGGGTAAAAAGATAGAATATACTGTTCATTCGGAGCAAAATGGGCTTTATCTTTTTGTTTTGGAAGGAAAGATCGCTGTAGCAAATGAAATGCTATCAAGAAGGGATGCCATTGGTTTATACGAAACAGAAAAAATAGCGATTGAAGCTTACTATGATACATCATTACTGCTAATTGAAGTACCAATGTATTAGGTCGAAGAAAAGCTATTCTTTAATCGGGAGATCATTTGATAGATCTCCCGATTTTTCTTAAATTGGATGAAGAAGAAATAAACTCATGGATAACCTATTACAACCTTTTGAATCGCGTGACGTTTTACTTATCATGTTATCAGTTTTAATAGGTCTGCTGATTGGGATTGAACGTGAATATCGCAATAAATCTGCGGGTTTGAGGACGTTTATATTGGTGAGCTTTGGATCTTGTCTTTTTACTATTCTTTCGTTAAAAATTGGATTGGCAAATCCAGATCGATTGGCGGCAAACATTATTACTGGTATCGGTTTCCTAGGAGCAGGCGTGATTTTCAAAGAAGACAATAAAGTAAGTGGTATAACGACCGCTACGACAATTTGGGCTGCTGCTTCTTTGGGTATGTGTGTTGGTGCTGGATATATATTTTTAGCGTTTATTGGTGTAGGCTTGGTTCTGATGATTTTAGCGCTGCTAACTTATTTGCAAACCTATATTGACAATTATCACAAGATAAAAGACTATGAACTGCAGACCTCATCTGAGGCAGATTTTGAACATACCGAACAGTTAATCAGACGGATGGGTTTTAAGGCTGTCATTGTAAGTCAACGCTATAACAAAGAAAGTTTGAATACCATTTGGCGATTGACGGGAAATGTGACCAAACATCGGGAGTTTGTGGAAACAGTGCGCCGTGATAGGCAGGTCGTGGCTTATCAATATTAGCAAGCTTTAGGATGAGCTGAAATGTATTAGGAAATGATGTCTATATTATGAGTACAGTTAAAATTGAAAAAGGACAGGCTTTTTGGTTAGCGGATCCCCAGGAACATGACTTCCCCGCAGCTTACGATTATTTGGAGCTTTTATTTGTTCCGGAAGAATGTAAGACCTTTGTTGAAAAACTTAGAGGAGCAACTACGATAAAAAAGAAATCCAAGGATATTTTGCGGGCTAGTGCACTTCCGCTGCTTCCTGATGCCAATCGCCACGTCAAGGAAAATCTAAGAAAGATCAAGAAGAAAGAAAAGCTATCTCCAATTCTGTTGGTTCGGGCAAATGGGAAACTTATCATAGCAGATGGTTACCACCGCTTATGTGCCAGTTATTATTTTACCGAGGATCTTGATGTGCCTTGTCGTTTAGTTTAACTATTCGTCATCATCCGTTTCCTGAGCAGGGGATATTTTCTGTAATAAACTGTTTACTTCGTCCTCCGTCGCTGTTAACTTGGCTTTGCAGACTTGAATGAGGTCGGAAGCCCTTTTGATTTTTCCCGCGAGCTCATCAATATTTGTTGTGCCATTTTCAATTTCCCTTACGATTGTTTGCAACTCGTTAAAGGCGTCTGTATAGGTATAATTCTGTTCCATTATGATATGCTTTCTTTAAAATTTTGTGTATCGATGGCCAAATTAAGCCTGGTTCGCATCTAGACCTTCTTTCGGAGATTTATCCGTTACAGTACTTGTAAGTTCGCCATATTCGAGTGTCGTCTGTATCACATCGCCCGGTGATACCTGTGTTACCGACTGCAGTAGTTTTCCGTTAACCTTAGTGATTGAAAAACCTTGTTTCAATAATCGAATAGGATCAGAGAGTTGAATAATTCGCTCGGTATGAGCCAAAGCCGTCTTGTGCTCGTAAAGCCGTAATTTTATCAAGGAGTTCAGCTCATGTTGAAATTGCTGAACAGCGGCTCTCGAGGTCTGAATTTCCCTTTTGCCAATCCATTGTATATGTGTTGCGAGCTGAGATAGTACATTGCGCTCTTCTTTAAAACGAGTAAGAATAAGTTGTTGTATACTTTCCGCTGCCTTATCAACCGGTATAGCAAAGTTATGAAACTTCTGAATCAAAAAATCGGCTAGCTCACTGGGAGTGATCGCGTTTTTATAGGCGACCATTTCGCTAACGGTGTAATTCGTCGAATGTCCAATGCCCGTCAATACAGGGATTGGGAAGATAGCGATAGCACGTGCCAATAAGTAGTTGTTATAACTGGAAAGCCCAACCTCACCACCCCCGCCACGTATGATGGCGACGACATCGTACGTGTCGATTTTTTCAGCAATAACTGCAAGCTGATTGATAATAGAAGGTACTGACTTGTCTCCTTGTAATAATGCTGGAAAGAGCGTGCATTCGATGTGGTAACCCCAAGGGTTTTGATTAATAATTTTGTAAAAATCAGAAAGTCCCTTACTTGTTTCTACTGAAATAATCGCCAATCTTTTGGGAACCACCGGAAAGCCCAATAATTTATTGGACTCATATATGCCCTCTGTTTTTAGCTTGCGAATACTGTCTAACTTCTCCTTTTCAAGTTCACCTAAGGTAAAAGTCGGATCAATATCAACAATGCGCAAACTTAATCCGTACATGGGGTCATAGGAAATACTTGCCTGAAATAACATCGTGATCCCTTCTCGCAAAGGTTCTTGGGCTACTTTAAGAAAATTGTTGTTGATACGATTGTAATCAGCTTTCCATAAGATGGACCGAATTTCAGCGACAATTTTACCATCCTGTTTCTCAACCAGTTCAGGGTAACAGTGGCCAGAATGCGTATAATGATTGAGCTTGTTCATTTCGGCTTTGATCCAGTACAAACTCTTATACCGCTCTGCAAGTGTCTTTTGGATACTGCGGCTGACTTCCAGCAAGGAAAATATCGTTTTATCTTGAATCAATTCTGGCATCAGTCAAACTTACAGAAAAAACCTTCATGATGCAATTGGGGGTAAAGCCAATTGGGGTTTTCAGGAACGTCGCTGCGCATAGCCTGAAGAGGATGGCAAAATAGTAGATCAATTTAGAAATGCACGATAGGTATAAAGTAACAAAATTGATTTTTTTTCGAACGAACTTATTCCTTCGTTATTTAATTCGTATTTTTATTTGATAGAACCTAAAAAACGATAAAAGCAGAATGAAAAAACGATTTTTTGGGGCATTATTTGCAGGTTTGTTCTGTATTAGCCCTCTGTTTGCTCAATATAAGTCTACGATTAAAAACGAAACGATACTGTTTAATAACCTTGACCAGTTGCTGCCTTTAAAAAATCTGGATCAACTTCGTATCGCAGTTGTTGTTCCTAACGCGGCAAAATATAGGATGTTTACGGACCAGTTGGCTCGTTATGCAAACACCAAAGTTTTTGATTTTAATAAATTTGATGAGGACATCAAATATTATAATACAATTATTGTGGCCGGAAAGGAAGATGATTTAGATGCCGATTGTCTAACACAGTTGAAGCAGGCAGTATTAAACAATAAAAAAGTTATCCTTTGCCATTTTTTTGAAAATGACAAAAACAAAAAGAGTTTATCGGAGCATCCACAATCTGATTTGATCGAATTGCTTGCTCCTTTTTCAGAAATTGGACAGCGGCAGATGGCAATGTCTATTTTTGGTGGGCTTTCTATTACCGCCGGTAACGTCAAAACCACACAGACAAGAATACAATATGGCGCTGCCTCAAGTTCTAATCTGAACCTGACGAAATTGACGAAGAAAATTGATGCCATTGCACAAGATGCCATCGATAAGCAAGCAACACCGGGAGCTGTTGTCATGATCGTGAAAGACGGGCAAGTACTCTTGGAGAAATCTTACGGATTTCACACGTATTCCAAAGATATACCCACAAAAACAACTGATATTTTTGATCTCGCATCTGTCAGTAAGATTGCCGGTACTACTCCTGTAATTATGCGTCTTACCGAGCGAAACATTATTAATTTGGATAGTACCATGGGACATTACCTATGGCAGGCAAAGTATACCAATAAAAAGGATATCAAGCTTCGTTCTGTCATGTTGCATGAAGCAGGATTTACACCTTTTATTCCCTTCTATAAATATCTGAAAATTGGAGACGTTGTTTCAGCCTGCGATGATAACCATCAAGTAAAAATGGCCGACAATAGCTATATCCTCAACAATTATTACCGCGAGGTCATGTGGCCCGAGATGCTAAAATCACCTGTAAAACCCACTGGAAATTATGTGTATAGTGATATCAGTATGTACGTGATGAAGGAAGTTGCAGAACATCAGACCGCTGAACCTATGCAAGATTATGTGCAGGAGAACTTTTATAGACCGTTGGGGATGACGCGTGCGGGGTACCTTCCCCGAGAGCGTTTTGCTAAGGATGAAATCGTTCCTACCGAGCAGGATACCTCCTTTCGGAAAACATTGTTAGAAGGCTATGTACACGATCAGGGTGCGGCAATGGCTGGCGGTATTGCCGGGCATGCCGGATTATTTGCTACCGCAAATGATTTGGCAATCTATGGTCAGTTGCTACTGAATAGAGGCGAGTACGGAGGTGAGCGCTACTTTAAAACCGAAACAATAGATTTATTTACCTCCAAGCAATCGACAAGCAGTCGTCGGGGCTTAGGTTTTGACCGTTGGGATCCAAACCCCAAAAATGAATATCCATCTAAGTTAGCGAATAGCGCTGTATTTGGACATACTGGCTATACAGGAACATGTATTTGGATTGATCCGCAGAATCAACTGATCTATATCTTTTTGTCTAATCGCGTACATCCTCAGGTGAGTACCAGGCTGTTGGACCTGAATATCAGAAGCAGGATTCAGGACGCTATTTATGAAACGATCAATGAAAGTCAAAAATGATAAAAGGCCTGCTATTACTTGGACTAGCAATGACGACACTCAACAATGTTGGATATAGTCAAGACTATAAACAGATACACCAAGATTTGGTGGTCGTCGACGGACACAATGATGTGATTTACGAATCCATTTTCCAGGGGAAAAATATTGGTCAGCGAATAAGTACGGGAGCTACTGATTTACCGCGACTGCGGGAAGGCGGTGTAGATGTGCAGGTATTTGCTGTGTGGTCCGATGATGCCAAGTGGAAATCGGGGGCATTTAAGCACGCCAATGACCAGATAGATGCATTGGAAAAGATGATTGCGGCGAACACCGATAAAATAAGTTTGGCAAAATCTTCACGTGATATCGATTCAATCTTAAAAACGGGAAAAATAGTCGCTTTGATTGGGGTTGAAGGCGGAAATATGATTGAGGGAAGTGTTGATCATTTAATGCGACTCTATGAGCGTGGTGCCAAATACCTCACTTTGACCTGGAACTACAATTTGTCCTGGGCGAGTTGTGCAGCAATGGAATCAGGTCGTATGAATCCCAAGGATAAAGGGTTGACGGCAAAAGGTCGAGCAATTATCCGGAAGATGAATGAATTAGGTATGATGGTTGATCTGTCGCATGGAGGAGAGCAGACTTTCTATGACGTGCTGGCGATAACGACCAAACCGATCTTAGTTTCGCATAGCAATGCCTATGAATTATGTCCACATTTCCGCAATCTGAAAGACGCACAATTAGAGGCACTGAAAAAAAATGGCGGCGTGGTTGGTGTGAATTTTTATTCAGGTTTTTTGGATCCTGCCTATGAAACAAGGCTTAAGGGGTTGTATACAAGTAAATTTGGTGATACTGGGGATACAAAAATGAGTACCTGGACCATGTATGAAAAGTTGCCAAAGGAACTTCAACTGCAAGCCGATGCTCCACTGTCGAAATTATTGGATCATATCGACTATTTGGTCAAAAAAGTGGGTATTGATCATGTTGCTGTGGGCTCAGACTTCGATGGCATAGAATCCTCACCTCAAGGTCTGGAAGATGTTTCTAAATTTCCGCTACTGACCAAAGCGCTATTGGAGAGAGGGTATACAAAGACGGATGTAGCAAAGATCATGGGACAGAATTTCTTACGGATCTTAAAAGAAAATGAAGGATAAACACTTCGGCTTTTTTAAGGCTTTTCAGTGAGGTTCCAGTATACATGCAGTATTGTTGACGTATTGCTAAGTAGTGATGTAGTATATAGTAATATACAGCGTATTAACTTAAATCCTTATAGAAGTAGTATTAGTGAAAGGCTAACCAGTCCTTGCGTAATATCCTGGGGAATATATAATACGTACGACGCATGATATTGTGCTGTTAACAGCTATAAATTTGTAATTTCGTAGTATGGCAAAATCAAAATCTGCATATTTCTGTCAAAACTGTGGCTACGAGTCTCCCAAATGGATGGGGCAATGCCCTTCTTGTAAACAATGGAATAGTTTTGTTGAGGAAGTCGTCGAAAAGGCGAGTTCAAAAGTGCCTGAATGGCGTAGTTCTACCACCACAGGAGGAAGCACAAAGAGAGCGAATAAAGCTGCGATCATCCACGAAATTGTCTATCAGGATGAATTACGGATATTGACTCCTGATCAGGAGTTTAACCGGGTTCTTGGCGGCGGTATTGTTCCGGGGTCATTGGTTCTTATCGGAGGCGAACCGGGTATTGGGAAGTCTACGTTGATGTTACAGCTCGCTTTATCGATTCCACAAGTCAAGACACTTTATATTTCTGGGGAAGAAAGCGAACAGCAAATTAAGATGCGGGCAGAGCGATTGTCACAATCATCCAAAGCAAATTGTTATATTCTTACCGAGACATCTACTCAAAATATTTTCAAGCAGATCGAGACGGTACAACCTAATGTCATTGTCATAGATTCTATACAGACTTTACATTCCTCACAAATTGAATCGGCGCCAGGGTCGGTTTCTCAGGTACGCGAATGTACCGCAGAACTGCTGCGGTTTGCAAAGGAAACGAGTACACCAGTTTTTATTGTAGGGCATATTACCAAGGACGGATCTATTGCAGGCCCCAAGGTTTTAGAACATATGGTGGATACGGTGCTTCAATTCGAGGGTGATCGTCATCATGTATACCGAATTTTACGGGCCGTAAAGAATCGTTTTGGATCTGCTTCAGAACTGGGTATTTATGAAATGCAGGGGTCGGGGCTTAGGGAAGTGTCAAATCCTTCGGAGATTATGATTTCCCAGCGCGATGAACCTGTTAGTGGCGTTTCCATTGCGGCGATGCTCGAAGGAGTGCGGCCTATGATGATTGAAGTACAGGCACTGGTGAGTAACTCGGCGTTTGGAAATGCCCAGCGCTCTTCTACAGGTTACGATACGAAGCGATTAAATATGCTGCTGGCTGTTTTGGAGAAACGCTTTGGTTTTAGGTTAAGTGCACAGGATGTGTTTTTGAATATTGCCGGTGGGTTGCGTGTTGAAGATCCTGCGATCGATTTGGCTGTTGTTGTTGCAATTATTTCTTCACAACAAGATATCGCGATTCGATCCAATCTGACTTTTGCCGGTGAGGTTGGTTTATCGGGCGAGATAAGGGCCGTAAATCGCATTGAACAGCGTATACAGGAGGCCGAGAAGTTGGGCTTTGATGGTATTTTTATTTCTAAATTCAATACCAAAGGATTGGATGCTAAAAAATATAATATTGCCATTCGTCCGGTTGCCAAATTGGAGGATATCTTCAGCGCTTTGTTTGGCTAAGGGAAAAAAAGGGGCAATCAATCGTTTAATATCCTAATTTACTGGGATCATCTTAAAATAGATTTTTTTAGAAAAATGACGTTCTTCAAAGAATAAAAATAAAAAAGACCATGCTTTTACTAAAGCATGGTCTTTTTTATGGATCGCCTATAGTTTACTTTTTCAAGACTTCTTTCAATTTTGCGCGTAAAGCATCACCATGTAAATTTTTGGCGACGATTTTCCCATTGGGATCGATCAGTACATTCTGAGGAATAGATTTTACGCCGTATAATGTTCCGACATCATTTTGCCAACGTTTGAGATCCGAAACATGACGCCAGTGCAATTTGTCTGCATGGATGGCTTTAATCCAAGAATTGCGATCCTTATCAAAGGATATACCCAATATTTCAAAGTTTTCACCTTTAAATTGTTGGTATGTTTTTACAAGATCTGGGCTTTCGACACGGCAATCCGGGCACCAAGATGCCCAAAAATCAAGGAGAACATACTTTCCTTTAAAGTCCGAAAGCTTTACAGGGTTACCAGTGGTGTCATTTTGTGTAAACGCTGGAGCTATTTTTCCAATTTGAACCGTTTCCAGTGTATTTAAGTAATCTTGGAACTCTTTCCCTTCACTTGAATTTTTGACATTTTTACTCAAGGTATTATAAAGCGCTTGAAGCTCAGAATAAACTGGGTCATATCCACCAACTCGACGCAAGTCAACCAATGTCGAGATCGAATCCGGAGCAGCCTTAACGCGGGCAATATACTCCTCTTTGGTAAGTTCCTTTTTTTGTGCAGAACCAACGAATGGCAGAATCAAAAAAAGTAGTGTGATGTATTTTATCATGTTATTATTCTTATATATATTTACAAATATAGGAAAATCCACTAATTTAGTAGATTAATAAAATGTCAAAAAATGAACTTCAACCTAACTTCTAAACTTCCACATGTCGGTACGACGATCTTTACCAAAATGACGATGCTTGCCAATGAGCAGCATGCTTTAAATCTGTCGCAAGGTTTTCCTGACTTTGAAACAGATCCGAAGTTGGTTCAATTGGTTTCTAAGGCAATGGAAATGGGACACAACCAATACGCGCCAATGATTGGAGCACAGACATTACGCGATACTATCGCCAAAAAATATTCGGAAGTTTATAACGTGGCGGTTGATGCAACAGCTGAGATTACTGTGACCTCTGGCGGTACACAAGCAATTTTTACAGCTATTGCCACAGTTGTTAGACCGGAGGATGAGGTTATTATCTTTGAACCGGCATACGATTGTTATGCGCCGACTATTGAATTGTTTGGAGGTAAAGTTGTTCCCGTGCGGTTATTGGCTCCTGATTTTCAGATTGACTGGGATTACGTCGCTACGTTAATTAATTCCAAAACCCGCTTAATCATTATCAATAATCCGAATAATCCAACAGGTAAAGTACTGGGTAGGGAAGAATTGATCAAACTTGGGGACTTGTTGGCAAGTACAAACGCACTGTTGTTGAGCGATGAGGTATACGAACATATTGTGTTTGACGGAGCTTCCCCCCAATCGGTACTGGAAATACCTACTTTGCGAGAGCGAAGTTTTGTTATTGCTTCCTTTGGAAAGTTACTGCATACAACGGGTTGGAAGATTGGTTATTGCATTGCCCCACCACAATTAACGCAAGAATTTAGAAAAGTACATCAATTCAATGTATTTAGTGTAAATACGCCCATGCAATTCGCTATTGCAGCATACCTGGAGGATATAAGCTATGTCAAAAGCCTATCGGATTTTTTTGAGCGGAAAAGAAATTTATTGAAGGACGGATTAAGGGAATCCCGGTTTAAGATTCTTCCCTGCGAAGGAACTTATTTCCTTAATATCGATTATAGTGCTATCAGTCGGGAGAAGGAATTTGAATTTGCTTGTTCGTTAACCAGAGAGCACAAAATTGCAACAATCCCACTTTCAGCATTCTATAAAGAAGCTACAGATCAGCACGTTTTGCGGGTTTGTTTCGCTAAAAAGGATGAAACACTATTAAAAGCAGTCGAGATTCTGAACAAGGTATAGCTGTATTATGGACGTAAAAGAATAGCTAAAAGGTTTTATTTAAAATATCGCTAAGAAAGAACCACTTTATTAAAATTTTACTTCAACTTGAGGTACTAATTTTATAAATTTGTAATTCACGTTTATCAACATACCCATAAAATGGCTAGATTAAATTTATTGGAAGAAACGCGCTTCGAAAAAGTCCCTGTGAGCGTCTATCCAGATCAAAATTCAGCTTCGAAAAACGTTGCAAATCGTATTGCTGAAATTATTCGTGCAAAGCAAGAGAAAGGTGAGAAAGCTGTTCTGGGCCTTGCTACCGGTGCCACGCCGGTAAAAGTCTATCAAGAATTGATTCGTTTGCATCAAGAAGAAGGTTTAAGCTTTAAGAACGTGATTACCTTCAATCTTGACGAATACTATCCGATGCAACCTGATGCCGATCAGAGTTATGTGACCTTTATGAACAAAAACTTGTTCGATCACGTCGATATTGATGCGGCCAATGTAAATATTCCAGATGGTACCTTACCTTCTGATCAAGTAAATGCATTCTGTGAGGCCTACGAACAGAAGATTACAGCAGCAGGAGGTTTAGATATTCAATTATTAGGTATTGGCCGTACAGGCCATATCGGTTTCAATGAGCCAGGTTCTGCACCTAACTCAGGTACACGTGTCGTAACGTTGGACGATTTGACCCGTCGCGATGCTTCCCGTGCTTTTGGTGGAAAAGAAAATGTACCAACAAAAGCGATTACCATGGGTGTAGGTACAATTTTCAAAGCGAGAGAAATTATTTTGATGGCTTGGACCGAGACAAAGGCTGAGATCATTAAAAAAGCAGTTGAAGGTGAAATTTCCGCAGAGATTCCTGCGACTTATCTTCAATTATCGGATAACGTGGAATTTATTCTTGATGAAGCTGCAGCTTCATTGTTGACACGTTTTGATCTTCCTTGGTTGGCAGAAGATGTTACCTGGACACCTTCGTTAATAAAAAAAGCCGTCGTTTGGTTAGCTTTAGAGATCAAAAAACCAATCCTGAAACTTACCGACGAGGATTATAATGCACACGGGATGGCCAAGTTGGTTACAGAAACCGGCCCGGCATATAATATCAATATCCGTATATTCAACGAACTTCAACATACGATCACGGGATGGCCGGGAGGTAAACCCAATGTTGACGATTCACAACGTCCTGAGCGTGCCAATCCAGCGAAGAAAAATGTAATTGTATTTTCTCCACACCCGGATGATGATGTCATCTCGATGGGGGGGACATTTATTCGCCTGGCAGATCAAGGACACAATGTCCATGTTGCTTACCAAACTTGTGGTAATACAGCAGTTTGGGATGATGATGTGGTACGTTATTTAGAGTTTGCTGAAGATCTTGCAAAACAAATAGGGGCAGAGGCAGAAGCTTCTCAGATCGGCCGCATTTATGATGAAGAAAGAGCAATTTTTGCGACAAAAAAACCAAATCAGATCGATACTGAACTTGTCCGTAAAATCAAAGCATTGATCCGTAAGGGTGAGGCGATCGCAGGAGCTCGTTTGGTTGGTTTGCCAGATGAAAATATCCATTTCCAGGATCTGCCATTCTATGATAGACAAAAGTTTTCAAAAAATGTATCTTTTGAGGATGATATTCAACAAACAATGGAATTGTTGCGTCAGGTAAAACCACATCAGGTATTTGCTGCAGGTGACTTTGCTGACCCACATGGTACGCATAAAGTATGTTTCGATATCTTGTTTGAAGCATTGAGCAGATTGAGCAAAACAGATGAGTGGACCAAAGATTGTTGGTTATGGTTATACAGAGGAGCATGGCATGAATACCCAATCCACGAGATCCAAATGGCTGTTCCTTTATCTCCACAAGAAGTTTATCGCAAACGTTTAGCTATCTTCAAACACCAATCTCAAAAAGATTTACCTGTATTCCCTGGAGATGATCCACGTGAATTCTGGGTTCGTGCTGAAGACCGTACAAGCGAAACCGCAGCTTTATATGACCAATTAGGTCTTGCAAATTATGAAGCTATTGAAGCGTTCGTAAGATGGAAATTTGACTAAAAACAACGTTTTATTTTAACAAAAAAGTCCTGAACCATAGCTGGTTCAGGACTTTTTTGTTATTGATTATGCGAAACAGACAGCCATTAAACTACATGTTTTTTTAAGAAATGCTGATCAAAACAGTTTCACTATTTATAGACATCAGATGAATCAGGGTAAATTAATAGCTGATTACACCACCTGACCGTCCTTTGGCATCAAATACTTTAAATAAGTATTTCTTTCCAGTCTGGAATGGTATAGGACCGTTCACTATTTTGGATTTCAAAGTTGGCGTAGTGCCGTTGTCGCTGTAATAGACTTTGAACCCGGGATAATCGGTGTTGATAAGGAGTTGGCTACCCTCTTTCTTGATTCCAATTTTAGGAAGTCGATAGGTATAGCCTCCATTTATCCTATCCAGTTTTCTCAATTCATCCTCACCTAATTTTTTGATAAAGGAGGTATACGATTTACGGTAAGTAGCTTCGTCAAAAGAATCCCCTTTTTCCCAAGTTTGTTCGGGGGCCCATGCGCGATCAGCAATCGCTATTAAACGCGGAAATATCATTTCCTCAAGACGCTGGTCAGTAGATACCTTTTCTGCCCATAAAGCCCCTTTGATACCGAGGAGGTTTTTCTTCCCTTCCGCTGTAAGCTGTTCTTTATTGGTGTATGCCTCTGGTTTAAGATCTTTTCCGGTGTCATCCTTGCGCAGATTGATGAAGAAATTTTCAGGAGAAAACGAATAAGTTCTATTCAGATTAACCGTACCGACCCAACTGTGTCCTGGATCAGCAAAATCACGGTCCCAAGACATATCGAGGTAGTTGTTTGCGGCACTCGTATAAACAACTTTATAACCAGCATTTGCCAATCGATAGGCGAGGTCTTCCTGTCCTTGGCCAGGCAGATTGTTCCATACATTCAAGTGTATGTCAGATTTTCCCAGATCGGCATTTACCACCATACCTTTTCCTTTATTGCGCATACCCATTTCTTCCCATCCCGACATTGTCAATCCTTTTTCTTGAACAAGGGTATTAATTTTGGTAATATAAAGCGGCCATACATCGAGTACATTAGCGATATTGTTTTCCTTCATATAAGCCAATACCTTTGGCGATTTTTCCCAAACACCACTTGGAGTCTCGTCGCCCCCCAAATCGATAATTTTCAAAGGAACCCCAGCTTGCTCATGTATCGCTTTGATTTCATCGATTACCTTGCTTAGGAAGTGATACGTTGAAGGTAGGGCAGGGTTCATGACATTGTCATTCCAGTTTTGTGCAGAGTTGTAAACGGACTTGTCTTCTGCATCGTCCAGTAAGAATTCCTCTGCTTTTTGTTTATCGCCAAGTTTTGAATAATGTGCAAAACGCGCACGCATTGCTTTAATCGCTGCACGAGCATGACCAGGAGTTTCCACCTCAGGTATGACATCGATGTGTCTTGCCTGTGCATATTTTAAAATTTCGATATAGTCAGCAACACTGTAGAATTGGTGCGATTTAGCGGTCGCTCCAGAGCCATAGGCAGGCTGTATTGCTTTTCCATCTTCAAAATTAGCCGAACGATTGGCTCCGATGGTCGTTAATTCAGGTAGTCCCGGGATTTCCAATCGCCAACCTTCATCGTCAATGAAGTGGAAATGGAACTTGTTCAACTTGTAAGAAGCCATGAGATCCAATATTCTTAAAACCTCGGCTTTGCTATGGAAATTACGGGCAGCATCCAGCATAAATCCACGGTAACCATAGCGCGGGCTATCTTCAATATTGCCGAATGGTAATGTGATCGATTTTATGCCTTTATTCCATTGACTGTGATTGATCAACGATTTTAACGATTGTATGGCATAAAATGCACCAGCTTTATCTGATGCTTCTATTCGTACACCCTTATCACCAATCGTCAAGTGATAGGATTCGGACTTTAAGTTATTTGCTTTGACAATCTCAATGCCGCCTTGTGGACTGGATGAAGCTGCTAGCTTAACGCCTGAATAGCTGGTCAGGAAATCTGTCAGAAAGCCTCCTTCGCTAGCAAATTCATGGTCAACAAAAAGTTTTGTACCTGTCGATAAGTTGAATTTCTCGTTATTATTGATGCTGATATTGCTTGGAAAAGGGATGATATGCTGTGCTGCTATACCCTCTACCAGCTTATTTTGATCGTATTTATAAGCAAAGTAAGCTGTTTTTTCAGCGTCCGACTGGGGAGCAATTTTAACTGCAGAATAATCCGCAATATTTGTTGCAAGCCCAGTCTTATTATTTTTTAGGTATAGACCAATTGGTCCATCCGTATAATTGACCAGTCCAGTCGTGATAAAATCGATGTGGACTGTATCTTGCGCATTTAATAAAAAGTTATTTTTCTTAAAGCTAACCTGAAATAGATCGCCGTTTCGGTGGTCTATCGCAAAACGTTTGTCGACCTTATCGGGATCAATAGAGCGAATAAAATTAAGCCACAGGCTCCAGTCGTTGAGTTGAACAGCACTTTTTCCTTTGTTTTTTAAAATTAGGGTGGATACCGGATTTTTACGGATATTCTGTCCGTCTTTGACCTTCCAGGTGAGTTGCAGTTGATCTGCGATAGCGCTCGATTTCTGGGCATAGGCTTCCTGACTTAATAAAGCCAAGCCTAGTCCGGCATAGAGTAGCGGTTTTTTGATTTTTTTAAAATTAGTCATGTTGGTTACTTTTTCAATGACTCTAAATATAGCTATTCTAGAGGGTTTTATGATCTATTTTAAAAAAATTGAATAAAAAAAAGATAAAAATTTTGACACATTTATAAATATTTCTATATTTGCACACCGAAACAGAAAACGGCCCGTTCGTCTAGGGGTTAGGACGCAAGATTTTCATTCTTGAAACAGGGGTTCGATTCCCCTACGGGCTACAGATCGAAAGATTAAAACTTAAAAAAGCTTGCAATTCATATTGCAAGCTTTTTTTGTCTTTTAGTATTTAAAAAACCAATACGAACTTCCAGGAAAAAAGGGTGTCATAAGCATTTTATCTAGCTACACGATTCACTTAAAGCCTTAATGCAGTTAATAATTCCAGAAATAACTAAAATGAAAAAGAGCCTAACAGAATTGAAAAAGGATGATTGGAATAGACTTTTTCCAGTCGAATTAGTTGATCATAACCCTGAATGGAAAAACATATTTGCGGCCGAAAAAAAACTGATTTTAAGTAAGATCGGGAGAGAAAAGATTTTACGAATCGAACATTTTGGCAGTACAGCTATCAGCTCAATCAAATCTAAACCTTATATTGATATAATGATTGAGATTCCAAAAGCATTATTGTTCAACAAGGAACTAATTGACGAATTCTCAGCACTAGGCTATTCACATTTTAAAGTTCCCTCGAGAGAAAATATAGTAGAATATTCAACATTTGGAAAAGGATATACCATTGACGGAAAGAACGAACAAATTTTCCATATTCACATGTGCCCAAAAGACAATGCAATGTGGGCGCAAATTGACTTTCGGGATTATCTAAATTCTAATAATAAACGGGCAAAGGAATACGAAGAGTTAAAACTTGAATTAGCATCTAAATTCAGAAATGACCGCGGCTCGTATGTACTCGGAAAAACATCCTTCATTAACGAAACTATAAATTTAGCAACTAAAAAAATGGCAACATTTCCTGTTATAGCCTCTACTCTTTCTGCCAAACAATTAGGAGATTTTGTGAAAGATAGATATGGCCTAGACGACAAATACAATTGTACCCTATTCAGAACAGGAATGAATCATACGTATTTTCTTTCCAACACCGAAACGAAATACGTTTTGCGAGTTTATAGTCATAACTGGAGGTCAAAAACCGAAATTATTGAAGAGCTTGAACTTCTGAAATCATTGAAGTATGAAAATTTAAGTGTTTCTTTTCCAATTGAAGATAAAGACGGAGCATTCATTCAAGAAATAAACGCACCTGAAGGAACCAGATACGTTGTACTTTTTTCCTTTGCTCAAGGTGAGAAAATTCGATTTATGGACAACGAAACTTGTTTTCGAATAGGTTCTCTAATGGCAAATATTCACAACCATACAGAAAACAAGAACATTAACCGAGTATCTTATCATAAGGAGTCTCTTATAGAACTACCTTATGCGTATTTAAAAGAATTCTTTTCAGACAAGTTGCCAGAAATGGAATTCATTAGGGAATTTGAAGGAAATTTTCAAAATTCAGATTTCGATAATACGAAAACCGGAATTATACATATGGATATATGGTATGATAATATGGCCGTTACAGCTGAAAAGGAGATTACGATTTTTGACTTTGACTTTTGTGGAAATGGATGGCAAATTTTAGATGTTGGATATTTCTGCAAACAACTGTTTTTCATAGAATCAGATAAAGAGCAGTATGAATTAAAAATGGAAAGCTTCCTACGTGGATACCAAAGCAATAGATTTTTATCTGAAAAAGAGCTCAGCTTAATACCAAAAGCTGGTGCTTCTATTTTTATTTTTTATCTTGGCGTACAGGCACAAAGATTTGATTGGTCCAACATATTTTTGACAGAAAACTATCTTAAAATGTTTGTTGGAAGAATTAAAGCTTGGGTGGATTATTACACAAAGAACGTAGTCACTGGGGCTATATAAGAAATTATAGGTATTTTCTCCTATTGGTAATTAAAATGTAACGTATTAATTTTACCTTTAATATTCCAAATAATAAAATTTTATGAAGGCACATACTTACGAAACACAATCGACGATTACACCTGAAAAAGCATTGGATTTCCTGAAGGAGGGAAACCAGCGCTTTGTTAATAATCTGAAAGCTAACCGCGATCTACTTGAACAGGTGAACGCTACGCGTGAGGAACAATGGCCATTTGCCGTGGTGCTAAGCTGCATCGATAGCCGTACTTCAGCTGAACTTATATTTGATCAGGGACTGGGCGATATCTTCAGTATCCGGATTGCCGGAAATTTTGTCAATCAAGATATTTTAGGTTCGATGGAGTTTGGTTGCAATGTGGCAGGTTCTAAACTTGTTGTCGTTCTAGGACATACCAAATGTGGAGCATTAAAAGGAGGATTGGATGCGGCACAGATTGAGGGTATGGGAATGGATAACCTAAATCATTTGATTAATCATTTCGACCCGATCATTAATGAGGTGATCGATAAGGGGGAAGAACGTTCTTCTAAAAATAGTGTGTTGCTTGAAAAACTAAATCAACAGAACATTAAACATGCGATCCGTGACATTCGCAGACAAAGTTCAACGCTCCGTAAATTGGAAGAAGAGGGTAAAATTAAGATTGTTGGCGCAAACTATGATGTTGAAACTGGTAGCGTAAGTTGGATGTAAGTTGTAGAAACAGACAAATAGGTTTTGTCGGTTATAAAAGATGAACAACCGTATCTGACTTTAGGTAAGATTAGGTATCCCAAGATTCGCTGAATGGGAGTGTACACTTTTTAATAATAAAAGAAAAAGGGAGGTGCTAACTCATTTTAAAGTTAGCACCTCCCTTTTTTGTTCTATGTATAAATACTAGAGTTTAAAGCACGAAACATTTCCTGCGAAATCAGCCACATAGATCAAATCGCCATTCACTGTGATGTCTGAAAATATAGGTGAACCCAGGTTGAATTTTGATAGGAGTTTACCCGCTTTATTAAGGACGTAGACATAGCCGTCTGAAGCACCAAAAACTAACTTGTCTTTGACTTCAATAACTGCAGATTCAACTGTGCCGACCAGTTTATGGTTATCAGGACTACTATAGGCCGAAGAATAGACAAGCGCTTCTCCAGTGGGAAAATGCCACTTCTCTTCCAGAGTCTGTAGATCATAGGCTTTTATTCCGTTGGTGGAAGTTGGCATAATCAAGAGGTTGTCATCGATTTTTGGAGCAGTCATCACCTTAAAATCGTCGGTTTTAATGTTCTTCTGTGAGATTTCTCCCGTTTTTAGATCGATCTTAAAGATGCCATTGAGGCCGGTCGTATAGATGTAATCATTTTGAGCTGTTACCCCGCCACTTCTAAAACGTAAACCATCTTCCTGACGTTTCCAGAGCAGTTTTCCGGTATGGATATCATAAGCACAGAGTGCATTCCAGTTGTATCCAGCTAAAAGAACTTGACCGACAACCGATAGCTCCGCAGGAGTCGCTTCTCCGCCTGACGGTTCTACACCTTCCCATAACGGTTTGCCTGTATGGATATCAATCGCAGACATTCGTTTTCCTAATCCAGTATAATAGATCCCGTTGTCAAGAGCGGCGCCAGACACAAAGGTCGGGAGACTTGGAGCCGAAGGTTTCTTTGTCCACAGGATTTTACCTGTATTTGCATCAATGGCATAGACATTGGTTTCAACATCGGTGGCCAACAATATACCATCGCTGAAACGTAATTTATGCTTAATGGAATTTATCGTTGGCAGAGACCATAATACTTTTCCACTCCGTCTATCCAGGGCTTTGATTGCATGATTGGTTCCTATGCCATCATCCATTGTGGCTATAAAAAGTTTATCGCCAACAACCAGAGGGCTTGTTTTCCAGATATTTCCATTGACTGAAGTGGACCACTGTAGTTTGATCTTATCATTTTCTGCTGGCGCGAGGCTAAACGTTTCTTTCTTTAAGGTCTGTTCGCCATTCTCGTAGCGAATCGTGATAAGTGCATCGTATTGTCCTTTGTGATTTTGTTTTTGGAAAGGAACATTTGCTTGCCATGTCCAATCTCCGGAGGCTTTCAGCGAAATCGAGCTTATGCGATTTCCAGTCTCATGTGCGGATATTGTGAGGTCTACGCCCTGTATTTGTCGGTCACTATCGTAGGCGTTGACCAGTATAGGCAGCGTTTGGTCAGCATTTAAGGACTGATTGCCCACGGGCCGTACTAACTGTACGTGATCACGTAAGTTTGTGTAGATCGGCTTGATATTCTTGATACCTTGTTTGTCAATATCGACGACAACAAACTGTGCGGCAGAATTATCAATACCACCTTTGTTAGGGGCATTGGAACAGACGACATAGACACCATTTTGTTTGAAGACGAAATTGTTGTGCCAGTGTCCATAGAACCAGGCTTTAAGGTTATATTGCTTTAAATCTATCTGTTCTTTTTCTCCTTTAAGTACAAAATCAGGCCCTACAAAGAAGTCATGGTTAATAAAGATCAATGGCTTGGATTTATCCATGGCAGCTAGATCTTTTTTGAGCCAAGCTATGACCTGATCAGCCGTGTAGCTGGGTTTATAATCGCCATTTGGCATTGGTGTAACGACGAAGTGAGCCGGCCCGGCGTCGAATGAATAATAAGTCGGTCCAAATAGATCTTCAAATAATTTCTCGCCATATTCACCTTTGACAAGATCATGATTTCCGACAGTATAATAGGTCGGTCTGCCCATGAGTTCACTGTTAACTTGCTTGGCATGAAAAAGCATGCCCGGTTCATAGCAGATATCTCCGGTATGCATGATCAGACTTGCACGCTGTTGCTTGGCGTAGTTTCTGACATTATCAATCCAAGGTCCGTATAGAGGTGTCTCTGTATCCGTGATTTGGATAAAGCGTAGAAAATCGTTTTGTTGGACCGCATCTTTGACTAAAGCGAAGTCTAGGTTTTTGGCTTCCGCACGCAATGGAATGTAATGTGTTTTGGTGGCCTTGTAACCACTGGGTACAGTGACAAACAAAAAGCGGGCATTGGGGTTATAGGGCAGTGTATATGTTCCGTCTCTGTTAGTTTTTACCACATCATAACCATCGGATATTGTGATTCCGCCTAGGAGATTCTCGTTCTGTTCGAACAGGTTATTCGCATTCTGATCTTCAAAAACCCGACCAACGCGTTGTTGTGCAAAAAGGGAGGGAATCGGAAGGAGACAGCAGGTAAGTAATTTGAGTAATTTCATAGTTGATTAAATAAAAAAGCTAGCTCCGGTTTCAGAGCTAGCAAAAAGTGAATAAGTTTATTAACTATTTATCCCATCCAAATACTTGTTTTAAATTGGGATTCAATGTTATTTGACCCAATGGGATTGGTTTGTAATAATATTTTGGAGAGACAAATGACCGCTTATTTTTTTGGTCAACAGTCATCATAATATATCCCGAAGTGCCATTGCTGAGGTAAAATGCGCCCCCATCGAGGTAATATTTTACCAGCTTGGTTTTTACAGCGTCCGGTAACTGGTCAATTGGACCTGTTGCTTTCTCATTTTCAAGAATGGCAATATCCGGATTTCCATCACCTGTAACGTCCATAGCTCCTAATGCAGGGACGTAGATTCCATGTGGGGCAACGGCTAGTAGATCGCCAGTTTGCCAGCGTAGCACATCGTTGAAACGGAAGCCTTCACAGGCAAGCTCAACCCGGCGCTCACGGCGGATCTCTAACAAGGCGCCTTTATTGGTTCCTTGGGCGTTCGGATAGCGTGCCGAAAGCACAGGGTCTACCTGTGTATTGGCCGTTGCTAACAGTAAGGCTGGTACACCGACGCGTCCACGTAAAACATTCACGGTTGCATCCAGATCAGCTTGTGTAATCGTACCCAATTCAGCTTTCGCTTCAGCATTGATAAGCAATACTTCGGCATAACGCATAATAGGAAGATCGGTGTAGTTTGCATTCCAACCGCCACGAAGAGTAGGGTCTCTTGGGTAGAATTTGATCTGTAAATATCCACCAAAACTAGGTTTTATTAAATAAGCTGTGGGGTTATTCGGATCAGTCTTAAATCCGGCAGGCATAATGGTTTCAGCCAAGCGAGGGTCCCTGTTTTGAAATATTTGCGTAAAGGTTTTCGTTTTGTAATCCGGAGTCGATGTAAAAGATTTTCCGTCAGCTGTTAGAAATTCTTCCATCAATTCACCACTTAAAGCCCATTGCCAGTCCAATACCGTGTGTGAATTGTTTGCGATACCCAGTGAACGGTCATTCTTTTGGATAAAAATTGCTTCTGTATTCGAAGAGAGATTGTTGCTGCTGAACAATGTTCTAAAGTCAACTTCTTTGGCGCCAGTGTTATGAATTTTGTATTTCCCAGAATTTATAACTTCTTGTGATGCTGAAGCTGCTCTTTTTAAGAACTCATCTGCAGAAGCTTGTAAATTTAGCTCCTCGTGGTATTTACGGAATGTTCCTTCGTGTAAGGCAATGCGAGCTAATAGTGTTAATGCAGCTCCTTGTGTTACACGTTCTTTGAAATTACCGGCTACTTTATCTTCTCTGATATGAGCTGCGGCAAATTCAAGATCCTCCATAATATGTTTAACAACAACCTCACGCGAATCTTGGTCTTTGTACATCGCTTCGTCCTCAGCACCCAAAGCCGTATCATACCACGGAACATTGTTATAATCGCGCACTAAATTAAAGTAGATGTAGGCACGAAAGAAACGGGCAATTCCAACATAATGGTCTATTTGTGCTTGATCGCCGGTAACAGTACCAAGGTGATCCATCATATAGTTGATGCGACGTAAATTTTTCCATTCATCCGACCAACCAGATGCGTTGCCTTGTGTTAGTGTGCCCCGGAGCATATTGTTGGTTGAGCTGCTTCCTGTGAATCCACCGATATTATCTGAGAAGATGTCGTCATATGATCCGCCAATGAATCGATAAAAGCCATTGGTATAGGTTTTGAGATCTTCAGGCGTTTTAAAGAAGTTTTGGTCTGTCACAGCAGTCTTGTTGCTACGATCCAAAAAGTCTTTATTACAGCTTATTGTCAATAGCGATAAAGACAACGCTAGTGTAGTATAGTGAAATATTTTCATGAATATGCGTATTAAAACTTAACATTTAATCCAAAGGCATAAGTGCGTTGGAAAGGATATACTCTTGTACTGCCTAAGGCTTCGGGGTCTATGTTTACTTTTAGCCCTGAGCGTTCAAATAAATTTTCACCACTTACATAGAAGCGTACGGCCTGTAAGCCAATTCTTTTTGTGAAATTCTGCGAAAGGCTATAGCCGAAAGTGATGTTTTTTACCCTTAAATAGGCTGCATTCTGCAAGTAACGTGTATTAGGCATACCGAGTTCTTCTCCGTTATCTTCTGCACTGTACGATTTTATCCGTGGAAAATACCCATCTCTGTTATCTGGAGACCAATGGTCTAAGTTTTGCTTGGTCACATTTGTCCAGGGTTGCGCATAAATTCCCCAGAAATAGATTTGGCTTCCCGGTGGATACCAGTCTCTTTTTCCGACACCTTGAAGAAATACACGTAGGTCAAAGCCTTTCCATGAACCTGAAAGGTCTAAGCTATATGGGTATTGAATTTCTGAATTGCCGAGAATCTTAAGGTCACCATGGTCAGCAAGGGTTTGTTTTCCTTTTGTGATCTTACCGTCTGGTCCACCATCTGGCCCGCCCGCAATATCCTTGAACTTGATGTCACCAACATAGAATTTATATTGTTGATCGTCCGTTCCTACGTCGGTTTGATTCAGTTTAGCTAGCTCATCCTCATTTTGAAAGAAGCCATCTGCTTGAAGACCCCATATCTCACCGATGCGCTGTCCGGCATAATGTTGTCTAATATCGCCTGTTGGATTATCAAATTTAGTAATTGTAGCTTTGCTGTTTGCTAGTGTAAATGTAGCGTTATAATGGAATGGCGAGCCAGCTAGGTCGAACTTGTCTTTCCAGCTAATGCGTAGATCCCAGCCATTCGTCTTCATGTCGGCCGCATTGAAGTTCGGCGCGTCAGCACCAAAAGCACCCGGAAGAGTTCTTCCTGGGATCAACATACCCTCATTGGTCCGTTTGTAAATATCGAATGTCGTATTTAGGCGACTGTTGAGTAGATTAAAGTCAATACCTCCGTTGATTGTTGAAATACGCTCCCATGTTAAGGATTTGGCCACGACCAATGGTGGATAAAGGGATATTGGGCGATTACCTTCAATAAGTCTAGGAATGTCGGTATCCACTGCCATAGACGGCAAATAAGGATAACTGAGTGGATTCATATTTTTATCATAGACGGTTTGATTGCCCAATTGTCCATAAGAGCCCCTTAGTTTCAAAAAGTTGATCGCAGATTTGAGCGGACTGAAAAATTGCTCCTCAGAAAGTACCCATCCCGCAGATACCGATGGGAAAAATCCCCAGCGGTCACCCTTTGGAAAGCGCGAAGAACCGTCTAGACGGCCATTGGATTCAATAAGGTAACGCCCTTTATAATCATAGTTCAGACGATAAAATACACCTTGCAGTGCATAATCGTCGATACTATGGGTAACTGTTGTCGCTCCACTACCTAAACCGATGGATGGTATATCAGCCGAATAAAGACCATTTTTAAGAGCATAATTCTTTTCTGTATTTCTATATTCTTGGTTATAACCGACTAAGGCGCTGACATGGTGGTCATTAAACTGTTGTGTATATTGTGTATACACGTTGATTACATCATATCGGGTGTTTTCCTGCTGCTTATATGCGGAAGGTACAGTTCCACCAGCATATTGAGGCGTAGCATTCGGTCCGGTCTTGTACTGCACAGGACGATTATACCCATCTGTTACACCAAAGGAACGACGGAAAGTAACATCTGCGTTAGCTGTCCATATGTTTTTGATCAGATCTGCTTTGGCATTGAATGTTGTTTGGAACTCGTTGATATTTTCTTTTCTTCGTCCTCCTTCTTGTAATAGTCCCAAAAGGCCAGCGCCTGCTTGCGTCCAGCTGCCATCCGGATTTTTTGGAACATCCAAAGATGAGGTACGGTTCACATTCCAAAAGAAATCACCGTCCATGAAAACAGGTGCTTCATATTGTCGGCTTGTTAATACCGTATTGTTTCCGAAGTTTAACCAAGGAGTGACTTGCATATCCATTTTATTGCGGACATTGTAACGGTTAAGTTTGTCATTTCCATATTTTAGTGCACCGTCGAGCTTGTAGTATTCTCCAGAAAATAAGTAACTTAATTTGTCCGTTCTTTTACCCAAGCTCAAGTTGAGTGTGTTGGTTGGAGCCATTTTTTTATAAGCTTCATTCATCCAGTCGGTTTGACCATAGTAAGCCCATTTCTCTGGATTTGTAGGGTCTAGGATCGTGTTGGGTAAACTCGGATCCTGCTGAAGCTTTTTCGCATATTCACGTACGGCATCCGGATACAAATCATATAATGGGTAAGCTGCATCGTGTTTATATTGCATCACGGTAAGTGGATCTGTGACAATTTCAGGCAATTTACCTGTGGTGCGCCATTGGGTGCTCATTCCTACATTCACCTGAAGTTTTTCGGACTTGGCAGATTTGGTTGTTACAAGAACTACACCGAATGCACCACGAGCTCCATAGATTGCAGCTGAGGCAGCATCTTTTAAGACTGATACGTTTTCAAAATCATTTGGATTGAGTCTTGCTAACTCATCGCCAGTGACAGGAATGTTGTCTACTAATATAAGAGGCTCACCACCATTGATTGATGTGATACCGCGGATATTGAATTTTGCACTTTGCGAAGGATTACCGCTCGCGTTGGTGATGTTCAAGTTGGGGATCAATCCCTGCAAGGCAGCACCTAAATTAGTAACAGGCCGATTTTCAATTTCCTTGGCGGAAATCTGGTCAACGGCGCCCGTTAAATTGATTTTCCGTTGTGTACCATAACCAACGACCACCACCTCATCTAATTGTGATGTGCTCGTTTGTAAAGTCACATTCAATGTGCGTTGATTTCCCACCTGTATACGCTCTGTTGTGTAGCCCATATACTGAAATGTCAGCACTGCTTTCTCGGGTATCCGAAGCGAAAAGTGTCCGTTGGCATCTGTTTTTGTAGATAATGCGGAATTTCCCTCTACAGACACCGTTACACCGGCAAGTGCTGCTTTTGAATCGCGAACTGTACCTGTAATCTCGAAATCTGTACGTTGTTTTTCGGAAATTACAATGGTGTTGTTGAGAATCTGATAGCTTAGATTCTGTCCTTTAAGTGCTTTGGATAGCACTTGTGAAATGGAAGCATGATTTGCATCCACACTGATGGGCTGCAGATTATTCAGCAGTTTTTCATCATAAAAAAATCGTAAGTCTGTTTGCTTAGAAATTTCTTGTAAAACTTTCTCAACCTTTACTTTTTTCAAGGAGAGATTGACTGTTTGTGCATTTCCCGAGGCATGTGCTCCCAAAGCAAGGGAAAGCAAAGAAAGAGTGCTTAACTTTATCATACATAAAGTTTTAAAGGCTGGAGGGATCCGGAATTCCCGTGTTTTCTCCTGCCTTTTCATTGGAGAAAAAAAATTCATAAATTAGAATGATTTTTGAGGTTTTAAATTTCTGTTGGTAATCAGTAAAATAAGCCTTGGATTTAACTGGGGATGCGTCAACATCCCCTTCTTTTGTTATTGCCAGGCGATAAGTCGATGTTTATGCCATAGATGTATTTTTAAGGTAGATAATCAATTTCATTGCACGATTACGTTCCGACCGTTGATGTCGAATTTTCGCCCTGTCGCTAAAGCAAGGATTTCCAATACCTCCGAAAGCTTACTGTTTCTGCTTATGGAGCCTTTGTAGGTAGAAGCGTTAGTGATGGCTTTGATATTTTTAAATTCAACATTATACCAACGTGCAATTTGCTGCGTGATATCGTTGAAATTGCTGCCGTCGAAATAAAATTCTTCACGTTGCCATGCTGTATTTTTCGCTAGATCACTTACTTTGACCTCAATATCATTCGCCAATGTTGTCGCTTGCTCACCGGGTTTAATAATGGTCTGCTTACCTTCTTTAAGAACTTTTACACTTCCTTCTACGAGTGACGTGGATACTTCATTTTGATACGCGTTGACGTTGAATGTGGTTCCAAGGACCTCGATCGTTGTGCCATTGGCGTGGATGCGGAAAGGTCGACTAGCATCCTTAGCGACCTTAAAATAGGCTTCTCCCGTTAATGTAACTTGACGTTGATCTGCCTCAAAATGTGTTGGGTAAGAAAGCTGAGTGAGCGAATTGAGCCATACTTTTGTGCCATCTTCTAAAATGACCATATAAGTCCCGGCCTTGGGTACATCAACACGGAAATTTTTCCCGGCTGTAGCTGTCGTTGAATTATGCTGTTGGACAAATGGATCTGCAAGCTGCTGCTCTTTTCCTGTCGGTGTTATAAGTTTTGCATAATGTCCTCCCGGAAGGATGTCGTTGTGAAAAGTCTTATTGTGGGAACGAACCTCCGCTGCCAATGTAAGCGGTATTTGTGCTGGCGAGGACAATTTTTGGTAGAACCAGAAGCTAAACCCCGAAATGGCGATAAGCGTGGCAGCAACCATCCATTTAGATCGTACCCAGCTCATTCGTTTGATCGGGGTTGGCTCATCAAATAGCCGGGCGTCTAATCTAGCATTGATGCGCGACGATAGGTGGGGCGGAGTTTCGTTCGCTGGCCGCTCTTCCTGAGATTGCTCTTTATCAGATTGGTCCAATGTATAAAACCAACGGAGTACCTGTTGTTCTTCCGCAGCTGTACATTGGCCTTCCAAGTATTTTTTAAGCAAGGCTTTGGCTTGATCTGATGATTCTTGTTCCTTCATACAAACCTATAATCTCTTTATGTGAAGAGAAGTACCGAAGAAAAATCAAAAAAAATATAAATTATTGTATTCCAGTTGATTTAAAATATGAGACTATTGGAAAATGAGACTACATGAGAGAAGTTTATATAGCGTTGCCACTATTTAAATCGAAGCTTGAGCCAGCCTAGGGCGAGGGAGATATTGTTTTTTACGGTTTGTTCTGATAGTGCAAGTTCCGTGGCGATATCTTTAATGGACATGGATTCAGTACGACTGAGCGAGAAAGCAGATCGCATTGTTGAAGGCATTTTGTCAATTTCTTGCTCGATAAGCACAGCGAGTTCTTTTGCTAATAGCTCTTCTTCAGATGTAGTGGTTAAAGTTTGTGTTTGAAAAATCTTGGAGAGATTTTCAGCACGGACAACTTTTCTTTGTTCATGAATAGTCCAGTCAATGATTTTGTATTTGGCTGTTTTAAAAAGATACGGATAAAGCGAATATTCAATGTTGATTTTGTGTCTATTGTTCCAAAGGGCAACAAATACCTCCTGTAGGATATCTTCACAGTCTTCAACACAGGAAACACGGCGTTGTATAAATCGAAAAAGTATTGCAGAATAGCGATTGACTAATTCCGAAAAAGCATGACGGTCATTGGCTTGTATCCCAACGAATAGCACGGTGTCATCTAACTGTTCCATAATTACCGCAATTTGTGTACTCCCTTAGTTTAATTTAGGCCAAATTTATAATTGTGGTGTTAAGTTAGTATTAAAAACAAAACATTTGATAATGTTTTTTTAAATCAAACGATTGCACAAAATGCTAGGTAACAAAAATCTTGATCTACTTATTGCAAATTTAAGTAGATCAAGATCTGAGAAAGTATTCGATATAATTAAAACCAATCCCTACAAGCGGGCATCTACTAATTTTCTGTCCAGTATGCCCTTGATATCAAAAACAACGGATGGGTTCTTTTTTAAGTTGTTGAGATCCAAATGTGAAAATTCTCGGTGTCCAACGGCAAGTATAACGCTGTCATAATCTGCAGATTCAGGAAGAGATGACAATAGTTCGAGATTAAAATGTGATTTCACTTCATCTACATTTACCCATGGATCGTAGACATCTACCTTTAAACCAAATTCTTGGAGGTCATGGATCATGTCAATGACCTTACTGTTTCTAATGTCAGGACAATTTTCTTTGAATGTGATACCTAATACTAGCGCTTTGGCTCCCTCAAATTTGATGTTTTTTTGAATCATCAGTTTAACGACTTTTGAAGCAATGAAAGAAGCAATTTGATCATTCACCTCTCTTCCTGAGAGAATAACATGCGGGTGATAACCCAGCTGTGTTGCTTTTTGAGCGAGGTAGTAGGGGTCTACAGAAATACAATGACCTCCCACTAGTCCTGGCTTAAAACGTAGAAAATTATATTTTGTGCCCGCAGCATCTAACACATCCTGTGTATCTATTCCTACTCGGTCGAAGATTAGCGCGAGCTCATTCATAAAGGAGATATTTACATCGCGCTGCGCATTTTCGATCACTTTGGCAGCTTCGGCAACTTTGATGGAGGGCGCCAAATGTGTACCGGCTTCAATAATATTCTTATAAAGTCCATCTACCACCAATCCTGCCTCAGGTGTACTTCCAGAAGTCACCTTCATGACTTTTTGAAGTGAATTTACTTTATCGCCTGGATTAATGCGTTCTGGTGAATAGCCAACAAAAAAATCTTGATTAAATTTTAATCCCGAGAAACTCTCCAAAACAGGTATACACTCTTCTTCAGTACAGCCAGGATAAACAGTAGATTCATAGATCACCAAATCACCTATTGTCAAAAGCTCTCCAAGCATTTTAGAAGCTTTTAACAAGGGGGACAAGTCTGGTGAATTATAACGGTCTATCGGAGTTGGGACAGTTACAATATAGACATTTGCATCTGCAATGTCAGCGGTAGAATTACTCGCATCATAACCTTTGCTTCGGCTAGAGGTATGGAATAAATCTCGCGCTTGTTTCAACTCCTTTTGATCCGTTTCTAAGGTGCGGTCCAGCCCTTGCTTAAGTTCTTCAATACGTGTTTTATTTATGTCAAATCCAATCACCGGAAAAAAATCGGAAAATGCGATCGCTAATGGCAATCCTACATATCCTTGGCCAATGATGGCAATCTTTTTTACCTTAAAATCTCTCATATATAGCTGTAAATATACGTTCTTTGCGTTAATTTTAACCCCTTGTCAACCAACCTCTGCGTCCAGCTGTCGCTATAGCATACGGTGTAATCCAGAATAAGCTGAAAGCATAAAATATACTGTAACTATAAGCCCAGAAAGCTTCTTTGGCATCCGAGTTTTTGGAAGCAAAGAAATAGGCCTGGATGCTGGAAAATATTAAGATACCGACCAACGTTGAGCTTAAGAACATCAGCGGATAATGAAATACGGTCCATAGCATCAGTAACATCATCGGATAAGACAATAACACTTTTTTCCATTGCATAAGCAATAAGATACGTGCTCCCCATTTAGGTCCCTGACGGAAATTCTTAAAGGCAAATTGACTCATCGCAATGTTTTCACGCACGTTGCTTCGTTCCCAACGGATAAACATCTTGTACAGATTTTTGTAACGTACAGGTGTGTCGGTATAAACGTATGCGTTGGATTGAAATAAAACATGATACCCCTGTTTCAGGATCATATTGGTCATCGCGCGGTCTTCACCGATATCAGACGGTTGGCCCATAAAAGTCTGGTTGATCCAGTCTTCCAAACAGTTCATGACAGCCTCTTTACGATAGCCAGATAATGCTCCTGGTGTACACATAACCGTGCCCAACATACTTTGTGCAGAACGTACAAACTCAAAGCTAAATACGAAGCTCACATTCAACATACGAGGTATAATTGCTTTTTTATTATTCAATACGCGTACATTACCCGCAACTGCTCCACATTCCTTGTTTGTGACAAAAGGACTCGCCATATTACGTATCGTATCCTTTTTAACAATAGAATCACTATCAACCGTAATAAAGATTTCTCCCGTGCCTAACTTAAATCCACGGTACAAGGCATGTCTCTTACCCATATTCTTGGGCTGCTGATAAATTTCAACACGATCGCCCAATTCCATTTTGGCGCGTTGTATCCAGGCAAAGGTATTATCCTTACTACCGTCGTCAATTGCAATGATCTGTAATTTCTTCTCTGGATAATCGCTGCTAGCCAAACTATGTAGGGTATCATAGACTAACTGTCCTTCATTATAAGCTGGAACAATAATCGTACAAGTAGGTAACTCATCGTCCGATACAGAAGCGATGGGCTTATATTTACGATGCAGTACAATCAAGAAAATCAAAAAGCTGATAGCGATAGCAGCTAAAAATATACCTAAGGCGATCAAAAATGTTCCGCCGATGCTGTCCAAACGTTGGAAACGTAATGCATCAAAATCAGGTTGAAGCATGTATACGCCAAAAACTGACGCAAATAGTATAAAAAAAGTCGCTCCAAAAATACCATATTCTTTTGGACCAAAGTTGCTTTCCTCGTTTTTGCTCACTGTATTTTCAGATCGCTTTTCTCCTGCATTTACATCATATACAGCGGGCTTCCATTGTTTGGTCATCTGCTTGGATACGATCGAGTTTTCTTTCATGTAATTCATAACCGTTCTATTTTAGATATACATTCGTTCATTCTATATTTAATCGATACCGCAATCGGTATCATTTGTAATGAAAATATTACGATTGCATAAACGCAAAATACATGCCTTTATTTTGTGCCAAAAATGATCGGACCGTTCAAATTGTAACGTTCTTGATACAAATTGTGTGTTTGTAATCTATTGATTTGTAGTATTTTGTGGTTTTATTGTAACGGAATTATGCCAAAATATAACGACGATCGATTCAATAGACTTTTAAGGTTTTTTAACATTTGCATGCAGATTGTTAAAAGAAATTGACAGTTTTTGTGACAAACTGTGTAGGAAAGGGGGCAATGGGCCGGTTGGAGAAATTCAGCTTAAACCAAATAAAAAAAGCAAGGGATAGCACAAAAAAAAGACGCCTCCAAAAGAGAACGTCTTCAATATCATCAAGTTTCGGAATGGTCTTTATCCGCCAAATTCCATCAGATAATTTTTTAGAAAATCATTTAGATCACCATCCAGGACAGCTTGTGTATTGGAGGTTTCGTAATTGGTCCGTAAATCTTTAATTAACTTGTAAGGATGGAGGACATAATTTCGAATTTGGGATCCCCATTCGATTTTCTTTTTGTTTCCTTCAATAGCAGCGGTAGCTTCCTGGCGTTTACGCATTTCAATCTCATATAACTGTGATTTCAATAAGCGCATCGCATTTTCTTTGTTTTGTAATTGCGATCTGGATTCCTGATTTTTAATAATAATGCCAGTAGGTTTGTGATGTAATCGAACAGCTGTTTCTACTTTATTGACGTTCTGACCTCCAGCACCACCTGAGCGGAAAGTGTCCCATTCGATTTCTGAATCCTTAACATCAATCTCAATATTATCATCGATCAAAGGATAGACATAAACAGAAGCAAAAGAGGTATGGCGTTTTGCATTGGAATCAAACGGAGAAATCCGTACGAGCCTGTGTACACCGTTTTCTCCCTTCAGGTATCCATAAGCAAAATCTCCGGATATCTGTAACGTTACACTCTTAATACCTGCAACATCACCTTCCTGCGAATCTTGTTCGGTCACTCTATACCCATTTTTTTCGCCCCACATAATATACATACGCATCAGCATGGCTGCCCAGTCACAGCTTTCAGTTCCCCCGGCACCAGCTGTAATCTGTAAGATTGCATCCAGTTGATCTTCTTCGGCACTAAGCATGTTTTTGAATTCGAGCTCCTCGACTTTCTCCAAAGCGAGTTTATATTGGTCGTCCACTTCCTTTTCACTCGCGTCGCCAGATTGGAAGAACTCATACATGACATAGGCGTCTTCAACCGCCGCTGCAACTTCGTCGAAGTGGTCTGTCCATACCTTTTGGTTTTTTATGGCCAAGAGTATTTTTTCTGCAGCTTTGGAATCATCCCAAAAGCTTGCTTCAAGCGTAATAGCTTGATCTCTTTCTATTTCTTCTTTGCGTGCATCGATGTCAAAGATGCCTCCTCAGGGAAGTAACACGATCCCTCAAGTCTTGAATTTGTTCTTTTGTCATATCCGCTAAAGTAGAAATTTTAATTAATAAATTCGTGCTTCTATCGAATAACTTCGCACCCAATATAGATTGCCCAATAGGGATAATTTGACCTTTTTTTTTTAGTTTTGGTATTGTCAACGGAATAAACCTTCATTTAAGGATCTACACAATGTGTAACAATGAAATACGGAAGGCTCTTATTGATGTTTAAAACAACTAATTTCAGTAAAAACAGTATGTTCCCAAAAATTAATTTTACAAAGACCGAGGCCTATAAGAATCTAGTTCAGCATTTTGATTCTTTATCAGGTCTATCCAACAATAACGAAACCAATGATCTACGCGCACTTTTTGCCGGAGATCCTGCACGTTTTGAAAAATTCTCGATCGCTTTCGAAGATATACTTTTGGACTATTCCAAAAATCGGATCACTGAAGAGACCAAAGCGCTCTTGGTACAGCTGGCTAAAGAATGTGGCCTTGAAGAGGCTATAGCAGCGATGTTCTCGGGTGAGCGCATCAACGTGACCGAAAATAGACCGGTGTTACACACCGCTTTGAGAAATCAATCCGATCAGCCCGTTTATGTGGATGGAAAGGATGTTATGCCGGATGTTAAACGTGTGCTGGCACAAATGAAAGCCTTCACGGAAAAGATTATATCTGGTCAGTGGAAAGGATATACGGGTAAAGAAATTACAGATGTGGTTAATATCGGTATCGGTGGTTCAGATCTAGGTCCTGTGATGGTAACAGAAGCATTAAAAGCGTATAAAACGCGCTTAAATGTACATTTTGTTTCCAACGTAGACGGTACACACATTGCTGAAACATTGAAAACTGTGGATCCTGAAACAACCTTATTTTTGATTGCCTCAAAAACTTTCACAACGCAGGAAACGATGGCCAATGCTCATACCGCTAAGGACTGGTTTTTGGCGAGCGGGGCCCTTCAGGAGGATGTCGCTAAGCATTTTGCAGCATTGAGCACCAATACAGAAGCAGTACGTGCCTTTGGAATAGATACTCAAAATATGTTTGAGTTTTGGGACTGGGTAGGCGGACGTTATTCCCTGTGGTCTGCTATAGGTCTTTCGATCAGCTTGGCAATAGGCTTTGATAATTTCGAGGAACTTTTGAAAGGTGCCTACGATGCGGACGTTCATTTTAGGGAAACTTCCTTCGAATCCAATATTCCGGTAATATTGGCTTTGCTTGGTGTATGGTACAATAATTTTTTCAAGGCCGAAAGCCATGCAATTCTCCCTTACGATCAATATCTACACCGTTTTGCTGCATATTTCCAACAAGGGGATATGGAGAGTAACGGCAAATATGTTGACCGTAATGGCCAACAGGTGGATTATCAGACTGGACCGATTATATGGGGTGAACCTGGTACGAACGGGCAGCATGCCTTCTATCAGTTGATTCACCAAGGAACCAAATTGATCCCCTGTGATTTCATTGCCCCTGCCAATAGTCTTAATCCGATCGGGAACCATCACCAATTGCTATTGTCCAACTTTTTTGCACAGACTGAGGCTTTGATGAATGGCAAAACGGAGGAAGAAGTAGTTGCCGAATTAAAGAAAGCAGGCAAATCGGACCAAGAAATAGAATCCCTTAAAGCCTATAAAGTTTTTGAAGGGAACCGTCCAACGAATTCCATCCTGTTCAAAAAAATGACACCGCGTACTTTAGGACGACTTATCGCATTTTATGAGCATAAGATTTTTGTTCAGGGTGTGATCTGGAATATTTATAGTTTTGATCAATGGGGTGTGGAGCTAGGTAAACAGTTGGCCAATCAAATCCTTCCGGAATTAAGTGACGCGAATACGGTTACGAGTCATGACTCTTCCACAAATGGATTGATCAATACGTATAAAGCTTGGCGGGATTAAGAATGCTGGCTGTGATCTGAATCAGATCGTTGATGAAACATAGGAAACGGAGCTGTTCAACTTTTGGACAGCCCCGCTTCTTTTAATTTTAGGTGTATTCCACTACAGTATTTTCTGATATCCGATTTTTACAAATTTGACCTGATTTCTTGGATATCTTCTATTTTAAACTTTTTTATGCTGGATCCGAATGGCATTTAAAATTGCCAGAAGAGCTACCCCCACATCGGCGATTACTGCTTCCCAAAGTGTTGCAATACCGCCGGCTCCGAGGATCAAAACAATGATTTTGATCCCCATCGCGAGAATGACGTTCTGCCAAACAATGCTTCGGGTTATTTTACCGATTTTGATAGCAGACAGGATCTTGTGGGGTTCATCGTTTTGGATCACCACGTCAGCAGTTTCAATAGTTGCATCAGCTCCCAGTCCACCCATAGCAATGCCAACATGTGCTAAGGCAACTACAGGGGCGTCGTTTACGCCATCGCCGGCAAAGGCAACACGGCGTCCTTGATCAATCAGTTGTTGTACATGGTTTACTTTATCCTCCGGAAGGAGATCACCATAAGCTTTGTCAAGCCCAAGCTCTTTGGCGACTTCATCTACCACCGCTGTTTTATCTCCAGATAACATGACGGTGTATAGACCTTGAGCACGCATGGCTTGGATCACGTCTTTGGCATCTGGTTTAACCCGATCCGCAACAGTGATATAACCAGCATATTGATCTTCGATGGCAAGCAATACTATGGAGTATGCCATTTGCCTTAGATCAGCAGGATAGTCAATATTGAATTTGTCCAGTAACTTGCTGTTACCTGCGAGTATACGTTTTCCGCTAACGGTAGCGAGCAGCCCGTGGCCTGCTATTTCCTGGATTTTCTCAGCCTGTAAGGTGGGAGTTTCCGGATGGTAGCTGGCGATCGCCTTCGCAATGGGATGTGTTGAATGTGCCTCGACAGCCTTCGCGTAATTCAGTAATTCCGCTTGATCTCCATTGACAGCAAAAACTTCGGTTACTTCAAATACACCCGCTGTAAGCGTGCCCGTTTTATCCATGACTATGGTATCGACCGTGGTGATGGCATCGAGGAAGTTCCCGCCCTTAAATAGTATACCATTTCGGGATGCTAAACCTATACCACCAAAATAACCCAAGGGAATAGAAACGACCAGGGCACAAGGACAGCTGATCACCAGGAAGACTAGACTCCGATAGAACCATTCCTTAAAGCTATAGTCATGAACAAAAAATAGGGGTACAATAAGAACCAAAAGTGCAAGGCTGAAAATAATAGGAACATATATTTTGGCAAATCTTGCGATAAACAACTGTGTTTTGGACTTACGTGCAGTGGCATCCTGTACCATTTCGAGAATTTTGCTCAATTTGCTATCTTCAAATACGCTGGATACCTCGATTTCAACAACTGTTTCCAAGTTGATCATACCTGCAAAAACAGGATCGCCGGTATATTTTGTATCGGGTTTACTCTCTCCAGTCAATGCTGCGGTATTAAATGCTGCTTTCTCTGTTCTCAATTTACCATCCAGAGCTACTTTTTCTCCTGCTTTTACAAGGATAATTTCGCCAATTGTGACAGTTTTTGGATTTACCTGCTGCTGTTGCCCATTGCGCAGGACCGTTACTTTATCGGGGCGGATATCCAATAGCGATTTGATTGATTTCTTGGCATTGTCGACGGCAGTATCCTGAAACCATTCTCCGATTTGATAGAACACCATTACTGCGACGCCCTCTTCAAATTCTCCAATGGCGAAAGCTCCCAAGGTCGCAATGGTCATCAAAAAGAACTCATTAAAAATATCGCCACGACTTGCCTTGCGCAATGCCATTTGAATAACGGGGATTCCGGCAAGAAGATAAGCGATGCTATTTAAGGTCAAGTTGAAGCCAAAGGGAAGGCTGATCTTAAAAGCATATTTCAATAGGAGTAAAGTAAGTAGAATGACAAGGGCCATGAGGAGCTTGCTTTGGGTAATCCACCAAGGACGCTCCTTTGTTGGAAGGCCGTGCTCCTGTGTGGCATGGCTATGCTCGTGGTTGTGTTCGCACATATATCAGCGGTTCTTTTAAAGAATTAAATTTAGCGAATTCAGCTGTAAAAAGCGAGGGAAATGAGGATAAACTCACCCTTAAGGACAATTATTTTAGACGATTATTTTAAGGGAATTGGAACAGTAAACAATCTGTTTTCAAACGACAGATGATGTCAGCAAGGGAAGATGCTGTCGACAAGAATGGGTGGCAATCGCTGAACAATGAAAAGGCGTCAGCATCAATTGATGCTGACGCCTTTTGTCACGTAATGCATGTATTCTTAATCTTTTGACGCACTGCCAATAATCATTTCCAATATAGCAACGACAATGGCAAACAGTGCAGCTGTCCAAAATCCATCCACATCAAATTTGGAGCCGAGTAATGAATCTGCCAACAAGACCATTAATACAGTAATAATAAAGGAAACCAGACCGAGGGTAAGCCAATTCAATGGGAAAGTAAATAACCTTAAAATCGATCCCACAGTCGCATTGACAAACCCAATGACGAGTCCTGTAACGATAGCCCAACCAAATCCAGCAACATGAGCTCCAGGGACAAGCCAGCAAGCAATTGCGACGACTACACCAGTAAGTAAAAGACTAATAATAAATTTCATAATATGTGCTAATTTATAAAGAGTAAATAAAGTAATAATATAATAATTGTCGTGCAAACCCGATGCCAAATTTTGTCAAGATTAGGACTTTTGAATCTTCTGCAGGAACGGGCATAGATGGGCCATTGGCGTGGATTAGTGCGGGCCGTCTGATTGGAGATGAGTAGTTTTAGAAATAAAAATATATGCAAGCATAGTAAATATTTTGTATATTTATTCAGAAGCTATGATGCTATTGTTATTTGGTGGTCAATCATTATACTCGTTAAGTAGGGTGATTGCTGATGGTGAAAAAGGATTGATAGGAGTACTTGGGTTGGTTTAAACAAGCGATCAGATCGACAATAGCGGGGAAATTGAAAGAATTAAATTCATAAAATAATAGACCCATGAAGAAAATTATGATGTCATTCATAATGCTGCTGACCACAGTAGCATTATTTGCGCAAACAGATCCCATCATCGGAAAGTGGGAAAACCCAAGCGGCGAAGGTCGCGTTGAAATCTACAAAAAAGGCGATAAATTTTTTGGCAAGCTCTATTGGTTGAAATTTCCAAATAATGAAGCCGGTCAGCCGAAGAAAGATATAAAGAATCCAGATAAAGCACTGCAGAGCAGAAATGTGCAGGGGCTCGAAATATTGACCAATTTTGATAAAGATGGCAATACTTATGCTGATGGCAAGATCTATGATCCAAAGTCAGGCAAAACGTATAGCTGCAAGATGACCTTAAAGGGAGATAAGCTTGATATCAGGGGCTACGTCGGCGTGAGCTTGCTTGGTCGCACCGAGACATGGAAAAGAATTAATTAAGATAGAAAATGGCCGTAAAATCAAAATAATCCGCTTGCATGGATAGGTCAGATTCCACCAAAAAGGCAATTTATTTCTTGGAAGTAAATTGCCTTTTTGGTTTTGTGCTGGAATTACAGTATTTTCATCCCTACAAATTATAAATACCAGCTCTATGGCCGTAAAAATGTCTTATGTTGAAAATGTCAAGCTTGCACTACAATCCATTGTCGGGAATAAGCTGCGGACATTTTTAACAGCACTGATCATTGCCATAGGGATGATGGCATTAATAGGGGTATTGACCTCGATCGATGCCATGAAAAACTCACTGACAGATTCCTTTTCGTCGATGGGATCAAATTCCTTCAATATTCGTAATCGGGGATTAAATGTTCGGATCGGTAATGAAGGGACTCGCTCAAAAGTCTTTGCTAATATTACCTATGCACAATCGGCAAGATTCAGACAGGACTTTCACTTTAATGCGTTGACATCAATCAGTGCCAATGTGAGTTGGAATACGACCGCAAAATATCAATCCAAAAAGACAAACCCCAATATCGGGTTGATCGGGACAGATGAAAATTATCTGCAAACATCAGGGTATGTTGTCAGTGAAGGCCGTAATTTTTCTACGCGGGAGGTTGAAACAGGTAGTGGCGTGATCATCATCGGTAGTGAAGTGAGTAAAATGCTATTCAACGAAATTATTGATCCAATAGGACAGTTTATTACTGTTAACAATATCCGCTATTTGGTGATAGGAGTTTTAAAAAGTAAAGGTTCCTCTGCTGGTATGGGCGGGGATAGAGCCTGCTTTATTCCGCTAATAAAAGCCCGGGCAGTGATGCAGGGCACCGAGCCTTCCTATGTGATCACTGTTTCCTCCAATGACCCCATGCGGTTGGAAGCCGCAATCGGCGAAGCTACAATCGTATTTAGAAATATCCGCGGATTGGCATCACGGCAGTCAAATGATTTTGAAATCACCAAATCAGATGCGGTTGCCCAGATGCTGATGCAAAATATGGCTATGGTTACTTTGGGAGCGGTAGTGATTGCTTTTATAACCCTTGTGGGAGCGTCAATCGGATTGATGAACATCATGTTAGTTTCGGTCACAGAACGTACACGAGAGATCGGTATTCGCAAGGCAATCGGTGCAACACCGAGTGTTATACGGAAACAATTTCTGATGGAAGCAATTGTGATCTGTATGATCGGAGGTGTGGCAGGAATCTTTATAGGCATTTTGATTGGTAATATCCTGGCGCTGCAGCTCGGTACATCCTTTATTATACCTTGGGGAGCGATTATTTTGGGTTTCGCGGTATGTGGGCTCGTTGGTATGTTATCGGGCTATTACCCGGCCTCAAAAGCATCTAAACTGGATCCGGTCGACGCGCTTCGTTACGAGTAATTCACGTTGGAGCGCCTAACACGCTATTTTCATGAAATTCTTATGGATAAAACCTTTTCTTATGCGATAGCCTAAATCCGCTAGCTTTCGCTCCTGCCTGCTAAAAAAAATCCGGCGCTTTTCAGCTAAAATGCGAGCGACCAAAGTTGAGATAAAGTTATACCAAGTTCGGACTGCAAGCACAATGAGTACACCTTGAGTCCACGTTGAGTCCACCTTTTCTAAGTGGATTTACCATTGAGACACTGCGCATGCAACCTGCTTGCAGGACGAAGATGTCTAGGGCTTGTCTCCCAGTGGGTCGCTATCAAAGCAAGACGAAAAGTAGATCGATTGAAAAAAGGAATTTTATGCAATCGGTTTAATGTTACCAAATCATTGATTTGGGGTGAATTCTCCGTGAATAGCCCTTTTCTCGAAAGGTAAAGCAACTTATTCCAATGAAAAAACTGTAATATTGTATAAAAAAATAAAATCGAATTATGTACAATACATTACAACCAGTTTTAGAAAAGGAATTGGAAGCAATCAAAGAAGCGGGATTGTATAAACAAGAGCGTGTAATCGTTACGCCTCAAGGAGCAGACATCAAAGTGAGTACAGGACAGGAAGTTGTCAATTTTTGTGCAAACAATTATTTGGGGCTTTCTTCGCACCCCAAAGTAATCGAAGCTGCTAAGAAAGCGATTGATACACACGGTTATGGAATGTCTTCCGTACGTTTCATCTGTGGAACCCAAGATGTGCATAAAGAATTAGAAGCAAAAATTTCCACGTTCCTCGGAACTGAAGATACTATTTTATATGCGGCAGCATTCGACGCTAATGGTGGTGTGTTTGAACCATTATTTGGCGCTGAGGATGCCATCATTTCCGACGAATTAAATCATGCCTCTATCATTGATGGTGTTCGTTTGTGTAAAGCGCAGCGTTTCCGTTATAAAAATGCGGATATGGCTGATCTGGAAGCGCAATTACAGGCTGCATCTGGTGCTCGGCATAAAATCATTGTTACAGATGGCGCATTTTCGATGGATGGATCTGTCGCTCCATTGGACCAGATCTGTGATCTAGCTGATAAATACCAGGCGCTAGTGATGATCGATGAGTCGCACTGTACTGGATTTATCGGTGCAACGGGACGTGGTACACACGAACTTTTCAATGTTATCGATCGTGTAGACATTATTACGGGCACTTTGGGCAAAGCGTTAGGTGGGGCTTCTGGTGGTTTCACTTCCGGTAAAAAAGAAATCATCGATTTGTTACGTCAGCGTTCACGTCCTTATTTATTTTCGAATACCTTAGCACCAGCAATTGCAGGAGCTTCTGTTGCGGTCTTGGACATGCTCAGTGAGACAACTGCATTGCGCGATAAGTTGGAGTCAAATACAATTTATTTCCGTGAAAAAATGACAGCTGCTGGATTTGATATCAAACCAGGTTTCCATCCAATCGTGCCTGTGATGCTGTATGACGCGAAATTGGCGCAGGAGTTCGCATCCAAGATGTTGGACGAGGGAATTTATGTGATAGGCTTTTACTATCCTGTTGTACCTCAGGGAAAAGCTCGTATCCGTGTGCAGATTTCGGCAGGACACGAAGTTGCTCACCTGGATAAAGCAATCGCCGCCTTTACCAAAGTAGGTAAAGAATTAGGTGTAATTAAATAAAATACACATAGTTATAAATTTTATGGTGCAAAATGTTTATCTTTGCACCCTAAAATTTTATAAAAATATTCTTGCTCAATGCAAAACATTAGAAACATTGCGATCATCGCTCACGTCGACCACGGTAAAACTACGCTTGTAGACAAAATTTTATATTTTACCAATCAATTCAGAGAAAATGAAAATGCTGGTGAATTAATCCTAGACAATAATGATTTAGAGCGTGAACGCGGGATCACTATTGTATCTAAGAACGTATCAGTAACATATAAAGGTGTTAAAATCAACATCATCGATACACCAGGTCACGCCGATTTCGGTGGTGAGGTTGAACGTGTATTGAAGATGGCCGATGGTGTAGTACTATTGGTAGATGCTTTTGAAGGCCCAATGCCTCAAACACGTTTCGTTACAGGTAAAGCTCTAGGTTTAGGTATCAAACCTATCGTTGTTGTCAATAAAGTCGATAAAGAAAACTGTCGTCCTGATGAAGTGTATGAACATGTTTTTGACTTATTCTTCAACTTAGGAGCTACTGAAGAACAATTGGACTTCCCAGTATTGTACGGTTCTTCAAAACAAGGATGGATGTCTACCGATTGGAAAAATCGTACTGAAGACTTCACTGACTTATTGGAAGCTATCATCAAATATATCCCTGCACCAGAAGTATCTGAAGGTACTTTGCAAATGCAGGTAACATCGTTGGATTACTCAACGTTCGTAGGACGTATCGCTATCGGTCGTGTTGCTCGTGGTACAATCAAAGAAAACCAACCTGTTTCTTTGGTGAAACGCGACGGAAAAGTTGTGAAATCAAGAGTTAAAGAGCTGCAGGTATTTGAAGGCCTGGGCCGTATCAAAGTGTCTGAAGTACATGCAGGTGATATCTGTGCTGTAGTAGGTATCGAAGGTTTCGATATCGGTGATACAATCGCAGATTTCGAAAATCCAGAGCAATTGGAAGTTATCAGCATTGATGAACCAACAATGAACATGTTGTTCACCATTAATAACTCTCCTTTCTTCGGTAAAGAAGGTAAATTGGTAACATCACGTAACATCTACGATCGCTTACAAAAAGAGTTGGAGAAAAACTTAGCACTACGCGTCGTTCCTACTGAATCTCCAGATGCTTGGTTGGTATACGGACGTGGTATCCTTCACTTATCCGTATTGATCGAAACAATGCGTCGTGAGGGTTATGAGTTGCAAGTAGGCCAGCCACAAGTTATCATCAAAGAAATCGATGGTCAAAAATGTGAACCAATCGAAGAACTTGTTGTTGATGTACCTTCTGATGTCTCAGGAAAAGTAATTGAGTTGGTTACACAACGTAAAGGTGAGTTGTTGATTATGGAAGCTAGAGGAGATATGCAACATCTTGAGTTCTCTATCCCTTCTCGTGGTATCATCGGTTTACGTAACAACGTATTGACAGCAACAGCTGGTGAAGCTGTTATGGCACACCGTTTGAAAGGTTACGAGCCATGGAAAGGTACAATTCCTGGTCGTTTGGCAGGTGTATTGATCTCTTTGGATACGGGTTCAACAACTGCGTACTCCATTGATAAATTACAAGACCGTGGTCGTTTCTTCGTAGATCCAGGTGTGGATGTATACGAAGGACAAATTTTAGGTGAACACATTCGTGATAACGATTTAACGATCAACGTTACTAAAGGAAAACAGTTGACAAATATGCGTGCTTCTGGTTCTGATGATAACACACGTATTGCACCGGCAATCAAATTCTCATTGGAAGAATGTATGGAGTATATTCAAGCTGACGAGTATATTGAGGTGACACCACAATCAATGCGTCTACGTAAAATCTATTTGACTGAAAACGAGCGTAAAGTAAACGCGAAGAAATTTCAATAGTCAATAGCGAAACGCGATATTAAAAAAGCCCCCGAACATTGTTCGGGGGCTTTTTTATTGCACGGATATTTGGTGCAGCAAATAGCTGTAGCGGTTTACTTTTTTGTTCTTACCTCTGCAGCACGATAGGTGTCGCCGTCAGTTGTGTAGATTTTGAATTGCACATCATAGGCTTCAGGTACATAAATCACAATCGGCATTCTGCCATTGTAACGTACAGTCTCAGGTTGTGCCGAAACAAAAAGGTTTCTTTTTTCTTTGTTTGGGCAAGCCATCATAGTGCTGGCGACATTGCCATTTGTTTTGAATACATAATAGTCATAACCCCAGCCCTGAAGATCTTTTTTCTCTAAAGTACCCGATAAATTAAAGGTATTACATCCGTCTACTTCCATCCATTTCCCTACCGAAAACTCTATTTTTTTGTTTTTATCACTTTCTGAATAGGGAACTTCAATCACCATTTTTTTATACCCTTTTTCTGGGCTAGGAAAAATGCCTAAGTCAATTTTATCGATAACCATTTGCGCTTTACTAATAGTTGTTAAGGATACTAATGCGATCATCACTAGCATCATTACTTGAAATACATTTTTTTTCATATGTGCAATTATTTAATTTTAATGGCCATGAAATATTCCGGTTTTGTATGTGTTGTAAACTCGAATACCCCATTTTCTTATTTTTATTTGTTTTTTAAACGCGCTATCTGCAAAAAATGCTACACGCTCATAACAGATATAACACCTATAGGACTGTATTGTTTTTGGAAGGATTAATCGTAAATAGCAAAATATTAAAAAATAATTGTTTGGTAAACTAAATTGTTTGATGCATTTCAATTTATAACTGGTCGTAGATTTGCCTGTTTGCGGGGCATGAAGCCTTTCATCAAAATTTTGCCGACCTTGGAACAGTTCCTCTTTTTATGAAATTCAGGTGATAGAAAACCGAATAGCTTTTTAATTCGCAGGAATATAATCAGCCAAGAATACGTAACTTTGTGTGAGATAAGGATTATTATGAGTAAACAGGTGGAGCACACTCCAAAAGAATATATTCAGATAAAGGGAGCAAGAGTTAATAACTTAAAGAATATTGACGTTGATATCCCTAAAAATAAATTAGTTGTTATCACTGGAATGTCGGGCTCAGGAAAATCCTCCTTAGCTTTTGATACGCTCTATGCCGAAGGACAGCGACGTTATGTCGAAAGTCTCTCTTCGTACGCAAGACAATTTATGGGACGGATGAATAAGCCGGAGGTGGATTACATCAAAGGTATTGCTCCCGCGATTGCCATTGAGCAACGTGTCATTACGTCCAACCCCCGTTCGACGGTAGGAACATCCACCGAGATCTATGATTATCTGAAATTGTTATATGCCCGAATCGGAAAAACAATTTCTCCTGTATCTGGTCGCGAGGTGACCAAAGACAGTGTGAGTTCAGTGGTGGATTTTGCCTTAAATTTAGAAGAGGGGACAACCGTGACACTTCTCGCACCACTTATTCCTTCTCATGGGCGTAAACTCAAGGAAGAGCTGTCGCTCTTGTTGCAGAAAGGTTTTGTGCGTGTCGTCTATGGGGATAGTATGCAGAAAATCGAAACTATTATCGATGATAAGGCCGTCGCCAATAAAGACCTTCAGGATGGTGAAGTGCTTATTGTCGTCGACCGGGTTCGCATTGAACAGGATGATGATACCGTCAATCGACTTTCTGACTCTGTCCAAACAGGTTTTTTCGAAGGTAAGGGGGAGCTCTATATGGAGGAAAATGGTCAAAGACATCATTTTTCCCATAAATTTGAACTTGATGGAATAACATTTGAAGAACCTACACCAAATTTCTTCAGTTTTAATAATCCTTATGGTGCCTGTCGCCGATGTGAAGGTTATGGAAAGATCATTGGTATTGATCCTGATCTTGTTATTCCAGATAAAAGCCGTTCGGTTTACGATGGCGCAATAGCACCTTGGCGAGGAGAGAAAATGGGCGAGTGGTTACAAGTGCTCGTTAAAAGTTCCCTGAAATTTGATTTTCCAATACATCGTGCATACATGGATCTGACCGCGGAACAGAAAGAGCTGCTGTGGACGGGAAATAAATATTTTGCTGGCCTTACCCAGTTCTTCGAAGAACTTGAAGCCCAAACCTATAAAATTCAATACCGTGTGATGTTGTCTCGCTATCGTGGGAAGACAGATTGCCCGGACTGCCGCGGAACCAGACTACGTAAAGATGCTACTTACGTGAAAGTGGGCGGCAAGTCTATCACTGATATCGTTTTGATGCCGCTTGAGGAAGCCTTGGAATTCTTTAAAACTTTACCGCTGGTGGGTAATGAAGTGGTCATTGCCAAAAGACTTCTTGCCGAAATTAATAATAGATTGCAATTTTTGTGCGATGTTGGATTAAGTTACCTGACCTTGAACCGGCTATCGAATACCCTTTCTGGAGGGGAATCACAACGGATCAATCTGGCAACTTCATTAGGAAGTTCACTCGTAGGATCTATTTATGTGTTAGACGAGCCAAGTATTGGGCTTCACCCACGTGATACACAGCGTCTTATTTCTGTGCTGAAATCCCTGCGCGACGTTGGTAATACGGTTGTGGTGGTCGAGCATGAGCAGGAGATGATGGAGGCCGCTGATTACCTGATCGATATCGGACCGGAAGCCGGGATCAATGGCGGCGAAATGGTCTTCGCGGGTACATATCAGCAGATTCTGAAAGATACAAAAAGTCTTACTGGTCAATACCTCAGTGGCAAAAGCCAGATTGAGGTACCCAAAAAGCGCCGTCCATGGTCCAATAGTGTTACCATTAAAGGAGCACATGAGAATAACCTCAAAGGGATTGATGTACAATTTCCATTGAATACGTTTACTGTGGTAACGGGTGTTTCCGGATCAGGTAAGACCTCCTTGGTCAAGCGTATCCTTTACCCAGCATTGCAGAAGTCGATAGGCAATTACTCCGGTGAGCAGACGGGTGTCTATGATGCGATTGAGGGGGATATTACCCAGGTTGAACAGGTTGAAATGGTCGATCAAAACCCGATCGGTCGTTCTTCGCGATCCAACCCGGTGACTTACGTGAAAGCCTGGGATGAAATCAGGGCCTTGTATGCCAATCAGGCGCCAGCCAAAGCTGCCGGATTGAAACCTGCGGCATTTTCATTTAATGTTGAAGGTGGACGTTGTGATGTTTGTCAGGGCGAAGGTGAAGTGAAAATTGAAATGCAATTTATGGCTGATATCGTTTTGCCATGTGAGGCATGTGGGGGCAAACGATTTAAACAGTTTGTGCTTGATGTACACTATAAGAACAAGTCGGTAGCAGATGTTCTCGAGCTGAGTGTTGATGAAGCGATCGTATTCTTTGCAGACCAGCCTAAAATATTGGCGAAATTGCAGCCTTTACAGGACGTTGGACTAGGCTACGTGAAGCTCGGGCAATCGTCAAGTACATTGTCTGGCGGTGAAGCACAGCGGATTAAACTGGCCTCGTTCCTCATTAAGGGAAATAACAGCAAGAAGACACTTTTTATCTTTGATGAGCCAACGACAGGCTTACACTTTCAGGATATTAAGAAGTTATTGAAATCATTTGATGCACTGATTGCCCTAGGAAACAGTATTTTGGTGATCGAGCATAATATGGATATGATCAAATCGGCAGATTGGGTCATCGATATTGGTCCTGAGGGCGGTAATAAAGGTGGAAAGCTAGTCTTTGCGGGACTTCCTGAAGAACTTATTCTTTGTAAAGATTCTTATACAGGCCAATTTTTAAAAGCACATTTAAAAGATTAAACCCTACTTTAGCGGAGTGAAGTAATCTGTATCAGGGCAACTGAGCTACTAATAAGTTGCGATTTATTGTTCCTTTTGTTAAGGCCTGATAGAATACTATGCAGTAAATAAAAAACTAATATTTCAATACTTAATACGATTATGATTAAAAGATTTTTTTTAAGTGTCGTCCTTGGAATAGCGGCGCTTTCGTCCATGGCGCAACAACCGGAAAGACCAAAATTGGTTGTCGGCCTGATGGTGGATCAAATGCGTTGGGATTATTTATATCGTTTTGCGGATCGATATGGAAATGATGGTTTCAAACGACTTTTGAAAGAAGGATTCTCCTGTGAAAATACATTGATTAATTATATTCCGACATACACAGCCATTGGGCACAGTTCGGTATATACAGGTTCCGTTCCCTCCATACATGGTATCGCGGGGAATGACTGGATTGAAGAACAGACTGGTAAGAACATGTATTGTACGCAGGACGACAATGTCATCGGTGTAGGTACTACTGCCAAGGAGGGACAGCAGTCTCCACGTAATTTGCTTGCATCGACCGTAACGGACCAATTGAAGCTCGCCTCTAATTTTAAATCCAAAGTGATCGGTATCGCGATCAAAGACCGCGGCGGTATTCTACCGGCGGGGCATTTTGCCGATGCAGCGTATTGGTTCGAAGCTAAATCAGGTGATTGGATCACCTCTAATTTCTATATGGATAAACTGCCAAAATGGGTGGTAGACTTCAACAAGAGAAAATTGGCTGAAAAATACCTGAAAGGCGACTGGAAACCAATGTATGATGTAAGTACTTATGCTGCCAACAGCATTGCAGATGATAACATCTACGAAGGTAAGTATCCTGGTGAAGAAAAACCGACGTTGCCGCGTGCGACTTCTAAGCTAATGAAAGACGAAGGCTATGAGCTGATCAAAACCACACCAATGGGAAATCAGTTTACCTTGGATCTGGCTATGGAAGCAATCAAAAATGAGCAGATGGGTAATAACCCGACCAAAAATACGGATTTCCTTTGTGTGAGCCTTTCAGCAACAGACTACGTTGGACACCGTTACTCATTGACAGCCGTGGAGATTGAAGATATCTATCTGCAGCTTGATAAACAGCTTGCCGATTTCTTCAACTACCTCGATAAGACCGTGGGTAAGGGTAACTATACGTTCTTCCTGACAGCAGATCATGGCGCTTCTTATAACTCTCGGTTCTTTATGGATATGAAAGGAAATGGTGGTTATTTCTATTCCCGTCAGATTATCACAGGACTTAACAAAACCCTTAAAGAGAAATTTGGACAAGAGAAGCTTGTTAAGAGCATGATGAACTACCAGGTGCACTTAAATAATCAATTGATTGATTCTTTGAACTTGGATCGTGATAAAATAAAAGAGACCATCATTCGTGAGCTTCGCCATACAGAAGGTGTCGCTTATGTTGCTGATATGGAAAAAGGGGAAAGTCTGATGATTCCGGCGCCTATTCGCGAAAAAATGATCAATGGTTACAACTTTAAACGTAGCGGTGCTATTCAGATTGTTTGTGAACCACAATGGTATGACGGTACGCCGCGCTCAACCGGGACAACACATGGTACCTGGTCTGGCTATGATTCCCATATTCCTTTAGTATTTATGGGTTGGGGAATTAAACCGGGTGTATCTAATACAGAAGTGCATATTGTGGATATTGCGCCGACAATTTCTTCGCTATTGCACATCACTGAGCCCAATGGTAGCATCGGGAAACCGATCACGGCGGTACTGGGTCAATAACAATTAAATTCTTAATACGATTCGCCCTTAGCATAATGTTATCCGATTGGATGAAGTTGTGCTAAGGGCTCTTTTTTATCAGCGGATTTTACGTGTTTTATTCTATTGAATAAAAAACGTAAATTTGCAATTCAACAGGGCGTTAACAAATTATGCTTTCCAAAAAGACAAAATATGCAATAAAGGCACTAATGGTGCTTGGTCGTAACTACGGGAATGAACCTATGCAAATCGTGAAGATTGCACAGGAGGAAAATATTCCAAAAAAATTCTTGGAACAAATTCTGCTGGAGATGCGAAATGCTGGAATTCTCTACAGCAAAAAAGGTGCTGGCGGTGGTTATAGCCTCAATAAGGCTCCCGAAGATGTTTTTTTATCGCAGGTGATGCGCCTGATTGATGGCCCCATAGCCTTGCTACCCTGTGTGAGTTTAAACTTCTATCGCTCCTGCGAAGAGTGTACACAAGAGCATGCCTGTGGCATACGCGATACTTTTGTAGAGGTGAGAAATGCCATGTTGCAGATTTTAAATGATACAAGTATTGCCCATTTAATCAATAAGGAAAAAGAATTGAACCTGAATGTAGATTAAAGGAAATAAAATATATTTTTCTATTTAAACTGGAGGCGTAACAAATAAGTTACGCCTCTTTTTTTAGGCGATGAAATTGTTGGTATAGAGTGGATTATCGTGTTTTGTTTGAGGGGGTAAAGTTTGGTTTATTAATTACATAATTATTTAACATTATTTTACGAATTTTCCGTAGCAACATTTATATATTTACCTCGACAATATATAAACGAAATTTTATGAAACTAACCTATTCCCTAGTTTTGTTTCTTTTATTTTCAGTCCTGAGTTCCAAGTCCTATGCACAACATAAACTTGTGGGATCGGTGGCAGATATCAAAGATCTTGCAAAACTACATCAAGCTTCAATCGCGCTGCTCAGTCCCAAAGATTCGATTTTGATTAAATTCGGTCGGACGAAGGAAAATGGAACATTCCAAATTACTAATCTGGACACAGGTACCTATAAAATGGTGGTTTCCTATCCGCAGTATGCTGACTTGGTAAAGGATATCCACGTGGCTGCCGAAGATTTAGATATTGGTATTGTAAAGCTATCCAAAGCAGCTCTACTATTGGAAGAGGTTCAGGTGAACGGTAAAATTCCTGTGGTTATTAAAGGCGACACCATCGAATACGATGCCGCTAGTTTTAAAGTAGAGAAGGATGCTAAGGTAGAAGACCTCTTGAAGGTCTTGCCGGGTATTACGATGGATGGGTCAGGCAAGATCATCGCTCAAGGCAAGGAGGTAAAAAAAGTATTGCTTGATGGCGAAGAGTTTTTTGGTGATGATCCCACCTTGATTACCAAGAATATTCGGTCAGATATGGTCAGCAAGGTACAAGTCTATGAGAAGAAATCAGATCTTGCCGTACGTACAGGAGTAGATGATGGCGAACGAACGCAGACAATTGATATCAAGCTCAAAGAAGATAAGAAAAAGGGAATGTTCGGTCAGGCTGTTGCGGGAGCTGGTACCGATAAATATTATGGTGGCAAAGTCATGCTCAATAAGTTTAAGGGCTCGCAGAAAATTGCTGCTTATGGCATTTTGGCCAATGATGGAATGGTCGGACTAGGATTTGAAGATAGCCAAAAATATGGTGTGGGCGGAAGTAGCAATGTGCAGATGATGGACGGAGGTGGCATTATGATTTCCTCTGGTGGTGATGGTTCTGATGGGGGATGGGACGGTAAATACTATGGTGGCGGTGTGCCTAAGGCCATAAACATGGGGGCTAGCTATTCGGATAAATCCAAGGATGATAAGCATAAGATCAATGCAAACTTTAAGCGGAATCAGATCAATGTCAACAATACAAGTACATACAGCGCACAGAATAACCTCCCTGAACGCGCACAGGTAGATAATAATGTGACTAAATCCGAGAACGAAAACAAATCCAATGTTGCAAATTTAAGATATGATCTGAAGTTAGATTCACTTTCCGATTTGACCGTTAATATGGGCTTCACCAAGTCAAGTCGTGATAACTCCTCCAATTCTGATGCTGATCAACGCACGTTGGACGGAACACTGATCACAAAGACGACCTCGAAAACCGATTTGAATGGCGATCAGGATCGATTTAATGTCAATGCGATGTTAACACGTCGTTTCAAAAAAGAACGTCGCTCTGTTACCTTTAATGTCAATGCAAATACCGATCAGAATAGGTCCAAAACCCAGTATTTTTCCGAGAACTTTTTCCAAAGTTCGGGTAACACAACCCTGATCGATCAATATAAAAACGATAAGCTATCAAATAATACGTACGGGGCTTCAGTAACTTATTCTGAGCCATTGTCGAAACGACTGACTGCCGCTGTTGGGTACTCATTCAATAGCAATAAATCGGAGACCCTTAATCAGTCATTCGATAAAGATCCTGTTACAGGTAAATACACTGTTCTCGATCAAAATCTATTAAATGATTTCGATTTCTCCAGTTTGAAAAATGGTGTTAATGCCTCTTTGAATTATAAGTCGAACACATTAACCGTAAATGTGAGCAATAGAGTCGATTTTGAGGATGTAAAGAGAACCTATAATAATCTCAATACAACATTACAACGCAATCAGACGTCGATTAACCCGAACTTCTCGGTGAATTACAAACTTTCGAAAAGCAAAAATTTAGGATTTCGTTATAGTGGACGTACGGCACAACCTTCGTTGACGCAGATTGAACCATTAAAGCAAAATTCACAGCCACTCGTAGAATATTTGGACAATCCAAACTTAAAAGCGGGTTTTAACAATTCTTATTCGATTAATTACAATAGTTATAAGCAGTTGAAAGACCAGGGGTTCTATTTTTATGCGAGTGCAGATCAGGGTAAAAGGAATATTAATACCAATGTACGCTACAACCTGGACGAGGGTACGCAACAAATTTCCTACGTCAATATTGATAAGGATAACTGGCGTATTTATGGTAGTGGATCTTACAGTTTTGTGCTGCAAAAGAAATGGGGATTGAAGATGAATATCGGTATCAACGGTCAGTATAATAGCCAATTTAGTTATTTATCATCGTATAACGAAGAACCAAAGCTCAATAGAAATCAAACAAGGAGTATAACACCTGAAATAGGCTTTAATAGATATAAAGCAAATAAGATGGATTTTTACATCTCCCTGATGCCTGGTGTGGAGCAGATGAGCTCCTATTTGCAGCCCGAGTTGAATCGGACGACCTTTAAGTTCGCGTCTTATTCGCAGTTTACGTATTATCTGCCAAAAGACTTTAAAATTTCACTGTCGACAAACCAGAATTATCAGGCCGCGACGAAAACACTTGAATCCATTAACGTTATCAATATGAATGGGTATGTTTCCAAAAAATTATTGAAAGATAAGTCTCTGGAAGTTCAGGTATTTGTCAATGATATTTTGAATAGAAACAATGGGGTGTACCGTTATCAGAACGGAACTTCATTTATCCAGACCAGCAACAACGTATTGCGTCGTTATGGAATGCTAAAAGTAATCTACAATTTTACAACAATGAAAGGAGATGCCAAATGAGTAAGTATATAAAGTTGATGGTTTGGGTATTATTGCTGAGCTCAGGAGTAGCCCATGCACAACACGCGTATTTTCCGAGCAGTGGAACGGTGACTTATGAACGGAAGTTTCATGTGCAGAATTTCTTAAAACGCAATTATCTCAGCAAACCCGATTTAGACACCTGGGATAAGCTGATGGTCGACAATGCGGTGAAGAATGGGCCTGCTGAGGTGGTGACCCATCATATTCTGAAATTTTACGATAATGAAACCCTGTTTGAAACGATGCAGGAAGATTATCCTGCAAATTATCGTAATGTGACGCACTATAATTCTATTCTTCCGGATTCAAAAACGTACATTAATTTCCAGAATCAGGAGTTTTTAAAGTTGCTCCCCTTTGGAGATGATCAGCTCTTGCTTAAAGATTCATTGCCTACTGTAAAATGGAAGTATACCGATGAATACCGAAATATTGCAGGATATGACTGCAGAAGAGCCAATGGAATTATTCAAGATTCGGTCTATGTGGTTGCGTTTTTTGCGGGACAAATACCCATCTCCGGTGGTCCTGAACTTATCCATGGGCTCCCTGGGCTGGTGATGGGGGTATCCATCCCAAGTATGAACGTCAATATGTTTGCCACAAAGGTGGAGATTACCAATACCGCATTTTCCAATGTGCTGACCAAAAAGAAAAAAGTTGTTGCGGAATCCAGAGCAGAAGTCATAAAAAAGCTGAAAGATACTGTCTATGACTATTTGGATGAGAAGGCGTTTAAGAAACGGTTGCAGAGTATACTCTTTTAGTGGGTAATAAAACTTTCATGACTTGGCAGACACCAACAGTAATGAAAGCGAAAAAAGCCTGTTCGTATGAACAGGCTTTTTGTATAAAAGGAATTTACGTTTTATATTAACGTACTGTACTTCCTACTTTTATTGTTGTGTCCGGTTTGACAAAATCCAATCGTCCATCAGCGTCTTCTGCCATAAGGATCATTCCTTGTGACATAATTCCTTTGATTTCACGCGGTTCAAGGTTGACCAAGATAGATACCTGACGGCCTACGATCTCCTCAGGACTGAAGAACTCTGCGATGCCCGAAACGACAGTGCGTGTATCTAAGCCGGTGTCTATCGTCAATTTTAACAACTTCTTGGTTTTAGCAACTTTTTCAGCGGCTGCAATGGTTCCGACACGGATATCCATTTTAACAAAATCATCGAAGCTGATGTTTTCTTTTGCAGGAGCAACCTTGGCATTATCGGCTAGGTTTTTCGCTTTTGCTTCAGCAAGTTTGTTTAACTGGAAGTCGACTTGTTCATCGGTTATTTTGTCGAATAACAATTGCACTTCACCCAATTGGTGTCTCGCTTGGATCAAAGCATCTGAACCTGCGTCGTTCCAGTTTCCTTGTGGAAAATTAAGCATTTCAAATAATTTGATAGCTGTTTTTGGTAAAAACGGTTGTGCAAGAACGGCAAGATTGGCAACGATTTGAGCTGCTACATTTAAGATTGTTTTGACACGCTCCTCATCTGTTTTAATGATTTTCCATGGTTCCTCATCGGCAAGATATTTGTTACCTAGACGAGCTACATTCATAAATTCTGCCAATGCCTCACGGAAGCGGAATTGCTCCAAAGACGATTTGATAGAAGTAGGGTATGATTTTAGTTCATCCAGTACCGCTTGATCTACAGCTGTTAGTGGCGAGCCGTCCAATACCTTGCCATCAAAATATTTGTGGGAAAGTACCAAGACACGGTTGACAAAGTTTCCAAAAATTGCAACGAGCTCATTGTTGATCCGAGCTTGGAAATCTTTCCAGGTAAACTCCGCATCCGATGTCTCCGGTAGTATCGAAGTTAAGACATAACGCAATTCATCCTGTTTATCAGGAAATTCCTGTAGGTATTCATGTAACCAAACCGCATGGTTTCTAGACGTGGACAGCTTATCGCCCTCCAGATTAAGGAATTCATTGGCTGGAATATTTTCTGGTAAAATATAGTCGCCGTGCGCATGAAGAATCGCCGGGAAAATAATACAGTGGAAAACAATGTTATCTTTTCCGATAAAATGGATCAGCGTAGAATCGTCTGCTGGGTTTTCATGGGTTTTCCAATAGTCTTCCCAGTTTTTGCCATGGTCTAGCGCCCATTGTTTTGTTGCTGAGATATAACCGATAGGCGCGTCTAACCAAACATAGAGTTTTTTACCCTCTGCTTCAGCCAAAGGCACATCAACGCCCCAGTCCAGATCTCTTGTCATTGAACGCGGCTGTAAACCGGATTTAAGCCAAGATTGACATTGGCCAAAAACGTTGGATTTAAGGATATTTTTCTTCCCTTCGATCAGCCATTTTTCAAGCCAAGGCTGGTATTTATCCAAAGGTAGATACCAGTGTTTCGTTTCTTTCAAAACTGGCGTTTTTCCGCTCAATGTTGAAATTGGGTTGATCAAATCTGTTGGGCTAAGTGATGTCCCGCATTTTTCACATTGATCACCATAGGCGCCTTCGGACTTACAATTTGGACAAGTTCCTGTAATGTAGCGATCTGCCAAAAACTGGTGGTATTCCTCATCGTAGTACTGCTCCGAAAATTTCTCAACAAATTCACCTTTGTTGTAAAGGTTCAAGAAGAAATCCTGCGATAACTGGTGATGTATGGGCTCCGATGTACGGTGATAGATATCGAAAGAGATACCAAACTCCTCAAAGCTTTCTTTGATTTGTTTATTGTATTTGTCAATGATTTGCTGTGGTGTGATGCCCTCTTTTTTTGCACGGATGGTAATCGCCGCACCATGCTCATCTGAACCACATACATAGACTACATCTTTTTGATTTAGACGCAGATAACGGACAAAGATATCCCCTGGGATATAAGCTCCGGCAAGGTGTCCAATATGTAAAGGACCATTGGCATAAGGTAATGCCGATGTGATGGTATAACGTTTTTTATCTAGAATACTCAATGCTTGAAAGTATATTAAAGTGTGTACTTGTTTTCTTTGGCAAACTTAGATAAATTGCTGTTTATATGCAATATAAATGCGTGTCATATCGAACAATTTATTCTTGAATTCTTGTTTTGGCTCATTTCTACGATTGTTTCAACTTGATTAAAATACGCTGCTATTTAACGCCTTGTTATCGTAGAAATATTATTCAACATAGCGGTAGAAAACTTAGATAAATTTACGTTTATTTGTACATATAAGCACCATATATCAAGTAAATTTCTAATCGGACTTTGCAATGTAAAGGTCCTTTTTTTTGAAAGTATTTGATGTTATTGGCTAGAAAGAACCTTCAGTTCGCTTGCATAGTTGTTGGTGTCTTCGAAGTCATGAAGTTTTTGTTTGATCATTAGCGATAAAAAAATATGTCCAAAATTCCTGATTTTCTGAAAGAAGGCGATAAAGTCGCTATTGTTTGTCCTGCGAGTTTTATACGTGGATCTATTGATGTTGGCATAAAAACATTAGAGAGTTGGGGGCTGGAGGTTGTCATTGGGAAGACTGTTGGCGCATCGTTTCATCAGTTTGCCGGAGATGACAATTTACGCACCGCCGATCTGCAATGGGCACTGGATGATCCGTCGATTAAAGCGGTTTTTGCCGCGCGCGGAGGTTACGGTTGTGTTCGTATTGTCGATGAAATAGATTTTTCAAGCTTTGAAAAGAATCCCAAGTGGTTGGTGGGTTTTAGCGATATAACCGTATTGCATAGCCATATTCAACGGAACTATAAAATTGCGACAATACATGGACAGATGCCCAAGTCTTTTGAAACGGGTACAAAAGCATCTTTGGAAACCTTAAAAAATGCTTTGTTTGGCCACAATATGGATTTTGCCTACGAGCATACGTTGTTCCCCAATCGTGCGGGTAAAGGCGAAGGAAAATTGGTCGGTGGAAATTTAGCAATCTTACTATCTGTACTTGCTTCTAATTCGGATGTCAATTACAAAAATAAAGTTTTATTTATAGAGGATGTAGGTGAAGCCTATTACTCCGTAGACAGAATGCTAAGGGCATTGAAGCGCGCGGGGAAATTAAAAAAATTGAATGGTCTAATTGTTGGTGGCTTTTCTGCTATGAAAGACAATGATCCTGCTTTTGGGCAGAGTGTAGAGGAAATTGTGTGGGATATAGTTAAAGAATACGATTTTCCGGTAGCATTTGGCTACCCAGCAGGGCATATTGATGATAATCACGCGCTGATATTTGGGCGAAAAGTAACATTGGAGACGACAGAAAATTCTGTTCAGTTAACCTATTTGTAAGTCTAGCTAAACAGAATTTTTCCAGATGATATATCTTGATTAACCCGAGTGTTGATTATCCCGAATGTACAGGGATGACCATCATGGCAGCCTGACTCTTCCAAGCCATCTTTTGCGCAATGCTCGTATTGAAAATTCGACTTAATAGACCCTTGTCCCGATGGAAAGTGACCATCATGTCGATATGATTTTCGTTGATGTATTGGTTGATCCCTGAAGCAATGTCTGCATTGAGGATATAACTATAGATGGGATGATAAGGAGCCAGTAAATCCTGCATGGTTGTTATTTCGGCATTTACCGCTTTATTTGCAGGATCTTCTTTAGTCACATGGACGACATAGACCTCACTTTTCCGTAATACTTCGGACGCATTAACCAAAAGACGGTTTAATTTTAGCTTTACCTCTTTGAGGTTGGTTGCGATCAACATCTTTTTGGGAACCCTAAATTCTGCTCGTGCTGGGACAACCAATAAGGGGGTGTGACAATTTTCGATCAGCTTGAGGGTATTGCTTCCAAGAAGCAGTTTCTTTAAGCCACTTTTACCTGCAGTTCCGACGATGACAAGATCAATATCCTCCTCAGCACAGGTACGGTTTACGCCATAGCTAAGTTCATATTCCTCAAGAACTGATTTCCAGGCAATGCCCTCAGGGAAAAGCAGCATCAGTTCCTGTTGCCAGGTATTGAGGTCCTTTTGTTTTTCTTCCAAGATTTCTGAATTGCTGATGACAACAGGTTCAGTACCTACGGTGGGGATTACTTCGTATGTATGGTATAAGACAACTTTTTCGATACCCCAAAGTGGAGCTAATTGTGCAGCATATCGAGCAGCAGCAAAGGCATTGTCTGAAAAGTCTGTTAACAAGAGTAGGTTTTTCATCCTTTAGTTATTTGTTGATCCATAATCCACGTCTAAGATTTTTTACACTCTCTTAGACGTTCCATGGCGTTATAATCGGGTCTATAGGCATTAAATTACACATTAAGTCTTATAATTGCAATAGTTTTATTCATATAGGAAGTACTTGGGGGCGTTCAATCTAAATAATTTCACTAATTTAGAGTGATTGTAAATAAGTTTTAATAATTAACCGTTTTTATGGCAATTTGGAATTCATTAGGTAAATATCGCGATACCGGACTGTTGATATTACGAGTCGGACTGGGTGTGATGATGATCATGCACGGTTTGCCTAAATTACAGGGCGGTCCTGAGCTTTGGGGCGGTGTCGGTAAATCGATGGGAACTATCGGTATTCATTTTATGCCCGCATTTTGGGGTTTTATGGCTGCTGCGACCGAAACTGTTGGAGGTCTGTTTTTACTGTTAGGACTCTTTTTCAGACCAGTGGCATTGTTACTCGCATTTACGATGGTCATCGCTGGATTAATGCATCTTTCTAAAGGAGATGGTATCTCTGGTGCATCACATGCGATTGAGCTTTGCTTTGTGTTTTTAGGACTTATCCTTGTTGGGCCGGGTAAACATTCGGTTGACAAGAAATAGGAGAATTCCCTGAAGTAGGAGCTTCCAGGAGGAAGAACTATACGACAAAAACGCCGCAATTTAGAAAACATTGCGGCGTTTTTGTCGTATAATTTGTTTCTATTGGACAACGAGTCCGTCGTTGTTGATATTTACAAAGCACAGATTTCTACGATCTATCCATGGGAATAACCAGTAAGTTGGCAGCGCCATTCCAGGCTATTTTTTTAGAAATGCTTGTTTTGAATAAGCTCGCTAATAGGCCTTGCTTTTTATGGAATGAAAGTATGAGATCAATATGTTTCTCTTTGGCATATTCTTCAATACCTGCTGCAATATCATCATGGCTGATGTAGTCGTAAATCGGATGATATTTGTCTAAGCGCTCATGTAGGTGCTTTAATTCCTGCGCTAAGTCGGCGGCTGAACCTTCTTTTTTAGCAACATTCAACACATACAATTGTGCATTGAAGGTGTCTAAAACCTGATCGAGGTTGAATAAATCCAATTTCCGGTCTACCTCTTTCAGATCGGTTGTAGCCAACACATTTTTGGGGACGGCCGGATTTACTTTATGGGAAACGATAAGCATGGGCTTATTGCAGATATCCATCAGGGTAATGGCGTTACTGCCGACCAGAATCTTTGCAAAACCTGTTTGTCCGGTGATACCCAATGCGACAAGGTCAATGTCGTGCGATTTGCACATGTCGTTGACTCCCATCGGCAAATCAACATCTTCCATCTGATGTGTTAGTTCCACTTGTGGGGGGAACAACAATCTGATTTGGTCAAACCATGCTGTCAGTTCTTTCTCTTTGGTCTCTTTTACCTCATCATTGACAATGACAATAGGTTCGTTATTGACAATGGTAACACTATTGTAAGTATGGTAGACAATAACCTTTTGAGTTTTCCAGGCTTCTGTACACAGCGCAACTTGTTTTGCTGCCAGAAGAGCATTTTCTGAAAAGTCAGTTAACAGGAGGATACGTTTCATGATGTTCTTTTTTATGCGTTTAACTTCTATAACCTGGTTGATGCATGCTGTCCTGTCAAATCTTTAGCGTATGAGCCATGGGAATCATTCGGACTTCAAGCAGTACCTGTATATTACTAAAACAATGAATGTAGCGATAAGTTACAAAGAAAACGTGAATTTAATGTTAAACTCTCCCTATTGTGATGAGTGTCATAAAAAAAGGCAACCGCGATTACGGTTGCCTTTTTTTAGAGAGAGAATATGATCTATTTTTTTGCTTGAAAGTTGATGATATAATCGGTCATCACTTTGGCACTTTCATCTTTCACAAAGTCAAGATCGATTTTAGGTTGGGACTTACCTTCCTCCCAAGCTGGTTTACCCTGCAATTTCAATAAAGCGTTGATGCGGTCTCTATTTTTCTTGAGGTTGTCATCTTTCTCTTTTTTGAATTTGTTCAGCTCCAATGGAATTTTAACATCCTCATCTTTTTGAGCTTCTTCGATATCCTCTTTCAGATACTTATATTCCAATGAGTTTTTAATGCGTGCCTCATGCATTGCTTCTAACTTTTTGTCAACAGCACTTAGGTCAGCTACTTTTTTGAAGTTGCTCGATTGGATTTGATCCCAAGGGAGTGCTGATTTTTCTGAGCTCTCGCCAAATTTCTCTGCAGAAAACTGAGAAGGGAATACGATATCCGGTGTCACCCCTTTATGTTGAGTACTGCTACCGTTTACACGATAGAATTTGCCTAATGTGATATTGATCTGCCCATATTGAGGAGCACCTTCTGGGGTGTCCGGATCTTTTTCACCTGAGGCTTTTAGCAGTAAGCGGCTGGTTGGGCTGATAACGCGTGACATATCGATTGCCGATTGCACTGTTCCTTTACCATAACTTTGAGATCCCAAGATAATACCTCTTCCATAATCTTGAATAGCACCGGCAAAGATTTCAGAAGCCGAAGCCGAGAAGCGGTTGATCATGATGCCCAATGGACCATCCCAAGATACACCCGCGTTTTTATCTTCTTCGACATCGATGTTATTTTTTGTGTCTCTTACTTGTACAACTGGACCTTTATCGATAAATAAACCTGTTAAATCAATTGCTTCCGGTAAGGAACCGCCACCATTGAACCGCAAATCGATAACCACAGCATCTACTTTTTCTTGTTTCAATGTGTCTAAGATTAACCTAACGTCTCTCGTTGTGCTCTTATAGTTTGGATCGCGTCTTCTGTAAGCTTCAAAATCCATGTAGAACTTCGGAATATTGATGATACCCACTTTGTACGTTTTTCCATCGGCACCTTTGACGTTCATAATCTCTTTTTTCGCAGACTCTTCCTCAACGACGATTTTCTCACGTACTAAAGATACAATGCGCGGATGAGAGTTCATTGGCTGACCAGCAGGTATAATTTTCAGACGAACAATCGTTCCTTTTGGACCTTTGATTTTTGCTACGGCAGCATCCAGTCTCCAGCCAATAATGTCTTCAAATTCACCATCTTTTCCTTGGCCTACAGCAATGATCTTGTCATTGACGTGAATGCTTTTGTCTTTAAATATTGGTCCACCCGGGATAATCTCATTAATACTTACAGCTTCATTATCAATCATCAGTCTTGCTCCGATTCCTTCAAACGTATTGGCCATTCCTTCATTGAATGCCTGAGCAAACGAAGGGTTAAAATAGGACGTATGTGGGTCAACAGCATCTGTCAATGCCTGCATAACCACTTGAAAAGCATCATTCGCATTGGTTTTTTTCGCCTGCGAGATCAAATTAACGTAGCGTTTTTTCAATGTTTCTACCTGTTTGGTCCTCGCGCTGTCGGTCGATTTACCACTCGCGGTTTCCAAGTTAAGCAGATCGTATTTTACACGTTTACGCCATTGGTCGTTGGCCTCATCTGCAGTTTTGAACCAGCCTAATTTTTCACGATTAGGTTGGTAATATTCATCTTTGGTATAATCCTGTTTCTTATCGATTTCTGAAAGTGCATATTGCATTCTGTCCAGGTATCTCTTTGAATAGACATTAAAAATATGGAATGCGGCAGAAAGATCTCCATTTTTGATATCCTGCGCAAGATTGTTTCTGTACGCTTGAAATTCATCGATATCTGATTGAAGCAAATAATTTTTTCCTTGATCTAAAGTTTTGATTAGATTATCGTATATGATACCCGATATCGAATCATTCATTTTGACCTTTTTGTAGCTCGCATTTTCCAATAATCCCGAGACTTCTTTAGCGATAATTTGATGTTGTGTGCTTGGTTTAAGCCCTCCATCATCAGGAAGCGCTACCCGTGGTTTTGAACCACAAGAAACAATGGATACAACAAAAAGTGCAAATATGAGTTTCCTAAACATATTTTCGACGGTTTTAATAATCATTCTTTTTAAAAAATATTCAGCTCCTATTGATGAGCGTGCTAAATTTAGTGAAATTCATAGCACATTATCGCAGAATCTAAAAATTTATTTGATTTATCCTTTAATATTTACAAAAAGCTTAAAATCTCTTTGTAGACTACTCTTTCAACAGACCACTAAAAGGGGTGGATTGTTTTAAATGTTCAATGGTACAGTTCATTTTTTAACTGTATATAAGCCTTGTAGGTTTGATCAGCAGCTGGATAATCTTTTAACACAAGATATACCTCGCCGAGTTTATCCAATATAGCGAGTGAGAGCTGTTTGTTATTTTCATCTGAAGCCAATTCAGCGGCCTGCACAAATTCTTTGATCGCTACCTTATAATTACCATCTTTTTGCTTGGATGAGGCCAGCAAGTATTCGATTTCAGCGAGCTCGCTACTTAGTTTTTTTGCATTGGCCAAGTCACGGGCTTGTAGCAGAAACCACTGCGCCTCGGTAAATTTATTTTGCTTAAAATAAATTTCAGCAAGCATTTCCCATGCGAAAATCTTCCCCTCATAGGCTTTGGCCTTATTGAGTAAAGGGATCGCACTACGGATAATATTGTTCTCGGCAGCTTTATAATTTCCCTGACCGGCTCGTGCCATAGCAATTAAAAGCCAAGCGTTGGCTTGGTCTGCATAGCTTTTGCTCTTCATTGCATAGGTATGATAATTTTGTGCGCTCTCTTCAGCACGTACAAAGTCTCCACTATACAGCTGGAAATTGCTGATGTTCATATTAATTGTAGCAATATCATCCCTGTTATCGGTACGATTTGCCAAGGAAAGCGCCTGATATAGAAATTTTGAGGCATTGCTGCTATCGTTATTTTTAATTGAAAATAAGGCTGCTTCATTGGCAAGTGCATAGCCAGCAATCCAGTTTTCAGCTTTTGTTTGCGTCTCTATAGCACTATCCCAGCTATTTGCCGCAGTAGGCATAGGGTTCATCAAATATTGAAAATGGCCCAAGTTATTGGTGCTCCGCAGCTGCAACAGCAATCGCTGGAGCAGGAGCTGCCTGGCAATTTCTTTGCTGAAAGACTTCTTGTCGGCATAATTCTCTGCTAGTATTTCATTGGCTGTTTTTGGAGGTGGTAAAAAATAGACCTCTGGACCGATACCTTTAAAGGAAGCATCATATTGTTTTATCGCGCCAGTATAATCTTTGCCGGCATCTTGTGCGATTACCAGACATGGTATATACATGAATATGGCCAAAGCGGTAAAGATAGAAATCCAGTATTTTGTCATTCTCATAAAATATTACGTTATTATTAACGTCTACATAAATTTAGCTAAAGGACATATTTGAGCAATCTACTACTTAATTCGATAAACCAGTACGGTCGGTTATGCTCTGCCAAAAGCAATTTACATATATAATAGAGCAAATATGACGAAAAATTGTGTGAAAAAATGTTAAAGTAATATCGAACAGCGAATGATGCCCCTCAAAATTAGGCTTGTGAAAGCTTGATGCTTATCGCTTTGCAGAACTCGTAATAGAAGAGTTTGGATGAATAAAGCTAAAATATTTAGTCGCTGTGTCGTTTAATTTTTAACTTTGTGTTATGGCGACACGAATTCCATTAGCAGAACGACTAAGACCGCGGCAATTGAGTGATTATGTGGGACAACAACATATTGTGGGCCCAGATGCGGTACTCTACCATGCGATCCAGCAAAAAAATATTCCATCCATGATTTTGTGGGGACCTCCGGGGGTCGGAAAAACAAGCTTGGCCTTGCTGATTGCTAGGGAGCTCGACCGGCCGTTCTTTTCATTAAGTGCAATTCAGGCAGGGGTGAAAGATATTCGTGAAGTCATCGAAAAAGCCGAGCGGCTGATGAACTTCAACCAAGATCAACCCATTTTATTTATTGATGAGATTCATCGTTTTTCCAAGTCGCAGCAGGATTCTCTTTTAGGGGCTGTTGAACGTGGGCTGGTGACACTTATTGGTGCAACAACAGAAAATCCCTCATTTGAAGTCATTTCCGCATTGCTCTCGCGTTGCCAAGTCTATGTATTGGAACATCTTTCGGAAGAAGATCTTATTGGATTGATTCAAAAAGCATTACATGAAGATGAATATTTACAGAAACAGGCTATTGTTGTAGAAGAATATGAGGCCTTGCTGCGGCTTTCTGGTGGCGATGCACGTAAATTATTGAATGTTCTCGAGCTAGTTGTTAATGCGGCAGTTTTGCACAAAGAGCCAATTACGAATGCCTTTGTACTGAAACAGGTACAGCAAAATATGGCCATTTATGACAAAGCAGGTGAGCAGCATTACGATATTATTTCGGCCTTTATTAAATCAATCCGCGGATCCGATCCAAATGCAGCAGTATATTGGCTTGCACGGATGATTGAGGGCGGGGAGGATCCGTCCTTTATTGCACGGCGGTTGTTGATTTTGGCTTCTGAAGATATTGGCAATGCCAATCCGAATGCCTTGTTGTTGGCGAATAATTGTTTTCAGGCGGTCAACGTCATTGGATGGCCCGAATCACGTATCATTCTTTCGCAAACGGTTATCTATCTGGCTACTTCCGTTAAAAGCAACGCTTCCTATGAAGCCATCAATAAGGCGCAGGCCTTGGTGAAACAAACTGGAGATCTGTCTGTACCGCTGCATATCCGCAATGCGCCGACTAAATTGATGAAAGACCTAAATTATGGTGCTGAATACAAATATGCCCACGCCTATCCGGGGAATTTTGTTGTTCAGGAATTTCTCCCTAAAGAAATCAGTGGCGTCAAATTGTATGAACCGGGGCAAAATTCGCAGGAGGAAAAATTGAGACAGAGTTTAAGGGACAAATGGAAGGAGAAATATAAGTATTGATCCGGATATAGCAAAGGCGAGCTGTAAAGCCCGCCCATTGCAAATAGGAACAACGAAATTCTAGATCTCTGGAGCAGGTTTGTTTTTTAGGGCAAACGCTCTTTTAGGTAATGGTTTACCAGTGCTAGGTGTATCATCACCCCTGGTTTCATTTCCCGCTCCATTTTGGTTTCTGGTAGGTGCTCCGGTACCATTTTTATCCTTGTTATTTTCCTTTTTTGCTGTTTGTAACATCTTTTTAAAGATTAATAAGCCGATGATCCCAAGGGATAACCAAAGTAGATCCACGAGTAAAATATCTTTTGATCCTGAACGATACGTTTCCCAAATCCAGTTACCTGTTTTTATTCCATTCACTATCGGTACCGCTAAAGACAATATCGAGCCGATCAGGAGTGTTTCTAAGTTTGTTTTTCCAATGTTACGTCGAATGATGTAAAACACCCCCAATGCCAGCCAGCTATAGAAATATACGTGAAATATAAAAGGCTGATCCACTTTTGTCGCCAATTTGACCGCAATAAAGGTCATTGCTGTGACCGGAAACATCGTTAGACAGCTGGCCATAAATACATTGGCTGCCCAAAAGTTGAAGATGCGCTTGCGTTTGGGAATATTATTCTTGTCACGTGCGACCAGCCAGATTAGAATACCTGAAATGATGACAAAACAGCCCATGATACCCAAGACAAAATAAATGATTTTGACGGGGTAGCCTCCGAAATCTGCTAAATGCAGACGGTAAATGAATCCCTTCATATAATCTAGATAGGATCCGTTTTCTGCTGCGGATTTTTCAAAAAGGATCTTATCATCGGCTACGCGATAGATCAGTCTTCCCGAACCAGCAAAATTTTTATCAATATCAGCATCATATAAGGCAACGACATGCATGCTTTTGTCGCCGTAGTTTTTGATAAAGATGCGGTTCATATGGCTATTTGGCCATTTTTTCTCTACTTTATCTAAAAAATCCCCCATGTTGAAAGCTGTGGTGAGCGGTTGATACAAATAAGTATATTTTGTATTGTCGTTGTAACCGAGCGCAGCATAAACCTCATCCTCCTTACCATCGTAGAGGTACTTGCTAAAGGGAATAATCAGTACCGAGTTCACAATCAGCACGATCCCCGTTAGCGCATACATAAACTGGTAAGGGAATCCGATCACACCCAGTGCTGTGTGCATGTCCGTCCATACCGTTTTCCATTTATTTCCGGGCCTAAATACAAAGAAGTTTGATTTGATTTTGTCCCAGTGAAGCATTAGACCTGAGATCAATGCGAATAGGAAGATAAAGGATACTAGTCCAGCCAGGGTATAACCAAACGGGCGTCCGATATTTATTCCGATCTGGTTGAGTGGAGCAAGGAAATGGAGACGGTAGAGAAACTCTCCCATGGTATAGCCATCACTATAGTCCGAAGGCTTTTTTGTTGCCAGATCATAAGTGAAATACATGGAGTCCTCTGCACCACGGCGCCCACGGCCTCTTTTTTTCTTTTTTCCTTCCTCTACGTTCGCTTTTCTATTCTTTTTTTCCTCCAATTCTTTTTTTGCTGCCAGTGCTTTGGCTTTGTTGGCGACGAGCGTATCTTGTGATGTACTTATATTGACATAGCTTGCATGGCCATTATGTTGCATATAGAACGCAATATCCCGGCCTTTGAGTTCTTTGATCTGTCCAATGGAGTCCAATAGGTGGTCAAAAACGATATTTTGGTAGGGTCCACCTTTGTCGGATTCATTTTTTTGCCAGGCATTGATTTCATTTTTAAAAAATGAAAAGGATCCAGCAAAGAAAATCACATACAAGATGGCGCAGATGATTATACCTGAGATCGTATGGGTATTGAAATAGATATTATAACGTCTTAGATTCATGGTTTAGGTAGTTATAGGTACATAAAGATGCTGTAGAATACTGCAATCAAGATTAAATAGATACCCCATATCAGCCAACCGTTTCTTGAAAGAAAGGCGACAAGCAATAATATTCCCCAAGCGATAAAACCCGTGACATAGGCTGTGATCAAAATGTCTGTTTTATCAAATACTTTTGTTAGGCAAAGGTGGAGGTATAACATCACGAAATAACCACCAAAGAATCCGGCGGTCAATTTGAGGACACGTTGCAATGGGCTGCTTAGATATTTTTTATTGGCCGGCATGTTTTAAAAAATAAAAAATTCAAAAAGAAGAGCGATTAGAAGTACAGCTGTCAGTTGTTTCCACTGAAAATATCGATAGGGCCATAAAAGTACAACTAGGCTGAAGAATCCCATAGTATAAGCGCCAAAGGCCAGTGTTCCTGAGAGTATGCCCTGCAGATAGATGGTCAGTATCCATGCCAGTCCGAGAAGGACAATTGCTAATATTCTTGAGCGGTTTTTATCTTTTGCAAGATTCAACAGGAGGCTGGGGCCTTGTGTTATTTTAACCTTTTCGGAGGAACAGTACCAGAAAATGCTACCGGTGAAAATAAGCAGCAATAAAAATGTGTACATAATGAGTTCTGTTGATTTATAGATATACCCAATATGCGATGAATTCGCATATTGGGTATCCGATTATCAGTTAAGAAAGACTAGTCTAAGTGTTCAATTGCGGTAATGGTACCACCTTCAACTTTTAAGCCTTTGGTCGCTGTTGCTGCCGAGGCGTCGATCTTATACACATAGCTTTCGCCAGAAGTCAGGTTTACGCCAATGTAGCCTGTTTTGCCATCTTTTTTGCTATAGTTGTTTCTTTGGGTAAATGATTTTACCTCATCTGCTTTTGGTAAACCCGATACAATTTTAAATGTTTTGTCTACGACGTTTACAGCTGCAATTGTTGTCGCCGCGCTGTAGGTGCCATCGGATTGTTTTTTCTTTGAACTTACGATGAAATTGTTTCCGCCAACATAGGTCCAGTTAACGATGTTGTAACCACCGGAAATCTCAGCTACATTAAAGAAATAATTTTTGTCAAATTCTGTCGTGCCTGATGCGATACGTAAAATAGCGGGTGGGTTTGTTGACGTGATTTTGGTAACGTCACCAACTTTTGATGTGGCATTTGCTGCAGAGAAGGCATAAATATCACCATTTTCTACTGTACCTAGACCGTTGGTAAAGTATTGGCCGACATAGCTCGTACGCTCATCTGTAAAAACTTTTTCAAGTTTCATCTCCGGATAAGAAAATACAGCAACCCATGCTTTGTTTGGATATGCAGTAGTAAAGGACGAACCTTGGATACAAAAGAATGGCGCATATACTTTATTGCCTACTTGCGTCAACCAACTGAAATAGCCAATTTCGCCATTGTTGGCCAGTTCCAGCGCATTCAATGATCCTTCTCCCACAATAGACAGGCTATTGGTGCTGACTCTGTACCAGGTGTGAGTTGGTGTCGCCAGATTTCTGGACATTTTAGTCATCAATACATCTTCTTTGACCGCTGCAAATGCGGCTACAGTTTCCGACTGAAAATTTGTTAATTTTTTTAACTTGCCTTCGGTTAAATTGTAGGCCGTCACTGCTCCTGGATTACCTTGTCCGTATAAGAAGCTGAAGAATTTGTTGTTAGTTGTCAAATAATAGCGGTAAGTTCCGTCCTGCTCGATTCCGTTACCGAGGATCGAAACTGTTCCCTCATCAAGACTATTGGCTGTAACCAGGTAGTCTGCCACGCCTGTGCTTGCAATTGGAGTTACTGCAACGATATATTTGCTGCCACCATCAGTGCTTTCGCCACCAGAAGATTCGCTTTTTGAGCAAGATCCGAATAAAATAGCTGCTGCTAATAGGGAGAATAGAGATTTTGTTTTCATGATTGAAATATTTATAAATTATTTTGTTTGTTGAAGAAATAACGTAAGTTGAGGTAGAAACCGCGACTTGGCTTTTGTAGACTGAAATTGTCAACCAAACGGTTATCCGTGAGGTTTTTGCCTTCAAGAGCAATATTGTACCGACCATTTGCGATGGAGTATACGATGTTTGCATCTACACTTAACTGTGTCGGGATTTTTCTCTTTTCAGCATCTGCGTCGGTAGAACCTAAGCCTGGCCAATACAACCAAAACTCATGAACATAAAGGAGGTTGGCTCCAACATTTAACCGGTTGTTTTTGCCTCCGAGCTCCGGAAAAATAACCGACGCGTCCAGATTGCCAAATAGGTAAGGAATATTTGGCATCTGATTTTTATATAGCGGGCTTATGCCTGTATAACCGGGTTCTACTTTTTGCATATTCTTGACAGATTGATAAGTGGCATTTAATCCAGCCATAAACCATCTTTTGTAGGAGTAGCGCAGATCTAAGTCACCTCCGATTGATCGAACACCATCTCTATTGTCCGATACATATTTGGACTGGTTGTTGTTCAATCGTTGATAAATAAAGTCGTCCGCGTGACGATAGAAAGCATTGCCTATTAAGGCGAAGCGATTGTCCGGATTAAAACTGAAGTCGTAGAGTATCCCTAAGTTCATGTTGTTGCTTTTCTCTGGTTTCAAACTGGCATTTCCCTCGTAGTTTTCTACATCACCAAAAAGTTCTGTTGGGGTAGGCATTTTGGTTGTGAGCTCATAAGATCCCTTGATCTGTAAAGTCGGTGCTAAGTAATAAGAAAGAGCTGTTCCATACCCTAATCTTGAAATATTCTTTTCCAGCTCATTATTGCCGCTCGTATTATGCTGATTGTAATGTTTTAAAAAGGCATTCAAACTAAATTTATCTTTGATGTCGTACTGATAACCGAAGGATAAAACGTTCTTTTGACTTAACTGAGCACGTTCGTTAGCCGCGTTCTGTGGATTTACCTCATCCTGACCGCTGCGTTTGAAGGTATTAAACACATCTGTCAGTGATAGACTTTGTCTTTCCGAAAGTTTATAATTAATAATGGCATTTGCTACCCCAGCGTTGTTTTTGTACTTATACATCGAGTAGGAACGTTCGCCGCCTGGCCCGTCAAGATTTTTTCTATTGCCATACCAGTCGAAACGGGCGTGAACAGTATCAATATTTTGGTTGCTTCCCAAATTGATGTTTCCATTGATGATCACATCTAGTCCTTTGGTAAGGAAATCGTTCTTTTTATATTTAAATGTTGGCATTACCGTAGTCCCTCTATTGTGCCAGCCACCAAAGACAGATACCATACGGGCCCCTGTCTGTATCTCCTTATAGCTTTGTCCTAACACGACACCAAAAAGGAGCTTGTCTGCGTAAGGTTTATTAACTACACCGATATTGGCGATAAGCGATTCGTTATGGTAGGTATCATGAAATCTTTTAAGTTTAACACCCTCTTTATATACTCCAGTATTGATGTCAGCTACATCAACAGTAACCTTATAATTATTGTCAGAGTAATTCTGAAACGCGTTCAATTGGAAGTATAAGCCTTTTTTTGTTGTATGAGCCGCATTAATTACGGTACGGTGTGTGTTAAAGGATCCAAAAGAGTAACTGGCATCTACATAACTGTTCATGCGATCACCTGTAACAATATTAACCGCTCCGCCTAAGGCATCCGAACCGAGCCATACAGGCACTACACCTTTATAAATTTCTATCCTTTCGGCGATATTGATGGGGATATTGTTGATTTGGAATGCTGATCCGAAGTTTTCCATTGGGATACCGTCAATAAAATAACGGATCTGATCTCCATTAAAACCGTTCAACATCAGATTGAAATTAGATCCTACACCACCGGATTCTCTAACGCGTACACCAGCCACACGGTCCAAGGCACTTGAAATATCCATTGTGGTATTGTAAAGTTTTGTTGCGTCGACTGCAGTTACATTAAAAGCTTGTCGATTCACTTCTTGAACTTTAGTGCGGCCGAAGACTTCAACCTGGTCAATTTCTCTTTGATCCGATATCAATTCGAGATTTAACGTGTTCTCGCCCGTTTTAAGAACGACGGTTTTTGATAAATTTTGGAAGCCTACCGCTGAAGCGCTGATTGTAATGCTTCTCTCTTTGATATTTTTGATCTCATAGTATCCATTTTCATCAGTTGATAGGTTGACTTTCCCTATTCGTACGGTTGATCCCGCGATGCCCTGTTGGGTCTGGTTTTTTACAAATCCTTTGAGTGATGCTGAGAACTGTTGTGCGTTTACTGTACAATGAATAAAAAGGATAAATAAAATACTATGGAACTTTAAGTTTTTCATGATAGATGGATCCGATGATCGTTTATACATTTATTAATTATTTATTTAGATTAATTATAAACAATGCAAATGTATGAATATTCTTTTTCCTGACAAATCATTTGTTAAAAAATGTTATTTTCTTAAAACCTTTTTGTCCTTTCGGCTGTTTTATTAACGTTTTTCAATAGGTAGTAAACACGCTGGCACTCCTCCCCGAGGCCAGCGTGTTTTTTTTATTGTAGATCAGCTTAAATTATTTATGTTTGTTTTACAAATGTTTCAACTATGAACTTAGAGCCTTTAAAACAAACAGGACGTTTGGCCACCATAGCACTGACTGGACTTTTTGTCTTCTCTTGCAAAAAAGATAATCCTAAGCCCGAGCCAGAGCCGGAACCAGTGGAGCGCACCGAGGCGCAGCTGATCAAGGATGATATCTACAAGTATTATAAGTTATATTCATTGTGGGACAAATCCATTCCTGATTATACCAGTGATCCTTCTCAATTCACGGATAAATATGGTTCAGCAGATTTGGTGCTTGATGCATTGAAGAAGATGACACCGGCACATGCGGCCTACCCAAGCGGGGTCTTTGACCGATTTTCCTATATGTTGGGGCTAGATGGTTATAATACCGGAGCAACGGCTTCAGGCAGACTCAAGATGGATACTAACGATGGGTACGGCATCTATGTTCAATTGGGGACAGAAGACGAAAAGACAGCACAGCCCATTATCTATTTTGTAGAGGGGGGATCACCGGCCCAAAAGGCGGGTTTTAAGCGTTCCGATTTTATTACGGCAGTTAATGGTGATTCCGATTACTCAATTGCTGTTACCTGTACTACCTCCGGCTGTACGATTAATGATGCAAATGCTCGGGACAAAATGATGAATAAACTGAATGCCGCACTTGATGCTGGTACGCTTAAATTACAAGTGAAACATCAGGACGGGACAACAACGACCAAAGATCTAACTTATGCGAATGGCTATACCATTGATCCGATCTATAAAGATTCCATCTATACCTATAATGGAAATAATGTGGGATATCTCGCCTTATCGTCTTTTGAAGAAATTGAGAATAATAATGTAAACCAACAAAAGATCGATGCCGCTTTTGATAAGTTCCAGGCTCAGCAGATTAAAAGTTTAATTGTTGATTTGCGTTACAATGGAGGTGGTTATGTGGACGCTTCTGCTTATGTCGCTGATAAGATTGGGGGAGCTATCACGAAAGGAAAGCTGATGCTAACCTATGAGGTGAACGATTATATTAAAGCGACGCCGAGCATCAATAAAATGTTTCAGGATACCAAGTTTGAGGGCAAGAGCAATTTAAGTTTGAATAAAGTCTATTTCCTGGTGAGTGACCGTACAGCATCGGCAGCGGAAATGTTAATTAATGTGCTCAAACCCTATCTGCAAGTGCAGATCATAGCCTCTGGTGCTCGTACATACGGCAAACCTGTAGGCTTCTTTGAGCAGGTTGTCCAAAAGAAGGTGTCTTTCTGGCCAGTTTCCTTTCTTTTGAAGAATTCTGCGAATTTTTCAGACTATTGGGATGGGTTGGTTCCCGATAAAAGCAATATAACGGATTATGTATTTGTCGATGTAGGTGACAAGAAAGAAACGATGTTAGCGACAGCATTGAACGATGCTGCACCGGGTATTACCACCAAAGCTTCTATCAATGCAGTAAGCCGAAAGGGTTACCGCACGCTTGACCAAGGCGAGGTTAATATACGACCAGACCGTGGCATGATCAAGAAACGTTAGTTTCGTCTTGTGTTCGTACTTTGTTCGGGGCTGATCAATACGTGTAGAAACTTTGTGCAGATCCTGACCAGATAATTCCTGTTCAGGATCTGGTCAAGGTCTGTTGTATATTGGGTCAACGTCTGTCCGCATCCGAAGCGGGTAAGAACAAAGTACGAATCTGATCCCTTTTATTCGTTCGAAAAAAGATAAGAATGGCACAGTTCTGCTGCGGCAGCATCCGGCAAACATTTTAAGTAGCCAACAGGAACCTGAGCGATGATTTTTTCCAAAATGGTATTCATATTCGAGAATAGCTCCTTGTTCCACCGGATGGAAGTACAGCTCGGCAATACCGCAATAAAGCTTTTAAGTCCTTTCTGCCATTCAAATTCATTCATTGGTGCCTGCTGTAAGCGAACAAACCCCTGCAAGGGTAGTTGTTCATTTTTATAACACGGCGTCTTTCCGCTCCACGGTGTTCCATAAATTAATACACCTTCATCGCTTATTCGAATAGCTGGATTATCGTCGTTGAGTAAAGAGGTGTTTGGAATATGTTTTAACCAAAGGCGACTATGTGTGCTCTTACCGGTACCACTTTTGCCTAAAAATGCGACACCTCTGCCGTTGTGGTTTGCCACGGAAGCGTGAATCATGATCGTATTGTGTAAAAGACTCGCCTGCCCAAAGATCATCATGGCCATCCAGGTAATAACACCGCCCTGTTCATCCGCTGAGCTTGTTGGGACATAAAGTGTTGAATGTTCAAAGTTGCGGTCACTTTGGAGGTACCAAAGCCCGTTGCCCTGTTCGTTGCTGATTGTTGTGATGAACGTATCTTCTTTTTCATAAAAGCGAAATCGATCTCCCCATGCAATAGATTCGTCAGTTCGAAGTGTACCCATTTCCTCAGGTATCGGTGCTTTTGCTACACTGACAGTGATACTAATGTCTGTTTTGTCAGTGGAGTCTAGCCATTGGAAGTCCCGAAACGAAGGAAGGAGCTGTGCTAGCGGATAATCTGCAGGATGATTAAACTCCAGTATTAATTCCGCGATGCGGTAGCGTGTCTGGGATAATGTTAATGGTGCCGGTATCTCCATAAATGCGTTGTAAAAATGGCAAATTACGAAACAAAAATCAAAAGTTTCATAAAAAGATCGTCTGATCAATTTGTTCCGCCATTGATTATGACAGATTTTCTAAACTAATGGACTCATTTACTTTTTTTATCAGATAACGTGGCGCTTTTTTTGAGCTTCTGTATTCTTCTTAATTCTTGAATGATACTAGAAGGGAGTATTTCGTATTTTTCTACAGCTTCTTCAATAAATAACCGACCTTCTAATATACTTGCCACTGCCATTTGAAGCCTTTCTTTGAAAGGGGGCTTCGCAGCGTTATGATCTTCTTTTTTGCGTTTACTCTGCATATTGATAAGTTTAGGATAACATGTACCTTATGTTTTATTATTTTGTTTAAAAAGTCTTAAAGTTTCTTTTAAAGAAAATGTGGCAACAAAAAATAGCTCGAGTGAATTTGTATTGTTACGTTTTAGATTGTTATGACTTCTTGATGAGAGGAATATTAATTTGGATATAATAGACTGGATAGCCACTAAGCTTTTGGCTATCCAGTTTTTTGATTTAGTTTTTAATTATTGACAATTTGTCTTACACAGCGAATATTTCTTCCCTCCATTTTATCCAGGTTAGGATAGGTAACATTTCCCCAAGAGAAAAGCCAAGCCAGCCGAGTAAAGGAAGATTTAACGGCATAGGCTGTGTTTGTATCGTAATTATTTGAAGTCCAATAATGGCATTCACCCGCAGCCAAAGCACCCAGTAAAATACCAGCAGGGCTTCCAGATACAGAGCTACCGCCTAGAGAGGATGCTTTGGTACGGTAGCCTCCGAAGGACAGCGTGAGATTGTTGTCGTCATATGCTGCATTTGCTGGATTATCACTGTCACGGTTCCATAAATATGCATATTGTGCACCCCAAAGAAGCCCCAAAATTTCTTTTTTGTCGTCAGGTTGACCGATGGATTCCCATTCTTGTTTTGTAGACATTCGCCAAGTGCCAGCTGGATAGACAGAAAGACAAGGATCTGTGCTCCCGGAAGCACCTGTCGGGGTAGAGGATTTCCAGTTCCAAAATTCTGTATCTTTCGTAGCAGCGGTTGATCCACCGGGGTTCGATTTTAACCGGTAGCTGTCTGTGTGCGATGCATCATAGATCAAGTTTGATCGGGCCCACAATACGCCCTTCACTTTAACAGGCGATTCGATCAGTCGGATATTCACCGAGTAAGTGGATCCAATTGTTGGGGTATAGGCATTTGGGAAAGTGTACGTATTTGCATTGAATGTACGTATGCGAGCATCGTCTAAGGTGACTTTTAAGGTGTTAAATTTAATCTTTAAAGTATTAGCTGCGATAGCATTGGTATTTAAGGTGAAAAAATTAGCAATTTTTACAGTTCCCGTGGGGTTGCCACTATCTTCGACCATCGCTGAAGCCAAGACTGCACTATTAACGTCAACTACATTTGTAAATTGCCCTGTTAATATATTAAAGTCGCCCATTTGCAAGACTGTCGTATTGCTGCTTCCGTTTACCAATGACATACTTGTGCTGTTCTCAATCGTGCCAAAAAGTCCACGAACATTCAATTTTGCCTGAATGCGTGAAGTCATCCGTTTGAATATGATGTCAAGGTAGTTTGCGCCATCGAGTGCGTTGAAACTGCCCGATGCATACAAGACATCTTTATTTTCAAGACTCGAACGAGCGATGATACCCGAGCTCGGAACATTAGGCATACTGCTATTTTTTTGATTCAACGATACGGCATACCAAGTGTAGGGTTTGTATGCTACAAGCTCGATCTGTGGGTTTACGCCAGAGGTAACTTCCTGATTATAGACTATTGTATTTGTATTGTCGTATATTACTAAGCGAAATTTTACGCCTGTATCCATAATGGAAGCTGCCGCCTTTAATCCAGTTGTAGTAGCCTTGCTTGACGCATTTCCTGCCGTCTGAATCGCAGTTGATGTTTGCTCTGCCGCTGTACTTACTTCTTCGGTATTGATCAGTGCGTCTACATCACCCAGCGAGACAATGGGCTGTGCAGACGTGCCTGCATTGCCATTCGCCGCAGCTTTTGTCGCAGCCACAGCCAGGTTGCTCGAAACAACCTCTTCAATACCTTCGACGCCTACATTTAATATGGCTCCTTTAACTGATGGGGTCTGCTCTTCTTTTGAAGAGCAAGAGACAAATGCCACTGCTATGCCAAGCATGAGCAGTGGTTTACATGTTTTAAATATGTTCTGTAATGACATAAGTGTTATTTTTCATTTGAATGGATATGGTTTAACGCGATCATTGATGCGATAATATGTTATATCGTTTTGCCGATATAACATATTATATATCAAAATCTTTGCTATTGTTTCCTTTATCGGTCCAATCCTCGACTTTAGGGTTGTTAGGTGTGGAAGAGCTTCCAGGATTAATTGTCCCTACGGAAGTTGCCGCAATACCCTGCTCCATGTCAATAGCCAAAATAGACAGGTTCGGAGCACGGTAAGGTTTACGTGTTAATTTTCTTTTCATTATTAAAAATTTAAAATGATCGTTAGCTTATCGCTCTGTAGTAAAATGGCCGTTATTTCTTGCGAAAGTATTAATATGTTTTTATGGATAGCTGATAATCAATGTTTTTAATTATTTAAATAATCGATCGGCTACAAGTTGTAGCTAAATAGCTACAGCGGAATAGGGGTATTTTGTTCGTTCAATAAGCAACTTTAACTATAATTACGTCTTTGAATTTAATTATCGTTACCCGCAATATGGATAGTTTCAATAAGCGCTTTACACTTGAGGATAGTTAGATAGCCAATTAATCCACGACAATCTAATTAGTTTTATTTATTAAACTATTTGCATGAGACACAAGAAAAAAATGTTTAAATAAAAATTATTCATTGATGCTTGTGTCGAAAATAGGAGTGGACCTTCTTTATGTAGCTGTTCGGCTACAAAGCAGTAGTGGTACTACTACAAAACTACTTGTAAACGAAATAAAGGATACTGGTTAATACCTTTTTAATGCAAATTAGTATCGTCTATATTATTATGGGAACTCTAAGTTGCCAGAATTAGAGCATACTATTAAGCTAATCACAACCCAAATTGAAGGTAGAAATGAACTTGAAAATGGATTATAACGACTTATTTACGCTGATTAACTGTATTCTTTCAGTGGTGAATTTTATGTTGTTGATATTTTTTGTACTACGCTATAAGCAAACTCGGAAAAACCTTAATACGAGTTCTATTTCACTGGTGGACGAAAATGTTGCGGACAACACGAAAGAACCAGCGATAACATGCGTAAGAGACGAGCTCAAGCGCACAGAAGTTCTCATGAGTAAGGTGACGGAAGATCGCCTGGTTGAGCAGTTTGAGAAAGCGCAGGCCGCCAGGTTTTTCCTAAAAAAGGGTGTTAGTTTGCAAGATTTGGCTGATTTGTTGGGGACCAACCAGCGGTATGTATCTTATATATTAAATCGTTATGTTGGGCAAGATTTTAACAATTATATACAGCAGGCCCGTATAGAATATTTGATTCATTGTGTCGAACGTGATCCAGACCTGCTTAACGTCAAATTTTCTGTTTTGGCCGAAAAGGCCGGCTTTTCAAGCATTAGCAAATTCTCTTCTGTATTCAAAGCGGTAAAGGGTATTCCGCCCTCGGAATATTTTCAACGTTTGCGCATGTCATTATAATGGCTCACTGCACATTTAAAGACTTCTCTCTTCTATACTGTAGCTTTTAAAGTTTTATTCCCTGTAATACACATTACTCCTATTTTCCGCTCTTGAAAAATAGAGCACATTATAGGTACGCTATTCTTTTTATTATTCCTATTAATATACTCAATTAAGTGGAATCCGAACAATCAGATATCACAATATATGTCGTTATTCTATTTTAACAATGGGAATAAGGAGATGATGTGGTATTCTTTTTTAACCATACGTTATAGCTAGCGGAAATCCATTGGCTAATCCACTCCTATTTGGTGGATTAAAGAATTGCTCGACATGAAGCTGATTTCTGTTTTGTAGCTTAAACACTACATTGTGAGTGTGTTATGATTTATAGTTGTTTTAAAGGCTTACCACTGGCCGAAATTTGATTTCCATTAAAGGAAAAAATGTCTTTGCTAATAGGTAAATATATGTTTTAAATTTCTTCAATTCGATGTTTAAAGCGTGATTTCCTTTAAATTAAACCTTGTTCTCTTTATTTTTTTCTGAAAATGGAAAGCCAAAGGCATTAGGCACCATAGCGTATTAAAAATTTGTTTTGGCCAATTTTGTTGCTGATAACAAAGCAATATTATCAACTATTATTAAACAACTATTTTGACCGAAGATGATTTTGAAAAAGACACTCTTAATGCTTTTAGCTGTCGCAGGTGCCAAGGTCGCCCTGTCCCAGCAAATTGATGTAAAGCCAGATACGGTAGTTTCCGTATCTAAAGATCGCTATCAGATCGAAACAAACCACTTCTGGGACAACTGGTATATAAATGCCGGGGCTGGTGCACAAATTTATTTTGGTGATCACGATAAGCAAATGAAATTTTCCGAACGGCTGACACCTAGTTTTGAATTCAACCTTGGCAAATGGTTCAGCCCAGGAATTGGAGTGAGGGCAGGTGTTACGGGCTTTAAAGTGAAGGGACTGACACAAAATGGAAGCCATTCCACCGGTGTTCAGTATACAGGAAAACCTTGGGACGGATATTGGCTATACAATCAGGAATTTAATTATTTCCACATCCATGGAGATGTATTATTCAATTTATCCAATATCTTCTCAGGCTACAAAGAAGATCGTTTTTATAACATTAGTCCTTACCTAGGACTGGGCTGGATGGTTACAAACGATTCCCCTTCTCAAAAAGAAGTAAGCGCCAACATTGGTATATACAACAGTTTTAGGCTCAGTGATGCCCTTGATCTAACATTTGACGTGCGCGGAGCCATGGTGAACGATCGATTTGATGGTGAAACCGGTAACCGTAGTCAAGACGGAAATTTGAGTGCTGCACTCGGACTTACGTACAAATTCAAAAAGCGGGGCTGGGAAAAACCGAGCGCTGTTGTGATCACTTATAGTGATGAACTTTTAAATAGTCTGCGTGAAAGGGTACGCAAGCTTTCTGAAGACAACGAATCGTTAAAAGCACAATTGGCATCATCGCAGGGCAAAACCATTACCGATATCCGAGTGGAGGAAAAAATATTGGCAGCACCTATACTCGTGACCTTCCCGATCAATCAAAGTGTTGTGAGCAATGAAGCCCGTGTCAACTTAGGCTTTTTTGCGAAAGTGATTCAGGCTGGGAATAAAAATATTACGTATAAAGTGACGGGTTATGCAGATAAGGGCACAGGTACCAAAGCTATCAACGATCGTTTGAGCCGTGAGCGCGCCAAGGCTATTTATGATGTATTGGTGCAAGAGTTTCATGTATCACCGCAGCAGCTTGAGCTGGGGCATGAAGGAGGTGTCGAGAATATGTACTATGATGATCCACGTCTAAGCCGCGCAGTCATTACCATAGCCAAATAATCTGTTTCCAAAGTAGCCTTTATCTATTCAAATGAAGTCAATCTATTTATATCTCGCTTGTATGCTTTCAATTTCCTTGTTCGCCTGTCAGGGCAATGGCCGTTATCCTGATGCGCAGCAGGGAAAATTGAAAGCTTCACCGTCGGCGTATGAATTTATAGACATTGAAGGTACAAGGCACCTGCTGAAAGATATTAGGGGAAAGTACAAACTACTGTTATTTTATGATCCAGCTGCTGTGGAAAGTCAGCAGGAAATTATTGCCATGAAGCAATCTGTGTCTTTGGCACATTTAATCGCATCGGGCAAGGTAAATGTGCTGGCTATCTGTGCCTCTGGCGATCTAAGTTTTTGGAGTACATATCAGAAGCATATTCCATCTCGGTGGATCAATGGATTCGATATCAAAGGGGAAACTCGTATGAAATCCTATTTTGGGATCAATTCCTTTCCTCGGCTGGTCTTATTGGATGATAAGAACGAGCTGGTTAAAATGGCGGTGAGTCATGATTCGCTGATTGCTCTCCTTGAAAAGTAGATATATAAAGAAAAGTAGATATAAACGGGCATTGACCTAGAATTTTTATACCAATAGATTTAGATAAACATGAACAGTTTGGAGTTGATGAAGTATGGGGCTGTGCTTTTGCCTTTTCTTTGTGCCATGCTATTGAGCTGGGGGATGCTCCCCTATATCTTGCTGATTTCTTACAGAAAACGTTTGTTCGATCCCGTAGATTCGCGAAAATTGCACCAGCATATCATTCCCAGGCTTGGGGGCGTAGCTTTTGCGCCTATTCAGTGCTGTATACTTGTCATCACTTTTGTCAGTCTGTATAAGCTCAATATCGGCAATGTCGATCTACAGGTAGCTTCTTGGATCATCCTGCCAAGTATGGCTTTATTAGTCTGTGGTCTTGTTATCCTATTTATGATCGGTATCGGCGACGACCTGATCGGGGTTAGTTACAAATGGAAATTTGTCGCCCAGATTATGGTAGGCTGCCTCCTGCCACTAAGTGGTGTATGGATTAATGACCTATATGGACTGGGCTTTATTATTGGCATTCCGGCCTGGATAGGGATGCCATTTACGGTATTTGTTGTAGTACTGATTATCAATGCCATTAATCTGATTGATGGGATAGATGGTCTATGTTCCGGTGTGGTGACGATAGGGTTGGCTGTTTTGGGAATTCTTTTCTCCTATTATGGTGCTTGGCTACATGCAATTTTTGCGTTTATCACCGTTGCCGTGCTACTTCCTTTCTTCTATTTCAATGTTTTTGGAACGGTACGGCGCAGGCGGCGCATATTTATGGGCGATACCGGCAGTATGACGCTGGGGTTTTCCATTGCTTTTCTGGTGGTCAGTTTCGCTATGAACAATCATTTTATCAAACCTTTTTCGGAAGGAGCCATTGTGGTCGCTTTTTCGACCTTGATCGTGCCGGTACTGGATGTGGCTCGGGTGATGTTTGTACGTTGGCGTACCGGTAAGCCGATCTTCAAACCCGATCGCAATCACCTCCACCACAAGTTGCTGCGGGCGGGATTGAGTCGCCATAGTGCCCTCATTTTTATCCTCCTGATGACGCTGCTTTTCTGTCTATTTAACACCCTGGCAGTACAGTACGTCAGTAACAACCTGGTTGTGCTGATCGATCTGCTCTTTTGGGGAGGCTTTCATTACCTGTTCAATTTACTGGAAAAAAGGCAGCTCATCGCCAGACTGCAATTATTTATCAATCTATAGCAAGTAAACATTAAACATGAAAATAGCCCTAATTGGTGGGTCAGGTTTCTTGGGAACGAGACTGACCGAACTACTGCTTCATACCACAGATCACGAAGTCGTGATTATAGATAAAGTAATAAGTGAAAAATATCCCAAGCTTACCCGAATCGGGAATGTGCTGGATCGGGATGCTTTGTGTGGTCTTCTTCAGGGAGTACACCAAGTAGTACTACTGGCGGCAGAGCATCGGGATGACGTTACCCCCCTATCAAAATATTATGAGGTCAACGTGAAGGGGATGGAAAATACCCTGTATGCCATGGAAGCCAATTCCATTGCGCGCATTTTATTTACGAGTTCTGTTGCCGTGTATGGGTTAGGCAAAGAAAATCCGAATGAGGCTACGGCAGTAGCTCCTTTCAATGCCTATGGCGAGAGCAAGCTACAGGCCGAAAAGGTTCTGGAAAATTGGTACGGAACCCATGCCGATTGGAACATCCAGGTGATCCGGCCTACGGTGATTTTTGGCGAGGGCAATCGTGGCAATGTATATAACCTGTTGCAGCAGATCGCGTCCGGCCGATTTATGATGATCGGTAAAGGGAACAATCAAAAATCCATGTCTTACATCGGCAATATTGTTGCTTTCATTGCCTATCTAATTTCGGAAGAATCCATTGGGTTCAATCTGTATAATTATGGCGATAAGCCCGATCTGACCACCAATGATTTGGTGTATTATACAGGTAAAGTGTTAGGTAAAAATATTCCTACACTACGTATACCTTATTCACTTGGCCTCTTGGGCGGCTACGTTTTTGATGCGCTGGCTTTTATTCTTCGCCGGAAGTTTGCGATTAGCTCCGTTCGTGTCCGCAAATTTTGTGCTGTCACGCGGTATGATTCTTCCAAAGCTATGGCGAGTGGATTTCAACCACCATTTCCTCTGCAGGAGGGGCTCCGTCGTACTCTTGAAAGAGATTTTTCAGCTTACATAAAAATCAACAGCCAAATTGCGAGTTATGAAAACAGTTAACCTGATCTATTGGGACGGGAAAAATTTTGGGGATGCGCTGAGCCCCCGATTGATCGAAGAGTTGACAGGTCTTCCCGTGCAGTACAAAAGCTGGGATCCTTCCGCAATTGACCGTTTAAAGAACTTATGTAGGAAGTTTTTCCGTTTTCGTCTTTTGGGCGTTCGCAGCATTCTTTGGCCTTCTCAATCATCCTTGATTGCGGTAGGATCAGTCATTCGCTGGGGGAATAGTAAATCATCGGTTTGGGGCGCGGGGTTTATGAATGCCGACGATCCTTTTGGAGGGGGACGCATTTATGCCGTTCGCGGAAAATATACCAGTCAGAAGCTGGAGGCCATGGGCTTTCCTCCTTGTACGACCTTCGGTGATCCAGCCTTGTTGCTTCCCCTTTGGATTCGTGGCAAGGAAAGAAAAACGAAGCAGCTCGGTGTTATTCCGCATTGGAAAGAGGTGGATGCTTTTCGGGAAAAGTTTGGACCGGATATTAATCTTATCGATTTCCGCACGGCCGATGTTGAGCGTATTGTCCACGAGATTACAGACTGCGCGTATATTCTTTCATCTTCCCTGCATGGCCTTATTGTAGCCCATGCCTACGGAGTACCAGCGTTGTGGATCAAAATGGGCTATATCGATACCGACGGATTTAAGTTTGACGATTACTTTAGCTCTGTTGGTATCCCTTCCTATCAGGGATTTGAGCAGCTGGATGACATTTTGGTCAGTGAAGAGAGGTGGATGAGCTTGTTTGCGTCCCATTGGGACAAGGCGAACTGCCAAGCTGATCTTGAGGATCTGCAGCGTCGGCTTTTAGCTGCTTTCCCTCTTCCTTTACAACCAAAGTATCAGGCACTAGCCAAGCAATTGGCTTAATTACCGATTTCAGATGGAGTTAAAAAAACAAGTCGCGAAAGGAGCAATCTGGGTATTTATGGACCAATTTGGGGTACAGCTAGTCTCATTTGTGGTCAACCTGGTATTGGCCCGCCTGCTGATGCCGGCAGATTTCGGGACGATTGCTTTATTCAATGTGGTCATTAATATTTCATCCGTCCTGATCAATGGGGGAATGAGCAGCAGCTTGGTACGTACGCAGTCGATCGATGAACGCGATTTATCCACCGTCTTCTGGTTCAACATGGCTACGACAGCCCTATTGTACCTTATTGTATTTATAACCGCTCCCTGGATTGGACAGTTCTATAAGCTACCCATCCTGGCGCCTATCATTCGCGTCTATAGTATTGTGCTGATCATCGATAGCTTTGTGCATGTGCAAGCCGTTCTTTTTGATAAAAAATTGGATTTTAAGACCACCTTCAAAGTTCGTCTGCCTTCAGTTATTGCCGGAGGAATTGCCGGTATTTGCTTTGCGCTGGCAGGAATGGGGGTCTGGGCATTGGTTTATTCTGCCTTGCTTCAAAATCTATTATATACCCTTCAATACTGGTTTTACAGTGACTGGCGGCCTACGTTTACATTTGACCGGGAAAAATTTAACTATCATTTTGCTTTCGGATTTAGGCTTATGCTCTCTGCGTTGCTCAATGTGATTTTCAATAATGTGTATTCCATTGTGATCGGAAAGCGATTTTCGGAAACAACGTTGGGCTATTATAACCGGGCAGAGTCGCTGAAAAACCTACCTATCAATAATATTTCGACAGCATTGAACAAAGTTACCTATCCCTTATTTGCCAAGTTTAGCACAGATAATCAGCAATTACGCCATGCCTACAGGCGCGTGCTCAAGCTGGTGATCTTTATTATTGCGCCTACGATCTCGCTTATGGTTATTGCGGCCGAACCTATTATTCGGCTCTTGCTCGGCGCGAAATGGTTGCCGGCTGTCCCTTATTTTCAGCTGATGGCATTGGGTGCACTTTTTCAGCCTATTCATAACTATAATCTAAACGTATTGCAGGTCAAAGGCCGTTCAGACCTTTATTTAAAGCTCGAAATCATTAAAAAAATATGTATCGTGGTTGCTGTTGTACTGGGCTTAAGGTATGGTGTGTACGGTTTAATATGGGGACAGGTTGCCGTTTCTGTTGCTTCCCTATGTATCAATACTCATTATACGGCCAGATTTCTCGATTATTCTATGCGACAACAGCTGTATGATCTCCTCCCCAGTGTTTTCATATCCTGTGCACTTGGATTCGTCGTATGGTGGGGTGCTGCACTGTTGCCCTATGAACTCTCAGACGGGATGGAAGCGCTATTGGTTTTCTCCGCCTATATCTTAGGATTTGCGACGATATGCTGGCTTATTCAACTCGAGGAATTCCGATTTTTTAGCGGCGTACTCAACAGTGCATGGAAAAAAATATCAAGTTACAAATAATAGCGACCTAAATGATGATGAAGTCGATCGTAAAAACAGCCTGGAGTATGCTCCGTGAACAGAAGATATTGCGAAGACACCGGAAGGTTGCCGCTTTTTGGGATCAGATGATCGAGCGGGAGCAGGCAGGTCAGCTCGAATATTTTCCACTTCAGCCAAAAAAAGATCTGCCTGTAAATAAAGTCATCTGGCAATATTGGGGGCAAGGTATACAGCCGGATCGACTGCCGGATGTCGTCAAAATCTGCTTTCAGTCGGTCGATACCTACCGGGCTGATTATACCGTCATCCGTCTAGATGATCATACTTTGGCAGACTATCTCGATATACCCGATTTTATATGGTCAAAAAGAAAGGCGGATATTATCAGTCGGACTTTTTTTTCGGACATTATCCGGCTGGCGCTATTGTATGTCTATGGCGGTGTGTGGCTCGACGCCACAATTTTGTTGACCGATCAGTTGCCCGATCAATTGTGTGAACAGGACTATTTCGTCTACCAGAGAGATGCGCAGGAACCCTATGCCGATTATTGGAAAAATAGCTATGCCTACTACTGGGGCTGGCATGAAGACTATAAAGTAAAAATGCTCAACAGTATTATTTTCGCAAAGAAAGGCTATGCCCTGCTCGGCCAGCTGTGTCATCTGCTTTTCAATTACTGGAAAGCGGCAGATGGCGCGCTCGACTACTTCTTTTTTCAGATCTTGCACGAGCAGCTGCTGCCCGTTGAAAAATCTTCGGAGCAGTGCCTTCGTATCAGTGATGTTGAACCCCATCTTTTACAGAATAAGCTGTCCGGAGGCAATTACCCAGTCGCTTACACTGATATTTTTTTGCGAACCAGCATCCACAAGTTGACTTATTTTCCCGATGCTACCATCGCTCATCTCAAGGAGATCCTGAGCCAGACTAAAGCGGAAACTCCCGCTGGAAAGGATACGGGTATATAATATGGACAGCTTAAAACATGCTTACCTCATTATGGCGCATACCGAGTTTGAGGTGCTCCATAAGCTTCTGTTGTGCCTGGATGATAAACGTAACGACATATACATCCATTTTGATAAAAAAGTAGCGCAGTTGCCCAAGTTGGCAACGAATCATGCGACGCTATACCTCCTGAAAGAACGTGTCGACGTGCGTTGGGGTGACGTTTCCGTGGTGGTGGCAGAATATCAGCTTTTTGAAGCCGCTGCACAGCAGCAGAAATACGCCTACTACCATTTATTGTCAGGTGTCGATCTTCCACTTAAAAGTCAGGACGAGATTCATGCTTTTTTTGCTGCACATCAAGGACAGGAATTTATCGGTTTCCAGCAAGGGGATTGTGAAAAGGAGATAGACCGAAAAGTACGGCGGCTACATCTATACCCCAGCAGATTTAGAGCAGGTAAGGGAATTTTCGCCTATTGTTACCGTGCTGCACGTGCCCTTAGTTTACGCTTTCAATGCCTGTTTGGCCTCCGTCGCAATCGATATGTAGACTTCAAGAAAGGAACCCAATGGGTCAGCCTGACCGACGCATTCGTCCGCTATGTATTGGCCCACAAAAGTGCGGTGCTCAAGATGTATCAAAACACCTTCTGCAGCGACGAAATCTTTATACAGACACTCTGCTGGAATTCTAGTTTTCGGTTGAAGCGGCATCATACGGATAGCGAATATCACGATTGCCAGCGTATAATCGGCTGGCACAATGGCGAACTGACCGAATGGAAGAATGCCGATTTCGATCGCCTGATTGCTTCAGATCTATTGTTTGCCCGCAAGTTTAGCGCAAGTGATATGGAACTTGTCGAACGGATAGTTGAACAGGTGCGTGATAAAAAGATTTTCACTTCAAATTAACCTTATGAATATACTACGACGCTGCTACTTAACAATTAGATACAGGCTCTTCAGGTTGTTATTGCCCTTTCCAAAAATTCATACCAATGAAGAGACGCTGGATAAGCTGCTCAATTCCAATCTTTCGATGGCCCGATTTGGCGATGGCGAATTCCATATGATCAATCAGACCGAACACCTGGGTTTTCAGGATATGGATGACAGGCTATCCCAGCGACTCCGTGCTATTCTGAGCAGCAGCAGTGCGAGTTGTATGATCTGTATCCCCTTTGGCTTACGTTCTGTGAAGCATCTTAATGCGCAGGGCAGTTTTTTCTGGCGGCAATTTGTGGTGTTTCATTACCGAAAATATATTCCCTATCTGAATTATTCCAGACCCTATTACGATGCCTGTGTGACCCGTCCTTATATCGATTGGCTGGATAAGACGCTTAGCGGCAGCTTTTTTTCCAGGCTCAAGGAGCTCTGGCAAGAGAAGAATATCTTAATTGTGGAAGGTGAAAGGAGCCGTCTGGGGGTGGGGAACGATCTTTTTTCAGGGGCAGCGTCGATAGGCCGTATAATTACTTTGGCTCAGCAGGCCTTTACCTGTTATGACGCCTTGCTTTCGGAGACAAGGCGTTTGGCAGAAGCCTATGACCTAGTGTTGCTGGCGCTTGGCCCGACGGCGACAGTACTCGCTTATGATCTTTCCCAGTTGGGGCTGCGTGCCCTGGATATTGGACACGTGGATATTGAGTACGAGTGGTTTCTGCAGAAAGCATCTAAAAAAGTGACCATCCCTGGCAAATATGTCAATGAGGTGAAGGGGGGCGACCGGCAAGAGGATCGGGCAGATCAACAGTACGAGCAGGAGATTGTAAGCCGCATTTTTACACCTTAACCCATCAAAAGCGAAATGAAGAGTTTACCCTTAGTCAGCATTATCACCCCGGTCTACAACGCGCAGGAGACCCTCGAACGGACTTTAGTGTCACTCCGTCGGCAGACCTATGGACATATTGAATTTATCTGTGTCAACGATGCCAGTGCAGATCTCAGTTTAGCGATGCTACAGGTATTTGCCGATGCGGTGGGCGCACAAGATGGATTTTCGGCCAAAATTATTTCCCATCCTAAAAATAAAGGGGTTTCTGAAGCCCGTAATACCGGGCTCAACCATGCTTCGGGCGAGTTTATACTCTATGTCGATGCAGATGACAGTCTGGAACCCGATGCGGTGGAAAGCTGTGTGCAGGAAGTACAGCGTAGTCAGGCAGACATCGTGTACTTTCAGTGGTGCCTTGTTTTTGAAAAAAGTGAGCGTACGATGCTGCAGCCTTATTGTGCGAGTCCTTTGGAAGCCATACAAGCCATGTTGTCCGGACGTATGCGCTGGAATCTTTGGTTATTCATGGTGCGGCGATCGCTGTATGAAGATCATACTATCCGTTTTATACCGGGCGCCAATATGGGTGAAGATCTCTTAGTGACGCTAAAACTGTTTGTCCATGCTGCGCGCATTAGTTTGCTGGACCGCATATTGTACCATTACCGGCAGGATAATGCTGGGTCAATTAGCAAAACTTTCTCGGTGCAGCACATGCGGGAGGTTGAAACTAATATCTTGGAGGTCGAGCGCTATCTTCGGGAGAGTAAATATGCAATAGAAATAGGTCCCGGGATCGACTTTCTAAAATTGACGATCAAATTGCCATTGCTCGTCACGGGGCAAAAAGCGGATTATATCCGCTGGACCAATTGGTTTAGCAATTCCGACCGCTATATTCTCCAAAATCGCGCAGCCTCGCTGCATACGCGCCTGTTGCAATGGCTCGCTTCCAAAAGGCAATACTGGGCGGTGCGGGTTTATTACCTGCTTGTACTTCGTATCATCTATGGTGTCATCTATAAATAACGCTATGATAAAGGTACTTATGATCTGTTTTGTTGGCCTGTTGGTGAGTTGCTATTTTTTCTCTTTCGGCTTTACATTTTTGCCGCCGGCTGTCAATACCAAAATTATTTTGGCTGGTATCGGTGCCCCACTGCTGTTTATACAGCTTTTTCGCTCGCAACGGGTCGAAATAAGCCGGCAGCTGTTTACGGCGACCGGATTCGCTATTGTTTTTTCGCTGGTTTGTTATATTGCAACTGACCTCAACCGCACAGACGATTTTGCATATGCCACCTATTACCTGAGTTTTGCAATATGGCTTCTTGCCGGTTATACGGTAGTTTTTGTGATCCGTCAGGTACATGGGTATATTAACTTTCATATCCTCACTTACTATCTCGCCGCTGTTTGTCTCGCGCAGTGTATTCTGGCGATATGGATCGATAGCTCACCGGCCGTGCAATCGCTGGTGGATCGCTACATCGAGCAGGGGCAGGCTTTCGCCCAGGAGGTCGACCGCCTTTATGGCATCGGTGCCTCCTTAGACAATGCCGGGGTGCGGTTCTCACTGGTGCTGATCATGCTTTCCGCGTTGTTTACACGAGATCTCTTTCAAAAAAGGACCATGTGGCTGACGGCCATCTTGTTGATTCTCTTCTTTGCCATCTTAATTCTGGGCAACATCATTGCGCGGACCACTTCCATTGGCGGAGTGATGGGACTGCTGTCCATATTTTTCACCACAGGACTCTTCCACCGTATTATCCGTGTGGAGTTTGTCCGGTTTTTTACCGTTCTTTCTATCCTTATGCTGGTTTCCATTCTTGTGGCCATGTACTTTTATACACATAATGAGCTTTTCCGGGGCTATATGCGCTTTGCTTTCGAAGGTTTTTTCAATTATTACGAGACCGGGGAGTTTCGTACCGATTCGACGGACAAATTGAGCACTAACATGTGGGTTTGGCCCAAAGATACCCGCACCTGGCTGATTGGCACAGGCCTTTTTGATGGCTGGATCTTTAATACCGACATTGGCTATTGTCGTTTTGTACTCTATTGTGGCATTGCCGGATTCAGTGTCTTTGCCAGTTTTTTTATCTTCAATGCTTTATCATTCCTGTCCAGATATAGACGTTATAAACTTTTGTTTATTTCATTATTGGCTTTCTCTTTTGTCATCTGGTTTAAGGTCTCCACCGATATATTTCTGATTTATGCCCTGTTTTATGGTGTTGAAGGCGTGCAGGGCTCTTTGTTCACTTCCAAATCTACTGTCGAAAATGAAAATAGTCTACTCAATCTTGGGAACGTATAATGCCGGGGGCATGGAACGCGTATTGGCCAATAAGGCCAATTATCTGGCTAAAATGGGGCACGAGCTAACGATTGTAACGACAGATCAGAAAGTGCGCGAGCCTAATTTTGAGCTGCATCCGCAAATACGGCAGGTCGATCTTGGCATCAATTATACCGATGATGATGGTCTGGGGATTTTTCGCAAAATGCTCTCCTATAAGCGTCGACAACGTATTCACCGGGAGCGACTTGAAGCATTCCTTATGCAGGTAAAGGCCGATATTGTGATCTCTATGTTTGACCACGACGTCAGTTTCATGCACGAGCTCAAGGATGGGAGCAAGAAAGTCCTGGAAATTCACTTTTCTAGGTTTAAACGCTTGCAGTACGATCGGAAGGGGCTCTGGAAAATAGTGAATAGATGGCGCACAACACAGGATTTGGCATTGGCGAGGAAATACGACCACTTTGTGGTACTTACCCATGAAGACCTGACCTATTGGAAAGGCTTAAAAAATTGTGTTGTTATTCCCAATGCACAGACTTTTTCACCGCCGCAGCGGGCTGCCCTTATTGAAAGGCGTGCAATTGCTGTCGGGCGGTTTGATTATCAGAAAGGATTTGACCAGCTTATTTCGATCTGGAATGTTATCCATGCGAGATGCCCCGATTGGAAGCTCGACATCTATGGTCAGGGCCCTTTGAAAGAAGCAATGCAGGCCCAGATTCATGAGTTGGGATTGGAACAGCAGATTTCGCTTCACGCGCCGGTTAAGAATATTATGGACTTTTATATGCAAAGCTCGCTGGTTCTGATGAGCTCCCGCTACGAAGGTCTGCCGATGACCTTACTTGAGGCGCAGGCCTGCGGTCTGCCCATGATCTCCTATGCCTGTAAGTGCGGACCACGTGATATCATCAAACCGGGCAAGAATGGATTTTTGATTGCCGAAGGTGATCAGGAGGATTTTGCCGATAAGGCATGCCGGCTGATGGAAAATCAGCAACGAAGGCAGCAGATGGGACAGGTGGCATGGGAAATGGCCGAAAATTTTGATGAAGAACGGATTATGCGGCAGTGGATTTTGTTATTTGAGCGCTTAATGAAAGGAGAGAAACGATGAGAAAGACGATTGTTGTCTCAGCAGTAAATCTCGTGGAAGCCGGACCTTTGGCCATACTCAGGGAATGCTTGGCCTGCCTTTCCAATATAGCAGTAGCAGGTAATTATCGGGTGATTGCTTTAGTATATAAGCAATCACTGGCCGATTTTCCAAATATTGAATATATCGAAACGCAGTGGCCCAAAAAACGCTGGGTCAACCGCCTATGGTATGAATATGTGTCGATGCGGTCCATATCCAGACAGATTGGTCCCGTTTACCTTTGGTTTTCGCTCCACGATACGAGTCCGTCGGTCATTGCCGAACGGCGGGCCGTGTATTGCCATAATGCGTTCCCTTTTTATCGCTGGAAGTTGCACGATCTGCTCTTTGCCCCGAAGATTGTGCTGTTTGCGCTTTTTAGCAAATATATCTATCGGCCCAATATCCAGCACAACAATTATTTGGTTGTACAGCAGCAGTGGTTGCGTGAGGCATTTCTTCGGCTATTTGCTATTCCGACGGCTAAAATTATTGTTGCTCCAGCTAGAGTTTCCGTCAAAGCTGTGTCGGTTCTAGAAAAAGAGGAAAAGCCGGGGGTTTATTCCTTTGTGTTTGCGGGATCACCGAATAGTCACAAGAACTTTGAAGTGATCTGCCAGGCAGCAGCACTTCTTGAGCAGCGGGGGCTTGTGCACTTTAAAGTACATTTAACCGTGAAGGGTGATGAAAATAAATATGCGCAGTGGCTTCATCGCAAATGGGGGCATCTGCAATCGCTTCATTTTATGGGCTTCTTCACCCGTGAACAGCTTGAAGGTTACTATGCCAGTAGTAACTGTCTTATTTTTCCTTCAAAGACGGAATCCTGGGGATTGCCCATTACGGAGTTTTCCGCTTATGACAAGCCTATGTTACTGGCCGATTTGCCCTATGCGCATGACACTGCCGCGGGGAGTTCGTCTGTGTCTTTTTTTGACCCCGACGATCCGCAAGCTTTAGCTACACAAATGGGCGCACTTATAGGCGGAGACGAGTCTTTCTTGCATGCAGTGGCAAAAGAAAAGCTGATTGAACCCTTTGTCTTAAACTGGACCGATCTATTTCATAAGCTTTTACAATAGCATCTATCAATAAACGATTAAACGCAATAATTTGATGAAGATATTACAACTGGGAAAATTTTATCCGATACGCGGTGGCGTGGAAAAAGTGATGTACGATTTGATGCTGGGGCTATCCGAGGCCGGGGTCTATTGTGACATGCTCTGTGCATCGACCGAAGATCATCCTGCGGCTGAAATACAGCTAAACCCCTGTGCCAAAATATTTGTCGTCCGTACCTCGGTCAAAATAGCCGGTACCATGTTAGCTCCTGCGATGATTGGCAAACTAAAGAAGATTGCTGCTCAATATGATATTATTCACATTCATCATCCCGATCCCATGGCCAGTCTGGCGCTATACCTATCGGGCTATCGGGGGCGTGTTATCTTACATTGGCATTCGGATATTTTAAAGCAGAAAAACCTGCTTAAATTATATAAGCCACTGCAAAGCTGGCTGATCAAAAGGGCCGATCAGATTGTCGGTACCACACCGGTATATGTTGAGCAATCGCCTTTCTTACAACATGTGGGGGCTAAAATTGACTATATACCGATCGGCGTAAATCCGATGGAATATGATACGACGGCTGTTGGAGCGCTAAAAAAACGTTATCCCAACAAGAAAATTATCTTTTCGCTGGGCCGGCTTGTGGAATACAAAGGTTACGCCTATCTAATCCAGGCGATGCAACAGCTAGACGTGCATTATCACCTCATTATTGGTGGGAAGGGCCCGCTGGAGCAGCAGCTTGTGCAGCTTATCGCGGAGCTGAATCTGCAGGAGCGGATCAGTATGGTGGGGTTTGTGGCCGATGATGAAATTCCTACCTATTTTGGCGCTGCCGATATTTTTTGCCTGAGCTCTATCTGGAAAACCGAGGCATTTGCTATAGTACAGATCGAGGCCATGTCATGCGGTATACCCGTCGTTTCTACGGATATACCCGGTTCTGGCGTGAGCTGGGTCAACCAAGATCAGGTATCGGGTTTGGTCGTTGCGCCGGAGAATGCAACAGCTTTGGCTCATGCCATCCAGCAGATCGGATCCGATTCCAGCTTTTATCAAACGTGTGTCGAAGGAAGTCGAAAAAGATATCATGATCATTTTACGCGGGATAAAATGATCGCAGCGTGCAGGAGGGTATATGGAAAGTACTAGCATTCAGGCAGCCTTCTTTTTTCTTTTACGTTGTGGACTTTGGGGAAAGAAACAAAGTGCGCATGAAAAGGAGCTCTTTCCCTTATCCGAGGCGGAATGGTATGTGCTTTATCGCCGGGCCAACGAGCAGACCGTTCAAGGGATTGTTTATGATGGACTGCTCAGCCTGGAAAAAGACAATCTGCCACCACGGCAGCTGCAGCTAAAATGGTCGGTACAGATCGACCGGATCGAACGCAGCCATCACAGCAACAATAGCATGATTGCCCAGCAGCACGCTTTTTTCACAAAGCGGCAGCTCCGGCCTTTGCTTTTAAAAGGGCAGGGTGTAGCGGCTAGCTATCGGCTACCACAGCATCGTGTCTGCGGCGATATCGACTGGTATTTTGAATCAAGGCGCCAGTGTACACTTGCCGGTCTTCACCTGATCAAAAATAGCATACCCCGGATTGATGCTGGGGGGCAGGTCTATCGTTGGGCTGATACTGAAATGGATCTGCATGATCGTCTTTTTGATTTCTACAATCCTTTTAGCAAGGCGGTATTGAAACGATATAGGGGCGATTTTCCGGATACCACACTTACGATTGCTGGTCAGCAGGTCGCTGTATTAGCCCCACAGGTTCAGATTATTCAGGTGACGGCACATATCCTCAAGCATTCACTTGCTTTTGGGGTCGGCCTTCGTCAGTTCTGCGACCTGGCGGCACTTTATCACAGTTACAGGCACCTGTTAGATGGGGCGCGTTTAGAAAAGCTTTACCGCCGGATTGGCCTATTGCGCTGGATTGCTCCGGTACATCAGTTTCTGGTGCATGAACTTGGCTTAGCGACAGAGAAGCTACCTTTTCTTTCCCCCACTACCGCATCTAGAATGGATATCCTCCAGGATGTCTGGGACAGCGGCAACTTTGGCTTTTACGATGAAGCTTATGTGCAACGTGTTGACGGAGATTCTGTCGCACGTAAGAATCGGGCCGAAGCACTACTGAGACGTATTTTACGCTACTTTCCATATGCTCCTAAGGAGGCTTTTTGGTTCCCTATTATTCATTTTTTTTACCGGCGCGGCCTATAAATTTAGAAGTGCTCATGCAGTCCAAACATTTAAAAACAAACGATTATTACGATATGAAAAGACAGATTTTAGGAATGATTTTACTTGGTATAAGCCTGTTAAGTTCGTGCATGGCCCCCAAGAAAGTGGTCTATGTCAACGACATGGTTCCCAATATTGCCTATCGGGCAGTGGATGTACCGATGTTAAAACTACAGAAGAGTGATCGGCTCAGTATAACGATTAGCGCGAAAAATCCCGAACTCGCGGCTCCTTTCAATGTAATGGGAGGCAGCTACGCTGTTGTGGAGAAGGAGAATAGTCTCAGTTCAAATACCGCTGGTGCCAGCAGTCCAAGTTACCTTATTGACCAGCAGGGTAATATTACCTTTCCAATTCTGGGCAATTTCCACCTCGAAGGCCTGACACTGGAGCAAGTACGCGATTTGTTGGCAAAACGTTTGTCCGATGGCGGGTATATCAAAGATGCCATCGTCAAAGTAGAACTGCTGAACCTCAAGATCAACGTCATGGGCGAAGTCAACCGTGTCGGCATTATTGATGTGCCTGACGCCCGTATTAATTTGCTGGAAGCGATTTCTAAAGCCGGTGGACTGACCCGAAATGCTGCATCAGACCGTGTGACGGTGATACGGGAAGAAAATGGCGTCCGAAAAAAGATGCTGACAAACGTCGGGTCGCAGGACATTTTTGACTCCCCGGCCTATTACCTGCAACAAAATGACATCGTGTATGTGGAGCCTATAGCGGCCGAAAATACCCCGCGTGAAGATCGAAGCTGGCGGTTCACCACCATTGCTACAGGTGTGGTTACAGTCATATTGACGGCCATAAACCTGCTAAAATAACGGATTGAGAAATGAAAACAACACACTATAATCAGCTACAGAAGGACAAATCGATCAATGTGCTGGATGTTTTGGCACATCTGCTTTACCATTGGAAATGGTTTGCATTGTCCATTCTCTTATTTGGATCATATTATTATTATCAGTACGCAAAATCACCCTTTATCTACCGCAGTGCGGAGACCATCATCATTAAAACACCAATGAATACACCGCGGACTGCTCGGATTTCCCGCACGAATGAAGCCTACAACTCCATTAGTGTGGCAAGTGAGATCCTACAGCTCAAATCCAAGGAGCTGATGCGGCAGACCGTTACCCGTATTGGTGCCGAGATGAGCTATACAGTGGGTGCGGGGTTGCGGCGCAAGGAACTCTATACAGGGAGTCCGATTAAGGTGATTGTTCCACAAAAGAAACCCGAAGATTCCTTTTCCTTTACGGTCACTCCTGTTGGTGGCAAGGAACTTGTTTTGAGTAATTGGAGCGAAGGTGATGCCACACTGGAGGTCGATGCTACCTTAGACAAACCAGTTAATACACCCTTTGGGCAGGTCATTGTACAGTCGGCTCTGAAGCCCAATAAAGTGCTCCCGCAGCAAGAAATTAAAGTGGAGAAGTTTGCTTTAGAGGGTATGGTCAATTACTTTATTTCGACTATTTCCATCACCCAGATGGAAGAAGATGCTTCATTACTGCAGATTGTAGCCGAAGATACCAACCCGCTACGCGCGACAGCCCTGATTGCGGAGATGATCAACGTGTACAATGAAGTTGCTTTGCAGGACAAAAACCAGATTGGGGTAAATACCGCAAACTTTATTCGCGAAAGACTGGCCATTATTGAGCAGGAGCTGGGATCTGTAGAATCGAGTATTGAAGATTTGCGGACACAAAACCAGGGGATGGATGCTTCCACGGTCGGCACAGCCTATTTTGAGGACAGCAGATTGTATCAATCCGAGCGCAACAAGGTCGAGACCGATATCAATCTTGCGCAGATGATGCGTGGTTATCTGGCTGATGGTAGTAAGAAGAATGATCTTATTCCCAATAATACAGGATTGGTAGATGCCAGTGTCGAAACACAGATCAACGACTACAATACGACTTTACTTCGGCGCAATCGCCTTATTGAAGGTAGCAGTGATGCCAATCCGGTGGTTCAGGATTTAGATCGGGCACTCCAGGCCATGCGCGGTAATATCGGGCGGGCAGTGGATAACGCAATCGGTGGATTGAAGATCAAAGCCGGCAACATGAAGAAAGAAGAGAATGTCGCCCGGGGCAAAGCGATGCAGGTACCGCAAAAGCAACGGGTCATGCTATCGGTGGAGCGGCAGCAAAAGGTCAAGGAAGAACTCTATCTGTATTTGCTGAACAAGCGCGAGGAGAATGCTATTAATCAGGCCATGACCGAAGATAATATCCGTGTTATTGATCCGGCCATCGTTTCTTTTGATGCTGTTGCCCCGAGCAAAATGCGCAAGCTGGGCTTAGGTATGGCAATTGGTTTTATACTGCCAGCCATTGTGATTATGACCCTTTCCATTCTGGATACCGGCGTACGGCGTCGGCAAGATATTGAGGAAGCCATTGATGTACCCCTTTTGGGTGAAATTCCCTTGGCCAATAACAAGCGTACTTCCCAGAACAATATTTTGGTGAGTGCTATGGGCAGAGATCCGCTCACGGAAGCATTCCGCATCCTGCGCACCAATATGAGTTTTATGGCGAGGGAGGGTAAACATCCCCAGACCATTACCCTGACCTCTTTTATTCCGGGCGTTGGAAAAACATTCACTTCACTGAATCTATCGAGCACCCTGTCTTTTTTAAATAAAAAAGTCATTGTTGTCGATATGGATTTACGCAAAGGAACATTAAGTGAGCGCATGGGCATTATACACGGTAAGGGACTGAGCCATTATTTATCCGATGTAAACCTCGAACTAGAAGAGATCATTCATTACAACTTGCATGGAAAAAATGTTGACTATATATCCATCGGTATGGAGGCTCCCAATCCGGTCGAGCTACTGCTCAGCAAAAGATTGGACCAGTTGATCAGCGATTTGCGTAACCGATATGATTACATTATTATCGATGGCGTACCAACAGGTATTGTGGCCGATGCCACTGTGGTAGACCGTGTGTCTGACCTCACTTTATTTGTGATCCGCGCCGGTAAGATGGACAAACGGCAGCTGCCAGAAATCCAAAAAATCTATGCGGAAAAGCGCCTTTCCAATTTGGCAATTATTCTGAATGGGCTCAAATTAGGGCAGTCCGGGTATGGTTATGGCTATGGTTATGGCTATGGTTATGGTCGTGAAGAAGGACAAAATAGCTGGAGAAAAATAGCTCGGTCTATTCGAGCTATCTTTACCCGTAAAATCAAGCATTAATGGAAGGGTACTGTTTTTATGTAGTTTATGAAAATATTTTTTTGATTGGAGAAAAAGTTGAAGTCGTCTCGGCGAAATAAATTCCTTATGCTGAATTTAAAGTGTGTTTTCTTTTTTCGTAATGTTCGGAAACAGAAAGTTTCAGTTAATGGCAATTTGAAATCAGAAAAATTCTGTCAAAATTTGTTCACTGTCCTTTTGCGTTCTATTCGAATGTCTTACAAGATGATGGACTATTGTAAGCGTTCTTTCAAATATTGACAAAGCGAAGGAATAGGTTTTGATTATTTGATGTCATATTTGGATCATGCAGCCGTGGCCGGACCACCCGGTTGGTCGCGGCTTTTTAAATCGTTCTACGGTAAGAATCAATTATAATGAAAGATAGAAAAACCTTTATGTTACAGGTTGCGCGGGAGGTGCTCACTGGAAGGATTTCAGTCCAAGAGGCCATGCAGCGTAGCCATGTCAAAGATAAACGTACTATTGTGAGCTGGCTTAAGCGGGCGATAAAAGAAAATAAACCGGGCAAGGTTATCGAGCTAACTCTCGAAAATCATTGTTACCAAGAAGATTTAACTGTTCATTCGAACGAAGAAAAAATCAGCAAACTGGAATCCGAACTGGAGGGGGCCAAAAAGCGAAATTTAGAGCTATTACATTTTCAAAAGATACTGACCAATAAAATTAACGACCTTGAGGTATTGATCCACTATGCAGAAACAACACATAAGATCGATATTCTGAATATCAGAAGAAAAAAAGCCAGATAGTCAATCTGTTTAATCCAGGTAAATACGTTGTTGGCATCTATCTGCCAAATGAAGGTCGTGTGTCACAAATAAACATAACTTATGTTTGCCATATTCCAGTAGGCGTTGTATCAATGTATCAGCTGTAGTGCGGTCCAAGGCCGAAGTGACCTCATCGAAGAGCCATATATCACCATTATGCATCAAGCCTCGGGCTATGGCAATTCGTTGCGCCTGTCCTTCCGATAGGCCGATGCCAGACTCACCGATTTGAGTGTCTATACCTTCAGGAAGGTCAAATACAAATTCGGCACAGGCGATGTGCAGCGCTTGCTGTATATCCAATGGGCCACTTTCTTTAACATGCAGCAACATATTTTCCCGTATTGTGCCACTGAAGAGTGAATTACCTTGCGGTATATAAGCAAAGTTGACACGATGGTTAGCGGCCAGCGGCTTTTCGCCATCCTTGTCTACGAGCGATATCTGTCCCTTTTCGGCCTTAAGCAATGCCAGGAGCAAACGTATCAATGTTGTTTTCCCCTTTCCACTAGGCCCGATGATAGCGGTAGGTTCACCTGCTTTCAAAGAAAGATTTAAATCTTGTAAAACCCATTTATCTTCATACCTAAAAGAGAGATCGTTAATGCGGAGCTCCTGTGTCTCGTGGAGGCGTTGCGGTGTCACCTGAGGTTCGATCTCGCCGGCCTGTAGTTCCAATAGCCGATCCGCAGAGACACGGAAACGAACAAAACCGGGGATATAGGAAATCAGTGTAAGAATGGGCGATTGTATCCGGGCGACGAGCTGCAAAAAGGCAGTCATCGTTCCGAATGAAATCTGACCGGATTGCAAGCGATAGATCCCCCAGATGAAGGCGACGAGGTAACCGGCGTTCATCGCTACTTTCATGGCACCTTGCGTGTAGGTAGAGAAGTTGAGCTGCCGTATTTTTAGCCTAAAAAGTTGTTCTTGGCTTTCGGTCAATTTTGCTCTTCTTTTAGGAAAAGCACCCATGGCACGGATAAGCAGGCGAAAGCGTAGGTTCTCCTGCAGCACTTTGGAGAAATTACTTTCTTCCTCTTTCACTTCCTTGCTGAGTTTACGCATTTTGCGAAAATAGAGTTTCGAAAAAACAAAGAGCGGTGATATCGCCAGGATCATCAGGGCCAGCATGGGGTCCATGTACCATAGGAAGCCGACGGAGGCCAGTAATTGGATTGCGGTCAATATAAAAGACAGGAATGTATTGGCGATTGTATTGGCTACTTCTTCGCAATCCGTCTGAATACGAATCTGAATATCCCCTGTATGCCAGTTTTTGATCAGCTTCCAGATGGACAGCATCTGTGCGTCGAGCATAGTTCGTTGCAACTCGAGTGTAAGCATCAGCTTAATACGTTCCATCAAACGTCCGGAGTAGCCTTTAATGCCGACATTCAGCGCAATGGCGCCAATGATACCGATTAACAACCATTTCAGCGGAAGTTCACCTGGAGATGTCGCCGTGTCAACGGCTTTTTTGGATAGGTATACAAAAACTAAGGAGAGGACAATACAAATCAGTTCCAATATGAAATAAAAGAACAGTTTGCTTCGGTATCCCTTACTGATCGACCAAGCCCAGTACAGGTGTTGCTTCAAACTACTGCTAATCATGTCTTCCAAGTGATTGCCTCATCAAGGCGTAAGTTAACTATCCAGGTAGTTTTCATTCTTCCAGCAATCCCTGTTTTTGGAAATCTTCGAGTAAAATGGCTGCATCGGCTTGTGCCTGTTCTTTACTGACCTCATAATTTTCAACCAGTAACTCCACAATGGTATCCGTATTGAACTCTTTTCCCTTTAGTTCTTCCCAAAGCCAGGCCGCCGAGCTGTTGAGCGTATATACTGTTGATAGGTCGACCATATCTTGGCTGGGGTCTACAATCAAATGATCTGAACCAATGGTTCTCAAAATTAAATCCGATCTTAACTTCATAAGGTTTAAAATATAATAATAAGTGATAGCTTGATACAGGCTATGTTATCAAACATAAATAAATTGTGCCTTAAATACAATATAAAAGGCTCGTATTTAAGGCACAATTTTAATTTTTATTTTAGCGGTTGTCTATTGCTTTGCTTTGTGGTTCAAATATGTTTTACTGTTGCCTTAATGATCTAATGGTGTCACGCAGACCCTCTTTAGCTGTTTTAGGCAAACGCTCGATTGCCAGAGCAACTTTTATTTTTTTGTTTGAAACAACAAGGTTGCTTGTCAATTTTTTCAAGCGCCATGTATTCAATGGGAACGCTCTACTATGGTCGCCGATCTTCGATAAAAAGGTAACTATACGCTTTGGCAGAGGAAAACAAGGAATTTTTAAGCCGGTTTCCTGTTTCATGATATTTACGATTTCATTGGACGATAAAGTTTCATCGTCGGATAGGTGATAGATTCCTGAATTTATCTTTTCATTTTGTACAAGAATCTGTTCAACAAAGAAACAAAAATTGTCAACGGACAGAAACGAGCGCTTATTCTTAAATCGAACCAATGGATAGGGAATTCCTTTGCTGACGATGGAATACAACTGTTTTAAATTGCCTTTGTCACCGGCACCATGCACCATGGGGGGACGTAAAATAATTAGTTTCTTATCGGAAGGCAGTTGTTGCTTCATCAGCCACTCTTCAGCCGCTTGTTTAGATCTGCCATAAGGTGAAACGGAGTTATATGTAGCATTTTCAGAGAGCGATTTTGCAGACTCTACTTCTTCAATAGCCGCAAGGGAGCTAATATGAATAAATAACTTTGCTTGAGAGGCAACGAATATGTTAAACGCCTTTTTTGCTAACTCAAAGTTTGCAAAAAAGAAATCTTCTTCCGTTGCCTTGCCCGTAAAATCGTGGGCTTTACCTACTAAATTGATCATGAAATCTGTTGGATAATTGTTCTTTGACCAATTCAGATTTCTCATGGAAACAAATTCACATTGAATTGGATCCTTGAGCTTCCTCTTTAAATGACTCCCTAGGAATCCGCTACTTCCCCCTAAAACTAATACTTTCATCTTATTACCCTTACATCATTATACTACTTGCAGCTAAATGAAAAAAACATCGTGCTAAACTCGATATGATTTTGAGAAAATCCTTTTCGTACACTTACCAATAAACAATTTGTCATGATGTCTTTAGATTCTTTAAATCGGTTTCTATAACATGTTAAATGTAGATTTAACATGTAACATCATAAATTGATAAATAATTAGTGTTAACTAAATTTCCCTCTCATAATTATTTTAGAATAATCGATGCAAATATACATTTAATTGTTTATAATTATTTACTCAACGTTAAATCTATCCAAATTGCTACATGAATTTTTTAATTTTTTATAATTCGTTGATTGTTAACTATTTTAAATTGTTTGTGATAAAAAGAAAGGACTGTGTTCCTAGTTTTTTGTATTTTATATTCTATTCGGAAATATAATTGAATAAGAACGCTCAAAAAGCGTTAAAGTTTGATTAAAATTGTATTATTCGTGGAATCACTTTGGGATCAATATATTTAAGCTTAATTCTTTTGTGTAAGTGATTTAAATTTTATCACTATACGACGAAGCAATCGCATATAGTACCAGCCCAAGCCTCGAAGTCTCGCCCACGGGCGGTGGATTGCTATTGATAACTCTTTGTTCTTCGGATAATGCATATAAGCAATTGCAATAATATCTGTCTCCGCAATGTATTCGCGGAGTACAAGATTACCATCTCCTGCCAAAATGTATTGGCCATTTTTCTTTCCTACGAAGCGGTGGAACACAAATTTATCCTTGTCTTTAGCGAGTATATTACTGCCTAAGGGTAGGAGTTTACCGCTGTATGCACGTAGTAGGACGGTATCCCCATCTTGAATAAATGGACGCATACTATTCCCCTTCACGCGTATGCGGACTTCCTTGCCTTCAAGAAGGATGCGTTGTACCTCGGCGAAATAGTCATCGTTTGATATAACCCGTTTTTCGTTTTCGCGCTTATTTTCGGCCATCAGTTAAGAATTGGTTTTAACAAAATATGCAACGACTTGCTGTAAATAGGCGTCTTTCAATAGCACTTTTTTGTTTTCGTCCAACAGGTAAATCGTTGGCGAAGCTTTGAGGTCGTACAAATTGAACGACAAAAGTTTATTTTCGCTGTCAAAACCATTAATCCATTCATACGATAACTCAGACTGGTAATTTTTCCATTTGCTGCGGTCGCCCCATGGGTCGATGGCCACTACCTGTATCTGCAGCTGATTAAAGAACTGAACGAGCTGCGGGTTATCACGAAGTTGATGAATGGTTTCTTTACAATGAGAACAGTCTGGATCGTAGAAAATTAAAAGGCTATATTTCGCATCAATTTCGGACAGCTTTTGTTTTTGGCCATTGGCCAGTTCAAAGCTGAAGTCTTCTGCTTTTTGCCCAACTTTATTTTGGCGTACTAATTTATAAACTGGTCTATAAGCTTCTTTTTCAAGATCGGAAAGTAAATCTGTTTTGAGCACATAGCGTAATACGGATTCATAGACAATATCGTTGCGCATGGGAGAATTGCCATCATATAGATAATGCTCATATTGTTTAATAAAATAGTCAAAGCTTGTCCGATTGACTTTCGCCTTGTCCAGCATGATATCGACTGCTTTATCTCTTGTTGTAGAATTCGGATGCTGCGCCAAGAGTTGAAGAAAATCAGCAAACTTCTGTTCACCTTTTTCCGGATTTTTTACCTGTGCCGTATCCCGCATATCAAATTTATCCCAAAAATGGAATATCGTGCTGTCTACCGAGCTGATAGACCTCGTATTATGGGACATTGCTTCTTTCTTTTGCTTTTCTTTCGTGGCGCCGGTACAAGACCAAAACATAAGAGAGAGCGCGCTAATAGTTATGAATAAAACAAGTGAAATAATTTTCATTTTTAGCATATTTATAATCTTTTATCAGTTTAAGGAAATCGTAAAATTAATCCTTTCACTTTATCTTTTTTCAATCCAAACGAGTGAAATACAATATAATCATAAATTTTCAGTGCGATACATTTTTAAGATCTCTTTACTCTAGACCAAGCTTGCTAAGCAGGTTTCTCTTCTCTTGCGAATCTTTTAGTGCGTTGACATGATACTTTGCGTCTAACAGGTTTGCGGCGGATTTTTTCGATAGATACCGATTTACATACTGCGTTGCATGCTCCTGTATAAATCTACGGCAGTCTATATTGATGCTGATTCCCCTGTCAAAATTGCCGTAGGTCAGACCTGTTACAGTTTCATTCGAAGAGATCGATTTAATGTTATACATCTGCAATCCATTGATATTGAGTGTGAGTGCAGGGTAGTAGAAATCCGGCTGACTGGGGAATTTGACTTTCACGATTAATTTATTCCCTTCGATACGGCTACTGATTACGCTGTTTTGCCTGTTATAGTTGTATTCATAATATTCTTCTTGTGAAGGAAACCACAGGATGTCCTTTCCGTCCTTACCGTAGGTATTGTTCAGCCAGAGCAGGAGCTGAGCCCAGTCATGATCTGTTTCGTGTACACCAATATGAACGGCCTCACGGTTAGCCGCATCTTGACCAGCAGCATCGTTGACCAGCTTTTCCACCTCAGCAGCTTGATTAACAAACACACGGGCTAAGGTCTTTTGGTAGAGAGATGAATTGACCTGATACGGTATGAGCTTATCTGCACTATTCTGTGCCGTAATCGTCTGTATAGCTGGAAAACCAAGAGCAGCCTTTAGGTAAGATCTATTTCCATTTGGCTCTGCCAAAAACTTGATGTTCCGACCACTCAATCTTTTATTAGAGATTTGTTGAGCCCGATCAAAATGCCTGATTAGCGAGTCTACATTATTAACCGCGACGGTATTTAGGTCGTGGAATGCAATCGCATTGCCATCGTTCACCATTTCGACTACATTATTCCAGCGTAGGCCAGATTTCATATAAAAGCGGAAGAAGTTTTCCGTAAACCCTTTCTTTACCACTGTCGGGGCGTCCATAAAATCCCATTCCGGTGCTAGGGTAGTTGTAAAGTGGAACCGTACTTCATTCCCAAATCCATCGGTACTACCCAGTGTTTTTCCCAGCGCGTAACTATTTGGAGGGAGGTCATCTGCTTCCAGGTGTTCAATATCGTAGTAATATTTTCGTTTAATATCAGAGCGATCAACTGGTTTACCATTAATGGCAGCCCAGGTCATGCTGAATGCCGACTGCTTACAATCGTCGTGTGTCAGCATAAACAATAAGCTCTTATTATATTTCAGCGGCGGAATACTCACAGTCGGAGTATGGATTATTCCTTGTCCGGAATGAAATTCGATGATGAGTTCCGCTTCTTGTCCTGTTTTTTCCTCACCAAATGGATAGCTATATCGGTTTGTATTTCCGCCGTTATCGGGCGGTGATACTTCTTTTTCATCTTCGTTTTTACTGCCCGAGTAAAGATCTTTTTTTAGGCAAGAAGAGAATAGGGTACATCCTAACGTAATAAGAATAGCTTTTGTGTAAATAATTTGGCGCATGCGCAAATATAGGCCTTCTTATTGGAATAACTATTTCACTAAATAAAAAAATAGATCAATGAATAAGCCGCTATCCTGTAGTGTAGCAACATTACTCATTTTTGCGTTCGTTACAATATGTTTTGGCAAAGTGTCTTTAATAACAAATGAATTACAGTTGAAAAGCCGATTCAAGAAATATTTCAATCATTTAATTAAATAGTTTTACTAATTTTGCGGCAAATACCGCGGTGTCGATGAAAAGAATAATATTATGGTTATGCCTTGCAGGATTTGTGGGTATAGTACACGCACAGACTAATCCTGCCAATATAAAAGTAGACAATCTAAGTGATGCACAGATTGAACAGTATGTGAAACAAGCCGCTTTAATGGGTTATGACGAAAGTCAGTTAGACGGTTTCGCACGTGCACAGGGTGTTTCAGCTGTAGAAGTTCAGAAATTAAAAGATCGTCTGGCGAAAATCAAACGCAAAAAACAACAACCCGATCAATTACAAAACTCTTCAAACCAATCGCGTAATAGTCGTTTAAATGGCCGTCAGGTGGAGGGTTACTCCAACGCGGATTCTTTGCAAAATAAGCAGAGGAATACACGCGATTCAATCGAAAATGAAGAAGGAAAGCTCAAAATTTTCGGTTCAGATCTTTTTAAAAATAACGGCATCACTTTTGAACCCAATCTGCGTATGGCTACACCTAGCTCCTATATTATTGGTCCAGACGATGAAATCTTGTTAGATATTACGGGAGATAATGAAGCTTCTTATCAACTTCCCGTAAGCCCAGATGGGACCATTAAAGTAGAATATGTTGGACAGATCAATGTCGCGGGTTTATCCATTGCTGCAGCGAAAAGCAAAATTGAACAACGTTTGAGCGGCACTTATCCAGCGTTACGCTCGGGAAGAACCCAAGTGAGTGTTAATATTGGCAATATCCGTACGATTCGGGTGACATTGACAGGTGCGGTTACTAAGCCTGGAACTTACAGCTTGCCTTCCTTGGCGACTGTATTCAATGCATTGTATGCCTCAGGAGGGCCGAACAAAAACGGAACGTATCGTAAAATTCAGGTGATTCGTGGTAATCGTGTGGTGAGCACGATTGATGTATATGACTTCTTGGCGAATGGTATACAACAAGGTAATATTCGTCTGCAGGATCAGGATATTATTCATATACCCGTTTATGGAGCCAGAGTGCAGTTCGAAGGAGAAGTTAAGCGTCCCGCCATATTTGAGACGGTGCCTGGAGAGTCACTATCGGATATCTTGCGCTATGCTGGCGACTTTACAGAGAATGCCTATAGTGCCAAAATTAAAGTTCTTCAAACAACAGGTCGCGAGCGTAGTGTACAAGATATCTATGCCGATCAGTTTGCAAACTATACACCCAAAGGCGGAGATCAGTATATTGTGGAACCGATATTGGAGCGTTTTGCCAATCGTATTAGTGTATTAGGAGCAGTATTTCGTCCAGGAATATTTGGTTTGGAGCCAGGCATGACGTTAAAACAAGTCTTGGAGATGGCCGATGGAGTGCGTGAAGATGCGTTTTTGGAGCGCGGTATCATTAATCGTCTTAAAGCAGATAATACTTCGGAATTGATCAGTTTTAATGTACGCGATATCCTAGCAGGTACGGCTGCGGATGTTCCTCTAAAAAGAGAAGACAAGATTGAGATTTCGTCCATTTTTGATTTAAGGGACGAATATAAATTCACTGTTCAAGGAGAAGTCCGTTTTCCGGGTGATTTTCCATTTGCCAGCAATACAACGTTGGGCGATATCATTCAGAAAGCCGGGGGATTGACCGAAGGGGCGAAAAATGCTCGTGTAGAAATCGCTCGCCGTATTAAAAACTTAGATGTTACCGATCATCGTTCCTCGCAAACTGTTTTGGTGAATATTAAAGATGGCGTGCTCATGGATCCTAATATGACCTTGCAACCCTATGATGTTATCTCTATTTTGGGCGATGCTGGTTTCCGTACCCAACGTCAAGTAAAAATCGAAGGGGAGGTGCTATATCCAGGCTACTATACGATCTCCCGCGAGGATGAGCGTATTTCGGATATTATCAAGCGCGCAGGCGGTTTAACGACGTATGCCTATACCGAGGGGGCTTCATTAAAACGCACCGGAATGTCTAAACTAAAAGCCGAGGAGAAGAAAGAAAAAGAACGTTTGAAAAGAGAGCTTGAAAAAGATAGCCTTGATGTTGAGGAAAAAGATGGCAAAACGGCAAAATATAAATATGCTGAGGAAGAGAATGTAGATAATTCGAAAGCAAAAAGTAGCGCTTTAGCAAAAGTATCACAACAAGGAACGTCAGCTTCAGATATTGAACCGAGTGATCTTGTGGGTATTGAATTAAATAAAATATTAGAAAAACCATATGAAAAGGGAGACCTTTTGGTTTTAGACGGTGATATTATCAATGTGCCAAAAGAATTGGAGACTGTTAAAGTTGTGGGTGAGGTCTTGAATCCGAATAATGTAGTTTATGTGAAAGGTAAAAGTTTAAAATACTATGTAAACCAGGCTGGAGGATTTACAGATAATGCCTTGAAAAAACGAGTGTTTGTTCAATACGCAAATGGTGCTGTGAAAGGCAAAGATGGTGGGTATCCAGAAGTTAAGCCGGGTGCGGAAATTGTTGTTCCTAAGCGAGCGCCTAGAGAAAAGCTAAGTTCACAGGCTTGGATTGGCATTGGAACAGGTATAGCTTCTACGTTGGCTATTATTATTAGCTTATTTAAATAATCATTCAAATTTATGAGAACGGCGAATGAGAAATTTTCTAAGGAAGAAATTACATTGAAAGAGTTTATTTTAAAAATAACTGACTGGATAAAATACTTATGCTCATATTGGCATGTTTTATTATCCTTAGGTATAGTGGGGGCGTGCTGTGGTTATTTTTATTCAAAAACAAAGCATGAGACTTATCTAGCTACAACCACTTTTGTATTAGAAACTTCTGAAAATAGTGGTGTAGGCCTTTCTCAGTATGCTGGCCTTGCTTCAATGGTGGGGCTAGATCTTGGTGGTGCAGGGGGGGGGATATTTCAGGGAGATAATATAATAGAATTATATAAATCCCGAAAAATGATTGAAGCCGCACTTTTGCTACCGTGTAAAGCTGATAGTAATAAATTATTAATAGATAGATTTTTGGTTAATGAAAAGGATATGGAATCATGGCGTGGAAAAGATCCTGCTATTAAAGATAGATTTAGAGATTCAATTTTAATGGAATCAGTTTCTAGAATTAATCAGAAATACTTAAATGTTGCAAAACCGGATAAGAAACTATCAATTATAAAGGTGGATGTGACTTTTGGAGATGAAATATTAGCTAAAGAGTTTAATGAGGGTTTGGTTAAAGAGGTCAATGAATTTTATATTAAAACTAAATTAAAAAAATCATTAAACAATATTGCAATTTTGGAGCATAAAACAGATTCTGTAAAGAATATATTAAATGGGAGCATAACCAGCATAGCTGCAATTATAGATGCTACTCCAAATTTGAATCCGACAAGGCAGGCCCAGAGGCTCGTGCCATCTCAAAAATCCCAGTTTTCCGTGGAAGCTAATAAGGCTATCTTGGAGCATTTAATACAGAATTTAGAATTGGCAAAAATGAACCTTCTAAAAGAATCTCCTTTGATTCAAGTTGTTGATATTCCTATATACCCCTTACAAAGCTTTAAGGTATCTAAATTTAGCTATATCCTATTTAGCTTTGTCTTTTTTATTTTTTTCGGCATATTTTATTTTATTTTGAAAAAGGTAATTGTTGATGCTTAGTAAATATCTTAATACAATAGCATTTGCTTTACTTGACAATATTTCAAAAATATTGTCGGTTTTGGTAGTAAATGCCGTTATCGCTAGAATTTTAGATGTTGCGGGCTTTGGTCAATACAGCTATTACGTTTTTCTATCTTCCTTTTTTATAAGCATTTCAAAATTCGGATTGGAAAATGTTATATTGTTAGAGGCCGCAAGACAACCTAAAGATAAGTTTTTGGAGATAGTAAACAGCGCCTTCCTATTGAGAATGCTGGTTTCAATAGTATTGACAGTTATTGCAATCTTATCGTACCAACATCTTTCTATTCCGTTAAAGTATCTATTTATCGTAGTCCTTCCTCTATTTTTGGGGACTTTGGATTTTTCAGAGCTATATTTTTTAGCGAGACAAAAAAATAAGATTATTACGATTAGCAAGTTTATACTTTCTGTTTTTTTTCTCCTATTGAGGGTTAGTCTCTTGTTTATTGAGTTAGATAATGTATTTGAAATAGTAATATTCTTATATATTTTTGATTTTTTATGTACAATGGTTCTGCATGGAATTATGCTGTCTAAAGAAAAAATACACGTTGGTTTAGAATATATTAATAAGAATATTTTATTTGTGTTATTTAAACGTGGATCCTTGTTGTTAGGAGCTGGCATGTCTATCTTTATTATAATGCGGATAAACACTTTTTTTATTGAAAAGTATTGCTCTTTTTATGATTTAGGTATATACTCCCCTGCAATTAAAGTATGCGAATTATCAAATGCTTTTATTGTTTTAATTATAAATGTTTTAACCCCAGTAATTGTTAAAGACCAGTTAGAGGTGGAGCATAAGACAGGTATATATTCCTTTTTGTTTTGGTGTAGTCTGATCTGCATTTTTCCTTTATTTATATTTTCTAAATTTTTCTTGTTAATTCTTTTCGGTGGTAAATATGTGGATGGTGAAATTATTTTAAGAATTACACTGCTATCTATTCCCTTTGTCGCTTTAGGCATGCTTCAAGGAAGATTCTTTGTCAACCAGATGAAAGACAGATTGAACTTAATACGTATGCTTATAAGCGCTGTTTTTACCCTAATAATGTCTTATATGCTTATTAGGCGGTATGGAATAGAAGGAGCTGCCTATACATATTTATTTAGCCAGGTCTTCACAAATTTTTTTGTTGATCTTTTTTTTAAAGAAACTATTAGAGACTTTCTAATCAAAACTTCTGCAATAATAGGATTAAAAAAGACAGTCGGATTAATTAAGATGATTTTTAAAACGTATTATAAAAATGGAAATAAAGATATTATTGATAGGGTTTAATAGGTTGGATCAGATTAAAGTAGTGTTAGAAGCTATTAAAGATTTGCCGAATTCAAGTAAATTCGTATTTATAGATGGGCCGAGAAATGATGATGACAAATCGGTACAAAGGGATATGGTTGAATGGTTTTTACATTATGGAATAGATAATAGTCAAATTATACGTCCCGATAGAAACTTAGGAATTAATCATTCTATTCCTTTTGCTATCGATTATGTTTTTAACAAAGATAATGCTAGTCAGATTCTCATATTGGAGGATGATTGTGTACCATCTTTAGAGGCCATTGATTTAATTTCACAGCCGTTAGTTCAAAAATGTTTGGATAACGGCATTGTTAGTCTTACTAACTACTTTGACTATCTCACAAACAGGGGTAATCGAGGATGCATTACCCCGATTAAAATACCAACGATATGGGGGTGGGTTGTGAAAAAAGAGGTTTGGAAAAGAATTGATATTTTTGAAACGTATAAAAATTTACCAAACATAAAAGACTTATTAAGAGGGACAAATATAATATTTAATTTTTTTTTCGTTATTAAGTTGTTAATCACAAAAAGGTTCCATCATAAGTTAAATAAGTCATGGGGAACTTGGGATAATTATCTTGGATTATCCTGTCGAAAAGAGCATATAGATTGCTTTGTTCTTCCGATAAATGGCGTTTCAAATATTGGTTATGTTGGGACAAATACCGCGGGTAGTATTTCTAATAGGAATTTTGACAGAAGAAGAGCTTCTTTAGCCTCCCCGAAGCAAAATTTAGTGATCTCTAGTGAATTTATAAAGATAGTTTATTCCACTTTGCTCTCCATAACATATTTTATGTGGCCCACCTTTAAGCTTATGTTGTTCTATGTTAAAAGTCTTTTTTCAATAGAAAAGATGAAAAATAAAAATTATTTATAATATGAATTCCGTATTAAGGGCCGTTTCACTAAATATACTTTTTCTGGTCTGTTTTGTATTATTATTCAGGCAGTATAACATTGCAGGACTAGTTACATTTTATGTATTCGGTATTGTGATTGTCTTTTTCTCATGGAGCCTTCCCTACAGAATTAAGTTAAATAGATTACCTTCGATAACTAATAGACGGGTTAAACCAATATTTGTTGGTTTCATTTTTATATTATTTTCCATTGTTATAGCTCATCTCAGGGGTATCAACATATTTGATTTACTTGCGGTATTTAGTGATCGAGAAGCATTTGTTGCCACTCAGGATGGAATGGGATTTATCTTTATCGTTTATTTCGAAATTTTTTTTGGCTTTTGGCTTGCCAACTTTTTTTTGGGTAAGCTTTCCATATTTCAATTATTTTTAATAGTGTTGCTGTTTACGGTTCTGTCCTTCAGTAGAGCTTATTTTTTCTATTTGTTAGTTGCTTATATTGTTAATATGAACTTTAATTTAAGAAATATTATTGGTATAACTGTTTTTTTTATCTTGTCATGTTCAATCTTGTTATTGAGGTTCAATACTATTGATATCGGTATTTTATTAAATAATCCAGTTGTAATTGAGCTTTTTACCAAATATCCATTTGTAGGGATAGCACGACTCGGTGTCGATGAGCCAGTAACGATATCTTATTATAATTATTTTACAGCTGGGATCATGCCTTTTGATTTTCTTTCTTTCGGAACATTAGAGAATTTGTTTCATTTGGATAAAGGTTCTATTTCATACTCAAGGTTTGTGGGGAACAGCCTTGTCGACTTTAAAGAACTTCCTATTTTGTCATCAGGGGAATTAAGTTCTTTCAATGCCTTTGGAACGTTGTTTTATCCCTTTAAATTCTTTTCATACTTCTCATTTATATATCTATTTATTGTATCTCTATTAAACTCCCTTGTATTTAAGCTTATTGGTGTGGATAAAAATCAGGCTTATAAAGTTTTATCTTTTCTCCTGATAGCAGGTATTTTAATTTCGTTATTTAATACTTTGGTGATTATTGGAATTTTGTTAGGTTATTATTTCTCTTTAAAAACGAGCGATGTTTAGAAGCATTATAAAAAAATTGTATTTATTATTATTTGACCGAGATTATGTCATGAAAAATAGTACAAATAAGTGGGTATTTATTTCTTATTTATCTGAACCATTGTATAAAATAGGTGATGATGTTTATTTCAATCGTCATCAAAATAGGAGAGAAGCTATTGTGATAGCGGAAAGCTTCTATAAGAAAGGATTTAATGTACATATACGGAGATTTGATAAGCCTATTATTTTTACAAAGAGAAAATATGATATAATTTTTGGGTTAGAACCCAATTTTGTTTACATGTCCTCTAGGAATGAAGATGCATTGAAAATTTATTATGCAACCGGGGCTTATTGGGAGTTCCAAAATAGTCAAATCAAAAATAGGACTATAGAGGCTAGTAAAAGGTTTGGTCATGAATTTAAATTAAATCGGTTGGTAGCTCCACACAATTCCCCTATAATTGCAGACCATATCATGCAAATTGGTACCCTTAATACGGTTCAGACTTATCCTGAACAACTTCGTGGTAAAATAAGTTTGTTGAGGCAATCTTTGACGGTTTCTAGTGATCTTTACAAGGAGAATAATAAGGCCGAACGTGCCAAAAGAAGCACCTTTTTGTGGTTTGGAAGCAAAGGTAGTATTTTGAAGGGATTGGATCTTATACTTCCTATTTTTAAGACGCAGACAAATTTTGTTCTGCATATTGTAGGAAACATGGATGATGATTTTGAGGAAATTTATAAAAGAGAATTTCTCGCAAATAATATTTTTTACCATGGTTTTTTGGATATAACTGATCCAAATTTTTTGGCTATAGCTGAACAGTGCACGTTTACAATTTTTCCATCATGTTCTGAAGGAGGAACGCCTGGTAGTCTTTTAAATACAATGTATTTAGGGCTTATTCCCATAACGACAGCTATTTGTGCTAGCCCTCAAATGTATGAATTGGGTGAAATTGTAGCATTAAATAAAAAAAGTATAGAAGATGGGATAAAGAAGTTACAGCAGCTTTCAGATGCTGATTTACAATTGTTAGCATTAAAAAACCATAATTATATTAAAGACAACTATAACCTGGAGATTTTTCAATCTGACTTTTGCAGCAACTTAACCAATTTGCTAGTTAAAAACAAATATATAAGCCATTAGCATGAATGTTATTTATGATAATATCGTTTATAGTTTACAGAATATTGGAGGTATTTCAATTTATTGGTGTGAATTGACAAAACGATTGCTGAAAGAAGCGGAGGTAAACTCCTTTTTTATTGAAACGGGACTTGAAAAAGATAATCTGTGTAGGAGAACCCTTGAAATTAAAGAGCAGAAAACCCTCACTAGGAATCTTATAAACTTACAAATTGAAAGATTTATTGCAGTGCGCACGGGTTTTAACTCGTTAGATAAGGGGACAAGTATCTTTCATTCAAGTTATTTTAGACTACCCTTAAAACGAGATAGAAAGAATTTAAAAATTGTATCTACTGTTCATGATTTCACTCATAATTATTATTTTAAAGGTTATAGAGGCTATTTACACAATAGTTTGAAATATAAGTCCATCAAAGAAAGCGACGCGATTATATGTGTTTCTGAGCATACCAAAAGAGATTTAATTAACTTCTATCCAAATATTGATCCTTCCCGTGTTAAGGTTATTTATAATGGAGTTTCTGAAGAATTTAAAATTTTAGAAGCAGATAATAATGTTAATAGAGATAGATATATCTTATTTGTAGGCTCACGGGTCAATTATAAGAATTTTGAGTATGCTGTGAGATTGGTTAAAGAATTAAGAAATATGGTGTTGTATGTGGTCGGGTCTCCTTTTACTAAAGAAGAATTGATTATGTTGAATAAGAGTGTTTCTTTGAGCCGTGTTAAGCTATTCAGTAATGTTTCAAACAGTTTTCTAAATGAGTTGTATAACAGAGCATATGCATTGATTTACCCATCATCATATGAGGGGTTTGGGATACCGCTACTCGAAGCAATGCGTTCTGGGTGTGTTCCAATAGCATTCAATAGTAGCTCAATACCAGAGGTAATGGGGAATGCTGGTATACTTTTGAACAGTTTAGATATTGATGAAGGACTTACAGCTATAGAGGAAGTAGATCAAAAAAGAGAAAGTTTAGTGAAGCTAGGGTTGGAGAGATCGTCTCACTTTTCTTGGGATTTAACGTTCAAGGCTACAGTTGATTTATATAAAGATATTTTATGAAAATTACAATAATTACTGCTGTTTATAACAGTAAAGCAACAATTCAACAGGTTTTTGATTCCATAAAAAGTCAAAACTATTCAAATATCGAGCATATTGTCATAGATGGTGATTCTAATGATGGTACACAAAAAGTAATAGAAAATAATATACAACGAGTTGCAAAATATATTAGTGAAAAAGACCAGGGATTATATGATGCTATAAATAAAGGTATTCGATTGGCTACAGGTGACATCATTGGTATTTTGAATGCCGACGATCTCTTTTATGATAATGAGACACTATCGAGAGTAGCAAGTGAGTTTACGAAGAATGGAGAATTAGACGCTTTATATGGTGATGTTGTCTACTTTAATGAGCAAGGCAAAATCACTCGCAAGTATTCTTCCAAATATTTTTCTCCGTGGATGTTTCGATTTGGTATGGAACCTGCACACCCATCGTTTTATTGCAGAAAAGAGGTATTTACTAAGCTTGGCTTATATGCAAAAGAATATAAAATCTCTGGTGATTTTGAATTAATGTTGAGGTATATTAAAAAAAATAATATCAGATGCAAATATCTTCCATTTTCATTTGTTAAAATGCGTATTGGCGGAATGAGTACCTCAGGTTTGAAAAATACACTAAAAATGAACAAAGAAATTTTGAAAGCATGTAGAAAAAATGGAATTTATACAAATTCATTTTTTTTATATCTTAAATATTTTGTGAAATGGTGGGGATTCGTTTTTAAGGGCTAGAATATCTTTTTAAAGCACATACAATTACAATATTGTATGTGCTTTTATAATTTCGTTTAGAGAGTTTTAAAATAAGAAATAGTCTTTTCTAATCCTTCTATCAATTGAATGTTTGGTTCCCAATTTAACTCAGTTTTCGCAATAGAAATATCTGGTTGGCGTTGTTTTGGATCATCAGAAGGAAGGGGAAGAAAAATAATTTTTGATTTTGAATTTGTTAAATAAATTATCTTTTGTGCCAATTCGAGAATGCTGAATTCGTTCGGATTACCAATATTAATAGGTCCCGTGATTTCCTTTGAGCTAGCCATCATTTTTATCATCCCTTCAATTAGATCATCTACATACTGAAAACTACGCGTTTGAGAGCCATCCCCATATAAAGTAATATCCTGTCCTTTTAATGCTTGCACTATAAAATTTGAGACTACTCTACCATCATTAGGGTTCATTTTTGGCCCATATGTATTAAAAATTCTGATTACTTTGATTTGTACATCATTCATCCGGTGGTAATCCATGAATAATGTTTCCGCACACCGCTTTCCTTCATCATAGCATGATCTTATTCCTATAGGATTTACATTCCCCCAATATGTTTCTTGTTGTGGGTGAATATGCGGGTCACCATAAACCTCACTGGTGGATGCCTGAAGTATCTTTACATTTAACCTTTTTGCTAATCCCAACATATTAATTGCCCCCATTACAGATGTTTTAATTGTTTTAATGGCATTGTATTGGTAATGAATAGGGGAAGCTGGGCAGGCTAAATTATAGATCTCATCAACTTCTATAAAATAAGGCATAGTTACATCATGTCTTATTGACTCGAAATAAGGATTTGATAGCAGAGAAAAAATATTCTCTTTTGATCCTGTAAAATAATTATCTAAAGAAATAACTTCATTGTCATCATTTAGTAATCTTTCGCATAGATGGGAGCCTATAAAACCTGCTCCGCCGGTAACTAATATCCTTTTTCTCATATATTTCTAATTGACTTTATCAAGAGATGCGAATATAAATATTTACCCTTTATAAGGCAACTAATGTACTCCTTTTTTGTACACTCTTTCTTATTTATTTTTTACGAGAATTGTAGGTATTTGTTAAACTATTTCTTAATCGTTGCGAGAAAATAGTTTATACAAACTTTATTTAAATTAAATGATATAATATAATGTTTGTTGCTGTTGTCCTATTACTCGTTATAATACCCCTTATTCTATCATCTCCCTTATTTAGAATCGCTACCGTCCTTTAGATTTGCATCTATATAAACAGATAGCAATTTTGTATTTACAGCTAACTGTCGGCACTAGCTCATTTTATAAACAGGTTCCCATATAAAATATAATCCTCTTAAGTCTATCTGTATTTTACTCGGCTAAAATTAAGGAGCAAAATTGCAGTAAACATAATCAAATCCTACCAAAATTCAAATGGGTAAAAAATTTAGGGTTTGAGGCTCAGAAACAAACTCCTAAAATTTATTTAGGACACAAGTGAACTTATAGCGGAATAGTCTTATAAATAAATTGATTGGAAATTAGTAATTTTGCGACAACTTTGGAGGTGACTATGCAATCAGGATTAAGTTTTACTGCAATAGATTTCGAAACAGCTACAGCGAATCAGAATTCGGCTTGTGCCGTTGGGCTGGTCGTTGTAGAGCAGGGCATTATTGTTGAAGAATTCTATTCATTAATTCAACCTCCTAACAACCAATATATGTGGCAGACCACGCGTGTACATGGTATTCGTCCAAAGGACACCGTCAATGCCCCTACTTTCAAAGAATTGTTCCCTCATATTTATCCTCTAATTAATAAGAGGCTCATGGTTGCCCATAATGAATTATTTGATCGTGGTGTATTGCGTAAGACAATGGGGTACTATAATTTACCTTACGACCATCTCGGATTGATGGAGAAGTGGGAATGCACATTCAAGATTTATCAAGGTAAAGGATTTAAACCTGCTCGCTTAAATGCATGTTGTGAAGTATTGGGTATTGAATTGAATCATCATGAAGCACTCTCTGATGCACGTGCTTGCGCTCAATTATATTTACGGCACGCTGATATTCCTTCTTTGGCATGATTTTTACGTTAAATCTATTTTAAATCCGGTGTAATAAGTACGCTATGTGGGATATTTTTATATCTTTGATTAGCTGTACAGCCGTTTTATTAATAAATTTTACATCCATATTTTTGATGATGATAACAATCCCAGCCAAGGGAATGCGTATAGGTATTACCTTCAGTGCATTCGACCTACTACATGCAGGGCATATTAAAATGCTCGAAGATGCCAAAAGGCAGTGCGATTATTTGATTTGTGGACTGCAGACTGATCCGACCTTAGATCGCCCCGAGAAGAATAAGCCAGTACAGACTGTTGTAGAACGCTATATTCAGCTTAAAGGTTGCAAGTATGTGGACCAAATTGTTCCTTATGCAACAGAGCAGGATCTCGAAGATATTCTTCGCTCATTTAATATTGATGTACGCATTGTTGGAGATGAATACCGTGAGAAGAATTTCACAGGAAGGGCATATTGTGAGGAAAAAGGAATCGAACTTTATTTCAATAGTCGGGATCACCGCTTTTCAAGTTCGGGATTACGCCGAATTGTGGCAGAGGCTAATTCAGAATCCGTAACAGCACTATAAGCTTCTTTTTGAGGTACACATCAGTTGCCTTTTAATGCACTAAATGTCTTAAGAGAAAATGCGCTGATGAATAAAAGATCTACAATGAAATCGAGCTGCTAGCTCTCATTAACCATTAAAAGATAATTAAATGAAAATTGGAATTACCTTCGGTGTCTTTGATTTATTGCATGCCGGACATATTATGATGCTTGAAGAAGCGAAAAGACATTGTGATTACTTAATTGTCGGTCTCAATACAGATCCTTCAGAGGTATCTCCAGAGAAGGCTAAACCTACGCAAACCATTGTGGAGCGATATATTCAATTAGAGGGTTGTCGCTATGTCGATGAGATTATACCATACGAAACGGAACAGGATCTGATTGATATGATCAAGGCTTTACCTATCGATATGCGAATTATCGGAGAAGAGTACCGCGATCAGGATTTCACTGGAAGACATTATTGTATCGAAGAAAATGTCGAAATCTATTATAATAAACGTACACACCGCTTTTCCAGTGAAGGGCTTCGTAAAGTTGTTGCTTCGAAGCAAGTTTAAAATAAGATAAAATTCTTACTAGAAGGCAAAGGACTTTTTTGTCAGCTGTATTCTTAGTTTGGGGATACAGCTGATTTAAATTTTTATTTTATATCCCCACAAAAATTATCAGCATCTTATTTTGTCGATTTTATACCCTATTGACTTATTTTAAAATTTTTATGGTATTGTTTTTCAATATAATATGCAATTGTCCCTTATTTGTCCCCTATAAATTTTAGTGCTGAAAGTTCCATTAAATTAAATTTGATATATAGTTAAATGCAATCATAAGATTGTATATCACCTAGTCCTATTATTTATTTTATCATGGTACTTATTTTAGCACTTTCAGTTATCGTTTTATTTATTATTTACTTTATTCTACAATCAAGGCAACGTGAAAAGCTATTTAACGAAGCTGTTTCGATGCAGGTCAACTACCTGTTTCAGGATAGGCCAGGGCAATACAGTGGCGACTATCGGACAAAAAGCGGTGTTTTCGTTTTTCGTACGGAATCCAGAGACAACGAGCTTAAAAATATGGTGATCAAACTGGTCAAACCAGATCATTCGGCTTTGGTCGTCAATCTGGAACAGATTGTGGTGGTGCCTTTTGAAAGCAAAAAAGGCGATTCAGACGTGTCAGTTCGATTTAAATTGCAGCGAAGGAAAGGTGAAATAACAGCATTGGAAGGCAAAGGAATACGCATTGCCGGTGTGTTGAATTATGCCAATCGGAAGCCGAAGACATTTAGCACGGTATTGAAGATAGGAGAGCCCTATCAATCTAATGAAAAATCCAATCCAATGAAATAATTCGCATTAAATCTTGTTTATGAGAAAGGGTTTGTGATGGAGCAAACCCTTATTTTTTTGTCTCAGAATTTCAGCAAATGCTGATGTTCGATAGCCCAGGATAACAAGGCATTATTCTCTTCATTGAGATCCAGCTTTCTACAGATGCGGTGCCGTGTATTCTTTATTGTGTATGGACTGAGGAAGAGGCTATCCGCAATATATTTTGTCGTATGGCGGAGGGCAATCAGCTTGAGAATATTTAATTCTGCCGGAGTCAATGTTTTTAGTTTTTCTACCGTTTGGTTTTTATTCCTTTGTTGCTGCAGGCGCTGGATAACCATGTGCGTACCAGCATAGAGCCGATTTTCTCCCAGCGGTTTAATAATGTAATTTTCAGGATTTAGTGCGGAAGCCCGGTCAATGCTGCTTTTTGATTGATACGAAGTAATAAAAATGAGACTAAAAAGCTTGGTTGCGGCATATTTTTCCATTAACTCAATGCCATCCAATCGATCATTGAGCTGAATATCACAGAGTATTAGATCTGGTGAGTTTTGCGCCATGTATTGATCTGCCTCGTCAACGGTGAGTGCAATATGCAATTCCAATCCTGAATAAAGGGAATGAAGTTGATATTCAATAAATCGGGCAATAATCATTTCGTCTTCTACAATTAAAACTTTTAGGCTCATATCATGTTGTTAAATTCAAATATATACTGAAATCCTTGCTCTTGCTGGATCGTGACGGTTCCTTTGATCTGCCTGGTCAGGTCTTTAACCAAACCAATTCCGAAAGAAGTTGATAAAACAGTTTGGGCTGCCCCCACGCCATTATCTTCAAAATGCATGATTGTTGCAAGTTTTTTTTTGATTATACTAAGGTTAATTACTGGGACAATTGTGCTTTCTTTTGGAAAAGCATATTTATAACTATTTGTCAATAGCTCTGTGATGATCAATGCTAAAGGGATTGACGTGTTTGTGGATATCAACCAGTCTTGTTCAATATTGACGTTAACGCAGACCGTTTTTTCCGGATCATGCATCTGTCTGAGATAGTTTATTGTTTCAATAACCAGTGTTTTTAACTTTAGCTGGCTGTTCTGATTATATACCAGGAGCTGGTTGACCAGCATCATGGCATGAATTCGGTCTTGCATCGACTGGATGGCCTGATTATATTGAACACCATGGTTTTCTCCTGTTTTGTACAGGCTGCCGAGGCTATACAAGAGCTGCAGGTTGTTTTTTACCCGATGGTTAACTTCATCGATCAATGTCTCAATATAGCGATTCTTTTGAAGCAGTTGGATCTGCTGTTCATAAAGTGCATTATTTGCTTTCTTTAGTTCATTTGTCCTTTCCTGCACAATTGACTCGGTCGATTGATGATAGTCCAGTTCATTTTTACGCAATTTCAAGCGTATACCGATCAATAGCAACATGGTAATGCACAGGGCAAAAAACTGCGTCAACATCGATACATATTGTATGGCCTGTTCTTGTAAAGTCAGTGCGCAGTAGACCATAGCCGTAATGCCGGTCACAAAAAACACACTCCCATACGCCAAAAAGCGCTGCATCAGATCGATCTTTTTCCAGAGTGAAATAAAAAGGTTGGAAAAATAGAGCATATGAATAATGCCGAGCGTAATATTTACCCAGTTACTTTGTTTATAATTGGCAAAATAGAAGTTATTTATAAATGTAAGCAGTGCTGTGAGACCAATTGCGGCAATGATATAACTGGCGACTGTGTAATAACGCGTGTGTAGTTTCCTCAATTGAAGAAAATCTATGGTCAGCAGGTAGAAGCTGATGGCCGCTAATCGGCTAAAGAGCGATACCGTACTCCAACCCAGCTGAGGTTTACTGTAAAAGAAAAAGTCTATAAAGAAGTTTTGAAGCGCCACGCTATACATACCAATGGATAGCAAGAATAGAAAGATCCAGATATAGGGTCGGTAGCGTGACACCATCCATGCCAATGCTATATATAGCAGGAGTACAATAATAGCACCTTCCATAAATGCATGGACAATTCGGCTACGCTGTTTCTTTTTCACATAATCCAGTTCTGTCTGCAGATGGAAATTATACAGCGGTGTGTAGCCTTTGCTATGTTTCACCCGGAGCAATATGGTATAAGGGTTTCTCGCTTCCAGGTTTAAAACAAAGTGATCACGACCATCTCGCGGATCCAGTTCCTTCCGTTTACGGAACAGACCTGATTTCTTTTTATCTACAATTTCACCATTTGCATCGATTAGGGTGAGATTGACATAGGTCAAGTTGTCGAAGGATAAGACATAATTGCCTTTTGTTAAGCTGTCTGAAAGACTTATTTCTTTTTTGAGCCAGAAAATGCCTTTTTCTTGATCAACATCCCTTTTAATTCGGCTGAGGGGAACAAAAAGGTTGGAATGATGATAGTAATATATCGGATTGGTATATTCAGTGTATTCCTTTGAGATGAGTAGAGGTGAATTTTTGGCGATGCAAGTCTTTATTACAACCTGATTATTGGCCATCATCGCGTCTCTTCCGAAACGGATGGTTGCTATGCAGAGCAACATTAAGATGGTGACAATAATATTTGGCTTCATAAGGCAAACAAAAATGCATTATTTTCATTAAACCTAATAAGCTTTTATTTTCCTAATTGTAAATAAGACCCTAGGGTCTCTATTTCCGTCTACAATTACTTGTTACTTTTGTTATACGCATTTAGAGGAATATCTACGAACGCAAGGATATTAACATTCAGATAGAATGATGAGTTGATTATGATGTATTTATATATATTTCTGTTTATTGCAATAGCGTATGCTTTACTTCGGTTTTTTTCTTCTAAAAAGAGAAAACCTACTGATGTCTCTATGTATGTTTACTACCGTTTTCAGGAACATCCTGGGCAGTACAGCGGAAGTCTAAGAGCAACCCACGGGGCACTGGTATTTCGGGGCGAGCGATTTCGGGAGGATGTCAATAATATTGTAGTTAAAGACGTCCGATCAACAGACTCCAAAGTAGAAATAAAGCTACAGCAGATATTGGTTTTGCCTTTTAAAGAAAGTGAAAATACCTCTTTTGAAGTTTCTGTACGATTCCGGATTGGATCGGATAAAGCAAAAGAAATTGATCTGACAAATTATAAAGTCAGAATACAAGCTGCAATTAACTATCAGAATGGGGAAAAGAAAGCATTTAGTACTGTTCTCCCCATGATGGGCGTATATCATAATCATTCCGAAAAATTGGATGGTTCGGTCAATAAATAACTTACGTGTTTTTATTCCATATTAGATACCTATTTAACTCGAAGGAACCCTGCTTGACGGGGTTTCTTTGTTTTTTTGTAATGTTCCACGTGGATTTTATGTACATATTGTTAAGTTATCAAGCAGTTAATAATTATTTAATTTGGAACGAAAAATAGAAATGAGTACTTTTGTTACTCAACTTAAATGCTATTCCAATGTTGGATACCTTAATTACATCCAAGACACGTTTAAAGTTATTGATCAAATTTTTTGTCTCGGCAGGCAATCGTGGCTACCTAAGGGGCTTGGCAGACGAATTTAAAGAATCGACCAATTCAATTCGCAAGGAATTGAATCAATTAACTGAAGCCGGATATTTACTGCGCGAGGAAAGTGAGCATAAAGTTTTTTACAAGGCCAACATTCAGCATTCTTTATTTTCATCACTTCAAGGGCTAATCCATAGTTTTCTGGGTATTGAAACCTTTGTTGATCAGATATTGGAAAGGGCCGGTGATGTACACGACGTTGCGTTGCTTGGCGACTATGCCAAGGGAGTCGATTCTGGCCATATTGAAGTACTTGTTGTTGGTAAACAACTCAATTTGGCCTATTTAATGCAAGCTGCAACCAAAGCTGGCACAATACTTGGTAAGAAGGTGACCGTGTATACAGAAGCACCTAAAAATGTACAAGGGGTTATTGTTCTCTATCAAAAAGTGGACAGTCCTGTAAAACTACCGAAAGACATTGATTTCAAAAAATAAGAATTAACTGCAATAAAATGAAAGAAATTAAAAAAATAGCCTGTATTGGTGCAGGTTATGTAGGGGGGCCTACCATGTCGGTCATTGCACAGAAAAATCCGAATGTGCAGGTTACAGTAGTTGATCTCAATCAGGCGCGTATCGATGCCTGGAATGATGCCGATCTGGACAATCTTCCCGTTTATGAGCCAGGTCTTGATGCTGTGGTAGCAGAAGCACGAGGACGTAATCTTTTCTTTTCGACCGATGTCAATAAAGCCATCGATGAAGCAGACATGATCTTTATTTCTGTCAATACACCGACCAAGACTTACGGTAAGGGAAAAGGTCAGGCAGCCGATTTAAAGTATATTGAATTATGTGCGCGTCAGATTGCTTCGGTCGCTAAAAATGATAAAATTGTTGTTGAAAAGTCGACTTTGCCTGTACGTACCGCTGCAGCATTGAAAAGTATTTTGGACAATACCGGTAACGGGGTCAATTTCCATATCTTATCCAATCCAGAATTTTTGGCGGAAGGCACTGCGGTCACGGATCTGCACAACCCAGATCGCGTTCTTATTGGAGGCGAGGACGCTGAAGCGGTACAAGCTTTGGTGGATGTATATGCCAAATGGGTTCCACGGGAGCGTATCTTGACAACCAATCTATGGTCTTCCGAGCTTTCAAAGCTTGTGGCCAATGCATTTTTAGCACAACGTGTATCATCGATTAATGCAATTTCAGAATTGTGCGAGGTTACTGGAGCCAATGTGGATGAAGTATCCCGTGCTATTGGTCATGATAGCCGTATTGGGCCTAAGTTTTTAAAAGCTTCTGTCGGTTTCGGTGGTTCTTGCTTCCAAAAAGATATTTTGAATCTCGTTTATATTGCTCGTACCTATAATTTAACGGCCGTGGCTGATTATTGGGAACAGGTCATTACCTTAAACGATCACCAGAAAGCACGTTTTGCGCAGCATATCATTAAGACTATGTATAACACTGTTAATGGTAAAAAGATTGCTTTTTTGGGCTGGGCTTTTAAGAAAGATACCAATGATACCCGTGAATCTGCTGCCATTTATGTGGCCGACCATCTGTTGGAAGAAGAGGCGAATGTGGTCGTTTATGATCCTAAAGTTTCCGCCGAGCAGATTTATAAAGATCTTGATTATTTAGGCACGCGTTCGGCCGAAGATAACCGCCGCTTGGTAAAAGTTGTTGATGATCCTTATGAAGCCATTTTGGATGCACATGCGACGGCTATTTTAACCGAATGGGACGAGTTCAAATCGTATGATTGGACCAAAATAAAACAGCAGATGAAGAAGCCAGCCTTTGTATTTGACGGTCGAAAATTGTTGGATCGTAAGCAGTTAGATGCTTTGGGGTTTGATTATTATGCAATCGGTGAATAATTTATTGAATAACTATTAAAGAAGATTATCATAATGAACATCGTACACGTTCTTTTGTCAGGAGGTATAGGTAGTCGTTTGTGGCCACTCTCCCGCAAGCATAGCCCGAAGCAATACCTAGGTTTATTTGATGGCAAATCGCTATTTGAAATGACAGTGCAACGCAACCAACAGGTGGCTGAGCGGGTTATTGTAGTAGGAAACAAAGATAATACGCATTTAAGCCATAAGGCGATGGTGTCTTGCGGATTGCCTTATAAAAATATTGTGGAAGCCACTCCGCGTAATACAGCGGCGGCAATTGCTTTCGCGGCTTTTAGTGTCAATCCGGATGACATTCTTATTGTAACGCCTTCTGATCATATGATTGCAGGTGATGAGGCTTATCGAAGTGCGATGGAGGAGGGAATCGAAAAGGCCAAGGAGGGTTTTATTGTAACTTTTGGTATACGCCCAACACGCCCAGAGACTGGCTATGGTTATATTGAATTTGACGGCGATGAGGTAAAGTCTTTCCGCGAGAAACCAAATCAGGATACTGCCGAAGATTTTATCGAAAAAGGTAATTTTCTTTGGAACTCAGGGATGTTTTGCTTCCAAGCTTCTGTTTTTCTGGAGGAATTGAAAAAATATGAGCCAGCGGTTTACGAGCGTGCATTGGCTGTATGGGAAGCGTCTAAAGAAGGGTTTTTAGATGAGGATTTGTCATTAGCTATTCCTTCTATATCAGTAGATTATGCTGTTATGGAAAGATCGAAAAAAATTCGGGTGGTGCCGACGAGTTTCGATTGGTCAGATTTGGGGTCTTTTGAATCGTTGTACGATTATTTTATCAGTAGTGGTTACCCCAAAGACGATCAAGGAAATATTGTGATCGGAACGGATATTTTTACTGGATTTGTAGGTCTTAAGAGAGCCATATTTGTCCATACTAAAGATGCATTTTTAATTATACAAAAGGAAAAATCGCAGGACGTCAAGAAAATTTATAATATGCTTGAAAAGCATCAGTCAAAATTATTGGATTAGCCGAAATAACATTTTTGATGGAAAAAAATACAAAAATTTATATTGCTGGTCATCGCGGAATGGTGGGAGCAGCGATTTGGAGAATATTAGAATCGAAGGGCTATACAAACCTTATTGGGAAAAGTAGTGCAGAACTGGATTTACGTGATCAGGTAGCTGTGCAAGCATTTTTTAAGGAGGAATCTCCTGCGGTTGTTATTGATGCCGCTGCTCGTGTGGGCGGCATTTTGGCCAATAATGATTTTCCGTATCAGTTTCTAATGGAAAATATGCAGATCCAAAATAATTTGATTGATACTGCTTTGAAAAGTGACGTTGAAAAGTTTATTTTCTTGGGCTCCTCCTGTATCTATCCCAAGTTTGCGCCTCAGCCGTTAAAAGAAGACTACCTTTTAACAGATAGCCTGGAACCTACGAATGAATGGTATGCGATCGCAAAAATTACCGGTGTAAAAACCTGCCAGGCCATTCGTAAGCAGTTTGGAAAAGACTATGTAAGTCTGATGCCTACAAATCTATACGGTACGCATGATAATTTTGATTTAAAGTCGTCCCATGTGTTGCCGGCCATGATTCGGAAGTTTCATGAAGCGAAGTTAAATGGTAATCAGTCGGTTACCTTATGGGGATCAGGTACGCCTATGCGCGAATTCTTGTTTGTAGATGATATGGCCGCCTCTGTCATTTTTGCTTTGGAGAATAAACTCCCAGAGCATCTGTATAATGTCGGTACGGGCGAAGATTTAACAATCAAAGAGCTTGCAGAGTTAATCCAACAAGTTGTGGGACATACTGGCAAGATTGTGTGGGATAGCTCTAAGCCAGATGGTACTCCTCGTAAATTGATGGATATTTCCAAAATGCATACTCTTGGGTGGAAACATCAAGTAGAACTTAAGGATGGAATTGAGCGAACATATGCTTGGTTTTTAGACAACGAAGGACAGTATAAAGAAGTAAAGTTATAACATATTGATTTAACATTTATAAATCAAAACTCACTATTAATAATATGAAAACAGCATTAATTACTGGTATCACAGGTCAAGACGGTTCTTATTTGGCCGAATTACTATTGGAAAAAGGTTATATGGTTCATGGTATCAAGAGAAGATCCTCTTCTTTTAATACACAGCGGATTGATCACTTATACATTGATCAGCATGAGGCGCATGTTAATTTCAAGTTGCATTACGGCGATTTAACAGATTCTACTAATATTATTCGTATTATCCAAGAGGTCCAACCTGATGAAATCTATAATTTGGGTGCCATGTCTCATGTGAAGGTATCGTTTGATTCGCCTGAGTATGTTGCTAACGTTGATGGAATAGGTACATTACGTATCTTAGAAGCTGTAAGGATTTTAGGATTGGAAAAGAAAACAAGAATCTATCAGGCGTCGACTTCTGAGCTGTATGGCGGATTGGAAGAAAACAAAAATGAAAAAGGTTTTTATGATGAAAATTCTCCTTTCTATCCACGCTCACCTTACGGGGTTGCCAAAATCTATGGTTTCTGGATCACCAAAAATTACAGAGAAGCGTATAATATGTATGCATGTAATGGTGTCTTGTTTAATCATGAATCACCTCGTCGTGGTGAAACCTTTGTAACACGTAAGATTACGATGGCTACTGCGGCTATTGCTTTAGGTAAACAAGATCGATTATTTTTGGGTAATCTTAATGCTTTACGTGATTGGGGTCACGCCAAAGACTACGTGGAGGCGATGTGGCGCATTTTGCAACAAGAAGTTGCGGAAGATTATGTCATCGCTACGGGAGTAACGACTTCGGTCCGTGACTTTGTACGTCTTGCTTTCGCGGAAGTTGGTATTACACTTCGTTTTGAGGGAGAAGCTGAGAATGAACAGGCTATAGTTGAGAATGTGGACAAAGAAATTTTTGTTCAAAAAGTTGGAGACAATTCTGAACACCGTATTAATGAATTGATAGGTAAAACTGTTGTATGTATAGATCCTAAATACTATCGTCCGACAGAAGTTGACCTTCTTATCGGTGATCCCACAAAATCTAAAACAAAGCTTGGTTGGGTACCAGAGTATGATTTAGCTGGACTGGTAAAAGATATGGTAAATTCGGATCTTAACGTTGTTAAAAAGGAATCATTTAATGCTCAATGGGAGCACCTTGTAGGTTAATAACAATATAATACTGTGTCATCAAATAGAACAATAGCTAAAAATACACTTTTTTTGTATTTCCGAATGTTTTTCAATATGGGGGTAACACTTTTTACCTCCCGTATTATATTGAAAACACTGGGTGTGCAAGATTTTGGTATTTATAACTTGGTAGGGGGGGTAGTTGTATTGTTTTCATTTTTGAATGGTGCTATGTCTTCAGCTACTCAGCGATTCTTAAATATAGAAATTGCAAAAGGAGTAAAAGATCGTATTAATCATGTTTTTTGCACGAGTATGAATATACACATAGGCATTAGCTTAGTGGTTTTAATATTAGCAGAAACTCTTGGTTTATGGTTTTTGAATTATAAACTCAATATTCCGACTGATCGCATGTTTGCGGCTAATTTGGTTTTTCAAATGTCGATTTTGACTACTATTATAGACATTACGAGGATACCTTATAGCGCGATTATACTGGCATATGAGAAAATGTCTTTCTACGCATATTTCGGCATTTTTGAAACTGTAATGAAATTATTAATAGTCTACATGCTATCTCTTTTTACGAATTATGACTATCTGATTGTGTACGGAGTTCTTTTAATGTTTGTAAATCTGTTGGGAAATATTATTTATCGTGTATTTTGTGTCAAAAATTTTAAGACAGAAACTCACTTTAGGAAATATTATGATAAAGTTCTCACCCGGGAAATGACATCATTTTCGGGGTGGAACTTGTTTGGGCAAGTTGCAACAGTTGGCGCAAACCAAGGCCTTAGTATGGTGTTAAATATATTTATAGGTGTGACTGTAAACGCGGCGATGGGAATAGCGAACCAGGTAAATGCGGCTATATATAACTTTATATCTAATTTTCAAATTGCTTTCAATCCACAAATTATTCAGACATATGCACTTAATGATTTTGAGAAACATAGAAAATTAGTTATCAATACTTCAAAATATTCATTTTATTTGATGAGCATACTAGCGGCGCCGTTTTTACTTCATACAGAATTTATACTGCATTTATGGCTGGGAGATATTATTCCTCAGTTTGTTATCCCATTTACAAGAGTTATAATATTGTCTTCTCTGTTTGATGCGTTATGTGGTCCGTTGTGGATGTCAGCTCATGCTACTGGAAAAATTCGTAATTATCAATTAAGCATATCGTTTATTCTATTGTTGAATTTACCGCTTTCATATCTCTTATTAAAATTGGGATATAGCCCAGTGTATGTGTTAGTTGGTAAACTCGGTCTGAGTTTCATCGCATTCATCTATCGGTTTTACTTTATCAAAAAAATCATCCATTTAAGTCTTAAAGATATATTGGCTTATGTCTCTAATATAATTCCAATATTTATCTTATTTGGAGGGGTATTTTATCTTCTTAAAGAAGGGCGGATGCGAGAAACTACATGGTCCTCTTTCTTTCTATATACCTTGATTCTCGAAACTATTATATTTTTTTCAATTTTTATCATAGGAATAGGTAAATCTGAAAGAAACCTTATTTATTCATTTATCAAATCAAAATTTGGCAAAAATGCTTAAAAGAAGTTTAATTAAAATCATGTCTGCTTACATTAAAATGTTAGATAAGAGAAAAGCAGACAAAATAGCTCGTCTAATAAAGTCTGAAAATAAGCATAAACGTTTCTTCTTATTTCAAACACCTACGCATTCAAATATAGGTGATCATGCAATTGCTGAAGCACAATTAGATTTTTTAAATGCAAATTTTCCAGGCCATACAGTATATGAGCTGAATCAAGATTTAATGGTTTATTTTATCGAAAAATATAGTTCTTTGATAAATAAAAACGATATTATCCTTTTACATGGAGGTGGGAATTTTGGTAATGAATATATGAGAGAGGAAAGCTTGAGAACTTTTGTTATCCAGAATTTCCCAAATAATAAGATTGTAGTATTTCCACAAACAATTCATTATTCCAATGATATTTCAGGAAAAAAACAATTACAAGCGATTCAGAAGCTTTTTGCAGGCCATCCTAATTTGACTTTAACAGCGAGGGAAAATGTTTCATTTGATTTAATGAAAGAATATTTTCCTTCTAATAAGGTTATCCTCACACCAGATATAGTTTTATCACAATCTCAACTTAAGAATCAACCGAGAAGCTACGGTCTTGAAGTCATCAGAGCTGATCAAGAATCTATTTTGTCAAATTCTGATAAGGAACAGGTACATCAACTTCTTGTTTCAAACTTCGACCATGTAATTAATTCTGATATGCATGTCGAGGATTCACGTACTGTAAAGACATTAGAAAAGCGAAAGACGGTGTTAGAATTTAAGTTATCGCAATTTCGATCTGCAAAAATTGTTATAACAGATAGACTTCATGGAATGGTTTTAGCAGCTATAACTGGAACACCATGCATTGTATTTAGTAACTACAACCAAAAAGTTTTGGGGACATATGATTGGATTAAAGATCTAAATTATATTCGATTCGTAAGAGATATAGAGGAAGCAAAAAATGCCTTCGGAGAATTAATTAGTTTGAAAAGTTACAGTGTATATGATAGTAAACTGCTTGAAAGTATGTATAACCCTTTAATTGAATCGTTACATGAATAGTCATGTTCTAATTTCAGTTGTAGTTCCGATTTATAATGTAGAGGAGTATTTACCTGGCTGCATTGACTCTATACTATCACAAACATATAGTTATTTAGAAGTGATATTGGTCGACGACGGATCTCCAGATAGCTGTGGCAAAATATGTGACGAGTACGCTTTGAAAGACGCTCGTATTAAAGTATTACACAAAGAAAATGGAGGACTATCAGATGCGCGTAATGCTGGGCTTGAAATTGCTAATGGAGAGTATGTTTGGTTTGTAGATAGCGACGATTCAGTTTCAACAACTGCTTTAAAAGATATTGTTAGTACAGTATCTGAACAAGACCTTATTGTATTTGATGCAGATTTTATTTATAATACCCACAATAGAAGGACCGTATATAAAGGAATAGAAGAAGGAAAGATTTATAGTGGTTTTGATTTTATGTCAAAAGTTACATTTTACGGAGCTTGGAATATATTGTATAAAAGAAGCTTCCTAAATAAGTTTAATTTTAGATTTTATAAGGGGCTTCTTCATGAGGATATGGAATTTTTACCTAGAGTTTTTGCATATGCTGAAAAGGTAGCATATAAACCTGTAATTGGCTTAAATTACATAGCTGAACGTCCTGGATCTATCATGCAGTCAATTAGTTTGAAAAGACTTTCGGCTGCTATAGAAATTTTAAATAGTCATATCAAATTTGTAAAGGAAAACCATTATTCTGATGATAATATTAAGATAATTATGAATAAAAGATGGGAGACATTTTTACCATTTTTTGTTAAAGCACAAACTCTATCAAAAGATGATCGAAAAGCGTATTACAGGCTTCTCAGAGTGAATAGGGAATCGTTACTATATTGTTTTAATCATACTGATAAATCAGCAAAAAAAATACAAGCTGCATTTCTTAAATTTTCCCCTGTTGGTTTCTTTAAGTTTAGATATTGGGGATACAATATTTTAAGAAAGATTAAGCTATTACCTTTTTAATAATTTGATATGAATATATTGTTTCTATATGGTTCAGCAATCGATCCTGAAAAGGGGGGAATTCAGCGTGTTACAGATGTCCTGACGAATTGTTTTATTGATCGAGGAATTTCTGTTTTCTACCTATCTCTCATTAGAAATTCCAATAGTTTTAATAAGGAAAGACAATTTTTTTTACCCAATCAGGATGAATGCCTTAACATTGATAATGTCGATTTTCTGCTGAAGATAATTGATAACTATAAAATTGATGTTGTTATTAATCAGGCAGGTATGCATAGTCAGCTATCTCAATTAGCTTATTATGCAAAGGAGGCAGGTGTTAAGTTGATATCCTGTATACATAATTCATTTTTATCGCCAATTAAACATTTTGATATTACGTATTATAATGACGCAAGGAAAAAAGGGTTACATTTTTTGTTGCCTTTGACTAAAATTAAAATAGTTAAGGATACGCTTTTATGGTTTTACAAAAGAAAGTATCAAGAGCATTATAAATCATTATATAAGAATTCTGACAGAGTAGTGCTTTTATCAAATAGCTTTAAAGCAGAGCTGGAGTTTTTTTTGGGTAAAAAAGTAAATGAAAATAAAGTAGTCGCAATCAGTAACCCTACTTCTTTCGCTGTGAGTGATGATAATGAAAAATATTTAGGTAATAAAAAGAAACAAATTTTACATGTTGGCCGGATCGATATAAGACAAAAGAGAGTAGATCTTTTAATAGAGATTTGGAGCAAAATTTCACCTCATTTTCCAGATTGGATTTTAAAGATTGTCGGTGATGGACCAGATCTAGCTTTTATAAAAAATATAGTTCAACAAAAAGGGTTAAATAATGTTGAATTTGAGGGTTTTAAAAGCCCTGTGGAATTTTATAAAGATTCACCGATATTTTGTATGACATCTGCGTATGAAGGGTTTGGCATTGTTTTGGTTGAGGCTATGACCTTTGGCTCAATTCCTTTGGCATTTGATAGTTATGCTTCTGCGTCGGATATAATTGAATCTGGAAAGAATGGTTTTTTAATAAAGCCTTTCGATGTCGACGCTTATGCTACGAAGGTCATCGAACTTATTCGGGAAGAGAATAAACGTAAAGAAATTGGTCAGAAATGCTTATTAAAAGCTAAAGATTTTACGATAGATGAAATTGGTCAAAGGTGGCAAAATTTGTTTATAGAGTTATTTAAAAATTAATACATACCGATATGAGAAGCAAATGGTTTTTATTGATATGGATGTTATTTATAAGCTCTATCGTTTATGGGCAAAAGGATTTTACTGTATATTACGCAAAAGCACTTCACAACAAAATGTCAAATGATCTGATCGCAGTAGGCGGGAATTTTCAGAATTATCGTTTAATAACACAACATTTTATTGACCCGAAAAATATCGGGACTGTTGATCTCGATTTGCTTGAGAAAAACATTATACGTATTTTCCCAGATAAGAGCGCTAACGAGCTTATTTGTTTAGATTTGGAGAACAGCCTTTTTTATGATCTTTCAAGATATAAAAAAACTGATTCTAGGTATAAAAATGCTGAGCAGAAGTTTATCTCAATGATTCGGTTAGTTAGAAAATTGCGGCCGAATCTTAAAATTGGAATTTATGCTCTTCCACAGCGTTATTATTACGATCAATCAAAGGAGACCGATTTAACTAAATACGATAACATTTTGCAAAACTGTGATGTTATTATGCCGAGTCTTTATTTATTCTATCCCGATAAGCAGGTCGGAAAAAATGCGAATATATCCTATTTGGAGAAAAACCTCCGTCAGGCATTATCTTACGGAAACAGATTGAATAAGCCTGTAGTTCCATTCGTATGGAGTATGATCCATCCGTCGAATAAAAGGTATGCATATCAATTGGTTTCCAAGAATGAAATGAAGAACTATATTCAAACAATACGAAATTTTACTTATAAAAACTCGTCGGTAAGTGGTATTGTTTGGTGGGAAGCCGAAGATTCTATATTTGCTAATTGGTATAAAGGGGCATATAAATCACAACCTGACAAAGGAATGCAGGATAATATTATTTTGGACTATTTTGATTTGAAAAAGTGAAGAAAAAGATAAATATATCAGATACTTTATATTTAGGTTTTTTCCTGGTATTATGGTCTGTTAATGGTTATTTTGTAGGAGGAAATGCTCTTAAATATCTTATTCTTGCAGTTGGTTTGTTGATGATTTTCTCGTACAATATTAATGGGCATTTAAAGAAGCATAAGGGGTGGGTAGAAATATCGATTTTTACATCTTTATATTTCTTTCTGGTTATTGCTAAAGCGTTTTTACAGGAGCAGTATACCACATCTCCGACAATTATCATTTTTGGTGTTATAAATGTATTGCTACTAATAACGGGTACACTTATTGCGAAAAATGAATCACTGATAAAGTTTCCAAATAAAAAGACTATAATTATAATTTTCATATTAACATTCGTTGGCGCAATTTTCTTTTTTGTTTTTCAAAGTAGTTTAGTCGTAAAAGTCGGTACTTCGGGGCGTGCCGTAGGGGGGGAAGATGATGGTGTCAATGTTATCGGGATTGCTTACACGAATGCGTTAATATTTATTATCCTTTTTATAATTCATAGATTTTTGGGTAAAAGAAGCAAGTTAATGTCCTATACAGCATTGGCATTAATGTTATTGTCAGTGCTGGTGATAATTCAAACACAGTCCCGTGGTGCGATTATATATCTAGCCATTATTATCTTTCTTTTTTCTTTTTCTGGACTGAAGTTGCAAAAAGCTATTCCAATGTTAATGCGTACATTTCTTTACCTTTTTTTAGGAGTATTATTAATCTTTGCTTTTATAAAAATCAATCCAGGAGCTCAACGATCATTTGACGGGTTTATGAACAGAATGGATGATTTGGTCGGATCTGTTCAGGGTACTTCTGTTGACAGATCAAGCGAAGAGAGAGAAGATAAGTACAACGATTTCTTTAACAACTATGATCAATATCTTTTTGTTGGTCAGAAACACTATACTCCCTATCCGCATAATATATTTATTGAAATAATACAAAGATTTGGGCTGATTTTGGGAATTCCTCTTATTATTGTAATTCTAGCCTGTGTAATTCGAGCAACGAGATATGTCTATAATAAAGAGCCGGATATGGTACTTTTATTATTTTCAATGGTTTTTCTATTTTCTTTTTTTCAATCGCTGAGTTCAATGTCCCTTGAAATGAATCGGACATTATGGCTAAGTATGGGGGTTTTATTTGGTAAGAGGAATTTAGTGACTAATAATTAAGTTTAAAAAATAAGCAAAATATACCATGAATTTAAATACAGCATTGGCGCCAATTGTTTTATTTGTTTATAACCGTCCGGAGCACACTAGAAAGACCTTGGAAGCTCTTTCCAATAATACTTTGGCTGCTGAGTCTTCTCTTTTTATATTTTGTGATGGTGTAGCTGAATCAGCGTCAGATGAAAATAGAAAGAATAATGAATTGGTTAAGGAAGTAATTGCTTCCAAAGCATGGTGTGGTAGAGTCGAAATTATTACATCGACGTTAAACAAGGGTTTGGCAAATTCTGTTATCTCTGGTGTAAGCCAAATCATTAAAGAATTTGGAAAAGTAATCGTACTGGAAGATGATTTGATCACTAGTACCACATTTCTTGAGTATATGAACACCGCGCTTAATCTTTATGAAAATGAAAATAAAGTTTTTCAAATTGCTGGATTTAGTTATAACGTGCCAAGTATAGAGCTTGATCATAAAAGCTTTTTTCTTCCTCTGACCTCTACTTGGGGCTGGGCTACATGGAATAGAGTGTGGGAGAATGTCGATTTTGAATGTAAGGATTATAATATCCTTAAATTGGATAAGAGCCTTGCGAAAAAATTTAATTTTGAAGGGGGTTATGACTATAGAAAAATGTTCATTCAGCAGATGGAACAGCAAAAAGTCAGTTCTTGGGGAATTCGATTTTATTGGAACGCATTTAAAAATGAAGGTCTAATATTATACCCTGATGTCACGTTGGTAAGAAATATTGGTTGGGACGGGTCAGGAAGACATCAAGATAGCTACGAAGTTTTTCCTCTAAAATCTTGGGATATGGACTATCAGATTACTTCATTTCCAGAAAAAATTGAAATGGATGACTATATCGTAAATGAGACAAGAAGGTACATAAAGAAGAGAACCAGTCTTTCTACAAAATTATTTGCTAGGATGACTCACTTTTTAAAAAAAAAAAGATGAAGGGAATTATAGGATTAATAGCTTTTTACATTTTGACTTTGAAAAGGAAGATGTCAGATAAATTAAATGATCTTTCTTGTAAAAGTTTCGTTGCCTATGGTCGTAATTGCCATTTTAGAAGTAGTGCAACTGTAGAAAATAAAACCAATAATATTAATAATATTACTATTGGAAACAGTGTAATTATCGATGGTAGTTTATTGATTTTTAAACATGGAGGTAAGATTACACTTGGTGATTATGTATACATAGGCCAGGGTTCAAATATTAGATCAGGAGAATTGATCAGTATTGGCAACAATGTTTTAATTTCTCACAATGTTAATATAATAGACTCGGATTCCCACGAGATAAATTATTTGGAGAGGGCTGAGTCTTATAAAAACTTATTAAAATTTGGCCACCCATCAGAGCAAGGGGCTGTTGAAACTGCCAAAATAATTATAGAGGATCATGTTTGGATAAGTTATGGCGTGTCCGTTTTAAAAGGTGTTACAATTGGAAAGGGCGCAATAATAGCTGCTGGGAGCGTAGTAACTAAAGATGTAGCCCCCTTTACACTGGTTGCTGGCAATCCAGCTAGATTTATCAAACAATTGAATTAGAAGCAATGAATAAAATTATAAACTACATATTAAGTAAGCTGATAGGAGTTAAGAGAAGGTATAAGAGTGTTCTGGATGCTGGAGAAAGTAAATTTTTACCAAATTTTAGTATAGTCAAAAACCGAGTTAATGGCATGCAGAAGGAGCGAGTTCAGATAGGCAATCAATGTCTATTAGGCACAACAATAATTCTCGAGGGAGATACTGCGAAGGTCAAAATAGGTGATAGAGTATATATGGGAAATAGTAGTATTATTTGTAAATCATCAGTTTCATTTGGAAATGATATTCTAGTAGCTTGGGGTGTTGTGTTTTATGATCATGATTCTCATTCCTTGGATTACAGATTTAGAGATCAAGATGTTAAGCAGACATATATTGATTATGTGAATGAAAAAGGCAACTATCTGAAAAATAAGAATTGGAATGTCGTTAATTCGTTGCCTATAGTTATTGAAGACCATGCTTGGATAGGCGCCGAATCTATGATATTGAAAGGTGTTACGATCGGAAAAGGAGCGATCGTAGGTGCTAGAAGCGTGGTTACGAAGGATGTTCCTCCCTTTACGGTGGTTGCCGGTAATCCGGCAAAAGTCGTAAAAGTTCTAGATATTCAACAATAAATCTCAAGAGATTTTGATAAAAATATATTATGAATACAGAAAAATTGAAAATTGTTATAATAGGATCGAAAGGGTTTATCGGTTCCAATGCATTAAGCTATTTTGAGAATTTGGGACATGATGTTTATGGATGCGGTGTATCGGAGTATCCATTGGATGAAAAGTATTTTCAGGTTGATAGATTTGCTCCAGATTATAACAATATTTTCAAGTTAGAAAAATTTGATGTTTGTATAAACGCTTCGGGATCGCCTGGAGTGGGTTTCTCACTAGAATATCCTCAAGAAGACTTTAGGATGAATGTGAGTAACGTTTATTCCTTACTTAATGCAATTCGGGTATATAATAAGGAATGTAAATTTATCAATCTTTCAAGTGCAGCAGTGTATGGTAACCCCAAAGAGCTTCCCATTAAAGAAGATTCGAAGTTGTATCCGCTATCCCCATATGGTTTTCATAAAATGATTACTGAACAACTCATTTCTGAGTTTTTTCAAGTATTTGGAATCTCAACTGTATCTTTCAGAATTTTTTCGGCATATGGTCCCGGTATAAAAAAGCAATTGTTATGGGATATCTATCAAAAATCTGTTTCTCCAAACAACAAAGGTGAAGTGGCTTTATTCGGCAAAGGTAATGAGACAAGAGACTTTATTTATGTAGAGGATCTTATGGAGGCTTTGAACATTGCTATCCAAAACAATCTTTTTAAGGGTAAAACTTATAATCTGGGTTCGGGCGTAGAAACCTCTATTGCAAATATTGCTTCAACATTTCTAAATATCATTAATCCTTCATTGCAGCTTAAATTTAACGGAATTCAAAAACCTGGAGATCCACTGTTTTGGTGTTCGGATATGAGTGAACTGGAGAAACATGGATTTAAGGTTAAAATAACAATTCAGGAAGGATTGAAAAATTACCATAATTGGCTTATAAATGAAACAAATGAAAAGTAAAAGAATAGGTATTTTATTTATTTTTAAAAGTAGGTGGTTAGGAGGGCTTTATTATCTTATTAATGTAATAAAAGCCTGCAATTATCTGCCTTCGAATGAACAACCTGAAATAGTGGTGTTTTATAATCAGAGAACGAAAAAATATCTGAAGGAAATAGACTATTCTAAAGTGAAATTAGTTGAAATAGATCTCGACTTCGATTATAAACGATATTTCAAGTCCTTTTTTTTGCGACGGAATTTTTATTTTGCAAATGATTTTACCCAGCACAATTTGGATGTGTTATTTCCTTTCAATGACTTTATCGGTAAAACTCGTTCTGAGAATATTGATTTAGTCTCTTGGATTCCTGATTTCCAACATAAATTTTACCCACAATATTTTAACAAATTGAACCTATTTTTAAGAGAATTAAAGTTCAAAAATATTGTTAAAAATAGTAATGGGCTAATCCTTTCTAGTCAATCTGCAGTAGATCATTTTAAGCAATTTTATCCGATGAAAGCAGCTTTTGCTCCTAAAATAGTGAGATTTACTTCTATTTTCGATGTCGAAGCTTTACCTAGCAAAGAATACGTCACTCAAAAATACAACACTAAGAGAGAATACTTTATTGTTAGCAATCAGTTTTATGTTCATAAGAACCATTTAATTGTACTAAAGGCTTTAAAAGAATTAAAAAATCGCGGGATTTTTGCAAATATATTAATGACAGGCCGCCCGAATAAAAGCGATGATGTAACCCTAATAAATGAAATTGAAGATTATATTAAGGCGAACGATCTTTCCGACCAAGTCCAATTAGTTGGGTTATTACCAAGAGAAGATCAACTAGCTTTGATGAAATATGCTACTTGTGTTATTCAACCAAGTAAATTTGAAGGCTGGAGTACGGTTATTGAAGATGCAAAGACATTGAAGAGAAGGGTTATTGCGTCTAACCTTGATGTTCATATAGAGCAATTGGGAGATCAAGGTTATTTTTTCGATCCAGAAAATGCTGTCGAACTCGCAAGTTCTATGGACATATTGTTAAATGGACCAGAAAGGTTTGTCAACTGGGGAGAATTACCCGAAAGAACCGAAAGATTTGCTCGTAGCTTTTTGCAAGGACTTTATTCCAAAATTTGATTAGTATGAAAATCTCAATAATTACAGTTTGCTGGAATTCAGCAGCAACAATAGAAAAGACCATCAGATCGTTGCAAGAGCAGAACTATAATGATATTGAATATATCATTGTGGATGGAAATTCTAAAGATGAGACGCTCAATATCATAAAAAAATATCCACAGGTCATTTCAAAGTGGATTTCGGAACCGGATAAAGGCTTATATGATGCAATGAATAAAGGGATTAAAATGTCTACTGGAGATTATGTGGGTATAGTCAATGCAGATGATACGCTTGCTAACGCTAATGTGATTAGTGAGACTGTCGACTTCCTTAAAAAACACGATGTCGGTGCGAGTTTAGGAGATATTGTCCAACATAATAATGATGGAAAAATTTTACGACATTACTCTGCATCAAAATGGTCACCTGAAAAACTTAAAATTGGTTTTATGCCTGCACATCCAGGTATATTTTTTAAGAGAGAATTATTTGATAAGCTTGGTTACTATGCACTTGACTTCAAAATAGCCGCAGATTATGAGTTAATTACAAGATTCTTCCTTAAAAATAAGATTTCTTGGGCTTACTCTAATATTGTGACTCATCGTATGCTTGTCGGCGGGGTGAGTTCTTCTGGCTGGGAAAGTTATAAAAAAGTTTCCGAGGAAATTATGAAAGCCCTTAAAATGAATCAAATTTCATATAGTACTTTCAAAATTAAATCCCGTGCCGTATGGAAGATATTCGGCTTTTTAAAACGTAAATAATTCTTTTTTCTACCTATGAATGTTATTATTACTGGAGCTTCGGGGTTTGTTGGTCAAAATCTCACAAAGTATCTTATCGAAAACGAGCACAGAGTTCAGAGCCTTTCTTTAAGGAATGATAATTGGATCAACCAGTTTGATAATAAGGCGGATGCAATCATACATCTAGCAGGTAAAGCACACGATACAGCGGATACATCCCATGATCAGGAATACTTCGATGTTAATTATTATTTGACTGTAAATCTATTTGAAGAGTTTATAAAATCTGATATTAAGGATTTCTTCTATTTTTCTTCGGTGAAGGCTGTAGCAGATTCTGTTGATACCATTGTCCGAGAAGATATAACCGGCAACCCTCTAACGGCTTATGGTAGATCCAAATACCAAGCCGAGCAATATCTTTTGGGGAATAAATTAACCGAAGGTAAACGTTTGTTTATTATCAGGCCTTGCATGATTCATGGGCCCGGTAATAAAGGTAATCTAAATCTATTATTCAATGTGGTAAAGAAAGGTATCCCTTGGCCGTTAGCTTCTTTCCATAATGAACGCTCTTTTCTAAGTGTAGATAACTTGTCGTTTTTGATTAAGGCGATGCTCGAGACAAAAGATCTTGATTCTGGTATCTATAATTTCGCTGATGACGAATCTCTATCTACGAATGAACTGGTTACATTGATTTCTGAGACCCTCGGAAAAAAAACAAGATTATCTGCAATTCCTTCTGCTTTTATTAAAGCGCTCGTAAAAGCTGGCGATTTTTTGCCTCTTCCGCTGAATTCGGAGCGTTTGAAAAAGCTAACAGAATCATATGTCGTATCCAATGAAAAAATAAAGCAAGCGCTGTATTTAGAGCAACTGCCAATAAGTGCGAAAGAAGGTTTAAAACATACAATACAATCATTCATAAAATAGTGTTTTACACTACTCAATTAACCTTAGTAATGATGGAACTTTTAGATTTAGATAAAAACTTACAAAAAAAAATCGAAGGTTGGTTAACACCAAGTTATGATGAAGAAACCCGTAATGCGGTTCAGCATTTAATCGATAATAATGAGAACACGGAACTTACAGACTCGTTTTACAAAGATCTTGAGTTTGGAACCGGAGGCTTAAGGGGAATTATGGGGGTTGGCTCCAATCGGATGAATAAGTATACTATTGGCAAGGCAACCCAAGGCCTGTCTAACTACCTAAAGAAACAGTTTCCAGATCAGGAGATTAAAGTTGCGGTATCCTATGACAGCCGCAACAACTCACAAGATTTTGGCCAGCTGGTTGCCAACGTGTTTGCAGCTAACGGCATCCAGGTATACCTCTTTACAGCTTTACGCCCGACCCCAATATTATCGTTTGCCATCCGTCATTTCGGCTGTCAAAGTGGTGTAATGCTAACGGCCTCCCATAACCCAAAGGAATACAATGGCTATAAGGCTTACTGGAACGATGGCTGCCAGTTGACTACGCCGCATGATAAAAATGTAATCGACGAAGTCAACGCAATCAGTTCTGTGAACGAGATTAAATTTGATGGGAACACGCAGAATATCATTCCCGTCGGAGAAGAGATCGATCGGATCTATATCGATGCTAATAAAACATTGAGTATTCATCCTGAAGCTATATTAGCACAAAAAAACTTAAAAATTGTCTTTTCACCAATACATGGTACCGGAATTACTATTGTCCCTAAAATGCTGGAAGCCTGGGGCTTTGAAAACGTGTCCGTTGTTGCCGAACAAGCTACTCCTGATGGCAACTTTCCGACGGTAATCTATCCAAACCCAGAAGAGGAAGATGCAATGGCTTTAGCAAAGAAAAAAGGGGAAGAAATTGATGCCGATCTTGTATTGGCGACAGACCCCGATGCCGATCGCGTTGGTATTGTCATAAAAGACAATCAAGGACAGTTTCAACTGCTTAATGGCAATCAGATCGGTAGCCTGTTGATATACTATGTTCTTAGCGCAAAAAGTCACCTAAAACAATTGGGAGCCAATCCGTATATCGTAAAAACTATCGTAACAACAAATCTGGAGTCAGAAATAGCAAACCATTTCGGTGTGCCTTGTTATGAAACGCTTACAGGCTTCAAATATATTGGTGAACTGATTACCCGTTTAGGCGATTCAGCGCAATATCTGGCCGGTGGGGAAGAAAGTTATGGCTATCTTGTTGGTGATCTTGTTAGAGATAAAGATGCATTAAATGCTTGTGCTTTTCTTGCCGAAATGACTGCTTATTTCAAAGCAGAAGGCAAAACAGTTTATGAAGTTCTCATGGAGATCTACAAAGAGTTTGGTTGCTACCAGGAAAAACTGATCTCTTTGACAAAAAAAGGGAAAGCTGGTGCCGAGGAAATTCAGGCTATGATGTCGGGACTACGCGATAATTTACCGAAGATTCTTGGAGGTGTTCAAGTCAAGGAAATTCGTGATTATCAACTTTCCCAAACCACAGATATGTTTACTGGCGAAAAAACAGCGATCTTTTTGCCCAAGTCGGATGTGTTACAATTCATAACAGTAGATGGTGACGTAATTTCCGCACGACCATCTGGGACAGAGCCTAAAATTAAGTTTTACTGTTCAGTGAAAGAAAACTTAAAGGATTCAGCTGATTATCCTGGCTTACAACTTGTTCTTCAGGAAAAAGTGGACAGAATGATGAAAGATATCATAGATTAATAATTTGATTGATGCATACGATTGAGAATGAATTTCTTAGGGTTGGTATAGCACAGAAAGGTGCAGAATTACGGTCTGCCATAGACAAAGGTGATAATTATGAATGGATATGGCAGGCCGATGAGCGATACTGGGCAAAATCTAGTCCAATCCTTTTTCCTATAGTAGGCGCATTGAAGGAAGGTCGGTTTATATACGGCGGAAAATCCTACAGTCTACCTAGGCACGGCTTTGCTCGCGATAACAGTTTCGAGCTTGTGGAAAAGACAGAAACAAGCATTGTTTTTTCTTTTCAAGCCAATGAAACTACACGATATTGTTTTCCTTTTGAATTTTCTTTGCGAATAAAGTATGAATTGAAGGGAAACAGGCTGGAAGTCAGTTATGCTGTTTTCAACCAAGGGGCAGATGAAATCTATTTTTCGCTAGGCGCCCACCCTGCATTTAATTTTTCATACGATCAGGTTGATACGAAATGTTATATAGAGTTCCCCGCAGATGATAGGGTGAAACGGTATTTTCTGCATGATAATTTGCTGTCTAAAACTTATAATAAGATCAAATTAGAAAATCACTGTCTATTTTTCAATAAGGACACTTTTAAAGAGGATGCATGGATACTTAAAAATCTAAATTCCACTTCGGTCCGCTTAAAATCCGACAATAAACAGCTGATATTTTCCTTTGAAGGGTTCCCATATTTTGGATTATGGTCTGTGCCGGGTAGTTCTTTTATTTGTTTGGAGCCATGGCAGGGTTTACCAGACCATATTAATCACAATTTGCTGTTTTCCGAGAAAGAGGGAATTGTAAAGCTTGATGGAACGAAGTCATGGGAAGCAAAATGGAGTATTGCAATATAACACAACATAAAGATGGAAATTAGGGATAAGCAAAATGATAGTGGAGATCGTCTTAAGGGATTTCTCCGGAAAGATGGACCGCGCTGGTTGGTGTTTCTAATCGACCTTTTTATTGTTTGGTTCAATTTTGTTTTGAGCTATATTCTGGTTATGAAGCATCGCGGTGAAATTTCGTGGCCTATTATGTTATTGGAGTCTGCGATCATGTCTTCAATTTATGTTCTTGTCTTCATTTGGTTTAAGCCTTATCAAAGTATTGTAAGACGTACGGGTTTGCGCGATCTCAAATTAATTGGAAATTGTATCGCCGTTGCGTTTATTATCGGAGTTTCTTTGTCTTACCTATGGGAAGCGATTGTTTCGAACCCAATTGAGAGCCGTTACTATGTTTCCCAAACCCAGCTGCTGTTTCATGCCCTTTTAACTGGGATTTCCATGGCATCCGTTCGTTTGCTCTATAAAACAGCATATCATAGCTTTTTTTGGAACAGCAGACAGAATGCGATCCCGGTTATTTTATTCGGTGCAGGAAATATGGGTCACAATACGTATAATTTATTGCAATTAGGTTCTCGAAATCGCTATAAAGTAGTCGCTATCATTGACGATAATCCCAATAGAATAGGCCGTTATATTCAAGGGATTCGCGTCAGACCGCTTGAAGAACTGAATGAGAAATTGCTGGAGCGCATCGGAGGGGCGCAGGAATTGGTCATTGCAATTGATAATTCATCGCCAGAACGACTAAAGAATATTTCATCGAAAGCTGAGTTGCTCCCAATTAAAATAAAGATCATTCCTAACTCTGCGGCTTTATTGGAAGGAAATGTTGCTGCCCAGCAAATCAGGGCTTTAAAAGTTTCAGATCTTCTCGGCCGCAAAGCGATACAGCTTGACAATCCTATTATTAAGGAGGCGTTGGCTGATAAAGTAGTTCTTGTTACAGGAGGTGCAGGATCTATCGGTTCAGAATTAGTGCGTCAAATTGCATTAGTTACGAGACATTTAATTGTCCTGGATCAGGCTGAATCTGCATTGTATGATATACAACAAGAACTGCGTTCTAATCCTTTTTTTGAACATTTCAATTTTATAGTTGGGGATGTTCGCGATAAGGATTTCATGGAAAGTGTATTTCAGCACTATCGACCTGAATTGATTTTCCATGCTGCTGCATATAAACATGTGCCGTTGATGGAGGCTAATCCTTATGAAGCTATATGGACTAATATTTTTGGATCCTATAATCTTGCTTTATTAGCAGATAAATATGAAGTCGAAAAATTTGTAATGGTTTCGACGGATAAAGCTGTAAATCCGACCAATGTTATGGGTGCGACAAAGCGTGTTGCGGAAATCGCTGTCAGTGTCGTTAATGAGCATTCAAAAACTAACTTTATTGTAACGCGGTTTGGGAATGTGCTCGGTTCAAATGGATCAGTTATTCCATTGTTCGAAAAGCAGATCGAGAAAGGCGGGCCAATTACGATAACTCATCCGGACATTACACGATATTTTATGACTATTCCAGAAGCCTGTCAGCTCGTGCAGGAAGCGGGCGTAATGGGAAATGGGGGCGAAATATTCGTATTTGATATGGGTGAATCGGTTAAGATAATGGACCTAGCAAAACAGATGATCCGCTTAAAAGGGTTATCCTATCCTGAAGATATCGATATCAAAGTCGTTGGATTGCGACCGGGAGAAAAGATCTACGAGGAATTGTTGGCTAACGGAGAAAATACCGAAAAAACTTATCATGAAAAAATCATGATTGCAAAAGTAAATACCCTAAATTTGGCGGAAAAAAAGGTTATAATTGATAATCTCTGTGATTTAGTTAAGCGGGCTAATCCGATGGATGATAAAATGCAGATGGTTTCTTTGATTAAATCCATTGTGCCGGAGTTTAAATCTCAAAATTCTATTTTTGAAAATCTGGATAATAATTTATTAACAAATTAGTACAGGTTAAACTACAATATTTGAAGTAATGATATATATATTTATTTTAATTGGACTGTTCATTTTGGAGCTTGCATATTTCAAAGTCGCAGACAAATTTAACATAATTGACAAACCGAATGAAAGATCGTCCCACAGTACGATAACATTACGCGGAGGAGGCATAATTTTTTATTTCGCGGCTTTGATCTACTTCGTTCAATCTGGTTTTCAGTATCCTTGGTTTTTTCTTGGATTGTCGTTAATGACAATAATATCATTCCTTGATGATATATTCACGCTTTCAAATAAAATACGGCTATTGATTCACTTTGCATCGGTGTTGTTAATGACTTATCAGTTAGAGGTATTTTCTATGCCTTGGTATTATCTCCTCCTTACATTTATCATTATTGTAGGTGTTATTAATGCGTATAATTTTATGGATGGGATCAATGGCATTACAGCATGTTATAGCTTATCGGTTGGCGTTTTACTCTCGATTGTCAATAATAAGCTGATGTTTATAGACCAAAATTTGTTAACTTATTCCCTATTAGCGGTGATCGTTTTTTCTTTTTTCAACTTTAGGATGAAGGCTAAATGTTTCGCCGGTGACGTTGGGTCTGTAGCTATCGCTTACATTCTACTTTTTGCATTAGGCGCTCTGATAATAAAAACCGGTAATTTGATTTATATCTTATTTTTAGCTGTTTACGGATTAGACGCGGTTTGGACTATAATTAGAAGGTTATTGCGCAGAGAAAATATTTTTGAAGCACATCGTTCTCATTTATATCAATTCTTGGCTAATGAAGCAAAGGTGAATAAACTTTTAGTCTCTTTTCTCTATGGACTATTACAATTTATTGTTGGATATTTGGTTATCCAATACGCCGATGCTTCAGTCTATTTGCAACTTATATTTGCTATTGTTTTACTCACTGTCTTAAGCGCAGTTTATTTAATATTAAAAACATATATTGTAAAAAAATACGCAATTCATTAATATGATAAGCATGGAACCAAATACAATCCAAGGTGGAATAGCGCAGGATGAACGAGGGTCAATTCGTTTTGTAAATGAATTTGATATGTGTCTAGTCAAACGGTTTTATATTATAAGGAATTTAGATACAGAGTTGATTCGTGGTTGGCGTGGACATAAAATTGAGCAAAGATGGTTTTATGTACTTTCAGGAGAATTTTCATTAGATTTGGTGAAAATCGACAATTGGGCAAAGCCTGATCAATCATTACCAATTCATAATATCATATTAAGAGCGGGGGAAATGAAGGTATTGAATGTGCCAAATGGCTATGCAACAGCCTTTAGGGCGTTGGAACAGGATAGTGAATTGTTGGTTTATGCAGATTATCCTTTATCGCATGCTGTAGAAGATGATTTTACCTGGCCTGTGGAATATTTTAAATCAATTTAGATTATTTGCAGGTGAAATTTTTTCAGGCACAAATTTTGCTTATTGGCTTGCGTTTTGTAAACGTCAACGATTTTCAAGTATTTGCAAAAAAATATAATTTTGTCAATTAGATAATAGCAATCAATTCAAATTAGAAATAAAAACATGCAATCAATTTTAAAGTATGGCCTATCAATGGGGCTCTTTTGCGCCTTGATAATTATATTATTTAGTTCATGTGGATCAAGGAAAAAAATGGTTTATCTGCAAAATGATTCGACGCAGATAAATACTTTATATGATCAGTATGTGCCCAAAATTCAGGTGAATGATATCCTGACTGTTGTGGTAACAGCTGCTGATCCTAAAGTGACAGCGCCATTTAACCCTATAAGTTCAATAGCAAACGGAAATATGTCCCAAAATACTGATATGGCTTTGCGACCAACTTATACTGTAGATAATGATGGGAACATAACTTTGCCGATGTTAGGTAAAACCAAAGTTGTTGGTTTGACACGTATTGAAGCAATCGAGAAGATTCGATTAGAGCTTGAGAAGTATATAAAAGACCCAGGAGTTAATATAAATTTTAATAACTTCCGGGTTTCAGTATTAGGCGAAGTCGCTAGGCCGGGATCATTTGTTTTGCCATCTGAAAGGGTGACGGTATTGGAAGCTCTTGGTATGGCTGGAGATCTGACTATTCGAGGAGTACGTGAAAATGTAATGGTCATTCGCGAAGTTAACGGTCAGAAGACAATGAATCGCTTAGATCTTACAAAACAAAGCACATTAAACTCTCCTTTTTATTATTTAGCTCAGAACGATGTTATTTATGTTGAGCCTAATCAAGCTCAAATCAATAGCTCGAAATTAGGCGCAAATACAAATATTATAATCTCGATATCAAGTCTTTTAATTACCGTCATATCAATATTGACCCGATAATATTATCTATGGAACAGAAATCTATACATCTTAAAGAAGATAAGGAAGAAGAAGTTAATTTAAGGCAGTTATTTGAGCAATATGCCTTCTATTGGAAATGGTTTGTAATTTCTGTTATTCTTTCTTTGGCAGTCGCAGTAGTTTATTTGCGTTATGCGCAGAAGACTTACAGCACAACTGCAAAGATCTTGCTAAGAGATGAGCGAAGCGCATCTGCTGGAGAATTGGCTGGGATTGCAGAGTTAAGTAGCAGCATGGGGTTTGGAGGTTCTAGATCTGCTTTCGTGACTGATCAGATTGAAGTACTGACTTCTAGAAGACTGATGCGAAAAGTAGTTGATCAGCATCACCTCAATATAATTTATGAGAAAAAAGGTAATATAAGGTCTTCTGAAGTGTTGGAAAGAGATATGCCTTTTTACATACAACCACAAGGGAATTTGGATAGTGTAAGGTTATCAATTAAGGTAAGTTTGGATGAGAAGCTGAATTTAAAGATTATTAATACGACTACTGACGAGAAAATAACTGCAGGTTTCGATAAGATAGTTAAGGTAGGTAAAAATTCAATTATTTTTCGGCGTAATAGCTCCTTTCCATTAAATAGGAATGATGATTTTGAGATTAAAGTTATTCCTAGAGACTGGGCCGTAGATCTTAACTTAAGCTCGATTTTGATTTCTCCAAGTAAAGAAATGCAATCTTACATTGTAAACTTTGCTATGGTTTCTACATTAGGGAAAAAGGCAGAATTAGTGTTGAATAGTCTGATAGAAACTTACAACGCGGACTTAACAAATGATAAATTGCGGATGACGCGCGCAACTTCTGATTTTATCAATAAGAGACTGGTATTGATTTCAAAAGATCTTTCAGGTGCTGATGAAGAAGCCGCGGAGTTTAAAACTTCCAATTCAATGGTGGATATGGCAACGGAAGCAGGAGTATTTCTCAATAATGCCTCTGAAAATGATAAGAAAGTTTTGGAATACCGAACGCAATTGCAGCTCGTTGATCATATGAATGAGTTTTTGAGAAATCAAAAGCCAGGCAAGTTGTTGCCATCAAATATAGGCCTTCAAGATGCATCTATTGTTTCAACAATAGCAGAGTATAATAAACTTGTATTGGAAAGAGATGATTTATTAAAATCTGCATCAGAATTAAATCCCACAGTGGTAGCTTTAAATGAGAATATTGAAGAAAGTGATAAAAATATACGACAATCTCTCGATAACTATCAGAAAGTAACGAAGCTAGCATTAAATAGTATTGAAAGGAAATCAAATGAAATTAAGGGACGCATAAGTTCTATTCCAAATCAGGAACAAGGATTTAAAAAAATCTCTAGACAGCAGCAGATTGTAGAGTCTTTGTATTTATTATTATTGCAAAAACGAGAAGAAAGTGAAGTCAAAGCTGCAGCGACTCCAGATAACTTAAAAATCATTGATGCTGCGTACAATAATGGCGTACCTGTCTCTCCGCGAGGAGTCATTATCCTCTTTTCAGCCCTGATTATTGGTTTTATAATTCCATTCGCACTTATCTACATTAAATTCTTATTGGATAATAAAGTTCATTCAAGAAAGGATATAGAGGATATCGTTAAGGCTCCTGTATTGGGTGAGATTCCTAGCGCAGAGGATACAGTCATTCATTTAAATGACCGCTCTTCTTTGGCGGAGGCATTCCGAATTTTGAGAACCAATATGAACTTTATGTTTGGTGCTGATCAAAAGGAAAGCTCAAAAGTTGTATTTGTTACCTCTACAATTTCGGGGGAGGGGAAATCCTTCGTAACGACAAACCTCGCCCAAATCTTATCGATGTCGGGCAAAAATGTACTATTGATAGGTGCGGATATTCGTAGCCCGAAAGTGTTAGACTATTTGGGATTATCACATTTGCAACACACAAATGTTGGTATTACACAGTTTTTGATTAATCCGGATATGGATGTGGATAACATCATTATCAAAAAACCTGGTAATTATGATTTCGATGTAATTTACTCTGGATATATAGCGCCAAATCCTGCTGAACTTTTGATGAATGGGCACTTTGATGATGTAGTTAAGTATGCACGCGAGCATTATGATTATGTTCTTGTTGATACCGCTCCAGTAAGTTTGGTTACCGATACCTTACTAATTGCTCATAATGCTGATCTTACATTATATGTTTCTAGAGCAAATTATCTGGACAAACGTTTATTACAGGTACCTAGAGAGTTATATGTTGATGGCAAGTTGAAAAACTTGGCTGCAATCGTCAATGATGTTGATTTTGCAAAAGGCTATGGTTACGGCTATGGCTATGGCTACGGTTATGGTGATAAAGGGAAGAAGAAAACAGGGATCGCTAAAATTTGGCAGGATCTTAAAGATCGACTAAATATAAAATAAATTTTAGGTCATCGGATTTTTGGCCTTATTGTTGTTCAACCCCAAGTCGAGACTTCGACTTGGGGTTTGTTTCTTTTGCAATAAAGGGTGAACACCGTCGTTTCTAATTATATCGTATTGATTGCTTAAATTTATATGCGTTGTATACGACCTAACCTTAAGAGTTCTTTTATCAGTGAAAAATAAATTATACAAATGAAAAAACAGTTACTATGCGCTTTTACAGCCTTATTATTTTTGATGGCTAATACTGCTTTCGGACAGTTTTCTAGACCTATCAGTGTAGGGGCGGGAGCAGGTGTTGCTTTAAATTTTACAGATTTAGCGAATGTCGAACCTAAATTTGCCTTTTATGGAGAAGCTGACTATTTAATTACGCCCTATCTTTCTGTTGGATTGCGAGGTGAAAAAGGAACTTTAGCCGGTAATGGATATGACAGTGAATTTAAAAACAGATATTTTGCTGGTAATATTAATGGAAAAATCCGTATAGGCCAATTTATGGGCCATCCTGATAACTATAGTTATTATACGTTGGAAGCCAATACTCTGTCGAGAGTGCTATCCAATATCTATGTCGGAGCTGGTGCTGGTTTAGTGAAAAATAGAATAAATAGAACTGCTTCAAGTTTCTACAGGGATTATCTTGAAAGTAATGGAGGTGAACTTTCTTCTGATCTGGGTGAAATCCATTTTGTCGTGCCTTTAAATATTGGAGTTGATATTCCATTTGGCCGCACCTTGTATGGACCTCAATGGGCAATCAACGTTAATTATCAACATACTTTGACAACAAATGATAACCTTGACGGGATAAAAAATAAAAGCAATGACCAATATGGCTTTGTTTCGGTGGGAGTCAAATATGCGCTATTCAATCGTAAGTAAGCTAATAGAAAAAATAAACGTATGAAAAATATATTTAGAGCGAATTATAAGCATAAGCTACTTGGGCTATTGGCTTTTACTATATTAATCGGCTTCGCTGCCTGTAAGTCTAATTCCGCTATGTATAAGGCGCCAAAGGTAAATGCTTTTAAAGGTGGTAAGTTGCCCCCGCCACCGGGAATGGTGTATATCCCCTCGGGAACTATACTTTTTAAAGGCTCACTAGACAGTGGAAATGTTGGGAAGAATGTTAGTGTAAGTGCTTTCTTTATAGACGAAGCGGAAGTAACCAATAAACAGTACCGTGAATTTGTCAATTGGGTAGCTGATTCTGTAGCCGTAACGGATTACCTAAAGGATGATAGTTATTTTTTGGATATTGCTGGAGAAGAAGTGGGGCAGAAACGTATTAATTGGGCAAAAGTCAAGAAAGTTTCACCAATTTGGAAGAGTAACGATCCGACTGTTCAGGAGCGTTTGGCTCCTATGTTGGAGATGCGGGGAAATAGACGGGCGCTCAATCCAGAAGTTATAAGATATCGTTTTTCCTATTTGCAATCGAAAGGAAATATGAAAAAGAAATACGTAACGGATACGGTTTCGGTAATGCCGGTAGAGGATATATGGACCAAAGATTTTCCAAATGCGCAGCTGGCATCGCTAGATGCAAATTATTTTACGCATCCTTCTTTTGACTATTATCCCGTTGTAGGGGTCACATGGAGACAAGCTCGTGCCTTTACGGATTGGCGCGCTAATGAGATGGCTGCAACAGTATTAAAAAACTCGTATTTAAATGGTTATCAGCTAAGTCTTAGCCTTCCTACGGAAGCGCAGTGGCAATATGCGGCTTCTGGTAAATTGGACCCTCAGGATACAATAGCAGGTTCCCGTATGACCATTGATGGAACGGAAGGTAAAAAGAAATTAGCGGTAAACTTCAAGCAGGGCGAGGGGACATATTCCCGTGACGGTGCAACCTTTACATTGCCTGTTAAATCCTATATGCCAAATGCTTTTGGCGTTTATAATATGGCGGGTAATGTATCTGAGTGGACATTGGATGCATATAGCCCTTCTGCAGTCGTGTTTGTAAATGATTTGAACCCAGCGTTATTGTATGATGCAGATCCGAAAGATGGTGACGCGCTCAAACGTAAGGTGGTAAGGGGCGGTTCATGGAAAGATAATGGTGAACAGCTAAATAGTGAAACGAGAAACTATTCAGTTGATTATGAACCACATTCTTATATCGGATTTCGTTGTGTGATGTCGGCATTCGAAATGCCTACTGTACAAAGTAAAACACGGAAGTATTAATTCATTGATCACCATATAAATTAAAAGTGATGAACATAAAAATATTGACGACAGTTTTGATGGGATTAGGCATTGGAACTGTTACAGCACAAGAAAATATAATTCCCGATACACTCAATGCAAACGTTTCTCAGGAAGTTATCCAAGATACTATTCCGACAACAGATGGATTCTATCAGGCAAATAATATGGAAGATGCTGTGCCTTTTGCTTATCCAGAGGTTAATAAAAAGAATATTCGTTTTTATAAACGCGTCTGGCGCGATATTGACCTAAAAGATGAGAAGAACGCTATATTGGCTGTGCCGGGTAATTCTTTAATAGAGGTGGTTATGAAAGCCATTGAAAAGGGAAAACTATCGTTATATAGCCCCGACGATGATTCTTTTAAAGGAAGATTAAGTGCACAGGAGGGGATGGCAAGATTTGCAGATAGCGTGCTTGTGCCCATTTTTGATGGTGAGGGAAACCAGATTGACTCCAAAATGGCGCTGAACGAATTTGATCCAGCTCGTGTGACTAAATTCCGTGTAAAAGAGGATATCTTTTTTGATAAACAGCGTAGTAGGCTTGAAACGCGTATTATTGGCGTAGCTCCCTTGATGAATATAACAACTTCGGCTGAACTGGCGGAATCGGTCGGTGCTACACCAGCGTTTTGGCTTTACTTCCCGCAGTTACGTTATGCTTTGGTTCAGGTCGATATTTCCGATCCGGACAAAGGGCTTTATGAAATGAGCATGGATGATTTTTTCGTACAGAACAAGTTTGCAAGCACAATTGTACGTGAATCCTCTCCGGGGATGTTACAGAATCTAAAAGATACCGAAAATGGGGGGCAGCAGCTTGATGGAAAGAAAGTCGAGGAGAAGCTAGATGCTTATAAGAAAAAATTATGGAGCAATCCAAAAGGTGTAAAGGCCGAAGAGCTTGAAGGTAATCAAATTCAAATTCAAAAGAGCGAGAGCAGTGAGTCTCCTGCTCAAAAGAAATTATAACACAATTATAAAAAGACTTTCCAAAAGGGAAGTCTTTTTATAATTTTAATCACTGTCTTTGCCAATAAATCGAGAATACGAGTGGACTAGCGTGAAGAAAAAAACTTCTTGCGGCGCATACCGAACATATCTATTAAAATTTTTCCATAATCTTTTAGGTCCTTCAGGCAGTGAGGATATGGCATTGATAATCTTACCATCTTCGAACCGTTCATCATGAAAGCCAAAATTTCCTGAATACCAAATTTCAGTCATCATCCAATCTGCATCTAAATTTTCAGGATAAGAAAAAGGCATTTCATCGATTGGTAATCCCAGATATTCAACTAAAATTTTATGTAGTAAATGTATCCAATTTATAATGCCGCTTTTGGTATACATTTCCAATAAATCTTCTTTATTAATCGTCGTATGGGATGCATGATATAAACGAGCTGAATCGCATAATTGGCGTAAACCGATACCAAAAGAAATCATATGTTTTAATATATGTCCATTCACTTGGAGAAGCTGCAATTCTGGAGCAAGTAAGCGAATAGAAGTATCTTCGATTGTTAGTGTTTGCTCCAGGTCTCTATAACGTTCCTTTAATCTACGTAGATAGTTGAGCTTAAATGGGCTCCTGATATCAAACAATTTCTTATGATGTTCAATGCAGATATTCCTCCATGCATAGTCAAGACTAAATCCTGCAGTGTCGCGAAATTTTATTGAATTCTTTTTTAGATAATCTCGAGCTTCAGCATATCCATTCCTGTCAAAATACCAGTCTACATCTCCGCATGTGCGGTGATTGGGGATGCGATAGCAGGAAGCTATGCCCTGTCCCTTTAACAAAATAGGTCTGAGGCCCATTGCGTTAAAAAGGGTGAATTGCTCCGCAATTACAGTATTCATCTTTTCATTTTGTCTTTCAATATTATCCATGCGAACAACCCATTTCATTCTAAGGGACTGGGGGGGGAGCTGCTGTTCCTCTAAAAAAGGAAAACTATCGTAAATAATGCCTTCAACTGTATGATTTACGGCATATTTTCGGATTGTATTCCAATCTTCCGAGGTCACGGGCTGTGTCATTGATAGTCGACCTTTACCCCAAAGACCTATACGTAATAATTGAAAAAAAATATCCTTAAGCTGATTATTCATTTAGATGTGTAATATCAATTTGTTATGCTAATATAATAAATTTACCATCTAAGCAGCGTTTATGTTCTAAATACAAAGTAACGAGGTAATTAAGGTGGGCTTAGGCTACAAATTGTCGATGACTGAGAAATTGTAAAATTAAAGGTTGGGAACGAAGTTCCCAACCTTTTTGCACTTACAAAATATACCTAAATATTTTTCAAAGATACATTAAAAATTGTATTAATGAGCATATAACTAATTGAAATGTGCCATGTAAACTTTAATAACTCGGATTTTGTGTTAGGCTGTTGTTACAGTCAATTGCCTGGTTGGGTACTGGGAAACGATTTAGATGGAAGTACTTGGATTATGATCCCACCACTTTTCCGTAGTAAAAGCTCTCCATCGGATCAGATCTGTACGTCGCCGACCTTCCGCTAAAAACTCAATACTCCATTCATCCAGAATACGGTACTTATCCATATTGGCAGCAGTCACGGGATTAGTATCGGCAGCATTGGCAAAGTTTCGCTTTTCGAACGGCATTGTACAGATCTGTCACCTTTTTCTTGTTTCCTAATCTGTAATCACATTCGACACAAGACGTACGCTGCTGCTGAATAGCAATAATTTAGTAGCCACTTTAAAACTGTTGATTTTAAAATTCATGTGCTAATGTTTATTAAAGAATATTGGTTTTTTAAGATAGAAAGGCTTGACGTACTATTGGTGGAATGGTCAAGATGAACTTCGAGCTCCAAGTAAAATGGGTGTGTTTAAATTCAAGATACTGCATATAATTGGTGTGATTTGAACACGAAATGTACAGCATTAGCAGTATAGGCACTGCAGCCTGAGACAATATGAGACTACTTTGAGACGATTTGTAAGAAAGGCTTCTAACTTGAAAAAATGTTTTTCATATTCAAAAATCTAGGCGTTTCATCCAAAATCAGTTTAGTCAAAATTTGTTTACATTGATTGTGGACGAAACACCACAGTCTACTACGTCATCCCTACTTATAATATGAGGGTACATCGCCAACTCCAATTTTTAAAAAGGTAGAAAAGTTAATATTGTAGATAATTTTAAATGCCATTATTCTTTTTTCGGTACATCCTTTCTCCTTATTAACTATGAAAAAATTTAAAAGACTTTTAGACTATTTATTAAAAACATGGAACTACATTTCATTGCTTGATATCGATTGTGGACATAATGAGCTACAACGGCTTCGGATACAGCTTCTCAATCAGTATAACTTTCTACTTGGTGTAATTTTTCTCTCTTATGCTATACGAGATTCTTTCTATGGTTTGGAGGAAAGCTATATGCTGCTGGGGACTTCATCGTTGATTCTACTGTTTACCTTATTTTTTACCAAGCTCAGGTTCAAAAGAACAGTTATCTTTTTTACATGCGTATTTATTACACTAATCATTTTTTATTTCACATCTTATTCTGGGGTAATAACAGGGACCTATATGTATAATTTTGCATTTATGAGTGCCATTCTTTTCTTATTTGGCTCGAAAGAAATTTACTATATTATTATTTTATATGGGTTAACCGTTTTATTTTTTTTAATCAACTGCTTTACAGATTTTAATTTATTTTTCAATGACAGATACCATTCCGAAAAGTTATATACCGAAACTTTGATGATCAGCTTTATTGAGACGTTGACGCTTCTTTTTATCAATGGTATTTATCTTCATAAGCGATTTAAGTTACATTTATTTATACTACGTGCAAGGTATCGATTACAGATTGAAATATCCAAAAAGAAAATCTCTATCGAGCGACTTGAAACCAAATTAAACAAAGATCTGCCCTATGATATCGAAAATCTTATTCTTATAGCCCGTTCGTCATCAGCGAAATTTATGCCTGAGTTTACGAAGGTTTTTCCGAGCCTATTTGATCAACTAAGGCAAATTAATCCTAAGGTCACGTCTACTGAATTTAAAACATTGGCACTTATTCGGTTGGGGTTTAACACAAAAGATCTTGCCAATTTGGAATACGTTTCTATACGGACGATTGAAACACGCAAAAACAGAATCCGCAAAAATTTTGGACTCTCGTCAACAGTCAATCTGTATCTCTGGATAAAAACATTGGATAAAGGATGACAGCAAACGTTAAAAAGGGCCAAATGTTTTTTATTTGGCCCTTTTTAATTTAATCACAGATTAATTATGGTGTCGGCGCTGCCGCATATTTCCATGGTTTCAGACCGTCAAATTCCGCAGTTCTTGCCGCCCAGAGCATAATATTACCCATTACAATACTATTGTAAGCATTTTGGCTTCTTGCAGCGTATCCATTACCCGCATAGCCAAATGGTTTAGGTAATGGTCTTTTAGTGACAGGGTCATAATTAAACGGACAAATTACTGCACTGGTTCCTCCGTTATAAGATACAAAGCCGCCGTCACCGATAAAGAAGAAGTTTTTGGTATTATGCTTAAACATAGTTACGCGGTCTGCATAAGTTGCTCCGTCATTGATCGGTTGGCCTTTGGAATAGATTGTTATTTGACTTGCCGGGGCATTTATAATACCTAGTGTCGTACCAGCATCCTCACCCCAAAGTTTTCCCCGTGCATCACCTATACGTCCGTTGAGGATAATATCATTTGGATCATTTCCAATTAATGGATACATTGATCCAGCCGGCCCCTGTAAGCTTAGCTGAATATTGTTTACACCGAAAAGTTGATTAAAAAAATTAATGTTTTCCTGCCCTACATTGTCTTGCATCATCAAAATGACAATGCCTTTATCATTCATATAATTTAGCAGTGCGGTAGCTACAGCTGGACGTAGATAAAGTACATCATATCCTAAAATAACGATGTCAGGCCTATTTGTATTATTTGTAGCACTCAAGCGGGATGTTATTTGGGCATCAAAGGTTGAATTAGCACCATTTAGTATCCAATTCTCAGTCATGTCATTCGTTGCGCCGCCGCCAATCCATGCCCCTTGTCCTGAAATCCATGGTGCCATCTTCACTAGACTATTAGGGAGATTTCCGAAATTCTCCAGGGCATTTAAAAAGTTCCAGGATGGGCCCTGCTCCAATGCGTAGCCAAAGGTTGTATTGTTAGAGATATGTAAAATACGTTTCGATGAAAGGGTGTACCATAGGTTCGCTATTGCCGCCAAACGTTGACCTGCTTGCGGAGAGCTATAGGTATAAGTAAAGCTAGGCTTATTAGCGGCACCATTGTATGTGGCTAAATTGCGATTGGCTATGGAAGCATCGGCATCTTTAAAAGTTACATTCAGGTCATCAATAATAATTTTATAGGAAGAAACTGCCGCAGCATCAACGGTGTAATAGTTTGCCTCATAAATATTATCGGCTTCCAATGCTGAAAAAATAGTGGAAGTAGAAACTACTTCTGACTGACTGATTTGATCATTTTTCAGATTAAGGACTCCTTTTTTTAAGTAATTGTCTTTATCAAACGAAACTTTTACGCTATTAATATTTGCATAATCTGCCAGGATAGAGGCATCTACTTTAACATATACCTGCGCAACACGATGATTAAAAACAATGTTTATCGGATAATTATCTTGTTGATTGACTGCGGTCTGTGCAATTGTAATTTCACCTTTGGCGTATAACAAGTCTTTGAAAATGTTAGTCTCAATAGCCGGATCGGACAAATTATTAGGTTCGGGTAGATCCTCAGCATTGTTATATGAATAAGCATACCATACGTAGCTGTTTCCTTTTGTTACGTCCATAGACAAAGGTGTTCCTGCTACAGCTTGAACTGTATGCCACAGTTGTCCGGTCGATTTGTTATACACCAATACTCTGTACTTGAATCCGCTTTGCATGTTCTGTGTTGTGGCACGGCTTAAGCTGGCTTTAGTACTGATCGTCATATTTGTTTCTGAGGCTTTTGTTGTACTGATTGGCATTTGCTCACTATGTATATCTGCATTAAATCCGCTGAAAAGACTTGCACTCGAAGTTGAGTATGACGATTTTGAAGCAGATGCCTTGTTCATCGTGATCAAATCCGTTCCGATAACGCCTGCTACGTGTATGGTAAGTTTAGTTCCTTCGTTAGCTAAATCTATGCTATCCTTATTTGAACAGCCACTTATAAGCCATATGCCCGTTAACATTATGATAATATTTGATAGCATATTTACGGATAAGCATCTAGTTAATGATCTTATATTTTTCATACTTCTTCAGTTTTAAAAATTCCAATCTTTTTCAATTTTTTTCTCTTCCCAGTCGGTTACTTGAGGGGTGTTAGTGACTCCCCCTGGACTTATTGTCGCTGAACTTGTCGCAATACTTTCCTCCATATCAACTCGATAGATGCGCTCGATCTTAGGGGCAACATATTTTTTTTTCTTTTTTGGCTCATTCTTAGTTTTCTTTTTAAAGATTTTCATAAACTTGATTTTTAGACTTTTACAAAAAAAGAGAAAAGGAAACTTAGCTTCTAAAAGTAGGGTACTAAAAGGCTACTACGCTAATTACTAATAATCTACTTCAAATGATCTATTGCAGTTACAAAGTGCTCTCTTATAAAAAATCATAATACTTTTTAAAAATGGCCGTCAATAAACTAATTAATGCAACTACATTGCTTTTGAATTGATTTAATTATATTTGCAACTATATTGCAATAATAAATACTATACCAAATGATCAAACCAATAAAAATTATCCTGGCATTTATGCTGGTATCCGGGCTTTTTGAGTCTTGTAAAAAGGACGTGGAGGCACCTGAGGTCGTTTCACCAAAAGCAGAAAACGTAGAAATTGGCTATGCCAATAATAAGCAAGCAATCCGTGGGCGGGATTTCCATTTTAATGCCGATATTCTGGCTGGCGATAAAATCGAGTCCGTTCAAGTCAAAATTTTACCGAAGGCTGGGCTGACGAGTTCATCGCCGTGGAAAATGGAAATTGCTTGGGAAGAGTTTAAGGGATTAAAAAATGCTAATGTGCACAAGCATTTTACCATCCCAGTGGAAGCGCCTGAGGGTAAATTTGATTTTTTCTTTATCGTCAACGATGTTAATGGATCAAAGCTTGAGTTAAAGGAAGATTTTGAGATCTTCGATGCGGCTAACATGCCTGTTGACCCGATTGTGGACCGTGATATATTCTCCCGAAACGATGATATGGTATACTATATGAATACCTATGTAGAGAATCCATTGGTTTTCAAAAAAGGGGATAAGTTTACGGCACGAGCGCAGATTAAGCAAATTCAAGGGGATGGCATTTTATATACTGCATTGATAAAGCGAACCCTGAATCATTTTCCTGAAACAGTTGATAAACTTGACCTGATGAAGGCTATCATTATCTCTAAAGTGGAGCATAAAGATCTGGGACCAGCATCAAAAGTCAATACTTACAAGTTAGTCAATGGTGTGATAAGTGGCGATGACATTCTAATCGGTGCCGAGAAAGATGGTTTGGGCAGTCAGGTTACCGGCGAGAGACAATGGCAATCTGGTCAGTACAATCTCGTTATATTATATAAAAATACCACGTTTAATATGAGTACCTTTAAGTCGATTCCCATTACTATTTCGTATTAAAAACTCTTCATACACCTCTTAAACCCAAGCTTCTGATCAAGCACGAAGGGAGTTTGGGAATAAGGGGGAAGTTTTAATCCTTATACAGCTGACCATAGAGATCGATAACTTTTTTCTGAAGCTGGATTATTTCCTCTTCCCGTTCTTTCAGCTTTTGCTGAATTGAAGTTGTTCCGTCAACATAATCATTTAACTGATCTGTTTCTGAAAAAGATAAAAGCTGCACCGCTGTCAAATTAAATAACTTGGCGATTTGGATTAATCTGGAGAGATTAATATCGGTAATGCCTGTTTCTATTTTTGAAAATGCGGGAATGGAAATCCCCAGTTTTTTCGACACATCCTGTTGACTCCAACCTTTTTGGTGCCGAAGTAATCTGATTTTTTTCCCTACTTTATCCATTTTAAATTTTCTTAAAGGTTAAGATACGAAAAAGGGGCTGAAAGAATGGCATCATTTCTGTTGCATTAATTTTTTAGATTTCCCTATATTATTAATTCACGATTGCTAAATTTCTTTCTGTATGCCTTTTGATGAGCACTTTTTGCTGTCGGTTCTGGAACGGTCTCCTTTAGCTACGGCTATTTATGACAGTGCAGACCTCAATATTGCCTTTGCCAACCAGGCGATGCTGGATACATGGCATGCAAGTAGCTCAATTTTAGGACATACTTTGTGTTTCTGTTTTCCTAGCTTTGAAAAAGAGGGGTTTTCATCTATTTTGAAAAATGTATGGAAGACAGGTATTACCTATCGTGCCAAGGATACTCCGGCAGATATCGTATCCGGGAGAAATATTATCAAACGGTACTTTGATTTCGAGTACCAAGCATTATTGGACGAAAGGGGAAATACTTATGCCATTTTACATTCCTCCTGGGATGTGACTGAACGAAAACTTGCCTATGATAAAGCTGAAAGCCACAAAGAGCAAATATCTTTTAATAGAAAGCTAGATCTATTATCCAATACGCTTTCACATGATTTAAAAAACCCATTATCCATTCTGAAGATGGGAAATGATATGCTGCGTCGAAATACAAGAATAACCGAAGATGTTCAGCAAAAATGGCTTGAAAATATGCGTGGCGCCATAGAGAATATTCAGTCTATTATCAACCAAACCCTGCAGCTAAATAAAATTAGAGCTGTCAATCCGGTGAGGGAATGTTTAGATATGGATAAAAAGATCGTGGAATGGATAGATGAGGTAAAGCTTCTTTATCCAGCATCACAGTTGGAGTTTAGATTGGGAAATCTCTACAAGCTCGACGCGGACTGTGGGGTCGCTTATCAGATTTTTTATAATCTGATTTCCAATGCGGTGAAATATGCCAAAGATACCGAGCAGGATTATCTTGCGATCTACAGTGAAAAGACAAGCAAAGGCATTGTTTACTATTTGGAAGATAATGGGATCGGCATTCCAGATGAAGACCTAAATGTTGTATTTAAAGCCCATGAGCGCGCAAGAAATGCGCTTGCAGCAAAGGGCTCGGGTATAGGGCTCTCCTTAGTCAAAGAGTTGATGGAACGTCTGGACGGGAATGTTAATCTATCCAGTAAGCTGGGTAAGGGGACGATCATTCGCTTGTTCTTTCCGAATAATTAGGTGATGTTTCGTTATTGTCCGCTTATAGGCAGTTTGCTGATGTAAATGATCGCTGTATCTGTGGACGTCGGATAAGTACGCTCATTCCCTTTAACAGACCACTCAAAACGAGTTCCCTCAGCGCCAATATAAAGTCGATTTTTCTTATCATGGTAAATATAGTTCAGTTGTCGACGGAAAGGAAAATCAAGCAATTGTTCGCCTTTATCAGTAACCCTTACTAGTTTGTCGGGCTGCATTAACGGGCGTCCATATTCTTTGTCGATGATTTTATTGGGCTGTGGGCTGATTTTGTAAGATTCCTTTTCACTGATCTTTGTTTCCTTTCGATTGACCTTTACTTTATCGTAGACTTCGTAGCCGTATTTGCCCTTTCTGCTCCAATTTTTGCCCTGGTCCAACGAGAATAAAATTGGACTTGTCGAATGGTCCTGGAAGTTGCTTAGAGCCATCAGTTCTCCCTGATACATACTGAAACTTGGTATGCCAAATCCGGCATCGTTGACCATTTGCCATGAAGCTCCTTTATCCGTTGTCATGTAAATCTTGTACATGGTGGCTACGACTAAGGTATCGTCAATATTACCGTAAATAGCCGATGTACCTCTAAGCTGTCCTGGAATACTCAATTTCGTCCAGTTAGCATCTTTCGTTTCAATATCGATACGATCCTTCGGTTCAGAATGGTGGTCCTTTTGGCAAGAGCTAAAAAACAGGCCTATGGTGCAGACAAAAAGCAGTGATCGTAGAGTCGTTTTAAATTGCATATTTTTTGCTATTTGAGTAAAGAAGCTGTGTGATTATTAAGCATAATGTAATTTTAAAGGTAGTTATAATAACTTAAAGTTATTATATGCATGGGTATTTATTTTTATTGACCTCTGCTTATAATCAATATAAGTGCCCTTTGAGAAAAATGGATAATAAAGACGGGGCCATCATGGAGCGCTAACCCCCTTTTATGAAATGCTAATTATATTAGTATTTTATATTGATAATTCCTATCTTTGTAATGTTAACCAGTTGATAAATGATTATGGGTCCAAGAAGAAGGCGTATTGATGATCCCTTGTGGAAATCTATTTTGGAGCAAACATTTTAGCATTTTCTACGATTTATTTTTCCGGATGCAGATGCTGTTTTTGATTTGAACAAACCCTTTGATTATCTCGATAAAGAGTTTGAGACTTTGTTTCCTCCGGAAAGCACCGGCAGGGGAGTGCGTTACGTCGACAAGCTTGTGAAGGTATTTTTAAAGGATGGCCGCGAACAGTTTGTACTCTGCCATGTAGAGATCCAGAGCAATAAAGGCAGGGGCGATTTGGCCGAGCGTATGTTTCGCTATTTTTATAGAATATGGGATCGTTACAAAGTTCCAATTACTGCTATTGCAATTTTGGCAGATGAAAGCAAAGGTTATCGACCAGTGGTATATAGCCAGGAGTTTATGGGAACTTCATTGCGCTACGATTTTAACAGTTACAAGATTCTGGATCAGGAAGAATCGGAATTACGATCAAATAGAAACCCATTTTCTGTGATTGTCCTTACCGCACTTTTGGCTATAGTAAACAAGAAAGTGACCGATGAGGGACTGAAAGAAATAAAACATGATCTCTATGATGAGATGATGAAAAGAGAAATGGATAAGGGTACACGTCAAGGGCTCTATGATTTTCTAACTTATTACGTAAGTTTTGATAATGAGGAAGTTTTGAGTATATTTGAGGAAGAAATTAAAACAAAAATAGGAAGGAGCGATACTATGGGCACTCAAGAATATTTATTAGATAAAGCTGAAAAAAAGGGAATTCAGAAAGGCATTGAAAAAGGTAAGCGCGAGGAAGCTGTTGCCATTGCATTGGAGTTTAAGAAAATGGGTTTACCTATTGCTGATATTGCTAAAGGAACCGGTCTTTCTATCGAAGAAATCGAAAAACTGTAATCAAGTACTTTTAAAGTTTATAGATATTTATTTTGAGCCATTTCCGGAAGGGAGTGGCTTTTTGATTTTAGAGAAGGTTGACTCAACAAAAAATCCTCTTTTATAATCGATAAAAGAGGAACAATTTTAAATACTAACTATGTTATGAAAAAATCTTATTATTAATAATGAAGCGCCCTAATAAATACGGCTCTTCGCTAGATGCCGCTATATCTCAACCGGCTAATGTAATGTAGAAATAATTTTTTGAAATTGAAAAATTAAAATATCCTTTTGCTGTTTGTTTCACCCATTATTGGGGCTATCCTAGCTTAACCCAATTACTGGACGCTCTCCCTCGCCATAGAAGTAGTCGAAGAGTTGGCTTGGCTTTAAGCCGGCTGCTATACTTAATCCGTAAGCTTCATAGGCGTATAATTGATCAAATCTTTTTGTAAAAAGCTCACCTAATCTAGTTTCTTTGATAGAGCTTGCTTTACTTAGCTCTTTTCTAGAATTTAATAAAGGAGTGAATAAATTGTCTAATCTGTTTGCATTATGGTTTAATGATTCCAATTTATATGCTGGATGACCTTTGAAAAAAGCTATACACATTTTGTCGAAATCATTATTGACTATTTGTAATGTTTTATAGAAAGCTAGAGCAGTTAGTTTCGAAGTTTCGTTAATTAGAATACCCTCAATTTTATTCTTTATTTCAGAATAATTGAATTTACCTCTAAATTTTTTTTCTAATACTACTTCTATAAAACCCTTGAAAGACTTTAAATTAAAGAGCTTGTAATCAATCATTTAATATAATTTTAGTTTTTAAAACGGGTATTTGCTCGTTATTTTAATTTTATTTGTTATATTTGCCTTGTAATCAGTTGATCTGATTTAGTCTCAAATATCGAAACGGCAAATTTCAAATGATGCGAGACGTAGGGTTTGCGACCCCCCATGCTTTTTGTATATTTGCAAAAGGAAGGGGCAAGCTCCCCTATTGGAAACCGCATCAGAGCTCTTTGCCGTGCTTGATATTTGGTGGAAGATAGTGGGGCTTGCCTCTTTTATATTTATAAATGTTTGCCCTCTTACTTCCCCCCGAGAATCTTGTTGATAACCCAACTATTAAATTATGAGGCAAAAAGTGTCATTAACTACAACAAAACGGCAGCAGATCAAAGATCAGCTTCGCCAGCCTGCGGTATCACTGCTCATCAAGAACAAATACTGTCCACCAGAATAGCTTCTCAAAAGCTTAAAATCAACAGTGGCCGATAACCCCTGGGTATCGAATGGATATAAAAAAGCCTTAATGGCCTATTTATACACTGTTAATTGTTGATTTTGCCGACCTATTTTTTTTGGATCCACGCTCTAAAATTGAACAGCCAGCACCTCTTTTATCTTCGCACTTTAAAAGTAAGGGTTTCCGATTTCAAAAGCAAAGATTTGAGAAAAACTACTATTATAGAAATTCTATAAAAAAGGTCGATTTTTTGTTTTGTCAACGGACGCGGTATCGTCTCTATCAAATTACGTGTAACTGTCCTGCACCGCGCCCGATAACCTATTTCTTATTTTTTCACCGCTGTGATCTGATTTTATTCAGGCTCCCGCAAAAAGCTGATTTCGGTCGGATAGGGAGAGCTATGCGCTATGGTCACAGCTAAAAACTAAACACATGAAAGCCATTTATGAAGATTTACTGCATCTCGACAGGCCTTTCTACGAGATCCATGAAGACAGTTACGATCCATTGAAATGTATCGAAAACTTTTGGGATAACTATCCGCTCGTGACGATTCGGGAGTACCTCTACGCATTTGATTTGAAATGTAAAACACTTGGGGCAGCCTCCGAAAGCAAATTAGAAGCTGTACAGCAAACGCTGTTCTTCGCCGATATCCTGCGTGCTCTGATGGCGTATTTCCTGACGCATAGCCGTCATTTAGATACAACCCAAGTAAAACTGTCGACACTGGACCTGAATAGGAAGGAAATCCAGCTGACAAAAAAAATCAACGATTTTTTTCAATCCATTAACCAACCAAAACCTTAAGATGATGAAATCAATACTATATAATTTATACAAGGCTTTTAAGAGCAAACGAGCACGAGCGATACTGCTGTGTTTGGTTTCTATGTTTAGTTTATCTGCTCAGACGCCCCGCAAGGACAGCGGGGCAGATGGGCTTCCTGCAGTTACAGCGATCAATGTAGGCGATCGGGTTCCCGAAGATTTCTACACAAGACAGTATAAGGTATATGCTGATGGCAAGTCAATCACTACAGATCTAAAACAGCTGAAAGGCAAGCTGGTCATCTTGGACTTCTGGGCTTCCTGGTGCGGAATGTGTCTGACGCAAATACCCAAAGGGGAGAAGCTGAGCCAACTGTACGCAGACACGCTAGCTATGGTACTTGTCAATACCAAACATCGCCGGGATGATCTCCAAAAAATTAAAAAGACCTACATCGAAACCTTATCTCGGATAGGAGGGAACTCGCTATCTACTGTTTATGATGATGAATACCTGATACGCTTGTTCCCTCATGCATCAATCCCGAGATATGTATGGATCTCGCCACGCGGTACCGTGCTAGCAATTACAGGTCATACATTCGTAAATAAAGAACAGATTAATAATGTAATCGACTTGTTGAGGGGGCAAGGTAATTATGAATAAGTGGTTAATTTACACGCTGTTTATTGCATTATGCTTCATGCAGATGGAATTAAAAGCGCAGCACAACTATACTGGAACAGTAGTAGATGAGTCAGCCCACCCAATTGCCGGCGCAAGCATTACGCTGTTAAAAACGAAAACGCAAACGAGGACAGATCGCGAAGGAAAGTTTCAAGTATGGGCGACTGATCTTAGTGAACGGCTATCTGTCAGCTACATGGGGTATGAAACGCGTGTACTGGCGCTTGCTGAATCTAAAAATAAGAACTTTTGGATCGTTCTTACCAAGAAAACGAATCAGCTTGAGGAGGTGATGGTCGAGACAGGTTACCAGCGCATTCCCAAAGATCGTGCTACAGGGGCTTTTGCACAAGTAGATGATAAGATCATAACCCAGAGACTGTCATCGTCCAACATTCTGGACCGCTTGGAGGGGAATTTTTCAGCTCTGCAGATGGATCGGCGCGATGGTACCAATCAGATCAATATCCGGGGTATCAATACGCTTTCCAGTGCGCTTATGGGACCTCTAATTGTTGTCAATGATCTGCCTTTTGAGGGTGATATCAACGCCATTAATCCGAATGATGTGGAGACCGTTACGCTGCTTAAGGATGCTGCAGCGACATCGGTCTGGGGGGCACGGGCCGGAAATGGTGTTATCGTGATCAAACTCAAAAATCGCAATAAACAGAAGGGAACAGCGGTGGACTTTTCGTCTAATCTGACCATAACCGCAAAACCTGACCTGATGTATTTACCTAAAATGTCTTCGGCAGAGTTTATCGATGTGGAAAAAATGCTTTTTGATAAAGGATTTTACAATACCATATTGAACGGTACTAATTCGAATAGGGGTATTGTTTCTCCTGTTGTAGACGGTCTTTATGATCTTTCCAAAGGGTTGGTCAAACAAGAGGAGATGGATGCGCGTATCGAAAAATATAAGACACAGGATTATCGAAAAGACCTGCTCCGATACCTCTATCGCAATGGTATCTTAAGCCAAAATAATATTGCGCTGTCTGGTCGTGCTGAACAGAGTGGTTACCGGGTAGGGATCGGCTACGATAGAAATGCGCTCAGCAAAAGGGAAAGTAGTAATCAGCGGCTGGTGATCAATGGAACTTATCAGCTGAATTTCTGGAAACGCTTTAGGCTGGAGAGCAACCTGCTTTATTCCAATATGAAGAATAGTTATAATCCGGACCTCATTGATTATCCGATAGGTGTCGGCGGAGGTAGGACAAATCTATATCCTTACGCACAGTTGATGGATGATGCCGGCAATCCGCTGGCGATTCCATCACAATATAATTTTAGGTATATGGAGTCAGTTGCTGATCGCAATGAGGGACTGCTGGACTGGTTTTACCGGCCTTTGAATGAATTTGGTGTATCCGAAGCAAATAGGAATACCAATTATTGGAATGCAGGGTTTAAGCTGTCGGTCAAGCTGTGGAATAGTCTGGAGATTACTGGTCAGTATGGTTTTGAAGGGCAATTGGGGGCGAATCGGACCTTACGCGGACAGGAGTCTTTCTTTACGCGTGATCTGATCAACCGTTTTACGCAGATCGATAATGGGACGGTAAAACGCATTGTACCGCTGGGAGGGATACTGACCAATGGGAACAATGATTTCACCAGCCATAAGGGACGAGTGCAGCTCAATTTTGCGAAAAAATGGAGTAACCTGCATGAATTGAATTTCTTTGGGGGCTCTGAAGTGTCGGCACGGACGGAAGAAAGCAGCCAGTTTACAACCTATGGTTTTGATGAAGATCTGTACAATAGCCAACTGATAGATCCGATAAGTGCCTATCCGATCTATAATGGTCTGAGCGGATTGAGCCGTATTCCCTATACAAACGGGTTTGATAAACGAATGCGTCGATATGTATCGCTATTTGGGAACGCTTCCTATACCTACAGGGGGAGGTATATCTTTTCGGTGAGCGGCCGGAAAGATGCCTCTAACTTGTTCGGCGTAAATGCCAACAACAAATGGAATCCATTGTGGTCGGCTGGACTGGCATGGAAGCTGTCGGATGAAGCTTTCTTCTCGAAGAATAAAATGGTTAATAGCTTGAAGCTGCGGTCTACATTAGGACATAGTGGTAATTCGGGTGGTATGACAACCAGTTTGCCTATTATCAGTTATATGTCGGGACTAAATACGGATGTCAGCACTTTTCCACGTGCCATCGTCTCCTTGCTGCCCAATCCATCGCTCCGTTGGGAAGATGTCCGCATGTTTAATGTAGCCTTGGACGCTACCTTGTTCAATAATCGGATTGTACTTTCCGCCGATGCATATTTTAAAAAGTCGACAGACCTTTTCGCCTCGGATCCCATCGACCCGACTTATGGTTTTAGTACCGTTCGAAGGAATGTGGCTATCGCTTCGGGGAGGGGTATTGATATTGATCTCAATGCAAAAATATTGGATGGCAGCTTTAAATGGAATGCGAAGGTGCTGTTTACAATCAATAAGGATAAAGTGGACAAATATTACGGCGGTACCTGGCGTGCTTTGGCCTTTACAGCTTATTCCGGACAAAATGTTTCTCCAGTCGAAGGTAAGGCACTCTATCCTGTATTCTCTTACCGTTTTATGGGACTTGATCCTGAAAATGGTGATCCGCAGGGATCGCTGCAAGGCGCTATATCTAAGGATTATACTAAAATATTGGCAGACTCCATCCAAAATCTGGTGTACCACGGTCCTGGAATCCCGCCATATTACGGATCGTTCAACCAGACTTTCAGCTGGAAGTCGTGGCTCTTGAGTGTCAATATCGCCTACAAGTTTGGTCATTTCTTCCAAAAGGAAACAATCCGATACCTGGATCTTTATAATGGTTGGCGTACACATGGGGATTATGCGAAACGTTGGCAGAATCCGGGAGATGAATCTCAAACAACCGTTCCTTCGATGACTTATCCGGCCAATTCAAACCGTGATGATTTCTATGCTTACTCGGAAGCCAATGTCGGTAAAGGGGATATTATACGCTTACAGGATATTCGTTTAAAATACCAATGGCGGCTGATGCAAAGGTTTCCCGTACAGGTTTATGCTGCGGCCAACAATGTAGCGCTGCTATGGAAAGCCAACAAATGGGGAATAGATCCCGATTTTAACAATATGCCTCCTGCCAGAAATTACAGCTTGGGGTTATCAATTCATTTTTAAAAGAAAGGAAGACATTATGAAAAATATGATGTGGATAGGCATCTTCCTATGGAGCCTTTGCCTTCAGTCTTGTACAAAATTTTTGGACGAAAAGCCGCAGTTATCTGCGGCTACTCCCGACAAGGAAGAGGACTTAAGAGCACTTTTGGACTTTGAGTCTCAGATTAATCTTTATTATCCGGGACTGATTGAATTGGGAACAGATGATTATTACCTGAACAATGATACCTACAGCAATATGCTGGTCAGTTTTCAGGAAGCCTATCGATGGGACAAGGAGATGATTACAACGGATGTCACCTACTGGAGAGCATGTTATAATACCATTATGATCGCCAATATCGTACTGGAAGGTGTTGAGCGTCTGAAGCCAATCAAAAATAAAGATATTGAGGGCGAAGCACTATTTGTCCGTGGACTGGCACACTTCTATGCGGCTCAGCTATATTGCCCGCTCTATAATAAGGCTGCGGATAGCCGTTTTGGGCTGCCGATACGGCTGACTTCCGATTTTAATGTTCCTGTTACACGTGCTACGGTACATGAAACATACAAACAGATTATTGATGATATCAAGGGGGCAATTCCTAATTTAAGGGATCAGGCCGCTGAGATTAATAGACCGGGCAAACGAGCAGCGTATGCGGCATTGGCAAGAATATATCTGAGTATTGGAGACTATGAGCAAGCACGGTATTATGCCGATGAATGCCTGAAGATAAATGCAGATTTGATGGACTTTAACACCATTGATTCCAAGCCTAATTACCCCATTACGCCTAAAAACGTAGAAATGATCTACTATGGCTCGACTATTTCGGGGAGTGCTGCACTGAACAGCAGCCGGGCCAGAATACCTATGGCAGTATATAACCTATTTGATGCTAATGATCTCCGCAAACTCATTTATTTTAGATCCGTGAATGCAACAGAATATGCTTTCAAAGGTTATTACTCTGGACGTTCGGCTACTTATTTTGCAGGTTTTGCCAACGATGAGCTTTTTCTGATCCGTGCAGAATGCAATACCCGTTTAGGAGCTACTGAGGCGGCATTGGCCGATATCAATAAACTGTTGGAACATCGGATCCGAAAGGGTTCATTTAAGGAATTGAAATTGTCAGATCTGAAAGATTTATTGCTTTTTATTCTCAATGAACGCCGTAAGGAAATGTTATTTAGAGGTGTAAGGTGGTCAGATTTGAAGCGATTGAACTTAGAATCCAACCATGCCGTAAATCTGGTACGGGAGGTTATAACTAATGGAGAGACAAAACGATATGAGCTACCGGCTAACGATGCCCGTTATCTATATCCCATTCCGGCAGAAGTGATTAGTCAAAGTAATATTGAACAAAATCCGAGGTAAGAAACGGAAGCAGGCTTCCGATGAGGAAAGCCTGCTTTTTTGTTTACTGGTTGGAGCGAAATGCTTGCACAGTAGTGTTGGTGTTAGAACTGGATAGTGCATCTTCAATCTGATCCTCAACTGTCACGCCGGGTGATACTTGATGCGACATATCGGGCTGACCTGAACCGTTGTCTGGTGCTTTGATGGAACAGATCTCCTGGTCATCATCACCACACTCAAATTTAGGTGTCAACGCATAATTCGCTGGATTGGTTGGATCTGAATTGACCAGCTCATTATTGTACCAAGTCTGATCATCAAGTGATCTTGATACTGTGTTTTCAATTTTCACCTCTTCCTTTTCGGTGAAACTTTGGGCTCCGTAAGCGAGGCCCAATCCTAATACGGTTAATGTGCCGGCACGTAGCCAGCTGTTTCTTTTTGTAAGCATAAGCTTAGAGTTTAGTTTATAAAATGTTTATCAAAGTCAGCAATTTCGCTGCCTCTAATACAAAGTTGCAAGCAAAACAAGTCCGATATAGGCCTGTACCATAGGAGCTATTTTTGAGCATATTTGCCCGTGAGCAGAAAATACTGCGCCTGCTGCACCGTGTGGCGCGAGATGCCGAGCAGATCTGCCTGCTCAATTTGAGTGGTCGCAGCTTTGATTTCGGGCAACAACCGGGTAAAGTTAAGGTAGCGCTCAAAAGGAGAATAGCCCAAGGTGGCCTGCCTTAGCAAAACCAGTTGCCTTTTCTTTTTATTGCTCAATACGTCAATCAATGTATCGATGGATTTTTCCTGTTCCTGAAACTGTCGTAGCACATGGTGTGGAATCGCAATAATAATTCCCGAACGGAGTGCCACAATATGCCCGCTGTGTAAATGATGTGTATAGAGGTGATTGGTCGTCATTAAAGCCATGTTTGGAATAGCCAGGCTCATAATCCTGCGCTTGCCGGTTTCGACGTTTTCTTCCACCCGCGCCAGGAGGCCTTTAGCGAGAAAATAGGTCATTTCCGAATGATGGTCAGCTCGACTGAGCTGCTCGCCTCGTTTGACAATCTTAATTTTGAGGTTGTCCTTTGCCCACTGATAGTGGAAGCTGTCTATTGCATGATATTTTCCCCAAAAATCAAACAATAGTTTTAGTCCAGCCTTGGGATTATGCTTAATTGACATAATAAAGTATTTTTTTGATTTATCTGGCTAATTGACAGTAATATATGTTGCCCTAGCAAAATTACGATGATTGGAAATCAATGACGAAACTACCCCTAAAAAGCCTTTTGCCTCTAGAAAAACCTCATTTGCCATCCAAATAATCTGCAAAATGGAAAGTTTAGGAACCAAATGGTAGATGAAGGCGATGTCCTTTGGCTCTCCAATTATTAGTTGAATTTTTACTCCCGATCGATCCACAGTCTTCAGTGCCTGAAGCCGTAATGCTGTTGCGAGAACAGCGTATGGTTTTATCTTTTACGAGAAACAACGTGGAAATAACAACACTATTGGCCCAATTTGGTCTATACAATCCGGATCCTCTGACCATCACTGACCTGATGTTGGGTATTGATGAAGAGGAAGATGGAGGGAAATGCAATATCGTTTTCCCTTAAGAACATGATGATAACTGAATATGCTGTGCCTTATCCTTGGGCATAGCATATTCCCAATATTAACCCTAAAATATTTTTATATGCAATTTACTTGGAGAGCCGTTATGCAGGCTTATACCGAAAAGGATTGGCGGGACTTTGTTTTTTTCTCGGCCAATGTACAGCATCTTTTGGGTATCCATCAGCTCGATATCCAGCAAAATCTACACCGTGCGACGTTCAATTTCTCAAGGCGACAGGCAGAAACTGACGCCACTAAATTTCAGTTCGAGGACAAAACCTATTGGATTTCACCAGAACGCGCTCAATTTATCTTAAGTTTTCATTTTGGCTACTATCGGGCTGTTCCGGCCTTTCTAGTTCAGCGCGGCTACAAACTTTGTATTCCTGTGGCTAAAGAGGTTATGTTGCAGCAGTCACAGCATTACGCAGCTCTGCTCGGTGACCGCTGGCAAAAACAAGTTGTATTTCTTGAAGCTGAGGATCCTTATCTTTTCTTTAAGCTACGGCGGCAGATGGATCTTGGCTTTCACATATTCTGCTACCTCGATGGCGGGGTAAGTGCCGCAAAAGATTTCCAGGCGCAAAAATTAAGCGAAATTCCTTTTCTAAATGGCAGCATTAAGATAAAACATGGGATTCTACATATGGCTTTTTTGCTTCAAAAAAATATAACCGTTTTAATTGCCAAAATAGCGGCAGAAAATGAGCCCATTGTTATTTGTGAATTGAGTCATTGGTATAAAAACTGGTTTCCGAGCGGCAGGCAGTTTACGGACTATTTTAGCCGCATCATTTATGAGGATTTTGAGGAAGCCTTATTAGAATATCCGGAGGCCTGGGAGGCCTGGTTTTACCTACACAAAATCATGTCACCAAGCTCGGATGTAGCAAGCTGGCCCGCAAAAACTAGTCGTATAATTTCATTTAGCATAAAAGAGAAACAGCTGCTGTTTGATAAGTTTACTTACCTAAGTTATCTCTTGCCTGAAACTATTTTTTGAAAAATTGATCTAGATACTTGTTTAAACATGATGTTATAATTATCTTTAGGTTATCAATATAAACCAATAATATGAATAGGTTCTTTAAAAGAAAGTGGCTGTTGCACTGCTACTTCTGGATAGGATATAGTTTTTATTTTTTTGTGGTAAATGCACTGGGCAATTCCAGACTGAATCTGGGCGCTTCCTTCATCACCGTATTTTATTGTGCGATTATCTTCTATGCGGTTTATCTGATCTTGAAGTATGTTTACAATCGGGATCATATACTGGGAACTCTAGTGTTGATGATAGGCTTTTATTTACTCTCCGGAATATTCGTGTACTACGAATTGTATGGAAGATTTGGACTGGAGATAATAAATAATAGGTATGTCATCACTAAACACGCTTTTAGTTGGGGGAAGTATATCCAGACCTTTCTCGTCATGCATAGTAATTATACGGTGATGGCGGTGGGCTATTATTACTATAAGAGTAAGCTTCGCGAATCAAATGATAAACTTGAGGCAGTGAAAGCACGTCTGAATGCAGAATCTAGCATGAAATCTTTTCAGTATGCAACCTTATCTGCACAGGTGCATCCGCATATGATGGCAAATATCTTTAGCCATTTAAAAAATAAGGTAGACCCATATGATGCTGAATTGGGTAGGCAGCTTTCGAAACTTTATCGTTTAATGAAATTCTATATGGAGGCCCATCATGTGGATGGTGCGACCCATATTTTATTAGCGGATGAAGTGAGAGCATTGGAGCAGTACCTGTCGATACAGGAGAAAGTAGAACCAAATCCTTTTTACATAAATCTTTCCTGCTCGGGTAACCTATTGCGATTTAGTACTGCGCCGACATTATTGCAGACGCTTGCTGGTAACTTATTTAAGCATGCGGACCTGTGGGATAAAAATCACCCGGCCAAAATCGACATTCTTGTCGGCCATGCCGGTTATCGGATTAAGGTTAAAAATAAAAAACGAAGCGGACCTCAGATGATGCCAAGTCACGATGTGGGACTTCGAAATGTACGAATACGCATGGAATACCTCTTTGGAACGGACTTTTCGATGGAAGAAAATCAGGACCATGACCATTATGAACTCACGTTATGCGTGCAGCGCTACAACTAATTAAAGGAGCAAAAAAATGAAGGAAAATATGAATAGAATATGGATAGGAATCATCATCGATGACCAAAAGTCGCATATAGACCATCTGCTTGAGATGGTCGAAGAGATTGGCTATGTGCAGATTGCCAAAACGTTTAATGATCCGAAGGATGCCAAAATTTTTCTGCGTGCCAACAAAGTGGATTTTATGATCCTTGATGTCGAATTGGGGAAAACCAACGCTTTTGATTTTTTAAGAACCTTGCCCAGCACAAATCTAAAAACAATTCTTTATACAGCACACCGCCAATACGAGGATCCGGGATATGATTTCGGTGTCGTTGATGTGCTGCTCAAAGAGGTGTCGAAGAGTCGTTTCTATGCCGCACTGCGCCGGGTGGATGAAGCGCTCGCTAAATTGATCCCACTCTCTGATCATGATTCACTGGAAAATTATACCTATTATTTTATGATCAAGGGGCCGGTGCGTTATCAGCGTACGGAGATTCGTATGAAAGAACTTGTTTATGTGGAAAGTACCAATGGACAGGTTAAATTTCATATGATCGGGGGTAAAACACTGAGCTGTAGCAGTACCATGCGGGAAGTATTGGGGCGATTGCCGGTCAGATGGTTTAAGCAATGCCATCAGAGTATTGTAATTAACATCAATTTTTTTTACAGCTATGGAGTGGGCGGTGTCTTGATGACCGAAGGGACGAAAAAAACGCTTCCTGTGGGTGATAAGAAACTGTATGCAGGCTTCTTTAGCTTCATTAACTCCAATATCCTTGGCGGATAAGCGTATTTGTCATTATAACCAATTAAAAATATGAGAAAAGATTCGTTCAACAATATAGGCCGTAAGACAGATGCGCATCTCTTACAGGCTCTACATATACTATTTACAGAAATACAAGTATTAAAAAGAGCAATACAGGATAGCTTTCAGACAGCGGATACCACTATTGAACTTCGTGATACGGCATTTGTCAAAGACACGGTAGGGGTATCGGACCGCACGTTGTTGCGGTATCAAAATTTAGGCCTCATTCGGGTACATCAGCGCGATAAAGGGGGGAAGAAGTATTTTAAACTTGACGATGTGTTACGGCTCAAACGTTACCTGAATGGTTGATATTTAAACTGCTGCTCTTGTTTCCTTATGCCATAGGCTTTGTTCGTCCCTGTCATGCCCTTCGCTCGCCAATATTCCTAGTTAACTCCTAGTTGAGACCTTGTGTTTACCTATCAAACTAGGTCTGAACTAGGGGATTCATCGGTATTTGATAAGTCAATCCCCACTGGAGGCCATAAGCAATCTGGTAGCAGATCAGTGTAGGGGTTTCTACTTGTCTATTGGCGGCCGTCGGACAATTGATAGGTTATCGTCGGACAAGCGTCGGACAATCTGTTTTGTGTTGTATTTTTCTGTTAATGAATGCTTTATGTTTGTTCTGTCAAGCAGAAATACCGGTATAAAAATCTTGGCGATTTATTTTTTAACCCTTAAAATTTTTAAAAATGGGAACAATTGTAAACGGAGCAAATGGAGGCTTTAGCGGTAAGGCCGGCTCAGTAATCGGTGCCAGCTGGAAGAGCATCAACTATATCAGAGGACTTGCTAAAAAAAGCAATAAGCCGTATACGGAAGCACAACTGATTGTACAGACCCGATTTAAGACGCTAATGCGTTTTCTGCTGCCGATCAATAATTTTCTAAAAATCGGTTTTGGCCAGAAAAAGGCAGATCGTCTTACACCGCTCAACTATGCTTTTCAGCTAAATCAGGATCTGGCCATTCAGGGTGTCTATCCTGATCTGAGCTTGGACTATAGCAAGATCAGAATTGCGGACGGGATCTATGGTGGTGGCGGAACAGTAGAAGCTGGTTTTGATGCGGATGAGATCACAGTGGCTTGGTCGACGGGCAATAATGATGTCTACGAAACAAAAGGAGACGATCTCTTTTATGTGATCTGTTACCATCCGGCAAAGGATGAATTCATGACTTCGCCAACTGTGCCGAAAAGGCAAGATGGGGTGATCACATTTGGAGTGCCTGAGCATCTGTTGGGTAATGCCGTGCATATCTGGTATTTCATGTCGGACCGGACAAAGACCAAAATCAGCAGAAGCAGTTATCTCGGTGAAATAATGCTCGCCTAATATGTAGAAAATTGCCAAGGGCATGCATGCCCTTGGTACATTTTGGTATCGAGAAAAGGATATTATTCAATTAATACAATTTCAGATGAAAAAAAGAAAAAGAAATAAGACAATAGGTATGCTGCTGACGCAGCAAAAGTTTTATCTGGCTAGCCAATATCTTTTGCCATTGGCATCGGTTATTAAGGAGGGATTTGCGCAGTATGTACGCCGGGAAAAAGCAAAGCATCTTTCCGCACGCAATTTGGCAATGGCGCATGCGGTCAAATATGCGGTCAAAGGTGAATACCCGGAGCTGTACATTGATCCTGCTCTGATTCTGCTCTCTGATGGTTCCGTAAGGGGGATAAGCGTAGAGGATATAACGCTGAATAATAATGCTTTGTGGCTGGACTTTGACGGTGGTAAGATCACGGCCATGAACCACGATGATGAGCTGCTATTAGTGGTGTATGATCCGATAGCCGGAGTTGCTATCCGTAACGAGACCCTGGTTACGCGCTCGAGTTCAGGCTTAAGACTCGAACTGCCTGATTATATGCAAAATGTCCGGCTTGATGTCTTTATCTTGGTACGCGATCGGAATCGAAACCGCTATTCGCGGAGTCAATATGCGGGCAACGTATAACTATTTTATATCATTAAATTATATCACTATGAACAGTGTAGAAATGAAAGGACCATGGTATGGTCTAACACAAAAACTGCCGATCGAGCCCAAGTACATGCTCGGTATGGCAAGCATATTATTGGTCATTATTTTCCTATTTGTTGGAAGTATTTTGCAATTTTTCGACCCGGCATCAGCTGCGCTTGATCTGGGGGTACTGTCCCTGCTTTATTTTGGCCTAATGGCCGGACTGGTCTTTATCTGTTGCTGCATCTGGTTGCTGGAATACCTATGGAGACCTTTCAAATATTATAGACAGGATATTTATTATCATTTTAATCAATTAAGCTCATGGCAACAATCCATTCTTTATTTCTCGGTTTTCTTTCTATTGCTCTTTGCATTTCTGCTACTACTGGAAATGCTGTTTTAGAGGGAACGTATAGCAATGCTAGTGTACGAAACACCGATCTGCTTAGACGGCAGATCTATGAAATTGCAGCGAATGAAATTGGGGTAAGGGAGACAGGAGGCGATAATAAGGGTGCAGAGATTTCGAAGTACCTTGCCTATGTAGGCCTAGGTGATGGCTACGGATGGTGTGCAGCTTTTGCCAGCTGGTGTTATGGTCAGGCTGGTCGTTCAACGCCGCGCAATGCATGGAGTCCCGCACTTTTTCCCAAAGCGCGCTGCTATATCAAAGCGCAGCTATTGGTAGGAAATGTACGACAAGCCGATTTGTTCGCGATCTATAGCAGTCCATTGAAACGGATCCATCATGTAGGGCTAATCAAAGCAGTGAATGGCCAAATGTTGATCTCGGTAGAAGGAAATAGCCATGACCGGGTAGAATCACGGCGGCGGCCCCTTACAACCATATATGCTATTGCTAATTGGATCGATTGAGGAGAGCACGGTCATGAATAAATATATAATTTCGGTCGCTGGGAGTTTACTATTTTGCCTCTTGGTAATAAGCGTTGTTGTGGTCACCGGCTGTAGCGTCTTCCGGGGAAAAAAACAGTTGGAAGAGAAATCCAGTAGGACTTATAGTCAGTATGAGCAGCAGAATTTGCAATTTCATCAGCAGCAGGATAGTTTGTCTTCCTATTGGTATTTTAGTACGGATAGTCTAATGTGGTTTCACCCCAATAGTGGATTATGGGCTAAGGGAGGACAACTTTTTGCCCACCAGTCAAACATAAAGCGAAGAGAAGAGAATTTGCAGCTTCAGCAGGTAAACAGCAAGGGGGCAGCGTCTTCTGATTTGATGGTGAAGCGGGAAAAGGACTGGTTAACCTCCATTTCGATTGTTGTTGTACTGATGGCTATTTTGGTAGGACTGGGCTATTTCGCTTGGAAAAGGATTACACAATAGGTGCTCGTTTTTTTAACAAAAGCCCCTGTTTCTACGCAGGGGCTTTTGTTTGATATGTAGATATAGGTCGGTCGCATTAATTTGCCGTCAAGGCAACTGCATTGAGCTGTCTGGAAGTCCCATCTGGACCTACAGCAACGATATTGTCGAAGATGACGCGTGTGCCTGGTACAATGCCATTGAGGGCAGAAGACATGCTTGAGCTCAGTTGCCCGCCCGAAGTCGATAACACGATGGCATCCGCGCGTGGTTTAGCAATAATCATGGTAAACTTGGTAACTTTGAAGGTAGCATCAAAGTCAAAGTTATCCAGTTTCGCAAATAATGCATTTTGTGCCTTAAGTGCTACCGTAGCCATTGATCCGCCTGTTTTGCCGGCAAACTTGGCAATAGGATCTGGAATGCGTTTCACACGGAATTCTGTCGAACTCAAGGTCTGCGTTTTTCCTGGTGCTACCTCAGCGGATACTGAAATATGTGCTGTACCCGGAGAACTCACTTTCACATTATACTTACCACCACCGGCACTGGAAATACTACCGCCACTCATGCTGACACGGATCTTATCGGTAGATGTACCCGGAGCTGATACCGATATAGGGTTGTTAACACCAATATAAAGCACATTCATCTTGTCTGGTGAAACGACTGCTGAAGGACGCGCTACTTGATAGGTCTGTACAGGGGTACGATATTCTTTATACGATCCGTCTGTCTGTTTCACCTTGATCACACCACTCCAGGTATAGATACCTTCGCGGCTCGTGTTGACTGAATAAACACCTTTTCCATCCACCACCTGAAGCGATGATCCATTGACCGAAATGGCCGGTTCAGATTTGGAATCGGATGCTGTCAGGAAGACCTCGGCTTTATAAGGTTGACCTTGGACCAAATAAGAAGTCGGTGCAACAGCAACCGCTGCAAATTTGTCCAGGTTAACGACGGCTTGATCCATTTTACCTAAAATAAGCTTAACCACATCAGACTCTGCGTTTTGTGCGTCGGTCTGTATTTTGGTCAGGATGGTCATTGCTGCGGTCAAAGGGGTACCACTGCCAAAATTAATTTCCTCCCAGGATTTCTTGCCGTTTACAGCCTTCTCCGGATCTTTTGCCTCCAAAGAGAATGAAACCATTTTTTGTTCTTCAGGTGTCAGTAGGGCCAATAGTTTGGTGCGCGTTGTATTGATTTTGTCTTTTAAGAGGGTACCCTTTTTCTCGTTGATCATCAAATTTGGGGAGATGTCTTCGTTTTCACGTTGGGCAAGATCACCCTTTTCTTCATCGTAGCCACCGCCTTGTTTGATAAATTCTTCTTTTAGCGACCCGATATACTGGTTGAGCTCGCCAATAATAGCCTGTGCTTTTTTAGCCTTCTCATAAATGGGCTTAGCACGTGCGGGCTCTTCCTTTAATTTGGTGTTTTCGAATGCGGTAAACAACTGTTGAACGGCCGTGCTGACATTCGACTTGGATGTTTCGAGACTGTTGTTGATATTTTTGAATGCATCCAAGATGGAATCTGGTACATTGAGCGCCAATAAGGCGAGCAAGACCAGATAGAGGATGCCAATCATCCTTTGTCTTGGAGTTTCTCTTCCTAATGCCATTGTTTTAGATTTAAGTGATACAAGAATTAATTACACACGCGGTTGATTCATCGCGCTCAACATGTTGCCATAGATGGCATTCAAGGCATTGAGGTTTTTCGCAAGCTTGCCCACTTCATCTTTAAATGCTTTGGAATCATCCAACGATTCGTTGAAGTTCTGCATGGTAAAGCTTAGGTTCTCATAAAACTTGTTCATGGATTGTAAATGTGATGCCGAATCGCGTAACTCACGTTCATACATCGCATTTAATTGACTTAGGTTGGTTGTCAAACTTTTTACCTGTTCATGGTAGTTAGACGTATCGCCAGAGGTATTCGACATAGCGACTAGGTTTTGTGAAGCTTTTTCAAACGCTAGGCTCAGGTTATCAAACTTAGAAGTTGCTGTTCTAAGTTTATTGGTGAATTCCTCTGTTGCTAGTGAAACATCTGATAACTTATTGATGGCTGATACCTTTTCACTGAAATCACGTAGGCCACGACCGAGATTTTCAATGCTTGCGGGTTCAATATTGGCATCGGCGAACATTTTATCTAAAGCCGCTGTGGCCGACGGACCTGCCGGTTGGGCAACAACAGTTTTTCCTCTTTGTGGAAGCTCACCATTAAAATTGTCGTCCAATTCGGGGTAAACACGGGTCCAGTCCGGTTCTGGCGCTGGTGGGTTGAAACCCATTAAAAAGAAAAGGAAGGCTTCTACACCTAAACCGATTCCGATCATATAGTTGGCTGTGGTGCCGCCGATATGTAGAATCTTAAATAGTACCCCGATGATGACGATACTCGCTCCCCAGGATATGGCCACATTCAGCCATCTAGAATTGTCTTTTTTCTTGCTCATTTTTTTTATCAGTGTTTGGTTTAATTTTTCTTGGAAAGTTTGAAATTCCTACGCTTTAAACTTTATTATAAACGGTAAATACCTTTTTTATAGTATGTTTAAGTGAAGCATGCTATATAAAGCCAGTTATCTGTTTGTAATTGGCTCTTTAGGCTCAAAAAACATACCAAAAGGCTATCATCAGGAGTAGGATATGTAGATACTGAGAATTTAAGTTAAGAGCATGAAGTTGTTGGATATATTTCTGCTAAGCTGCTATAGCTCGATTGAATTTCGCTGTGGAGAATTTCAAAGAGCACATTTATTGAGGATTAAATATAAAATAAAAAAAGGTTTTCACTCGGGGAGAATGAAAACCTTCAAATAACCAATTATAAACCTATCAAGGTGATGTAAATATATGGTTTTTTTTGTTCTTTTTGCAATTTTAATCTGTTTTTTATCTGATTTTTTTAATAAAAAGATGTTTTTGTTGATTTTTTGATTCATTTTGTTTGATTTTATGTTTTTTTTATTATAAAAAAAGTGTTTTATTTGATTTTTTTGCTGTGATTTTTTGTTTATATTGTATATGTGTGGTTTTTATCGCGTTTAAGGTGTGGTATTTTGTCTTAAGTAGTTTTTTTTGTTTGTAAATGCTTATCTGTGATTAGCATAATGCGCAAAAATATTCTTAGCCACACTTTCAACTGATTTTTCTCAAAATAAAACAAACGTTAGGCCTTCTTAGGAGTTATACTTTAATAAGCTATAAATCGTAAACACAAAGAAAGAACAATATGATGAACGAAACATTAATTCAACTTTCACAGAAGTGGCCCGCCTGGCTCTGGAATATTGCATTAATCCTCTTTTCATTTTTAATAGGTTTTCTGATCAAACTGTTTTTTATACCGCTTTTGCGCAGACAAGCGATTCAGCAGGAATCTTATAGTTTATTTCGTTCCTTTGTAAGACGTTTTAACCGTGTCTTGAGTGCATTTATCCCCTTAATTGTTTTCAATAGTTTACTGCCCTTTACCCAATTTAACGAAAGGACGCTCCGCGTGGTGAGCAAAACCAATGAACTTTTATTGGTTAGTTTCTTTGCCATCGTTCTGATACAGGGGATCAAGGTTTTTGAAGATTATCTCTACCATCGTTTTGATATTAACAAGGAGAATAACCTGCGCGAACGAAAGATTAGGACGCAAATCGTCTTTATCCGAAAAGTGGTGGTTACCCTTATCGTCGTGATCTCTCTGGCGATTATTTTATTAAGCTTTGATAGTATGCAAAAGATCGGCGCCGGCTTGCTCACAGGTGTCGGGGTTGGTGGTATTATCATCGGTTTTGCTGCACAGAAGTCCTTGGGGAATCTCCTCGCTGGCTTTCAGATTGCTTTTACACAACCTATACGTATGGATGACGTATTAGTAGTAGAAGGGGAATGGGGGCGCGTGGAGGAAATCAATCTAACTTACGTAGTGGTCAATATCTGGGACAAACGCCGCTTGGTTTTACCCATTACCTATTTTATTGAAAAGCCGTTCCAAAATTGGACGCGCACGACTTCTGAGATATTAGGAACCGTATTTATCTATACAGATTTTACGGTACCTGTCCAGCTATTGCGTGAAAAATTGACTTCCTTACTTACTGGGCATCCGCTTTGGGACGGGAAAGTCAATGTGCTTCAGGTAACAGATTTAAAAGAGCGTACCACGGAGATCCGCTGCCTGATGAGCTGCCGTAATTCGGGGCAGGCTTTTGACCTGCGCTGTTTTATACGCGAGGAAATGATATCGTATATCCACACAAACTTCCCGAATGCACTAGCCAGGACAAGGGTGGATTATCAAGAAGGCTTTCAAAAGGATATATAATAGCTGAGGAGCGCTTGATAAATGATGGTCTGTTGAAAATAAACGTAATTTGTTTAAGTTTGTCTAAAATTTTAGCGCTAGCGATATGCTGATTTTCTATATTATCTTCTCCAGTATATTGATTTTACTGAGTGTATTACCCTTTATTCAAAGCCAGCATTGGGTATTTCGGGTAGCCGAATTTGTCAAGCTGCAGCTGCTGGTATTTCAGGTGCCAGTATTGGCTTTGGGCTTTTATCTTGTGACTGAAGACCCCTGGTTATGGTGGTTGCAAGGTGTACAGTTGGCGCTGATTGTATACCATGCCTATATATTGATCCGCTATACCAAATTTTGGCGTCGCGAAAAATATGAAAAGGGCAAGGATGCATCCGATAGCATTAAAGTAATCTCCTGTAATGTGCTGCAATTTAATACGGCTTATGATCGCTTCATTCACCTTATTCAGAAAGAACAGCCGGATATTTTTTTGACCATGGAAAGTGATGCGGCATGGGAAAAAGCCTTGCGTGAGTTGGAGAGCGATTATCCTAATTTTGAGAAGGTAACTTTGGACAATACCTACGGTATGCACTTTTATACCAATCTGAAGATCAACAAATGTGAGGTGCATTATTTTGTAGCTGATGATATTCCCAGTATTGAAGCTGAACTGGAAACCGCCGACGGACACCGTTTTATCTTTTTTGCCGTTCACCCGCCACCGCCGAGTCCAACAGAGGAGGAAACTTCCAAAGAAAGGGACGGCGATCTGCTCAGTGTGGCTAAACGGGTGCGCGATTATAAAATGCCCGTTGTTGTCACGGGAGATTTTAATAATGTGGCTTGGGCAAAATCTTCGCTCTTGTTCAAAAAAACTAGCAGGTTGATCGATGCACGCATCGGACGTGGCATTCTATCTACCTTTCATGCCAACTATTGGTTTTTCAGAGTTCCGCTGGATCTGTTGTTTCATAGTCCCACCGTATTTATTGACAAGCTGTTTATCTATCCATCAGTTGGGTCCGACCATTTTCCCATGGGCTGTACATTTTTTATCGATCGTTATTCCGAAGAGCAGGCGGAAGATATCGAACATTTGGAAGCTGGCGATATGTCGGATGTCAATGAGATGATTGCTGAGGGTAGAGAGGAAGAAAGCGAAAATCGAATTCCGGAAGGGGAATAAGGAAGTTAAATTCCGGATTGGCTTTCTTTTTAATGAAAAAAGGGAAGAAATTTGTTTGAAATGCTTAATTTAACGACACTAAGCAAGATAAACCGAATCCAATCCATGGTAAGAGATCATTCTTCTTCGTTAACTTCGGCAAAGCTCTTGTCGAAAACTATCGATTTTCTCCGCTTCCCCCTAATCGTAGGGGTCGTATTTATTCATACTGATTTTTCGAATATCATCATTCAGGGTTCAAAACAGGTTAATATGCTCCATTTTCCTGTTTTCGCACACGTCTTTTTCTTATTTTCGAAGATCGTCTTCGAAGTCTGTGTGCCGCTTTTCTTTTTTATTTCAGGCTTTCTTTTTTTTTATCGTACGGAGTCCTTCACGTTTGAGGTCTATCTCAAAAAATTAAAGAGCAGGCTGCACAGTCTGCTTATTCCTTATATTTTTTGGAACCTAGCGGTACTGTTTTTTTTCTTTCTGGCACAGACTTTTTTCGGTGCACTTTTATCGGGCGCCAATAAGCCAATTGTTCAGTACAGTATATCAGATTGGCTTTGGTCTTTTTGGGACACTTCACATATCCATGTCCAGGCTACAAAAAACTTACCCGTCAATTCACCTTTTTGGTTTATCCGTGATCTCATGGTGCTTGTGGTCCTGTCGCCCATCGTTTATATTTTAATTAAAAAGTTACATCTATTTGCGGTGTTGGTAATAGGGGTTATCTGGGTCTGCAATCCTTATTTTTACCTGCCCGGATGGAGTACGGTTTCTTTCTTTTTCTTTTCGGCAGGGGCTTACTTTAGTTTGCATAAAAAGAATTTTGTGCTCATCATGAAGTCTTTCTTGCCCTGGCCAATTCCATGTTATATCCTGCTGCTCGTATCGGCATTTTATAGTTTGGGCGAAGGCTGGTGGAGCTATAGCTATTGTGCAAATGTATTGGTCGGATTGATAAGCGTGGTTGCAGTTACAGCCTACTTTATCGAAAAGGGACACTGGGGACCCAATCACTTTTTGGCCAGTGCCAGCTTTTTTATATTTGCTTACCACCGTTTGCCATTGGTTTTTATTATCAAATTCCTATTTAACCAGATTAGACCGCAAACGGATGCTACACTGCTGTTTTTGTATTTTCTCTGCCCAGCTATTATTATACTGTTGGGACTATTGTTTTATTGGGCTATTAAAAAGCTGTTGCCCAGCTTCACGGCAGTTATTTGCGGGGGTAGATTATCATGAAAAAAAAGAATTGGATCATTTTAGCAATCATAGTTGCTATATTGACAGCCGTAGTCATACTTTATAGATTTTATTATCCGAAAAATATAAAGTTGCTCAAGTCGGAGTTTGTTTTTACGGAGTTGATCCGATTGAAAAGTACAACAGTGAAGAATCAGGGGGCTTCCAATACCTGTTGGTCTTATACTGGGAATTCCTTTCTCGAATCAGAAATGATCCGAATGGGTAGAGATCCTGTAGCGATTTCGCCGCTATATACCGTGAGGAAGGCTTATCTTGAACGGGCCAGAAACTACCTGCGCCTGCATGGTGGTCTAAAATTAAATGAGGGCGGACAGCTTCATGATGTTATGCAAATACTGCGTCTTTATGGGGCGATGCCCAGAGCTGCCTATACGGGAATTAAAGCGGGTAAAAGCTCGAGCAACTTCAAGGGCTTGCGCGCTGTATTGAACAGTACACTATCCAGTATGTTAAAAAGCAGGGAGCTGAAAAGGAGCTGGGAGCAAGATATGGAGCTGCTAATGGATGACTATCTGGGCAAAGTTCCCGTGAATTTTGATTATCAGGGTAAATCGTATACAGCACTTAGTTTTGCTGATCAGGTGATAGGCATCGATCCAGATCAATATATTCATATCGCTTCTGTAACCACTGCGCCCTACTACAAACCATTTGTTTTTTTGATTCCTGACAATTGGTCTTTCAGTAAGTTTTATAACTTACCAATGGAAGAACTAACAGCTGTTATTGATCGGGCTTTAATAAAAGGCTTTACGGTAGCGTGTACAGTTGACATTTCGGAACCTGGTTTTTCCTGGCCCTATGGCATCGCGTATGTTCCCCAAAAGTCGGTGTCAGACATGACAGCGGAAGAAAAGAAGACGCAATTCGTCAGGCCACAACCTGAACGTAAAATTGATGCTATGGAGCGCCAAAATGCATTTGATGCATGGCAAACAACAGATGATCATGCGTTGCATATTATTGGCTTAGTAAAAGATCAAAACGGAAAAGAATACTATGTAGCCAAGAATTCTTGGGGCAGGGGCAATGCCTTCCAGGGTTTTGTCTACCTCACGAAAGAATATGTACGCTATAAAAGCACAGCCTTGATGCTTCACAAAGATGCTCTTGAATCATCTTTGAAAAACAAATTGTAAAATTAGCTGCTCAGTGGTTGCTGTTGCGGTCTGCTTCGATTTTGATACATGTTTTCCAGGTAAGTCCCTAGTGATCGAGTACGTTCGGTATCCACATTACTGATATACCGCTGAAACATCTGTTCTGTACTATGTCCAGTGGCATCCATCAGCAATGCTGTAGGAATTTTACCATAAAAATTTGTAGCAAAACTCCTACGGCCGATATGGCTGGTAATCGCTTCACATTTTGGAATAAGCTGGTCTAAGGAACGGAATCCGTTTCGCTTCCTGACTTTTACCAGCGAGGTAATACCTGCAAGACGTGTCACTTCCTTGATTTGCTCATTATATTTTTGAGCAGTCATTTTATGGGGGAAGCGATGCCCGTTATTCGACATAATAATTAATGCCGTAGGATGAAGCGGAAGTAAAATGCTTTTCTGTGTTTTCTGTTGGGTGAAGGATAAACAGGGCTTACCGTCCAGAATCTCCATCATGTCCAGATTGAAATTCATGAAATCAGACACGCGTTGCCCGGTGTAGCAGCTGATCACGAGCCAATCTTTGGCGGCTTTTAAATGAGACGGGACATCTATATTTTTAATTGTGCTAATTTCATCCTCACTTAAGCTTATAGCACGATTTATTTTTTTGACCTTGGGCAGTTCTAACTCATAAACAAAAGTTCGCACCCCTCTTTTTTCCAAAAAATTAAGTACTGTGCGTACAAAATGTATCGTGCGGTGTATGGTGCTTATACTGTAGTTTTCGGCTTCACCATAGGCAATAAATTGCTGTACAAAAAGGCTATTCACCTGGTCCAGCATCAGATGTTTTTGCTGATACCCCTCAAAACGTTTTAATAAACGAAAGAACACAAGGTAGCGTTTGTGTGTGGTCGAAGTAATGAGGTGAATTCGGCTTTTTATAAAATTGTCTACGCTTTGTAGCAGTCCGCCTACAGGAAGCAAAGGCGTTGCTTCTGAGCAGCATTTTTTGACTAAGCGGTTGACTGCTCGAAGTGAAAACTCCTTTTTATTCGACTTTAATTCAGAAAGATAAGTCGCTATTGCAATCTTCATTGCATCCAGCTTTGTATTTAGCTTTTTAAACTTTTTCAGATAAATGTTACAGGGACGTTGTTTCTCCTCGTCCCATTGAGCCGGAACAATTTTTAAAGAAGTTTTAATAAGAAACTGCTGTTGTTGATCGTCAACAAATGCAAGATAGATGAATGATATTGAAGTAGGATTCAATAAGGTAAAATTAAAAATCATGAGGTAAACTTTTTGCTATTGTCTGAGCATAAAGATACTAGATTATACAGATTAGTCTAATTCAGACTACAATCCTACCTATTCAAATATAATTATTTTTTTTTAATTACTTACAAGATATGCCTTTAAAATAATCATTCGGTTAGTAAATGTTTTCAATTGTACAAAAGACAAGTTATAAATCAAAAACTTTTCTACTTAACTTATTTGTAATCAGATTGTAATGTTTTTTTTCTAGTCTGAATTAGACTAATAATTTACAATTAAAATAGCTAGTACAAGCTTGTTGAAAAAATATAATAGACCGAAATATGAAGAGTAAACAGAGATATGTCGCGCCGAAAATTGAAATACTTTTAATTGTACTGGAGAATTGCTTTGACAATTTCATCAATATGTACTCCTGCAATAAAGCGAAGTATAGCCAGCCTGAAAAATCTAAGGTGTCGAATTTATAAATTAACAATTACCTTAATGGACAAGAAATTAAAACTTGCGTTCGCAGATGATAACGTATTGCACCTGAAAGTAATTGAGCATCTGGCCAGAGAAATGGGGAACTATGAGATGCTATACTCCTGCCATACTGGAAAAGAGCTTTTGCATCTACTTGAAACAAATAGGGAACAACCGGATGTGTGCATTCTGGATTTACATATGCCGGAAATGGACGGCATGGAAACAGCCCGCGTACTAAGACACCGCTATCCCATGATTCGATTATTTGGTTATTCGGCCAGCGAAAGTGCAGATGAAAAAAAAAGGTTCCTTGATAGTGGTGTGAAGATCGTTTTCTCAAAACAATCTCCCCGAAAAATGTTGAAATCTATTTATCATTATACAAGGCTCTGTGAAAATTTGGACATTATTGATTTTGAAAAGAATTTATTAAGGAAATGGAATTTTGTAAACCAGCTGTAGCAAATGACAGGATGCAATTTGGAGCGCTAAAACTAGCTGATTATGATAACCAGCTTAGTAAAAGGCTAAACCATACATCGTTTTTTTCCATCGTTCGAACCTGTTCTCCTGTCAGTATAAAAATTGGCCCAACCTTTTATGATTTTGCAACTGGCGAACTCATCTTTATTGGGCCACGCGATGACATCGAGATAGCACAACCTATCGTTGCCGAAGGATATTTATGCTGGTTTACAGCAGATTTTTATCAACGATCTAAACTCGATACCGAAATACTCAATTCAGAATTGTTTTTTGGAAGTTATCCCTTTCTTTCTATGCGGGATTATAGAACAGATCTGGTATTCAACAAGCTATTTGTAGAACGTTTGAGAGGCTGCATTGAGTACCGTACCATTGATATGATGGTAGCCCACCACTGCTTTGAGTCTTTGTTGCTCGAAGGATATCAAACTATGTTATCGCTAGAAACAACACATGGATCTGCAGACATCGCTGCCGTTCAGTTATTTAACAGATTTTCGGTCTTATTGCATAAGCACTATCGCGAACATACCAGTGTGCAGTATTATGCGGACCGTCTGCACCTCTCTCCCCGGAAATTGACCGAGCTGTGTTCTGCCGTTGCTGGTAAATCGGCTAAATGTGTGATATCCAATGTTGTGACCCAGCAGGCTTTGCGCTATATAAAGCACACTGACCTTTCAATATCCCAGATTTCCTATGAGATGGGCTTTTCGGATGAATCTAATTTTCGCAATTTTTTTAAAAGGCAGACAGGTAGCAATCCGCTTTTCTATCGTCAAATTTAACTTTGGGAGCTCGATTATGCTTTTTTAGATTCTTTTTTGAAGTATAAATAGGGACGCTTATTGGCCGGCATCCGGCGGGCAGTTCTCGGCAAAGCCTTTTTGTCGAGTATTCCACTGCCTAAGTATTTTAACAGCAAGGCATATAATCTTTCCGACGTGAATGCCGCCTGGTAATCTTTCCTAAAGTCGGCGACCATCGCTTCGAGTGTCTTTGGACTGTTGAAATAGTCGGATCGGTAGATTATATAAGCGATGAGCTCGCGTTGTTGACGATGGTGCTCGCTTTGGCTGCTACTTTCATCAAATGAAGACATCGGACTCGTTAATTCTTGATCCGCAAAGTAGCTCTTCTTAAAGTCCTTTAAATCGGTTAAATGTTCCTCGTCGATCTTTAAAGCTAAGGCCGAATCAAAGAAATCTGCTAGTCGAATGGCAAATGGCCGACAGATTTTTGAAAGGCTATCCACAGATAATGAACCGGTTTTACGGTAAGCGCTCCGAATAGTGGATGTGGATACCCCTACAAAACTGGCCAGGCTCTCTAAGGTTAACCCTGTTAAATCGATGATTTCCAGTATTCTTCTTGAAATTAATTCTGCTATTTGCTGATCTGATATTTTTCCCATACTTAATCTTTTCTTCTCTGCAATTTTATCATGCGAGCGTATTGCAACACTGTTTAATCCATAAGTTCCACGAGGTACATGAGGGTCTACCGTTGCTTGTTTTAAGAAACTGATCATCAAATATAGGCGAATAAAATGAACAGTACCGTGTAAGAAATAGGGATTATCATGTGCAAATTCCCATTTCTTTCCAAAGTTCAAAGAGAGGTTTGTGATATGACAAGAAATTTTCAAAATACCAAGCTGTGGAAATCTATATTTTTGTCCTGCAGTCTATTCTTTTGCTGTGCTCTCCTTGCTCAGGAGAATAGAAATTTACCGGACAAGGTGCACCATGCTGAGCCCCTTTATAATGACCTTGTACGCGACCTTGGAGCAAGAAAAGGGGAAAAAGAATTCAATCTGGGAGCGGATATCAAACGAACCAGTCTGAAGGATGATTTTGGATATCTCATGGAGTATGAATTTGCACCAATTGATCGCTTAGGACTCGAGGTAGAAACGGATTTTGCCTATGCTAAAAGCCGTATTGCCAATGTACCTTCAACAAATCAATTGGAAAGATTGCGATTGTCGTCGCAATATTCATTCTATGTCTCAAAAAAGAAAGCCACCACCTTGGCTGTCGGGTATACACAGATCTTTAACTTTGTCAACGGTGGTACTGCCTTTAATCCTTTTTTTATAGCCGCCAAAAATTGGCAGCGTCATTGGCATACGTTAATTTACACCGGGCCGGAGATTGCTTATCAATACACCACATCCAAAACGGCTTTGAATTGGCAGATCAACACGTCGTTTCATTATACTGTGCCGAATACCGATCATTTTATCGGTGTTGAGATCAACCAGGAGATTTCATCCGAAGGCATACAAACTGTTTTGCATCCCCAAATCAAACTCGGCCTTAGCAAAAAATTGGCCATCGGTATGGCCATCGGCCTACCGATAGGGGGTACGGAAAATAGGCTAAGTTCCTTTTTACGGATTATTTATCAGCTTTAGCGGAACTGGATTTTCTGATAGTAAAATATTGCCAGCTGCCACCTGTTTAACTTAAAGCAGTTATTTATCCAGGTTTTAAAATCTCTTCGGAGGAAAATTTTATATCGATTATTAATATATAATTATTTTCAAATAACTATATTTGATCTGTCCATATTATTGAACTTAGTCGATTGTGTTTGAAAAAGCGCTAAAAATTCTATTGCTATTAAGCACTTGTTTTGCTATGCCTGTTTTTAACAGAGTAGTGGCTTCAGGCTATTATGAAATCGAAATTCTTTCGGGAATCGATCCCTTTCACCGTAATATAGAATCTGCGGCCCGCGATAAACAAGGGTTTATCTGGTTTGTTGCTGGAAGCCTTCTTTACCGGTATGATGGCATTGCAATAAAAGCATTTAATGAGCTTTATACAGAACCTTTGGGTTTTACGGAAGTGAATAAACTGACCGCCGATGATTTGGGACGGCTATGGTTGGAGACAAGAAATGGACTGTTCATCTTTGATACACAGCTATGGCGATTTATTGAAAAAGATAGTTTTTCAAAAGGGCTCTCGGGCGAGGATGTCATTGCACTATATAATCAAGGGAAAAATCTTTTTGTGGCAACCCGATCGGGTATTCTCTGGCAGATCAGTGGTTTTCGGAAGAAAAAGCTGATGTATTTTCAGCCCGCTTTATCCGAAATGCGGCGGCCGGTAGGTAAAAGTCTCCTTGCAGATGAAAGCAGGCTTTGGTTTGCTTACAACAGCTTACTTTTTTTTATAGATTTAAAATCGGGGAAAACGCAACAAGTGCAGATGCCAAAAAAGGTTTATCAGGAGCTAGATGATCTATTTTTATTGGAAAATGGTCTGCTGCTGCGAAATTACGGCTTGGGTTATATGACCTTTGACGGAAGGGAATTTCACCAATTACATCTGAAGGGGCTCAATACCGGCGATATGCGCGACTGGGCCCATTGGTCCTTTGCGGAAACGGGAAAGATCATTTTCCTTTTCGGTGATGGCCGCTATTTTGAATTTAGAAATAACCTTGAAATGACGCTCTTACGTCAGAATAAACACGATATCCGTAGAAGTTTGTTTAAATCAAGGCTCAACCAGCTTGATTTTAATGGACACGAAGGTCTCTGTGCAACAGAGAATGGCTTGTATAGTCTCGCCAGAAGAGTCTTTGAGCTGAATTACTGGAACACCGGTACGGCAAGGGCAATCGTAAAACAGCAGGATAAGTACTATGTGGGGGGCTATGCTCCGTTAAAATATTTTACGTCAAATAACCTTGCCATAAAAGAATCGGCCCCGCTCAATAATTATTATGCTTTTTTGCCAATCGACAAAGATACTGCGCTTGTCGGGTTGGAGGGTAATTTTTTGGGTTTATTGGTCAATGGAAAATTTAGATCTTTATCTTATCAAAAGGCGAAGGGCACCCTCGAGGATTTGTCCACCATGGTGTACAGCCTCTGTCATTATCGGAAAAATACCTATCTGGTTGGCACGTCCTGTGGACTATGGATCTACAATCGCGATACAGGATTAGTTAGTCCGTTAAGGGATAGAATGGGAAAACTTGTTGGAATAGGCGAGCGAGTCAATTCCATTCAAGTACGACAACAGGTCATTTCCTACACCACCGGAAATGGTTATTTTGAATACTTGGCGGGCCAGCTGCGGAAAATTTATCCGCAACAAAGCGAAAAACTCCAGGTGTACAGCCATTCATTTCGGCATAATAAGGTTTTCCTGGCAACAAAAGGAAAGGGGCTGATAGCCATCGACGCTAGCACAGGACATGTTGATACCTATAACACGAACGCCGGGCTAGCGCATAATGTGGTTTTTAACATGGCTTGGGTGGATAATCTGCTGTTTTTGGGGACCTTTCGGGGACTGTCGATTTGGGACGGTAAAAATTTTTACAATGCTTATGCGATGCATGGGCTGCCATTTGAAGAATTTAATCAGGCTTCTATACTCGAAGATAAGCTTCAAGGGCAATTGCTTATCGGTGGTGTACTCGGCTGTATTGCTATCCAGCCGCAGCAGTTTTTGTATAATCTGAAGCAGGAAACAGTGCCGCCGCCGGTATTGGCAACAATTGCTATGGGTACCGGCTCCGGGAATATCATAACTTCCTTCACACCAAAAGATGGGCAAGATACGCTGATTTTCAATAAAAAAATCGAATTTGCAAATCTTAGAATAGCAAAAATAGATGCCTATAAGCAAAATTACAAAATCTACTTTCGCCTCCGGCCTCTCATAAAATCCTTTCAGGAAGTGCCGGCATCGGGGGAAATTAGCCTTTCCGATCTAAAAACAGGAGAGTACGAACTTGATGTGAAGACGATAAGCGACAACGGTCTAAGTGTGAAAACCAAGCGGTGGCTGTTTTATAAAAAGCCGAAATTTTATGAGACACAGCTTTTTTATGTGCTGGTTACGCTAGGGCTGGGCATTGTTCTTTATATCATCGCAATTATCCGATCTTCACAGCGCAAGCGGGATAAAAAGCTTCGGCTGGAACTCGCGCGCGACCTGCATGACGAAGTTGGCGGCCTGCTTACGGGAATTGCCATGCAGTCTGATCTTATGGCTATAGGTCAGCAGTCCGCGGGGCGGCATCGGTCGCTAGAAAAAATTGCAGCCTATAGCCGGGAAGCGGTACAAACGATGGATGATGTCATCTGGGCAATAGACTCGCGCAATAATAGCCAGCGAAGTTTAGAAGACCGGATGAGGTTTTTGGTTTCGCAGATTCTGCCGATGCAGGATGTCGATGTCAAATTTGATATAAATCTGCAGAGCGCCGGCCAGCTGCCTCAATATGTACGTCAGAATGTATACCTTATCTTTAAAGAGGCATTGCATAATATCTGTAAACACAGCCCCAATGCGAAAGTTGATATATTTTTAAAAATAGATCATCATCAGCTTATTTTAAAGTTGTCAAATTCGTTAAAGCAAATTGAAGAAACGCCTCCACATACAACGTATCCTAGACGTCGTGGTCAAGGTACGATTAATATGAAACGTCGGGCAGAGGCTATAGGGGCTAAATTCGAAGCAGCAAAGTCCGAAGACCGTTATTGCATTCAATTAGTAGCGAAGTTTAAAGTGAATAAACTTTTTCTTGATTTTTTTAATTGATATGATGCAGCATACCCCCCAATTTTGGATAAGTTTAAGCTTCGCTATACTGGGGGGAGTTTTTTGCATATCAGGTCTTTTATCCCGCTTTTATCGTTTTTTTAGATACAAAGATATAGGGCAGCTACTGATCAGTGTGGGGGTGATGGCCTTGATTTGGCATGTCATGATCTATTGCATGATCTATACGGGAGAAATTCAATATTATCCGCGTATTTATAACAAAGGAATACCCTTTTATTATCTTGTGGGCCCGTTTTTCTATTTTTATGTTTGGCTCAAATTTAATCCCAATACGACACTGCCTAAGTATTGGATACTACATTTATTACCCTTTTGCTTTGGATTGATTGATGTCATTCCGTATGCGATAGCCCCTGTAGAAGAACAGAAAAAACTGCTCCGGATGTTGGTGGAAGACATTCCGCTTGGATTTAAGCACCATTATGGTTTTGTGGATCAGCAATTACATTATATGCTGCGATTTGGGCTCGCTATTGCCTATGCCATTGGGCAATGGCGGATGTATTATAATGCAGATATAGATGCGAAAGTTACGAAAAGGGAAGTGCTGATTTTTAACAGCGTGTACAGCACCTATCTATTATTGCAATGTAGTATTGTGTTAGCTATTATCCTTAACAGCAGTCAGGAGGCCTATATTCTTAAAAGTCTGGATAAGCTGCTCTGGGTAAGCTTCTGCTTTCTTTTGTTTAGCCTGTGGTTTATGCTGGATGGAAATAAAAAATCAACATTATACGACTTAAAATAACACACACTTATCTTATATTTTTATGCCAAACACAAAATTTAGACTTGCAATCATAGAAGACCGTATGCCTGTTCTCGAATCGTTAACGTCTTACTTTGAGGATAACGCTCAGTTTGACCTGGTCGTTGCAGCACGTGAACTTGATGAGCTGCTTGAAGGTACCTGGAGTCCTGAATGTTTAGATTTGCTGCTCTGCGATATTGGACTGCCAAATAAAAACGGCATTGAAATAACTTGGTTTATAAAACGTAAATTCCCGCATATACAAGTTGTTATGTTTACTGTGTTTGATGATAAAGAACATATATTTCAGGCACTTTGTGCGGGTGCCGCTGGTTATCTGCTTAAAAGTACGCCGTTACCGGAAATGGAGCAGTTGCTCGTGGAGGTCATGAAGGGAGGTTCGGTGATGAGTCCGCAGGTAGCTCGTTTGGTCATATCTCACTTTAACCCTGCACTTGATCATAAAGTCGATTATCGGCATCGCGAGCAGCTTACCCCTCGCGAGATAGAAATTGTTTCCCTTTTGCAAAAGGGGTATACCTATAAAAAAGTTGCTGAAACCGCGTTTATTAGTGTTGATACCGTTAAATTCCACATTAGGAATATCTATGGAAAATTACAGGTTAATAGCCGCTCGGAGCTTATGCTGAAATATAATAAACCGATTTGACAGAACTTCTTTTCGCGAAAAACGATACCTAAAGAAAACAGGAAACTCATTTCAATGGATGGATTAACTATGCGATGCATGCACTATCTGTTTTTGAGATCTTCTTAAGAACATCTTAAGAAGATTCTATCTTACCGACATATACCTATTTTAAGTTAATTTTTTTTGTAAAAACCACCCTTATGGGCAGGTAATCACTTTGCTTGTATTTTTAAATTTGTGATGCCATTTTAAAGCAACTTAATCTATTTAATTAAAAGTATGCAAAGTTATGATCTCTCACCTAAGCAATTTAGGGTGTTTTCGGTATTGCATGCAGACAGCGATCTGCTCATGCGAAAAATAATTTCGAATGTTTTCTCCAATGAAGCATTTCAGCTGGATTCCGCCGCCAATGGAAAAGAAGCCTTTGCCCTTTTGGAATCAAGGGGCTATCAGTACGATATCGTCATTACCGAAATGCATATGCAGTATGCAAATGGGTATGAAATTATCAATAAGGTGATGAAGGAATCGCCGCGTACACGGACGCTTATCACATCTAACATGAGTTATCTCCATATTCGTGAGGGACTGGAAATTGTGCGTGAAGACTGTTTTAAAAAACCGCTGGTCGTGGGAAAACTATTGGAAAGAGTGAAGCTAATCATGGAAGGTGATCCTGAGGCTGCTAGACAGTTACTTCCAGAAGTTGGGTCTAAGGTCATAAATATGCCTGAGAGCCAGTGCAACGAAGCTGAGCCGCATCAAATGCAGCTGGATTCTTTCTTGGAGAACTCAAAAATAACACATTCAGAACAACCTCAGGGAATAGTCCATATGCAAGATTTAGTAGCTGTGGAGGATCTAGTAGCTCTGGAGGAGCTGATAGATGTGCGTGAGATAGAAAAGGTACATGAAAAGATAGATATGCAGGCGGTGGTACGTGCGCAAGAAGATGCCATGAATGAGCTTTTTGTAGCTGAATATGTAGCAAGGGAAGAAATTTTGGCAATAGATATCGTACCTGAACAACCCGTTTTAGTAGCGGCTACACAGAAATCTCCGGTCATGTCAGGTAAACGATGGTGGTAAATAATTAATACACACGAAAAATTTTATGTATATAATACAATCATTCTCAAGCCTGATGCAGGCAACAAATTCTCCCTTGGTAAACACCGCTAATTCATTATTGACGGGCTTGAAAATACAAATGGGGCAGCAGTGGTATATCTGTGGTAAATTAGCACTAAATGAAGGAAATAGCCCTAGAAGACCGCTGAATGCATCTCCGGAATCATTGGAATGCCAGTTGCTGTTTAAGGCAGCAATTTTGACGAGCGGTGTCGGCGCCGACACTCCACTGATGGTAACTATCGGCTTGCCCAATAGTACCTACCGCTTGTATCGGGAAACTGCCGAACAAACGCTCCGTGGAAAACATATCATCCAGTCGGATCCCGCTGTTTATGGAGAGGACGGATCTGGTATATTGCCAATTGAGGTAGCGCATATTGACGTGTTGCCGGAGGTGGTGAGTTGTATGGTGGCGTTGCGCAGGGGAGAAAGTTGTGAGAGGGGGGCTTTCTTTGTTTTTAGTTTTGGGTTCGGTACATTGGAAACTGGGCTGAGTACCGATGAAGGCGTAGTAGAAAATGCGATGGGGAGTGCTCCCGGTATGCATTATGCTGTCAATATTCTCCGCGAACAGCTGCAGCAGACCTATGACCTGTCATTTCAGAGCATGCAGCAGCTGGATGAGGCTTTTCGAAACGGCTACCTCTATATAAACCGTAAAAAAATTGACCTTCAGGGATTGCGCAAGAAAGCGATACAGACCTATTATGCCGAAATTGTCTCGCCAGCATTGGGTGATGTGGTCAATGATAGAAATCTAGCTAAATCAAACCGGATCTTTCTGTGTGGTGGTGGGGCGCACTATGGCGATCTCATCGACTGTATTCTCGAAGAGTTTGGCGATATTGCCGGTGTTAAAATTGTCGACCAGCCTGAATCCCTCGCTGTAAAAGGCTACTTACTAAATTCCATGCGTTACATTCAGGATCAGTCCAAATTACCGGTGGGGATCGATCTTGGGAATATACAAACGCGTGTAGCCCTTGCTGAAAACTAAGGTATGACGGTAGATCAAACGTTTATAGCGGTGATTCAGGCGATTGTGGCAACATCCTTTATTGGAACTTTTGTCGCTTATGTTGTGATCATGGTGCTCCGTTTCCGAACGGCAAAAGCAAAGCGTCGGCAAGATAAGCTTGACCAGCTGATAGAAGATCGTATACTGCCGCAGTTTATTCAGGAAATGGGTAATGAAAGTGCGCATGTATCCATCGATCAGGCTGTGCTGGATGAGTTGGCGTTGATGGACAAAAGAAATCGCCAGACCTTAATTGATACCTTAATCCGTCTCCGATGGCATGTGGCCGGAACAAACGCGCTGATTCTTCATCGAATTTATGTGCTACTCGGGCTAAATCTGGATTCGCTGCAAAAGATGAAATCGCGCAAATGGTATCGCAATGTTCAGGGATTGCACGAACTGACGCTAATGGACTACGCGATTTCGGATATTGATATTCTCCGATTCAATCTCAGTGAAGAATCTGAACTGCGCTCTGCAGCCCGAAGTGCTTTTATGCGTTTCAGCAAGAACGAGCCTTTCCGCTTTTTTGATGAGGTGCGCGATCCATTGAGTATATGGGAATTGATCGGTTTTTTTCGGATTCTCGAACAATCCCGCGATACGGTAAAATCAAACTTTGCGAACTGGATCCGTTATTCGCGCAACAAAACAGTTGTTATTTGCTGCATGAAGCTTGCCGCACACGAACAGAGTCTGGAGGCCATAGACAGTATCGAAGGATTGCTCAATGTGAACGACCATAGTTTACGTTCGCACGCCATCAATGCGCTGGGGCATTTAAGGGCTGTCCATACACAGGAAACACTGATTAAAATGTATCCAAACCAACCTGTCGACTGCCAGTGCGAAATTCTGTTTTCGCTCGGTATGTTTCGAACAACAAGAGCCATGGAATTTCTGACGGAACAATTCCAGTCAGCTTTTGATTTTGAAATCGAAAATCATGTTGCGGCAATACTCGCCCGCTTAGTACGAAACAAACAATTGGCATGGAATCCTTTACATCTGCCTTCGCGAAAACAACGCATTCTAAACTATTATCTGCACGAACAATAAAGCATACAATATGATCCAAGATATAATTGACGTTTTCCAACTTTTTATATTTTCTTACAGTAGCCTGACCATGGTGATCTACGTCATCATGGCGGTGCTATCGTATAAGGGAATTATGTTATATAGACGGAAAAATAGAGAGCACTATACACAAAATGTAATTTCGAGCCCACTTTCACCGGGCATCTCGGTCATTGCTCCGGCTTACAACGAGGGCCTAACCATCATTGATAATGTGTATGCATTAATGCATCTGAATTATCCCTTGTACGAAGTTATTATTGTCAATGACGGCAGTACGGATGATACATTGGAAAAATTGGTTGAGCATTTCGAACTTAAGGAAGTAGATCTCCCTTATAATGAAAAGATCAAAACGAAGGCTGTAAAGCGCTTTTTTCGATCTACTAATCGCGCTTATGAAAAGTTGCTGGTCATTGATAAAGAAAACGGAAAAGGCAAAGCAGACGCTTCGAATGCAGGTATCAATGCCTCAAAATTTGATTATTTTCTCTGTACAGATGTGGATTGCATTCTGCATGAAGATACCCTTTCCAGGCTTATGCGCCCCATTTTAGACGAAAAGAGCCGGAGCCGCTTAAAAGACATTCAGGTGATACCCGATACCGGTTATATCCACGTGGAGAACAATCAACGTCGGGTCATAGCGGTAGGGGCACCCCTGCGGATGATCAATTCTTCTGAAGTGGATAATGGTGTAATAACACGCTTCAAACCACCACATAAAGTACTCCCACGCTTTCAGGAACTGGAGTATATTCGGGCATACTTGCTTTCAAAAATGGCGTGGAGCTCAATTAATTGTGTTCCAAATGTATCTGGAGGACTTGGTCTTTTTGATAAACATATTGCGGTGAAAGTAGGGGGCTATGACCCACGCTCATTTGCCGAAGATATTGATATGGTGACGCGCATGAGTGTTTACATGATCCAGAATAATCACAAATATGCGATACGGTATATTCCTGTTTCGTTGTGCTGGACGGAAGGACCACAAACCTTGCCGGTATTCAGTAGACAGCGTGTACGCTGGGCTAGGGGATTGATCCAGATCATGCTGCTACACCGTCATGTTTTATTTAATTTTAAGTTTAAAAGGCTCGGTCTTATTGTCTTTCCTTATAACTTCCTATTTGAGTTTTTGGCGCCTATTTTCGAGGTATTAGGGCTGTTGTTTTACATCTATCTTATTGTAATCGGCGCCATCAATTGGGAAAATACATTTACATTACTCGCTTTTCTTTATATGTTTTCTGTCCTGGTAAGCTCCATAGCTGTGCTGTGGGATCAATTAATTGAAAGACATTACCGCAAAACGAGTGAGGTGATAGGATTGTGCCTCACGGCCTTTGCTGAACCGTTTATTTATCATCCGCTCATTGTTTTTTTTAGTATCAAAGGCTACATACAGTCCATGTTCAGGCAAAAGCTGGTATGGGGGAATATGCAGCGTAAAGGTTTTGCAAGCCAAAAGTCTACTGTCAAAAATCAAGCTTAAGCTATTATGAATTTCCGTTATACTATTTTTATTCTCTTCCTACTGTCTACACAGGTGTTGCGAGCGCAGACCTGGAATTCGGTGCGTGCCGAAAAATTGTACCAGCAGGCTGTGGTAGAAATTAAATCTGCTCAGCAGCAGAAAGCTTTGAAGTCATTGGAGGAGGCCATCAAGCTGAATCCAGCCCATATCGATGCGCAGGTGCAACTTGCCCGAATCTATATGGCGCAGAAACACTATGATCAGTCGATCCGTACTGCACAACTGGTACTGCGTGCTTCGCCCGAATATGAAGATGTGTATTATTATATTATAGGTTCTTATTTATCAAAAAATAGGCCTGCTGAAGCCTTGCGGTACGTCGAAATGGGATTGGCACGTTTTGCTGCCAATAAAGATTTCGGAATCAAAAAGCTCAATATACTGGATATGCTCAAACGCTATCAGGATGGAGATTCCTGGGCACAGGTTCTAATCCGGCGTTTTCCGACCGATGGAAGTGTAAGGCTCGCGATGGCCGGTCATTATGAAGCAAAAGCGGATTGGTACAAAGGCAATAGAATGGATAATCTGGCCAATTCTTATTATGAAAAGGCGCTCGAACTCGCACCGAAAAATACAGATCTCATCGAAAAAATGAACAATCTCGTATCGCAAGGCGGTGATTATGACGCCCGAATTGCCAAGGCAAATGCGCTATTGAACAGCGATAGTAAATCTTACAATGTGTTATTCCAAAAGCTCAGCCTGTTACAGGAATCACATCGTTATGCAGAGGCTTTAGAAGTGTTACGTGTGATCTTACGCTATTATCCGAAAGATAAAAAAGCCCTTGACCTAAACAATAGTTTACGGAAAGAAGCAGCCGGATATTATCAGAACACGGATACTTATACACTTTATCAGTCGATTTTGGATCAGAATCCCGGCGATCGGGAAGCCCTGGAAAAGGTGGTAGGCATAGCCGCGTCTCGGGGGGAGACGACGCAGGCACTGTATTGGGTAGACCGTGCTTTACAGCGAAATACAGCCGACCGTGTATTGCTGCGCCGAAAAATGGATTTTGAATTTCAACTGCGCCGTTATCAGACAGCGGCAGATATTGCTGTTAAACTCTATGGGAGCAATGGTGATAAAGCGTTCAGATCAGAAGCATTACAAATGATCAATGCCTGTGGGAATTACTATTTGCAACAGCAACAAGCCGACAGCGCCATCGTTTACTACGATCGTACTCTTCACTTAGAGCGCAGTAATATGCCAGCCCTGCAAGGGCGTATTTCCGCGCTTGTATTGCAAAATAATTTATCCTCGGCCCTTCGGGAACTAGATCAGTCCATTAGTTATTATCCAAATGATATCGATTTACAGTTAAAAAAAGCGGGATTCCTGGCACAATCGGGGAAAATACAACAAGCTGTAGCTTTAAGCGAAAAACTTTACGCCAGTTATCCGGGAAATCCGAAACTTAAATCGCTTTACTTGGAGCAGAAACTTGCCGCAGCCAATGCTTGCATCTTGGTCGAAGAGTACGGTGAAGCGGAAACGCATCTTCGTCAATTACTCCTTGAAGACAACGATAATAAAGAAGCCCTACACTACCTTTCTAATATTCTTGACCTCAGAAGACGCTATCCGGAAGCTTTGCTCGTTGTTCAGCAGGCCCTGCAAAGTTATCCGGGTGACCGCGAATTTCTTCAGAAGAAAGCTGCAATCCTTCACAATAGTGCGCAGTATATGGCCGCTGCTCAGGTTGCCACCATGTTGCGGACAGAATATCCGTACAATCAAAAGTACCGTACTATGGTACAGGATGCCTGGATGTCGGCTGGATTCGCTTTTCAAAAAAAGGGGGTAGCCGATAGCGCAATCTTTTGTTTTGATCGCGTGCTCGAGGGCAATCGAACGGATTCGCTTGCCTATAGTAATAAAATAAACCTTCTGATGGCAAAAGGAGACTTTGTATATGCCTTGCAGAGTGTGGATACGGCATTACAGCATTTTGAGTATGCCGAACCTTTTCTCCTAAAAAAGGTAATCGTACTCGACAGTTTGGGGCGATTTGTTGAAGCGGCACATTATGCCGATACGCTCTCCAAGCGCTTCGATCTGCGGAAACACAGGGAATATGCGGCTCTTCTGCGAAGTAAAACCATGCAGCACGCTTTTGGACTTTCTTTGTTGAATAGCTCCTTTTCAGGTGTTGATGATAATCCAGCTCCACCCGCATACCGCATTGCGACACTGTATTACACCCGTCGTTTGTCGCCAAAAATAAGTTATGGTGCACAGCTGTTATTCACAGGAAGGCAATCAGGTACGGGTATTATGGGAGAAGGCGACCTGACGTATACGGCGAATAAATTGCTGTACTGGAATGCTTCGATAGGTATATCCAATAATGTGTTGCTTCCCAAATATAGATTGGCCTATTCGCTTTATCGGCAGCTCGGAAAAGGTTTCGAAGGGGAGATTGGGGCGCGTTTTCTGGAAGTTGTCGCGATCAAAGCGGTATCATTGGTTGTTGGTGCGAGCAAAAGTTTTGACCCTTTTCTGCTGAATGCACGAATCTTTGCCATCAAGGAGGAAAAGGATTTCTACTTCGCTTTTCAGGCAGGCGCAAAATATGAGCTTACTGAAGCCGATTTATTGCAGACAAATTTTGGACTTGGAACTTCACCAGACGATAGAAGCAGGCTTATTCTATTGCCTGAATTGGGCGGTGTTATGAGTCGAAGTGTGGGCGCGGGATACAGACGTACAATAAATTATCGTACATCGTTAGGTATAAATGGTACTTACACGAGTCAAAAAATTGGTACGGCAACATTTCGTAATCAATATGATCTACTGCTCGCTTTACAGGTGAAATTTTAACTCTAGCCAATAATTGAACAATGAATCGTACAATTTTAATTTTAGGTGCCGAAGGGTACTTGGGCTGGCCGCTGGCCATGAAGTTAGCGCTGCATCATCCAGACCAAAAAATTATATTGCTGGATAATGGCTGGCGCAAAAGCACGGTTGCCAATCTCGGATTTGGCCCCTGGCTACAGATTCCGGATCTCTCAAGCCGTATCGAAGCATTTGGCCGAAAATATGGTTTAGCTAATATGTGCGCTGTGCACGCTGAGGTTTGTTCGGACGAATTGGCGGAACTGATTAGTCGGGAAAGGCCGCATACGATTTATCATCTCGCACAGCAGTGTTCGGCGAGTTATTCGATGTTGGGATTACAACAGGCTCTTTACACCATCCGTAACAATGAAGAAGGTAATATGCGTCTGCTCTGGGCAGTACGCGAATATGTTCCGAAAGCCCATATTATTAAGCTTGGATCATTTGGTGAATATGCCAAGGGCGGATTGCCGATAGCAGAAGGCTATTTTAAGCCTGGTTATAAAGGACAGTTGGCGTCGACGCCTTTACCTTACCCTAGGGCGGCAAACGATATTTATCATGTTTCCAAAATAAATGACTCGAATTATGTAGCGATGGCGGCGCGTACCTGGGGGCTTCGCATCACGGAAGTGATGCAAGCAACGGTCTTTGGTCTGCTAACATCCGAAATGGATGCCTCGCCTGATCTTTTTACCCGTTTTGATTACGATCCGATATTTGGAACGGTAACCAACCGTTTTATAGCGCAGGTAGTATCTGGTTCTCCAATGACAGTATATGGTAGCGGAAACCAGCGTACTGGACTCATGGCTTTGAACGATGCGGTCAATTCGTTGGCCCGATTTGTTGAAGATATACCACCAGTTGGTGAACATCGTGTGGTGAACCATGTTACAGAAACACACTATTCCATCAATGAATTAGCGGAGGATATTGCTGACATTGCCAGAGGCGCGGGGTTGGATCCCAAGATTTCTTTTACCTCCGATCTTAGAGGGGAAAGTGCTGCCAAGAAACCTATATACAGCATTGAGACAAGTTTGCAGGGAAGTCATTTGTATCATACCGATTTCCATACCGTGATCAAAGAATCCATCAGTCTTTTACAAAAACAATATAGTACACTTCTATCGCATCATTTTTCACCCCATAGCGCCTGGAACGAATATTCTGATGGGAAAAATCTTGATGTTGAAAGAGTAGATGCTGTCCGAAAAATAGAAAATGAAGCGTATTGGGATCAGATCAGGATCAACACATTTCCTTCGACCCGCGTGAATCTGAATCCGGGCTGCCTAGCTACGTTGCCACAGGATCGGCTCGAAACCATCAAAAATCAGATAAACGGCAATCCTCTTTCACTATATGCTTTAGGGAGGGAAGCTTTTACTTCCATACAGGAGGAATGTGCTAAATTGTGGCCAGCTATTGGTTATCGCTGTAGTGTGACGTCCAGCACATCTCAGGCCATGAATTTATTGGCATTGGTGCTTTTACGGAAGTTGCAGGAGGATGGGAAGAGGTGTTTTCAGGTTCTGACAAGTGAGCATGAACATCCGGGCGGTGTTGGCCCCTTTGAACATTTGCCAGAATATAAGCTCACTTATCTCCCTGATATTGTCCTTAATGACGCGGAGGAATTTAACAGATGCTTGCGCGAAATGCAACCAGACATCGTCCTCTTATCCCATGTCTATTATCCTACAGGAAAACTGATGCAAGACAAGTGGCGCCTGCGCAATATAAAAAGGGCTGTTCCGAATGCAATTCTGATTCTTGACATAGCACAGTCACTGGGGATTCAGCAACTTCCTTTTGGGGATGCCGATGTATTGATCGGGAGTACACATAAATGGTTGCATGGACCGTTGGGCGGTGGTTTAGCTTGGCTCAAAGAAGATTTTGCAAGTTGGATCGGGGCCTTATATTGGAATAAGCAGCATCTTTTTGAAGATCCGAAAACACATGGGTTCAGCATTCCGGGGGGGCAGGATTTCTTATTGTATGAAAGATTGAGCCAAAGCCTAAAACGCTATCGAGAAATTGGGCCGAAAGCCATCCTTGATCGCAGTACTTATCTGGCAGCTTATCTGAAAAGAGAGCTTAATAGGATCTTGGGCCATGCAGGCATTGCGCACTGTTTTATGGGGGATGATGTATCTCCGGTCGTAAGTCTGCTGGTGTCAGATTATGATCCTTATCCGCTGTATGAGTTTTTGAGAAAGAAAGATATCCATATTAAATGCATTAAGCATTGTCGGGTAGAAGCGAAGGTTGGACACGTACTGCGTTTTGGTATACCTTATTATGAAAATATGGGCCGTCTGCGCATGGTACTTGATACGATAGCTTCTTTTGTGGATTGTGCGATCATTGATAAGCAAGAGTTGGATTTGGTAATCTAGTTTAATATGCAATGATGAAAAATGCAAATTATAAACTGAACCTGTTCGTTCTTGTTGGATTATTGTTCATTAGCAGCTGTATGGCGCAGCAAGTGGATATCGTGCATGATAGGAAAGCCGAAACGGAAATCCTTATTTCATCGCATCCATCAAATTTGGAGCGCAAGGCGGCTCTGGTATTACAAGATTATATCAAACGTATTACTGGCGCAGAGTTAGCGATATTGTCGAACCCTTCTGGGACGAAAAAACACGTAGTATATATAGGGAATACTTTTTATCAGCAGCGGATTGGAAAGAAGGTTGAGCTTGGAGGCGAAGGTTTTGAAATTAGTGTTCGGGACGGACAAGTATATCTGACTGGAGGTTCGGGAAAAGGGCTGTTGTATGGCGTATATGAACTTATCGAGAAGCAATTTGGCGCTCGGAAATATGATCAAGGGCCTGCATGGGTCCCGAAGCGTTCGAATCTGTCACTTCCTCAGGATTTCAATCTTCGTTTTGAACCACCATTACGTTATAGAGAGTCTTACTACCCCGCTTCTGCGGATGGTGAATACCTGGATTGGCATCATTTGCATCGATTTGAAGATCTTTGGGGTTTATGGGGGCATTCATTTTTTAAAATTATACCACCGGAAAACTATTTTCAGCAGCATCCTGAATATTTCGCTTTAACAAACGGAAAGCGCAGCACAACACAACTCTGTTTAACAAATCCTGACGTCGAGAAAATTGCAATCAATTATTTTCGTCAGGCCATTGCCGATAATCCTGATGCGGTCTATTGGTCTATAGCGCCAATGGATGGAAAAGGGTACTGTACCTGTGATCGCTGTACAAAGGTTGATCAGGAGGACGGCGGACCGCAGGGTACACTGATCCGATTTGTGAACAGTGTGGCAGCTCAATTTCCAGAAGAGAATTTTACGACCTTAGCCTATGGTTACACCGCAGAAGCGCCCAAAATAACTCGGCCTTCGGCCAATGTACATGTGTTGCTAAGCACGATAGATGCAACGCGTGAGCAGGGCCTGGCGGTTAATCCGACAGCTGCTCCTTTTCGACGCCAGCTCAAAGACTGGTCGAAGATCTCATCGCACATTTTTGTGTGGGATTATACCACACAATTTACAGCCTATTTAAATCCTTTTCCGATGTATGATCACTACCAGAGCAATATCGCCTATATGTATCAAAACGGTGTAAAAGGGATGTTTGAACATGGACCTGGACATACGCTGGCTGATATGTCTGCCTATGCCAGTTATATGCAGGCTAAGAGTTTATGGAATCCTGAGCTGGATCAAGCTGAGGTGGAAGCGGATTTTTTGGAAGGTTATTATGGTGCTGCATCAAAGGATATTAAAAAGTATCTAAAACAACTTATTGATGCTCGAAAAACAAGTCGCTCGGTTCTTGATATATATGGTAATCCCATCCTTTCGCGACATGGATATCTGAGTTCTGAAAAGATGAAACTTTTTAAGGAACTTTTGAATAACGCGCAAAAAACTGTAGCTGGAGATCCGAAATTTCTAAGTCGTGTCAAATTGATTGCTTTAGGTCTTGAGTATGCTGCTTTGGAGCAGGCAAAGGCTTATGGTGATCATCCCCTCGGCTTTTTAGATAGGAAAGCTGATGGTAAATGGATGGTCAATCCCAAGTGGATGTCGCGGATAGATGAATTTTTGGACCATGCACTTCGAGGCGGAGCCATCGAATTGGCTGAAACTGGTGGTGGTCTTGAGCAATACCGGAAGCAATGGCTAACACTATTAAATAAACCCTATTTGCCTTCATTGCTTCAAGGAATACATCCTCAGTTTAAACCTTCTTTTTTGGAAGATTTTCCCGCAAATGGAAAAACAACACTGAATGATGGCTTATCGGGAACAACAGATTACAGTTACAATTGGCTATTATTTGATAGTAAGGATGTCGAGATTACTTTTCCTTTTCCGAATGAAACAATGACTTCGCAAATTCAGCTTAGTTTTCTATTGGATCCGGCGCATTATCTATTTCTTCCGGATAACATACAGGTGGAGAGCTCAAACGATAATATTTCTTATGTCAACATAGGAACATATAAGATCGATACTGAACTTATTCCTGAAGGTCCGATATGTTATCCTGTTTCATTTGCATTAAGGCAGCAGCAAGGACGATTTTTAAAGGTGAAAATTTCTTTTTCGCAAGAATTTCCACATTGGTTTGAAGGGTCGAAGCATCGCAAACCGCTTTTTGCCATTGATGAAATTCACCTGAGAAAATAGAGGTTTTGGGATTTAAAAATATTTGGGTAATCTTAAAGCGAATTTTTCCTAAATTTATTCAACCGATTATCTGACCTAAGAAAATCATTATGTCGTTAGGAAATGGTTTTTTGTCTTTTTTGCTGTATTTACCCTGTGCTATGCTTGGGGCTTTTTTTAGCTATAATTTGATTTGCTGGGGCTATCGAAAGGCTATTGTTGTTAATAACGCAGGACAAATTTGGGAAAGGCTAGCATTTTTTTGTTTACTCGCGCTCACGTTTTCGGCTATGTTAATAGCTGCTTTAAGTATCTCAGCTAATGAATTGATCGTATTATGGCCGCAGAAATTATTTTATGCTTGTATTATTGTAGGAATTCCCACGCTCGTGATAACGACTTTTGTCATCCTTTTTAGATGTATAGAATCCTGGTCTGAATGCTGCTCGAGCCGCAAAAGAGCCAAATATGGTTATTTACTGTTTCTGACCATTTGGTTATTTTGTTTTTTGGTGCAAGTTATGGTATACATCATGCTGATCAAGCAGATTAGCTGAATCGGGTGAATCAATCATCTTAGTTTATAATGAATTAAGCTTGGAGTTTGAGATCAACGCAAATCAGGAAATAGGTGTTTTAATGAGATTTATATGGGGTTAAAAATAAATGGGGCGAACGCCTTCGCCCCATTATATCCATTAATATTATCAAGTCGAACGCAAAAAAAATGACTTGATGGCCCAAATGTAAAAAAATATTATTGAAATTCTCCGGTAAAAATTTACCATTATCGTGTAAAAATCGACGGGGTAGTTGAAGGGCTACATCATTCATAAAAAAAGACGGCTAGAATTTCTAGCCGTCTTCGTTAGGTTGCCGAAGCTACAACATTATATTATTCATTAAACTAAAGTTGATTGATCAACCAAGCTGACGAATGTTAAAATTTACTTTATTAGTTCGGATAAACTGGCATTGGTTCATAATTCGCTGCAGCGCTTTTTGCTGCCCATGTAGCATCACGTACACAACGAATGTTCATTAACGGAGAGTTGATAACGCTTACTGCTCCAAGAAGACCTGCGCTCAAAAGGCTTGTCGTTCTATAAGCTTTGTAAGTGTCGCTACCGATTAATGGATCAATGGTATGTCCTAGGTGATATTTTACACCAAGATTAATCAGTGGAGTACCAATTAAGTTTTCACTGGTCCAGAATGCGTTATACTTGCCGTAAGTATTTCCTAGCTGGAGAGTAATCAAGTTATTTATTACCCCTAAAGTGTTCATATAGCCATTATAGTTGAAGCGCAATCTGTTTACTGATGAAGTCGCTGCTCCATATGCAGCGTTGTTTCCTGCAGTAGGAGTAAATTCAGAATAAGTGGCCGCAGGCGTTGAGTTGATTACCGCAGCCGCTAATAAATCCTGAACACCTACCAAAGCATCTATTCCGGCGACATTGCTCAATGAAAGATCCCCCAATACTTGTCCAAGACCCCGAGAAGTCACATTTTCTAATTGAGCAGCAGTAGGTGTTTTCCAAAGTCCTGCTGGATAAACGAGTGCACAAGCGTCTACAGCAGCATTTGCGCTTGCCAATACACGTGGAAGATGTGCTCCGAACGAGAAGAAACTGTTAGGATCGTTTGTCTGTGGATTGGTGTGGTAAAAGCGGTATGGTGTAGCGTCTCCAGGTTTATAATATAAATTTGATCTAGACCATTGCGCTAATCCAGAGCCAGAACCAAACGTTAATGCAGATTCCGTAATACCCACTAAGAAGCGGTGGTTTTTGCCACGTACAGGAGTAATTGCTTTGTTTTGTGTAAGCGTTGTGGTACCAAAGTTCCGTTCAGTGCTGTTATCAAGCTGAATTTTTAAATTTGTTACAGAAACGGATAAGTTTTGAGCGGTTTCATCTGCTGTATAATAGTAAGCGATTTTTCTGGCTGCATTACCATCTAGATTAGTGAAATTTACCTCTGTTAGTGCCGGTGTACCTCCAGTTGCCGCTACTGTAAGTGCACCGGTTGCCAAATTAAGAGTTGCTGCCTTTGCGCTTTGTCCAGTAACTGCTATAGTCGCCGAGTTTATCGGTGCAAACATACCTAGCGTGTTAACTTCGATAGCAATACGTGCATACAGGCGGTTAAAAGTAATGTTTAACGGAGCTGTATTGCTGTTAATGGTGATGTCTGTTGCGCCTGATGTTGCGTAAAGCACATCTTTGTTTTGTGGCAATACAAGATTATTCGAAGCATCTCCATCTGGTATTGCATCTGTGTTGTTGTACGATAATGCTACCCATTTATAAGATCCATTAGGTACTTGAATTGGTGCTTCGGACCCAGGAGTAAACTGCACAGATTTTGTGAAGGTATAGGTTCCGCCATTATTCTTGTATAAATATAAGCGATAGGTGGTCGTAGATCCTAGTGGTGTAGCAGCCTTTAAGCCGCTTGACGCTCTTAATGCCGCTTGAGAGAAAGCAGATGCATCATTGGAAGGCACGTTGTTGTCTACTGCTACGATGGCATCAAAGCCATTGGATTGTACCAGTTCGATTGAATTGCTACTTGATTTGCCTGTAGATGTACTTGCTTTTTTCACCGTGCTTTCGCCGTCACTGATTCCAGCGATACGAACGACCAACTGGCTTTGGTCGGATGGGACTTCCTGACCGTTCTGATTTTTATCCTTGTTACAACTTGTCACCGCCAAGGTGCCAAGTGCTAGGAATGCCGCAAGAGCAAACTTGCTTGCTAAATTGTTATTGGTTGTTTTCATAATTGAATTGTTTGATTAAGGTAATTGATTAGAAGCCGTCAGTGTTCCATCCAGAACCACCCGTGCCTTCTTCTTCATTTAGCGATGGTGAACTACCTGGTGAAGCAGTTCCTGATCCAGCAGCAATTCCTTGCTCCAATTCAACTACGTGCTCCTTGATGGACGGAGCTACGTACATTTTTTTTGCGTTCTTATTCATGATAATATTATTTGGATAATCCATGCTGTTACCAACATGGGGTTTAAATTTAATGGACAATTTAACCCTTGTTTATTTGATAGAAATACTTAAGCATATAACGGCTTGCCTTTGCGTATAGGCAGTATATTGCTGTTACCACTTAGGTGCTCCTAAATTTTTTGTCTGTTTGTTGATTCTTAATTTAATTGTTAATACTTCTTTTGCTATCGGCTAGTAATACTTTTCCCGAATTGAATTGTAATATTACGACTTAATATCAACTTGTGCAAAAAAAAATTGTAAACTTTTTTTTAAACTATTATTGATTTTGTAATAAAACAACTTTCTTCATTGTTATTATTCTATAAGATGTGTCGGTTATTCTCTTTTATTGCTCTCAAATCTGAATTTAAGCGCTATAAAAGCTGGCCTTCTTCCTGCCATCTTTCTCATTAACAAGTCATCGTTTATTTTGTTTATCATTTTTTGTAAAATATTTTTTTTGTCTAATTATTGTTTTATAATTAATATGTTTAAACGGTTTGTTTTTAAAAGCTGATTATTCGATTTTTTACGATTTATTTGGAAATATATTTCCTGTTGTGATATGTGTAGTATTTATTTTTATTTCTTTTTAGTGATTAAATGTCTTTGTAATCTGTTTTTTAATTTTTATTTTTTATTGAATTTCAATATTTTAATGGTGTCATTATATTTTAAGGAGATATGATGTTTGTTTTGTTTTAAATTTTAAATTCATTTTGTTTATTTCTTTTGTTTCATTTTAGGAAAATTGCAGTTGCAACTAAACTTTTGTCGCCTTAAATTGTTGTGTTAAGAAGTGTTAAAAAACAGGTTTATTAATCTTTAAGTGAAGATTTTGGGAATGTCTGTTGTTTAAACTAAATTATTTTTTTGTTGTAAAATAAAAGCTTTTTTGAGGGCTGTGCGTGGTTATTTCTCTAATATTTGTTTAGCCAACCTATTTGTATGCTATTTCATTTAGTGTCTCTTATAGAATGATTGGTCGATTTGATTGTCCTCAAAATTAGTTAAAGAGTGCTCTCTATAACAATCGTCCAGGTTTTCCTGATGCGCTCTAAAAAAACATATTGCAAACGCTTAGATTCTTTGGAAATGAATTTTTTGTGTTTGGCTTTTATTTCCTAAATTGCCCCTATTTCAGTAATATGAAATGCTTGTCGGGCCTTATATGCATTAGATAAAAATATGGAATTTGGAGTTCATCGAGTTATTGGTGTAGCGCAGGAGCCTTCCGAAATTACGGATGCAACAGCAAAAGAAAATTATGTTGTTCTTTTTGTGTCAAAGGGTGGCTGTAGCGTGGAAATCAATAATCAGATTACAGAAATCGAAGAATTCTGTTTGGTGCTAATTCCAAGAGGTATAAAAATTGAAGCCAACCCAGATGAGCAGCGATCGTTTCTTATTATTTATTTTTCGGAAAGTTTTTTTGCACGTACGGAGATAGATACCGCTTTTCTGCATAATTTTAAATCATTCAATAAGAACGAATATACCTACCGTGTGTTGCGTGTTCCAGCAGAGTATGCAAGCTATTACGAATTTGTAAGCATGCAGCTTAAGCTTTCTAAGCAGAATTATAATCTGGCAATTTATCGTGATTTAGCGCATAATATCGTTAAACAAATTGTGCTGCTTGCAGCAATTTCTGCTGAAGATAGGCCGTCAAATGGATTAGTGGGTCAAGGTGCTGATGCAAAGCTGATAACACTCTTTCAGGAGCTGATCAAAAAATATGTAAAACAAGAAAAACAGGTCGCCTTCTATGCTGAACAACTCCATGTCGGAAATAAAAAATTAACCAACCTAACTAAAGAAATTTTGGGAGCAACGCCAAAAGAACTTATCATCAAAGAATTGCTGCGTGTGAGTAAAAAGCTTATCGTTGAATCTTCGCTAAGTATTAAACAGATTGCTTGGGAACTTGGTTATTCTGATGTCAATAACTTCAGTACTTTCTTCTCAAAGGAGACCACTCTGACGCCGACCGAGTACCGAAAAAGGTGGCAGAAATAACCCTTATAGTTAAATAACTTTTTGTTAGTTATAAACTCTTTTTGTAGTTTACGATGTGCTGTTGTAGTTGAAGCGCTACAAGATTTGTAATTTATACTGTAGTTGTGTATTTTGCCTTATTCTCAGCTGAATTAGTTATATCTTTGCTTTAAACAGTTCGACCTTAATACTATTCGCAAAGCCAAGTATTAAAGTCTTGTGACGTCTACGATGGGGCTGTTTGGTATTGATCTATTATTATTATTTAATTATGTATAACAGAAAAAGCTTAAATCTCTTCTTGGTGGGTCTTGCAGGGATTGCGCTCTTCGGGGCAAGTTGTTCAAAAGTGAAAGATTTGTACAACGAAACCGAAAAGGGATCTGATTCATCCACCCTACTTCCTGGTGGAGGCAATATTTCAGCCGATTTTATGTGGAATTCAACTCGTGCTGTAGATGTGCGCGTTGCTGTAGACGATCAATTTAGCGGTAAATACTTTTATCGGGTTGAGATTTTTGATAATGATCCGACTTTGTCTAGTGGAGCCAATCTGCTGGCTGCCGGTCAGGCGAAATCAGGTCAGGATTTTGTTGGCAAGCTGATGATTCCGACAATTGCAAAATATGTCTATTTGAGAGAAACTAGTCCTCTGGGCGTTGCTGCTATCAGCATGATTGAAGTTGGACAACAAAATACAATCGCTGTCGACGGTACAAAAGCGGGATCAAGCAGCAAAGCGAGTGTTTTGCGTGCTGCGAACACGGCAAGTGTATTGGCTAGTAGTGGTTTAAAGGCGGCTGCGGTTGAAGCTACACCAGTAGTGGTCCCTTCGGACGCGATCGCGCTATCGGGCAACTCGACAATTTCAGTCGAGTCCAATAAATCTTATGTGGTCAAAGCTGGCGTCACTTTTACAGGTAAGATCGATGCAAACAACGGTACAAGTAATGTGAAGATTTACATTCAAGGGTCTTGGAAAAATGCCAGCTATGAGCTAAACCTTGGAAGCAATAATGGATTGTATATCACACAGGCTGGTTCGATTGACCTCGTGAATGTAACGCAGAATACCGTAGGCGGTTTTGTCAATTATGGCTCAGCTTCACTTTCCAAAATGGAAACAAAGAATAATACGCTGTACGTTAACTATGGAACGTTAACTGCTGATAAAGCGGATATCACAAATGGTAACTTTACCAACTATGGTGTGGCGACAATCCAAAATTTGAGCAGTACGACAAACGGTACCGTCGTGCGCAATGAGGGGACTCTTACTGTGCAAAATGCAACTTTGACAAATGCGACTTTGGAAGCTGTTTGTCATACGGTGATCAATTCATTAACAACCAATGGAGCAACTATTTCGGTTTCTCAAGGAGCTTTATTGAGTTTAGATAAATTAGATGCGGGTGGTACAAAAATTAATTTGGCAGCATCAGCACTTCTAGATGTAAACACCCTGGCCAAATTTAACAGCCAGTCGAGCACTATGACTGGTCCCACATCAGGTCAGGCTTTGGCCCGTCTGAAAAAGGTTGATGTAAATAATCAATGGATGGCTATTACCTATGGTGGCAACTTAGAGGTGGCTTGCTCAGATCATACTGCTAATGCTCAATGGAGCACCTATTACGTGATCAATAGTCCAGCAAAATTGGTCCCTTACGATAAATCGACAGTGGTGATTGCGGGGACTTCTTGTAACGCTGGCGGAAATAACTCTTCAGGTGGCAATCCAACAGACCAAACCGTAACTGAAGTTAATTTAGGAACGTATTCTTATATCTTTGAGGATAAATGGCCGTCTAAAGGTGATTATGATATGAATGACTGTGTGTTGGATATGAACATCACCAAATATCAAAATACCGCAAATAAGGTGACGAAAGTGGCTCTGAAAGCGAAATTGCGTTCGATTGGTGCTTCGATCCGTTTTTCAACCGCAGTACAGCTTGATGGCATCGCAACAGGAAATGTCAAAAATGTGACGTATTCTCGCAAAGATTTGGTTGGTACTGCCTTGCCTCTCGGAGCAAATGGTACGGAATCCGGACAAACGTATGCTGTGCTTCCATTATGGGACGATGCGCATAAAGCTTTTGGTGTGTCCGATACACGTTTTATCTCGACTCAATCGGGCCAATATGCACCAGTAGAGGTGATCGTAACTGTTGAGTTTAATACACCAATAGATAATTTTACCTATGGCACATTAAATGCCTTTATTGTCAACTTCAATCAAAACCTTGCTGGCCGAAATGAGGTGCACCTGGTTGGTTATAAAGCGACCGATAAAATCAATAAAAGTTTGGTGTTAAAGGAAACAGGTAGCCTGCTGTCAGCTACGGATCCATTTAAGACAAAAGCGAATGAGCCCTTTGGTTTGTTAGTTCCTGTTTCTTTTGTGTATCCATCCGAAGGACAGGCTATTACCGCTGCGTATCCGCTCTTTGAGTCTTGGGCGACGAGCGGAGGTAGCCAAAATACAGATTGGTATCTGCATAAGAAATAATAAAAACAGCAATATCTCCATGTACCAAAGTAGTAAGTTTAATAGGAACGAATGCTCTGGTATATGGAGGTATACTTAAATAATGCAATCCATACGCCTGCATCATTATATTCTAAAGACCCTATGAAAAAAAAGATCCTAATAATTGATGACAAACCAGCAATTGGTCAGTTGATTACACTTTATTTAAGTGCAGATTATGACTTTCGTTTCTTTAGCAATGCGATGGACGCCTATAATTGGCTGAAGGAAGGGAACAGCGTTGATTTAATTTTATCGGATTATACCATGCCGGAGATGAATGGATACGATTTGCTCATTATGATTAAGCAAAACGAGTTTCTAAAGAATATTCCGGTTATCTTTTTGTCTGGCGAGGATAATTCCAATACACGCATCAGTCTGCTCGAAGCTGGTGCTGATGATTTTATCTTAAAACCATTTAATCCCCTTGAGTTAAAATTACGAATTAAAAAAGCATTAAAATAATGCCCCAATATAGCGATTACATATACTTTGGCGATAATCTCGAAACTTTTGATTATTTTCATCAACAAGTCCAAGATGTCTTGGGTGTTGACTTGAGGTTTTTTGATTCATTTGAAGCCATGGATATGTATTTTCAAGAACAAGAAGGGCAGTTTTTTTCTGTAATATTCTATGAAAAAAGCAAAAGTCTAAGTAAAGACTTATCACGGTTGAAAAAGCTTGTCCAACATGGAAAAGATACATTACTGATCTTGATTGGAAATGATCTTTCACGTTTTGAGAAACAATCTTATTTTGAGGCTGGTATCACAAATACCATTAGTCCACGCGCGCATGCGGATGTTTTTGAATCGATTAGAAAATACATAAGGCTATATTTTGAGGCGACAGCGCAGACTGAAAAATTTGAAACAGCAAACAGCTCTTTTCCTCAAATAGGAATTCCGCTGGGAAAAAGATTGTTTGATATTGCAGTTTCTTCGATTTTAATCCTCCTACTTTCCCCGATACTGGCAATCGTTTATATTGCCATCAAATTGGAAAGTAAAGGTTCGGCAGTCTATAAGTCGAAACGGATAGGATCTGGCTATTATATGTTTGATTTTTATAAATTCAGATCGATGTACCCGGATGCTGACAAGCGTCTAAAAGAGTATATGGCGCTTAATCAGTATGCAGATGCATCATTAAGTATTAATCATCGTACTGTGGCCACTATGATAAGCGATACCGATGCAAAACATTTTACTGCAGATGAGCTACGTGATGTGCTTATTGATGATGAAAGTGTTGTAAAAAGTTCTGATACCGCTGGAAGACAGAAAAAAGCGGCATTCTTTAAGCTGGAAAAAGATCCTCGTGTAACCAGGGTAGGTCGAATTCTCCGTAAATATAGCATTGACGAACTGCCCCAGTTGTTTAATGTACTTAAAGGTGATATGTCTATTGTGGGAAATAGACCATTGCCACTCTATGAAGCCGAGATGCTGACCACAGACGATAGTGTCGAGCGATTTATGGCGCCGGCAGGTATAACCGGCCTATGGCAGGTAGAAAAGCGGGGCGATAATGGAAGTATGTCTGATCAGGAAAGAATAAAACTGGATATTGACTATGCACAGCATTATTCGATCTGGATGGATTTAAAAATATTGTATAAGACTTTTTCCGCATTCATCCAAAAGGCGGATGTTTAATAACATAAATATTTATTTCGATGAATTTATTGCTTAAAGGGGCTTTCTTGCTGTTAAATTTAGTTACAGCAAGCCTATTGCTAAAAGCACAATCTGTAATGGACCCAACGGATATGGTTGATTTTACAAAGCTTAAACTGCCGCCTTTGGAAACCCTTTATCAAAATGCCAAACAAAGTCCCGGAGTGGAAATGTATGAGGCAAAAATGGAGGCTCAGGCTAATCAGTTGATAACAGAAAAGAGAAGTTGGTTAAAATATTTCAGAGTAGGTGGATCTTGGCAGTACGGCAATATTGCGATCAATTCTGCTTTCACGAATGAATATACTCCTCTTTTCTATCAGTCTTCCGGCGTAACCCAAAGTTCCTATTATGGAACTGCCGGAGTGAATATTCCTTTGGATGATCTCTTCGATCGCGGGAATAAAATCAAACGTCAGAAGATGGAACAGCGGTTTACACAGCTGGAATTGGACAAATGGCTCGATGAGCAACGGATCCGTATCGTCAACTCCTATACGAAAGTAAAAACAGCTCTTTCTACACTCAAGAAAAAAATTGAAGATTACAATATCGCCTTAGCGAATTACAAAATGACTGAAAATGAGTTTAAGTCGGGCAATGCAAATATTAGCGATCTTAATACAGCAAAGAAGTTGGAGACAGAGGCTTATGAAATTCTGAAAACCAACGAATCTATTATTACCAATGAAATCCTTACCTTAGAAATCCTGAGTAAGACAAAAATTATAAGCCAATAGCATCATGAATATTTTCCATTATATCTTTCGGGCCATTTTCAGAATTAAGTGGTGGCTGTTGATTTTGCCGCTAGGTTTTGCCTTGTTGGCGATCTACCTGACTCGTCAAATGGACCGGCAGTATAAGACTGATATTACAATCTATACAGGTGTTATTTCAAGTTATGGAAGTGATCCGGGCGAATCCAATGCTTCGCAAGACTGGAACGTATTAAACAATTCGATCCAGAATATTATCAATACCATTAACTCGAAGGAAACGATCAAAAGGCTTTCCATGCAGCTTTATGCACGGCTTATGATTCACGGTGATCCCACTAAAGATAATGTATATATTACCGCAAAACATTATAAGGAGCTCGTCGCAATTACCCCAAAAGACGTACAGAAGTTGATTGACAAAAGTTCGGAAGAGAATACGGTAAAGAATCTGGAAAAATATGAGAAAGCAGACCGCAATAATTTTGTCTATGGTCTTTTCAACTGGAACCATCCTTATTTCAGCTATAATGCTCTTAGAGAAAATATTAAAATCAATAGGGTAGACAATAGCGATATTTTACAGATCAACTATCAGGCAAACGATCCAGGAGTTGCTTTTCAGACATTGGATATTTTGAGTAAAGTTTTTGCGATCGAATATACCAATTTGCAATTTGGTAGTACAAACAACGTCATCCGGTATTTTGAGGCTGAGCTTGAACGTATAGGCCGGGAACTTCGCGGACAGGAAGATTCCCTGACCATGTATAACGTTGAAAACCGGGTGATCAATTATGATAAACAGACAGAAGCGATTGCGTTATTGGATAAAGAGTATGAACTAAGGCACCAGGATGTGTTGTTTGTGTATAACAGTGCGCAAGCAGCTATAAAACAATTGGAGTCGGGAATGGATGCCAATATGCGTGCGATTAAAAATAATACAGAGTTTTTGGCACGTATGAATCAAATTGCGGACATCAACTATAATATTTCAAAGATACGGACGTTGAGTGTAGATTCCCTAAAGCAAAAGCAGGGCGGAGCTGATCTAGATGTACTGTCGCATGAGCTGGATCAAAAGGAAAAGGGATTCCGTTCATTTATGGATCAATATACAGCAGAAAAATATACTAAAAACGGCTATCCAAATGCAAATTATGTAAAGCAATGGGTAGAAGAGCTATTACGTTTTAAGCGTTCGGAGGCAGAACTTAATGTCGCCCGTGATTTTAAACAAGAACTGGATCACAAATACACCCAATATTCACCTATTGGCTCTGTCTTAAAACGTAAGGAACGCGGCATATCTTTCACAGAACAGTCTTATTTGTCAATCTTGTCTAGTCTAAATGCGGCCCGCTTACGACTGAAGAGTTTGGAAATGAATTCAGCGACACTAAAAGTGATCAATCCGGCAAGCTTTCCGTTAAATGCACTTCCACATAGCAGGAAATTGATTGTATTTGCTGTCTTTTTTGGGACCGTGGCATTTATACTTGGTATTTTGCTTATTATTGAACTTTTTGACCGCACGCTAAGGGATAAAACGCGTACTGAACGGATTACAAAGGGAAAAGTAATTGCGGCATTGCCCAAACTTGGTAAAAGCGGTGCCAAACAGACTAAAATCGAAGAAAGAGCGATACATGTTTTGGCCAATAGATTATATGGTTGTTACAACAACTCGAATCCTATAAACTTTATCAATATCGTCAAGTTCTCTTCTACACTAGATTTGGGCTCACTGACAGATATTTTAACAGCCTACTGGCAGGGATTGGGTATCAATGTACTAGCTTATAAAGAAGGAACAGATTTTAGTGCAGAATCGAGGGAATATTTAGTGGATGATGCGTGGGCGGAAAAGCTGGGTAATTATGATATTTCATTAGTCAAGCATGGCTCTATGGCATTACGTCCTATCCCTTCTCTATTTTTAGAGCGTGGAATGGCCACGTTATTGGTATTAAGGGCTGACTCGGTATGGAAAACAGAAGATGAGTTGATGTTTGCAGATCTATTGCAACGTTCGGCCGGTAAACCGATTGTCATCTGTTTAATGAATGCAGAAAAATATGTTGTGGAAGAGTTTACAGGAATGTTGCCTCCGTTTACCTTTTTGAGACGCCTGGAATATCAATTGGGTAATTTTGGTCTGACATCGCTGGGAAAATAGTGGGATATGATGCAGTATGATCATACAAAATCGATGATAACCAGCCGGCATTTTCTCCTGCTGTTCCTCATACTCGGGGGATTGGCAGGAACTTGTATTTTTATTTTTGCCGGTTTGTCATTGGCTATGGTGTTCTATATGTTGCCTGTATTTCTATTGGTTATTATTGTCCTACTGTCTTCGCCAATAAGTTGTTTCTTCCTATTGTATATTGTATCCTACCTGGTGATGGGTTTTGGACGCTATATCACATTTCCGCTTCCGGTAGGAGTCATACTTGATCTTTTGATTTTATTTAATTTTTTCTCGCTAGCTTTACACTTTATTCGGGGAAATCCTTTAGGCAAGGTTTACTTTAATTCTTTTCTCCTGATCTCTATCTTTTGGATGCTTTATTGCATGCTGGAGATTGTAAATCCAATGTCCACTTTTGCGAACTGGATCACGACAGTCCGTAGCATTGGAATGCATATTGTCTTATTTCAATTATTGGTTTTTATTAGTCTGGATAACATTCCCAAATTGCGCTTATTTTTTAAAGTTTGGGGTATACTTGTTCTATTGGGAGCTTTAAAGGCAATAGGCCAAAAATATATTGGTTTAGACCGATTCGAGTCTGCTTGGCTATATACATTCGGCGCTCATACGCATGTTATTTATAGTGGGATACGTTACTTTTCATTCTTCAGTGATGCAGCAAACTTTGGCTGCCATATGGGTTTGGCTATGGTTGTTTTTACGATCTTAGCTATTTATGAGAAGCAGGCAAAAAGGCGTTTTCTTTATATTGTTGTTGTCGCTTTTGCGGCTTACGGGCTAATGATATCCGGGACGAGGGCCGCTATTGCCGTTCCTTTTGCAGGCTTTGCTTTCTTCATTATCCTTGTGAAGGAGTGGAAGTGGGTAATCTTTGGTCTTTCTTTATTAATAATGGCTTTTGCTTTCTTTAATTTAACGACCATTGGCAATAGCAGTTCCGATATTCGTCGTATGCGGACGGCTTTCTCTTTTTCAAAGGATGCTTCTTTCAACGTTCGCTTGGAGAACCAGAAAAAAATGCGAACCTTTATGGGCGACCATCCTTTTGGGATAGGATTGGGCGGGTCTAAACATGCGAATGAAGGAGATGCAATACATGGTATCGCAACCGATTCTTCCTTCGTTTTTATATGGGTAGAAACGGGGGTCGTCGGTCTTATAGGCTATATTATTTTATGTCTAACGATATTGGGATATGGCATATATTACGTGCTTTTTCGACTTAAAGATAGGCGGATCAAGTCTATTGCGATGGCGGCTACATCTGGTCTTGCAGGAATTATGGTCGCTGGGTATGCGAATGAAGTGCTCCATCAAATGCCTACTGGGCAGACCGTATACATTCTAATGGGGGTTATTATGCTTTCGCCTTATTTGGACAAAAAACTGAGCGATGACATTAGAACCGTATAAAATATCTTTCATAACGGTCAATTATAATGGATTGGCTGATACGATTTCTCTGCTGGAAAGTATTGTGAATGCGAGATTATCTTTTGCATATGAGGTTATTGTCATTGATAATGGTTCGGTAAGAGACGAATATTGCCTGCTAAAAAATCAATTTCCTTTTATAAAGGGCTATTATACTAGTATGAACCTGGGATTTGCAGGAGGAAATAACTTGGGGCTGGAAATAGCTATTGGCGAATTTATTTATTTCTTAAATAATGATACACTGCTTCCAGAAAACGCTGATAGTGAAATTTTGGGTATGTTAGAAGTATTTGCGCTAGATTCACAAGTAGGTGGAATTTCACCTAAGATAATGTATTATCAACCCAAGGGAATGATCCAATTTGCCGGGTGTACACCACTAACATCAATTACCCTACGTAATAAACAGATCGGTTATCGGGAAATGGATAGAGGCCAATATGTTACAAGCATTGAGATTCCCTATTTACATGGTGCAGCTATGTTGGTACCCAACAGGATTATCAAGGAAATTGGCGTGATGTCGGAGCTTTTCTTTCTTTACTATGAGGAGTTGGACTGGAGCTGTCGGATCAATAAAAAGTATAAATTAGTATATTTTGCAGCTGCACATATCTATCATAAAGAAAGCGCTTCCACGGGCCAGGACTCCCCATTAAAAACATTTTATCTGACACGTAACCGCTTGTTATTTGCTTATCGAAATAGGTCGGGGATAAGCCGGATTTTGGCTGTTTTTTATCTTATTGGGATAGCGAACAGTACAAGATTGATTAAATTTGTTTTTTCGGGTATGTGGAGGCATGTTGGTGCAGTATGTTCAGGAACATGGTCTGGGATTAAATTATTTTCTAAAGAGAGTCTATGCTGATGGGGACGGTTTTGTTTATTATTGAAACATTGATTTTTATTCCTTTCCTGGTCTGGATCATGTATTTCTTTGTTTTTTCAGTCGGTTATCGCATTCCTAAGAAATTATTCTTTGAACGATCGAATATTCAACATCGATTTCTTATTATATTTCCTGCATATAAAGAGGATGCAGTAATCGTTGATAGTATACGCTCGTTTTTAAAACAAAACTATCCAAAAGATCTTTTCGAAATTATCGTTGTTTCTGATAGTATGACGAGAGATACAAACCAGGAACTTGAAGATTTAGGCGTTCGAATACTTATTCCTACGTATGAAAAAAGATCCAAAGCCGCTGCTCTAAATCTGACAATGAACGTTATCAAAGAAGAAGATTTTGATGGCGTGGTTATATTGGATGCTGATAATTTAGTTTCTCCAAATTATCTAGCACTTGTCAACGATTGCTTTGCATCTGGCGCGGTTGCCATCCAAACACATCGCATAGCAAAAAACAGCAATACCGATACAGCATATCTCGATGGGATCAGTGAGGAAATAAATAATTCAATTTTTAGGCAGGGGCATGTGAACCTAGGGTTACCAGCCGCATTGACGGGTTCGGGCATGTTGTTTGAAATTAAGTGGTTTAAAAATACGATGGCTAAAATAAGCTCCATGGGTGAGGATAAAGAGTTGGAGTATTATTTGCTCTTAGATAAAATATTTACGGTGTATTTGGAAGATGTGTATGTACTAGACGAGAAAGTACAGAACCGTCGCGATATGTCCAATCAGCGAAAAAGATGGATTGCTGCTCAAATTGATACTTTTTTGAATACTTTGAAGCGATTTCGCACAATAATTCGTACCCGCAACTGGCCTATGCTCGACAAACTGATACAATGGTCGATTCCACCCCGAATTATTTTGCTCGGAATGGTTCCAATTTTAGGCTGTATCGTCTATTTGGTAGCTCCAGTATTGGCCTATAAATGGCTTATACTCTATGGCTTGTTTATCTTGTCACTTGCTCTGGCTATACCAAATAAATTTTATACGCGGAGGACTCTGCTCTGCTTTTTGAAATTACCATTTATTTTTATGGCAATCTTACGTAGCTTTATGGGAATCAAATCGGGACGTAATACTTTTGTGCATACACCGCATGGAGAAAAAAAAGAAGACTATAGTAATTGAGGCACAACGAATCTTTCGCCTTAATAAACACGGAATGGATTTTGTGGCTTTGGAAGTAATCCGTGCGCTTCAAAAGTTGGATACCTTTAACCGGTATATTATTGCTGTCGGACCGGGAGAGGACCGCTGTTTGGAAGGTTCAGCAAATTTTGAGATTAAAGTTTTGGAAAGCTCTAATTATTTTATTTGGGAGCAACTTCTCTTACCTAAACTTATTAAAACCAGCAATGCGGATATGCTGCACTGTACCTCCAATACTGCCCCATTGGGGTTATCTATTCCACTGGTACTTACCTTACACGATATCATCTTTATGGAGAAAAAGATTGGTAGTAATTCGTCCATGTACCAAAATTTGGGACGTATCTATAGGCGTTGGGTCGTGCCGCGTGTATTGAAAAAGGTTCATACCGTGATCACTGTCTCTAACTTTGAGAAAAGAAATATCGAAGCGGCCTTTCCACATCTACAGAAAAAAATTATCACGGTCTATAATGGGGTAAGTTCAAGATTTAAATCGATGGATATACCTTCGGAAAGCACATTTTTAAAGCTTGAGAAGGGGGCTTTTTGGCTTCTTTTAGGTAATACCGATCCAAAAAAAAACCTGAGGAATACCTTGATGGCTTATGCTTTTTATTTGGAGAGAAGCAAATATAAGAAAAGGTTGCTCCTGGCCGATTTAGATCACACATATTTGGAAAAACTATTAAAAGAACTTGATCTGTTGAAAATAAAAGACTTTATTGTAGTCGAAGAATATATAGCTCATGACAAATTGGTTGAGGTTTACAATGGTGCTTTTGCTTTTTTGTATCCTTCTGTCCGCGAAAGTTTTGGACTTCCGTTGCTTGAAGCTATGGCTTGTGGCACACCTGTGGTTACTTCCAACACGTCTGCTATTCCTGAGGTAGCCGGGGATAATGTGGTATATACAGACCCGATGGATATCAAATCCATTGCAGCAGGCATGTTGAAATTGGAAGATGAATCACAGTTATATAGTTCACTTGTTAGTAAAGGTTTGGAGCGAAGCAAAGCTTTCAGTTGGGAGTATACTGGAAAACATACATTAGCAATATATGAAAGTGTACATTCATAATCACCCTAAATTTAAGCGCTTGCTGCACTGGTTTATCATGAATCCTGTGCGTACACGGCCGCGCTGGTATGTTCGCATGCTGCAGTTCTTTTATGTTAAACGGGGGGCTGGTTCAGTCATTTATCGTAACGTAAGGCGGGATCTTGTTCCTTTTCGTACATGTATTATAGGGGCCCGATCCGTGGTCGAGTCATTTGCTGTATTGAATAACGCTGTCGGCGACTTGTTTATCGGCAACAATAGCCGAATAGGAATTTCGAATACGATCATTGGGCCAGTGACGATTGGTAATAAAGTGAATATCGGTCAAAATGTACTTATTTCAGGATTAAACCACACATATGAAGATGTGACCAAAGCTATTGCAGACCAGGGAGTCAGCACCGCTGCAGTGACGATTGCTGACGATGTCTGGATCGGCGGGAATGTCGTTATTTTAGCCGGTATTAGCATAGGTGAACATGCTGTAATAGGTGCGGGCTCCGTGGTTACAAAGGATGTTCCGCCATATAGTGTTGTCGTTGGAAACCCGGCCAAAATTGTGAAAAAGTACGATTTTAATCTTAATGCCTGGATCAAACCATGAATGAAAGACCGTTGATTAGCATTATAATGCCTGTCTATAATACAGCTATGTATGTTGATCAGGCTATACATAGTATTATTCATCAGGAATATGCTGATGTTGAACTTATACTAATCAACGATGGTTCGACCGATCAAAGTCTCTCCATATTGGAAAAATGGAGTTCATGCGATAACCGTGTCAAATTATTTTCCCAGGAAAATCAAGGTCTATCTGCAGCCAGAAATAGAGGCCTTTCTCTTGCGAACGGCCAGTATATTTATTTTATGGATAGCGATGACCTGCTGCGTGCAGATGCACTATCCACGTGTGTGGATTATTGTGAAAAGAAAGACCTCGATTTTGTTTATTTTGATGCTTCGGTTTTTGCGGATAATTTGGATAGCTCAATACTAAATGATTTTAATTATTCCCGAAAAAAAATGCCGGCTTATACTGTTTTAAGTGGGCCGGACGCATTGCAACAGCAACTGAACGCAAACGACTTCTTCTCTTCAGCTTGTATGTATTTAATTCGTAAAGACATACTTGATCGTAATGGATTTGGATTTGAACCCGGTATTGTGCATGAGGATGAGTTATTTACAGTCTTATTGTATCTAGCGGCAGCTCGAGTTGCTTATATCCCAGAGCAATTTTTTCAGAGGCGTGTCAGGCGGGATTCTATTATGACAAGCCGATTAAAGCTTTTTAATATAACATGTTACTTCACAGTTGCCCTGCGTTTGAGGGAGTACGGACGAAAACATTCGGATAGCAGACAAATTATTGAGTTGTATCTGCATCGTATGTTGGACGCAGTGGTATGGAAAGCACATGCGCTGTCGATCGCTGAGCGCTGGAAAGTACTTCTCTTGGTTTTGAAGCATTGGCGAAGATATGTTTCATTTAAAACTATGGGAGTTCTACTGTTTAAGAAAGGCTTTTTGCATGGATAACATAAAAAAGGAAATCGTTTCTGGAGTATTTTTCACAGCATTGGCCAAATACGCGAATTTGGTGATTTCGCTGGTCGTTACCGCAGTTTTAGCACGATTGCTCGCACCAGATCAATTTGGTGTAGTGGCCATAGCTACGGTGGCCATTGCTTTCCTAAATTTAATAGCTGATTTCGGACTGTCTCCAGCAGTTATACAGCACAAAGAGCTAGATAGAAAGGTATTAGGCTATTTATTTTCCCTTTCTGTATATATTGCTATCACTTTGTCAGTACTATTCTTTTTGTCTGCTGAAATTATCGAAAAATGGTATGCACAACCTCAATTGAAACCAATTTGCCAATTACTGGCGCTAAGTCTATTTTTTTCGGGAATAACCGTCGTTCCAAATGCCTTATTTTTTCGCGATAGGTTATTTAAATCGATCGCTTTACGAAGTTTGATTGTACAAATTATCGGCGGAGGATTATCTATAATTGCTGCTTTTAAAGGAATGGGGGTATACGCGCTTATTTTAAATCCGATATTCTCATCACTATTGATTTTTATTATTTCATACCTGAAGTATCCATTAAAATTTAGCCCACGTTTTTCATTTCAACCTCTTCGGCCTTTATTTTCTTATTCTATTTTTCAGTTTTTATTTAATATTATCAACTATTTCAGCAGAAATTCGGATACCCTATTAATTGGTAAATACCTGGGCATGGTACCGCTGGGCTTCTATGACAAATCTTATCGACTAATGTCATTGCCACTCCAAAACATTACGCAGGTGATTACACCAGTGATCCATCCGATATTAAGTCAGAAAGGAAAGGATAGTGGATATCTTTATGAAGCAAATCTAAAATTAACCGGCCTATTGTCGCTGATCGGATTTCCATTATCAGTTTTCTTGTTTTATTCAGCTGAAGAACTCATTTTATTATTTTTTGGACCGCAGTGGGGATTAGCAGTTCCTTCCTTTAAGATATTGAGTCTAACAGTAGGTATCCAATTGATCCTCTCGTCATCGGGGTCCATTTTCCAAACGGCAGGAGATACCAAAAATCTGTTTATATGCGGTTTGTTTTCGGCCGTATTGAATGTTGCGGGAATACTATTTGGTGTATTTTACGCTAAAAGTATTGACGCAGTGGCCATGTGCTTATTGGTTACATTTAGTGTCAATTTTGTACAGGCCTACTGGTTAATGTATCGCGTGGTCTTCAAACGGAGTATGGTTGGTTTTTTTAATAGCCTATGGCGCCCGATCTTTTTTGCACTCCTACTTGGGCTCATTTTTCATTTGGTCATAGGTTACCAATTGCCCGATAATTTGGCTTTTCGCTTAGCACTCAAAACTGGTATCTATATTTTATCTATGATGTTAATGATTTGGTTCGGAGGGTATCGCAATCTGCTGTTGGCATTTTTACGTAAATAGTTCATTCGAATAATGGCTACCATTTTCTTATCTGCGTATCCATCCAATTTAAACGTTGCAAATAGTACTTTTTCAAACGTAATATTGCTTCGCTACTTTTTAAATTTTTATCATGGTTGCGTCCACCATTACTTTTTTCAGATGCAGTTAAGCCCCAGATACCCATAGTTTCTGCTTCGCCAACATCGATCCAGTTTTGATCTAAAGATTCAGATATTCTAGCAAGTTCCTGATCAATAAAAGCCGGGATTTCATTTAAAAAAGCGCCATATAATGTCAGCCAGCGCTCCTTGACTTTCTTTCTAAATTTCGGATCCCGAAATAATTGTTTATAATAAAGTGCTCTATATTCTAATGTTGTGTATTCTGAAGAGGTTGGTATGTAATCGGCATGCAGCCAGGACTGTGACCCTAAGAAAGTAGTTTGGTCAAAATCCCATAATGGGCCTATACACAACTTTTTGTTGATTCCTTTATATAAGTAAACGCTTCCAGGAAGACGACTGTCTCTATTTTCGGTAAGTTCCTGGACTATCCAATAATTAATGAACGAGTTGATATCGATCAATTTGCCATATTCATTACTATCAGGAATGCCCGCTAGCTCTGCATTTTCTTGATAGAATTGTACATTTTTGGGCCAACTCGGATAAATTACTTTCTCAAGCTGATTGAAGTAATCGTTTATGTAATTCATTTGTAGGGTATTGGCATCTTCAGGTTCTTTGACAATGATCGGAAGTTGAGAAATTGCTGGTCTAAAGTAGCGAGTTTCACCGTTTGAATAATAACGATCTACTTCCAATAACCAGCCCCCAGTAATCCTCTCGGGATTGTTTTCTTTGTTATCAACTTCTTCAATAGCTATCCTTTTAGCGTCTATCTTGATCTGTTCTGTTAGTAAGTAATTCCCCAAAAATCTTCCGTTTAGTATGACCTCTACATATTTTGAGTCTGGCGTCCATGCTAAGCCTGCTTTTTTCCCTAACTCGAAGGCAATGCGATTTCGCAAACTTGTTTTGTCAGCATAGTTTGCTAGTAATACCCATCTTTTATGGGCGTTCATTCCCATAAATTGACCCACCGATTTATCTTGAAGTTTAAGTGCATAAGGTTTTTTGGGGAATCCCCATGTACTGTTACCACGGCCTCGAATTTCAGTTACGCCGGCCGATGAATAGATGCCTGTATGACCTTGAGGGTCAAGTTTGAATTTACCCTTGCTCCAAATTTCTTTGCTTGTAATATCTTTACTATCATCTGTTGTCAAAATTAGTAAGGGTAAGCTTGATGGCTTTTCTGCGTTCCTAATTTTGATTTGAATCTCTTTGTAACTGTTATCTTTAGCGAAGAACTTAAAATTAATTGGCCTTACGAAGTTATTTTTAGTTTCTCCACTTACCTGAACAGCTTCTTCTACCATTACTTTAACTGCATTTGACTGCCAGGATGCAGCTAGACCCGAAAGATCAGCCTGATAATAATTAATTTGCTGATCTCCTAAAAACTGTCCATCTTTAAAGTAAGAAATTGGAATATGGATATTCTCATTATGGTCTGGCAGTAAATCGAATTTTGAAATGTTAATATCGCTAGCTGTCTTCGCCAGATTTTTACCCAGCTGCCTGATATTTATAGTTTGTTCTTCGCGATCAGACTTTACAGTCACAGTGAAATTTCTGTCCTCCTCATTATTTTCCGCTACTGTAAGGATAACCGTAACTTCCTCGCCTTTACTTCCAGATAGTGTATTTGCTTTTAAAGCTGTGCTGGAGAGCGAAATTGTCCAAGGATAATTTGATTTTATAATGAAAGACACATTTTCTTCGTTAAATCCTATTTCCAGACTTTTAGTTGAAAGCGTTAAATTTGCAGGGGGATGATATAAATCTTTGTTTTTCACGCAGCCGAAAAAAAGGCTGAATACTAAAATATGAATGAGAAAAAATAAACTTTTCATGTAGTGTTTTTAATATCTGGCTAAATAAACGAATGTGATTTTTCGTTTTTTCAAACATAATAAAAAGAAACCAATTTCTTGTATTCATAATCTTTTCGTATTTTCCAGTCCAGCAGCAAAAGTATTTAACAACAATCGAACGTGAAGGTCCCAGTAAAAGATAAATCGTATAAGGTACTTTTTTTAGTATTCCATGGTTTTAGTGACCATAATGGTATAAGTAAAAAAATATGGGGTCAAATTAATGGCTTGATATCTATCGGTGTGGATGTTATACTATGTTATTACAGTGTTGAGGCTGACGGTTCGCGCGTATGGAAGGTTGGAAGCGAGATTCTTGTGGATTTCGGTAGAGGTCCAATAGCCAAAATACGTAAACGTATAGACTATCGGGCGATTTCAGAATACGTAAAGAAAAATAAGTTCCAACTGATTTATATCAGGTCTGACCATAATGCCAATCCTTTTACATTAAACATGGTGAAGATGATGCGGCTATCGGGTGCAAAAGTGTTAATGGAGATTCCGACTTATCCCTATGATCAGGAGTATGTCACCTTGCGCATGCGCCTCGAATTGGCAATCGATCGTCTTTATCGTAAAAAGCTAGCAAAACAATTGGATGCTTTTGTCACTTTTTCTGATGCCCGGACAATTTTTGGGCAGCGAGCGATACCTATCTCCAATGGGATAGACTTCAGTGCCATTCCAGTTCGTAAACCACAGGAAGGAGCCGAAAAACGAACGATCCATTTTTTAGGCGTTGCGGAAATACATTATTGGCACGGATTTGATCGACTGGTTCGCGGACTTGGTATTTATAAACAAAGTCATCCTGATTGTCAAATTATTTTTCACTTGGTGGGGAAATTTAGCGGTGAACGTGAACAGACATCTATTTTGGAGCCGATAACGCAATTCAATCTACAGCAACATGTAGTCTTACATGGCCCGCTTTGGGGAGAGGAATTGGATGCCATATTTAATCTGGCCGACTTTGCAATCGGTAGTTTGGGCCGTCATCGCAGTGGTATACAAGTCATAAAAACCTTAAAAAATAGAGAATATGCGGCGCGTGGAATTCCGTTTATCTACTCGGAATCTGATGCAGACTTTGACGGGCAACCTTATGTGCTTAAAGCGAGTCCTGATGAATCCGCTATTGATATCACTAAAATACTGGAATTTTTAAAGAAGGAAAAATTTGCCCCAGCCTGTATTCGCAATAGTATTTTGGACTTATCATGGGCCGAACAGATGAATAAAGTGCTGCAAGCAATTTAATATTTTAACAAAATAATCGACGCTAGGATGGCTAAATGGTATTCACAATATGAGAAGGTCTATGACCAAGAAGTGGGTTCTGTAGATAATGATGTTATCGAGAAGGTTCGGGCACAGATCCAGCTTTCTTCAAGTTCTGACCCGATTATAAGTATTGTGGTCATCGCCTATAATGAAGAAAAGAAGCTTTTGGCATGTCTCTGGTCTTTAGCAGAACAGCGTTGTCATTTGCCCATGGAATTAATTGTTGTTAACAATAATTCGACGGATCAAACGGAATCGCTTTTAAAGCGACTCGGTGCGACTTATCACAATGAACTAAAGCAAGGGCCTGGCTTTGCTAGACAGTGTGGTCTTGATCAAGCACGGGGTAAATTTATGCTTTGCGTGGATGGAGACACCATGTATCCCCCCGGCTATGCTGAAACGCATATGAAAGTATTAGATAGGCCAGGGATATCCGCCACATGTAGTTTGTGGAGTTTCTTGCCCCGAGCTGGGCAGTCGAGAACTTTCCTTTGGTTTTATGAAGGACTTCGGGATATTTACCTGAACCTACAATTTATAAAAAGGCCTGAATTGTGCGTGCGGGGGATGGTCTTTTCCTTTAAAACCGAGCTGGGGCGCAAGGTTAATTTTAGGACAGATATTAAACGTGGCGAAGACGGGTCAATGGCTTTGGGACTTAAGGCCTATGGAAGGATTGAGTTTATTCGAAGTAAAATGGCGCGGGCGATGACAGGGCAGAATACAATCGCTGCCGACGGATCTCTTGCAAATAGCTTTTTTGTCAGGTTGCGCAAAGCGATAACATCCATGGGTGGACTATTTTCGGGGAAAAAGCATTACCAGGATGAGGAATCGAATAGGATTCAGTAAAAATAATTGTCTATTTTTGTCTAAATTCTATCCGGCCTATGCTTCAATTTGTCTTCTGGACTTGTATATCCTTAGTGCTATATACCTATATCGGTTATGCTATTTTAATTTATATATTGGCAAGATTATTTCCATACCCTATTGCTATGAAGGAGAGGGCTCAAAATAACGACGGGAATGAACTTCCCCCATTGACCCTATTTATTACAGCTTACAATGAGTCAGAAATAATTCCAGAAAAAATGCTGAACTGCCTTGAGCTTGATTATCCTAAAGATAAATTAAACATTCTTTGGGTTATAGATGGAAGTACTGATGATAGTCGTGAGCTGTTAACAAAGTATCCGATGGTTAAGATTGTCAGTTCAGCCCATAGGAAAGGTAAGACTGCCGCTGTGAATCATGGTATGGAATATGTGAAAACTCCAATTGTCGTTTTTAGCGATGCAAATTGTTTACTGAATGCCGGGGCGTTGAAGATTATTGCTCGCCAATTTGAAGATCTGACAATTGGCTGTGTCTCGGGTGAAAAAAGAGTGGCTTTTGATGATGGTGATACGGTTTCCTCGAAAGGGGAGGGAGCCTATTGGAAATATGAGTCGCTATTAAAAAAATTAGATTACGAATTTTATTCTGCTGTAGGTGCCGCTGGAGAATTGTTTGCTATACGAACAGAATTATTCGCTGCGATGGAGGAAGATACCTTGTTGGATGATTTTATGCTATCAATGCGCATCGCATTAAAAGGCTACCGTATTGCATACACAGCGGACGCCTATGCTGTTGAATATGGTTCTCTGAATATGGAAGAGGAGGGAAAAAGGAAACGACGTATTGCTGCTGGGGGATGGCAGTCTATAGGAAGGTTACTGCCGTTGCTAAATGGGTTTAAATATGGGAAGTTGAGCTTTCAATATATTTCACATCGTGTATTGCGTTGGTCTGTTACACCTTTTGCGCTTTTTACACTCTTCCCCTTGGCGGCAATTCTTGGATATCGGTGTTCATCATCTTTCAATGTGTTTTCTGTCATTTTTGTGCTTCAGTGTGTCTTTTATCTTTGTGCGGTTTTAGGGTATTTGATGCGAAATAATCCCAATAGTACAAAGTTGTTTTATATTCCATATTACTTTCTGTTTATGAACATCAATGTAATGCGTGGAATTTATTATTTGTTTAGTAGAAGCTTTATTGGCGGATGGGAGAAATCTCAAAGAAAATAATCTTATGAATGTTATGGATAAAAAAATATTACATGATTTAAAATTCTTGGAGAAGGTCTTGAATATGACTTGTGATACATTGTTGCTGGTGAATAGGGATAATATATGTGTGGATGCGATAATGAAGACAAATAATCCGGTTTTAAATTCCGATATTGATCTAGTAGGGAGAAATCTGTTGTCTATTTTACCTCAGCCAACTTCGGCTCTTATCGAACAGGAATTTAACTTTTGCCGCCAAACAGGAGAGACTTCCAATCTAAATTATGACCTACCTACTGAAGAGCAGATGTATTATTTTAAGTTTGTCATTCACAAATTTGACGAGGAACATCTAATTTGCCAATATCGGGATATCACACAGCGTAGTAACATGAAGTACCGTCTTAAATCTGCACTGACTGCCCAACTCGAGGTGGGGAAGGTCGCTATGATTGGACATTGGACTTATGATCTGCTGCAGCAGGAATTTACCCATAATGGCTATTCGAATCTTCGAAAGAAAAATCTTGAAGAGCCTGAGAAAATAGCTTTGCAGGATCTGCTCATGCATGTTCACCCGGATGATAGAAAGAAGATGGAGGCTTTTCTGCATAACGACGCTATTGAGTATAGCACATTTGAGTACCGAATAAAACAACCGGATACACCCATCACATATGTACGGGCAACAAAATATGCCAAACGCCTTGAAAACAATATTCGTATCATAGATGGCTTTTCACAGAATGTAAGCGACTTCATTAAGAATCGAAATGAACTTGAAATGGTGCTTGCTGTTGTTGATAATGCACCATACAGTATTTTCGCATGTCATAAAAATGGGACGATGGCTTTTGCGAATAAGGCATGCCGACAGCAAAATGGTCTGAAAGAAGAAGAGGTCATTGCAGACTTAAAAGTTTTTGAATGCCTTCGGGAGTTCACAACAGAAGAAGCTTGGGACTTATCTGTGCAAAAAATAATTTCTGCTTCGGGTTATTATCAATATCGTTGCGATACGGTGTATCCAGAACTGGATATTATTGGCTCAGAATGCAGTTCGCTGATGATCAAAAATGGTAACGGTGAAGATATCATCTGGACTATCAAGCGGGATATCTCGGATCAGCTTCGTTACGAGGAGCAGCTATTGCGCTCAAAAGAAGCTGCTGAGGAATCTGAGCGGTTAAAATCTGCATTTATCTCCAATATGAATCATGAAATCCGGACGCCGCTTAGCGCCATTATGGGTTTTGGAAGTATTATTGCCGATACGCCGGATCCTGAGCTGCGAAAGGAGTATGGTGAACTCCTCAATGCAAATAGCAGCCAGCTACTACGGCTGATAACGGATGTACTGGAAATGTCGCAGATGGATGCAGGTAAAGTAAGGTTAAAGAATTCAGACGTGTCCCTTAAAGGAGTATTGAATGAGCTATCAATGAGTTTCTTGTCAAATGAGGAACAGCCAGCCATAATTTTTGACATTCCTGAAAAGGAATTGGTGGTACGGCTGGATCGTGGGCGGGTCATTCAGGTTCTTGTCAATTTAATTAACAACAGTTTGAAATTTACGCCACCTGAGGGTGCTATACATGTTGGTTACAGGCTAAGTAATGATCATGTAGAATTTTATGTTAAAGATAATGGTATTGGCATAGCCGAGGAAAATCAAGAGTTGATCTTCAACAGATTTTACAAGATTAATTCAATGGATAAAGGTACGGGATTGGGGCTGGCAATTTGTAAAGGTATTGTTGAGCAGATGAATGGACAGCTGGGTGTCGAATCGGAGCTTGGACAAGGAGCTACTTTTAACATAAAATTGCCCTTAAGCGAACAAAATTAAAATAGCATACCATGACTAAAGATACTGAATTTAGGCCGGTGAGCATCTCCGGGTTACTGGTCCGGATTGTCATCCTAATGGTGGCTATAATTTCCTCCTTATCGTTTTTGGCTTTATTTATTTCCCCACAGACCACTGTTATTTTCCAATGGATTGGTGTGTTGTTACCTGGACTTATATGTGGTAATTTTCTTTTTTTTATTATCGGATTATATAAGCGTAGTTGGTACAGTATTTGCCCATTAATAGCACTATTGGCCAACTTTCATTATTTCATAAAAGTAGTTCAGATAAACGGGATAGCGCAAACAGAAAAGACGGACATACGCTTCGCATCTTACAACGTTCGTGAATTCAAAATGATTTATAATTTATCTTCGATGCAGCAGATTGCTTCCTATATTGATTCGCAGAGAGTAAACACCTTATGTTTACAGGAAGTTCCGGCTGACTGTTCCGTGTCGGAACTTAAACAGTCATTTGGCCAGTTTCAATATTTCATAATGACAGGGAGTAAATCCGGGCATAATCAACTTGCTATTTTAAGTAAATTTCCGCTGGACTCGGTACAGGCTGTTTCGTTTAAAGAGCGGCCCAACTGTGCACTTTTTGCCGACCTTACCCTTAGAGGCGAAAAGATCAGGATCGGAAACTGTCATTTGCAGACAACAAATTGGAACCAGGTAAAAGGGGATTTATTACCTGCTGAAAATACGGTCTTTAAATGGTGGAATGCAATTAAAACAATGTCTGAAAATTTTAGGTTGAGAGGTGGGCAGGCTGATTATTTAAGAAATTTAATCGATCAATCTTCTTTTCCAACGGTTATTTGCGGAGACTTTAATAATAGTCCTAATTCCTATAGTTATCATAAAATTAAAGGAAATTTAAAGGATGCATTTCGCGAAGCAGGTAATGGCTATGGATATACTTACAGTAATTTAATGAAACTCTTTCGCATTGACTTTGTATTCTTTTCTGGAGCTACATTTCAGGCTGTAAATTACAGAACAAGCGATGTTGACTATAGCGATCATCTTCCTGTATTGGTTGATTTTAAAGTAAATTGATATATAACATTTTTGCTACACAAATTACGGGTGCAATTATTAGTGTATTATTGATTTATGAATTTTATAAAAAGGATAGCATCCTTCTAGACAGTGTCTAAAAAAGCTAATAATGATCTATGGAAATCGATTTTTCAATGTATAATATTCTGATCTTAGAGGATTCTGAGCTCAATCTTTTTGTGCTAAAAGAGATTTTAGAACGCGAGCACTTCAACGTATTTTCCGCTTCCGGTGCTAAAGGAGCATTTGAAAATTTGCAACAGCAAAGGATAGATCTTATTTTAATGGACGTCATGATGGGGAATACGAACGGATTTGATCTAACCAAGGAATTGAAATCCATGGAGCTGTATAAGCATATTCCAGTGTTATTTATTACGAACTTAAAATCTCCGGATGATGTTGTGCGTGGATTTGATAGTGGCGGTGTAGATTATATTCCGAAGCCTTTCAATAAAAAGGAATTACTTCAGCGTATCAAACATCAAATCAAGCTTATTGAATCGAGCCATACAATTGCCAAGCAGACAGCACAGCTTCAGGAAGCAATATTAAACCGCGATAGAATGTATGCTATTCTGGCACACGATCTCCGAAGTCCGATTTCTTCACTCAAAATGATCTTAAATATTTTGACTATGAGTCCTGAGGGAAGTAATACTGGGTATGGAGATATGATCAATACAGGCAATGATATTGCGGAACAACTTTTCAGTGTTTTGGACAATCTGCTTAAATGGACCAAAAACAGCCTGGGTGTATTAAGCTATATGCCACAAGAAATTGAGCTCGATGAAATGATCAAAGGTGTGGTAGAGACCCTTCAACCTACAGCTAAATTAAAAAATATCGAAATTCAATTAACATTACAATCCGGATTACAAATCTTTTTTGATGCGGATATCATGAAAAGTATCTTACGGAATCTTTTGATTAACGCTGTGAAGTTTAGCCATGAAGATTCACTGATTAAGCTGAATTTATCCCGAAATGGAGATGATGTTCTTGTTGAATTTGTCGATACGGGGGTAGGAATGAGTGTGGAAACACAACGCCAACTGCAAGAGCAGATAATGGAAGAGGGAAAGATAACCCCTATGCGGGAGAAAGGAAAAGGTTTAGGTCTATGGGTAGTTTACCATTTTATCCATAAAAATGGTGGAGCATTCTTTTTTGAGTCGGAAGAAAATGTCGGCTCCCGTTTCGGTTTTCGTATTCCGCTAATGGACACAGCATCTAATCGGTAAAAACTCGAAATTATAAATTGATAATTTATGTATAACCTAAAAAAAAGAATTCTAGTTTCGGGTGGAGCTGGATTTATAGGTTCCCATCTTTGTGAACGTTTATTAAAGGATGGGAATGAAGTGGTCTGTATGGACAATTTTTTTACTGGGGATAAATCGAATATTGTGCATTTGCTACAGAATCCCTATTTCGAACTTGTACGGCATGACGTGACGGAGCCTTTTTTGGCTGAGGTTGATGAAATATATAATCTGGCCTGTCCAGCAAGCCCTGTTCATTATCAGTACAATCCAATTAAGACCATTAAAACTTCGGTGATGGGAGCGATCAATATGCTTGGGCTTGCAAAACGGGTCAACGCGCGCGTTTTACAAGCTTCTACCAGTGAAGTATATGGTGACCCGAAGGTTCATCCGCAGCAAGAAGGCTATTGGGGAAATGTAAATCCTGTCGGTATTCGATCCTGCTATGATGAGGGAAAGCGATGTGCAGAAACGCTCTTTATGGATTATCATCGTCAACATCATATTGCAATAAAGATTGTCCGCATATTTAATACCTATGGTCCACGCATGCATCCTCAGGATGGACGCGTAGTTTCTAATTTTATTATGCAAGCTCTGCAAAATAAAGACATTACCATTTATGGTGAAGGCAATCAGACGCGCAGTTTTCAATATGTAGATGATCTGGTGGAAGGAATGATCCGAATGATGGCTACTGAAAAGTCTTTTATTGGCCCGGTAAACATTGGTAATCCCAATGAATTCACGATACTACAATTGGCGGAGCAGGTGATTCTACAAACTGAATCAAAATCAAAGATTAAGTTTTTGCCCTTACCACAAGACGACCCGCAACAGCGAAAGCCAGACATTGAACTTGCGAAGAAAAGCCTGGACTGGAATCCTAACGTTCAACTGGAAGAAGGGCTGTCCAAGACAATAGCGTATTTTAAAACATGCTTATAAGGTATTAATGCCAATCTGTTATATTATTGTTTTATCCGGCAATAACTTGGGCTTTATGCTGTGTGATATGATCAAGAAGCGTTTCATTTAAAATCGGTGAAGTTTTCAACATCTCACGAATGGGATATTTTTCAACAATATTTTTTAAAGCGTCCAGATGGCGCTGATGGTGCAGGTCAGTTCCCACAAAATCATACATGCCTGATTTCAATAGGGTCATAGCAATGGCTTTCACATCGACGCCATAATATCGGCTTAATGAAAGGAGATTTAACTGTAACAGACAACCTGCATCTTTAATTTGCTTGTAAATATTAAAATTGCTATGGTAATAATTATAGCGTTCGGGATGCGCAAGAATGGGTTTATACCCTAATTTTTGAATATCTCTAATTGTGTGGAATAAGGCTTTCGATTCCGAAAGGTATGACATCTCGATCAGCACATAACCACCAGGCATAACACACAGTTCATTTTCACGAATCAGTAAGGGAAGATTTTCGTCAATCATATGCTCGGCAGCGCCAAATATATCCACATCATTGCCCGAGTTTTTTAGCCCGTTGAGAAGCGAATCTTTCGCATGTTCAATACTAAATTTGGTGTTTTGGTGAACACCAGCCATGATATGTGGCGTACAGATAAACTTTTTAAGGCCTAAGCGTTGAAGTTCCTGTATATAATGTAAGGATTGTTGGACAGAATCACTCCCATCGTCAATACCTGGCAACAGATGATTATGCATATCTACTTCTAGAAATTCCAACTGCGCCAAAGAGCGAATAGATGAAGTCTTTTTCCCAAACAGGTTGCTAAAAAATCCCATGATGTACATTAATTATGTTGTGAAAAATAGTTCAGTTAAGGAGCGGCGTTTCAGTTTATATTAAGCGGAGAAGTAAAAATTTAATTCCTTTCCATGACTATTACTTATTTAACACAAACAATATGCCAATAATTGCGTTAATTTCTGTGTGTCTACGTCCAGCGCCAGGGGAGTTTGGTCGCTGATGTTAAGACAATTGTTATTTTATGTGCCTGTAATGTTAGTTATGAAGAATAAATGCTATTATTTTTTTTATGTAACAGTTTCGGTATAATAGTTGCTTAACCCACGTTGATAAATTGATCGAATGGATAGGGTTCTTTTTTAATGATATTTTATCAAAGAGGCATTTTAGGTGTGAAAATTTGACTATCTTGCATCTCCATTATAAAATATTATAATAAAGCCATATCAGATCGTGTTCGTTTGTCGCAAACACGTCAGTAACATTTTAATTAAATAAGAGAAAAAGCATGATGGGTTCTCTAGGAGATTTAAGAAGGCGCCTGAGAAAGGACAATCCAAGATGGGTCATTTTAATGATCGATATGTGGTTTGTATTTGCAAGCTACGTCTTTTCTAATTTTGTGGTCAATAACTTTAAGGGTGTATTTGATATTGCATTGATGTTGAAGAAAGTTGTCGTCATATTGCCAATATATCTCTTGATGTTTTTATGTTATGATACTTTCAGGGGTATTGTACGGCAGACGGGGATTCGAGATACTATTAAAATATTTAAAACGGTGGGGTCTGCCTATGTCATTTTAATGGTGCTCACCTTCATTATTAAAGCTGTTTTTGAGAAAGGAACTTTGGCGGGAGATTATCTTAGATTGTCTTATGGTGTGTTGACTATGCAAGCCACGATTTTGCTGGTTATTATGGTGGGCGCACGTGTAATCTATCGGACAATTTATGAATATCTCTTCCTGCCTGGTAGGAAAGGTGAAAATGTGTTGATATTTGGAGCTTCGAGACCAGGCCTAGTATCGTTCTCCTTATTGAAGGAAGATCCGAGAACGAAATATCAAGTAGTTGCTTTTGTGGAAGATAAAATATCACGGATAGGAAAGCGATTGGCAGGAATAAAAATTAAAGATATTACCGAAATCACAAGAGACTATGTCGAAAAATGCCAAATTACTCAGGTTATTATTGCTGTAGAAAATAACGACCCCGAGCGTTTGGAGTATGTATCAGACTGGTTCCAAAATATTGGACTTGAACTGAAGATCATGCCGCCGGCACGAATTTTACTTAATTCAGGAGCCAAACGTGAAATCAGGCCACTAAAAATTGAAGATTTGTTGGGACGTAAGCCGATTAAATTGGACCATCCAGAAATTGAACAAGAGATGCAAGGCAAAGTAATCCTGGTTACCGGCGCTGCAGGATCTATCGGTTCTGAATTAGCCCGCCAGATCGCCAGACGTCATTATAAGACCTTGATTCTACTGGATCAAGCCGAGTCTGCGCTATATGATATCCAACAATCGATTAAGGCTACGCAACCTGAGCACATGCACTGCGTGGTAGGCGATGTACGTAATTATGCCTTTATGCAGAAAATTTTTGCGCAATACAAACCCGATTTGGTTTTTCATGCCGCGGCTTATAAGCATGTGCCGTTAATGGAAGCGAACCCCTACGAGTCGATTCAGACCAATGTATTGGGAAGCAAAAATGTGGCTGATCTCTGTATGCAATATGGCACTAAAAAGATGGTCATGGTTTCTACGGATAAGGCTGTTAACCCAACGAATGTTATGGGCGCGACTAAACGCATGGCTGAGATCTATGTAAGCAGCTGCAGCGGTAAATCCAATACGAGTTTTATCATTACACGATTTGGAAATGTACTTGGTTCAAATGGTTCGGTTATTCCGCTCTTTGAGAAGCAAATGGCAGAAGGTGGGCCGCTGACCTTGACTCATCCTGAAATCACCCGTTTCTTTATGACAATACCCGAGGCATGTCAATTGGTGCAAGAGGCTGGTGTAATGGGAAAAGGTGGCGAGATCTTTGTGTTCGATATGGGTAAGTCTGTTAAAATCATTGATTTGGCTAAGCGCATGATCAAATTGAAAGGCCATCGTTACCCAGAAGATATTGATATCAAAATTGTTGGACTGCGCCCTGGTGAGAAAATTTATGAAGAATTGTTGGCGAATAATGAGAATACGGTAAAGACCCACCATCCTAAGATTATGATTGCAAAAGTAAAGCACGATGAATTGCTGCTTAAAGCAGAACGTATTAATGCGATCTGTCAGCAGATTTTGGATGCTGATACTAAGTTACCAGATTTTATGGAGCTTGTTGCCGGGATGAAGCAGATTGTTCCGGAGTTTAAATCTCAAAATTCGGAATATGAAGTGCTGGATACAATCGTTGAGGAGAAAGAGATCGAATTGGTTAATGAATCACCAGCAGAAGTGCCGGTATATTCGTTGGTAAAGAATGTGTTGTAATACCATTATAAGACGGATAAGTTTTAGAAAATAATACGATAAAGAATTGAAAAGCCCTCTTAATTGAAGGCTTTTATTGTTTATTCCATTTACTCATGGATTAAAACTTGTCAATTAACAAAAATCATCCTAATTTTAGCGAACTATTTGGTGAACTCATCATTCGCGGACCAATGGTCTAAATATTCGAGAATCATAATATGAATAAAACAATTTTAATTACTGGAGGAGCAGGCTTTATAGGTTCACACGTTGTCCGTGAGTTTGTGTTGAAATATCCTGAATATCAGATTATAAATTTGGATGCTTTGACCTATGCGGGCAATCTGGAAAATTTAAAAGATATAGAGCATCTGCCTAATTATATCTTTGTAAAGGCGGATATTACGGATCAGCAGGCTGTTTCGGCTATTTTTCAAGAATATCAGCCCGATGGTATTATCCATTTGGCTGCGGAGTCCCATGTCGACCGTTCTATTGTCGATCCAATGGCTTTTGTCATGACCAACGTAATTGGAACAGTAAATTTGCTGAACGCTGCCCGAATGATCTGGAAAGACAATTTGGAAGGAAAACGTTTCCATCATGTGTCAACGGATGAGGTGTTTGGCGCACTCGGCGAGACAGGCTTTTTTACCGAAGAAACAAATTATGATCCACATTCACCCTATTCAGCTTCCAAAGCAAGCTCCGATCATTTTGTGCGGGCTTATCATGATACCTATGGCCTGCCTATTGTTCTGACCAACTGCTCCAACAACTATGGGCCGAATCATTTCCCAGAGAAATTGATTCCGTTATGCATTCATAATATTTTGAATCATAAATCACTTCCTGTTTATGGAGATGGAAAATACACCCGCGACTGGTTATATGTTATTGATCATGCCAAAGCCATCGATCTGGTTTTTCACGAAGGGAAAAATGGGGATTCCTATAATGTCGGCGGATTTAATGAGTGGCAAAATTTAGACCTGATCAAGGAACTGTGCAGACAAATGGATGAGAAACTGGGGCGTGAAAAAGGCTTCTCAGCACAGTTAATAACTTTTGTCAAAGATCGACCAGGACATGATTTGCGTTATGCGATTGATGCAACGAAGATCAATAAGGAGTTGGGATGGAGGCCGTCGGTAACTTTTGAAGAAGGTTTATCTCGGACAATAGACTGGTTCTTAGCTAATCAGGAATGGTTGGATCACGTGACTTCTGGTGATTATCAAAAATATTACGACAACCAATACAAAGACGCATAGAATGACGTATACGGAAACAAAATTAAAAGGTTGTTTTATACTTGAACCGACTGTTTTTGAGGATGAAAGAGGTTATTTTTTCGAATCATTTAATGAAACGAAATTAACAGCCATACTCGGTTATACACCACACTTTGTGCAGGACAATCAATCCAAATCACAGTTTGGTGTGGTGCGAGGTCTACACTTGCAGGACGGTGAGCATGCTCAGGCGAAATTGGTCCGTGTTGTGGAAGGTAAAGTATTGGATGTCGTTGTCGATGTGCGTCCAGGATCACCCACCTTTGGACAACATATTGGCGTAGAACTCTCTGCTGAAAATAAAAAGCAATTATTTGTGCCTAGAGGCTTTTTGCATGGTTTTTCTGTATTGTCCGAACATGCGGTCTTTTTCTATAAATGTGATAACAATTATCATAAAGAGTCGGAAGATGGCGTAAATCCTTTGGATATGGAACTTTCGATAAACTGGCAAATTCCTAGCGAACGAATGATTCTCTCGCAAAAAGATCAGGAGGCACAATCCTTTGAAGGGTTACGTTTGAAATTAATATAATAGGGTATGCGGATTGTTGTAACAGGAGCCTCAGGACAACTTGGCTCAGAGCTAAAAGATCTTTTGCTGGATAATATCGAAAAGGACTGTTATTTTTTGGATCGAAAACAATTACCATTGGATCAAATTCCTATCATACAGCAAATTTTGGCAATGTATGAACCAGACCTTATTATCCACGCGGGAGCTTATACGGCTGTGGATAAGGCTGAGGATGATCAGGTAACGGCTTATTTGGTCAATCACGTAGCTTGCGAAGAGATCGCACAATACTGCCATCTGCATGGTACACGCTTAATCGCTATTTCAACGGATTATGTTTTTGATGGGTCTTCCGCTTCTGCTTTAGCAGAGACTGCCGAAACCGACCCCATCAATGTATATGGACGAACGAAACTGGCCGGGGAACAGGCAATCCAAAAATGGTGCCCTGATGCAATCATTATACGTACCTCTTGGGTATATTCCACCTACGGCAAGAATTTTGTTAAAACCATGTGTCGTTTAATGGATGAGCGTGAGGAAGTAGGTGTCATTAACGATCAAATTGGAAGCCCGACCTATGCGAAGGATCTAGCCTCGGCAATAGTAAAAATAGTAGATTCCTCCGAATGGGAGGGTGGTATCTATCATTATAGTAACGAAGGTGAAATTTCTTGGTACGAATTTGCTGTAGCGATACGTGATTTCCGTTCGTTCGATTGTGAAGTAAAGCCGATTCCGACAAGTGCATACCCTACACCTGCTCGCAGGCCAAAGTACTCGTTACTTGATAAATCAAAAATTAAGAGAATATTTGGCGTGGAAGTGCCGGATTGGAAAATAAGTCTAGGCAATATGCTCGCTGAAGGATTTAAAGATAATTAGAAAGAATAAGGAGACTTTGTCAATATAGTTGTAAAGTCTTTTTCGTTAAATAACAGTAAAATGAAAGGAATTATATTAGCTGGGGGCTCAGGGACTCGCTTACACCCGCTTACATTGGCCGTAAGCAAGCAATTGATGCCTGTATATGATAAACCTATGATATACTACCCCTTGTCGACATTGATGCTGGCTGGTATACGGGAGATTTTGATTATATCGACACCGGAAGACTTGCCAAATTTTGAAAAGTTATTGGGGGATGGTTCGCAATTAGGCTGCCGATTTGAATATAAAGAGCAACCTAGTCCAGATGGACTGGCTCAAGCATTTTTGCTTGGAGAAGAATTTATCGGTGAGGATAAAGTAGCCTTAATTTTAGGCGATAATATCTTTTATGGCTCGGGGCTTTCAAAACTATTGCAGTCATCGGCAGATCCTGATGGCGGGGTAGTCTTTGCCTATCCGGTGCAGGATCCGGAACGGTATGGTGTCGTTGAATTTGATGAAAGAAATAACGTTATTTCTATTGAAGAAAAGCCACAATTTCCAAAGTCGAATTATGCTGTTCCTGGCGTTTATTTTTATGACAACGAGGTGGTTAGGATTGCTAAGAATATAGAGCCTTCCCCTCGTGGTGAGCTCGAGATCACGGATATCAATAAAGAGTATCTTCGTCGGGGAAAATTAAAGGTCGGTATTTTTGATCGTGGCACAGCTTGGTTGGATACAGGAACTATACAGTCACTCATGCAGGCAGGTCAATTTGTGCAAGTAATCGAGGAGCGGCAGGGAATGAAAATAGGAGCAATTGAAGAAGTCGCTTACAGAATGGGCTACATTGATGGACAGCAGTTGCTAAAACTTTCTGTACCCCTCTGTAAGTCAGGGTATGGAGAGTACTTAAAGCGAATTGTAAAAAGCTTTTAATCAATTATAAGCATTCTGTTTTCTGGGACAGAATGCTATTTTGGTATATGAACGATAAATGTACTTCCAAAACCTTCACTACTTTCAACCGTAATCGAATAACCTATTCGGTTTGCAAATTCATGACAAAGCATTAATCCGATACCAGCTCCCTTTTCTTCAAAAGTGCCTTCTAGGCTGTGTTGCTGTTTCTGCATATTTTTAAGTGCATCCATTTTTCGCTCGTCCATTCCAATTCCCTGATCTGTAATTGAAATAAGTACTTCACTGTCTGTTTCCCGCTGGTCGAAAATAATAGTCTTACCACTAAAGGAAAACTTAATAGCGTTGTTAAAGATATTGCGAATAATAAATTCAAATCGTTTAACATCACTTTGGATGATCAATTGAGGGGAAACACGGACGTCTATTGATAAATTTTTTAGATTAATCCGATCGATAAATAATGCCTCACATTCCCTAACAATTTGATAAGGTGAAATTTCCTGTATTTCAAGCTTTTCATTTGCCATTTGTTGTGAAGACCATACGAGCAGGCTGTCGAGCATTTTGGAGGCTGTTGTAACTTGATTGCCTATATTGATTAGCATACTTTTAATTTCGTCTGCTGGAAGGTCGACAATTTTGGATACAGCTAGCAGCGCTTGGAAAGTTGACAAAGGACTTCGGAGATCATGGGAGACGACTGAAAAGATGCTCGATCGAAATCGATCTGCCTGGACTAGCTCTTCATGTTGATGCCTGATCTCGGCGGCCTGCTGGTCGACCTTCTGTTTTTCTTCACGTAATAGTCTGTTCTTTTTGATCAGTAACAGTACCATAACGGAGATAATTAAAAGGACAAAGAAGGTGGCTAGCCAAATCAGTTTTATCCAATGGGCTTCTCGTTCTACATTCGAATTTTTCAGTAATAAGTTTTTATTTTCAAGCTCTTTCTTGTCGCTTTCATACTTTTCGCGAAGTTCTTCCCGGATGCGGACTCGGAGTACTTCGGCATCTTCGTGAAACTTCCGATCCGAACTATCTTGATCGCTCAGTATTAAATGTGCATCCTGCGCTTTGATTGCTTTTGCTATTTTATCAAAATCCCCTTGAAGATCTTCCGTCAGATTTGTAAAACCACTTTTTGCGATCACACTTTTGATAAGAGCTACTTCTTTCGCTGCCAGATCAAAACGCTTTTCTTTGACGTAAATATTGGCTCGATTAATACGAGCATAACTTTCACCAACAGGGTCTTTTTTTGTCGTGGTGATGTCAATTGCAAGGTCGGTATAGTACGTACTCCACTCGAGTTTATCCGCCTTGAGATAGAGGTAGCTCAATAAAATGTAGGTGTTAAATAGATCAACTTCCGGCGCATTGGCTTTACAGAATTCAACCGTCTTTACTAAGTAGTTAATAGCATGGTCTACATCCTTCTTGTTCTCTCCATTCAATGCCTTTTGCGCATATATATTTCCAATATTGGTTGATATATTGGCTCGATTCCTGGTATCATGAATTTCCTTTGAAAGGTCTAGTGCGCGTTGGTAGTATTTTAAAGCTTGATCGGGATCATAACTCTTATTAAAGACATTTCCTATGTTAAGGTAAGAAAGCATCACCCCTTTCTTATCGTTACGTTCTTCCCGCTTTTTGAGTACGTTGAAATGGGTTTTTACACTTTCATCGAACTTATTTAACTTCAGATAAATAACACCTTGTAGATTAAGCAAGTCAATTTCCAACGCTGCAAACTTCTTTTGTGAAGCCATATTAAGGCCTTTTGAAACAATTTCCTGTGCTTCTTGGGGATTGTTGCGGTAAATTTCGGAAGCGGTTTTATAATAAGCCAATACTCGGGTAGAATCGTTGCTTGCTTCCGCGAGTTGCTTGTCTAACTTGTCCCAGCCACTATCTTGGCCGTATGCACAAAAGTTAAACAACATTGTTGAAATAAAAATAAATAAGATAGAGAGGCGGCTCATCGGAGTTTTTTTTCAAATATAATTAAGTTTTTTAGTAAAGTTTAGATCGCTGCCGGTAGCGTTATCAATCGCAGAAAATGTTATTATCTTAAATTTTCCAACAAGGAAACTTGAATTTCTAAATAATAAAAATTATATTTATATAAATTGTTTTCAATCTATTTGTTGGCCTTAAGTAAATTATTGTGAAATTCATTTTTAATGTTGTTAATTTTAATTGGTTTTAAATTTTATTTGGGCTTTTTTTTTCTTTAGAAACAATTCTAAGGATAAGTTTGTCTATACTACATTAGGTTGATGAGAGTGGGACGGATATAGCGTGAAAGATCAGTTAAGCATATAGTTTTCAATTTAATAAAATCTGAAATATGATTACAGTTGGGATAATTGACATGGATGAGAAGGAGCGGATAGAAACAAAAGAAAACATATCCAAAAATGATAAATCTGAATCAACAATACCGATACATGTACTCTTTGATCGGGATACACTTGCTTCTTCCCGTCGCAACCAAATCCCTGATGTGATGATTATCGATATTGATCATCAAGATAGCTTAATTGTTGAACGGGTTAAAAGCCTATTCCCCCGTGCTGAAATATTAGTGCTCACCAATAATTGTGATGTAAGGGTGGTGCGTAGCTGCTTTAGGCAAGGCGCTGTCGGCTATATGCTGAAGAAGACATGTCTGCAATCTTTAAAAAATGCGATAACAATGACGTTGGGAAATGGTTCTTTTATTAGTCCTTCTGTCAATCGTGCTTTAATTGAGCAGGCGTTCAGCGCTAAGCGATCCGAAAATCTCCTGACCGCAAGGGAGTTGCAGATTGCCAATGGTATCCTTGAGGGGTTAAGCTACAAAATGATTGCTCAAAAATATGCGATTTCCCTGGATACAGTACGCATTTACATCAAGCGAATTTATAGAAAGTTCCAGATCAACAGTAAAGGTGAACTGATCGCCCAATTGACCGCTTAATAATTCGTTACATGAATATGTGACTGCCTAAATTTCGATCTCTTTAAATTTAGCCTGATTTTTATGGGTACTTGAATTGTGAACTATGCTATTAAGAAACCCCTGGTTTTTCCTGTTTCTTTTCTGCTATGCTGTTTTGTTTTCCACTGATGTGAAAAGCCAGCAACAATACGGTATTGTCTATCATTTTGAAGAAGATTCTATTCACATTAGTTCGGCACAAACATTTTCCAATAAGTTGATTGTGGTCAACAACTCGGATAGAGCAGTTGAACTCACTGCCCAGTCTAACGATACAAAGAGTTTACAGGGCTTAATTAAATTACCTTCATTGATTGCGCTAAAACCACAAGAAACGCGAAGCTTTCCGTTGAAATACATGACCGACCGGCGGACGATTTCAAGTGCAGTGCAAAAGTTTAGCATTGGTCTCCAGACGAAGGACCCTTTAGTGCGTGTACAGCCCGCCCAGGTTTTCTATACCCTGTTGGATGTTCAGGTATCGCTGATGATCCAATCTGAACAACCGGAGTATTTTATAGATCAATCTACCGGGCAGGCACAGTTTCTGGTGCGTGCCGTCAATACGGGACTAGTACCACTGACATTTCAGCTTCAGTTTGCAAATGTTCCTTCTGAACTTGAAATCATTGGGGAAACTTTACCTACCACCCTGGCGGCAGGCGGACAATCTGCCCTGCGATTTACAGCACAAATGCGAACCAAGAAAGTCGCGACAGATGTCGACCTATCGATGGTTGCGATCGGAGCTGGGGGCAAGCAACTGGCGGCCAATCGGGTTCGCATTATGACCGTCGGGAGTGTCAAACGTTTTGGATCCGATATGAACTTACAGAATCAGCCCTACAGCAATCTGGCTGCTTTACGTTATCTGAGTATGGGGCAGGATATCAATGTATATCAACTACAGGGCTATGGAAATCTTCAATTGAATAAGGGAACTTCGTTGAGCTATCGCATGAATATGGATTATTTTCAAGATCAGAAAGCTTTTACGATGTACGATAGTTACCTCGATTATCAAACTGAAAAATGGGGGCTGAAGGCTGGTAATATTTACGAAAACCTGGATCAATATGTAAACGGTAGAGGTGTGCGGGCAAGTTATAAATTTGATAAGTCCCGATCCGTTAGTGTATATGCTGTGCAAAATAATTATTTCCTATGGAATCAGCTGAACACGTTTTCCCCCGGCGGCGGCGTGCTGGGACTAAAGTATGCGTTTAAATCAGAGAAAAACCAAGAAAGTAGCCTGGCCTACTTACATAGCAAAGACAATTACCGCAATGTCCGAAGTGATTTGCTCAGTGGAAAAGGATACAAAGACTGGTCGAAGCATCAAAATCTTACCTGGGAAGCGGGTACAAGTGTCGAACAGGTCGATATTGGTGGTCAAAAGGTGGGGCTAGCTGCGGGCGTGAATTATAATGGGATTTTTGATCAGTTCCAGATTTCAAGTTCCAATTATTATAGCTCACCTTATTATGTAGGGCTTAGACGAGGGCTGCTACAATCGGATTCACGTATTGTTATTCCATTGGATGAAATCAATAGTCTCTCGGCCAGAATAAGCTTTATGGATAATCGGCCAAAGTATCAAATTGGCGATAGAAATTACTTTTTTAACAATAGCAATCGTATTGAAATTTATGAGCTCGGTTACCGTACGGCGCTCGGACGAGTGAATATTGATCTGCGGCCTTATTGGATGAAGCAACGTGCTGATTATCAAAGTTGGTTAGGATTGGGGAGTAATGCCGTAAACTGGAAGTCCAGCTCTGTAAGAACTGTTGCGGACTTTAATTTTTTTACGCAAAGTCATCGTTTCTCACTTCAGACCGACTATGGTTATACCTACAGAAATACCGCTGAAAAGCCGATAGCTCCTTTTCACTCACTGCGGGTATCGGGTAACTATGACAATGCGCTTTTTGGCTTTAATGCATTTGTTCAGATCAATCCTTATTATTTGAGTGATCTTTTGGCTACCTATGCCAATTCTAACTATCGGATGTATTCGCTGGGACCTAATACACACTTCGAGGCATTCGGTCATAATTTACAGGTACAGCTGGCCACCATGTACAGTTATTATGGTTTTTCGCGCAGCAACAATTTGTCCATCAATGGAAATGCGCGCTGGCGAATGAAGGACAACTGGAGCCTCACTGCAGATATTTTTTATACGTTTATCAAAGGGAAATTACTGTTTATAACAGATCCAATAAATCCACCGCAACCGCAACCGCTAGATCGCTATTCGTTTAACAACAGACAGATCAGAGTGGGGATAGAAAAGAGTTTTGGACGCACAGGAAGTTATAAAGGTTTTAGCTTAGCGTTGACTTGTTTTGACGATAAGAACAACAATGGAATCCGGGATGATGGTGAGCCATTTGTAGAATCTGTGTTGATTCGAATAGGAAAAGAAGCGGCCATCACAGATGCGAAGGGACGCGTTAAATTTGTCGCTATGGAAGCCGGTTCTTTTTCAATTCAAGCGGTGAACAATCAGGGCTGGATCTCCCAGGGACCGTCGACCGTTGTGCTGACCAAGAACAAGTCTGTGGATATACCGCTTATCAAAACTAAATCTGCCAAGGGCAAAATACAGTTAATTGCCACTAAATACCTGGATTCTAGGCCAGATTTGAGTGGTATCCGCATTACCGCCATTGACCGTCAGGGAAAAAAATACAATACATTGAGCAACGAGGACGGCGCCTATATCTTCTATTTGCCCGTAGGCTTTTATAAGTTGACGGTTGATTCTGAAGGGATGCCTTTTGTCATTGAAAATTCGAATTGTGAAGTTGAGGTGAAAGCCGAAGGGATGGCCAGTCTACCAACCCTGCGTTATCAAGATCAAAGGCGTAAAGTCGGTATCAAAAGATTTTAGGGAGCCACAAAGCTATAGATAATATTCGCGGAATAGGTGCCAGCTGGTTTCCCAAAAAGATTGCTGGTCTGTGATGCCGGAATACTATACTGCATATCGATTGTTCGATCGATGATGGGATCGGCATTTTGGATGAGCTGTTGGGCTGTTGTGGACAGTGTAACCGTATTCACTCCAGTCTGGCCAGCCATTGGACCGATGCGCAAAACACTTAATGGAATACTGTTGACCCCAGAGGTAAAGCTAGAAGAAGTAGCGCGTACATACAAGTTGTATGGCGTGGTATTACTCAGTTTTAAATGTGCGGGCATATTCGTACTAACACCATTAACATAATTACTGGTCGTCGTAAAAGGAAGGTTAACGGATTGCTGATTTGCGATGATTTCTCCTAGGGCGCTGACTACAACATTCAAAGTTCCACTTGCCTGCGCCTGAACTGGTGTTGTAGGGTAGGTGGCCGATGACGACTTGTTCCAAGTATAAGTGAGGGGGACAGTGTATGTTCCAGCTTGTATAAAATTGCTTTTAAGTAGGGACGATCCGATCGTATAAGTATGTGTAATTGAGCTATTGTTGTTTGTGGGGACAGGTATTCCGGTTGCACTTGTTAGGTCCTGGTCAGTTGTGGATAGGTTGGTCGCGGTTGCCGTTGCAACTCCGCTGAGTGAGGCGCTCACTGTGGAGACAGGTGAAACAGGTAAGCTGTTATAGGGAGAGCTCGTGCTAAAATTAAATTGAGCATTGCTGGTCCTTATACTTGGGATGTAAGATACGGTACTTGACACGGGTATAATTTGACTGGCACTAATTCCATTGACAGCACGATAAAAACTAAGATCGTTTACAGCTATATTCGTTGTTCCTATGCTGGCGGGCGGACTGATAAATCCGGGTATGGTGATGGATAGTGTATAGCTTGCTGGAGAGATGGACCCTGCCAATACACCTTGCGTATAGAAGCTGACAACATTGGTAAATACCCCCGCGGTCCAGGTCTGGCTTGCTGTTGCAATACGCGCATTGGCGGCTATCGCACCCGATGCAACACTTGCTACAGCTGCATAGAGCAATCCGCCTCCAGTTGAGAGGGCGACTTCATTATTGGTCCCCAGCCCAAGTAATACCAGACTGCCAATACTCGAAAGTTTCATATGTACTAAACTTGCCGGAAAACTTCCACTTGTTGTGCTGGTAAAAGTTGCGGCAGTTGATTTTACTGAAAAAGAAGGAAGTAAGGTAATCACGCTGGAATAGGTGCCTGCACTGACAGCTAAATTGTAATCAGTTCTCGCCTGAATATTAGCCTGGGGAAGGGTGATAGCAGTCGTCTGCGCATAAGTATAATGCCCAAAGAAGCTTGATATGCTTAGGAAATAAACAGCAAAATTCTGCTTAATATGTAATTTCTTTCTCTGCAATTTTTAAATCATATTGGCTGCCCGCATCTAATATTGCAACAGCAAGATAGCGTCCTGCAGCAAGTTTCTCTGGAAGGTCGATTTGCACCCATTGATCCGCGCTAGGGAGCATCGCGATAGCGACGGCCTTAATAGGGATTTCTTCTCCTGTTTCTGTATTGGTTAGTTCAAAACGTACATAGGCGTCTTTGTTAATCTGCCCTGTATTTTTTACATGTACATCCATTCGGCGCACTGACTGACCCGTCTGATTTGGAATATTATGCCTGTCCTCAAAAGCCATGAATTCCAGATCTCCAGGATTTAATCCGGAAGGAGTATGGTAAACCTGGATGCCTACTTCAATAAGCACGTTCATATTAAGGCCATTTTGAAGTGCGGCTTTTTGTTCTTTCACTTGTGTAAAAAAAAGCATAGCGTTGCTTAGCTGCTGCGGAGCTGGATCTTTTGGGATCGTCATGGAAAGATTCACCGATTTGGTCTCTCCCGGAGCCAGGCGTACCGTGTTTTCTGAGAGTGTAAGCCAAGCCGCATTTGATTGCTGTTTCTGGCCCGGAGAATAATATTTTTTTACCCCAATCGAATCGCGATCCCAATCTTTAAGATTGGCGACAAAATTGAGCTCAGTGTTCGAGGTGTTGCTAAATGTAATCACCTGAGAAACCGTCTGTCCCGGCTCGCCAGTAAAAAATATGCGGGAAGGAGAAATTGAAATACCCTGTCCATAGATCAGGGTATTACAGATATAAAGGACTAATAGTGTTAAATAATATCTCACAGATAAAATTATCTTTCTAGTTAGAGTTGTGTCGCTGTGTAAGTTACTGTTGTACTATAAGCCGATGCACCAAGATTTAAGAGTGATGCAGGATTGGCTATCGTATAATCCACGGTATAACTTGCCCCTGTAGATGCTGTTGAGCCTGTAACTAGCGATGCCGCAGTAGTGCTCAGCGGTACATTGGCCACAGGAGTGCCTCCATTGGCACTCGCCGCCGGTACTGTAACTGTTACAATATTTAGTGCTGGCCCTCCAGCTGGCGTAAATGCAGCCGTTGCAGCAACAGTAAGATTATACGGTTTGTTACTCACCACAGTAAAGTGTCCTGCTTTCTCAACAGTTTTTGACGCGGTATAATCTGCCGCAGTGGTATACGTAAAATTAACTGTTGGGGTTGCACCCAATGTAATCGAAATAGCATCTGTTAAGTTGATATTTACAGTAACAGGTTGGGAAGTCGCCGTCACTTGGGCTTTGGCTTGATTTCCAAAACATATGGCTGCAAGTGCAATGAGGGGTATAAATAGGTTCTTTTTCATAATTTCCTCTATTTTTGGGATTAAACTCTAGTAAAGTTACTCAGCAACTGTGCTAAATGCAATGACAGGAAGTCACATAATGATGTTATAAAGTTGAGTGGGTTCGGGTACTTTTTGTCGGTGCTTTTTAATAGTACCTGTTATATTGGGCGTGTATTGCTCCTGAAACTTTTCGAAAAACAGCGTATATTTGCTGCCAAATGTCTGAGTCCAAAAGAATCTATCAAATTGATCTGTTTCGCTTTATCGCAGCATCCGCCGTTGTATTATATCATTATTTATATCGGGGCTATGCTGCCGGAAATATGTCGCTATTGGGTTTCGATGGGGTCGGAGAATATTTTAAATATGGCTATTTAGGGGTAGACTTGTTTTTTATCATTAGTGGTTTTGTGATCGCTTTTTCCATCAAACATCTTTCGTTGCGGAAGTTCTGCTATTCCCGCTTCAAGCGTTTGTACCCGATGTATTGGATTTGTTTGCTGTTGACATTTATCGTTTCTTATTTTTGGGGCGCACCACGTTATCATGTTACATTTACCCAACTATTGGCCAATCTGACCATGGTGCAAAAACTATGGGGACAGGGGGATATCGATGGCGCATATTGGTCACTTTATGTGGAGTTGAAGTTTTACCTGATCATCGCTTTGTTTCTAATTCTGAATCGATTTAAAAAAATAAGCTTGGATTACTTGGTTTATTTTTGGCTGCTATTGTCCAGCCTACGCTTTTTTGTTGGGCCTTCGGAAATTTATGACGCAATCCATGAGTTCTTTTTACTCGATTGGAGTGCATACTTTATTGCTGGAATTATATTTTGTCAGATCTTTTTGCATGGAGCAAAAGTTCAGCGTTTTGTGGCCTTACCTTGGTGTTTGTACATTTCCATCGATGGTGCTGTGGGACGTATTCATTGGCTGGAACGAACCTTCCACAGTGACTTTTCACCTTATATTATTGGTGCGACCATCGTTGTGTTTTACCTGCTCATGTTACTGGTTTCCTGTAAAAAACTGCAGGCGATCAATTCGTCCGGATTTGTTAAAATCGGCATGTTGACCTATCCGCTGTATTTAATCCATCAACACATCGGCTTTATTATTTTTAATCACCTGTATCTGTATCTGAATAAATACGTGCTCCTTTCAGGTGTTATAATTCTTATGCTTGCCCTGGCTTATCTGCTGAGCGATCGGATTGAACCGCGGATCATGAAGTATTTTAAATCATAAACAAAAGGTCCGAAGGTAATGATTACCCCGAACCTTTCTGGTTTTCATAGGAGATGTTTTCTGCTTAGCTGTTTTTTTTTGATAACCAAGCTGAAATCCTGTGTCGTTTATTGGCTTGTCTTACGGTTAGAAAACAAGATTTCCTTGATAGATAAGTGATTTTACGGGCGATATTCTTGAAATAGCTTCCGCTGAGCAACTTGCGTCAAGGAATGTAATATCTGCACTGTCTCCGACTTTTGGCCATTGCATATTGCCTTTGTCATCCAATGGAGTAGGGCCTGCAGTAGCAAGTTTCAGCATACGGGATAGTGCATATTCGGTAGCCTGGCCGTATACCTGAGCTGCAAGATTGGCTTTTTGTAGCACGCTGCCTGTTCCGAAAGTATTCCAATGATCTACAATACTGTCATTCCCCGTCATGACTTTAACATTATTTTCCATGAGCGTCGGAATAGGCATAATCAATCCTCCAAATGGGATCGTAGAAACGATACCGATTTGTGCGGCCCCCAGTTTCTCGGCCATTTCTTGTTGTTTGGCTTTTTCCAGTCGACCAAGTACAAAACAATGGCTGAGGTAGGTCTTGCCTTTGAGAACAGGGTTCTCGTTTACTTTATTGATTAAGTATTCTACAGTTTTCAAACCGGATTCTCCAGACTCGTGTAAGTGAATGTCAATTCCTTTGTTGTTATCCAATGCCAGTTGAACCGTAAAATCCATTGTTTTTTCAATAGCGCCATCGATGGAAAAAGGATCGACCCCACCGATAAAATCAATATTGGTTTTAGCCGCTTCCTTGAGATAAGGCACCGAATCGGTATAGAAGACCCCGTGTTGTGGAAAAGCAACCAATTCAGCTCCAAATCCGTTTTTCTTGTTTTCAAGTGCCAGCTGTAGATGACGTAAAGAATCTAGTTTGGAAGTTGGTTCAATATTGACATGACTACGTGCAAAGGCAGTTCCCTTGGATTGTAACAGTTCAATTAGTTTTTCTGCTTTATGGGTAGAGTTTTTGAGCAGTTCGGGCAAAATTTTCTGTTCAAGAGCAATCATACCCTTTACACCTCCGGGGCCACGTCTTACTGCCTGCCATTTGTCTCCATAATAGGTCTTATCCAAATGGATATGCATATCTTTAAAAGAAGGCAGCATCAAAAGTCCTTTTGCATCGATCGCATCAACACTGTTGCTGTTGGCACTGATATTTTTGATTTTGCCGTTTGCTATCTGAATGGAAAAAAGACCGGTCTTTGTTGCGGTTACATTACCATCACCATCGTACTCAAATCCGGTTTCCAACAACACGTTTTTCAACGTATAACTTTTTTTACCTTGGTAGCCGCTCAAAAGTCCTTGATGAACCGCATTATGTTGATTTTCTGCAAATAGCATTCCTGGGATAAATGTTGCACCCGCAAGAGCCAGAGCAGAGTGCCTGATAAATTCCTTGCGTGTAAGGGCCGTTGATTTCATTTGATTTCCTATTATGTTATTTTGTGACCGGAATAAAAAGCCTACCAGTCTTTTACAAAGTTACATAGCTGGTACCCTATTATTGCTGGGAGATTTCTGCCATTCTTTGTGTGATTTATCTTTTTTCAATTTGCTTTCAAGGGACTTGGAGTTTCCCCCACATGAATGTTTTCTCTAAAGTCACTCGGACTAGCCCCGGTTTGCTGTTTAAAAAAGTTCGAAAAATAAGCTTGATCTGCAAAACCCAATTCAAAGGCAATTTCCTTGATGGACCGCTCGGTGCTTTGCAAAAGACGTTTGGCTTCAATGCTGATCCGTTGGTGAATAAGTTGTGTGGCCGATATTTTCAGATGCTTTTTGCACAGTATATTCAGGTAATTGGGCGAAATATGAAGCTTTTCGGCATAAAAAGCGACGAGCTTTTGCTCTCTAAAAAATTCATCAATGAGCATATTGAACTTTGCAAGTCGTGGAACAGACTGATAGACTTTGAATTCGGTGAAGGCAGACTCCGCCTCTCGACTTACAATCGCTGCGATGACCCCCGCCCGGGCAGTTATTAGGGGAATAAGTGAATTTTCTCTTTTTAACTCCTGCTTAACAGATTCAAATTCATAATGCAATTGTGCAAAAGCATCTGCAGTAAGGTCAATGACGGGATGGTTTTGGTAATTGGTAAATGAAAAGCGGAAAAAAGGAGCGAAGTGCTCAAAAAAAGATCGCTCAATCATGAGTTGATAGCCTATAGTACCCGCATAGACATGCCATTTGTGCATTTGCCCCGGAAAAAGTACATGAACCTGGTGGTCTTTTATGATATGGTCAATCGAATCGATTGTATGGACCCCCGATGCTTTATCGAACAGATTTATGATAAAAAAGTCATGCTTATGGGGTTTGTCGATGAGCCGTTCTCCATGTAGTTCATTAAATAGGAGTTCGTCGCGCCCTGCGGTCTGTTCCTTGCGGAAGCCATCCAGACCGATAACTGGTGCCCAAATTTTTGAATTTCGTTTATCCATAGTAGATCATATCGAATCTAAAATACAAAATACCGAGGAGTAATCGGTCATAGCGCGCTGAGTTTGCATAGGTTTGTATGGGATAGTAAAGTGATGTTGTTACCTCCGCTAGGGGACAGTAGGATTTGTGGGCACGTGGACGACAGTATACTCGATACACCATAGTTAAAATCTGGAGAATATCGGCTAAAATAAACCTATGTATAATGCGGTAGACTCATTAATTTTATAAATGTCAAATAGACAGCAATACAATCAATATTCTTCGGCTTTGGAAGCTTATTAAAATACGTATCTTTTCATTTTGTTTGTCATCTTTTGAACACAATAAAAGGAAAAGATACGGTAAAAGCTTTCACTCAGCTGGAAGATGATTATTAAACATTAAATCATTAGCGAATAAAAGATAGCGATATGAAAAGATATACGATATATTTTGCAGCAATTCTTACGATTTTTATCAAAACGACAGCTGTTGCTGTGGCACAGAGTGGGGATCAGATCTTGGACGGTATTGGTGAGACAGGCATGGTGGCTCGTTATGTTTTTGATGGGGATTTTAAGGATTGGTCGCGCAATGGACTACATGGTAAATTCCAGGGGGCAAAAGCTTCATTTGTGTCAGATAAGCAATTTACAAAGGTGCTGTCTTTGGCAGGAGGAAAGGACGATTTTGTCGTACTTCCACCGCAAGTGCTCAATGATCTTGAGTCGATCAGCATAACAGGTTGGATGTACTTACGTGCAGCGCAGTCTGGCCAGTATTTATTCGATTTTGGACAGGACATCGCTAGGCATTTTGCTGGAACACCAACAGGTACAGTGCAGCAAAATGGCTATATGGGTATAATCACTCAAAAGAAGAACGAAGTAAAAAATGCAGTCTCTTCGGCTGTGCCATTAAACAAATGGGTGCACTTGGCTATTGTGGTTGACATAGCTTCAGGCGTTATGCAAACCTATGTGGATGGTATGCCGGCTGGAGCCGTTAAGGGTATACCTTTGGAATTGACCGAGGTTTTTGGACAGACAGGTAGTAAGAGGACACTATACATTGGAAAATCCCTGTTGGGTGGAAATGTAAGTTTAAATGCACTGTTGCATGATTTTCGCATTTATCGTGTGCCACTGAATCAAAACCAGATCGGCATGGTATACAGAAATGCATTGAAGGGTGTACGTGAAGATGTTGCATCTAAAGGTAAGGCTGAGGATGACTTACCTCGCTTTCCAATGAACAAAGCGGAGCTTTATAACGCTTTTTTAACGGGGGTTGCAGATGTCACTGTAGAAACAGAGGTAGGCGAGCTGCCACGGTTGCCGAGTTATGTCGTCGGTACATATAAAGACGGTATGGTGGGACCAAAAGTGCGTGTGTTGTGGCCTGCACCAACCGACAATAGTGCCGTCGCGCAGCAAACAGCTTACACCGTCACGGGGCGTGTTCCCGGAACAGATCTGAAACCCAAAGCCATCATTACAGTCAAAGGGAAGGTAAAGTCCAAGATGCCTAGCTTAAAATTGGACGCATTTCACTTGGATCAGGTTTCCCTTAATACGGATGTAAAGCAGCATCAAACGAAGTTTATTGAAAATCGCAATAAATTCATTGATACATTGGCAAAATCGGATCCCAATTCATTCCTCTATATGTTTCGACACGCGTTTGGGCAAACACAACCGACTGGTGCGCAACCCTTGGAGGTATGGGACAGCCAGGATATCAAACTGCGCGGTCATGCTACAGGACATTACCTGACGGCAATTGCACAAGCGTATGCGAGTACGGGTTATGATAAAGTACTCCAGTCAAAATTTTTGGGGAAGATGGATACCATGGTCAACGTGCTTTATGCCTTGTCAAAGTTGTCGGGTACGCCGAGACAAGCGGGACAGGCTTCTATTGCGGATCCTGCTGCGGTGCCCTATGGTCCCGGTAAATCAGCTTATGATTCTGATCTGAGTGACGAAGGAATCCGCACAGATTATTGGAACTGGGGACTTGGCTTTATCAGTGCCTATCCCCCGGATCAGTTTATTATGCTTGAACATGGCGCAAAATATGGCGGGCAGAAGAACCAGGTTTGGGCACCCTATTATACGCTGCATAAAATTCTGGCCGGCCTGATGGATGTTTATGAGGTAAGTGGAAATAAAAAAGCATTGGAGATCGCACAGGGAATGGGAACCTGGGTGTTTACACGTTTAAGTAAAGTCCCGACAGAGACATTAATCAAAATGTGGAATACGTATATCGCAGGTGAATTTGGTGGAATGAATGAAGTGATGGCAAGGTTATATCGTATAACGGGTGAAGAGAATTACTTAAAAACCGCCCGCTTATTTGACAATATTGATATGTTCTACGGCAATGCCGCGCATACGCATGGACTGGCCAAAAATGTAGATACTTTTAGGGGCTTACATGCCAACCAGCATATTCCTCAAATTGTGGGCAGTATGGAGTTATACCGGGTGTCCAATGAGCCCCAATATTATAAAATTGCGGACAACTTTTGGTATAAGGCCACCAACGATTATATGTATAGTATCGGTGGTGTGGCTGGGGCCAGAAATCCGGCTAATGCCGAATGTTTTATTAGTCAGCCGGCGACATTATATGAAAATGGATTTTCTGCAGGTGGGCAGAACGAAACCTGTGCAACCTACAACATGCTGAAATTGACAAGTGACTTGTTTATGTTCGATCAGCGCGCAGAGTTGATGGATTATTATGAACGTGGATTATACAATCATATCTTAGCTTCTGTTGCAGAAAATAGTCCAGCAAATACGTACCATGTGCCTTTACGAGCGGGATCTATTAAGCAGTTTGGAAATGCCGATATGAAAGGCTTTACCTGCTGTAATGGTACGGCTATTGAGAGCAGTACTAAATTGCAGAATACGATCTATTTTAGGAGCAAGGACGACCAGGCGCTGTATGTCAACCTGTATATTCCTTCTACCTTACACTGGACGGAACGCGGAATCAGCGTCGAGCAACAAACCAGTTTTCCGAAAGCGGATCAAACAGCGCTGACCATACGCGGTAATGGCAAATTTGAACTTCATGTGCGGGTGCCAAGTTGGGCAACAAAGGGATTTTTTGTTGCAATAAATGGAGTCGATCAAAAAATTAAAGCTGAGCCGGGAACTTACCTGACCTTAAACCGTACCTGGAAAGATGGGGATGTGATCAAGCTTAAAATGCCATTTCAGTTTCATCTGGACCCGGTTATGGATCAACCCAATATTGCAAGTCTGTTTTATGGACCAATCTTATTGGCAGCCCAGGAACCTGCAGCAAGAAAGGACTGGCGTAAAGTAGCTTTAGACGCAAAGGATATTGCTAAATCTATTAAAGGGAATCCCGAAACATTGGAATTTTACATTGATGATGTACTTTATAAACCTTTTTATGATACTTACGGACGTCATTCGGTTTATCTGGATGTCAGCTTAAAATAAGAGGCAAGCAGTGTATTCCTAAATCTTTCCCAAATTCAAGCTACCTTTGTCATAAACAATTGTGTATGTAAATTGTCATTTAGCATGGACAGATTACTATTGTTTACACAAGTTTTCCTCTAAATAGAATTAAGAAGATGAAAATATTGGTTATTGAAGACGAAGCGGATTTAAGGGAAATTGTGAAGGCATCTTTACTTAAGGAAGAATATACGGTAGAAACTGCCGCTGATTATGGATCAGCGCTTGAAAAGGTTGCGGTATATGACTACGATTGTATATTGCTCGACATTATGTTGCCTGGAGGAAATGGTTTGCAGATCCTCGATCAGCTCAAAAATGAGGGCAAGTCCGATAATGTAATTATTATCTCGGCAAAGGATTCTTTGGACGATAAGCTAAGGGGACTCGAGCTTGGAGCCGATGACTATTTGACAAAACCCTTTCACATTGCGGAGCTGAACGCACGGATTAAAGCCGTGCTGCGAAGGAAACAACGGGAAGGTAAGCATACATTGGAAATGGGAAACATTGTGTTGGACCTCAATGAACGCTGCTTATTTATTGGGCAGGAGCCTGTACCGTTAAATAGGAAGGAGTTTGATATGCTCAACTACTTCTTATTAAACAAAAATAGACTGGTCAGCAAAAGTGCACTGGCAGAACATGTCTGGGGCGATAATACGGACCAGGCGGATAATCTTGATTTCATCTATTCACAAATAAAAAACTTACGCAAAAAATTCTTGGCTAATCATGCTGATGTGGATTTCGAAGCGGTGTACGGTATCGGTTATAAACTTGTCGAAAAATGAAATTAGCCAACCAAACACTAAAGTATCTTTCTATCTCCGTGTTGGTGGTCATCGCCCTTTGGTCAACAGTGTTCTATCTATTTATGCTGGAGGTAATCCACGATAATATCGACGAAGAACTCGAAAACCAAAAGCGGCTCATTATCCAGGAACTTTCTAGCAATCCCACTGTAGCTCCAGATTTAGAGTTTGGGATAAATAACTATAAGGTACGCCAGATCTCCGAAGAGCAAGCCCTTAAGATGCAAAACGTTTATAAGGACACCATGTTGTATATGCAGGACGATGATGATCCCGAACCCGAACTGGAGCCTGTTCGAATGTTGACGACAGCATTTGAACATCAAGGACATTATTATGAACTGGCGATCATCAACTCGATGATCGAAGAAAGTGATCTGATCAAGAATCTCTTTTATTCTGTTGTTATTTTATTTGTTTTGTTGGTCATCAGTATTGTATCCATCAATAAAGTCGTCATACAACGTTTATGGGGACCATTATATATTTTTTTAGATCAGTTGACACGATTCCGTTTAGGCAAAACCAAGGAGAAGCCTGCTATGGATACGCAGATCCAGGAATTTAAAGATTTAGAGCTTGCTGTGGCTACCTTAATTCACCATAACGAGGAAAGCTATGAACAGCAAAAACAGTTTATTGGCAATGCTTCGCATGAATTACAGACACCGTTGGCCATTATGATCAACAAATTGGAAATCATGGCGGAAACAGAGGGGCTGAACCAGGAGCAGTCTGAGACTGTCGCAGCGGTATTAGCAACTGCCGAGCGGCTTGTTCGCCTCAATAAATCCTTGTTGCTGTTGAGTAAAATTGAGAATAAACAATTTTTGTACAATGAAGATCTTTCGTTCAATACGCTTGTGCTGAATATTGTAGCGGAGTTTGAGACCATTGCTGAATTTAAACAGGTAAAAATAAATGTTGTACAAGAGGATCAGCTGGGGGTACAAATGGATGGTGCTTTGGCAAATATAGTGGTATCAAATCTCCTGCGAAATGCTTTGTTCCACAATAAATTAGGCGGCGTGGTGAATATCCATATAACGAACAAAGGGCTGACCGTGTCCAATACGAGTATACATGCCGCGTTGGATGCTAACCTGGTATTTTCCCGTTTTTATAAATCAGATGCAGCATCCAAAGGTACTGGTTTGGGGCTGGCCATTGTGCAGGCCATCTGTCACCTATATGGTTTTGTGATCCTCTACCAGTATGATAATAATCAGCATAGTTTTCAAGTAAATATGTTCCCTTAGAAAATAAACCAGTAGCAAGCAAGTGTTCCCAAATCTTTACAGATTCGCTTTCTTATTTTGTAGTACACTTAAAAATAGAATCATGAACTGTAAATTAATCTGGAGTGCATTTGTGCTTGCGCTAACAACAACAGGAGCTATTGCTCAAGATATACCACAAAGTCAAGTTCCCGCTGTCGTGGTGAACAGTTTCCAACAGAAATTTCCAAAAGCCAAAAAAGTAGATTGGGAGGTGAAGGGTAATGTGTATGAAGTGGAGTTTGAAACGGGCTTATTTGGTACAGACCAGGAAGCCTGGTTTCAACATAATGGAAAATTGCTGCGACATAAGACCGATATCAATAAAAAGGAATTACCAAAGCGGGTCGTGGATCGTGCAACAAAGGATTTCCCCGGCTATCGCATTGAAGACGTTAAAAAGATTACAGCCGAGCAGCAGGTGAGTTATGCGTTTGAAGTGAAAAGTCGAAAAGCGGAGTGGAAGCTGGTACTCGATCCGCAGGGAAATGTTCTTACGAAAGTAAGGGATTAAGCAGATATTTCTGTCCAAATAAGAAAACCTTCATGATTTTACACGCATCCATAGCGGCGAAATCATGAAGGTTCTTTTGGGCAAGTAGGCCGAGTTTATTGCGCTAGCTAATCTTCTCCTTCTTCTGCGTGGAGTTCAAAAGATAGCTTTATGAGATCCTGACCAGCAAACTTGGTGGCATAATCCGATAAGTTCCAGTCAGCGCGGGTAACTTTTGCTTTTGTGGTTGCATCGTTAAACTTGCGAAGTACAAAAAATACATTTTTCTCGCCTTCATTGTCTTTTCCTGCGGTAAAATACGTGATAATCCCTGTCGTCTCCGTTGCTCCGTTGACTGCAGAGCCATCACCGTAGGTCGTTTCTTTCGTTTGAAAGATTGCTCCGCTTCCTGTACTACTATTCGGATTTAAAACAAAAGAACCACCCGTAAGGAATGCTTTGTAGTAATCTGCAGTTCCTTTATTGCTGATGTATTGGCCCTGAATTTCTTTTGAAGAAGCATCAAATTGTTTTAATTCAATTTTATAGATACCTGCGGGATTGAGGTGAGCATGTCCTCCAGCCAATGCTGTTCCCTTCTCATCAAAGCTGATAGCAATTGGTTCTACCTTTTCTTTGTCGGCAAGGTCATGGAAATGGTCTCCATGGGCTTCACCGGCTACTTCCGTAAATATAAGCTTATAGGCAACTTTGGCATCTGTACCTTGTATGGTTAATGGCGATTCTACGGTGGTTGTATTTCCGGCTTTGTCGGTTACCGTAAAATGAAAATGATATGCCCCAGCGGGAGCATCAGCAGGGACATCGATGTGTTCATGAAATGTCGCATTTTTCACGCCAATGTATTTCCCATCCGTATAGGCTTTTGTAAACTTATACTGACCGCCACCTTCTTGATGAACCTCAATTTCGATTTTAGCAATCAGTGCTTCGGCAACAATATCACCTTCAAGATGAAGATCTGATCCCGCTTGGACAGTTTTGTTATTGCCACTGCCGATCTCAAGTGTGCCTATCTGGGGCTTTGCAAGTGCTGGAATTTCCTCGTTATCTTTCTTACAGGATGATAAAAAACCGAAAAGAATTGTACTTAACAGGAAGAAGAAGCGAATGTTTCTAGTTTTCATGTAAAATGGATTTAATTAAATTGAGTTGATAAATATGTATGGTATTAATCGAGTATACGGATGCTGATTCCCTTTTGGCTGCTCCATCCCGCCAGGTCAGTCACCTGGATCATAAAATGATAATTGCCCGGATCGATATCGGCTGGCACATCGATCTTTAATTCGGCATCGTATTGCTGTGGCTGACCTGGAATATTGACGGTCTTGACCAAAGTAAAGGGTTTGATTGGTGTTTTGATAGGTTCTATAGTACACTCTCCGATTTCTGTACTATGCGAATGATGGTCAAAATTGTGGTGTACGTCGATGCTATAGCTCCCGAGCGCTACATTGTCGGATAGCTTGCTGTGGAAAGTAAAGCTTGTACCACGTTTAATTGTACTGCATTGTTTTGGAAAGGCATTTTCGGAATCGATGGCGATAACCGGTTTTTCAGTGTCAATGCTTTCTTTATCTTTCTTACAGGCAACGGCCATCGTAAGTAACACTGCAATAAGTGTATATTTTTGAACTGTTTTCATATCGAAATTTTATTGATGCGATTCTTTATTTGTTGTGGTTAACGTTATGATCGGGACTGTTTTCCAAAGGGAACGCCAACGGATAGGATAAAATTCCTACCCTGTTCAGGCAATGAGATCAGACGATAAAAGCTGGTATGATCCATATATTTTTTGTCAAAGAGATTCTGAACCTGTAAGCGTAATTGGAGGATAGATCCCGAAAACCGAAGCTGTGTTCCTGCTCGAAAGTTGAAGATTTGGTAATCTGCAGTGGACTCTTCTGGTGGAACAACATGATGCTGAGCTGCTGTCCACTTGCAATCGACAGAAAGGTAGGTGTCTTTAAAATGTGTGCTATTTTTTGCTGTCCAGCTGATGTCCATCAAAGCTGAAGGTGCTGGAGAGAAAGGAAGAGTATATCCTTTCTTTGCACCCGATAGTTGTTCCGATCGAACATATTCGCCCAATAATTCTACTTTCCATTGTTTCAGAGGCTGATAGCTGAGCTTCAATTCTGCTCCATAACGACGAACACGGCTTTCCATATATTCAAAGATTTGATTGCCGGCGCCATAATATTGATCGTAGTTTGACGTGGGATTGAGATAGATATAATTTGAAAAGTAATTAAAGAATGGCGTAAAGGCCACAAAGACTTTTTTGGGGCTCCAGGTCAATGATAAATCCAGTTGATAGGACTGTTCGGGAGACAATAATTGATTGCCTTTTTCATAACTGAAGTAGTGATAGTTTACACCATTGGCGCCGAGCTCCTGTGCAATGGGGGCCCTGAAACTTTTCCCTAGATTGATTTTTGTTTCCAACTCTCCGAATTGATGTGCCGCTCCTATAGACCAAACCAGGCTATTGAAACGGCGGCTGAGCGCTGAAGCCCGAACTATTCTGCCCGACTGATTATCTTCCAGTTGTGATTCGAACCAATCCTGATAAGGTGAGGTTTGAATATGGCTGTAATCGTAACGTAATGCCCCATAAAGCATGGTTTCGTCCGCTAGCTTGTATTGATCGTAGACGAATAGGCCCATTGCTTTTTGGTTAAAAGAGGGGATGAGGAAGCTCCAGCCATCAATCCGGTTATCCTGATACTCTCCATTTGCGCCAATGGTAAGTCGATGTTTGGCCAACTCAAATTGGTCTTTTAGAGTTATACTGTAGACCTGTTTGTCATATAGCCTTTCCAAATTGATGGGAATAGTCATATCTTTTGGATAAACAGGTGGCATATAACCATGCGCGGTGTAATTGTTGAATTCTTGCCGGTAGTTTTTCTGATAGCCCAGGTCTATCCAAAGCTTATGCTTATCCAGATCGATAAAGTTGCGGTTAATAAGTTTCAGGTGATTGACCGTCTGGCTTGGGAAACCGATGTCACGGCTGGATTTGTCATAAAGGGCTGTATCTACGCCCCGTGGTTCCAAGCCGTGCGCATTGGCAAAGAAACCAAGCTTTGTATGATAATTACTCAGGTAGAAAATCGAAGAAAAACGATCCGATAGATATCCACCGCGTAGTTGAAAATGTGTCTCTCGTCCAGCAGTGTTGCGAACATGCCGATCTTTTAGGCGTACCGCATAATTGTAGACATAGACCGTGTCTGTGGGTACGCGATAATCGCCATATTCCAGGTGCGTGAATCCGCCTCCAAATACCCAATTCCCCTTTCGGCCCTGCGCTTGTAGCGATCCGCCAAAAGTAGCGTTGTTTGACTTTGTCAATAGATTAAACTGCCCCTTAAAACCTGTCTCCTGTAGTTCCGCAGGTGGTGCTAGCCGAATGACACCGCCAATGGCATCTGAGCCATAGAGGAATGAGCTGGCCCCTTTAAGTACTTCGGCACTTCCCACACTGAATTGATCGATTTCAAGTCCATGATCCAATCCCCACTGCTGGCCTTCATGTTTAATACCATTTTCTACCGTGGCCACACGATTAAACCCAAGCCCTCTAATCTGCGGTTTAGATTGATTGGCACCTATGCCGATAGCACTAACGCCAGGAAGTCTACTCAAGGTCTGCATTAAACTTCCCGCCTGGTATTTTTGTATAGAGTCGGCAGTCAATAGCTGGATCGATAATGCTCCCTCTGCGGCGCGGTGATAACGTCGCCCTCCAACTTTTACTTCTTCAAGCTCGATACTCTTCTCTTGTCCATAACAAGGGAAAAATAGCTGTTGTGCTGCGATGAGTGAAAAAATGATATACCTATTCATTGATGTGGATTCGATTCGTAAAGCGTAATTCGTGCAATACATCTGTATTACAATTTGTATGTGTTGCAATTAAGTTGCAACAAAACTAATAAAAAAGAAGTAAAAAGCAACAATGTTGCATGATAAAGCTTAAAGAAATAAATCCCTGATTTCAGTGATGGTAATTTTTTGCTGCTGCAATTATCTTTGATGTAGCGTGTTATACATTGGCGAGACGTGTTCGTTATTAGAAAAATACACTGTTGAAATAACGTGGCTAGCGTAACGCTAAACAAATTTTTGATGCAGGAGCGCTTGTCCTATGGACGATGTGGTATAGCCGTTTTTTGTAGTAGGAGTAAAAACAAATTATAAAATAGATCAACAATGATTAAACAATTTATTACAGGCATGGTGACCGTAGCGGTTTTGACTATGTCAAGTTGTGGTTCGGGAATAAAAGATCCTGCAGCATACAACAATTCGATTATTACTGTGATCAACAGTAGTGAAACACATGTGACGGAGATGAATGCTGCTATGAATGGCTCCGATTACACAAAAGCCGAACAGGTACGTGCGGATTGGGAAAAATCTTTGAACGAAGATATCAAGAAAGTAGAAGATCTTGGGGATTTCAAAGGCGATGCGACATTCCAAAAAGCAGTGCTTGATGGCTTAAATGGGTATAAGAAAATCGTTACGGAAGATTATCCCAAATTGATAGAACTCCGAAAAAATAAAACACCAGATGCGACTAAAGAGTCTGCATTGCTTGAAAACATCAATAAAGCATTTGAAAATATGAGCAATGGTGTCAATAAAGCATCTACAGAATTCGAAAGTAAATATAAAAGTTAAAATTATTGCATGCGCAGTGAGTTAAGCCACATCACCAAAAATGATGTGGCCTCTTGCATTAAAATAGGTTGATCGTTGTTGTACGGGGCAAAGACCCGTGTAAATAAAATGCTAACAAAAGTTAAAACTCCTTAGGCGGAACTTGAATTTCATATTTTTATGTAGCTTTACTTGACGTGTGACAGGATATGCCATGCGATTTAAAAATAGTTCAAAATAAATGTTCAAATGAAAGCCATATCAATTTTAACTGCTGTGATTTTGTCTACCTGCACCAGTATATTCATGACAGCTCATGCACAGGGAGTCGCGAAGAAGTTAGATTACTTAGTGCTTATGAACGCCGATACCCTTTATGGAAAAATCTCCTCCATCAAGGACCACAAACTCAAATTTGAAAATCAACAGAACGAAAAGCTAACTTTTGCCCCAGGCCAGGTGTATCGTGCTTACTGGGAATCTAAAAGAAAAGTCTACGCACCCTCTTATGTCGAAAATGGCTTAGAACCTGTTCAGGGAACTTCTCCACAAGTATTTCAAATAGGTCGATATTATACCGAGGAGCCGACTTTTGCTGAAGTGTTGGTTGATGGAGAAATAATGGTTTATTATGTATCTAATTTGAATCTCGGTGGTGGCGGCGGAATGATGTTTGGTACGGGCGGTGGTGGCACGATGTTATCCATTGGAGTCAGTAAGTCTAAATATGCTTATGCATTAAAAAAGTCAACCGGTGAAGTGATTGAAATAAATAGCAATACGAATGGACTTTTTAGCAACAGCAAAAAGAAGAGGACACTTGCTTTGGGGCGTTTGATCAATGACGAGCCGGAGCTATTTGCTGAATTTGAAAATGAAAAGAAGTATGATTATGATCTCTTTATAAAGTACGTTATGCGCTACAATGAGCTTCAACTTCCAAAAACCTCTCCCGAGGAGAGAAAGAAACTTATTATTTATTGATATTTTTTTAATTACTGATTCTGCAATTTAACGAATTTATGATACTTACCATCTTTATTGTACTGACTATAGCCGCCGCTTACGGCTTTTGGTTGCTATTTGAAAAGGCAGGACGCAGGGGCTGGGAGGGAGTTGTTCCCGTATATAGTCAGTGGATCCAATCGCGTATACTGGGCAAGAAGACTTGGCAGCTTATCCTTTTGCTTGTTCCGATCGTCAATGTTTTTATCTTTTATAATCTCTACCTCGATTTTGTTCATTGTTTTGGAAAAAGAAGATTTTGGGAAAACTGTGCCGCAGTATTGGTCCCTTTCATCGTTTTGCCACTTTGGGGCAAGGATAAAAATGTGCAATTCCTAAATGGACTTTACGCCAAGAATCTGAACGCAGCGCATGCCGAAGGTCGCGTGATGACAAAGGAAGCTGAGCTGGAAATTGCACATCAATCTTATATGGATTATAAGAGGAAATATCCCTATAAAAAATCAATGGTGCGTGAATGGGCCGACGCGATTGTTTTTGCAACTGTCGCTGCAACGCTAATTCGGGGATTTCTATTGGAAGCATTTATGATTCCTTCGGGTTCCATGCAGCAGTCTCTACTCATTGGCGATTATCTTTTTGTGAGTAAACTAAATTATGGTCCCCGCATCCCCAATACACCAATAGCCTTCCCTTTTGCACATCATACGATGCCATTGATAGGAGGAAAAGCCTTTTCTGAACTTATTGAACTGCCTTATAAACGCTTACCGGGCTTTCAAGAGATCAAACGTAATGATGTAATCGTTTTTAATGCACCAGCAGGGGATACTGTTGCTGTGGAAAATCAGGACTTGCCCTATTATGATTTGGTGCGTAGCATGGGACGTGAAGCCGTACAACAACAATTTACGATTCAAACCCGCCCAGTCGATAAACGCGAACATTTAATTAAGCGCTGTGTGGGAATGCCCGGAGATAAAATCGGCATGAAAGAAGGGGTGCTGTTTGTGAACGACAAGCTAGGTTTTGTCGCCCCGGAAAGCCAGATGGATTATACCGTGATCACAGATGAGACAGGGGTGGACGAACAGCGCTTGAAAGATATGGGGATAGAAGTCTCTGCTATTCAACCTGGTGTGTATATTATCTTTTTAACCAAAAATCAGGCGGCTATGGTGAAATCCTGGTCCAATGTCAAGTCTATGCAAATGAACTTGCGTAAACCTGGAGAAGCCGAAGCAAATACCTTTCCGAATGACCCACAGTACAAATGGAACTACGATAATTTTGGTCCCTTTGTCATTCCTCGAAAGGACATGACTATTCCATTAAATGCACAGACCTTGCCTCTCTATGAGCGAGCCATACGGGTGTATGAAAATAACCAGCTGGAAAAGAAAACGGATGGGATTTATATCAATGGAAATAAAACAGATTCCTATACCTTTAAAATGGATTATTATTGGATGATGGGAGACAATAGGCACAACTCGCTCGATGCTCGGGATTGGGGATTTGTTCCGGAAGATCATATTGTCGGAAAAGCATTATTTACCTGGATGAGCTGGAATGCGGATGGTAATGGACTTTCCAAAATACGGTGGAATAGAATTTTCAAAGGTATACATTAAGATAACAGGAGCCTAAAAAGTCCTATAAAGAAAAAGGGGAAATGATAAACAGCATCATTTCCCCTTTTTCTTTTCCATTAGTCCCGTTGCTCTGTGTGGATAGCTGTACAGCAGAAAAAATCTGCAAAAAAAATCTTGCTTATTAACCGTATTAAAACCTCCAGTCATTACGCTACATAGACTTTGTAATTCAATCAGTTACTTGTTGAAGTACTTGAGATTTAAGTGTATTATATGTGTTCATAACTATCTAATTTATAGATTGTTATGATTTTTTTTAGTTGTTTTTTTGATTTGATCGAATTAATTTAGCTTCCATAAATAACCCAATTAACAATTATTTGAACGCTAAATTTCCATAAATTATGGCCAAACAATTAACGCTCCTGATTACAAGTGTACTTGCATGTACCTATATGGCAAATGCACAAAATCGGACAGTCAGCGGTACTGTAGTGGATAGCCAAGGGAAGCCAATTCCACAAGTATCTATCAAACTGAAAAATCGTTCTGGAGGAACGACAACGGATGACCAGGGGAGGTTCTCTATTGCTGTCTTTCCTAAGTCTACGATTGTATTGTCAAGTGTGGGCTTTCTGAATAAGGAGCAGGACGTCGATGGACAAACAACGTTGAATATAACCATGGACTCGGGCAATACCGAATTGACCGAAGTTGTTGTCATCGGTTATGGAACCGCTTCTCGAAAGGATGTCACGGGCTCCATTGCAAGTGTAAAAGCTGAACAGCTTGAAAACGAGAACCCGCAGAGTGTTGCGGATCTACTAAAAGGGAACATTGCAGGTCTTAGCGTTTCACAAAATACCTCTGCGAAGGGAGGCGGAGATCTATTGGTACGTGGTAAAACCACGCTCAGTGCCTCGACTTCACCACTGATCGTATTGGATGGGATCATCTACAATGGGCAGCTTTCTGATATTAACCCCAATGACATACAAACCATAGATGTTCTGAAGGATGCGAGCTCATTGGCTGTTTATGGTGCTAAAGCTGCTACAGGGGTAGTTGCTATTACCACCAAAAAAGGAACAAGCGATAAACCCGTGTTGACGGCGAATACCAACTGGGGATTAGCGACATTAGCGCGTAATCAACGTGTTTACGATGGCCCTGGTTTTCTGAAATGGCGGGCAGATGTGGGAAGAGCTGGTGGTACAAGGCCGTCCTATTTTTATGACGATCCGCGTAACCTCCCTTCCGACGTGACATTTGATCAATGGCTTTCAGGGGGAAATAAAGATTTGGATCCAGTAGATATTTGGTTAGATAGGCTTGGTCTAGTGGCGAATGAAAAAGCCAATTATATGGCGGGTAAGACCATAGATTGGTACGATGAGATCTTTAGAACAGGAATTCGTCAGGATCATACGGTAAGTATGAGCGGAAGAAAGGAAGATGTCAATTACTACATGTCGGTTGGGTATAACAAAAATCAAAATCTGATCGAGGGGGGTGAATTCAGTACATTTCGGGCGCGATTGAATCTCGAGGGTAAGGTGACGAACTTTCTGCGTATGGGGGCCAATGTGCAATATGCCGATCGCGACGAGGGCGCTATTGAGGCCGACTGGGCACAGTTGACAAATCTATCGCCCTATGGTGATAAATACAATGCGGATGGTACATTAAGAAGGATTCCGACCGATGATAGCGGATTGAATGCCCGTAATCCTTTTCTAAATATGACCTACAATGACCGGATGAACAAGCAAAATACCCTTTTTGCAAGTCTCTTTGCAAAAGTGAACTTGCCTTTTGGTATTACTTATCAGTTCAACTTTAGCCCCGGGATTGATATGTATCGTACCTTCAATCATAACTCCTCAGCAAATCCCAATGTGACTATTGCCGGTGGCTCGGCAAGTCGTGATCAGGAAACGCGTTATAATTGGCAGATCGATAATCTTCTAAAATGGAACCGGAAATTTGCTGAAATCCACAGTGTGGATGTAACCCTTTTGGCAAATTCTGAAAAATATCAAACATGGTGGACGCAGGCGGCCAATCAAGGTTTTGTTCCCGGGGACTATCTTGGCTATCATAATCTAGCCAGCGGTAATCTGCCTACCGTCAATAGCGAGGATAAAGTATATACCGGTGACGCCCTAATGGCTCGGGTTAATTATAGTCTTATGGATCGCTATAATTTGACCTTATCGGTGCGCAGGGATGGATACTCTGTATTTGGAGTTAATAGTAAGAGAGCCACTTTTCCGGCTGTAGCTGGAGCATGGACCTTCTCCGAAGAATCGTTTATGAAAAATCTATCCTGGCTAAACTTCGGTAAACTTCGACTTTCATATGGTATCAATGGTAACAGAGATCTTCGTAACCCAGATAATGGAACTGTTGATCCTTATGCCGCTTTATCGCAACTGACGGTCAATAAATACCAGACAGTCGACGCTAACGGTACACCGGCTGAGGTCAATACAGTAGTGGTCGGTTCGCGAATGGGTAATGAAAATCTCAAATGGGAGCAAACCACCTCACTCAATGCAGGATTGGATTTTTCAATTTTCAAAGATCGAATCAGCGGCTCAGTGGATGTGTATAGTAAAAGGACAAATGACCTTTTGGTCAAACAATCTCTTTCCAGTGTGTCAGGTTACCAATTTGTTTATTCCAACTTGGCTGAGGTGAAAAATAAAGGACTCGAAGTCAGTTTGACCAGTCGCAATATTGTCGACGGAAATGTCAAATGGAACTCCAATTTTATTCTCTCCTTGAACCGAAATAAGATTTCACGTCTTGCAACACCAAATAATGACCCAGGCAACGGTTGGTTTATAGGACAGGATATCGATGTAATATGGGATTATAAAGTATTGGGCGTATGGCAGGAAAACGAGGTCGAGGAGGCTAAAAAGTATACAAAAGCAAGTATACGTCCGGGGGATTTTAAATTAGAGGATGTAAACGGTGATTATGTCTATAATGATGAAGATAAGCAATTTATAGGCTATACTTCCCCACGTTTTACTTGGTCCTTACGGAATGAGTTCAACTTGTTCAAGAACTTCGATTTTTCATTTCAATTGATTTCGAATTGGGGCCAGAAAAAACAATTTAATCAGGCGAAGAACAATCCCGGAAGTGTGGGCTTTATGCGTTCAACGTCCTACGTTCAACCGTATTGGACTCCCGAAAATCCGAGCAACGACTATGCGCGCTTAGGAAGCGGCGCTAACGGAACGAGTTTCAATGTCTATTGGAAAAATAGTTTTATACGTCTGAACAATATATCGCTGGCCTACTCTCTGCCGAAAACGGTGTCAGAACGACTTAAAGTAAAAAACCTGAAAGTATATATGAACGTCAACAATGCTGCGGTATATGCACCGGTTTGGAACTATTGGGATCCACAAAATGACGGTCCTACGCCACGATATTATACACTAGGTTTGAATGTATCTCTTTAATCAAAACGAAGAAAATGAAGAAAATAAATATAAAAGTAGCTGCCGTTTTCGCGTCAATCACTTTGTTGGCGGTACATGGATGCAAAAAGAGCTTTTTGGATTCTGATCAGCTATCGCAGTACTCTCCGGATAATCTAAACAATGTCGATGCTCTTAAGGGTGTGTTGAACGCTTTGGGTAAAGCTGCCCGAGGCGAATTTTTTGGTGATGCTGCTCCCATGTTGACCGAATCGATCTTCTCGGATGTTGCTGTGGAAGGAACAACAGACAAAGCAACACCGGCTCAGAACCTTGTATCGTTGATCACGCCAGATGCCAACCTCAATAGTGATGACTTCAATAAAATTGGTTGGTATTGGACCAATTTTTTCGCTGCAGTCCGGTCTGCTAATACGGTGATAAGTAATATCGATCGCCCAACATATAGTTCAGAGGCTCAGAAAAATGAAATTTTGGGTGCTGCTTATTTCTACCGCGCTTATTTTTACTATCGATTGGTGCACGAATTTGGCGATGTACCGCTACAGTTGAAAGATCTTTCGGCTCCGAAATATGATTTTTACTCAACCAAAAGAGAGGTTATCTTGAAAAAGATGAAAGATGACCTGGAGTTTGCACAGCTTTGGGTTAAAGATGGTGTTAATAAAGGGGACGTGACAAATGGGGCCGTCAATCACCTATTGACAAAAATAGATCTCGCATTGGGAGACTTTGACGGAGCTATTGCTGCTGCCAGTAGAGTTATTGACGGTGGCAAATACACCCTGATGAAAAACCGCTTTGGTAGCACCGCGGCAGACCAATCTAAAAATGTCGTATGGGATTTACACCGCATGGACAACAAAGCAATCCCTGCAAATAAAGAGGCTTTATTCCTGGTAATTGACAGACAAACTCTGCAAGGCCGTACGGATCTTGGTTCACAGCTGATGCGGAATACAGTTCCAGCTTGGCATTTTGCCAACTTAAAGATCCCACAAGGCGGACTGCAAGCCATTGTGGATGCTGTGAGCGCAGAGATCCCATTGACACGTATGTATGGTCGTGGTATTGGTCGTTATCGCGGAACTTACTACAGTACCAAAGAAATATGGACAGATCAGACAGATTACCGCCATGCAAAAGGAATGTGGATGGATATGACGGATCTTGTTTACAATAATCCGGCAATCAAAGCTTCAAAGGACCCTGAAATCAGTAAACTTTATGGTCAGCCGATCCAGCAGTTTACAAAAGAAAATATCAATAAAGTGTTTACCAATGGTTCGTTGGATACCATTCGTCACTGGTTTGGATGGCCTCACTATAAGGTTTTCATCAATTCAACCAATCAATTCGCCGAAGACCCGAATTGGAACCCACCGCGCGGAACAAACACGGACTGGTATGTCTTTCGCTTGGCCGAAACATACTTGTTGCGTGCAGAAGCCTATGTATGGAAGGGCCAGCAGGCACAGGCTATGGCAGATATCAATGCCGTTCGGGGAAGAGCAAATGCTGCGCTACTGCAAAATGCGGCAAAAGTTACTATCGGTACCGTATTGGATGAAAGGGCAAGAGAACTCTTTTGGGAAGAAGCACGTAAGTCAGAGTTGACACGTATTGCTTATATTTTTGCGCAGACCGGCATTCCAGCTTATAATGGCAAAACATATAGCTTGGCTAACTTCTCGCAAAGCAATTTCTTCTACGACCGCATTATTGAAAAAAATTCCTTCTATCGCGATAAGGTTCCTACTGTACAGGGGGTACATTATGAGATTGCTCCATACCATGTGCTGTGGCCTGTACCTGCATCCGCGCAACGGTTTAATACCAATGGGATGATCAATCAGAACCAGGGTTATGCCGGTGCAGAAAACAATGTGCCGCCGCTCGATAAGATTGTTGATTAGCTGCGATGGTTAGGTCGTAAAAGAGCACTATACGCTTTCTGATAATTTTGTTATTTTGACCTTCTAAAAGCCGGATAGGATCCGTATCCAAATACGAATGCCTATCCGGTCATAAATAACCAAAAGAAAGAGGTGAGACGAGCTATGTATACTGTAAAAAGGATGAAAATACGCGCATTTGCGCTATTGCTATTGTTATGCCAAATGAGTTTGCTATTTGGTCAAAAGCCTATTGCGCTATTGCCCGGTACAGCCGAACATATTTTTAAAACCACAGAAGTATACTATATTGAAGATAGTACCAATGCACTGTCATTTGCAGAAATAAGATCGCCGGAATACGCAGAACAATTTAAACCTAACGAGCGATACTATCCCAAAAATTTCAACAGATCTTCAACCTATTGGTTTAAGGTGAGAATGTCTTTTGATCAGCACATATCCCGCGACCGAATTATTGAATTATTCGATCAGACCGCCGACAAAGTCGAGGCATTTATTCCAAATGGAACTGGCGGTTTTGTCCATTATCAGGCCGGCGCTTCGATCGATTTCAAGAATAGGCAGTTTATGCACAAGAATTTTGAATTTCTAATTCCTGCATTACAGAAGGGTACTTATGAGGCTTATTTTAAGGTGCGATCAAGACAGATGGTCAACGTCATTTTGGTCTATCGTACCCTAGATCGTTTTGTTCAATATACGCTGACTGAATATTTTACGTTCGGCCTGTTCTATGGGATGATCATTCTGTTTAGTTTTAATAATTTACTCATGTATTTTGCTGTTAGAGGACGCCAATATCTGTATTATGTCCTCTATATATTGTGTGTAGGATTATACGAGATGTCTTCCGATGGTGTAGCTTTTCAGTACCTCTGGCCCGAAAACCCCTGGTTCAATCAATACGCAACAGCAGTTTTTGTCTGCTGTGTTAGTGTATTTGCCTTGTTATTTACGAAATCCCTGCTGCATGTAAAGCAAAAAGAACCCAAATTGAATCATTTGTTGGATCTGGTCATTATTTTGAGAATAGCATTTTTTCTGTACTGCCTAGGTTTTAACCAGAACTGGTTTATCTACAAATTTGTTGAGATTGTTCCATTATCAGTTGCCTTTTTTTCGGGGATATGGCTTTGGAAGAAAAACTATCGTCCAGCACGGTATTTCGTGCTTGCTTATACGTTTCTTTTCCTCGGCTTTGTATTGAAAGTAATTTATGTATTGGGTTATGCGCGTTTCCTACCCAGTTCGATCGGGCATTATAGCATCACATTTGGTTTTGTGCTGGAGATGACTTTTCTCTCATTCGCGATTCATGATAAAGTTCGGCTCTTGAAAAGCAAGAAAGAACGGGCGCAAAAGAGGGTCATTGAACAGATGCAGATCAATGAGAAACTCCAGGAGAAGCACAACAGGGATCTCGAAAGGAAAGTGCAGGAACGTACGCTAGAAGTGAGGCAGAAATCAAAAGAACTGCTTGAAAAATCCGAAATTATTAACGATCAGAATCGCGAACTGAAAGAGATGAATAGCCTATTATGGGCTCAGTCGGAAGAAATTAGCCGCATGAACCAGTTGTTGACAAAGGATAATAAAAACTTACAGACCAATATTGAACGTATTACCGATGATCGGGTGCTTTCCAAGGAAATGAATTTTGAAGAATTTGGGGTAAAATATCCGGATAAGGAAACCTGTTATAAGGTCTTGTCCGATTTGAAATGGAAAAAAGAATATCGTTGTATAAAATGTGGGTACGATAATTATTGTGCCGGTAAAACACCCTATAGCCGAAGATGCACCAAGTGTACCTATGAAGAATCTGTGTTGAACAATACGATTTTTGAAAACGTACGTATTCCAATTAACAAAGCTTTTTATCTGGTTTATCTGGTCCATTTCCATCAGGGCGACATCTCTTCCTATAAGCTTTCGCAGAAATTGGGTATTCGGCAGAGTACCTGCTGGAATTATGCCAGCAAGGTAAAAGACATCCTGACAACAAGCGGTAAAAAACATAAAAAAAATGAAAAATCAGGTTGGACGAGACTGGTGCTGCAGGCACTGGAACGACCAACATAAATGCTATACATGAATATTATATTTAAACAACTCATCAACCTAGGCTATATAGCCTGTCTATTTTTCTCTTCGAGCGTACATGCGCAAACCGTACTGGATGGGAGAGTTTCAGTTGATTTCTCGTCAAACTGGAAATTCAGGAAGGAGGAATCTTCCACGGGCCGTATAGTTAAACAAAAACAAAGGGAACAGATTGTTGATCTACCGCATACCTGGAATATAGCTGATGTCATGGACGATACGCCTGGCTATTATCGCGGTGCCACACGATACCAAAATACCTTACGTTGGAAAACGATCTGGCAAAATAAACGAATTGTACTTCATGTGGGGGCCGCCAACCAGGAAGCAACCGTGTTTGTCAATGGTAAACAGGTGAAAGCCCATATTGGTGGTTATACCGCTTTCAATGTCGACATTACAGACTATCTCAATCGAAGAGTAAATGAAAAAAATACGATAGTCATTCAAGTCACCAATCGCTTCAATCAGGATATCGCGCCATTAAGTGGCGATTTTACTTTTTTTGGAGGTATTTACAGAAAAGTGTCTTTGCTGCTATTGGATCAGATCCATTTTGCAGATCCAGTTTATGGAAGTAGTGGTTTGCGCGTAAATGCAAAAGTTGATTCCCGAGAAAATGCAACAATTAATCTTGATGGAGCTATTCAGAATGCTTCAGCATCACAACAAGCTATTGTGATTGAAACTACCCTTATTGATGCCGATGGGGTGACGGTAAAAAAAGTACAGCAGAAAGAAAATCTGAAACCTCATTCACAGAATAATTTCCAATTGAAGATGGCTGAAATTGAGCAGCCAAGATTGTGGTCGCCAGACTTGCCGTACTTGTATCGTTTGATAACGCGGATTTATGATTCCAATGGCCGACAGCTGGACCATCTGGATAATTCCGTTGGTTTCCGCTGGTTTTCATTCGATCCCGAAAAAGGCTTTTTCTTAAACGGGAAACCACTAAAATTAGTAGGAGCCAGCCGACACCAGGATTTTAAAGGTATGGGCAATGCTGTTCCCGATAGCCTACAAGTACAGGATCTTGTGAAATTAAAAGCAATGGGAGGTAACTTCCTGCGCGTGGCACATTATCCGCAGGATCCTGCCGTATTGAAAGCCTGTGACAGTTTGGGGCTCTTGGCGTCGGTAGAAATTCCGCTTGTGAATGAGATTACGGAAAGCCCTGCTTTTGCCGATCATAGCTTTCAGATGCAGGAAGAGATGATTAGACAATATTTTAACCATCCGAGTATTATTATCTGGGGTTATATGAACGAAATCTTTCTTCGGCCCCATTTTCCAAAAGATAAAGACCGTCAGGAAAAATATTTTAAATCGGTTGTATCCTTGGCGCAGCAATTGGAAAAGCTCACACGCAATGAAGATTCAACCCGTTATACCATGATCGCCAATCATGGAAACTTTGATCTCTATCATCGGACGGGGCTGACCAAAATCCCGATGCTTGTGGGCTGGAACCTGTATCCGGGCTGGTATGGTGGCAAAATTGCAGATTTTGGCAAGCAGTTAGAACATATTCATCAACAGCTGCCCGAGAAACCCTTATTGGTAACCGAATATGGAGCAGATGCCGACTATAGAATACATTCGGATAAACCAGTTCGTTTCGACAAAAGTATTGAATATGCTATTAGGTACCATCAGGGCTATCTCAATGACATCCTACAGAAAGCATTTGTCGCTGGCGGGGTGGCATGGAATTTATCTGATTTTAATTCGGAGACCAGGGAGGAAAGCATGCCACATATCAATACCAAAGGTTTGCTGACCTGGGACCGGAAAGTAAAGGATAGCTATTTTCTATACCAAGCTTATCTCAAGAAAGCCCCTTTTGTAAAAATAGGAGGTACTTTTGGAAAAAAATGGGCTGTAAGGACTGAGCCGGACCGAGCATTAATAGGATCCGGATCACTAAAGCTGCCCATATTCAGTAATGCTGATTCGGTGGAACTCCTGCTGGATGGGATGTCGTTGGGCGTAAGCAAGCCTGTGGATCGGATGATAATATGGCCTGTAAACCTAAACCGTGGATTACACACTGTGAAAGCCCAGGCTTTCCATAACGGAAAATTAAATTCCGTCGATGAAACGGTAATGGATTGTGAGGTATTACCCTATGATCTGAAGAAGGATAAAGACTGGCAAGAACTCCGCATCAATGTTGGCGACAATCGGGAATACATTGACTCCATGGGAAATCGGTGGTTCCCAGATCAGCCTTATGAAAGGGGAAGCTGGGGGTATGTAAAGGGCGAAAAGTATCGTCTGAAAAATACAGGGCGTGAAAACCTGGGGACCGATGTAAATATTAGAGGTACAGAAGATGATCCGCTCTTCCAAACGCAATTGCAGGGAATGGAATCCTACCGATTTGATCTGCCTAATGGCAATTACGAGGTCGAATTGTTCTTTGCCGAATTGGACGGACCGAATGACAAGGAAAATCTCTTGTATGATCTCGAGCAGCGGGACAAGAAACAAGAGGAAAAGGGGATAGATCGCGTTTTTGACATTCGCATTGGAGATCATGCGCTTGCTACAGATTTAAATGTCCTGCATGAAGTGGGGGCATTTAGGGTGCTTCGTCGAAAGTTTTCACTGAAGGTGCACGATGACGGCAACTTGACGATTTTCTTTATTCCTAAGAAAGGTGAGCCGATGCTGAATGCGATCCGACTTAAAAAGATAAACCAGTCCGTCAACCCATAAAAATAAAACTTATGCAACCATTTAGAAACTATATTAAGCCTATTATAGCGTTGTTGATGATACAACCCGCCCTTGCAAAAACTAGCTATAATCTAAATAAACTAACCTATGCTGGGGCGTACGGAACTACAGTAACCGCCGGTATGGCACATCAGCCTGATCTAAGTGAGGTCGTGGAAAGTCCAAATGGCCTAAGGAAAAAGACTGCGGCAAAAGCCAGGGCGCAAACCGCTGTTGTGAAAGATAAATCCGAAGTAGGCAGTCCAGAAGTCTTCATCCAAAAGGGACGAATAGGCCTTAACTTCAGTAAACGGCAGATCGATAAAAAGATGAAAGGACCCTTTCTTATCCGACGGAGCCAGGGCAGGTTGGGCGATTATCAAACTATTGCCAAAGTCACACAGCCCAAATTTGTGGATCAAGTGCTCGTAGGTAGTCCATACGACTATTATTATGAAATCCAGACCGTAAAGGGAGAGTTTGTTGCACGTTTGAGTTTAGAACTCCAGCTGTTTGGTGAAAATACATTTGTTTATAGTCCAACAGATAATAAGGCACGCGTCGGCAATGAAGTCAACCAGCTCCATGAAAAGATGTTTGGAAAAGAATTTAGTCCCAATCGTTATGCATTGCTTTTCAAATCGGGAGATTACAAAGAGGCAGGACTATTGAAGATTCCTTTTTATGTGCAGATTGCTGGATTGGGCAAAGTGCCTTATGATGTTGCGATTTCAAATATACACACGCCACCTCATCTTGCCGATGGGAATGGGACATGTACATTCTGGCGTGCTGCTGAGAATCTGTCTGTCATTGGTCCGGAGAGCTATGAAGAGGAGCAAACATTTAAATGGGCGGTTTCACAAGCTGCCCCACTGCGTCGTATTTATTCCACACGAGTGGTTCGCAATCAATGGGCAAATGGATGGGTTAGTGGTGGTTATACCGCAGACTGCTATTTTGAAGCAGCTGCGGGTTCCAAAAATCAACAGCAGTGGTATACACGAAACTCCTTTCTAAACAAAGGAAGAGGTGAGTTTGAAGAAATTAAATACAATTATTGTTTTCAGGGGGTCGATTTTGGACCTTCTGTTGATAAGAATAGCTATCAAAATAATTGGGCAACAGGGGGCAACGTGACAGTCATTCCAACAACACCCGTGATTCGTGAAAAGCCTTTTGTGTTTTTTGACAAAGATGGACGTTATAAGGTGTTTCGACCAGCGCTAAAGCATAATCATACAGGCATATCCTATACACGGGACAACATGGGGGCGGGAGATATTATTGATGTGGAGAAGGATTTTTATGTTGTCAAACCTGGTGATTCAGCAGCGGAGATGAACCGACAGTTAGGGAATGGCAAGCATTTGCTGATTACACCTGGCATGTATGAGTTATCCGAACCCCTTCATGTCAGCAAGGCCAATACCATCATACTTGGACTTGGCTTGGCCACATTGATACCCGGCTCAGCAAATCCGCAGACGGCAATCGACGTTGATGATGTTGCAGGTGTCACTGTTGCCTCATTGATGTTTGATGCGCATTATAGTTCGCATAGTTTGATTCAGGTCGGGCAGGAAAAGAGCAGAATAAGACATGACGGTAACCCAACCCTGCTGGCAGATCTATTTCTGCGTATTGGCGGATTTCGGGTCGACAAAGTTCATGTAGACCAATCGGTTATTATCAATAGCAATGATGTGATCGGTGATCACTTTTGGATATGGCGTGCCGATCATGGGGTGAAGGGCAGTGTTGGCTGGGATATTAATACGACACGCAATGGCTTGGTGGTCAATGGAGACTATATGACTATGTATGCCTTGTTCAATGAACATTTTCAGGAGTATCAGACCTATTGGACCGGCAATTATGGCCGCACCTATTTCTTTCAATGTGAAAGCCCTTACGATGCGCCGAATCAGGCGGCCTATCGAAGTGAGCATGGAACGCGTGATGGATATGCGGCCTATAAAGTTGCCGATGCGGTACAGCAACATGAAGCCTATGCTTTTGGGATATATGATGTGCTGGTCAATCCGATTCGCATTGAAAGTTCGGTGGAAGTGCCGGTAAAACCTGGTGTAAGGCTCAAACATATCTGTAACAACAGCTTGTCGAATGGTCCCAATCGCGGTTACGGTTATGTGATCAATCATGTTGGAAAAAGTACCTATAATACCTGGCGGGATAATCGGACGTATGTGGTGGAGTTTCCTTAAGGGCCAGTTTCCGAATCAACTAATTGTTTTAAAAAATAGCGCTTACGATAGGATGGCGCTATTTTTAGTTTGATAGGCCCATTTTCTTCTTTTTTTAGATCCCTTTTCTTATAAAACGACCTAAACTAGAAGATCAAATCCAAATTTGACCCCTTGGTCAATAGACATGCTGTTTTATATTAGTTGGATTAATTAAGTCATCGAAAAGTTCGTAGCTATTTTGATTGGAATTGATTAATTTTTAAAAAGAGTGAGTATTTAGATTTAATAACCATATTAACTAATAGGATATTATAGTGTATCTTAGAATTGTATGTTATTTGTGTTTATTTGTGAACTGCTTTTGCAAGTGTTATTTTAAGATGACGTTTAAATAAGCTTAATATGATCTGTTGCTGATACAAATTCAGTCTTTTGTAAAATTTACTCAAACGATTGCGTAAAAGTAGCGCAATCGTTTGAGTGTGTTATTGCGAAATTTAATATTCTAATAGTTATTTATTTGTCTCTTCTTTTTTGTGGTGTCAAGATTTTTGATCTACCTTCACTTCACTAACACTAAATTAATATGAAGAGAATTCTACCGATTATTATTCTCGTGGTGATGTCCTATTTTCATGTTTTCGGTCAAACAATTCCTGTGGAAGGGACTGTTCGAGATGCAAATGGGCAGCCGTTGGCGGGCATGACCGTCACAGAGCGAGGAACAACGAATCAAGCGTCTACAAATCAGCAAGGTTCATTCACTTTGGCTGTAAAAAGCCTTCCCGTAACATTGGTTTTTTCTGGTGTCGGCTTTAAAAGGCTGGAGGTCCATGTGACAACAAAACAGGCTCCAGCAGTGACCCTTCAAAGCGATGCTTCGTCTTTGGATGAGGTCGTAGTCGTTGGATATCAGAGACAATCTGTTAAGAAAACGACCAGTGCGGTTCAGGTTATTTCTGGTAAAACCATTCAGGATCTTCCTGCGCCAAGTTTTGAAAGTTTGCTGCAAGGAAGGGTCGCAGGGGTTAACATCCAAAACTTTACGGGAGAACCCGGAGCCCGGAATACGTTTACTATCCGTGGTAATACGACTATATCTCCAGATTTAAACTCAGAAGTTGACTTGGCTAATACCATGAGTTCTCCGCTATACATTATCGACGGAATGCCTTTGTCTATTACCGACTTGGCAAACTCTACGGCCACTGGGACAAATTATATTGCAGGCATCAATATCAACGATATTGAAAGTATTGTTGTCCAAAAGGATGCGTCTGCTACTGCAGTTTGGGGGTCGCGTGGTGCAAACGGGGTTATCGTGATTAAAACTAAGACGGGAAATGTGGGCAAGCCGCAGGTACGTGTTTCGTATTATAAAGGGGTAACGGAAAGACCTCAATTGCAAAGGACACTCGGAGGAGCTGCTGAAAGAAGAGCAAAAATGGGTATTATTTCTCAGTATGCTAGTTGGGCGCAAATGGGTGGTATTACGCAACCTTTGACCGACAGTTTAAATAGCAGCTACAATAATGCAACGGATTGGCAGGATCTATTCTATACCACTGGAAATATTGATAATGCGGATGCAAGTATTTCTGGGGGTAATGACGGCGTAAACTATCGTTTGTCTGGAGGATACTATAATGAAGATGGTGTTGTTCGAAATACAGGTTTCAAACGTTATTCTTTACGTGGGAACTTCGGTTTTAAATTGGCGCCAATTATTCGTTCGGATTTTATGTTTTCAACCGCGCGAATCAATAGAAAACGTGGTCTTGGGCGTGGTATCGATGAGGTAGTGCCAATCAACCAAGGTCAAATGCCATCGTCTTTTGTGGGATTGGCCAAAGCAGATTATGATTTCTATTATGGTCAATATGATAAGTTGAAAGACGATAACCAAACAGATAATATCAATTTGTTCTCAAAGACCTATGTAGATATCATCAAGGGATTACAATATTCACTAGAGGCTTCTGCGCAGATTAATCTTGATTCTCGGGACCAATTTCAACCTAAAGAGCTAAATAACGGAGTTTCTTTTGCGGAATCTAATAATAGAAATGCCTACACTTACAATCTTGCGAATGTCTTGAATTATGCTCGTACATTTCAAGATAAACATAGTATAGCTATTACAGCAATGCAGTCTTTTCAATATGACAAACAAAAGTCTGCCTATTTGTTGGGGTACAATATCCCAACGGATGATATTAAAGTAATTCAGGGGGTGGCTGCGAAAGACCTTCGTGGCAGTACAGATTTTAAAGAAGCTGGTTTGTTATCCTACATGGGGCAGTTTTCTTATGATTACAAATCGAAATATATCTTTAATGCTTCATGGCGTGCTGATGCTTCCTCCCGTTTCGGTAAAGATACCAAATGGGGATATTTTCCAGCGCTTTCGGGTGCTTGGGTCGTATCGGATGAAGCTTTTATGAGTAAATTCAAGTGGGTGGATTTGTTTAAATTACGTGGAAGTTGGGGGAAATCAGGCGTATTGCCATCCGATTTCTACGCTCCTTACAACGTATGGGAGCTTTCTTCTAATGCTTATGACGGAACGACATTTGCAGTCCCTTCCTTTAGAAAGCCATTGACATTAACCAACTTGACCTGGAACAAATCGGAACAGACAAATATTGGGTTTGATTTGTTTACATTCAACAACAGATTGAATATTACGTTTGATACGTATCGGAAAATTACAAAAGATCCGATTATGTCATTCCCATTCCCGTATTACACAGGATATACTAATCTTTCATACAACGTTCCAATGACGATTTATAATGAAGGATTCGATTTGACAATCGCTACACGGAATTTGCCCAAGACTAGTGCCTTGCAATGGAACACCAATTTAAATGTTACTTATAACAAAAATAGAATTGGAGCTTTGCCTTATGGTAACCGCAGTTTCTATGCAGATTCCAGAGGTTGGAATGAACAACTATTGTATCGTGTAGGTAGTCCAATTTATCAATGGGCCCAAATGATTTATCAAGGGGTATATAGTCATCAAGATCAGATACCTGGAAATCCAATCACAGGAAGGCCGTTGACCTATTTTAAAGGAAATAATCCTGTAAAGCCTGGTTATCCAAACTGGCTGGATGTGAATAATGATTGGGATGTATGGAGTGATGAAGACAAAGGAGCTGCAGATGGTGACTTGGTTCCAACAGGTAATCCAAATCCTAAATTTACAGGAGGTCTTTATAATGAGTTTACCTATAAAAACTTTTCTTTCAGTATTCTAAATACATTCACCCTTGGTCGTGATATTATCAATACATTGAAAAGTAATCAATTCAATTCAATCGGTTCTAATATTTATAGTTTCACAAATAATCGTTTACCGGATTTGGAAGGTGTAGATTACTGGACCCCAGAAAAAGCTAAAGATCCAAATTATCAAGCTGGCTTTCCGTCAATTGCTCCATTTGGCGGATATTTTTATCAATTCCTGCCATTTAGTACCATGTTTAACGAGAATGGAAGCTATTTCAAAATTAAGACTATTACGTTGGGATATCTTGTTCCAAGAACAATCGTTGATCGTCTAAAAATTGGAGCGCGATTGATCCGTTTCTATGCAATGCTTGATAATGTTCATACCTTCCAAAAGTCACATGTGCCTGACGCTGAGTTGGTTTCTCCTCAAGGGGAATACAGTGGCGGTGCTTATCCTTTGCCAAAGAAATATACAATTGGTCTAGAAGTTAATTTTTAATAGGAAAGAAGATGAAATTAAAAACAATTGGAAAATATATAGGGATAGCAAGTGTCGTGATGCTTGGAACATCCTGCTCAAAATATCTTAATTTAGAACCCCAAAATAGCACATACGATGATGTTTTTTGGAAAGACGGAAGCAATGTTGACCGCGCTAAGCTAGGGACATATTCACTCCTTCGTGATGCACTTCGTGATAGTAGATCGTTTTTTATTTTTGGAGATCTAGCTGCCGGGAATTTTCAGGTGGGCGGTGACTACTGGAATTACACCAGTCTAATAAAATCGGGTGGTTTTAAGTTTAGTTATGCGCCTTATTTGGAAGGGTCATTGTGGAATTGGACACGTTTTTACAAAATAATTAACCAATGTAATCTGATTGTCGAGCATACAGAGGCAATGGACAGTAGTCTGTTTGAAGGAGGCGAGGGTGAAAAAATAAAAGCAATCGCAGAAGCTCGTTTTCTGCGTGCCTATACTTTTTTCTATATGCAACGTGTTTGGGGGGATGTATTATTGACCAAAAATGTCTTTACTGATCCACAAAACATTCCTGATATGGCGCGAAGTTCTGAAAAAGAAACGTTGGATTTTTGTACAGAAGATCTAAAGTATGCAGTTGACAACCTTGATGAAAGTATTACAAAAAGATTTGCATCTAAAGCAGCGGCACAAGCGCTGTTAGCACATGTCTACGCTTGGCGCCATGATTATGTAAACGCTGAAAAAATGGCAACAGCAGTGATTCAAGGCGATTTTGATCTAGTTGATGTAAAGGATTATAAGAGTATTTGGGCTGGAGATTCGGAAGAAACTATTTTTGAGCTTCCAATGACCTATTCTGAAAGTGGAAATGAATTCAGTAAGGATTTCTTTAATGCATTTTTATCTGATCCAACTATAAAAGGTAAAAGTTTGTCTTCTGCATGGCCAATAGATGTAGATCTATTAAATGAGTCCTTCAAAGTAGAAGATCCAACCTCAACCGATAAAAGACCTGCTGCTGTTTTTAGAAAAGTATCTGCCAACGTTTGGTTATTGCAAAAATACGATGTTGTGAAGTATTATAATAATAATACGTCAGATTATGCTGTAAGTAATAACTTGGTATTGCTTCGTTTGGCTGATATTTATTTATTGCGCGCCGAAGCCTACGCGAAGACAGGGCAGGAGAATTTGGCCTTGGGAGATCTTAATAAGATTAGAAGGCGAGCTGGGCTTTCTGATGTAAGTTTGAGTGGAGAAAAGTTGTTTGAGGAGATTTTTAATGAGCGCCGGCGAGAATTAATTGGCGAGGGAACTACGCAATTTGACTTGATTCGTATGGGCCTTTTGGGTAAGTTGAGTGAATATTCGGGTTACTATACGGCAGACCGTATTGCTAATCAGGGGTATTATTGGCCACTGAATATGCGCGATTTGTTACCGCAAAATGAGAAATTAACGCAAAACCCATGGTGGAAAAATCATTAATGAATAATATAATGAAAAGAATTATATATACAATACTAACCATGGTCGTCCTGGGGACGATGATGTATTCCTGTAAAAAAGATGGGTATTTTGTTGGTGGGGATTTGCATAATCCTAAAATAAATTTAACTACTTACGACTGGCTCAAAAGTAATAAAGATGGTGTGTTTGATACGGTCATCATGTTGATAGACAAAGCAGGGGTAAAAGATAAAATTAACAAACAAGGGATTACCTTTTTTGCTCCTACAGATTATGATATTTACAATTATGTTCAAGCGAGATCGATCGCTATGCAACGCATTGATCCGGAAAAAAAGTGGACTGTTGATTCGATGATTAAATATGAATTACCGCGTTTTGCAGATTCTATCGATATGTATATTGTGAATCAAACATTACCAAATGATTTGTTGACCGAAAATGGCACAAAATATAAAAATGCAAAAGGTAAGGATGTAGTGGTCTCTTATGAACCAACAGATGATCCTAATTTGGGCTATAATGAAGCGTCGTCGGTAAGACCTCGAATAGTATACTTCTCGTACTTATTCCAGGCGCTAGGTAACAATGTGCCAGCGTCAGACATCGTACTCCCTGTAGGGATTAGGACACGTGTGCAAACCTCTAATGCACAAACGACAACGGGTGTTGTTCATGTTTTGAACAATAGTCATATCTTATTCTTTTATCGATAATAGTTATGAAAAAGATCTTATATTTTTTAATGATTGGAAGTTTGGGGACGATTTTAGGCTGTAAGAAGATTCCAGACGGTAATTTAAGTGACATTATACGTTATGAGCAGCAACCGATGGAAATAAAGCAAGGTAGACCAGTTGTGACAGATGCAATTAATCCTGCGGGTTCTACCAAGCCGATTACAATTAAATTGGTCAAGATTTATAGAAGTGAAACTGGTGAAGATGTGACTAGTCTTTTTCAGAAGAAATATCAACAAAGGGTTTGGAAAAAGCCATATGATCCTAAAACTGATACTACACAAGCATTAATTGATGCGAAACAGGTTGACTCGATGGTATATCCCATCACTTTAAATGCTATTTCTGGACAATTGGAAGCAAATTACAATACTGTAAATCTTCCTCTTGGATTGTATAAGTTCGATGTGGACGTCAGCAATGTTGCTGGTACAAAGGCTTTTCCTGGTATTGCAGAATTTAAAATTGTCCCTGCTTTGGCCTTTGAGGTTCCAGCAGTACGGTCTACTGCTGCAATTATGGTGGGTGATGAAACAAAATCAAAGTCGATTCCGAGTAATGCTGACCATATTAAGGTAACGCAATTATCAAAGCAGGGAAATAAAATTACTGTCCGTTTTCTAGATAAAAACGGTGCGATATTTAACCCGAAAAAAGGTGAAATTACCCGGCGGCCACAAAGTGGAACTGCTGGCGGTTACTTACAGACTATGCAAGATTATGCCGTTGGTACCGTATTGTATGATGATCGGATTGAGTTTACATACGGGGTAGTACCTTTTCCTTTGGTCTCTCTAGGGAATGGATTCAATTACTATTATCGTATTCCTACTAAATTTGTGCATTTTGACGATGCATTGGGAATCTTAGATAATACATATACCTGTAACGCTAGATTTTCTTTTCAGACGTTCGAGAGCGGAAATTATCAAATCGATGTGATCGTGCCACAAGTCACGAGAAGAGTATATAACTAATTTTAAAATGAAAGGTTGGATACTTCGGTATTCAACCTTTTTTGTTTCCTATTTAATTACGGCTTTAGATGTGTTGATCATACTATGTCGTAATCTAATTATAGTAATTATGAGAAAGAAACTAATCGTATTACTTGGACTAGGTCTCATGCTATGCGCCAATCTGAAAGCTCAAACAGCCCAAGATTTTAAACAAACCTATGCCGATCTTTCTGTATTCGAAGATCCTTTGGCGTTAACACTAAAAAAGGGGATAAAGAAAAAACAACTCAATCAGATTGCTGATACAACCTTGCGCCGAGTCGCGCAGTCTATACTTGATGGCAACTATAATAAGGAGTATAAGTATGCAACCTATTATGCCTTGTTGAATCCGACAACTTTAGGGCATCAATTAAGTATTGGGGACGGTTATAGTAAATATGAAAATATGACCGGTGTGTATCTTCCCAAAGGGAAACATATTGTTATCGTGGATGGCATTGCAGCTGGTAAAGAGGTAAACCTTGTTGTGCCCAACTGGTTGCGAAAAGCTTCCAATCCGCAGGAACCTACAAAAGACCCGAAAGGTTGGGGATTGGAAAAACGGGAATTCAGATTGCAGAATGGTGTCAATATTATCCAGCTCGATGATTACGGAAGTTTAGCCTATATCGATTATTTCTCGGAAGAGCCTGAAAAGGAAAACCCGATTAGGGTTCATTTTCCAACTGGGCAGGTAAACGGTTACTTTGATCTTAAAAAACAGGGAAATAAGGAGTGGGATAGTCTGATCGATCATGCTGTATTCCCAATTATGGATGCAAAAGGCGAGCATATTCAGACTGCTTATCCGATAGAGGCATTGAAACAGTATGCTTATGGAAAAGGCGTCGAGCTAATTCGTAATTATGATTCGCTGGTGTATAGGCAACATCGATTGATGGGGCTGGAGAAGTATAATAAAGTACCTAAAAATCGTATTCTAGCACGGGTGAACTATAATTATTACATGTTTCGTGATGGAGATGGTGTTGCCTATATGGGCGATAAAGTTGGTTATGCGATGAAGATGGTGGTAACGCCAGAATCGGTGATTAAAGGGGACCCTTGCTGGGGTTTCAGTCATGAGGTGGGCCACGTACACCAGACACGTCCAATGTTTAATTGGGGTGGCTTGGGTGAAGTGAGCAACAACCTGTTCTCCTTATACGTAACACGTTCGTTTGGTAATAAAACTCGGGTTTCAGAACAGAACAATTTTGAGAAAGCGAAGACCAATATTATTGAAAAACGAATTTCTTATTTGTCCGATCCGGATGTATTCGATCGTTTGATTCCTTTTTGGCAGTTACAGCTATATTTTGAGGGTGAGGGAAAACGCCCCGATTTTTATGCCGATCTATTTGAGGCTTTCCGTCAGCAGAATATGAATAAACCAAGAAGACAGCGTTCGGATTGGAGTTCCGATCGAATGATGGGAGAGCGTAATCCTGCCGTTCATCAGCTTAATTTTGTTAAGACAGCCTGCGAAGTGGCCAAATTGGATTTGACGGATTTCTTTGATAAATACGGATTCTTTTTTGTTGGTACGTTGGAGTACGACGATTATGGAAAGTATACCTATGCCATGACGCAGGAAATGGTTGATGCCTGTCGCCTGGCAATTAAAAACATGTACTTGCCCAAACCTAAAGCTGATCTTACAGCATTAAAAGATTAGAGAATGTAAACTATAATAACGTCTGAGGCTCCGAATCATCTAAATTGATTCGGAGCCTTTTGTTTGGTTGCTATGTCTTTTGAACCTAGTCGTTATTCTAAACGTGTTACAAGCTGAACGCTATCTCCGGTTCATTTTCTTAAATCCCATAAACCCTCCAAAAATGCCTATATCATGGCAATTATGGTTGGATGCTGGGACACTTGTAGGGTTATTTACGTAGTGTTATGTTATTCGCTTTTATTTAGTTCTTCTTTAAGCTAGATTTTAATTAGTATTTAGTTAGCTTTTGGTTAGGGTTTGTTTAGGTATAACCTAAGCTATACCTAAACAAACTCTAACTAAACCCTAACTAAAGTGGTAAGAAAATATGGCTATTTAATTGTGTATTCTGTACCCCTGTATGCTCTCATTCTTTTGCTGTGCTGCGGTATTCTTCTGACGCCATCTTTCCGGCGGTACAATTTTCCGTCTTTCCCGGTACGGATTCTACCTGGGGATGCCGCGCAGGCTTTTGGCAGAAGGTCCCGCCCGGATTATACAGCCCCCGATTACATTCTATCACTATTATATACATCAATCATATTAAACTAAGCGGTTCTCTGTTTCGCTGCGGTTGCGGTTTCCGGTCTCCCTTTGCTTTGTTGCGTCGGTGGGGGCAGTAGATCCGGTAGGTGCAATTCAGCATGTTTTCGTTGCCTGAGCCCGCTATCTGGCTTGATCCGCGCGCTGGATCAGCCATTCCACTCCTCCGATCACCTGTTTTACAAAAAGAATCTCGCACCGTTACAGGCAGTTAAGAGGAAAATGAAAATAATAAGAACAAAAGGCTTGGAAGTTTGTATTTAAACTCCCTATCTTTGCACCACT